>Ga0207700_10000031_pt1 | contig 130086 bp, 134 predicted proteins | sample LARL82metaG_FD_184348 | JGI IMG/M metagenome (GOLD analysis project Ga0207700, IMG submission 184348) | Corn, switchgrass and miscanthus rhizosphere microbial communities from Kellogg Biological Station, Michigan, USA - LAR L8-2 metaG... | ecosystem: Host-associated > Plants > Roots >...
GGCTCGCGTCGCGGGCTCCGAGTCATCGCGCGAAATTTCAGCGTTATCTCGTCGCCCGCAAGCGCCGACTCGCAATTCCCGGTCGATCCCCACTGCGTGGGGCCCCTCGCCCGGAGGCTCGCGTCGCGGGCTCCGAGTCATCGCGCGAAATTTCAGCGTTATCTCGTCGCCCGCAAGCGCCGACTCGCAATTCCCGGTCGATCCCCACTGCGTGGGGCCCCTCGCCCGGAGGCTCGCGTCGCTACCAGTTCCACATCGAGCCGTCTTCCAGGCGGTTGACCGGCAGCGCGCTGGGTTTGTAGGGATATTTCGCCGCCAGCTTTTCATCAATGGCCACGCCATGCCCAGGGGCGTCGCCCGGATGCAGGTACCCTTCCTTGAAATAGTACGCGTGCGGGAACACCGCGTCGGTCTCGTCGGTGTGGCGCATGTATTCCTGGATGCCGAAATTATGCACCCAGAGGTCGAAGTTCAGCGCCGCGCCCATGCACACAGGCGAGAGGTCGGTCGCGCCGTGCGCACCGGTACGCACGTGATACAGCTCGGCCAGCAGTGCGATGCGGCGCAGGTGCGTGATGCCTCCCGCGTGGACGACCGTCGCGCGAATGTAGTCGATCAGTTGCTCGATGATCAGCGTCTGGCAGTCGTAGATCGTGTTGAAAATCTCGCCGACAGCGATCGGCGTCACGGTGTGCTGCCGAATCAGGCGGAATCCTTCCTGGTTTTCCGCGGGTGTGGGATCCTCCATCCAGAAAAGCCGGAAGGGCTCGAGTGATTTGCCCAGGCGCCCGGCCTCGATCGGCGTGAGCCGGTGGTGCACGTCGTGCAGCAGATGTTGCTCGAACCCGAAGCGCACACGCAGCGCCTCGAAGAGCTTGGGCGCGTGATCGAGATACTTGCTCGTCGACCACACGTTCTCGGTGGCAATGGCGGCATCGGCAGGCTCGTAGTACATGCGATCCTTCGACACGCCGTAGGTCGACGCCAGGCCCGGAATGCCAGACTGCGCGCGTATCGCCTTGTACCCCATGTCGATGTAGCGTCCGACCTCGTCGAGCGTCTCCGCAATGTCGCGGCCGTTGGCGTGGCCGTACACCATCACGCCGTCCCGGCTCGCGCCTCCGAGCAACTGGTAGATCGGCAGGTCGGCGACCTTGCCCTTGATATCCCACAGCGCGGTATCGACCGCGGCGATCGCGCTCATGGTGACGGGGCCGCGACGCCAGTACGCGCCTCGATAAAAGTATTGCCAAGTGTCCTCGATGCGCGCCGGATCGCGCCCGATGAGCGCTGGCACCACGTGCTCGGTGAGATACGTGGCGACCACCAGCTCGCGGCCGTTGAGCGTGGCGTCGCCGATGCCGTCAACGCCCTCGTCGGTCTCGATCTTGAGCGTGACGAAATTGCGGCCAGGACAAGTAACGATTACGCGGCAGGCGGTGATTTTCATGATCGCGGTGCTCGACGGGACGAGATGGGGGAAGCGAAGGGTCTATGCCGGAGCTGATCGCGGACTGCGACACCCGGCGCTCTTGGGGCGCAATCGTGGTTCGGTGGTCCGACCACTTGACCACAGCTTAGCACGGGGTCTAAGATGCCGTCGAGTCGCGGCTCTTCGCGGCCATCACGTCGACCGTTTCGTTGCCGATGCGCCCACGCATCGCATTCCTGGAGGATCCACTTGCCGCTGCAGCACGTCGAGGCACGGCGATTGTATCGGCAAATCGCCGATCAGATTTCCGGACTCATCGCGGCGGGCGAGTTTGCTCCCGGGTCGCGCTTGCCGGCCGAGCGCGAGCTCGCGCTCAAGCTCGGGGTAAGCCGCGCCTCGGTGCGCGAGGCAATCATTTCACTCGAGATCGCCGGCCTGGTCGAGGTGCGCGTAGGCACCGGGATCTTCGTCACGCTGCAGCAGGCCGCGCTTGACGCACCGGGTGACGCAGGGCCGGGGCCTTTCGAGCTGCTCAACGCGCGCAAGCTGGTCGAGGGCGAGATAGCGGCGCTTGCGGCGTCGCAAGCCGGCCCCGACGACGTCGCCGCGCTGCAGCAGAGCGTGGCGCGCATGATCGAACATATCGACGACTTCGCGGTACGCGAGGAGACCGATCGCGGCTTCCATCTTGCGCTCGCCAAGGCCACCGGTAATGGCTCGCTGGAGATCGTCGTCGAGGGTCTGTGGAATCAGCGCGCCGAACTGTGGGGCCGGATGCAGCGGCATTTTCACACCAGCGATCTCGCACGGCAGACGATTCGCGACCACGCGGCGATCGCGCGCGCGGTGGAAGCCGGAGACGCTGAGGCGGCGCGCGGCGCGATGCATCGGCATTTGTCCCGTGTCATCCGAGAGTTCCAGCGCGGACTCGAGGGCGCGCAAGGCAGCGGTCGCGGGCGCAAGTTATCGACGGGTCGCGCCAAAGCGGGCGGGCGTCCTAACAAACGAGTACACGCGTGACGGGCGCGCGTCGTGCCGCGTCGATCGGCATCCATTCGCGTCAATGCACGGTCGATGAGCGCGCACAGCGAGGCGACGCCGCGGCTTCAACAGGGGGTGTGTCATGAAACAGTACCGTTGCGCAGGTCTTCGCAACCCGTGGTGGACGATTGCGCTTGCCGTGCTGGCGGCGTCGCTTGCGCTGCCAGTCGATGCGCAGCCTTCGCCAATGCCCGCTGCACCGGTTACGGTCAACGTGGTCGATGTCGGCGGCGCGCTCGCTCTATTGCAGGACGCGATCGAGGCATACCAGACCAAGAATCCCAAGGTCGTTTCGAAAATCAATTTCACCAAGGCGCCGGCGCCGGAGCTGCCCGGGAAGCTCAAGGCAATGCAGGGAGCGGGACGCAGCGACATCGACCTCGTCCTCGGCGGCACCGATATCCTCTCCGCCGGAATCGAGCAGGGTCTGTGGGTGCGCATGCTGCCCGACAACGCCGCCAAGTTTCCCAACGTGCTCGACAACTACCTGCCGGCAGCGCGCAAGATGCAGGATCTCGCCGAGGGCCAGGCGCTCGCGGTCGTATTCACGCCCGCGGGGCCGCTGCTTGAGTACAACCCCGACAAAGTCAAGCAGGTTCCGACGACGCCGGCGGAACTGCTCGCATGGTGCAAGGCCAATCCCAACCGCTTGATCTACGCGCGACCGGCGAACTCGGGTCCGGGGCGCACGTTCCTGCAGGGCCTGCCCTACCTGCTCGGTGACAAGGACCCGAAGGATCCCGTCAAGGGTTGGGACAAGACGTGGGCGTTCCTGAAGGATCTCAATACCTGCATCGAGTACTATCCGACTGGCACCGGCGCGACGATGAAGGAGTTCGGCGAAGGCTCGCGCGACATGACGGTCACCATGACCGGCTGGGACATCAATCCGCGAGCGCTGGGGATCGTGCCGAAGTCCTACAAGGTGGGTGCGTTCAAAAGCATGACGTGGGTAAACGACACGCAGTTCCTGATGGTCCCGAAGGGATTGTCGGCGGAAAAGCTCGCCATCGTTCTCGACATGATGAAGTTCCTGCTGTAGCCCGAGCAGCAGGCGCTGACCTACGACAAGGGGTACTTCTATCCGGGGCCCGCGGTCAAGAACGTTCCGGTGACCATGGCGCCGAAGGAAAGCCAAGATGTGATCAAGGAGTATGGGCGTCCGGAGTACGAGGCATGGTTCGCGCAGAATCCGCAGACGCAGCCGCTCGACGCCAAGCCGCTGGTCGACGCGTTTCGCCGCTGGGACCAGGAAATCGGCGCGCAGAAAACCAAATGAACAGGGCCGGTGCCTCAACTCGAGGCTGGCCGATCATCAACCCACAGGAGGTCACATGAAGTCGTTCGATTCGAAATCACATGGCATGCGTCGTAAAGTGTTGCGTAGTGCGCTGGCGGGCGTTTGTGCATCGGCGCTGGTGGTCGCAGCTGCGTTGCCGGTGGCCGCGACCGCACAGCCCAAGGGGGGCCCGGTCACGCTCAATATCGTCGACGTCGCGGGCAACCTAGCGTTGACGCAGGATGCGATCGAGCTGTTCCAGAAGAAACATCCGGAGCTGATCTCGAAGATCAACTTCACCAAGGCGCCTGCACCCGAGCTGCCCGGCAAGTTGAAAGCGATGCAGGGCGCCGGGCGAAGCGACATCGACATGGTGCTGACCGGCACCGATTTTCTCGCCGCCGGCATCGAGCAGGGCGTGCTGATGAAAGTGCTTCCGGAAAACGCCACCAAGTTTCCCAATCTGACCGCGAACTACATTCCCGCGGCGGCGAAGATGCAGGAGCTCGCGCAGGACTACGGCGTGGCGGTGGTGTTCATGCCGGCGGGTCCGCTGATCGAGTACAACCCCGACAAGGTCAAGCAGGTCCCAACCACGCCGGCCGAGCTGCTGGCATGGTGCAAGGCCAACCCGAACAAGCTGATCTATGCGCGTCCTGCAAACTCCGGACCCGGGCGCACGTTCATCATGGGGCTGCCGTACATCCTGGGCGATTCGAATCCCAAGGATCCCGTCAAGGGATGGGACAAGACCTGGGCGTACCTGAAGGAGCTCAACAGCTGCATCGAGTACTACCCGACGGGCACCGGCGCGGTGATGAAGGAACTGGGCGAAGGATCACGCGACATGACGATTACGATGACGGGCTGGGACATCAATCCCCGCGTGCTCGGGATCGTCCCCAAGAGCTTCAAGGTGCAGCCGTTCAAAGGCATGACGTGGGTCAACGACGCGCATTACATGACGATTCCGAAGGGCGTGCCGCCCGAGAAGGTCGCGGTCGTGCTGGACTTGATGGCGTTCCTGCTCACGCCCGAAGCGCAGGCGTATACGTGGGACAAGGGCTATTTCTATCCAGGCCCCGCGGTGAAGAACGTTCCTTTGTCGATGGCTCCCAAAGAGAGCCAGGACGCAATCAAGGAGTACGGACGTCCTGAATACGACAAGTGGCTGACCGAGTTCCCGCACACGCAATCGCTGCCGCCGTCGGCGCAGGTCGAGGCGTTCAAGATCTGGGACCAGCAGGTCGGGGCGTCGAAGACCAAGTAGATCATTGGCGGGGCGTGGTCCGTGCACCGGACCCGCCCTTCTTGCGCATTCGGTGTCATCGGCGCTCGGGTGGATCCGATGCGCGCGAGCGCGTCGTCAGTGGTGTGCGCGGCGAATCGATCGCCGCCGAAACGGCGGTTGAGGAGGAGACTTGAACATCGAAGCAAACGACCCATACGGCCGGTCAACACGCCCGGGTCGTGTCCGCTGCGTACTGCTGGCCTGCGTGGCCGCCGCACTCAGCGCTGCCGCAATGACCACCATGGCGCAAATACCGGCGCTGCCGAAGGCTCCGGTGACGCTGAACGTCGTCGACGTCGCGGGTGATCTCGCGCTGACGCAAAGCGCCATCGAGGCGTATCAGGCCAAGCATCCGGAGCTCGTCTCCAAGGTGACTTTCAGCAAGGCGCCGGCCCCCGAGCTGCCGGCCAAGCTGAAGGCAATGCAGGCGGCGGGACGTACCGACATCGACCTGGTGCTCACCGGGGTGGGCGCGCTGTCGGCGGGCGTCGACCAGGGACTGTGGGTGACGGTCCTCCCCGATTACGCCGCCAAGTTTCCCAACGTGCTCGACAACTATCTTCCCGCCGCCCGCAAGATGAACGATCTCGCGCAGAACCAGGCGCTGGTGGTGACTTTCATGCCAGCCGGACCGCTGCTCGAATACAACCCCGCGAAGGTGAAGCAGGTGCCGACCACGCCGCAGGAGCTGCTGGCGTGGTGCAAGGCCAATCCGAACCGCTTCGGATATGCGCGGCCCGCCAACTCCGGTCCGGGCTTCACTTTCATCATGGGTCTTCCTTACATCCTCGGCGACAAGGACCCGCGTGATCCGGCCAAGGGATGGGACAAGACCTGGGCCTACCTGAAAGAGCTGGACGGCTGCATCGAGTACTACACGACTGGAACCGCGGCGATAATGAAGGAGCTGGGCGAGGGGTCGCGCGACATGACCGTTACCATGACCGGGTGGGACATCAATCCCCGCGTTCTCGGCATCGTCCCCAAGGACCACAAGGTGACGCCATTCAAGAACATGACGTGGGTGAACGATGCTCACTACATGGCGATACCCAAGGGCCTCACGCCCGAGAAGCTTGCCGTGGTGCTCGACCTCATGGCGTACATGCTGACGCCGGAGGCGCAGGCGCTGACGTATGACAAGGGCTATTTCTATCCGGGTCCGTCGGTCAGGAACGTTCCGCTGTCGATGGCGCCGAAGGAGAGTCAGGACGCGATCAAGGAATTCGGACGCGCCGAATACGACGCGTGGCTGACGCAGTACCCGCACGTGCCGACGCTCGACGCCAAGGCCGTCGTCGAAGCGTACCGGCGCTGGGATGCCGAAGTCGGTGCGCAAAAGACCAAATGAAACCACGGCAGCGAGACGCATGAAACACGATTTCAGCCAGCTCAAGCTCGATCACGTCACCCGGCGCTTCGCCGGCGCCGGCGGCAAGGCATTCAATGCGCTCGACGAATTGACCATCACTGTCAAGCGCGGCGAATTCATCTGTCTGCTCGGACCCTCGGGTTGCGGCAAGTCGACGGCGCTGAACTGCATCGCCGGACTCATGCAGCTGTCGGGCGGCAGCATCTGGCTCGACGACACCCGCATCGACACGCTACCGCCGGAAAAGCGCGGCTTCGGGATGGTGTTCCAGAACTACGCGCTGTTTCCGCACATGAGCGTTGCCAAGAACATCGATTTCGGGCTGCGCATGCGCGGCATGTCGGCCTCCGATATCGCGCCGCGCGTCGCCAAGGCGGTCAAGCTGGTGCAGCTCACGGGCCAGGAGCACAAGCTGCCCGGACAGCTTTCCGGCGGCCAGCAGCAGCGCGTCGCGATTGCGCGCGCGATCGTCATCGAGCCACCGCTGATTCTAATGGACGAGCCGCTGTCGAATCTTGATGCAAAGCTTCGCATCGAGACTCGCGCCGAGATCCGTCGTATCCATCACGAGCTCGGACGCGCCACCATCTACGTCACGCACGATCAGGACGAGGCGCTTTCGCTCGCGGACCGCATCGTGGTGATGAAAGACGGTGTCGTGCAGCAGATCGCAGCGCCTGTCGAAGTCTACTCACAGCCGGCCAATCTGCACGTCGCGCGCTTCATGGGTTACCGCAACGTGCTTCCGCTCGACATCGAGCGCGAGGAGGGCGATCGCGTGATGCTGGGCGGTCCGGACTTCGCGCTGACCGGCACGCGCAAGCAGCCGCTCACCGATGGCCGCGCGATGGTGGCGATCCGCCCTGAGGAAATCGTGATCGGAGAGGGCCCCGGCGGCACCAATACGATCGCAGCACGAGTGGACAACGTGGAGTACTGCGGACGCGATTCGCTGCTCGACGTCGTGACCGCGGGTGGAACGAGATTGCATGTGCGCGCGGGCGGAGCCGTCGCGCTCGGAGACACCGTTCGCGTGCACGTTCCGGTCGAGCGCGTTCTGGTGTATCCCACCGAGTAGCCGATGAGCACGACAGTCGCCGGCGGCACCGTTCGCGCGCCCTTCGATCGTTCGCTCTTGCTGGTCATTCCGGCGGCGGCATTCATGCTGCTGCTGTTCGTCTATCCGTTTTTGTACGGGCTCGGCTTGTCCTTCGAGCCGAAGGAGGGTGGGACGCTGGGGAACTACGCGCACTTTTTCACCACCGACAATCTCTGGCCCACCATCTGGACGACATTGCGGCTGGCATTGCCGGCGACGCTGATCAACGTCGGCCTCGCGCTGCCCATCGCCTACAAGATGCGTGTCAAATCGCGCTATCAAAGGTGGGTGACGACCATCCTCGTGGTGCCGATCACGCTGGGCACGGTGCTCATCGCCGAAGGCATGCTCACCTATTTCGGGCCCCGGGGCTGGCTGTCGCAGTTCCTGCAGTTCTTCCACCTGTACGAAGGGCCGATCCGGCTCACGCACAACTACTGGGGCGTGCTGATCTCGCTGGTCATCTCGGGATTCCCTTTCGCGTTCCTGCTCATACTCTCGTACATCACGGGGATCGATCCGGTGCTCGCGCGCGCAGCCTCGACGCTGGGTGCCGACCCCAAGTCGCAGTTCCGGCACATCTATCTTCCGCTGCTCGCGCCGGGACTGGCGATGTGCTTCTGCCTGGCATTCGTGCAGGCCTTCTCGGTGTTCCCGTCGGCGGTTCTGTTGGGTTCGCCCGCGGGGCCCACGCGCGTGATCTCGATCGCCGCGTACGAGGCGGCGTTCGAGCAGTACGATTATTCGCTCGCCTCGGCGATCGCCATGATCATGGGCTTCGTGCAGCTCGTCATCGTGGCGATGGTGCTGAGCCTACGCAACCTCTTCTACCGCGGGCCGGTGAGCGGAGGCAAGGGATGACCAGCGCGGCGACCGCCTCGAATCGCACCGCAGCCTCGACGCGCTCGTGGTTCGATCGTGTCTGGCGCGGCCTCCTGCTCGGCGTCATGACGCTGTTCCTGGTGAACGTGGCGCTGATGATCGCAGCCGTGGTCACCAGCTCGTTTGCCAGGCGCTGGCTGGGCACGTGGCTGCCCGAAGGCTGGACCACGATGTGGTACAGCGCCGCCTGGAAGGAATTCCAGCTCGGCTCGGTGCTGATAGTCACGGTGGAGGTCGTGCTCGCCGTCGTGCTGCTTGCGCTCCTCATCGGGGTGCCCGCGGCGTACACGCTGGCACGCCGCAACTTCCCGGGCAAGCGGCTGCTGATGCTGCTGTTTCTGCTGCCGCTCATGGTCCCGCCGATCACGTACGGGATTCCGCTGGCGACGGTGCTCTACAAGGCGCAGCTCGCCGGAACGATCTATGGCGTGATTCTCGCGAATCTCATCCCGGCGGCACCGTTCGTGATCCTGGTAATGACGCCTTTCATCGAGCAGATCGATCCCAATCTCGAATCGGCGGCGCGCGTGTTCGGCGCCGGCACCGGGCGCATGTTCTGGCATGTCCTCGTCCCGCTGCTCGGGCCCGGCATCCTGGCGGCGTCGCTGCTGGTCCTGGTGCGCACCATCGCACTGTTCGAGCTCACCTTCCTCACCGCGGGTCCGGATTCGCAGACGCTGGTGGTCGCGCTGTATTACGCGGTCTTCGCCGCCGGGGTGCGTGCGCCGCAGTCGGTCGACGCGATGGCGATGGTCTACATGCTGGTGACACTGACCTGGTTGCTGATCGCGCTGCGCTTCGTCAATCCGACGCAGCTCGTATCGCGGGTCAAAGAGCACCCGCAGCCGGCGGCGTAGGCCACGAGGCGATGGCCTCGATGAAGCGGCTGTCGCTGGAAACGCTGGGCGCGCTGCCCGCGGCGGTGGCGCGGCCCGCCTACGACGCGCACGCGCTCGGCATCGGGATCGTGCATCTGGGGATAGGCGCGTTCTATCGGGCACAAAGCGCGGAGTACACCGACGACGCGCTCGCGCGCAAACCCGGGCCATGGGGCATCTGCGGAGTCAGCCTGCGCTCGGCCGAGGTGCGACAACGCATGGCGCCGCAGGACGGGCTCTATACCGCGGTGGAAAAAAGCCCGGCGGGCGTTCGTCGACGCGTCATCGGCAGCGTGCGCGAACTGCTTTTTCTTGGCGAGCAGCGAGGCGACGTGCACGCGCGCATGGCCGCCGCGACGACCGCGATCGTATCGCTGACCATCACCGAAAAAGGCTATTGCCACGATCCGGCGACCGGGCAGCTCAACTTCGCGCATCCCGACATCGTTCACGACCTTGCGAGCCCGCAGTCCCCGGTGAGCGCGGTGGGCCTGCTGGTGCACGCGCTGGCGTCGCGACGGGCATCGCACGGCGCGCCGCTCACCGTCCTGTGCTGCGACAATCTGCCGCACAACGGCGCACTGGTGCGCGGACTGGTGATAGCCCTTGCGCAGGCGCGCGACGAAGGCCTCGCAAGCTGGATCGCTCAGCGCGCGCGCTTCCCCTCGACCATGGTCGACCGCATCGTTCCCGCCACCACCGATGCCGACATCGCCGACAACGATGCAGCCCTTGGCGTTCACGATGCGGCGCCAGTGATGCACGAGCCATTCAAGCAGTGGGCGATCGAGGACGATTTCGCTGCGGGCCGGCCGGCATGGGAGGCGGTCGGTGTGCAGCTGGTCGCCGACGTCGCACCCTTCGAGGCGATGAAATTGCGCCTGCTCAACGCGAGCCATTCGGCGTTCGCCTATCTGGGCTTCCTCGCTGGACACGAATTCATCTACCAAGTCGCAGCGCAAGAGGCCTTTGCACGCTACATGCGCGCGCTTATGCGCGACGAAGTCGCCCCGACCTTGCGCATCCCCGCCGGCGTCGACGTCGCCGCGTATCAGCATGCGCTGCTCGAGCGGTTTCGCAATCCGGCCTTGCCGCATCGTACGCAGCAAATCGCGATGGACGGTTCGCAAAAGCTGCCGCAGCGCCTGCTCGGTACGGTGCGCGACAACCTGGCCACGGATCGCCCGATCGATCTTCTCGCGCTGGCGATCGCGGGATGGATGCGCTATGTGGCCGGGACCGACGAAGCGGGGCGTGACATCCGCGTCGCCGACCCGATGGCGACCGACTTCGCGCGCGTCTCCGCAGCGCATCGCGGCGATCTGTCGGCACTTGCGCAGGGCCTGCTCGCGCTGCGGGCGATTTTCAGCGACGATCTCGGCGCCGATCCACGCTTCGCCGGCAAGGTCACGCGTTGGCTGGCTGCGCTGTACGCCGAGGGTGCGGCACGGACCGTGCAGCGTGCCGTGGCCGAGCATCGATGAGCAGACGGCGTAGCATTCGCTCATGATGGCTCCATCGCTGATATGTCCTCCTGGTCGTACGCGCCATTCCGGCTCGGCGTCGCCCACGCCTTCAACGTTCCCGAGGCTCGCATGATCCCGCTTACGCTCCATCCCGATCGCCTGTTCTCCGCGGACCCGCGCCAGTGCGCGATTGCACGTGCGCTCTACGCCACCGTGCAGTCGCTTCCCATCGTCAGTCCTCATGGGCACACCGACCCGCAGTGGTATGCGGACGATCAGCCGTTCACCGACGCGTCGGCACTGTTCATCACTCCGGATCACTACGTGTTTCGCATGCTCTACAGCCAGGGCTTGCGTCTCGAGGACCTCGGCATCGCGCAGCGCTCGGACTCGGCGGGTGCAGCGAAGGTGCCCGATGGTCGCGCCATCTGGCAAGCCTTTGCTGCGCATTATCATCTGTTCCGCGGAACGCCGACGCGGATCTGGCTGGACCACGCGTTTCACGAGGTCTTCGGGATCCGCGAGCGGGTGAGCGCGGAAAGCGCGGATCGCATCTACGACCACATCAATGCGTGCCTGGCGCAACCGGAATTCCGTCCGCGAGCGCTCTTCGAGCGCTTCAACATCGAAGTGATCGCGACCACCGAGTCACCCCTCGATCCGCTGGTGCACCACGCCAAGATCCGCGCCAGCAGGTGGAAGGGACGGGTGGTCACCGCATACCGTCCCGACCCCGTCGTCGATCCCGATTTCGAAGGCTTCGCCGCCAACGTGGCGATGTTCGGCCAGCTCACGGGCGAGGATACATCGACATGGCGCGGCTACCTCTCGGCGCATCGACAGCGGCGTGCGTTTTTCAAGACCTTGGGCGCGACCTCGACCGACCACGGACACCCCACCGCCGAGACCGCCGACCTCGATACCGCCGAATGCGAGACCTTGTTCGCACATGCGCTCGCGGGCACTGCCTCTGCGGTGCAGGCGGAAATGTTTCGCGCGCAGATGCTCACCGAGATGGCACGCATGAGCATCGACGACGGCCTGGTGATGCAGATCCATCCGGGGTCCTTTCGCAATCACAATCCGCAGATTTTCGCGCGCTTCGGCCGCGACAAGGGCGCCGACATGCCCACGCGCACGGACTACGTTCATGCGCTCAAGCCGTTGCTCGACCGCTTCGGCAACGAGCCCAACTTGACCGTGATCTTGTTCACGCTCGACGAGACGGCCTATGCGCGCGAACTGGCGCCGCTCGCCGGTCATTATCCGGTGCTGCGGCTTGGGCCACCCTGGTGGTTTCACGACAGTCCCGAAGGGATGCTGCGATTTCGCGAGCAGGCCACCGAGACCGCGGGCCTGTACAACACCGTCGGATTCAACGACGACACCCGCGCATTCTTGTCGATCCCGGCGCGTCACGACGTCGCGAGGCGCATCGATTGCCGCTTTCTCGCGCAGCTCGTGAGCGAGCACAGGCTCGAGGAGGACGAGGCCTTCGCGCTGGCTCCGGAGCTCGCCTACAATCTCGCCAAGCGGGCGTACCGCCTGTAGACGTTCGCTCCCGACCGTGGCCGGTGGCGAGTGCATCGGGCACAATCCTGCCGGCACATGCGATCCTGCCGCTACGACCGCGAGGATCGTCGCGCTTGCGTACTGGAGGTTTAGTGCGTCCCGCCATTTATGCCGCCGCTGCAGCGTTCTGGCTGCTAATACTGGCGTCGACCGCGGCACACGCAACGCATCCTTTCGTCACCGACGACACACGCACACAGGGCACCGGAAAATTCGAGCTCGAGCTCGGCACGCAGTACACGCGCGCTCCTTTCGACGACGGCGTGCTATCTAATTTCCAATTCGCGCCGCAACTCACTTACGGCGTGACCTACGAACTCGACGCGATCCTTCGTCCCACGTACAACGTCAACGTGCTCACCGGCGCTCAAGGTGCGCGTGGCTCCGGATTCGGCACTACCAACGCCGAGTTCAAATGGCGCTTCGTCGAAGAAACTCTGGGTGTGAGCGCCGCGCTGCTGGCGGGATCCGGCTTCGCCTCGGGCAACGCAGCTTTCGGTGTCGACTCCGGGCAAAGCACGCCGCGTGCTTATCTGCTCGTCACGGCTGTGGCAGACGCGTTTGAGGTCGACTGCAATATCGGCACCGTGCGCAACGTAAACGATCCCATGGCGCGTCAATGGCTGGGCCACGCCTCGGTGCTGCTGCTGTGGGCGCCCCGCGACTATCTGCGGGTGGGGGCCGATTTCGCCGTCGATCAGAATCCGCTGCGGTCGGTGTCGCAGTCTCCGGTCAGCGCCATGCTCGGCGCCATACTCAAGGCGTCGCCCGGTTGGGATCTTGACGCCGGATACCAGCGTGGCCTGAACCGCAGCGCTCCGCGCGACCAATGGCTGCTCGGCGCGACGTTTAGATGGTAGCGTCGCGAGCGACCCGGCGAGGGGCCCCGCGCCGCGCGCGGGGATCGACGGCACGCGAGTCGACGCAGGTGGGCGACGAGATGGCGGTGCGATTCACGCGATCGCACGGAAGCCCGCGCGCGCGAGCGACCCGGCGAGGGGCCCCGCGCCGCGCGCGGGGATCGACGGCACGCGAGTCGACGCGGGTGGGCGACGAGATGGCGGTGCGATTCACGCGATCGCACGGAAGCCCGCGCGCGCGAGCGATCCGGCGAGGGGCCCCGCGCCGCGCACGGGGATCGACGGCACGCGAGTCGACGCACCCGGGCGACGAGACAGCGATACGGTTCGCGCAATCGCACGGAAGCCCGAGTAAGGGTCGACCCGGCAACGTTGCCCTCGCGTGCGGTTTCGAGCAAACTCGGCAAGCAACGTGGGTGGAACCTTTCACGTACCTGACACGAGCCTGCCATGCGCCTACTTGTCGTTGAAGATGATGTCCAGCTTGCCAACGGACTGGTGTCGTCGCTAGCCCAATCCGGCTACGCGGCCGACACCGCCCACAACGCGCGCGATGCCGAGATCGCTTGCGCTCATACCAACTACGCGCTGGTGATCCTGGATCTCGGTCTGCCGGATCTCGATGGACTCGAGCTTCTGCGCCGGCTTCGCCTGGATTCGATGCGTGCACCGGTGCTCATCCTCAGCGCGCGCGACCAGCCTCAGCAGCGCGTTGCGGGACTCGACAGCGGCGGCGATGATTATTTGTCGAAACCTTTCGTGGTCGCCGAGTTCGAGGCGCGAATTCGCGCCCTGCTGCGGCGCGGCGAGCCGATGGGAACCGCGATCACCTTCGGCGCGCTGTCGTTCGAAAAGGCTGCCCGGCACCTCACCGTTCACGACCGCGAGATCGAGCTTACGCCCAGCGAGCTCGCCGTGATCGAGCTGCTTCTGCGTCAGCCGGGGCGCATTGTCAGCAAAGCCGATATCTTCAATTCGCTGTACAGCTGGCAGGACAACGCCAACATGTCCGCCGTCGAGGTATTCATCAGCCGCCTGCGCCGCAAGCTCAGCACCGCGGGCGCCGATGTGGGCATTCGCGTATTCCGTGGGCTGGGCTACCGCCTGGAAAAGCTCGGCGATGCCAAGGTCGCGCCCGAGGCCTGAACCAAGCCTCCGGCGGCGGCTGCTGATCCGGCTGTGGCTGCCGCTGCTCGGCGTCCTGCTCGCCGGCGCCTGTGTTTCGGTCGGGCTTGCGGTGCATTTTGGAAACGTCGCGCATGATCGCTGGCTCCTCGACTCCGCGTTGGCGCTGGCGACACAGCTGCGGTCGGAGACGACGGGCCCGCGCCTTACGCTGCCTCCGTCCGCGGTCGAGATGTTCGAATGGGACAGCGTCGATCAGATTTTCGAGGACGTGACCGACGCCGACGGCCATCACCTGTTCGGTAACGCCAGTTTTCCCCGCAGGCCAGGCCTCGTGCCTGCCAACGTCCCACAGTTCTACGATGAGATGCTCGGCGGACGCCCCGTACGCGTGGTCGCCATTGCGGTGACGGGACCGCCGCCGGAATCGAAGACGGTCGTCATCCAGGTCGCGGAGACGCTGATCAAGCGCAAGACGCTAGTGCGCGAGATTGTGCTCCTGACGGTGCCGCTGCAGGTGATCATCCTGCTGCTCGCCGGCGCCTTCATCTGGTACGCGGTGACATCGAGTCTCTCGACACTCGACGCGACGGCGTCTCGTCTGCGCACCTACAGTCCCGAGCATCTGGTGCCAGTGGGTGAAGGCGAAAGCCTTCCCTCGGAGGTGAAGCCACTGATCGTTGCGATCGACCAGCTCATCGGCAAGCTCGCCGAGGCGCGTGAAGCCCAGCAGCGTTTTGTCGCGAATGCGGCGCATCAGCTGAGAACACCGCTTGCCGCGCTCCAGGTCCAAACGGAGCGGGCATCGCGCGAGACCGATCCGCGCAAGCACGCCGAGGCGCTCGACGAAGTCATCAAGTCGCTGTCGCGCATGCGCCATCTCACGCAGCAGTTGCTCACGTTGAGTCGCGCGGATGCTTCGTCGGCCAACATGCTGCGCATGGAGCCGGTCGATCTTGCGCAGCTCGCGCGAAGCGAGATCGAGCGCTGGGCCGACGCGGCGATCGAACGCAATATCGACCTCGGCTACGATGGTCCCGAGAAAGGCATTGTCGTACACGGTGAGCCGCGCTTGCTCTCCGAGCTGCTCGGCAACCTCATCGACAACGCGATTCAGTATGGTGGGGCCGGCGCCAGCGTGACGGTCGGCGTGCGTGAGCATCCGTTGAAGCTGTTCGTCGAGGACGATGGACCGGGGATCCTGCCGCAGGAGCGCAGTCACGTCTTCGAGCCTTTTTATCGCGTGCGCGGCAGCGCGGGTGCGGGCTGCGGTCTGGGTCTCACCATCGCGCACGAAATTGCCGCGAGACACCAAGCGACACTTGGTATCGTCGATACCGGCGACGCACGCGGCGCGAGGATCGAGGTCGTATTCTCCGGCTCGCCCGCGGCCCCGAGTCCCGCGGTCGATGCCCGCGCCGGAGAGGCGCTCGACGCTTAGAATTTGTGACTGGCGGCCCTACGAATGATCCGCCGGTCGTGGCAACTCATAGATTGACATGGCCGAGTGACCAGGCTGCGTTAAAGGCTTGTGCGGCGGGGCGCGCATGCAACTACGATGCAACCACATGAAAGGACTATCCATGGCACCACGATCCGACGGCATGGCTCTGCTGGGGCGCGCGTTGCTCGCCGTCTTGTTCATCGTCTCCGGTTGGGGAAAGCTCACCGGTTTCCAGGGCGCGGTGGGATTTATCGCGAGCAAGAATTTGCCTGTGCCACAGGTGCTCGCCGTCATCGCGGTCGTGTTCGAGCTCGGTGGCGGGCTGCTGCTGTTGATCGGCCTGAAGGCACGCTGGGTCGCCCTGCTGCTGGTGGTTTTTCTCCTGGTCATCACCCCCATCTTTCACAATTTCTGGAGCGCCGCGGCAGATCAGGCTGGGAACCAGCAGATCCATTTCATGAAGAATCTCGCCATCATGGGTGGAATGTTTATGGTGGCGGCGCTGGGTCCGGGACGCTTCAGCGTCGATCGCGGATAGGGGTCCGCGCTTATTCGCGCACGCGTGAATCGAGCCAGAAGGTCACGGGCCCGTCGTTGACCAGCGCAACCTGCATGTACGCGCCGAACACGCCCTGGGCGACTGAGTGCCCAGACTCCCGGGTGAGCGCGGCGACGAGGCCATCGAAGCGCGGCTGGGCCAATTCGGGCGGCGCAGCACCCGAATAGGAGGGCCGCGCGCCCTTCCGGGTGGAGGCAAGCAGCGTGAACTGACTGACCGCGAGGATGGCGCCGCCGACGTCGCGCAGCGACAGGTTCATCACCCCGTCGGCATCGTCGAAGATGCGCATCGAGGTGATCTTGCGCGCGAGCCAATCGATGTCGGCATCGCCGTCGTCGGCGATCGCGCCGGCCAGCACCAGGACGCCGCGACCGATCGCGCCGACGACGCGTCCATCGACACTCACCGATGCCTCGCAAACGCGTTGGATCAGCACGCGCACAGCGAGGGCGACGCGGGCGGGGAGGGGATCACCGGGGGAATCTTTCCTCGCTTGCGGAGCGGCCCGTCAGCGGACAATCTTGCGCTCGACATCAGCGACCTTGCCGTCGACCAGCGTTACCGTAGTGATGGTGTTGGCGTCGCCGGTGCGCGGGAGGTACGACCAGCGCTGACCCTTGCCGCGCTGGTTGCGCGCATCGACATCGGGTCGTCCCAGCCGTTGCAGCACTTCGGCCTGCGACATGCCGACGCGTATGTAGCGGCGATCACTGGCATTGCCCATCGACTCGCGCGCACGAACGGGAATCGCCGCCCGATCGCCGCGAGCTTTTGCAGACGGCGCAGGCGGGGGTCCCGGCGTGACACCGGGAATCACGCTCAGCGTCGGCGGGTCGGTCGCAAAATTGCGCAGTTCGGTCCCCGCTGCGCACGGCGAATCCTGATAGAGGACGCTTCCCGCGGCGCCGGTGCACTTGTAGACCGTCGCGCCGGCCGGCGCGCGAGACGCGGCGGGCTGTGCGGCGACCGCGCACGCGAGCGGGGCTGCCCATAGCAACTGCGTGATCGTCGTGGCCCAGCGCAGGGACATTGACCGGCTCCTGTCGGCACTCCGGTGTCGCCCGGTGCCGCTAAATTGCTAACATACACCTTTCGTCCGCCGCTCAAATCATCCGTACGATGGATACGCCCCGCCGTATCGCTGCCCGCGTTCAGGACATCGCGCCCTTCCATGTCATGGAGGTCCAGACGGCCGCGCGCGCGCTCGAATCGGCGGGACGCAGCGTCGTTCACATGGAGATCGGCGAGCCGGACTTTCCAACGCCTGAGCCCGTGCTCGACGCCGCACGCGCGGCGCTGACAGGAGGTGGCATCTATTACACCTCGGCGCTCGGGCTTCCCGCATTGCGCGAGGCGATCGCGGGTCACTATCGCGATCGATACGGAGTCGACGTCGGCGCCGAGCGCATCGTCGTCACCGCGGGTTCGTCGGCGGCGCTGCTGCTCGCGCTGGCGCTGCTCGTGGATCGCGACGACGCGATCCTGCTTTCGGACCCCGGTTATCCTTGCAACCGGCACTTCGTGCGCACGCTCGAAGGTGAGGCGATAGGCATTCCGGTGGGCCCGCAGACGCAGTATCAGCTCACCGCCGATGCGATCGACGCCGCCTGGACGCCGCGCACCCGCGGCGCGCTGATCGCGTCGCCTTCGAACCCCACCGGCACTGCAGTGTCCAACCTGGAGATGGCGCGCATCGCATCGGTAGTCGCCGCGCGCGGCGGTGCGCTGCTCGTCGATGAAATCTATCTCGGCTTGTCCTATGCCGAGTCCCGGCAAAGCGCGCTGACACTCTCCGACGATCTGTTCGTGATCAACAGTTTTTCGAAATACTTCAACATGACCGGCTGGCGACTGGGCTGGCTGGTTGCACCCGAGCGTCACGTCCGCGACCTGGAGAAGCTTGCGCAGAATCTCTACATTTCACCGCCGACGCTGTCGCAGCATGCGGCGCTGGCGTGTTTCGCGCCACCGACGCTGGCGCTGCTGGAACAGCGTCGAGCGCAGTTTCGCGCGCGCAGGGATTTCCTCGTGCCTGCACTGCGCGAGCTCGGGTTTCGCATCCCGGTCACCCCGAGCGGAGGATTCTTCGTCTACGCCGATTGCTCGCCCTTCGGGATGGACAGCGAGCGCTTCTGCATCGAGGCACTGGCTGCGACCGGCGTCGCGTTCACGCCGGGCATCGATTTTGGGGAACATCGCGCGCGCGATCACGTGCGATTCGCCTATACCGTTGCGCAGTCCAAGCTGAGCGAGGGCGTGCGCAGGCTTGGCGAATGGCTTCCGACGCTGCAGCGGGCGAATGACGCGCAACCTGCGGCGCACGTCGTCGAGGGCGCCAGGTGAAGCGCGCGCTGCCGATCGCTGCTCCACTTGCGGCGGCGTTCGCGCTGGCCAGCTGCGGAAGTGTCTCCTATTACTGGCAGGGCATTCAAGGGGAAATGGATATCCTGCAGCGTGCCGAGCCGATCCCCGCCGTGGTGGAAGTTACGTCCGACGCGACGCTCAAGCGCAAGCTCGAGCGCTCGCTCGCGATTCGTGCGTTTGCCAGCCGCGAGCTGGGGCTTCCGGACAATGGAAGCTACAAGAACTACGCCGACCTGGGACGCCGCTTCGTGCTCTGGAATGTCGTCGCGACGCCGGAGCTCTCGCTGGAGCCGCGACAGTGGTGCTTCCCCATCGCAGGGTGCGTCAACTACCGCGGTTACTTCGACGAGGCCGCCGCGAACGCCGAAGCTGCGCAGTTCACCGCAGCGGGCGACGACGTGCACATCGGCGGTGTGCCGGCATTCTCGACGCTCGGGTATTTCAACGATCCGATCCTGTCGACGTTCATTCGATATCCGGATCCGGAAGTCGCGCGCCTGATTTTTCACGAGCTCGCGCACCAGGTGGCTTACGCGAAGGACGACAGCGTGTTCAACGAATCCTTCGCCGTCGCGGTGGAGCAGGAGGGCGTGCAGCGTTGGTTGGCGGCGCAACACGATCCGACGCTGGTCGCGCAGGTCGAATCGAGCGAGCGCTACCGTGAAGGTTTTCGCGCGCTTGCCGACCGCACACGCGCGCGCCTGGCATCGCTCTACGCGAGCAAGGAGAGCGACGAGGTCAAGCGCGCCGGCAAGGCCGTGGCCTTCGCGCAGATGCGCGCCGATTACATAGCGCTCAAGACCTCGTGGGGAGGCAGCGGTGTCTACGACGGCTGGTTCGCGCAGGGCCCGACCAATGCGAGCCTGGCGGGGCTGGCGCTGTACACGCGGAAGGTCCCGCAATTTCGCGCGCTTCTGGCCGAAGAAGATGGCGACCTACCGCGCTTCTATGCGCGGGTGAAGGCGCTGTCGCGGATGCCCAAGACCGACCGCGACAGGATTCTCGCCGCGGCGGGTGCTGCGCAGGCTGCAAAGGTATCGGGCGCGGTCCAAGGGCCGAACTCAAACTGATCTAAGCTCTTGTCCTGACTGGACAAAGAAGTTATAATCATCGGTTCCTTGCCTCATTCGCCGCAGACGGATGAGGCCGCCCGCGAGGCGACCTCGGGATTCGATCCCCTCATCGGCGCCTCGCCAACCCTGTCCGCAAGGACACAGTCCACAAGGAGCGATCTGCATGCGTCACTACGAAGTGGTTTTCATCGTCCATCCCGATCAGAGCGAGCAGGTGCCCGCGATGATCGAGCGCTATCGCGCCATGGCCACCGCCAACGGCGGCCGCATACACCGCCTCGAGGATTGGGGCCGGCGCCAGATGGCCTATCCGATCGCCAAGGTCCACAAGGCGCATTACGTCCTGATGAACATCGAATGCGATGCCGCCGCGCTCGGCGAGCTCGAACATGCATTCAAGTTCAACGACGCGGTGCTGCGCCACCTCATCGTCGCCATGCGCGAGGCGGTCGTCACGCCCTCGCCGATGATGAAGGAGGAGAAGTCGCGCTCGCTGTCGCCGGCGGCACCCGCGTCAGCCGCTTCGGCGACAGCCTCTGCTCCGGCCGCCGAAGCGGCACCGGCGCAAGCCTGATCGCGGCTTTGCAGCTGTCCTAGCCGAGGACGCAGTTGATGAACCAGGTGCAGCTCGATGCGCGGCTCCAGGCCCGCGAGGCCCTGCGCTACACGCCTGCCGGCGTGCCGGTGCTCGACTTCGCGCTCACCCACGAGTCCATGCAGATCGAAGCCGGATCGCAGCGCCGCGTGGCGTGCGAGCTGGCTGCCGTCGCGCTGGGTCCGCTAGCGCGCGAGCTTGCCGGCGTGGAGCCGGGCGCATTCCTCAGCTGCCGCGGCTTCCTCGCGCGTCGCTACCGCACCGGCACCAGCGTTGCGTTGCACGTGAGCGAATGCCGCGTGACCGACCACGAATCCATCGAAACACAGAACCGCAAAGGAAATTGACATGCCCCGTCCCATGGGAAGAAACGCCAAAGGTAAAGGCAAAGGCAAGGATGGCAAGCGCCGCGAACGCGGGAACAACCTGTTCAAGCGGCGCAAGTTCTGCCGCTTCACCGCCGAAGGCATCAAGGAGATCGACTACAAGGATGTCGACATCCTCAAGGACTTCGTGCAGGAGAACGGTAAGATCATGCCCGCACGCATCACCGGCACCAAGGCGCGCTACCAGCGCCAGCTCGGCACGGCGATCAAGCGTGCGCGCTTTCTCGCGTTGCTGCCCTACACCGATCTGCACTGACCGGAGCCAAGCGACATGCAAGTCATTCTGCTGGAAAAACTGCCCAACATCGGTGAGCTCGGCGACGTGGTCAAGGTCAAGCAAGGCTTCGCTCGCAACTACCTGATCCCGCAAGGCAAGGCTAAGCGCGCTACTCCGGAAAACATCAAGGTGATCGAGGAAAAGCGTGCCGAGCTCGAGAAGGCGGCGGGCGCGAAGCTTGCGCTCGCGCAGGAGCACGCCGCGAAGCTCGAAGGCGTCAAGATCCAGATCACGCAGAAGGCGGGAGTGGATGGACGCCTGTTCGGTTCGGTGACCAACGTGGACATCGTCGAAGCGCTCGCTGCGATCGGGCACGCCGTCGAAAAGTCGATGGTGCGCATGCCCGATGGTCCGTTGAAGCAGGTGGGTGAGTTTCCGATCACGATTGTTCTGCACACCGATGTGCCTTCTCACATCGTGGTCAACGTGCTCGGCGATACGACCGGCGGGCCGGCCTGACGACAGCTCGTTCCGAAATGGGCGGTGGGTGCATCTCGCGTCGCCGCCCGAAGACTTCTAAGCTCTCGGTGACGTCGTCGTTGGCCGCGGCGGTGCACTCTGATTTGCTAGAATGACCGGGCATCCGCGCGCGCTCTAGCATGCCCAACGACTCCCAGATCCAGGCGCTCAAAGTACCTCCGCATTCGATGGAAGCGGAGCAATCGGTGCTGGGCGGCCTGTTGCTGGAAAATGCTGCCGCCGATCGTGTTGCGGACCTCATCGATGCCAAGGACTTCTACACTGAAGTTCATCGCGTGCTCTACGCCGCGATCATGGGCCTTGTTTCCGACAACAAGCCCGCCGACGTGGTCACCGTCGGCGAAGCGCTCGCTTCGCTCAACAAGCTGGACTACATAGGGGGCATGTCGTACCTGGGGATGCTGGTCGACAACGTTCCCACTGCCGCCAACATCCGTCGCTACGCCGAGCTGGTGCGCGAGCGTGCGATTCTGCGCAATCTCGCCGCTGCGGGAGGCGAGATCGCCGACAGTGCCTATCATCCCCTCGGCCGCAGCGTCCGAGCCATACTCGACGACGCCGAAGCGAAAGTGTTCAGCATCGCGGAGCACGGTGCGCGCGGACAACAGGGGTTTCAGGAACTTCGTCCGTTGCTCACGCAGGTCGTCGAGCGCATCGAATTCCTCTACAACCGCGACAATCCATCCGATGTGACCGGCATCGCGACGGGGTTCACCGACCTCGACCGCATGACTTCGGGCTTTCAGGAAGGCGATCTGGTCGTGATCGCGGGTCGGCCCAGCATGGGGAAGACCGCGCTCGCGCTCAACATCGGCCAGCACATCGCGCTCGACTTGAAAATGCCGGTGGCGGTATTCAGCATGGAAATGGGCGCCTCGCAGCTCGCGATGCGCCTGATCGGCTCGGTAGGTCACCTCGACCAGCAGAAGGTGCGCACCGGCCGGCTGAACAACGAGGACTGGGAGCGGTTGTCGTCGGCGCTCGGCAAGCTCAATGACGCGCCGATGCACATCGACGAGACGCCTGCCCTCAACGCGCTGGATTTGCGCTCGCGCGCGCGCCGCCTGTCGCGCCAGTATGGCGGCCAGCTCGGCGCGATCATCGTCGACTACATCCAGCTGATGCAAGCGACCGGCGAGGGCGAGAATCGCGCGACGGAAATCTCGGAGATCTCGCGCTCGCTCAAGGCGCTCGCCAAGGAGCTCAAGGTGCCGGTCATGGCGCTTTCGCAGCTTAACCGCAGCCTCGAGCAGCGTCCCAACAAGCGTCCGGTCATGTCCGACCTGCGCGAGTCGGGTGCCATCGAGCAGGACGCCGATGTCATTTTGTTCATCTATCGTGACGAAGTGTATAACCCCGAGACGCAGGACAAAGGCGTTGCCGAGATCATCATTGGCAAGCAGCGTAACGGACCCATCGGTACGGTTCCTCTCGCATGGGTAGGCGAGTACACGCGGTTCGAGAATCTTGCCTCAACGCCTGGAAACTACAGGCCCTAGAGGCCAACGCATGCCGGAGGTGCGTCGAAACGATCGCTGCCCGTGCGAAAGCGGGAAGCGATACAAGGATTGTCACGGTCGCCTCACGCTTGAATCGGCGCCCGACAACCTGCACGCACCCATTGCGAGCAACGCTGGAATCGTACTGCGGGACGCCGCGGCCTGCCTAGGATCCGGAAAGCTCGCCGACGCCAGGGCCTTGTGCCTTGACGTGCTGAAGACCACCCCGGGACATCCCGAGGCGTTGCGAATCCTCGGACGCTGCGACTTCGAAGAAGGCGACCCGGCGGCGGGTCTGGCGAAGGTTCTGCAAGCGGCACGGTCGATGCAGACATTCGGCGTCACATCTGCCGTTCAGTACGCGATCTGGTCCGACGTCGGATTCCTGTTCACCCAGGCGCTCGCAGGCCAGGACACGTTGATCGCGACCCAAAAGCGCGCCGAATACTCGCGCTTCCAGGATGCGGCGACCTGCAGCGACGAAGCCGTGCTCGTGAGCGTGATATTCCTCGCCGAAGGGCGGGACGACTGGGTGCTCGACGCGCTCAAGTCGGTCGTTGCGCAGTCCTACCCCAGCATCGAAGTCGTCGTCGTCGAGTCAGTTGGCGCAGTCGAGACTTCGAAGCCTGTGCACGATCTGATCATCGCGTGCAATATCAGGCACCGCTGGGTGAAGAGCCCGTCCGCAAGCGCCGCGTCGCGAATCAATGCGGGCGTGCGTGCATCGTCGGGAGCGTTCGTCAACGTTCTCGATGGACGCGACGTGTTCGGGCACGACCGAATCAAGCGATTCGTAGACGCCGTTGCACGGCGCGGCAAGTCATGGGGCTTTTCAGATGCGGCCTTCGTCGACGCGGCAGGCGGGACCATTCGTCCCGAGGGGAACGCCGTCGTCGGAAGCGCGACCGAGCGACTGGGCGCGATTGCTGAGTCGGATACCGTGGGCTTTTCCTTCATCCATCAGTCATTCGTCGCCGTCGACGTCGGCAATTTGTTCTTCAGCAGGAAGTTGTACGATGACATACAAGGCTTCCGGGAATCGTACGATGCATTCGGCTGGGATTTTGCGCTTCGGGCAGTGTGGCTGGCCGAACCGGTATTCGTAGGGCACAAGGATTTCACCAGGCGAATCGTTTCAGCGCCGTCGTCGGCGGACGAGCGCGCTCGCTCTGAGGTGCGGCAGGTCGCGATGTTTCGGGAGTTCTATGCTCGCGCACGTGCGGCCGAGTTGCCACCGAATCCCTATGCACCTTCATCTCACCACTGGGGTCTTCACTTCCTGAAGTCGCCCTTTCAGGTAGGCCACGTACTCGCATTTCCGCTGGAGACGCTGGAGGAGATCGCAAAAACCGTCCTCGCCAACCACGATTCGGTCAGGACGCGAGTGCCGCAACCCGGCGTCAATCTCGTCGGCTTCGCATACGGCGAGTTCGGCTTGGGCGAAAATCTGCGCGCGATCGCCAGGTCGTGCGAGCTCGAGGGCATTCCTTTCGCCGTTCGCGATGTCGACATGCGCCTGAAAACGCGGCAGGCCGACCGCACGCTGGCGGCGCACATCGTGCATGATCTGCCCTACGTCTGCTCGTTGTTCTGCCTCAACCCCGACATGATGAAACCCGTTGCGCCGTTGATGAAGCCAGTCGCGGGGACGCGGCGCTACAACATCGGATTCTGGTTCTGGGAGCTCGAGCAGGTACCCGATGAGTGGACCGATGCGATCGGGAAAATCGACGAGATATGGGTAGCGACCGAGTTCATCGCCGAGGCCATGCGGCGCGTCACTGCGAAACCCGTTTTCAAGGTGCCTACGCCGATCGCGGTCAAGCTGGAACGAGAGTACTCGCGAGCCGAATTCGGGCTTCCCGAGGACAAGTTTCTATTTCTGTTCAGCTTTGACTTCAACTCCTTCGCCATGCGCAAGAATCCCGACGGGGCGATTGCGGCTTTCAAACATGCATTCGATCCGGCGCGAACCGACGTGGGCCTCGTCATCAAGTCCATCAACGGCGCCAACAACCCCGCCAAGTATCGGCAGCTGATGGACCTGATCGGCGGCGACCCCAGGATTTTCGTGACTGACGGCTTCCTGAGTCGCAGCCAGGTATCCGGTCTGCACAGCGTGGTCGATGCCTACGTTTCGCTGCATCGTGCTGAAGGACTTGGACTCGGACTCGCCGAGTCGATGTATCTTGGCAAGCCGGTCATCGGCACGGCGTATTCCGGAAATCTCGAATTCATGAACCCGGACAACAGCTGCCTCGTTCCCTACAAGCTCGTCCCGATAAGGAAGGGCCAGTACCTGTATGACGACGAACGCTTTCGCTGGGCCGATCCGGATGTTGAGGAAGCCGGCTGCTGCATGGCCCGGTTAGCCGACGACGTCGAGTTCCGGACCCGGATCGCGGGCCGTGGACAGCGCGATATCCTGACCCACTTCAGCCATGAGAATGCCGCGAAACTGATACGCGCGCGACTCGAATCATTAAAGCTGCTCTGACCAAACCATGTCCTTCATCTCTTATGCCAAGAATTACGAAGACGTCGTCCTGTGGAGGGTGCTGAAAGACGTTCCGCGCGGTTTCTACATCGATGTCGGCGCGCAGGACCCCGACGTCGACTCGGTGACGCGCGCCTTCTACGATCGCGGCTGGGCCGGCATCAACGTCGAGCCGGTGCAAAAGTACTACGAGATGCTGTGCCGAGCGCGCCCTCGCGACATCAACCTCAACGTGCTCGCCGGGGCCCATGATGCCGAGCGGGAATTCTATGAAATCGCCGAGACGGGACTGTCGACAGTCGACTCGTCGATCGCCGAAATGCACCAAGCCGCGGGGCGGCACTCCGTTCTTCGGCGGGTGACGCAACGCCCGTTGTCGGCGATATGGCAGGAGCGCGTGACCGGCGACGTGCAATTCCTCAAGATCGACGCCGAAGGGGCCGAACGCGAAGTCCTCGAGGGCGCGGCGCTCGATCGGCACCGTCCGTGGATCATTCTGGTCGCGGCTGTCGCGCCGCTCAGCCAGGCCGCCGCGGACGACGCATGGGAGCAATGCCTTGCGGATGCGGATTATGTCTTCGCGTACTTCGACGGGTTGAGCCGCTTCTACGTGGCGCGCGAGAAGAGCGACCTGATGCCACGGCTCGCCGTGCCGCCCAATTTTTTCGACGATTTCGTTCGTGTGCGCGAATCGACGGCGATCCAGGATGCCGCCGACCTCCGATCCAAAGCAGCGCAGGTGCACATGCCGGGCGAGATCGATGGCCGCCTTGGACGCATCGAGTCGGCGATCCAGAGTCTCTCGTCGAGCCTGAATGCGCTCGCGCAGCGTACCGCCGCGATCCAGCCTGTGCTGCATTCGCAGACGACGTATCTCGGGGACCATCGCGCATTGACCTATCTCCAATCCGGGCAGAAGATCTTTGTCGACACGCGCAGCGTCGACATCGGGACTCATCTCCTGCTGGGCGGTTGGTGGGAGCCCAACTACGCGACCGCTTTCTGCAATCTGCTCAAGGCGGGGGACACCGTCCTCGACGTCGGTGCCAATCACGGCTTCTACTCGCTGATCGCGGCGCCGCGGATCGCACCCGGCGGTCACATCTACGCATTCGAGCCCAGCCGGTCGTTTTACGAGCTGATCAAGGCATCGGTGAGCGTGAACGGTCTCGACCAGATCGTTTCGGTGCACAACGTTGCGCTCAGCTCGGCGGAGGGTGACGTAACACTGGCGTTCGATCGAAGCTGGTCAGGCGGAGGCCACCTCGAAGTCAATGCCTCGGCGCCACTCGACCCGTCATCCACGATCGAGCGTGAAACCGTGAGAGCAGTGCCGCTCGACGACTTTGTCGGCGCGAACATCGATCACATCGATGTCATCAAGATGGACATCGAAGGCGCCGAAGGGCTCGCCCTCAAGGGCATGAACAAGCTCATCGACCGTTCGCCCACGCTCAAGATGATGCTGGAGTTCTGCCCCTCGATGATGGCGGGTTTCGAACTCGACGCGAAATTCGTCGTCGAGTTTCTGGAGTCGAAGCGTTTTCTGTGCTGGGAGATCGACGTCGCCGGCAGTCTTGTCCCTGCGCGGTGGCCGGGGCTGCTCCAGGACCCCGATCGCATCCGCAACATCATCGTGTCGCGGCAGGGGCTCCAATGACCGCGCAGGGTTCCAGCATCAGCGCCTAGAGAATCTCCGCCGCGTGGTCCGCCAGGCGCGAGCGCTCTCCACGCATCAGCGTGATGTGCCCCGAATGCGACCAGCCCTTGAAACGGTCGACCACGTAGGTTAGCCCCGAGCTACCCTCTGTAAGATACGGCGTATCGATCTGCGCGATATTGCCCAGGCACACCACCTTGGTGCCGGGCCCGGCGCGCGTAATTAGCGTCTTCATCTGCTTGGGCGTCAGGTTCTGCGCCTCGTCGATGATCAGGAACTTGTTGATGAACGTCCGTCCGCGCATGAAATTGAGGCTCTTGACCTTGATGCGCGAACGAATCAGGTCGCGCGTCGCGGCACGACCCCACTCTCCGGCCTCGTCGTCGGTCTTGTTGAGCACGTCGAGGTTGTCCTCGAGCGCGCCCATCCAGGGATTCATCTTTTCCTCCTCGGTGCCGGGAAGGAATCCGATGTCCTCGCCGACCGGAACCGTCACCCGCGTCATGATGATTTCGGTGTAGACCTTGAACTCGAGCGTTAGCATGAGTCCCGCGGCGAGCGTGAGCAGCGTCTTGCCCGTTCCCGCCTGGCCGAGCAGCGTGACGAAATCGATCTCCGGGTTCATGAGCAGGTTCAGCGCGAAGTTCTGCTCGCGATTGCGCGCGGTGATGCCCCATACGTTGTTCTTCTGGTGCGTGTAGTCCTTGAGCGTCTGCAGCAGCGCCGTTCTTCCGCTCACCTCCTTGACCTTGGCGTAGAGCGCGGTCTCGCCAGGGCCTTTGGCCTCCTGGTATACGAATTCGTTGACCAGCAGACTGGCGCACAGCGGTCCGGTCACACGGTAATACGTGTGGCCACCTTGCTGCCACGATTCCATGGCCTTGCCATGACGGTCCCAGAAATCGGTCGGCAGCTCGCGCATGCCGCTATAGAGCAGGTCGGTATCTTCGAGAACCTTGTCGTTGGAGTAATCCTCGGCCGCCAGCCCCAGCGCGCGGCCCTTGATGCGCATATTGATGTCCTTGGACACCAGGATGACGGACCGCTTGGGTAGCGATTGGCGCAGATGCGTAACCACCGCGAGGATCTGGTTGTCAGCCTTGCCTCCCGCGAGCGAGGGCGGAAGCGTGGTGTCGATAGCCTCGGTCTGGATGAACAGCCTGCCACTGGCGGCGCCGCCGCTGTGCGCCTTGAGCGGGATCCCGTCGGCGATGCCGTCGGGATTGATCGCGGTCGCGGTGGTCACCAGCTCGTCGAGATAGCGCGACGCCTGGCGCGCGTTGCGCGCGACCCGCTGGTTCCCCTTCTTGTTGTTGTCGAGCTCCTCGAGCGTGAGGATCGGCAGGTAGATGTCGTGCTCTTCGAAACGGAACAGGCTGGTGGGATCGTGCATCAACACATTGGTGTCGAGGACGAAAAGCTTGGAAGAGGATGTCTTGGCGGATTTGGTGACGTGCAGCGCGGGACGGAGAGTGCGCTCGACCATGGGCCTCCTTGGGCTTGGGGTGGGGGTCGATCTCATGCTAGCCAGCCCGCTCGCAGAACACAAGGTCTTGTGTCCGGAGGCGGCGGGTGACCGCAGGGTTTGTGGTGGAAAGGGGACACTCCGCGGGCGCGCGGCCCGGCCTCTCAGAGCGTTTTGACGAAATCGAGGACTTCCTGCGCATGGCCCGGGACTTTCACTCCGCGCCATTCGCGCAGAAGCTTGCCGTTAGCGTCGACGACGAAAGTGCTGCGCTCGATCCCGCGCACCTTCTTGCCGTACATGTTCTTCACCTTCATCACGCCGAACTGCGCGCAAAGCTTCTCTTCCGGGTCGGACAGAAGCTCGAAGGGAAATTCCATTTTAGTTTTGAAATTCTCGTGTGACTTGAGGCTGTCGCGTGACACTCCGACGACGACCGCGCCGGCCTTCGCGAACTGCTTGTGAAGGTCGCGGAACTGCATTCCCTCGACGGTGCAGCCGGGGGTATTGTCCTTCGGATAGAAATACATCACCACCGGGTGCCCCTTGTGCGATGACAGCTTGAATTCGCCGCCGGTCGCGGCGGCCGTGAAATCAGTGACTTTCTTGCCCAGCATGGCGTGTCTCCATCGATGACGAACTTCAACCGAGATAGTTTCTACGCGCTCGCCAGCGCCCGTGATCGCTCAGGCAGCGAGGTCCACTTCTCCGAGGAACTCCCGTCCCTGCATTAGTAGGGTGCCGCTGCGGCCCGTGACCGACCGCGGGCCAACCTCGTGACGCGGCAGTGCCATGGGCTGCATCGACTCGTAGAATCTGCGCATTGACGTGATCTCGTAGCCTTGCGCTTTCCAGCCGCCGAGCAGCCGATCGAGCGCGGGTGCGAGCAGCATCCCCTCGAGCTCCGCATGCAGCGTGAACACGTGACCTTGCGCGGGCGGCATCTTCGTCATCGCGAGCAGGCGATCGGCGACATTATAGGCGGTCACGTCTTCCATTCCGATCAGCTCGTCCAGAGTAGGCAGCGTCGTCGGAAGCTGCGCGCAGCGGATCAGCTCCGCGTTCCACACCGGCAGGTGCGGCGATCCGCCGCGGCCATCGGAGCAATAGTCGAAGCCCATGTTTTGCGTCAGGCGCAGCGCGTGGATGTTCATTTGCCAGCCGGCCGCGCCGTGAACGCGCGGCGGTTCCTGGAAGATCTCATGGTAGCGTTCGCACGCGAGCTGCATTTGCCGCTGCGTCCATGCCGGACCCGCGCCGGCGACGCCGTCCTGCCATTTGGTGTGGTCCCACGAATGGACGCCGGTCTCGAAGCCTTCGTCGCGCACGTGGCGCATCACATCGCCCGCGCGGGTGCCGATATCCGGACCAGGCAACAGCGTGCCGTAGAGCAGCGTGCGCATGCCGTAATGGCGGACCACCGACGTACGCTGCACCTTACCCATGAATCCCGGACGGAACGCCCGCCGGATCGCGCGTCCGGTGTGGTCCGGGCCGAGGCTGAACAGGAACGTCGCACCGACGCCGTGACGGCGCAGCATTTCCACAAGATTGGGGACCCCCTCGCGCGTGCCGCGCAGTGTGTCGATGTCGATCTTGAGCGCGAGAAACGTCATCGGCCGCTCATTCGACCAGCCGCCTCGCTTCGCCCACCTGGCCGCGGTAGGCGTCGAAGATATGCTTGAGCGCCTGCGCCATGTCGACCTTCGGTGTCCAGTCGAGATCGGCGCAGGTATTGTCGATCTTCGGCACCCGATGCTGCACATCCTGATAGCCGCCGCCGTAGTAGGCGTCGGCCGTCGTGTCCACCAGTGTCACCTGGCGCGCGCTTTCGCGGTATTCGGGATAGGTGAGCGCCAGGTCGACCATCATCCGCGCCAGGTCCTTTACCGCGAAGTTATTGCGCGGGTTGCCGATGTTGTAGATCTTGCCGGACGCTACGCCGTTGTCATTGGCGATGATCTTCGTGAGCGCCGCGATGCCGTCGTCGATATACGTGAAGGCACGCTTCTGGTTGCCGCCATCGACCAGCTTGATCGGCTCGCCGCGCACGATATGCCCGAGGAACTGGGTGATGACGCGCGAACTGCCTTCCTTCGCGGTGTTGATCGAGTCGAGCCCCGCGCCGATCCAGTTGAAGGGCCTGAACAGCGTGTAGTCGAGCCCTTCCTGCATTCCATAGGCGTGGATCACGCGATCCATGAGCTGCTTGGCGCACGCATAGATCCAGCGCGGCTTGTTGATCGGGCCGAGCACCAGTTCCGACGAATCGGGATCGAACTCGGCGTCGCGCGACATCCCGTACACCTCCGAGGTGGACGGAAACACCACGCGCTTGCGATAGCGCACGCACGCGCGAACGATCGGCAGATTCGCCTCGAAGTCCAGCTCGAAAACGCGTAGCGGCTCGCGCACGTAGGTGGCGGGCGTTGCGATTGCCACCAGCGGCAGCACCGTGTCGCACTTCTTGATGTGGTACTCGATCCATTCACGGTTGATCGTGATGTCGCCTTCGAAAAAATGAAAGCGCTTGTGCGACAGCAGATCGCCCAGCCGGTCTGTCTGCATGTCCATGCCGTAGATTTCCCAGTCGGTCTCGGCGACGATGCGCTGCGAGAGGTGGTGGCCGATAAAGCCGTTGACGCCGAGTACGAGGACTTTTTTCATTAAGTGTGGTCGCCGCTCGATTTGTCGGGCGCAGGAGAATCCTGCACCTCACCCTTGGGAACGAAATGCAGCAGAGCGAGCAGAAAGTAAAGATACAGCGCGATGCGCGGGCTGTACAACGCCACGAGCATCGAGAGCACAGGCACCAGCGCGAAAAACCCCTGCCGAATCTTGAAACCACGGACGATCTCCGGCGTGAGGCTCGGTGAGGACAGCGCGGGATGGCGGCCGACGTAGCTGATGTTCAGGTAGAAAAAGCCGACGAGTACGAGCAGGTTGGCGCTATAGATCAGGAAGGGCAGCCACAGGTGGATGTGCTGGCCGAGCAGCGCAGTCGAAAAAGGCACCGTGCTCACCGCGAGCAGGAACACCAGATTGATCCAGAGCAGCGCGCGATCGGTGCGCTGCACGAAGTGGAACTGATAATGATGGCTGATCCAGAACATCCCGAGCACAAGAAAGCTGATCACGTAGATGGTGAGGTTGCTCTCCAGAGACAGCAGTCGTTGGAACAGCTCGCCCTCGGTCGCGTAGAACTCGGTGGGCGGAAGCTTGATCTCCAGCACCAGCAGCGTCATCGCAACCGCGAAGATGCCGTCGGCCAGTGCCTCGATGCGGCTCTTCCCGAAACCCTCCGGCGCCGGGTTGTTCCTCCAGAAGCTGAAATGCATCGTGCGCAGGCCTCAACGTCCAAGCTCGGAAGGCCGCCCACCCATGCGCTCGACATACGCCTTCGCATCCAGGGGCACACCGTCGATCTCGAGCGCTTCGACCTGCAGCGTGCCGCCGCCGCCACAGTGCGCGACCAGCCGATCGTCATCGACGACCAGCGCGGGTGCGTGGTTCGACGATTCGTCGATGACTCGCGTGCGCAATATGCGTGCGGGGTGTCCGGCCACGTGCGTCAGCGCGCCAGGGTAGGGAGGCGCGACCGCGCGCACCAGGTTGTGGATCGCGCGCGCTTCGCGGCGCCAGTCGATGATGCCGTCGGCGGGCCGGCGCCCGCCGAAATAGGATGCCAGGGACGCGTCCTGCGACAGTCGCGGTGCATTGCCGGCGACCAGCGCGGGCAGCGCCGTATCAAGCGTCATCTCGGCGGCGACCGTCACCTTGTCGAACACTTCGCGCGCGTCGTCGTCGGGCAGGATCGGGATCGCGGTCTGGCTGACGATGTCGCCGTTATCGGGCTTCTCGGTCATATAATGCAAAGTGGCGCCGGTCTCGCGCTCGCCATGGAGTATCGCCCAGTTCACGGGCGCGCGACCGCGATATTTGGGAAGCAGCGAACCGTGCATGTTGAGCGCACCGCGCACAGCGAGCGCGAGCAGCGGCTTGCCGAGCAGCATGCGATAGTAGAATGAAAAGATGAAATCCGGCACGCAGGCCGCCACCTGATCGACGATCGAGGGCGCATTCGGATCGGTCGGTGCGATGACGGGCAGTCCATAGTGGGAAGCGGTGCGCCGAACACTGTCGAACCAGATCGTCTCGCCCGGAGTGTCGGCATGCGTAACCACCAGCGGCACGTCGATGCCGTGCGCGAGCAGCACCTTGAGGCAGCGTACTCCGACGTTGTGATAGGCGAAAACGGCGGCACGGGTCATCGCGGCGTCGGGTGCTTGTCACCCACCGTCTCCTGCTCGAGCACCGCCTGGATCATGAAGCGGGGCCGGTGCCGCACCTGCTGGTAGATGCGGCCCACGTATTCCCCGACCAGTCCGAGTCCGAACAGCACCATGCCAATCAGGAAGAACTGCAGGATGTCGCGGTCCCACAACGTCGCGATCCCCTCGCGCCAACCGGAGAGCAGCAGGCGCTCGACGATCACCACGAGATACGTCGCGATGGAGCCGATGGCGACCACGATGCCGAACATCGAGAACATCTGCAGCGGCACCAGCGAGAATCCGGTGATAAGGTCGAAATTGAGCCGTATCAGGCGGTACAGCGAGTACTTGGACTCGCCGGCGGCGCGCTCGGCGTGCGCGACGTCCACCTCTATCGGATTGACCGCGAACGTGAAGGCGAGCGCCGGAATGAAGGTGGCGACTTCCTGAGAATTGGCGATGGAACGAACGATGTCGCGGCTGTACGCGCGCAGCATGCATCCCTGGTCGGTCATGCGTATGTGGGTGATGCGCTCGCGCACCCGGTTCATCACCTTCGATGCAGTGCGCCGAAACCAGGAGTCTTCGCGCGTGCGGCGCACGCCGCCGACGTAGTCGTGCCCGGCGTCCATCGCATGCAGCAGCTTGACGATCTCCTCGGGCGGGTTTTGCAGGTCGGCGTCCAGCGTAACCACGCGCTCGGCTCTGCAATGCTCGAAGCCGGCGACGATTGCAAGGTGCTGTCCGTGGTTGCCGTTGAGCAGGATGACCCGCGTCACGTCGGGGCGCCGCGCGAACTGCTCGCGCAGCAGGGGTGCCGAACGATCTCGGCTGCCATCGTTCACGAAGATCACTTCGTAGGGCTGGCCGATCGTATCCAGTGCGGGATAAAGACGGTCGAACAGCCGCTGCAGGCCGGCTTCCTCGTTATAGACGGGAATGACGACCGACAGGCGCGGAAAAACCGGGCTCACTTCGCAGCTCCGGCGAGCGTGCGCGCAAGCGCGTCGCAAACCCGGTCGACGTCAGCCTCGGTCATTGCCGTATGCAGCGGCAGCGTGAGCGTCTCGCGTGCGATGCGCTCGGCGCGGGGAAACTGTCCCTCGCGCCCACCGAAGCGGCGTCCCAGCGAGCAAAGGTGCAGCGCCTCATAGGACACGCCCGTCGATATGCCGCGCGCCGCCATTGATTGACGAACGTCGGCGCGCGTCATGTCCAGGTCGTCGAGTGGCAAAAGAACGCAGTACATGTTCCAGCTGTAGTCATCATCGCCGCGCGCGCTCGGACGCGGCGGCAGCACACACCGCAAATCGCTCTCCAAGCGCTCGAAATAACGGTCGACGAGCCGCCGGCGTACATCGAGAAACCGCGGCAGCTGCTCAAGTTGCGCACAGCCGATGCGCGCGTTGACGTCGGGGAGGTTGAACTTGCCTCCGGGAAAATCAACGTCGCGCGTGCGGTCCTCGCGGTAGGTGATGCCATGAAAGCGCAGCGCTTCGACGCGCTCGGCTTCCGCGGCATCGTTGACGACCAGTGCGCCTCCCTCGATGGTCGTGATGTTCTTGTTGGGATGAAAGCTGAAGGTCACGAGGTCGCCGAAGGCGCCGACGTTCTTTCCGCGCCAGCGCGAGCCCAGGACCAGCGCCGCATCCTCGATGACGCGCAGCTGGCGCCGGCGGGCGAGCGCGTACAGCGCATCCATGTCGACCAGCGCGCCGGGGTAATGCGTGGGAACGATCGCGCGCGTGGCCGGGGTAATCGCCGCTTCCGCCTGGGCAAGATCGATGTTTCGCGTAACCAGGTCGCAATCGACGAACACGGGGCGTGCGCCGACCTTCACTATCATGTTGAGCACCGTGAAAAAGCTTTGCGCCGAAGTGATGACCTCGTCGCCGGCACCGATGCCTGCGAGCTGAAAGGCGACCTCGACCGCCGCGGTCGCCGAAGTCAATGCACGGACCGGGCGACCGCCGCAGAACTGCGACAGGCGCGACTCGAACTCGCGCACCCACGGACCGCTGGTGATCTGGCCCGAGCGCAGCACCTCGGCGACGCCGGCGATGGTCGCTTCATCGATCTCCGGCCCCGCGAACTTGAGCGGCGCCATCGACGGCGCGAAGTCGGTCGCAGCGCGCATCATGAGCGCGCCACCAGCCACACGCCGACGACGATGAAGCCGATCCCCAGCCATCGCGACGCGCTGACCGATTCGCCGAGCAAGTAATACGCAGCGACGGCATTGATCACATAGCCGAGCGAGAGCATCGGGTAGGCAATGGTCACCGGCACGCGCGACAGGCCGATGATCCAGACGATGAGGCTGATGCCGTAGCACGCGACGCCGCCGATGAAATGCGGTTCGACCGCCATCCGCCCGAATTGATCAGCCCAGTTGCCGCGCGTGAGCGTGATTACGCCGAGCACATTGGTGCCCGCCTTGAGCAGAAGCTGCGCGGCGGCATTGAGCAGCACGCCGGTGAGCAGAAAGGAGAATGCGGCCCAGGTCATGTCTTTGCTCGCGTGTGCGTCGCCTCGTCGCGGGTCCGCATTACCGTCGGGAAACAATCACGCGACGCGTATCGCGGCCGAGTTCGCGCATCGGCACGCCGTCACGGCGAAGCTTGGCGTAGTCGTCGGGCGGCATGATGGCATATGCATCCGGCACGCGGTCCCAGATGGCGCGCCATGTGGATACCTGGGCAATGGCCTTGTCGGGTTCGCTGGCGAGTCCCATCTCGAGCTCGTCGGGGTGATCGACCTGAATGATGGTGCGACCGAGATAATACGGCAACGTCTGGTCATACATGCGCACGGAATAGAACGGCAGGTACGCGCGAAAGGGTCCATGAGCGGCGATGATGCGCGCCAGCAGCGGCTGGCTGGAGCGCGTCTCGGCGAACGCGTCATAGCCCGTCAGCAGCAGCTGCGCGGCGACCAGAGTGGCGAAGGCGATCACGAGCACAGCGCTAGTACGCCTCCCTCGCCGCAGTGCCCACATGCCGGCGACGCCTCCCGCAAACGCGATACCCGCCCCCCAGCGCAGCCACGGAGCATAGTTGAGGAACGGCGCAAGCGGCTGCTCAGGCCCCGCGAGTCGGGGCGCGATCGCATCGTAGCCGAACAACAGCAGCAGCCACATCCCGCCGGTCAGCGCGACGAGCGGCAGCGACAACCGAAACAGCAGCGTGTCATCGATGGTCGACAATTGCCAGGCGATGATCGAAGCCAGCGCCGGAAACATCGGCAGGATGTACGACGGCAGCTTCGAACCGGAGAGGCTGAAGAACACAAAGATGAACGCGGCCCAAATCAGCGCGAAACGCTGCCATCGAAAGCCGTTGGCGGACGCCGACGCGCCGGCCCATGCTCGTCGGGTCTCCCACGCGAAGACCGAAAGCCAGGGGAGGATCCCGACGGCCAGCATCGGCGCGAAGTACCACCACGGCGCCACCCGTTTCGCCTCACTGGTGAGAAACCGGGTGAAATGCTCGTGGATGAAAAAGAAGTCGAAGAACTCGGGGTTGCGCAGCGACACGACGACGAACCACGGTGCGGTGATCGCAAGGAACACGACCGCGCCTGCAGCCAGATGCACGCGCTTCCACAGCGCCAGGTCGCGCTCGACCAGCGAATAGATCGTCAGCGCCGCTGCCGGAAGCACGATGCCGATCAGCCCCTTGGACAGCACGGCCAGCGCGAGCGCAATCCAGGCCGCAATCATCCACGCCCGCTGCTCGCGCGCGCTGGTCGCGGCGACCTGCGCGATCAGGAAGCTTCCCAGGCCCGCGCCCATCCACCAGCTCAGGCCCGCGTCGAGCGTGAGCAAATGCGCGTTGAACACCCACCACAGGCAACCACCCAAGGCGGCGGCGGCGTAGAGACCCACGCGTGCGCCACCGATGCGCAACCCCGTATAGCCGATGAAAAGCACCGTCAGCCAGCCCGCCAGCGCCGGCCACAGGCGCGCCGTCCCCTCGCGCACGCCGAACGCATCGAACGATGCGGCGCCGATCCAGTATTGCAGCGCCGGCTTCTCGAAATACTTGATGCCATTGAGGCGCGGCGTCACCCAGTCGCTGCTTTGCGCCATTTCGCGAGCGATCTCGGCGTAGCGCCCTTCGTCGGGATGCATCAGCTTCCGCGTGTCGAGACCGGCGAACCAGATCAATGTGAACGCGATCAGCAGCACGATCGCGATCGGCCGCGTCAGCGGTGCGGTGTCGGCGTTCTGGGAAGTCTCGGACGAGGAAGGGGCGGGATGCATCGCGAGCGCGCGATTTTACCGCGTTTGCAGCGTTCTCCGCGCGGGCCTCGAACGCGTTCTCGCGACGCGTTGATCGCCGGTTTCCAGCTTCCTCACCAAGCTTGCCCCAAGGACGACGATTGGCTACCATCCGCGCATGTCGTCCATGTGCATCTTCGCCCTTCGATGAATCGCTGCCGCGCCTGCTGTCGCAGCGGCTACCGCGCTCGGCTGCGCGCCTGACGCAAACGCCTATCACCAGGAAGCCGCCCGGTGGTGCCGAGCGGCTTTTTTGTTGGAACCGACGATGCCATCTCCGCTGACGCTCTACGACAACTACACGCGCAGCCTGCGTAGCTTCGAGCCGCTGGTCGCGGGCGAGGCGGGCCTCTACACCTGTGGCCCCACCGTGTACGACTATCAGCACATCGGCAATTTCCGCACGTTTCTTTTCGAGGACGTGCTCAAGCGCGTGCTGGAGTGGAACGGCTACCGCGTCACACACGTGATGAACATCACCGACGTCGGGCACCTTACCAGCGATGCGGACACGGGCGAGGACAAGATGGAGGCGGGTTCGCGCCGCACAGGACGCAGCGCGTGGGAAATCGCCGAGCTGTACACGCGCGATTTCCTCGCCGATGCGGACGCGCTCAACATCGAGCGGCCCAGCGTGCTTTGCCGCGCGACCGACCACATTCGCGAACAGATCGAATTCGTCGCCGACATCGAGAAAAACGGGTTTGCCTATCGAACGTCGGACGGCATCTACTTCGACACGAGCAAGCAGCCGGATTACGGTTATCTCGCGCGGCTGGACCGCGCCGGGCTCGAGGCGGGAAAGCGAGTTGATATCGGCGAGAAGAAAAGCGCCAGCGACTTCGCGCTGTGGAAATTTTCGGCGCCTGGAGAAAAACGGCAGATGGAGTGGCCAAGTCCATGGGGAACGGGATTTCCCGGATGGCACATCGAGTGCTCGGCGATGGCGCAGAAATATCTTGGCGATTATTTCGACATCCATTGTGGTGGCGAGGACCATATTCCGGTCCACCACACCAACGAGATTGCGCAGACACAGGCGCGCATAGGGACGCGACTCGCCAATTTCTGGATGCATGGCTATTTCCTGCTGGCCAACGATGCCAAGATGGCCAAGTCGGCGGGCGAATTCCTGCGTCTGAAATTGCTCACCGACCGCGGCCACGATCCGCTGGCGTACCGCTATCTGTGCCTGACCGCGCATTATCGCACTCAGATGAACTTCACCTGGGATGCACTGGACGCGGCGGGCACCGCGCTCGCCCGCCTGCGCAGCGGCATTCATGCTTTGCCCGACGCGGGCGAGCCTGACGCAGGCTACCTCGAGCGCTTCGAGCGCGAGATCAACGACGACCTGAACGTCCCGCGCGCCCTAGCGCTGGCGTGGGAGGTGCTGCGCGGCGAGCTGCCGGGTGCCGCAAAAAAGGCGACGCTGCTCGCCTTCGACCGCGTGTTCGGATTGAGGCTTGCCACGTGGGTCCCGCGCACCGAAGCGATTCCCGAGTCGGTGAGTGCGCTCGCCGCCGCACGCGCGGCGGCGCGTGCGGCCAAGCAATGGTCCGAAGCCGACCGCTTGCGTGCTCTACTGCACCAGGCGGGATGGGAAATGGAAGACGGTGTCGGCGGCTACGAGCTCAAGCGCAGGATCTGAACGCGCCATTGACTCAGGTCGTTGCCGCAGTCCTGTGGATGCGATTCCTAGAACAGGCGCTGGATCGGACCGCTGTAGAGCACCGGGCCTGTCGGCAGGCCCGTGGGCGATCCTCCGCGTGGTTCGAGGCTTACCGCCAGCGCCGGTACCCGCGCGAGCGCGCTGTCGGCCGGCCCGGTGAGTGGAATCTGCACCACGCCCGAAGCCGAGATCAGTCCCAGCGAGCGTGGCGCCCCTCCCTGCGGGAGCGCCCAAAGCTCGAGCGCGCGATCCGGGTCGAGTTGCAGCGGCGTGACCGGCTTAATGCTCAGGGTTCGACCGGTCCGGTCGACCGACGCGATCAGCACCGGTCGGGCGTCCTGTCCGGCGAGCACCGCGACCAGCGCCTGGTCGGCACGTTGCGGCGGCGACAGCAGCACGATCGCCAGCGCCATCGCCGTCACGAATCCCGCCAGCGTGAGGCCGCGCCAAAGGCGCAGGTCCGCCCAGATCGAAGCAGGCTGGGTGGACGACGACCGGCCCGGCTGGATGCGCGACACGATCTGCGACCAAACTCGCGCAGGAGGCTCGATCGGAGACAGGCTCTCGCTGAAGGGCAGCAGGCGCTCTTCCCACACGTTTACCACGTCGGCGAGCCCGCGGTCGGTGCGCAACAGCCGCACGAAGCGATCGCGCGCCCGGCCGCGCAGCGTGCCCAGGACGTACTGGGCGGCGAGCGCGTCGGCGCGATCGGGGTCGCGATAGTTCACGTCGGCGCCACGTGCGTCATCGACCCATGCCCGATGCTTCCAGGCAGGCTTTGAGGCGCTCCAGGCCGCGGCGCACCCATGATTTCACCGTGCCAAGAGGCTGTCTGAGCTGCGAGGCGAGTTCCGAATGCGAAAGCCCACGGTAGAAGGCCAGCGCGAGCGCCTGCTTCTGGCCGCCTTCCAGCCCCTCGACGCACGTCTTGACCGCGCGCGCGTCGGCGCTGGACACGAGCAGTTCCAGCGGGGTGGGTCCCTCGTCGCGCAGCGCCATGCCTTCGTCCTCGTCGTCGACCGTCACCGTGTCCACTTCGCGCCGCCGTAGCTGATCCAGACAGCGGTTGCGCACGATGCTAGTCAGCCAGGTAAAGGGCTGGCTTTTAGCGGCGACATAGGAGCCGGCATGGTTCCAGACGCTGACGAATGATTCCTGCAACACCTCTTCTGCGGCCGCCGATTCCCTTAATATACGCAGTGCGACCGCATACAGATGCGCCGAGGTGAGGCGATAGAGCTCGGCGAAAGCGTGCTGATCGGCCAGCGCGGTACGCGCCAGGAGCTCCATCAACCGCGCGTTACGCTCCAACTGCTTGGCCGGATCGATTGCCATTGAAATCAGCTGCGGCCGCGATCCTTGCGCCACAGCACGTCGCTGCGCCCACCCTCCCGGTTGAGCACGCGGGCCATGATGAACAGCAGGTCCGAGAGCCGATTGATGTACTTGCGCAGTGGCTCGCGCACCTCGGCCTCCGCTCCAAGGTGCACGAGCGCGCGCTCGGCGCGCCTGCAGAGCGTGCGTGCGACGTGGGCGAGGCTCGCTGCGCGCGTACCACCCGGCAGAATGAATTCCTTCAGCGGCGGCAACCCGGCGTTCATCCGCTCCAACAGGTCTTCCAGGCGGAACACGTGCGCATCCTTTACCGCGGTGTAGCCGGGAATCGACAATTCGCCGCCGACGTCGAAGAGATCGTGCTGCACCTCGACCAGGCACGCTCCGATCTCCGTGGGCACGGACTCCGCAAGCAGCACGCCGATCGCCGAGTTGAGCTCGTCGACGGCGCCGATGACATCGATGCGGGCGGAATCCTTGGGCACCCGCGTCCCGTCGCCCAGACCAGTGGTGCCGGCGTCGCCGGTGCGGGTTACGATTTTCGAAAGGCGATGTCCCATGCGGGTTGGCTGACGTACGGACGGCGTTGCGGGAAGCGCCGAGCATAGAGAATTCAAGGGGGAGCAGCAAGCCGAGCGTGGCCCCGACCCTTGATCGAAGCCCGCGTAACCGATCGCTGGGTGATCCGCCTCGAAGGCGATTGTCTTTCCCGCCGGATTGCGTACCATCCCCGGCATGCACAGGACAGCTTCGCGATGACGAATCGAAACGCATACGACGAGAACCTGGAGCGCACAGCCGCGAATTACACGCCGCTCACGCCGCTTTCGCTGATCGCGCGCGCCGCGTACGCCTATCCTTCGCAGCTATCGGTCGTGCACGGGCCGCGGCGCTATACCTGGGCGGAAACCTACGCGCGATCGCGCCGGCTTGCTTCGGCGTTGTCGCAGGCGGGCATCGGCGTCGGCGATACCGTCGCGCTGATGGCGGCGAACACGCCCGAAATGGTCGAGGCGCATTTCGGCGTGCCGATGAGCGGGGGCGTGCTCAACACGCTCAACACGCGCCTCGACCCCGAAACGATTGCGTTCATGCTTCGACACGGCGGCGCCAAGGTACTCATCACCGACACCGAGTTTTCCACGATCGTGGCGCCGGCACTCGCCGCGCTCGAGGTCAAGCCGCTGGTGATCGACATCGATGACCCGCAGGGCGTCGGCGGGGCGCGGGTCGGAGCGCAGGACTACGAGCAGTTCATCGCCGGGGGCGATCCCGTCTTCGACTGGAAGCATCCCAGCGATGAATGGAACGCGATCTCGCTCAATTACACGTCGGGCACGACCGGTAATCCCAAGGGCGTCGTCTACCACCACCGTGGCGCGTATCTGAACGCGCTGTCCAACATCATCGACTGGGGCATGCCACGCCACGCGGTGTACCTGTGGACGTTGCCGATGTTCCATTGCAATGGCTGGTGCTTCGCCTGGACCATCGCCGCGCTGGCCGGCGTCAACGTGTGCCTTCGTCGCGTCGAGCCGAAGGCGGTCTTCGATTCGATCCGCGAGTACAAGGTCAGCCACTATTGCGGCGCGCCGATCGTGCACGCGATGCTCATCAACGCGCCGGTGGAAATGCGCGCCGGCATCGCGCACAAGGTGAGCGCGCTGGTCGCGGCTGCCGCGCCGCCGGCGTCGGTGATCGAGGGCATGGAGCGCATGGGCTTCGACATTACCCACGTCTATGGACTCACCGAGACCTACGGTCCGGCGGCGGTATGCGCCAAGCATGGCGAGTGGGCTGCGCTCGACATCGCGGGACGTACCGAGCGCAACGGCCGCCAGGGCGTGCGCTACACCTGCGAAGAGGGTATGACGGTCATGGACGGCGAGACCATGACCGAAGTCCCCTGGGATGGCGAAACCATGGGCGAGATCATGTTCCGCGGCAACATCACGATGAAAGGCTATCTCAAGAACCCCGAGGCGACCGCCGAGTCCTTTCGCGGCGGCTGGTTCCATTCCGGCGATCTTGCGGTCATGCAGCCCGACGGCTACGTGAAGATCCGTGACCGCTCCAAGGACGTGATCATTTCGGGCGGCGAGAACATCAGCTCGCTCGAAGTCGAGGACGCGCTCTACCGGCATCCCGCGGTGCTTGCTGCGGCCGTCGTTGCGCAGCCGGATCCGAAGTGGGGCGAGACGCCCTGCGCGTTCATCGAGGTGCGCCCGGGGGCGCAGGTTTCCGAGGCGGACCTGATCGAGCATTGCCGAAAGCATCTGGCGCGCTTCAAGGCCCCGCGCAAGGTCATATTCGGCGAGCTGCCGAAAACGTCGACCGGCAAGGTCCAGAAATTCGTCCTGCGCGATCGCGCTCGCTCGACGCAGGCCATCGAATGAGTGCCGCAGGGCCGCCTCAAGGTACTCGCCCCCCGGGGGAAACGGCGCGCAGCGACGCTCCGGGGGAAACATCTGCCGCGGGGCCGCTCGTGGCTGCAAACGACGACGAGTCCTACGTCCTGCGCGAGACCCGCGACGGCGTCGCCACGCTGACGCTCAATCGCGGCGAGCGTTACAACGCGCTGTCGCAGGCGATGATCGCAACGCTGCACGCCGAGCTCGACCGCATCGGCAGCGATGACTCGGTGCGCAGCGTCGTGCTCGCGGCGCGCGGCAAGGGGTTCTGCGCGGGCCACGATCTCAAGGAGCTGCGCGCGCACGGCGACATCGAATGGCAGCGCGCTCTGTTCGGCGCCTGCAACGAGCTCATGCTGGCGTTCACGCGCCTGCGGCAGCCGGTCATCGCGCGCGTTCATGGCCTGGCGACGGCGGCAGGATGCCAGCTGGTATCGATGTGCGACCTCGCGGTCGCGGCGGACGGCGCGCGCTTCGCGTTGCCCGGCGTCAATGTCGGCGTGTTCTGCACCACGCCCGCGGTCGGGGTCGCACGCAATGTCGCGCGCAAGCGCGTGATGGAAATGCTCCTCACCGGCGAGCCCGTGGATGCGGCGACTGCACTCGACTGGGGACTGGTCAATAGGGTCGTGCCCCTGGCGCGGCTAGACGAAGCGGTGGCCGAATTCACCACGGCGATCGGCAAGCGCAGCGCGCAGGTGATCGCAGCAGGCAAGCAGGCGTTCTACCGCCAGGTCGACCTCGGTCTGGCCCCCGCGTACGAATTCGCCGGTGCACGCATGGCCGACAGCCTGGTTTCGCCCGAGGCGCACGAGGGCATCGATGCCTTCGTCGCCAAGCGCCCGCCGGAATGGACGCGGTGACGCCCGCCACTCATCGATTGCCAACACCGGGGTCAGTGCGCATAATCGCGCGCTCCGACCGGAATCGGGCAGCGACACGAGTGCGGTAATGGCTGACGACATCATTCTCGAAACGCGCGGCCTAACCAAGGAGTTCAAGGGGTTCGTGGCGGTCAACGGCGTCGATCTCGCCGTGCGTCGCGGCACCATCCATGCGCTCATCGGCCCCAACGGCGCCGGCAAGACAACCTGTTTCAACCTGTTGACCCATTTCCTGACGCCGACCCGGGGCAGCATCTTCTACAACGGGCGCGAGATCACGGGCGCGGCGCCGTCCGCGATCGCGCGCATGGGTATGGTGCGATCGTTCCAGATCTCGGCGACGTTTCCGCACCTCACAGTCCTGGAGAACGTGCGCATCGCACTGCAGCGCAAGCGCGGCCACTCCTACGATTTCTGGCGATCGGCGCGCACGCTCGACGCGCTCGATAACCGCGCGCTCGAGCTAATCGAAGCGGTCGGGTTGTCAACGTACGCGCGCACGCCAGCGGTCGAGCTGCCATACGGTAGGAAACGTGCGCTCGAAATGGCGACTACGCTGGCGCTCGATCCCGAGATGATGCTGCTCGATGAGCCCACCGCGGGCATGACCCACGAGGACGTCGAGCGCATTACCGAGCTGATCCGCAAGATGGCGGTCAACCGCACCGTGCTCATGGTCGAGCACAACCTTTCGGTGGTGTCGACGCTGTCCGGGCACATCACCGTGCTCGCGCGCGGGCAGGTGCTCGCGCAGGGTGACTATGCGGCGGTGTCCAAAAATCCCGACGTGGTGCAAGCGTACCTGGGGACGGCGCATGCCTGAGACCGCCACCGGCAGCATGCTCGCGGTCGACGGGCTCAACGCGTGGTACGGCGAATCGCACATCCTGCACGGGGCGTCGTTCGACGTCGCGCGCGGCGAGGTGGTCACGCTGCTCGGCCGGAACGGCGCCGGCAAGACGACGACGCTTAAGTCGATCATGGGCATCGTCACTCAACGCAAGGGATCGGTGCGCTTCGATGGCGCCGAGACCGTGGCCCTGGCGTCGAACAAGATCGCGCACCTAGGTATCGCCCTCTGCCCGGAGGAGCGCGCGATCTTCGCGAGCCTCGACGTGGAGGAGAATCTAATGCTGCCGCCGCAGGTGCAGCCTGGCGGGCTGACCGTGGCGCAGATCTTCGAACTCTTCCCGAACCTGAAGGAAAGGCTGCACAGCCAGGGGACCAAGCTTTCCGGCGGCGAGCAGCAGATGCTCGCGATCGGGCGCATTCTTCGCACTGGCGCCCGCCTGCTGATGCTCGACGAGCCGACGGAGGGCCTGGCGCCGGTGATCGTGCAGCAGATCGGCCGCACCATCGCGGCGCTTAAAGCTAAGGGCTTCACGATACTCCTGGTCGAACAGAATTTCCGGTTCGCGGCCACCGTCGCGGACCGGCATTACGTCATGGAGCGAGGCAAGATCATCGACATGATCCCAAATGCCGAGCTCGATGCGAACATGGGGAAACTGCACGAATACCTGGGTGTGTGAAGGCCGCACAGCCGCACGTCAAACAGCTGGACCAATGGACGGAGATAGCATGAAACGACTACAAGGAAGTTTGCTCGCACTCGCGCTTGCGGGAGCAGTGGGCATGGCGCAGGCGCAGGTTTCCGACGGGGTGATCAAGATCGGGGTGCTCTCCGACATGTCCAGCCTCTATACCGACCTCGCGGGCGCCGGCTCGATCGTCGCCGCGAAGATGGCGGTGGAGGACTCGGGCATCGAGAAGCGTGGCTACAAGGTGGAGATCGTCTCCGCCGACCATCAGAACAAGGCCGACGTGGGCTCGAACATCGCGCGTCAATGGTACGACGTCGACAAGGTCGACATGATCGTCGACGTGCCCAACTCCGGCGTGGCGCTGGCGGTCAGCCAGATCACCAAGGACAAGGGCAGGGCGTTCCTGGCGGTGGGGGCGGGCAGCTCGGACCTGACCGGCAAGGCTTGCACGCCGAACACCATCCATTGGGCGTACGACACGTGGATGCTGGCCAATGGCACCGGGACCGCGATCACCAAACAGGGCGGCGACACGTGGTTCTTCATCGCCGCCGACTACACCTTCGGTGCAACGCTCGAGCGCGACACCAGCGCGGCCGTGCTGCGCAACGGCGGCAAGGTCGTCGGGAGCGTGAAGGTTCCGCTGAACACGCAGGATTTCTCGTCGTTCCTGCTGCAGGCGCAGGCTTCGAAGGCGAAGATCATCGGCCTTGCCAACGCCGGCGGCGACACGACCAATTCGATCAAGCAGGCCGCCGAGTTCGGCATCGTCAAGGGCGGACAAAAGCTCGCGGGGCTTCTGGTGTTCCTCACCGACATCCATTCGCTCGGCCTGCAGACCGCGCAGGGACTCACTTTCACCGAGACGTTCTACTGGGACATGAATGACCAGACGCGGGCGTTCGCGAAGCGGTTCGCGCCGCTGGACAAGGGCATTTATCCGACGATGGTTCACGCCGGCGTGTATGCAGCGGTGGTGCATTACCTGAAAGCGGTAGAGGCGCTCAAGAGCGACGACGGCACCAAGGTCATCGCGAAGATGAAGGAGTTGCAGACCGACGATCCGCTGTTCGGCAAGGGCACGATCCGCGTCGACGGACGCAAGATCCACCCGGCGTATCTGGTCCAGGTGAAGACGCCCGCGGAGTCGAAGGCACCGTGGGACTATTACAAGATAGTGGCGACGATTCCCGCGGATCAGGCGTTCAGGCCGCTGACCGACGGCGACTGTCCGCTGGCGAAGAAATAGCGTCTGGACGGCGTGCGGTCGCCAGAACGCGCGATGACTCCAATCGGGGCATCCTCTCGTGAACGCGGATCGCACGCCGGATCCAGACATGTGCGCCTGAGGGCACTCCGATGACCGAAATCTTCGGCATTTCGACGCAAGCCCTGTTCGGTCAGCTGCTGATCGGACTGATCAACGGCGCGTTCTACGCCATGCTCTCGCTCGGGCTCGCGGTCATTTTCGGTCTGCTCAACATCATCAACTTCTCGCACGGCGCGCAGTACATGCTTGGCGCGTTCTGCGCGTACTTCCTGCTCGAGTTAGCGGGCGTCGGCTACTGGTGGTCGCTGCTCATCGCGCCACTGGTCGTGGGCATCACCGGCATCATCATCGAGCGCACCATGCTGTCCCGGCTCTACAAGCTCGACCATTTATACGGACTGCTGCTGACGTTCGGACTCGCACTGATTTTCCAGGGCATCTTCACCAACTATTACGGAAGCTCGGGGCAGCCGTATCGATTGCCCGAGGAATTCTCGGGCGCTTTCAATCTCGGCTTCATGTTCCTGCCCAAGTACCGCGCGTGGGTGATCGCAGCGTCGGTGATCGTTTGCGCCTCGACGTGGTACGTCATCGAGCGGACCAAGCTCGGATCGTACCTGCGCGCGGCGACCGAGAACCCGGCGATGGTGCAGGCCTTCGGGGTCAACGTTCCGAGGATGATCACGCTGACCTATGGCTTCGGCGTCGCGCTCGCGGCATTCGCCGGGGTGATGGCGGCGCCGATCTACCAGGTGAGCCCGCTGATGGGTGCGAATCTCATCATCGTCGTCTTTGCCGTGGTCGTCATCGGAGGGATGGGATCGATTCTCGGCGCGGTCATCACCGGTTTCGGGCTGGGGATCGTCGAGGGGCTTACCAAGGTCTTTTACCCCGAGGCATCGAACACCGTGATTTTCGTGATCATGGTGATCGTGCTCATCATCCGGCCCGCGGGCCTGTTCGGGAAGGAGCGCTAAGCGATGGCGGTGACTACCACCAGGGCAGCCTCCGGCGCGCGACCCGCCGGCGTTGGGGTTGCGATCGCGGTCATGGCGGCAATTTTCGCCATTGCGCCGTTGCTCGGCATCTACCCCGTGTTCCTGATGAAGGTGCTTTGCTTCGCGTTGTTCGCGTGCGCGTTCAATCTGCTGATCGGGTTCGGCGGATTGCTCTCCTTCGGCCACGCGATGTTCATGGGCACCGCCGGATACATCTGCGCGCACGCGGCCAAGGAGTGGGGATGGCCGCCCGAGGCCGCGATCCTGGCCGGCACCGCCGTGGCCGCGGCGCTGGGCCTGATCGTCGGCGTGCTTGCCATCCGCCGCCAGGGCATCTACTTCGCGATGATCACGCTGGCGCTGGCGCAGATGGTGTACTTCTTCTGCCTGCAGGCGCCGTTCACGCACGGCGAGGACGGCATCCAGTCGGTGCCGCGCGGCAAGCTGTTCGGGCTCCTCGACCTGAGCAGCACACTGGTGATGTACTACGTCGTCCTCGTCATATTCCTCGCGGCGTTCCTGCTCATCTATCGTACCGTCCATTCGCCCTTCGGCAACGTGCTGAAGGCCATTCGCGAGAACGAGCCGCGCGCGATCTCGCTTGGATACGATGTCGACCGCTACAAGCTGCTTGCGTTCCTGCTCTCGGCGACGCTCGCGGGTCTCGCCGGCGCGACCAAGGCGATCGTGTTCCAGCTCGCCTCGCTCACCGACGTGCATTGGACGATGTCTGGCGAGGTGGTCCTGATGACGCTGCTGGGGGGCATGGGAACCATCTTTGGGCCGGTCGTGGGTGCGCTCGTCATCGTCGGACTGGAAAACTATCTCTCCGCATTCGGGCAGTGGGTCACCGTCATCACGGGTGCCATCTTCGTGGTCTGTGTGCTCGCTTTCAGGCGTGGCATTGTCGGCGAGATCGCGGCGTGGTGGGCTCGGCGCGGGCACTAGCGCTGGGCTGGGCGATCGCCGCCATGCCGGCGCTCGCCGAAGAAAGCCTGGTGGCGCGAGTTGCATGTCGAGCCGGCGCGCCCAACGGCGCATTCGAGCTGCGTGGACACGATGGCAGTCTTCGCGGCAGCGGCGCCTTCGCGCAAGGAAGCAAAACCGGCACCTTCATCTTCTGGACCGCCGGTGGCGCGCGCAGCGCGGTCGTTCCCTACGATCACGACGTTCCCAAGGGGACGGTGGCGCTTTGGTACACCGCGTCGGGACGCGAAATCGCGAAAAAGCTCGAGGCGCCCTACGACCAGGGCAGCGTCCACGGCGTCGTGCGCACCTATTACGCGGACGGGCGACCGCGCACCGAATGCCGGTACGACCACGGCTCGCTGGTCGACGCCCAGGCCTGGGATTACCGCGGACGGGCCCTTGCCGAGGGCCAGGCGCGCGTTCTCGCTGCCCGCGACCTCGAGGCAAACAGCAAGCTTCTCGCAGGCCTCGAATCCATGATTGAGCGAAATTTGCCACACTGCGAATGACGATCGGGGTCTTAAGGCCCTGACGCAGTTGACCTTCCGCCATGCCCCCCGCATCATGGGCCCGGGCAGGGGTGCGGGCTGCGGCATGGTGCGGCGGCCGGGCAGGGTACGACTAGGTACGGGAGACGCACATGCGCGCACTTTTTGCGATGGGGTTGGCTGCGGCCACGTCACTGGCGGGGTGCCAGATGGCGCCCTCGTCAGAAGCCAAGTTTTCTTCGCCCATATTCAACAATTTCAGCGACGTCGCGACCGCCCAGGACCGCGACCGGCCGCCTTACATCCTGAGCTACCCCGACGAAACGATGTTCTTCTTCCCGATCTACGATCGCCCGCTCCGGTCGGATCTGAACCTCAAGGCGATCGCCTGCAGGCGCAGTGCGGACGGAGCGCTGATCGTCAGCGCGCGGATCCAGAATCTCGGCGCCGACATCATTCCGACTCAGGAGCAGCTCTACGGCGACGTTTCCGCGTTTCGCGTCCTGGCTCGGGTGACATGGTCGAATGGGGTGAGCCAGGACGTGTACGGCAGCGTGCCGTTTCCGATGGATGTCTCGATGGTCTTCAATCTCGACACGAAGCAGACACGCTATTTCGCCCAGGATGTCACCAGCATCGAAGTGCTGGTCGATCCCGATCAGGTCGTTCCCGATCCGATCCGCGTCAACAATGTGCTTAGCTGGCAAGGCACGATGAACCCCGACAGCCCGAGCTGCGACGTCGTCCGCTCCTAGCCGGTCGCATCATGGCGCGCCAAGCGGGCCTCGCCCCCCAATGCCGGGGGGCGATTCCGCGGTAGCGCGCGGGTACTCTCTCATTCGGTCGCACGCTCGCTTCGCGCTATAATTTGACGCTTCGCGCCGGCCGTTTGGGCCGGTGCCCGCGCCGCATTTCGCCAGGTAAATCCATGAAAGTCCTCGTAGCCGTCAAGCGTGTCGTCGACTACAACGTCAAGGTTCGCGTCAAGGCCGACGGCTCCGGCGTCGATACCGCGAACGTGAAGATGTCGATGAATCCTTTCGACGAGATCGCGGTCGAGGAGGCGATGCGCCTGAAGGAAAAGGGCAGCGTGACCGAGATCGTCGCGGTATCGTGCGGCATCATGGCCTGCCAGGAAACGCTGCGCACCGCGCTCGCCATCGGCGCCGACCGCGCCATCCTGGTCGAGACCGACGTCGAACTGCAGCCGCTGGCCGTGGCGAAGCTGCTCAAGGCACTGGTCGACAAGGAGCAACCGCAGCTGGTCGTTCTCGGCAAACAGGCGATCGACGACGACGCCAATCAGGTCGGACAGATGCTTGCGGCGCTGCTCGGCTGGCCGCAGGCGACCTTTGCATCGAAAGTGGACATCGCCGACGGCAAGGCGACAGTCAAACGCGAGATCGACGGCGGCCTGGAGACACTGGCCATGCCGCTGCCCGCGGTGATCACCACCGACCTGCGCCTCAATGAGCCGCGCTACGCGACGCTGCCCAACATCATGAAGGCCAAGAAAAAGCCCATGGACGTGATCAAACCCGATGCGCTGGGCGTCGACGTTACGCCGCGCCTGACCACGCTCAAGGTAGTCGAGCCACCGAAGCGCAAAGGCGGAGGCAAGGTCGCCGACGTCAAGGAGCTCGTGGCGAAGCTTCGCAACGAAGCCAAGGTGATTTCCTAGCGCGCCAGTCCCGCAATCGCGGCACCTACCCTCGATCCATTCCGGCCAACGCGGTAAACGAACACCATTCATGACCACCCTCGTCATTGCCGAGCACGACAACAAGGCGCTCAAGGGCGCGACGCTGAATACCATCACGGCTGCGCACAAGCTCGGCGGTGACGTGCACGTGCTCGTCGCCGGGCAGGGCGCTTCCGCGGTTGCTGCAGGCGCGGCGCAGATCGCGGGCGTCTCGAAAGTGCTGAGCGCCGAGGCGCCGCAACTGGCGGCGCAGACCGCCGAGAACGTCGCCGCGCTCGTTGTCGGCCTCGCGGGCAACTATTCGCACATCCTGCTGCCCGCGACCGGCTTCGGCAAGAACATCGCGCCGCGCATCGCGGCGTTGCTCGATGTCGCGCAGATCTCCGACATCATCGCGGTCGAATCACCGGACACCTTCGTGCGGCCGATCTACGCAGGCAACGCGTTCGCAACTGTCCAATCCAAGGATGCGAAAAAGGTCGTCACCGTGCGCACCACAGCCTTCGATGCGGCTGAAGCCGGCACAGCCTCGGCCGCGATCGATGCGGTGACGGCGCCGGCCGATTTCGGGAAGGTCGAGCTGCTGGGGCAGGAGCTCAGCAAATCGGATCGCCCCGAGCTCGCGGGCGCGCGCGTGGTTGTGTCGGGTGGTCGCGGCCTGCAGAACGGCGAGAATTTCAAGATGCTCGAGGCGCTCGCGGCGAAACTCAATGCCGCGCTCGGTGCATCGCGCGCGGCGGTCGACGCCGGCTACGTGCCCAACGACTATCAGGTCGGGCAGACCGGCAAGATCGTCGCTCCCGATCTGTACATCGCGGTCGGCATTTCCGGCGCGATCCAGCACCTCGCGGGGATGAAGGACAGCAAGGTCATCGTGGCCATCAACAAGGATCCCGAGGCGCCGATATTCCAGATCGCGGACTATGGCCTGGTCGGCGACCTGTTCGAGATCGTTCCGGCATTCACCGCCGAGCTTGGTGGTTGAGCGTCGACGCGACCACCGACGACAGCGCGAAATGAGCACTTATCACGCTCCGCTGCAGGACATGCTGTTCGTCATGAACGAGCTTGCCGGGCTCGACCAGATCGGCAAGCTCCCCGGCTACGAAGACGCGACCCCGGACACGGTCACCGCGATCCTCGAGGAGGCGGCCAAGTTCGCCACCGAGGTGCTCGATCCGCTCAACGCGGTCGGCGATCGCGAAGGCTCGACGCTGGTCGACGGCGGCATCGTGCGCACACCCGCAGGGTTCAAGGAAGCGTACCAGCAGTTCGTCGCCAACGGCTGGAACGGATTGACCAAGCGGCCCGAGCACGGCGGACAGGGACTGCCGCAACTCGTCTCGACTGCGGTAGAGGAGATGTGGCACGGCGCCAATCTCGCGTTCGCGCTGTGCCCGTTGCTCACGCAAGGTGCCATCGAGGCGCTGGAGCTCGTCGGCACCGACCAGCAGAAGGCGATGTACCTGCCGAAAATGGTCGAAGGCACGTGGACGGGCACCATGAACCTCACCGAGCCGCAGGCGGGCTCGGACCTTGCCGCCGTGCGCACGCGCGCGGTGCCGCAGCCCGACGGCAGCTACAAGCTCTACGGCCAGAAAATATTCATCACCTACGGCGACCAGGACTACACCGAGAACATCGTGCACCTGGTGCTCGCGCGCACGCCGACCGCGCCCGAGGGTGTCAAGGGCATATCGCTGTTCGTGGTGCCGAAATTCCTAGTCAATGCGGACGGCAGCGTCGGGGCGCGCAACGACGTGCAGTGCGTCTCGCTCGAGCACAAACTCGGCATCCATGCGAGCCCGACCGCGGTGCTTGCGTACGGCGATCACGGTGGTGCGGTCGGCCAGCTCGTCGGCGTCGAGAATCGCGGCCTCGAGTACATGTTCATCATGATGAACCTCGCGCGCTATTCGGTGGGCGTCGAGGGCATCGGCATTTCGGAGCGCGCCTACCAGCGCGCGCTCGACTACGCGCGCGACCGCGTACAGGGGCGCGCGCCTGGCCTCGACAAAGCAACGCCGACGGCGACCATCCTGCAGCACCCGGACGTGCGCCGGATGCTGATCACGATGAAAGCGCTCACCGAGTCTATGCGCGCCGTCGCGTATATCACCGGCGCCGCGATCGACAACGCCACGCATCATCCCGACGCCGATGCACGCAAGCGTCACCAGGCGTTCGTCGACTTCATGATTCCGATAGTCAAGGGTTGCGGCACCGAAGTCGCGCAGCAGGTGACGTATCTCGGGCTGCAGGTGCACGGCGGGATGGGCTTCATCGAGGAAACGGGCGCCGCGCAACACTACCGCGATGCGCGCATCACCACGATCTACGAGGGCACCACGGGCATCCAGGCGAACGACCTCATCGGACGCAAGACCGCGCGCGACGCGGGCGTCACCGCGCGTGCGATCTCCGCCGAAGTGGCTAACGTGGCGGCCGAGTTATCGGCGTCCTCCGAAGCCGATCTGAAGGCGACGGGGGCCGCGCTGTCGTCGGCGGTGAATGCGTTGAACGCGGCGATCGACTGGATGGTCACGCATTTCGGCCCGTCGCCACGTGCTGCATTCGCCGCCGCGGTGCCTTACCTGCAGATGTGGGGGCTGGTCGCGGGCGGCTGGCAGATGGGGCGCGCGGCACTGATCGCGCACAAGCAACTCGAGCAGGGCACGGGCGACGCGAGCTACCTGCGCGGCAAGATCGCAACGGCGCGCTTCTACGCGGATTGCCTGCTGCCGCAAGCGGGCGCCTTGGGGCATGCGATCACCGTCGGCAGCGAGAGCGTGCTGGCGATCGCGGACGAGCAGTTCTGAGCGCTCACGCGGCGCTGCTGGTGAGGCGTTCCAGGGCCTCGTAGATGCCGGGTGCGCAGGCGAGCACTGCGCCACCCACGGCAAGCCCCTGGTCACCGGGATAGGGCCACGTGCGCCCGCCTGCCTCCTCGACGAGCAGCAGGCCGGCCAGGGCGTCCCAGGGATGCATGTGCGGCTCGACGTAACCCTCGTAGCGTCCCGCTGCAGTATGCGCGAGCATCAGCGCGCCGGCCCCCATGTCCTTCACCGCGGCGCCTGCCTCGTAAAGGGCGCGCTCGAGCCGCAGATGCGCGTCCAGCGAATGCCGCGGCACGAAGCCCGCGCAGATCATCGCTGCATCCATGCGGTCGCACGCGGAGACGCACATCGGAGCATCGTTGCAGAATGCGCCACCGCCGCGCACCGCTCTAAACAGCTCGTCCAGCGACGGGTCGTAGATCACCCCGATCCGGCGCTCACCGTCGACCAGGAACGCGATCGAGACGCACCAGTAGCGCACGCCGTGAACGAAGTTGATCGTGCCGTCGATCGGATCGACCAGCCACGCGCGTTCACCCACGTCGCCGCCAGCTTCCTCGCCGAACATCGTGTCGTCGGGAAACGCCTCGGCGAGCCGCGTGCGAATGTGCATCTCCACCGCGCGATCGGCCGCGCTGACGAAGTCCTGCGGTCCCTTGGACTCGGTATCGAAGTCGATCTCGCGGTGGAAATAGCGAAGCGCAAGCTCGCCGGCTTCGCGCGCAAGCTCGGCGGCGAACGTCGCGCGCGTTTCAATTTCGCGCGGCGTCATGCTGCGGAGATGGGGACGACGCCGTGGCGCGCGAGCGTAATCGACACCGGTGCGCCGGGCGCGAGCGGCCGATCCACCGCCATGCTGATCACGAACAGGTCGCCGAGCACGGTCACGACCGTGTATTCCATGAGCCCGCCGATGTACGCGGCCTTGCGCACGGTGCCTTCGAGCCTGGAACCTCCCGGTGCGGCGAGCTCGACCGCCTCCGGGCGGATCGCGACGTCGACCGCGCCCGGCGCGAGATTGCGGTGCGGCAGCCGAACGGTCAGCGGCCCGAGCGTGAGATCGCCGAAGCGATCATCGATGCGCTTGAGCGTCCCGCGCACGCGATTCGCGTCGCCCATGAAACCGGCAACGAACACGTCGCGCGGCTGCTCGTAGAGCTCGCGTGGCGCGCCTTCCTGCGCGATGGTCGCCTTGTTCATCACGATGATGCGATCGGATACCGCCATCGCCTCGGCCTGGTCGTGCGTGACATAGACCACCGTCAGCGAAAGGCGCTGCTGCAGGTCGCGTATCTCCTCGCGCATCTGCCGGCGCAGTCGGGCGTCCAGATTGGAAAGCGGCTCGTCGAACAGCAGCACGGAGGGCTCCAGCACTAGCGCGCGGGCGACGGCGACGCGCTGCTGCTGCCCGCCCGAGAGCTCCGAGGGCAGGCGCGCGTCGAAGCCGGTCAACCCTACCGTGGCCAGCGCCGATTGCGCGCGCGCGTGCACATCTGGTTTCGAAACCCGCGCGACCGTGAGGCCATAGCCGACGTTCTCGAGCACGCTCATGTGCGGAAACAACGCGTAGCTCTGGAACACCATCGACACGTCGCGCTCGGCGGCCGGGACGCGGGTGACATCGGCACCGCCGATGAAAATCGTTCCCGACGTCGGCAACTCGAGGCCGGCGATCATACGCAGCGTGGTGGTCTTGCCGCATCCCGAGGGCCCTAGCAGCGTGACTAGTGTCCCGGCCGCGATGTCGAAGCTGATCTCGTTGACCGCGGCGACCTCGCCGTAGCGCTTGGTGACCGAGCGGAATTCGATGGTGGCGGCTTTCATCGCGACGCGTTCTCCGCTGTACAACCAAAGGTCATGCCGCGCTCGCGCCCAGCTCGCCCACCGGCGCGGCGGCGACGGTCCCGCGTCGGCCCAGACGACGCACGCCGACGACGCGTCCGATCACCCAGATGATGATGAGCATGAGCGCGATGAGCACCGAAGAATACGCGATAGACACGCCATAGTCGCCGTTGGTGACGCGGTTGATGATGTAGGTCGTCGCCCATTCGTACTCGGCCGACACGAGGAACACGATCGCCGACACGGTGGTCATCGAGCGTACGAAGCTGTAGACCAGCGCTGCCACCACCGCGGGCTTGAGCAGCGGCAACAGCACGCGTCGCAGTGTCGTGAATCCGCGTGCCCCGAGTGTGGTCGACGCTTCGTCGAGGCTCTTGTCGATCTGCGCCATCGACGCCATGCCGGCGCGCACGCCGACCGGCATGTTGCGGAAGACGTTGCACACGACGAGGATCAGCGCGGTGCCCGTGATCTCGATGGGCGGTACGTTGAACGCGAGGATGTACGAGACGCCGATCACCGTTCCGGGAATGGCGAAGGAGAGCAGCGTCCCGAACTCGAACGCGGACTGGCCGCGAAAACGGTGACGCGTCAGCACGTAGGCGGTGAGCAGGCCGAGCACCGCGGTGACCGGCGCCGCGATCGCGGAGAGCTTGACCGTGGTCCAGAACGAGCTCCATGCGGTGCCGACCCAGAGCAAACCGTTGGGTCCCGACTCGACGCCGAAGGCCTTGATGTAATGGCGCAAGGTCGGAGTGTAGTTACGCCCCCATTGCTCGACGAAGCCGCCGACGAACGCCATCGCGTAGATGACGATTGTGAGGGTCATCCACGGGATGGCGACCGAATAGCAGAGGCGGCGAACCCGGTCGGGAAGCGCCGTCGGCAGTCCCGAATCGCCCTTGCCCGACATCGACGTGTAAACCTTGCGGCCAAGCACCCAGCGCTGCGCGAAAAAGGCGGCGAGCGCGAATCCCAGCAGGATGATACCGAGCGCCGCGGCGCGTCCCTGGTCGAGTTGCGCGCCCACCACCGAATAAAACACTTCCGTCGCGAGCACGCCGAAGTTCCCGCCCAGAACGATGGGATTGCCGAAATCGGCAATCGACTCGATGAAGCCGATGAGAAAGGCATTGGCGAGACCAGGGCGCATCAGCGGCAGCGAGACATCGACAAAAGTGCGCCAGCGATTCGCGCGCAGAGTCTGCGCGGCCTCTTCCATGCTCGGCGACACGCCTTCGACCACGCCGACGAGGACCAGGAATGCGATCGGAGTGAATGACAGCAGCTGGGCCAGAATCAGCCCGGGAAGGCCGTAGAACCAGCGCGAAGGCTCGATGCCGAACGCCCATTCGAGCGCCTGATTCACCGCGCCGGCGCGGCCGAAGAGAAGGATGAGCGCGAGGCCGATGACGAAGGGTGGCGTGATGATCGGCAGGATCGACATCGCGCGCAACAGTTTCTTGAGGCGGAAATCGGTGCGCGAGACGACCAGCGCGAAGCACAGGCCCAGCGCGGTCGTGCCGGCGCCGCAGATTAGCGCCAGCAGCAGCGTGTTCCACGCCACGCCGCAGCGCGGCCCGCCCGTGAGGCACCCCAGTCCCCACACTTTTTCCTGGAGAAAGCGTCCGAGGAACGCCGAGGGCGCGAGATTTCCACTGTCATCCTGGAATGCGCTTATCAGGATATTGAATACCGGGTAGAAGGTGAAGACCGCGGTCGACACCAGGATCGCCACGATGCAGCCGGCGATGAAGCCGTCCCCCTGGAAATAGCCGCGCTCGGAGAGCCCCAGCGCGAACAGCATCGCGAAGGCGCTCAGCACCAGCGTTGCGCCGATACCGATCCCGAACTGACCCTCGGGCAGCTTGCCGAAGACGTTGGCGAGCGCCTCGAACGACCATCCCTGCGCGCCGATCGCAAATCCCTGCAGCAAGGTGTAGAGAAAACCGGCGCCGCCGATGCTGAGCAGCGCGTTGGCGCGCCACCCGCGGTTGTTGCGCATCAGCAGCGTCACCGCCGCGAGCACCAGCAGCGCCCCGCTCGGCAGCAGCCACGTGCGTCCGTGAAGGATCCCCTGCAGCAGAGCCGGCGCATTCGCTTTGTCACCCAGCGCGCGCAGCCAGCCGATCGAAAAAAGCGAAGCCTCCAGCGAGTACCACGGAAGAAGCACGAAGCCCACGGCACCGACGGCGACCCAGAACGCGATGGCGTTGCGGCTCGAGCTCATCGCGCGTTGGAGTTGATTTCTTTCTCCCAGCGTTCGAGCAGTCGCTTGCGCTCAAGGGTCGAGCCGTACTTGGCGCTGTCGTAATTGATGAGCTTGATGTCGGCGAGGTTGGGCACCTGTGGCGGCAGCTTGACGTTCCGGTTCGTCGGGATAGCGTACTCGCCCACGGCGAGACCGATGGTCTGCGCCTCGGCGGTCAATGCCCAGTCGAAGAACTTGCGCGCATTCTCCGCATTGCGCGCGCCCTTGATGATGGCCATCGATCCGACCTCGTAGCCAACGCCCTCGCACGGCAGGATCGCCTTCACCGGGAAGCCGCGCATGATTTCGTTGATCACGCCGTGCAGCACCGTGCTGCCGATGCCGGTCTCGCCGCGCGTCACCGCGGTCATCGGTCCGATGCCCGAGCGCGCGTATTGGTTGACGTTGGCGTTGAGTGCCTTCATGTAGCGAAACGCTTCCTCCTCGCCCATCACCTGCACGAGCGAGGCGAGCATGAGATACGCCGTGCCCGACGAATTCGGGTTGGACAACATCACTTCGCCCTTGTAGATCGGAGTGGTCAGATCCGACCAGCAGCGCGGCACCGGCAGTTTGCGCCGCTCGAGCACCTCGGTGTTATAGCCCAGCGCGAGGATGCCGCCATAGACGCCGGCGACCCGATAGCGCGATACCTCGGCTTCGCGTCGCGCCCAGTCGTGCAACTGGTCGAGATTGGGCGATTTATACGTCTCGAGCAGGCCCTCCTCGGCGGCCTGCAGGAAGGCGTCGCCCGGTCCGGCCCACCAGATGTCGCCCTTGGGATTGTTGGCCTCGGCCTTGACCTGCGCGAACAGCTCGCCGGTCGCCTTCTGAGTGACACTGACCTTGATCGCGGTCGCTTTCTCGAAGCCGTTCGCCATGCCCTGGCACCATGCAGTGTCGGGCGAGCTGCAGTACATGGCGAGCGTGCCCTGACCGAGCGCTCCATCGGCGATGCAGCACGCGGCCAGCGCGGCGATCGCCGCGATAGAGCGGCCGCTGCTCATGGCGCCGCCGCGCAGCTCTTGGGAAAACGCGTCACTTAGTGACCGCGCCGCCTCCGACTTCCTTGTCCCATTTCTCGAGCAGCCGCTTGCGCTCAGCCGACGAGCCGTACTTGGCGAAGTTGTAGTCGATGAGCTTGATGTCGGCTGGGCGAGGCGAGAGCGGTGATACCGGCGTGCTCACATTCGACGGCAGCTGGAACGACGACTTCGATTCGTACGAGAGCTTCTGCGCCGCGGGTGTCAGCGCCCAGTCGTAGAACTTTTTCGCGTTCTCGAGATTGCGCGCGCCTTTGATGATCGACATCGACCCGATCTCGTAGCCGGTGCCCTCGCAGGGCGCGACGCTTTTCACCGGGAATCCCGCCGTCGCCTCCGTCACCACGTCGTGAATGAATGCGACCGCGACCATGTTCTCGCCGCGAGCGGTGGCCTTGATCGGACCGACGCCCTGCCGCGAGTAGTTGGAGATGTTCTTGTTCCAATCCTTGAGCATCTTGAAGGCTTCATCTTCACCGAAGAGCTGCACCAGCGTCGCGATGGTGGTGTACGCGGTGCCCGACGCGTTGGGGTTGGCCATCTGCAGGTCGCCCTTGTATTCGGCGCGGCCCAGATCCTTCCAGCACGCGGGCGCGGTCGCTTTTTTCTTGGCTACGAGCTCGGTGTTGTAACCCATGCCGAGCACACCCAGATAGATGCCGACGGTCTTGAATCCCGACTGCTCGGCCTGCTTTTTCGCCCACGGTTGCAATTGGTCGAACAGCGGCGACTTGTAGGCTATGGTCAGGTCCTGCTCGGCCGCCTGCAGGTGGGGATCGCCCGTCCCCCCGTACCAGATGTCGTGCTTGGGATTGGCCTTTTCGGCAGCCACGGTGGCGAACGACTCGCCCGACCCCTTAAGCGTCAGGCCGACCTTGATGCCAGTCGCTTTCTCGAATTCGGTCGCGGCCATGTTGCACCATTCGGCGGCCATCGGGCAGATCACGTTCACCTGCTGTTGTGCGGCGGCTGGCAGCGCGACAACGCAAAGCGCGGCGGTCCATAGCGCGGTGATCCAAAGCGAACGCAGCATCATTCCTCCTGGGTCGGCCTTCTTGTAGTAATTCTGCAATAATCCGTGATAGCGCGGCGTCGAGTCAACCGCTGCCTCCCTTCGTAACGAAAACATGCGCGGCCGACCTTGATTCGCTTCGGGATCGATTTGGGGGGAACCAAGACCGAGATCGTCGCGCTTGCCGAGGACGGTTCGGAGTTGCTGCGCCGTCGCCTGCCCACACCGCGCGAGGACTACGACGCGATCCTGGCGCAGATCGTGGCGCTGGTGGCATCCTCCGAGTCGGAGCTCGGCACGCGCGGATCCGTCGGCATCGGCACGCCGGGATCGTTGTCGCTGGCGGCCGGCATGCTGCGCGGCTCCAACTCGGTGTGTCTCAACGGCATGCCGATCAAGGCAGAGCTCGAGCGACTGCTCGCGCGCGAGGTGCGCATCAACAACGATGCCAACTGCTTCGCGCTGTCGGAGGCCAGCGACGGCGCAGGTCGCGGTGCGGCGGTGGTGTTCGGCGCGATACTCGGCACCGGGGTGGGCGCGGGTGTCGTGGTCAACGGCTCGGTACTCACCGGCCGCAACGCGATCGCGGGCGAGTGGGGGCACAACCCGCTGCCATGGGCTGACGACGACGAGCGGCCAGGACCGCGTTGCTTTTGCGGCCAGCACGGCTGCATCGAGACCTTCGTGTCCGGGCCCGGTCTCGAGCGCGATCATCGCGCCGCGAGCGGAAAGCTCCTCGCAGCGGGCGAGATCGTCCGTCTTGCCGAGGCCGGCGATGCCGCGGCCAGTGCGAGCCTTCAACGCTACGAGCGCCGGCTTGCGCGCGCGCTGTCGCACGTAATCAACCTCCTCGATCCGGACGTCATCGTGCTTGGCGGAGGCATGTCCAACGTCGACCGCCTGTACTCGGCGGTGCCGCGACTGTGGGGCGAATGGGTGTTTTCCGACCGCGTCGACACCGCACTGCTACGTCACCATCATGGCGACTCCAGCGGCGTGCGCGGGGCCGCGTGGCTCTGGCCGCTATCTCACATCCCGACATAATTGGGACCGCCGCCACCCTCGGGCGGGACCCAGTGGATGTTCTGGCGCGGATCCTTGATGTCGCAGGTCTTGCAGTGCACGCAGTTCGGCGCGTTGATCTGCAGGCGGCGGGCGCCCCCTTCACGCTCGTCGGGAACGAACTCGTACACTCCCGCGGGACAGTAGCGCTGTTCTGGGCCGTCGTAGATCGCCAGATTCACCCGCACTGGAATCGTCGGGTCGCGCAGTTGCAGGTGCGAGGGCTGGTTCTCTTCGTGATTGGTATTCGACATGAACACCGACGAGAGCTTGTCGAAGCTGATCACGCCGTCGTATTTCGGATACGCGATCGCTGGCATTTCGCTCGCAGGCTTGAGCGACTCGTGGTCGGCCTTATGGTGATGCAGCGTCCAGCCGACCAGCGCGCCCAGGCCCAGATCATTGAGCCACATGTGCACGCCGCCGTGCAGCGTTCCAGCGAGCATGCCCCAGCGCAGCCCGGGCTTGACGTTGCGCACCTTGTGCAGGTCGTCGTACGCCCACGACGCGCGAAACGCCGCGGGAAACGCCTGGAGTACGTCGTGCGAGCGTCCTTCGCCCAGCGCAGCGAACGCCGCCTCCGCACCCAGCATGCCGGTCTTCATCGCGTTGTGCGTGCCCTTGATACGCGGCACGTTCAGGAAACCCGCGGCATCGCCGACCAGCGCGCCGCCCGGAAACACGAGCTTCGGGATCGATTGCAGTCCGCCCTCGCTGATCGCGCGCGCGCCGTAGCCAAGGCGCTTGCTGCCTTCGAACGTTGGGCGAATCGCGAGATGCGTCTTGAAGCGCTGGAATTCGTCGTACGGTGACAGATGCGGGTTTTCATAGTTCAGGTGGACAACGAAGCCGGCCGCGACCAGGTTCTCGCCAAAGTGGTAGATGAACGATCCCCCGCCGGTGCGCGCATCGAGCGGCCAGCCCTGCGAGTGCATCACCAGACCGCGATGATGGCGCTCGGGGGCGACCTGCCACAGTTCCTTGATGCCGATGCCGTACTTTTGCGGGTCGACGCCCTCGCGCAGGCCGAACTTCGCCATCAGTTCCTGCGCGAGCGATCCGCGACATCCTTCCGCGACGAGCGTGTACTTCGCGTGCAGCTCCATCCCCGGCTGGTATTCGGGCTTGTGCGAGCCATCTCGCGCAATGCCCACATCGCCAGTGGCGACGCCACGCACGGCCCCGGCATCGTCGTAGAGCACCTCGGTCGCGGCGAAACCCGGGTAGATTTCCACGCCGAGCGCTTCCGCCTGCTGCGCGAGCCATCGGCAGACGTTGCCGAGGCTTGCGATATAGCAGCCGTGATTGCTCATCAACGGCGGCAGCATCCAGTTCGGAATGCGGCGCGCCGACGATTCGCCCAGAACAAGAAAGCAGTCCTCGCTGACCTCGGTGTCCAGTGGCGCGCCGGTGGCCTTCCAGTCCGGCAGGAGCTCGTCGAGCGCGTGCGGATCGATCACCGCACCGGACAGGATATGCGCGCCGACCTCGGAGCCCTTTTCGAGCACGCACACGCCGATCTCGCGTGCGTGCTGCGCGGCGAGCTGCTTGAGGCGGATCGCCGCGGAAAGTCCCGCCGGGCCGCCGCCGACGATCACCACGTCGTACTCCATCGCCTCGCGCGCCACGACATCTCCTCGGACGTTCAGGGAAGCAGCAGAGGGTCGATTATAATTCGAATCATGGGCGAACCTCTCTGGAAGCCGTCCGCGCAGCGCATCGCGCGCGCCAATCTCACCGCGTTCTCGGCGGGCATCGCGGCGCGCCACGGCGTCGCGCTGCCCGATTATGGCGCGCTGTACGCATGGTCGATCGCGCACCGCGAGGCGTTCTGGCGCGAGCTATGGGATTACGCGCAGATCATCGGAGAGCGTGGAACGTGCACGCTGGTCTACGGCGATCGTATGCCAGGCGCGCGCTGGTTCGTCGACGCGCGACTGAACTTCGCCGAGAACCTGCTCGAGCGCCGCTCGCATGACGCCGCCGCCGATGCGCTGGTGTTCTGGGGCGAGGACAAGGTCAAACGCCGTATGTCGCACACCGAGCTGCGTGCCGCGGTGTCGCAAACGGCGCAGGCGCTTGCTGCCGCCGGCGTGGTCGCCGGCGATCGCGTCGCCGGCTACATGCCCAATATGCCGGAGACCATCGTCGCCGCGCTCGCCTCGGCCGCGATCGGCGCGATCTGGTCGTCGGCCTCACCCGACTTCGGCGTGCAGGGGGTGCTCGACCGCTTCGGCCAGATCGAGCCGAAGGTCCTGTTCACGGTCGATGCCTATTGGTACAACGGCAAGCCGCAGCCCATCGTGGAGAAGGTCGCCGAGATCGCGGCCCGATTGCCTTCGTTACGGCGTGTCGTATGCGTCACCTACCTCGGCAGCGATGCCGGCGCGCAAAAGTCGATCGACATGGTGAAAGAGGGTGTGAGCTGGGACGATTTTCTCGCGCCGCACCGTGCCGGCCGCATCGATTACGTGCGTCTGCCCTTCGATCACCCGCTGTACATCATGTATTCGTCAGGTACGACGGGCGTGCCCAAGTGCATCGTGCATGGCGCCGGTGGCGCGCTACTGCAGCACGTGAAGGAGCACCGGTTGCACGGTGACATCAATGCCGACGATCGGCTGTTCTATTTCACGACTTGCGGATGGATGATGTGGAACTGGCTGGTTTCCGGCCTGGCGTCGGGGGCGACTCTTCTGCTGTACGACGGCTCGCCGTTCGTCGGCGAGGGGCGCATCCTGTGGGAGCTCGCCGAGCAGGAACGTGTCACGCATTTTGGCACGTCGGCCAAATACATCGATGCGCTTAAAAAGACAGGGCTCGTTCCGCGTACGCAATACCGGCTCAACGCGCTGCGCACGATATTCTCGACGGGAAGCCCGCTCGTGCCCGAAGGCTTCGACTACGTCTACGAGTCCATCAAGGACGACATTTGCCTGTCGTCGATCTCGGGAGGGACCGACATCGTTTCCTGCTTCGCGCTGGGCTGTCCCACGCGGCCGGTGTGGCGCGGCGAGCTGCAATGCCGCGGACTCGGCTTGAGCGTCGACGTGTACGACAGCGACGGGCATCCGGTGCGCGAGCAAAAGGGCGAGCTGGTATGCACCGCGGCGTTTCCGTCGATGCCGATCGGATTCTGGAACGATGCCGACGGCGCGAAGTACCGCGCCGCGTATTTCGAGCGCTTTCCAGGCGTGTGGTGTCACGGCGACTTCGTCGAGCTCACCGAGCACGACGGCATGATCATCTATGGACGCTCCGACGCGACGCTCAATCCCGGTGGCGTGCGCATAGGCACCGCCGAGATCTATCGCCAGGTCGAGCAGCTCGACGAAGTCGTCGAGAGCATCGTCATCGGCCAGGACTGGCCGCCGGGCGAGTCCGGCGACGTACGCGTGGTGCTGTTCGTGCGACTGCGCGACGGGCTGGTGCTCGACGACGCGCTGGTCGAGCGCATCCGCAGGCACATCCGAGCCAACACGACGCCGCGCCACGTTCCGGCCAAGGTCGTGCAAGTGACCGACGTGCCTCGCACCAAGAGCGGCAAGATCGTCGAGCTCGCCGTGCGCAATGCCGTCGCCGGCCAGCCCGTGAAAAACATCGAGGCGCTTGCCAATCCCGAGGCACTCGACCAGTACCGCAACCGGTCCGAGCTTCGCACCTGATGCTGGGCATGCCGAAGGTCCGTCGGTGCTGATCGATCGCGCGCGCTCGCAGCTGCTGATCGTCGATATGCAGGAAAAGATGCTTCCGGTGATCGCCGACGGCCGGCGCGTGCTGGATGCATGCCTCGGGCTGATCGAGGCCGCGCAACGCATCGGCGTTCCGGTGGCCGCGCTCGAGCAGTATTCCAAGGGCCTGGGACCGCTGGTCGCCGAGCTGCGTGCGCTGTTGCCCGAAAGCGCGATCGCCTCCAAGACGCATTTCTCCGGAGTCGCCGCATCGTGCATGCAATCGCTCCCGGGAAGCGACTGTCCGCAGATCGTCGTCGCCGGCTTCGAAACGCATGTATGCGTGCTCCAGACTGCGCTCGACCTTCACCACGAGGGGAAGGACGTGTTCGTCGTCGCCGACGCCGTCGGGTCGCGCCGCGTCGAGGATCGCGACCTTGCACTCGCGCGGATGCGCCAGGAGGGGGTTCGCATCGTGTCGCGCGAGATGGTCGTGTTCGAGTGGCTCGGAGAGGCCGCCACGCAACTATTCAAGGATGTGAACAAGGCGCTGCTGAAATGAGGTCGCGGTGAATTTCTTGGCGGTCATCGCGGCGCTCGCATTCGAGCAGCTGCGCGGTGTCCGTTGGCGCGCAACGCTGGTGCACGGGTTCCGCCGCTATGCGCGTGCGCTGGAGCGCCGCCTCAACGCCGGAACGACACAGCAGGGGGCGATCGCCACCGCATTGGCGCTGGTGCCGCCGGTGCTGGTCGCCGGCGGCGTCTATCTGCTGCTCATAAAGCTGACCGTGCTCGTGGGCATGCTGTGGAGCGCGCTGGTGCTGGTAGTGATGATGGGATTCAGGTCCTTCAGCCACGCGTTCGCGGCCATCGGCGATGCGCTGAAAGCCGGCGACGTAGTCGCCGCGCGCAGACGGCTGGTCGCATGGCGAGGAAGCGATGCCGGTGGCGCGCTCGCTGGAGAGATTCCCAAGCTCGCCATCGAGCAGGGGGTGCTCGACGCGTACCGGAACATTTTCGCGACGCTGTTCTGGTTCCTGGTGGCACCCGGACCCGCGGGCGCACTGCTGTATCGGCTCACTTCGCTGCTCGCTGAGCAGTGGCGCGGTGAGGCGACAACGCCGATGGGAGCGCAGCTCGCCCGCTTTGGCCACCCGGTCGCACGCCTGCTCTATTGGCTGGACTGGATCCCGGTGCGCCTGACCGCGATGAGCTTCGCGGTGGTCGGCGATTTCGAGGACGCGGTCTACTGCTGGCGTACGCAGGCGCGCACGTGGCCGTCGCATGAAGAGGGCATTCTGCTGGCCAGTGCTGCCGGCGCGCTCGGCTGCGCCCTGGGAGGGACCTTGACCTCGGCCACCGACGAGCCGGAATTCCGCCCCGAGCTGGGTGTGAGCGATCCGACCGACGCCGACACGATGCCGAGCGCCACGGGGCTGGTGTGGCGCGCGTTGCTGGTATGGCTGGTCCTGCTCCTGCTGCTGACGCTCGCGTACTGGGCCCCGTAACGGCCGTCCGGCGCTATTCCCAGGTGCGCTCGCGCCGCTCGCTGTCGGCGAGCAGTCGATGCAGAAGGTCGAGGCGCCAGGGCAGCACGTCACCAGCGGCGACCGCGTGCTGGACCGCGCAGCCGGGTTCCAGGTCGTGGCGGCAATTGCGAAAGCGACAGTGGCCGAGCAGCGGACGCAGCTCGACAAAGGCGTGCGCGATGTACTCCGGTTCCAGATGCGCCAATCCGAACTCCTGCATGCCCGGCGAATCGACGATCCAGCTCGTGGCGTCGATCGGGTAGAGCGTCGTCTGCGTGGTCGTGTGCCGTCCGGTCTGCAGCGATGCCGACACGTCGCCGATGCGGGCGGCGGTGCCGGGAAGCAACGCGTTGATGAGCGTCGATTTGCCCATGCCCGATTGGCCGACCAGCACGCTGCGCTGGCCGGCGAGCCATGGAACGAGCGCGCGCGCATCGCTGAGCGCGCTGGTGCGGATCACCGGGTAGCCGAGCGCCGCGAACGGTGCGAGCCGCGGCAGCAATGCATCCGATCCAGGCAGATCGCTCTTGTTGGCGACCAGCAGGAACCGGCATTCGCTGCTTTCGGCGGCGATGGTCCAGCGATTCACCAGCTCGTCGTCATAGGGCGGGTCGGGCGCGACGATACCCACGATCTGGGTGACGTTGGCGGCGATCAATTTCTCGCGGTGCGCGTCCGAGCGGTAGCACAGCGAGGTGCGCGCAAGCACGTCGACCACGACGCCGCTGCCCGGCGTGCTGGCGTCGACCACGACGCGATCGCCGCATGCGAGGGTGCGCGTGCGTCCGCGCAGCACGCACAGCACCTGACGTCCGTCGTCGAGCACGACCGCGTAGTGGCGTCTGTGTGTCGACGTGACCAGGCCTTCGATCACGGCGCGAGCTGGTCCGTCTTAGCGGCGCAGATGCAGTCGTTGAGCGTGACGCCCCCGGCGTCGTGCGTAGACCACGCGACCACTACGCGACCGTAGTGCACCGACAGATCGGGGTGATGGTCCTCGACGTTCGCCATCCACGCCAGCGCATTGACGAAGGCGATAGTGCGATAGAAGTCGGGAAAACGGTACGTCCGCGTGAGACGCTTGTCGGCGTGCTTCCAGTCCGGCAGCGCCGCCAGCAGTGGCTTGAGCTCCGCGGTGCGCAGGCGCGGCGCGCCAGCGCGGCAATGCTGCGCGGCAAGCGCGGCCTTGCCGTCAATGCTTGATGCGCGTTTCATCGAGGCCTCGCTCTAGTGAAAATGATAGTAGCGCTCGTTGAGGTAAGCGGCGATGTGCTGTTCGTCGTCCGGAAAGTACCCGGTGCCGAGCTCGGTGTTGCAGTACGTGATCTGCGCCGCGAGCTGCGCCGGGGTGGTGACCTTGCGGTCGGCGCGGAGGTAGATGCGTGACGCATCGCCATCGAAGTGACGCGCGTGGCACGCGTTGCAATGGCGCTCCACCATGGCTTCGCCACGGCGCGCGTCACCTCCGGACTTCTTCGCAGCGTCGGCCGCGGCGGCGCCAGCGGTCCACGCCGCGCAAGCGAGCAGCACCAACGTCCGTTTCGCGATCACCGCGCCGCCGCCTCCAGGCGCGCGATGCGCAGCGCGGCCGGCGGGTGCGAATCGTAGAATGCCGAGTGCAGCGGGTCGGGTGTGAGCGTGCTGGCGTTATCCTCGTAGAGCTTGACCAGCGCGGTAACCAGCGCCGGCGCCGATGCGTTGCGCGCAGCGTAGGCGTCGGCCTCGAATTCGTGCTTGCGCGAGTAGAGCGCGGCGAGCGGCGCGAAGAGGAAGGTGAACACCGGCAATGCAAGCATGAACAGGACCAGCGCGACACCATAGCGCGATGCCGGCCCGGGAACGCCGAGGCCGGCGTAAAACCACGGCTGCCCCACCAGCCATCCCAGCGTCGCGAGCAGAGCCAGGCTCGCCAGCGCGAACCACGCCGTCCGCTTGAGCACATGGCGAAGCTTGAAGTGGCCGAGCTCGTGCGCGAGCACGGCTTCGACTTCCTCGCCCTGCAGGCGCGAAAGCAGCGTGTCGAAGAAAACGATGCGCCGTGCGCGACCGAATCCGGTGAAATAGGCGTTGCCATGGCTGGAGCGACGTGACCCATCCATCACGAACAATCCCTTGGCGGCGAAGCGGCAGCGCACCAGCAGCCGCTCGACGCGTTCGCGCAGGCTCGCATCCGCCAGCGGCTCGAACTTGTTGAACAGCGGCGCGATCAACGTCGGGTACAGAGCGAGCACCAGCAGCTGGAACGCCACCCACGCCGCCCACGCGTACACCCACCACAGATCTCCTGCGCGCGCCATCAGCCAGAGCACCAGCGTGAGCAGAGGCACGCCGAGCGCGGTCCCGACCAGCACGCCCTTGGCGAGATCGAGCAGCCACAGGCGCAAGGTCATTCGATTGAAGCCGAAGCGCTGTTCGATGACGAAGGTGCGATACCACGACATCGGCAGCGCGATCGCGCCGCCGATCAGCGCCACCGCGATCACCAGCGCCACGTCGCGCGCCAGCGCCGGCATCGGCATCGCGCCGACCCATGCGGACAGCAGCGCCACGCCGCCACCGAGCGTGAGCGCCAGCAGCATTGCGCCGTCGATAAGCGTATCGATGATGGAAAGCCGGGTGCGCGCGGCGGTGTAGTCGGCGGCCTTGCGGTGCGCGTCGAGCGAGATGCGGCCGCTGAAGTGTCCCGGGACGGTTTCACGGTGGGCGCGCACATGACGCAGCTGACGCAGCGCCAGCCAGATCTGCAGGCTCATCGATGAGGCGACGGTGGCGAGGAATACGATCGAAAACATTGCGGAGGCAGCCATGCGATGCGATCAGTGGAGGCGTATGCGAGAATGAGCCTTCATTTTACGCCAACCCGAGCGCGGCTCATGCCCCAGGACGCCAACCATCTGATCTGGATCGATATGGAAATGACGGGGCTCAAGCCGGAGGTCGATCGCATCATCGAGGTGGCGCTGGTGGTGACCGACAGCCAGCTCGTTACCATCGCCGAGGCACCGGTACTGGTGGTGCATCAGCCTGAAGCCGTGCTCGCCGGCATGGATTCATGGAATCAGGGCACGCATGCCCGGTCGGGGCTGATCGACAAGGTCAAGTCATCGGCGCTCGCGGAAGGCGATGTCGAGGCGCGCATGCTCACGTTCCTGCGCGAGCACGTGCCGCCCCGCATCTCACCGATGTGCGGCAACACCATCTGCCAGGATCGCCGCTTCCTGGCGCGCTGGATGCCAGCCCTCGAGGATTATTTTCACTACCGCAATCTCGACGTGTCGACGTTGAAGGAGCTGTGCAAGCGCTGGCAGCCGGACGTCGCGCGCGCGTGGGTGAAGCAGGGCAAGCACGAAGCGCTCGCCGACATCTACGAATCGATCGATGAGCTCAAATACTATCGCGAGCACTTCATCAAGGCGTGATGACGCGCTCCGCGCAGCAGCCGGTCCATTCATGAACTTCTGCAGTCATTGCGGATTCTCGACGCTCGAATTCCGCGTTCCCGAAGGCGACACCTTGCCGCGCTTCATCTGCGGCAGGTGCGGAACCATTCACTACCAGAACCCGAAAGTTGTCGTCGGCTGCCTCCCCGTGTACGACGGCCGGGTGCTGCTGTGCAAACGCGCCATCGAGCCCCGGCTCGGCCTGTGGACGCTGCCCGCCGGCTTCCTGGAGAACGGCGAGACGCTGGTCGCCGGCGCGCAGCGTGAGACGGCGGAGGAGGCCGCGGCGACCGTCGAAGTCGACGAGCTGTACACCGTGATCAGCTTGCCGCAGATCAACCAGGTCTACGTGATGTTTCGCGCGCGCCTGCCGTTGCCCGAATTCGGCCCCGGTCCGGAAAGCCTCGAGGTCGAGTTGTTTGCCGAGGAGGACGTGCCGTGGGAACAGCTCGCGTTTCGCACCATCGCGCGAACGCTGCGCAACTATTTTCTCGACCGCAAGCTCGGGACATTTCCCGTGCACGTGAGCACGATCGAGCGGCGGGTTCCGCTGCCGCCCGCGGCCACGGGTGCGGCCTGACCTCGCGGCGGGCACATCAGCAGGGCCGTACCTCGACGAGCGCACCCTGCTCAGGCGCGTCGCCGAGCAGCGTTCGCAGCGACTGGCAGCGGGCCTGCGCGCAAAGCGTGTAGTCGAAGGTGAACGTCGAGTAGGTCAGGCGCAGCTCGGGCAGCGAGAGCATCGGCGCCCACTGCCACCATCCTTCGCGTAGCACGGCGCCGGGGCGCGGTTCCATGCCCGCGCCCAGTCCCTGCACGCGCGCTTCGACCAGGGTGAGCGACACGCCGTTGCTGATGTAGCGTTCCTCCCAGCGCGTCTTCTCGACCGAATGCGTCCACGCGAGCGTGAGCTCGTAGCCGGGTAGCGTCGCGCGCACCACGCCGGCGATTGCCAGGCAAAGCGCGCCCGTCGCCATCGGCGCCACCCTCAGGCGGCTGGAACCACGCCGGTACGGCGAGAGCGCACGACGTGCCAGACCACGAACAGCGCGGACAGCGCGAACCCGACCGGATCGGTCCACGGGACGGCATAAACCAGAAATCCCGCCGCAACAAACGCGAATACACGCTCGGCCCAGTTGATCGGCGCGCGCAGATATCCGATCGCAGCCGCCCCCCACAGCACGATCGCGACGATCGCTCTGAAGATCATGTAGGCGGTGTCGAGTAGCGTCCCGCCTTGCAGCATGAGCGCTGGATCGTAGACGGCAATGTAGGAAATGTGAAGCCGGCGATCGCGATGTGCGTGGCCTTCCATCCGATTTTCATCGGCGAAGCCTTGGCGATCGACGCCGCCGCGAATGCCGCCAGCGCCACCGGCGGCGTAAGGTCGGCCATGATGCCGAAATAGAACACGAACATGTGCGACACGATCAGCGGCACGCCGAGCTTCAGCGCCGGCGCGGCGATGGCGCTGGTGATGATGTAGTTGGGGATGGTGGGGATGCCCATGCCGAGGACCAGGCACACAGCCATGGTCAGGAACAGCGACAGGAACAGGCTCTTCAACCCCACGTCGAGCACGAAGCCTGCGAAATTGGACGCTGCGCCGGTCAGCGTGAGCACGCCGATGATGACGCCCACGATCGCGCACGCGATGCCGACGGCGATCGCCTGCCTTGCGCCGTCGATAGCCCGCGACGACCTTCCACGCGAGGCCGGTGAGATCGCGCTTGACGCCGGTCTCATCGAACGCAGCGTCGGCGATCGCGACGGCATCGTCGTGAGCGCTCGATGTCATCGCGGTCTCATCGTCGTGGCAGCTCAGACGGCGCGCCGCCCCATCACTTGATCAGGCCGACTTCCTTGTAGTACTTCTCCGCGCCCGGATGCAGCGGCACCGGCATCCCGTCGAGCGCATGCTTGAGCTCGATGGCCTTCGCCGCGGAGTGCGCGGCGGCCAGCTGGTCGAGCCCGGTCCACAGCGCCTTGGTCATTCCATAGACGATGTCGATGCTCACGGCGTCGGAGGTGACGAGATAGTTTTGAACGGCCGCGGACGCAACGTCGCTCGTCTGGCCGCGATACGTATTGGCGGGAATCATCGCCGGCAGGTACGCCGGGTCGTTGGTCTTTGTCACGATGTCGGCGGGAATCGGCACCACCACGATGTCGACCGAGGTCGCGAGGTCGCGCAATGCGGAAACGCCGAGGCCCGCCGACTGCAGCGTCACGTCGATCTGCCGATTTTTCATCAGCTCGACGCTTTCGCCGAAGGGCAGGTATTCGACCTTGGAGAAATCCTTGTAGGAGAGACCGGCCGCCGCGAAGATCGCGCGCGCGTTGAGTTCGGTTCCCGATTTGGGCGCGCCGACCGACACCGCCTTGCCCTTGAGGTCGGCGAGCGTCTTGATCCCCGAGTCGGCGCGCGCGACGATCTGGATGTAGTTGGGATAGATCGCAGCGATGCCGCGAAGCTTCTTGAGCGGCGTCTTGAAGCCCGCGTCCTCGTTGCCTTTCCACGCGTCCGACAAGGAATCTCCGAGCGTGAACGCGATTTCGCCGCGTCCGGCCTGCAGCAGGTTCAGATTCTCGACCGAGGCCTTGGTCGCCTGCACCGAAGTCTTGACGGCAGGCATCGCCTTGCCGATGCCGTTGGAAAGCGCGACACCCAGCGGATAGTAGACACCGCTGGTGCCGCCGGTGAGCACGTTGACGAACTGGTTAGCGGCGAGCGCCGGCGCGGAGAGAAGCACCGCGAAAAGCGAAGCGAAGCCGAGGCCTCGTGCGAGGGGATGCATGGGAAACCTCCGGAACGTTGAGCTCGAATGCGCACGGCTGCCTGAGTGGCAGTCTTCGCTCGATTATAGCGCACGTCATGAAGTCCCTGGCGCGCTGGACGAGCGAGCAAGCCGCGTGCAACCATCTGGTTTCACGCCATTCCGCGGGCGATCGTGCGAACCGTCGATACCTTGTTCGAGCGCTACGGCGAATTCCATCGCAACCCAGTGAACAAGGCGATCCACTGGGTATGCGTACCGCTGATCGTATGGAGCTTGCTCGGCATGCTGTGGGCGCTGTCGCCGATCGTCGCGTGCATCGCGGTCGCCGCGGCCATGGCGTTCTACGTTCGGCTTTCGTTGCCGCTGGCACTGGGCATGCTGATCATGGTGGTGCTGATGGTCTGGCTGCTCACGCTGTTGGGCGCGCAAACTTTCTGGGCCTGCCTCGCGATTTTCGTGGTGGCATGGATCGGGCAGTTCGTGGGTCACCTGGTCGAGGGGCGCAAGCCGGCGTTCCTCGAAGATATGCGCTCGCTGCTGGTCGGACCCGCGTGGATTCTCGGCTTCGTCTATCGACGGCTGGGGATCTCCTACCGACCGCCTTGACCGGGGCTAAGCGACCACGCTGACGCCGGCCGCGGCGAGCGCGCGGTGCAGCTCGTCGATGTGATTGCGGCCGGTCGTCTCGACCACGCACACCACGCGTACCGCTGACACGTCGGGGCCGGAAAATGCCCGGTCGTGCACGATTTCCTTGATACTGGCGCCGGTCGAGGCGATCACGTCGGCGAGTCGCGCGAGCCCGCCCGGCCGGTCGGTGATTGAGACGGTGAAACGCGTCAGGCGGCCGTCGGCAACCAGGCCGACTTCGATGACGCGGTCGAGCATGGTGAGATCGATGTTGCCGCCGCACAATACCAGCACCACGCAGCGGCCCTTGAGATGATCGAGCTTGCCGGCGAGGAACGCGGCCAGCGGCGTGGCCCCTGCGCCTTCGACCACGCTTTTCTCCAACTCGATCAGACGCAGTATGGCGAGCGCTATCGACGCCTCGTCGACGGTGACCACTTCATCGACGACGCGACGCAGCGCGGCGAAGCTCAGCGCGCCCACGCGCGTCACCGCCAGACCGTCGGCGAGCGTCGGCTTGAGAACGACGTCGATCGGCGCGTTGCGTTCGAGCGCCGCGACCAGGCAGGCCGCGTTGGTAGCCTCTACCCCGACGACGCGCACGTCGGACCGAAGCGCCTTGGCCGCGGTGCCGATGCCGGCAATGAGCCCGCCGCCGCCGACCGGTACGACGATCGCCTCGACGCGCGGGGTCTGGTCGAGGATTTCCAGCGCCATCGTGCCTTGCCCGGCGATGACGTTCGCGTTGTCGAAGGGATGCAGGAACACCCGTCCATCGCGCGCGGCGATCTGTTCCGCCTCGATGCGTGCCTCGTTAACGTCGTTGCCGTGCAGGATCACCGTCGCACCCAGTGCGCGGCAATTGCTTACCTTGATCAGCGCGGCAAAGCGCGGCATCACCACCGTCACGGCAATGCCGAGCATGCTTCCGTGATACGCCACACCGAGCGCGTGATTGCCGGCCGACGCCGCGATCACCCCGCGTTTGCGCTGTTCGGGCGTGAGCATCACGAGCGCATTGCGCGCGCCGCGCTCCTTGAAGCTGCCGGTGCGCTGCAAATAGTCGAGCTTGCAGTAGATGTGTGCACCGGTGAGCTGCGACAGCGGGATCGACTCGACGCACGGCGACATGTAGATTCCGCCTGCGATACGCTCGCGCGCTGCGCGAATATCGTCGAGTGTCACGGGCGCGATCACGGCGGGCCCAGTACGTCGCTGCGCAGCCAGCGTCCGACGATGCGCTCCATTCCCGCTCCCCGCGTGACGAATCCGCAGGCGGCATAGAATTCGTGACAGTCGTCGGTGAAAAGGTAGACGTGCTGGCCCGTCAGGCTCGCGCAAAGCAGCTCGAGCATGCGTCGGCCGATGCCGCGCCGGCGGTGCGCCGAATGCGTCCACATGTCGACGATGTAAGCGTTGCATACTCCGTCGGAAAGCACGCGCCCCGTGCCCACGATGCGCCGTCCGTCACGCGCGAACACGCAGCGATAGCTTCCGCGAAACGAGCGTTCCATCTGCTCGGGCGTGCGTCCGTTGTCGAAGTGATCGGCGCCGAGATCGATCTTCAGCGCGATCCAGTCGATGTCCTCGCAGGTGGTCGAGAACGCGATCGCCATCGCCGCTCTGCCCGTCGTCAGAAAGGCAATTCGCGGCCGGGAAGCGCCTCACCGAGCACGCGGCGAAATTCTCCCTGGATGCGGCCGAGCGCCGCGGAGTCGTCCGCTTCGAAGCGAAGCACGATGACCGGCGTGGTATTCGACGCCCGCGCGAGACCGAAACCGTCGGTGTATTCGACACGCAGCCCGTCGATGCGGATCACTTCGCGCGCGCCAGGGAAGCGCGCGCTGGCGGCGAGCTTGTCGATCAAGGCGTGCGGCGATGCGTCCGGACTGGCGACATTGAGCTCGGGTGTGCTCAGGCTGTCGGGAAGCGCTTCCAGCGTCGCCGACGCGTCGGCATGGCGCGAGACAACTTCCAGCAGGCGTGCCCCGGCGTACAGGCCATCGTCGAAACCGAACCAACGCTCCTTGAAGAAGGTATGGCCGCTCATCTCGCCTGCCAACAGCGCGCCGGTTTCCTTCATCTTGGACTTGATCAGGGAGTGCCCGGTTTTCCACATCAGCGGCGTGCCGCCGTGACGCACGATCCATGGATGCAGGTTGCGCGTCGACTTGACGTCATAGATCACCATGGCGCCGGGATTGCGCGCCAGCACATCGGCGGCGAACAGCATGAGCTGGCGGTCGGGATAGATGATCGTGCCGCGTCGCGTAACCACGCCGAGTCGATCGCCGTCTCCATCGAAGGCAAGCCCGAGCTCATGGCCGCCCGCGGCGACCCGCGCGATCAGCGTCTGCAGGTTTTTCGGCTGTGAAGGATCGGGATGATGGTTCGGGAAATGACCGTCGACCTCGCAGTAGAGCTCCTCGACGGTGCAGCCGAGGCGCCGATACAGCTCGGGCGCGTAAGCGCCGGCGACACCGTTGCCGCAATCCACGGCGATGCTCATCGGTCGCGACACGCGCACGTCGCCCGCGATGCGGTCGATATAGGCGCCGGCGATGTCGGCGCTTCGAGCGTTCCCCGCGCCGCGCCGCAGCGTGCCCGCCTCGATACGCGACTTGAGATCCTGAATGGCATCGCCGGAGAGCGTTGTGCCGTCGATCACCATCTTGAGCCCGTTGTAATCGGGCGGGTTGTGGCTGCCGGTGACCATGACACTGCACTGCGTCTGCAGATGCTGCGCGGCGAAGTAGGTCATCGGTGTGGTGACCTGTCCGACGTCGACGACGTTGGCACCGCTCGCGCGTATGCCGCTGGCCAGCGCGTGTCCCAACTCGGGCCCGGATAGCCGTCCGTCGCGCCCGACCGCCAGCGTGTCGCGACCACTCTCGAGCGCGAGCGTGCCCAGTGCCTGGCCGATGACCTCGACCGCCGGAGCGGTCAGCGTCTTGCCGACCACGCCGCGTATGTCGTAGGCCTTGAAAATGTCGGGGGAAAGTTGCATGGCGATGCGGCAGCACTACGTGTTGTGCTCGCCGCGACGGAAGAATGATACCAGCCGCGTCGGTAGCCAATCCAGCTTGCCGGGGAACGGCGCTCGAGCGAAGCCAGCGTGCCCGCCATGCTCGGGCTGCTCGAGCAGCACCGCCGGGCTTACCTGGGTCGCGTCGGGTAGCGATGCCGCCGGGATGAACGGATCGTTGCGAGCATTGAGCACCAGCGTCGGAACCTCGATATTGCGCAGCCAGGGCTTGCTGCTCGCGCGTGACCAATAGTCGTCGGTGCCCGCGAATCCGTGCAGCGGCGCGGTGACCGCGTCATCGAATGCGTACATGGTTCGCACGTTGCGGATCGCCGTACGGTCGAGCATCCCTGGAAAGCGCTGCGCCATTGACAGCGCCTTGGGGACCAGCGTGCGTTGGAACAGGCGCGAATAGAACTGGCTGAAGCCGCGCTCGATGGCGATACCCGCGGCGGTGAGGTCGAGCGGCGCGGACACCGCGGCGGCGGCGGCGACGTAGCGTCCGGCGTCGGCTCGGGCTCGCCCGAGCCAGTTGAGCAGCGCGCTGCCGCCGAGCGAGACGCCTACGACGTAGACCGGCGCGCCCCGTGCAGACGCGTGGAGGTGCTTGAGCATCCAGCCAACCTCGGCATGGTCGCCGGAATGGTAGGCGCGCGGGAGGCGATTGGGCTCGCCGCTGCAACCGCGAAAATGCGGGACGACGCCTCGCCAGCGATCGCTGCGCACCCGCCGCATGAGCGAAGCCACATAATGCGACGCGCCGCTACCCTCGAGCCCATGCAGCAGCACGAGCAGCGGCGCGCTTTCCGCTCCGGCATCGAGCAGCCAGTCGAAGTCGATGAAGTCGCCGTCGGGGGTATCGATGCGCTCGCGACGGTAGCGATGACGCGGCCGCCTGAGCAGCGCCGGGTAGATCGTCTGCGCGTGGCCACCCGGGAGCCAGCGCGGGGCGCGATACTCGCCCGCCGACACGCTCATCGCTCCAGCGCGCGATCCAGGCCTTCGACGATCGTGCGCAGCACCTTGATGCGCGCGTGGTGCTTGTCTTCGGCCTCGATCAGCGTCCACCGCGCGATCTCGGTGCTGGTGCGGTCGACCATGTCGCACACCGCGACTTCGTAATCGTTCCAGCGCTTTCGATTGCGCCAGTCGTCGGGTGTGATCTTGAAACGCTTGAAGGGCGTGTGCTGGCGCGCGCGGAAGCGGCGCAGCTGCTCGGCTTTGCTGATTTGCAGCCAGAATTTGACGAGCACCACGCCGGATTCGACCAATTCCGATTCGAATTCATTGATCTCGCTGTACGCGCGCATCCAGTCGTGCGGCGGAGACAATCCCTCCACGCGCTCGACCAGTACGCGCCCGTACCACGAGCGGTCGAAGAGGGTGATCCCGCCGCGACGGGGCACGTTGCGCCAGAAACGCCACAGGTAGGGATGCAACTTTTCCTCTTCGCTCGGTGCGGAGATCGGTACGGTCACGTACTGCCGCGCGTCGAGCGCACCAGTCACACGGCGGATCGCACCACCCTTGCCGGCGGCATCGACGCCCTCGAACACGAGAACCAGCGCATGTCGCGCGAAGCGCTTGTGCCGCGACAGCTTGGCGAGTCGACCCTGGTATTTCGCGAGCTCGCTGTCGTAGCGCTTGGCGGGAAACGTGAGAGACAGATCGAGATCGCGGATCAGCTTGACGTTATCGATCACCGCGGGCGCGGTAGGCACCGGGGCATGACGCGGCCGCGGCTCCTGCCTGGTTGCCGCCTGCATCGCCGCGAGCAGGATCTTGCCCACCGTCAGGTTGCGATAATGGTCATCGGCGCCCTCGACGACGTGCCACGGCGCTTCGCCGCTCGACGTTTCGCGCAGCAGCCGCTCCCACACATCGTGCGATTTGTTGTACAACCGGAACGCCTGCCAGTCGTCCTTGGTGACGCGCCAGCGGGTACGCGGGTCGCTCTCGAGCTCCTGCAGGCGCCGCTTCTGCTCGTCCTTGGACAGATGCATCCAGAACTTCAGAAGGACGACGCCTTCGTCGCTGAGCATCTGTTCGATGCGCGGGATCTTCTGCAGGTACGCATCGAACTGGGCCGGACGCATGGTGTCCAGCGCATGCGCGTTGAGCAGCTCGTTGTACCAGGCGTTCATGAAGATGCCGATCCTGCCGCGCGAAGGAAAGTCGCGCCAATAACGCCACATCGGCGGACGGGCGAGTTCCTCCTCGGTTCGGTCGCCGAAAGCGATCACGCGGATATGACGCGGATCCATCCACTCGGTGAGCTTGTTCGCGGTCTCGCCGCGCCCGCCCGACTCGACGCCGGAAATGACCAGCAGCACCGGTCCGCCGCGCGCCTGCGCAAGGTCGTATTGAGCGTTGAGCAGCGTTTCGCGAATCTTCGGTTCTTCGCGTGCGTACTGGGCCTTGGAGATACGGTGGCCGATTTCGGCGGATTCGAGCATTGCGTGGCTTTGTCGCGCGTCAATCCTGCCAGAAGGGGTGGTGCCTGGCGAACTCCCGCCATGCCTTGTCCATGCGCGCGAGCTCGCGGACGCTCTCGGCGGCGTTCCAGCCGCGCACCATCCCGGCGGCGTGCACGAGTGCCGGCGCGGCCGTCGTGGCGCGGGCGGCAGTCTCGAGGAGTGCCTCGGCGGCGGCAGCATCGTTGAGCTTTCCCAGCGCATCCTGCAGTCGGGACAGCGCATCGATATAGCGCGACGCGCGACCGCGGTGAAACAGCGGCGAGAAGAACTCGGCCGCGTAGCGGAGCTTCTTGGCGGCGATGCGCGCGCTATGGCGCTCGGCCGCGGGAAGAGAGCGCAGATGCTTACCACGCTTGCGCAGGCGCCGGTGACACTTGTCGAGCGTCGTCTGCGCGAGGGCGCGTGCCGACGCCGGCGCCTGTGCGGGTCCGGGCAGCGCCGCGATATCGGCCAGCGCGGCAGCGCAATCGAGCAGCAGCCGCGTGGTGCGCGCCGACGCGATCGCCGTGTGCAGCGCCGCGTCTCGTGCACCGCGCAAACGCGTGATGCGCCCGCGAAGGCGGCCCAAGTCGCGTCGATGCGCCGCCTGTGTCAGGTTCGGTGCGATGCTCTGCAGCGTTTGCTTCGAGAACACGTCGCAGTCGCGTACCGCGCCGGCGGTTCCACCGATCCAGCGCAGCTCGGCGTCGAGCATCTCGAGCGAAGGCACGCTTGCCGGATCGACCAGCTTGATCAGGGAGCGCAGACGGCGCACACCTACGCGCAGCTGGTGCACGAATTCACCACCGCCATCGGCGTAGAGCGCTTCGATATTGGAGCCGATCTGACGCAGGCAGTCGGCGCCGACGGCAGCGAGCGCCGCGGCTGCGCTGGCGTCGCCCGGCAGTTCGATGCGCTGCGCTCGCGCCGCGGCTGGGGGCTCACCCGAGCGCAGCGCATAACCTCGCTCGGCCTTGCTCGCCTGCGCCACCGTGACGGGTAACTCGGCGGCAATCGACTTGGCGAGCGCGAAGAGCTGGCGCACGTCACCGTCGACTAGCTCGATCTCTATTTCGCATAGGGGCTCGCGGTGGCTGCCGGCGACGATCAGCCCGCGATCCAGGCAGAGCAGCGCGCGGGTGCCGTCGGCGAAGCGCAACGGCTGCGTGCTTCGGCGCACCGAGGTCGTGAACACCGTGACCAGGCGCGCATTGCTGCTCGCGAGCGCTTTTTTCCATGGCGTGAGCGCGAGCCACTCGCGATCCACCCGCGGCGCGGCGAGCGGCCATTCGAATTCGAGGCGACGATGCAGGCCACCCGCCGCGTCGCCCGAGCCCTTGACGGTCTGCACCCAGCGTCGACCGCTGCGCCGGATGCGCAGCGTCACGCCGGCGGCGCGCAGTTCGCAATCATGGGTGTCGTAGTAGCGGCTTACCAGCGTTTGCGTGCGCACGCTGCCGTTGCTCAGGGAATTCACCGACGGATGGTTGCGGACGGCGGCGAGCACGGGCGGCGTCGCCCGCAACTTGATCTCGACTTCCAGCGGCGCACTACTTTGCGCCGTTGCCTCCGGAGTCATCGAATCCACGAGGTCAGTGCGCGGCGTGCTTGTCGGCGAGCGCGCTGCGCTTGAGATACGTCTCGCGCGCAAGCGCCGTGTCCTCGAGGAAATGCTCGAGCTCCGACATCAGCAGCGCCTGCGGGCCATCGACCAGTGCCTTGGCCGGATTGGGATGAAAATCGACCAGAACCATGTTGGCGCCGGCGACGATGCCCTGCGCGACCACGTGGAAAATGTCGAGCAGCCCGTCGGGCGCGGCGGTGCGTACGCCCACCGAGTGCGACGGGTCGATGCATACGGGCATGCGCGTAAGACGCTTGACCACCGGCACGTGGGCGAAATCGACGAAATTGCGGTGCGGATCACCCATGTTGGTCTTCATGCCGCGCAAGCCGAAGACGACCTTGCGGTTGCCCTCCGAGGCGAGATACTCCGCAGCGTTGAGCGACTCGTCGAGAGTGATGCCGAAGCCGCGCTTGATGAGCACCGGGAATTCCTGCTGCTTGCCGACCAGCTTGAGCAGCTCGAAGTTCTGTGTGTTGCGCGTGCCGATCTGCAGCATCACGCCCGTCGGGTTGCCGGTCGCCCGCAGCGCCGCGCGGATCTCGTCTATGTGCGATTCATGTGTGATTTCCATAGCGATCACGCGGATGCCGTACTTGCCCGCGAGCTCGAAGACATAGGGCAAGCACGCCGCGCCGAAACCCTGGAAGGCATAAGGATTGGTACGCGGCTTGTAGGCTCCCATGCGCGTGCACACCTGCCCGTTCGCCTTGAGAGCCTTCATCATCGCTTCGACCGATTCTGGCGAATCGACTGCGCAAAGCCCGGCGAAGATGTTGAGCGTGTCCTGTCCGAACCTGACTCCCTGATAGTCGAAGGAAGTGGGGCGATCGTCCCCCAGGGTATGCCGACCGAGCACGCGATAGGCTTCGGACACACGGACCACCTTGGCCACGCACGGCAGCACCGCCATCTGCTCCACGCTTAGTGCACCGGTGTTTCCGATGAGGTAGATCTCGGTCAGCGTGACCTCGGCCCCGACTTCCCGGTGCACGCGGTACTTGATGCTGGGAAGGCGTCCCAGGTGCGCCTCGAGGATCTTGTAGTCGGTACTTTCGGGCGACGAATTCGGTTCGAGAATAAGGATCATGCGGGCCTACGCTTGAGCGTTTTTTCCAGTAAATTCAAAAATTTGCCCAATTTTATCGCGAAACTGGGCAAGCCGATGCTGCAACGCACTAGAAAAATATGCGACAGCCCCCCGCCCGCTGTCCACGATTTCATTGCCTGGGGCGTTAGGCCTCCCGTAGACTGCCCGCTAATGCCCGAAGGCCAGATCGACCCGAGGCGAGCTGCAGATGGCTACAAAACCGCAATCATGGAGAAAACATTGAAACAGCTACTGACCCTCGTCGTGCTGGGCTTTTTTGCGAGCGGCGCCTATGCCGCGGACGACAAGACCGTAACTAGCACCACCACCAAAAACTCGCAACAGACCAAGATGACGACCTGCCAGGCCGAAGCCACCGAGAAAAAGCTCGAGAGCAAGGCGCGTCAGGATTATGTGAACAATTGTCTGAAGGCCAAGCCTGCGGTGGCGGAAAAGCCGGAAAGCAAGATGGCGATGTGCAACAAGAAGACGGCGGGTATGAACAAGGATGACCGCGCCAAGGCGCAAAGCGAGTGCATGAAGGCAAGCTAAGCATTTCGCATCCGGTTGGGTGATCTCCTGTCCACCCGGCCGCACTGACAAGGCGGCACCGGAGCAGTCCGGCAGCCGCCTTGTTTTTTGTATTGTCTTCTCTGATCGCGACAGCTGCGCGCTGTGAAGCGAGACCGGTCCACCGATCCATCGTCCGAGTGCATCGGCCAAGCGTCTGATGTGCGCGCTCCATCCGTCGGCGTTAATGCGATGTGGCTTCGACAAACCCGTCGGGCCGCATTTCTCAACACACCAGGAAGGAGACAATCATGCACACCAAGACGATCATGACGGCGTTGCTGGCGACGTTTCTCGGCGTGGGCGCGTCGATGGCGCAGGCCGACGACCCCGTTGCCAAGCCCAAGGCAGCGCGTACGCCGCCACCCGCCGCGGCTGCCGCGCCATCCGCCGCCCCAGTGGCACTGTCGCAGCAGGACAGGATGCGACTGTGCTCCAAGCAGGCGACCGGCAAGAAAGGCGCCGAACGCAAGGACTTCATGAAAACGTGTCTGTCGAAAAAGGAGAAGGCGTAGCAATGGATAGCGACGGCGACAACCACCGCCGTCGCGTTCTATCCGCGCTTGCGCACGAGAAGTCCCTTGAGGTATTCGCCTTCGGGGAAGTTGAGCGCGATCGGGTGATCCTCGGCCGCGGCGAAGCGCGTGACGACGGTCGCGTCGACGCGTGCGTCGAGCGCGGCTCCGGCGACCACTTTCTGGAACAGATCGGCCGATATGCCACCCGAGCACGAGAAGGTCGCAAGCAATCCATCCGATCGCAAGAGCTTAAGCGCGAGCAGGTTGATGTCCTTGTAGGCGCGCGTCGCCTTTTCGGCATGGTGCGCAGTGGGTGCGAATTTCGGCGGATCGAGCACAATGAGATCGAATGTCTGCGCGGCGTCGCGAAGGCGTCTGAGCTCCGAGAACACGTCGGCGTCGCGCCAGTGTGCGCGCGTCGCATCGAGTGCGTTCAGCGCAACATGCTCCTCTGCAAGCGAGAGCGCATCGGCGGAACTGTCGATCGACAGCGTGGAGCGTGCGCCACCGGCGAGCGCCGCGATGCTGAAACCGCCGCTATAGCAGAAGCAGTTGAGCACGTCGCGGTCGCGCGCCAGCGCGCGCACGCTTCGGCGGTTGTCGCGCTGATCGAGGTAGAACCCCGTCTTTTGTCCGTGGACGACGTCGACGCGATACGCGAGCCCGTCCTCGACCAGCGCAACGCGATCGGGGAGGCTGCCGCTGACGATGCCGCAGCGCGGCGGCAACCCTTCCAGCGTGCGTACGTCGGCGTCGGAACGCTCGTAGACCACGCTGCAGCCGGTGCTGTCCTGCAGTGCCGCGAGCAGCACCTCGCGCCAGTGCTCGGCGCCGCAGGCGAGGATCTGCACGACCAGCACGTCGCCGTAGCGGTCGGCGACCAGTCCGGGCAGCCCGTCCGATTCGCCGTGCACGAGGCGGCAGCCGGTGTGCCGCGCGTCGAGCAGCGAAGCGCGCGCGGCGACCGCGCGCGCGATCCGCGCACGCAAGAACGCCGCATCGACCTCGGTATGCGCATCGAAACTCCATACGCGTGCGCGGATCTGCGAGGAGGGGCTCCAGGCCGCGATCGCCACGCATGCGCCGTCAGCCGAGTGGATCGCGACGCTGTGGCCGGATTTCGGCTCGGCGTCGACGCGGTCGATCGCGCCGGCGAAGATCCAGGGATGGCGCTGGCGCAGCGATTTGTCGCGTCCCGGCTTGAGCGTGACGCGCGCAATGGCCACCAACGCCTTAGCCGACAGCGATGCCGAAGAGCCGACCCACCCCGAAGGTGACCGACGCGGCGAGGCCCCCGAGCAGCAGCATGCGCGCGCCCGACGCGAAAGCCTTGCGTCCGGTGAACAACGACAAGGTCGCGCCAACGCAGAACAGCGCAAATGCGGTGAGGATACTCGCGGTCAAAAGCGCATTGGCGCCGCTACCCAGCGCGAAAGGGATCAGTGGGATCGCCGCGCCCAGCGCGAAGGAGAGCAGCGACGAGATCGCCGCGCCCCAGGGTGAGCCGAGCTCCGCCGGATTGAGTCCCAGCTCCTCGCGGGCCAGCGTGTCCAGCGCATGCTCGGGATCGGCGACCAGCTTCTTGGCCAAACGCTGCGCCTCGCGCGTCGGGACACCCTTGGCTGCGTAGATCAGCGCGAGCTCCTGCGCTTCAGCGTCCGGATACTCGGCGAGCTCGTCGCGCTCCAGGCCGATCTGGTATTCGAAAAGCTCGCGCTGCGAGCGCACCGACACGTATTCGCCGGTCGCCATCGCGAATGCGCCCGCGGTCAAGCCGGCGACTCCTGCGAGCAGGACCACCGAGCTGGCCGAATTCGCGCCCGCGATCCCGAAAATGAGGCTCGCGTTTGACACCAGTCCATCGTTGACGCCGAAGACCGCCGCGCGCAGATTGCCCACGCCGCCAAGTCCTCGATGGCGTCGCTCCATCGTTCCCACCGCCGGGGCGACGTGGCCTCCGGGCTCGCGCCGCGAGTAGATCGCCATGCCGCGAACCTTCATCGCGGCCAGCACCGAGCGCAGTCTCCGCGGCCCGAACACCCGGACCAACCCGATCACCAGCCGCGTGCGCAGGTCCGGCTGGTACGGCGCCGGCGCCGGCTTTCCGCTCGCGGTCAGCTGCGCCCGCCAGATCGCCGCCTGCGCCTGCGCTTCGCCGGCGAGGCGCGCGAACAGCTCTCCGCGCGGCGTGCCTAGCTCCGCCTCGGCGCAGGCGTGATACAGAAGTACGGAGCGTTGCTCCTCGGTCCAGCTCTCGAGTGGATTGCTCATGGCGATCAAACCGCGCCTGAGGAGCGCGGCGATATGCAATGTTACCGCATCGCAGCGGGCGCATCGCGCGCGGCTGGCGTAGAATCGCGCGCCTTCCCCCTGTCTCCCGGAATCCATTCATGGTCCAACGAAAACGAACGCTTGGCGTCGACGATCTGTGGTCGCTCAAACGTGTCGGCGTGCCGTCGATCTCGCCCGACGGATCGAGCGCATGCGCCGCCGTGACCCGCTACGACATGAAAAGCAACGAGGCGTCCACCGATCTCTGGCTTTTCCCGACGGATGGCACGGCGGGACGGCGGTTGACCGCGGGCGACAAGGACAGCGAGCCGCTCTGGTCGCCCGATGGACGATGGATCGCGTTCACCGCCAAGCGCAAGGACGACGACGAGCCGCAGATCTACGTGATCGCCCCCGACGGCGGCGAGGCGCAACGCCTGACGCAGCTGGCGACAGGCACGTCGGCGCTGCGCTGGTTTCCCGATTCCAAACGGATCGCGTTCGTGTCCTTTGTGTGGCCGGGCGTTGCCGGCGAGAAGGCGCAGGCGCGACGAATGAAGCAGCGCAAGGATTCCAAGGTCAAGGCGCACGTGACCGAGCGCAGCGAATTCCGTTTCTGGGATCGCTGGCTCACCGATGGCCGCGAGCCGCACGTGATGGCGGTCGATGTGGCCACCGGACATTCGCGCGACCTTCTCGCGGCGACAGGACTCGCGCTGCAACCGTGGTCGCCATCCGCCGACCACTACGACATCAGTCCGGATGGTCGCGAGCTCGCGCTCAGCGTCGACCTCGCTCCCGAGCCGGGGATGATGCACGAATGCGACGTGGTGACTGTCGATCTGCGCAGCGGACGCCGGCGTACGCTCACCGCTCGCAGCGGCTTCAGCGACGAGCAGCCGCGCTATTCGCCCGACGGACGCTTCCTGGTCTGGCGCTCTTACAACATCAAGAGGGCGTTCAACGATCAGGGCCGTCTGACGTTGTTCGAGCGCGGCTCTCGGCGCACTCGGCGGCTGGCGTCGCGTCTGGACCGTTCGGTCGGCCGGCTGGCGTGGGCGCCCGATAGCGAAACGATCTACCTGGTCTTCGAAGACCGAGGGCATCAGAGCCTGCATCGCATCGGGCTGCGCGACGCGCTGCCCACGCGGGTGGTAGCGGGCGGGCACATCGACAGCTTCGACATCGCGCGCAACGGCAGCTGCCTCGTGTTCTGGCGCTGCGCCGCCTCGTCGCCGCCCGCGCTGTTTTCCGCCACGCCCGGCGGCAGCGCCGAGCGTGCGCTGGTCTCGCCCAACCGCGCGCTCATGGACGCCGTGCGACTCGGTGAAGTGCGCGAGTTCACCGTTCGCGGGTGGGGAGGAGAACCGGTGCAGATATTCGTCACCTATCCGCCGAACTTCGACCCCGCCAGGAAATGGCCATTGCTGCACACGATTCATGGCGGCCCGCACGCGGCACACACCGACAGCTGGCATTGGCGCTGGAACACGCAGGTCTTCGCCGCGCACGGCTACGTCGTGGTCGCGGTGAACTACCACGGCTCGTCGGGGTTCGGCCAGGCATGGCTGGAATCCATCACCGCCAACTACGGCGCGAAGGAATTCGCCGACACCGAAGCCGCGACCGACTTCATGCTGCGCCAGGGATACATCGACCCCGAGCGCCTGGTCGCCGGTGGCGGCAGCTACGGCGGCTTCATGGTCGCGTACATGAACGGGCACACCGATCGCTATCGCGCGTTCGTCTGTCACGCCGGGTGCTACGACTGGGTAAGCATGATGGCCACCGACGGCTACAAGTTCTTCGCCAAGGAGCTCGGTGGTTTCCACTGGGACAAGCCCGCACAGGTCATGCGCCAGTCGCCGCACCACTACGCTCGGCGCTTCAAGACGCCCACGCTGGTCATGCACGGCGAGCTCGACTATCGCGTGCCCGCAACGCAGGCGCTGCAGTACTACGACACGCTGCATGCGCGCGGCGTCCCCGCGCGCTTAGTCTACTTTCCGGATGAGAATCACTGGATTTTGAAACCGCAGAACTCGCGGCTGTGGTACTCGGAGTTCTTCGCGTGGCTCAAGCGTTACGCGTCGCCGGGATTGCGCCGGGGTCGATCAGCCGGCATTGAAAATGCTCGCCGCCGCGCCGCCGGCGCTTGGCGCCAGCTGCGCTAGCGAATGCGCTTGGCGGGAAATTCCTCGTCGATGTTGTCGCGAAAAAAGCTCCATGGCGACGACGAGCCCACAAATCGCTTCCAGGTGTCGGTACTGACGCCTGCGTAGCTGAAGGTCCCCGACGAAAGCTCGACCACCAGCGTGCGGTTTTTTTCGTCGTAACCGGCGGCGCGCAGATTGCCGCCGGACAGTCGCTTCATTTCCATCACCGACGTTCCAGGTCGTTGCGCGAGGCAGTAGCCGTCCTGTCTCGCAGATAGTAATCGACGAGGGCCGAATCGTCGGACTGTGCATAGCCTGCCCGCACCGCAGCGATGAATGCATCGTGTGCGGCACGCGCAAGCGGCGCGTCGAATCCAAGCATCGCCGCCGCTTCCACGGCGATGCCGGAATCCTTGGCGAGCAGCGTCATCGCCGCGCGCGGCTCTGCGTCGCCCTGCAGGCGGCGGCGCATGCGGTCGTCGACGATCCAGCTCGCGCCCGAGCTCGCATTCATCACTTCGAGCAGCATCGAGACGTCGATCCCGGCTAGCGTGGCGAGCGCCATGGCTTCCGCGCCGGCGGCGAGGTTCGCGGCGGCGAGTTGATTGTTGAGCACCTTGACCGTCGCCGCCATCCCCGCGTGTGCGCCGACGACGAAGTGCCGGCCCGAGATCGCGGGAAGCACCGACGAGCAGCGACAGATCGTCCCCGCATCGCCGGAAATCATCATCGTCATGGTGCCGTCCAACGCGCGCTGAGGTCCGCCGGACACCGGCGCATCGAGCAGGGCGACCCCGAAGTCTCGCAGCCGCTTCGCGACCCCGGCGACGAACGCCGGAGCTACGGTCGAACACAGCATCACGACGCTGTCCCGCGCAAGCGCCGGCGTGGCCCCCTGGTCGCCGAACAGAACTTCTTCCACCTGCGGCGCATCGACCACGAGGACGATCACGATGTCGCACTCGTCGGCCAGCGCCGCGGGAGTAGCCGTTGCGAGCGCGCCGGCGAGGACCGCGCCCGATTGCGCGCTTTCGCGGATGTCGCGGGCGCGCACGGCGAAACCGCCGCGCACCAGGCTTTGCACCACGCCGAGCCCCATCGCTCCGGTACCGATGACGCCCACGCGGGGCAACATGGTCACCGCTGGCCGCCTCAGGGTTTGGGCGCAGCGTAGGGCTGGCAGTCGTCGAGCTTGGTCGCGACCCCGTATTCGATCAGCGTGAGGTCCTGCCCGCGTCCGCGCAGCTCGAGGCTGCCGTTGGTGTAGCGAACGCCGCCGCCGGCGGCGGCGATCTGGTACAGCGTGATCTTTTCGCCGGTGGCGGTGAGCATCCGGGCCTCGCCGGGTTCGAAGCGGATGACGGTGCGCTGCCCAGCGAGCTGGCATGCAAACGTGTTCTTGACCGCTTCCTCTTCCTCTTTGCTTGGCTTGTGCTCGCAGGCGACCAGCATCGCGAGCGCGACTGCGCCCGCGCACAGCGAAGGGCTATGACGCATCAGGACCTCCCATCCCGGCCAGCGCTCGTGCGAAACTCGATTCGTTGCGTGGTGATTCAAGCTCATTTGACAATGTCGCAAACGCGCGCGGGCTGCACGCGGCCGCGTGTCTGTGGCGTGGTGACGAACTTGCAAAGATCGAACTGCTGGCCGCCCAGCGCGCCGGCGGCGATTCTCATCGCATCGTCGGCGAGCATCGGTTCGCGGGCGATGATCCGTCCATAGCGCAGCGACGGGTGACCAAGCGCCACCCAGCGATACTCGGGGCCCACTGCAATCACGATCGATTCGCGACCGAACGGATACCACCACACGCCCAGAAAATTCACGGTGGTGATCTTCAGCGCGCCCGGCACCGCGGGATCCAGTGTGCGCACCCGCGACTCGCTTATGTCAGACGAGCCATCCGCCCGGGTGCAGCGCGTCCGCGCCGCGAGCGCACCGTTCTCGGCGGCTGTATATTCGACTTCGGTGTCGCGCGCACAGCGGTTCTGCAGGAAGCCCGGAATCGAGGCGATCTCGTACCACTTGCCCGCGTAACGATTGAGGTCGAAGTCGGGGATCGGTGTCAGCGCGTGGGCTGGCGCCGTCCACGCCAGTACCGCGGTGAGCAGTACCCATGGCGGGCCTCGGCGGGAGCTTCGTCGAAGCAGGTCGAGCGATCGGATCATGATGGACGCGGTCCGGAAAAGCGCCCGATAGCATACCGTATCGGTTCGCGAGCGAGCGCGACACATCCCCGAACGCGAATGGCCGAGCGCGCGATCAGCAGTCGACGACATTGACCGCGAGTCCGCCGAGCGAGGTCTCCTTGTACTTCGCCATCATGTCGCGGCCGGTTTCGTACATGGTCTTGATGACCGCATCGAGCGCCACGCGATGTGTTCCATCGCCACGCAGCGCGAGCGAGGCGGCGTTGACCGCCTTGACCGCGCCCATGGCGTTGCGCTCGATGCAGGGAATCTGCACCAAGCCGCCGATCGGATCGCAGCTCATCCCTAGATGATGCTCGATGCCGATCTCGGCGGCGTTCTCGATCTGCGCGTTGCTTCCGCCCAGCGCAGCGGCGAGGCCCGCGGCGGCCATCGAACAGGCGACGCCGACCTCGCCCTGGCAACCTACCTCGGCGCCTGACAGCGAGGCGTTGCGCTTGCAAAGGCCACCGATGGCGGCCGCGGTGAGCAGGAAGGCCACGATGCCGTCCTCGTTCGAATCCTGGTAGTACTCGCGGTAGTAGCGGATGACCGCGGGGATGATGCCGGCGGCGCCGTTGGTCGGCGCGGTGACGACGCGTGAACCAGCGGCATTCTCCTCGTTGACCGCGATGGCGTAGGTGCTCACCCAGTCCATGGGCTCGGTGGGGCTGCTCTTGCCGGCCTCGCGCTGCGCGAGCAAGGTATCGCGCAGGCCTTTCGCGCGCCGGCGCACGCTGAGGCCGCCCGGCAGCACGCCGTCGTTGCGCAGCCCGCGTTCGATGCTGTCGTTCATCACCGACCAGCGCTCGAGCAGGCCGTTCCTGACCTGATCGGGGCTGCGCAAGGCGAGCTCGTTGATGCGCATCATCTCCGGGATGCGCTTGTGCGCTTCGGTGCCATGGTGCAGCAATTCCGCCGCGCTGGTGAACGGATAGGGCACGCGCAGCGTCGCGACCTGGTCGCCCAGCTGCCCGGCTTCCTGTTCGTCGACGACGAAGCCGCCGCCGACCGAATAGTAGATCTTGCGCGCAAGCGGAGCGCCTTCGGCATCGAATGCGGTGAAGCGGATGGCGTTGCTGTGGAAAGGCAGTGCCTTGTCGATGCGAAAGCGCAGATGCTCTTCTTCACGGAACGCAATCGGATGCGTCCCGGCGAGTGAAAGCATCTGCTGCGCGCGGATGCGCTCGATCTTGGGCTCGACCTGGTCGGGATCGATTCGGTCGGGCGCCTCGCCGGAAAGGCCCAGCATCACCGCGCGGTCGGTGCAGTGTCCGCGACCGGTGAGGCCCAGTGATCCGTACAGGTCGACCACCACGCGCGCGGTGCGTGGCAGCGTCCCACCGGCCGCGAGGCTTTGCACGAAACGCAGTGCGGCGCGCATCGGTCCGACCGTGTGCGAGCTCGAAGGACCGAGACCGATCTTGAATAGATCGAAGGCGCTGACGAACATCGACGTGCTCCGTTCGGGCTGTATTGGCGGCGTCGCGACCCTCGAACGGGCCCAGTCACGATGCTAGACTTCGCTGGATTGTAACCCGGGACTGCTTGATGAGAGCTGGCGTGGCCGTGCGCGCCGCCTTCGGCGTGCTGCTCTGCTTGGCGGCATCCGCCGCGGCGGTGGCTGGCGGGGGTGCGCTGGATGCCTACGCGCACGGCGATTACGCCCGAGCGCGCAGCGGTTTCGAGGCCGCCGCGCGTGGCGGTGATCGGCTTGCGCAATACAACCTGGCGATGATGCTGTTGCGCGGCGAAGGCGGCCCGGCCAACGCGCAGCAGGGCGCGGAATGGCTCACCAAGGCCGCGCAAGCGGGGATGGCACAGGCCCAATACAACCTCGCGCTGCTCTATGAGGGCGGCGTTGGCGTCGAACGCTCGCTCTCGACCGCGACCGAGTGGTGGCAAAAAGCTGCGCTGCAGGGTCACACCGAGGCCCAGGTCGAGCTGGCGACGCAGTATTTTCTCGGCCGCGGCGCGCCCAAGGATTGGAAGCTCGCCGCGCGCTGGTACGAGGCCGCCGCTGGCAACGGCGATGCGGGCGCCCAGTACATCATCGGCAGCTTCTACGAGCACGGCGACGGCGTCGCGGCCGACCTGCGCAAGGCGCTGGCGTGGTACGTCCTCGCCGCGCGCCAGGGCGACGTCGGCGCTGCCGCGCAGGCCAAGGATGTCGCCAGGCGGCTCGCCGAATCGGCGCCGCGTGGCTCCGCACCCTGAGCCTGTCGTCAGGCGCGCGTTGCGGGAACGCCCGAGGCAGCAGCGTGCGTGCGCGCCGTCGCCGCTGACGCGGGTGGAGCGAAGCGTACGGTGTCGCGGTACGACAACACCTCGGGAAGTTCGCCACCCGCCAATTGATTTTGCGTGGCTTGCCACCACTGCGCGTCGAGCAGATCGGCATGATCGGCAAGGAACGCGCTGCGGATGCCGGGGTCGGTCAGGAGGAAAGTCCCGAACTCTTCCGGAAAAACGTCGTTGGAAGCGACGGGGTACCAGACCTCGTTGGACATCTCGTCGTAGCCCGCGGGCGCAGGCGGAATCTTCCTGAAATTACACGCCGTGAGGTAATCGATCTCATCGTAGTCGTAGAACACGATGCGCCCGAAGCGGGTGACGCCGAAATTCTTGAACAACAGGTCGCCGGCGAAGATGTTGACCGCGGCCAGCTGCCTGAGCGCGTCGCCGTAGTCGCGCATCGCGCGGGCGCGCTGCGCCGGCGTGGCAGTCTGCAGGAACATGTTGAGCGGAGTCATGCGCCGCTCGATGTACAGATGCTTGACGACGATCATCTCGCCGTCGTCCTCGATCAGCGAAGGAGCGACGGCCTTGAGTTCGGCAACGAGCTCCGGCGTGAACCGCCGGCGCGGAAACGCGACATCGGAGTACTCAAGCGTGTCGGCCATGCGCCCGACGCGGTCATGGTGTTTGACGAGGACGTACTTCTCCTTCACCTTCTCGCGCGTGGTCTCCTTGGAGGGGGCAATCTTGTCGCGGATCACCTTGAACACGTAGGGATACGAAGGCAGCGTGAATACCGTCATCACGAGTCCCTTGATTCCGGGTGCGATGACGAAGTCGTCGGTCGAGTGGCGAAGGTGATGCAGGAAATCGCGGAAGAACAGCGTCTTGCCCTGCTTCTGCAGCCCGACCATGGTGTAGAGCTCGGCCTCGCTGCGATCGGGCGCGATCTGCCGCAGGAAGGTCACGTAGGCCGACGGCACTTCCATGTCGACCAGGAAGTACGCGCGATTGGCCGAGAACAGCAGCGCAATCTCCTCGCGTTCGAGCAGCAGCGCATCGACGTAGAGCCTCCCGTCGGCGGCGTGCTTGATTGACACGACGAACGGATGCAGCTGATAGCCGTTGACGATGCGGCCGACGACATACGCGGTCCGGTTGCGGAAGAACAGGCTCGACAGCACCTGGATCTGGTGATTGGCCTCGAGGCGGAACGGTCGCGGAAACTGTGCGCGAAAGGCCGCCAGCAGATTCGCGAGATCGCGGCGAAAGTCGCCGAAGCGGCAGTCGAGCCGGAAGTCGAGCACGATGTCGATCAGCGCGTGGCGCAATCCGTGCTGACGCGGGTAGTACGAGCGATAGGACGGCGGATCGGCGTCGATGTGCTCGGTGGACATCGCGGGCCGCACGAACAGGCAGCGGTTGTGGAAATACGTCCGATGCAGGATCTTGCACGACACCGAGTTGAAGAACGTCTCAGCGCATTCGGGCTGTCGGTGGTCGATGAGCAGCACGATGTAGTGGCGCTTGACCTCCTCCCAGCGCGCTTCGTGGATGCTGGCGCAATCGAACTCGCGCTCCAGACGCGCCACCGTCTCCACGACGCGGCGGTCGTAGAAATCGATGCGGTCCTGCGAGGCGTGGGCGATGGCGAGCCAGTTGCTCGCCTCGAAGTGCCGCTTGGCGGTGCGCGCGCAGTCGCGAAACAGCGCGTAGTGCCGGTTGAATCCGTCGAGGGTCGCCTGGGCGATCGCCTGCGTCGTCGCGCTCATCGGCGAGCGTTGCGCACGGCGCCCGTCACTTCGCTTCCTGGCGCGCCTTCAGCTCCTCGTTGAAGGCGTTGTACTCGTCGATCACGACCTTTCCATGGGCGATGATCTTGTCGACCAGAGCCTGATTGTCGGCGACGTATTTCTTCACGCAATCGACATAGCTCTTGTAGGCTTTGTTGAAGCGGTCGATCGTACGCGAATCCGACTTCGCCATCGGAATGTCCGGCTTTACGCAGGTCGACTCCGGCATGGCGATCGATGGGGCTGCGGCGGCGGTCGGTGCTGCGTCGGTGGTCGCGGGTGTTTGCGCTGCGCATATAGTCGCGCCGGCGAGCAGCGTGGCGAAGCATAGTGGGCGGATCATGAGAACCTCGTGCATATTCAAAACATGAATTCTACCGCGTGGAAGCTGAGTTAGCGCATGAGCGCGGCGACCAGTCCGATGCCACCACGACGAGATCGACAGCCCACGGTGGACCGCCTCGAGCCTCATGTCCCATCCAGGGAATGCTCGCCGCCGCAGCGGGCTCGCCCGGTGGCCTGAGCAGGATCGCATCCGCCAGTGCGCTGACGCGCGGCGCGCTCGGGGCAGCAGACGAGCTCGGGCAGGGCGTTATGCGTTTCCACACGAGGCGTCGAGTGCCTTGAACACCTCGAGCACTCCGCCGGGCAAGAGGCCGGTGCTTTCACCCGGGTCGAACCGGATCAGCTGGCAGTCGAAACAGAAATCAACAGTGACCCGTCTGTCGCTTACAAGTCGCGTGCCGCGAAGGTGTTGCACTGTCGCACGTCGCCCGTCTGCAGTCCGATCTTGAACCAGCGCACCCGCTGCGCCGACGAGCCGTGCGTAAAAGCTTCCGGAACGACGTAGCCCCGCGTTGCCTTCTGGATGCGATCGTCGCCGACCGCGGTGGCGGCGGCGATGCCCGCCTCGACGTCGCCCGGCTCGAGCGCGCCGCGCGCCTGCGCCGAATGTCCCCAGACGCCGGCCAGACAATCGGCCTGCAGCTCCTGGCGTACCGACAGCGCATTGCGCATTTCGGGTGAGGCATTGGCGCTCTTGCGCTCGACCTGGCTCATCAGGCCGAGCTGATTCTGTACGTGGTGGCCGATCTCATGCGCGATCACATAGGCGCGAGCGAAATCCCCCGGCGCACCGAAGCGCTGCGAAAGCTCGTCGAAAAATGCGAGATCGAGATAGACCTTCTGGTCGCCGGGACAGTAGAACGGCCCCATCGCCGCGCTCGCCAGTCCGCAGGCCGATCCGACCTGCCCGCGAAACAACTCGAGCTTTGGCGGCTGGTAGCGAGATCCCATTTTCTGGAACTCCTGACCCCACACGTCCTCTGTATCGCCCAGCACGCGGGCGACGAAATCGGTCTGCTTGTCGCGCGTGGTGGCGGGCTGGCCGGACGGGTTCGCGGGAATCGGGACTGAAGACTGCTGCGTCGGCGCGCCGCCGTCTGACAGCAGCGCCAGGATGTCCAGCGGATTCTTGCCCAGAAGCAGGCTGACGATGATGACGACGATAACCGCGCCGCCGCCGAGGTGGATTCCACCGATGCCGCCGCCACCACCGGTACTTTCTTCAACATTGTCGCTGCGGCGAAAATCTCCCCAACGCATGTCCGTGCCTCCTTGGTTCGCGCCGCTCCAGCCCGTCCCTCGGGATTTGCGCCGTTTCCCCTCCCACGTGACGACATCCTACCCGAGTTCGTCGATGGATCGTGGCCAGCTCGACTTGAGCAGGCGCGACAGCGCCCGGTCGGCGAGGATCGTGCCTCCGGTTTGGCAGCGCGCGCAGTAGTTGGTTTCGTTCTCGGCGTAGACGATGCGTTGCACTGGTGCCCCGCAGACCGGGCAGGGCTGCCCGAACTTGCCGTGCACCGCCATCTCCGGGCGAAAGGCGGTGACTTTCGACGGGAAGCCTCTGCCGACCTGCTCGCGCAGGCGCTCGGTCCACTCGCGCAGCACCACCTGCGTGGCGTCATGCAGCCGCCCGATCTCACCGGCGGAGAGTTTCTGCGTGAGCGCGATGGGCGACAGTCGTGCGCGGTGGAGGATCTCGTCGGAGTAGGCGTTGCCGATGCCGCTGAAATTGCGCGGATCGGTCAGCGCGCGCTTGAGCGTATGGTTCTCGCGCACCAGCCGCGCCGAGAAGTCGGAAGCGCTGGCCGACAGCGGCTCGAGTCCGCCCATGTCGAAGGTGGCCAGCGCGTCGTGGCCGCGAACAAGGTGGATCGACGCCCGGCGCTTGCTGCCCGCTTCGGTAAGCACGAGCGCGCCGTCGTCGAACTCGAGCATGGCGAGCACGTTGCGGCCACCGGACTTTGCTGCGTTGTCCTGCCAGCGCAGTCGTCCCGCAATCATCAGGTGGACGACAACGAACAGGCTGCCTTCGGTCGCGATGATGATGCGCTTGCCGAGGCGCCGAACCTCCTCGACTAAGCGCCCCTCGACGTCGGTGAGCGGCGGCAACGCCGTGCGCAGAACGAAGGGATTGATCACGCGTAGGCGCAGCAGGCGATGACCGACGATGCGCGCGGCTAGGCTCTCCACGTAGACGGTGACGTCGGGCAGCTCGGGCATCGCGTCAATGCACGCCGAACGCGCCGAGTGCGGCGGCGGTGACCAGGAACCACAGCGGATGCACGCGCGTTGCCAGCGCGAGCACCGCGGTGACCGCGGTGATCGCGTAGGCGACCCAGGTCTCGTCCGCGCTGCGCGCGAGGACGTAGCCGCTGGCCAGCACCAGGCCGACGGTCACCGGCGCCAGTCCGCGCTGGATCGCGGCGCGCAGCGGCGCATCGCGAAAGCGGTTCCAGACGTGCGACACCGCATACGTGAACACCGACGTCGGCAGGCAGATCGCGACGGTGGCGACCAGCGCGCCGAGAAAACCGTACACCTTCCAGCCGATGACGCTGACTATGAGCATGTTCGGCCCCGGCGACGCCTGCGAGATCGCGAACGCCTGCGCGAATTCGACGTCGGTAAGCCAATGCTCGATGTCGACGACGCGCCGATGAATCTCCGGGATGATCGCGTTGACGCCCCCGATCGTGAGGAACGACAGCGCGCCGAACTGCTGTGCGAGCTCGACCAGTACCGGCGGAATCATCGCCGCGTCCACCAGGCGCATGCGACCGCCAGCGGCGCGAGCACGGCCAGCGCCCACAGCAGCGGCACGCGCAGCAGCGCCAGCGCGACGAAACCCAGGACCACGATCGCGACTTGCCACGCGGTGCCCGCAAGCGGGCGCGCCATCTTGAGTCCCATGGCCACCACCAGACCGGTGGCGGCGGACGACACCGCCGCGGTCGCGTCGCGCACTGCGCTTAGCGCATCGAAGCGCGCGTACAGCGCGGCGAGCGCGAGCACGATCAGGAATGGCATCAGCATCAGTCCGAGGCAGGCAGCGAGCGAGCCGAGCGGTCCCTGATAGCGGCTGCCGACGATGATCGACATGTTGATGATGTTGGGTCCCGGAAGAAACTGCGAGAGCGACAGAAGCTCAGTGAACTCGCGCTCGGTCATCCAGTGTCTTTCCTCGACGAGCATGCGACGCGCAAATGGCATCACTCCGCCGAAGCCGGACACGCCGACTTTGAGGAAACCGAGGAAAAGATCCGAGGAGCTGACGCCCGCCGGCTCCTGCGGCGAGCTGAATTCGCTCATCGCCGCCGCGCCGCCGGCGCCAGGGGGGGGCCTTCGCGACAGGAACGAGCGGGTGCGCGACGACGCGCAGCAGGCGTGCTGGAGATGCGCGGGATCGGAATCGCGAGCAGCATCGCCAGCGATTGTAACGCGTGTGGCGTGCTGCGTTGCATCCGGTTATGCTGCGCGCGCAACGCCGACGCCGATGCGCTCACTCCTACGCTCGCTACGCTGGTTCGCCCGGATGGCCGACGCGATTGTCGACGCGATCGGTCGGGTCTGCGCGTGGATTGTGCTCCTGGTGATCGGCGCGCTCTTCGCGCAATGGCCGCTGCGTGAGCTGGTGGGCGGCGGCCACATACTCGCCAACGACTGGGGACAGGTCGCGCACGCCGCGGTCTTCTCTCTGGGCATCGCCTATGCGATGCGCTGGGACGGCCACGTGCGGCTCGATGTGTTCTACCAGCGGTTGTCGTTGCGGGGCAAGGCGCTGGTCGACCTGGCGGGTAGCGCATTGTTCGTCGTGCCATGGGCGTCGATCGTGCTCTGGTACAGCATTCCCACCACCGTGCGCTCGATCGCCGCACTCGAGCAGTTTCCCGAGACCTGGTCGCCCGGATACTGGATGCTCAAGGTGCTGCTGCTCGCGTTCACCTCGCTGCTTCTGCTGCAAACCGCCGGCCATATCGCGCGCGACATTGGTGTGCTTCTTGGCCCGGCCGCGGACGGCGATGCTGCCGCGTCGCCGCGATGAGCGGAATGGCGCCAGTGCTGGCGCTGCTCATGTTCGCGTCGGTGTTCGCGCTTTTGCCGTTCGGGTTTCCCGTCGGCTTCACGCTGATGGGCAGCGCCTTGTCGTTTGCGCTGATCGGGAGCGCGTTCGGGGTGTTCGACCTGCCTTTGCTCACGGCGCTGCCGCAACGCATCGTAGGCCTGATGGAAAACGATCTGCTGCAGGCGATTCCGCTGTTCGTCTATCTCGGGGTGATCATGCAGCGCACGACGCTCGCAGCCCAGCTGCTCGAAGCGATGAGCGGGCTGTTCGGATCGCGCGCCGGCGGGTTGTCGATCTCGACGGTGATCCTGGGCGCGCTGCTGGCGCCCACCACCGGCGCCGTCGGCGCATCGGTGCTTACGCTGGGTTTGCTCGCGCTGCCGGCGATGCTCGACGCCGGCTATCGCAGGAGCCTCGCAAGCGGTGTGGTGTGCAGCGCGGGAACGCTGGGCACCGTGCTGCCGCCTTCGATCATCCTCATCGTGCTCGCCGACCTGATGCGCGGCGCCAATGCCGAGGCGCAGATCATGCGCGGCGAAGATGTGCACGGGTCGCTGGTGATCAAGGACATCTACCTAGGCATGCTCGGGCCGGTGGGCGTGGTGCTGGCGCTATACCTGCTGTACGTGATCACGGTCGCGCTGCTCAGGCCGGCTAGCTGTCCGCCGCTGCCGCCGGAGCGCCGGCAACGTCTGCCCTGGACGCGCCTGCTGATCGTGGTCATCGGGCCGCTTGCGTTCATCGCGCTGCTGCTCGCTTCGATTGTCACCGGACGCATCTACACCGTCGAGGCGGCCGCGCTCGGTGCGATCGTGGCGACCCTCTACGCGGCGTTGCGCCGGGAGCTCGATTTCGAGCGCCTGGGTGAGACGGTGCGCAGCGTCATGCGACTGACCGGGATGATGTTCCTATTGCTGATGGGCGCTTCGACCTTCACGCTGGTGTTTCGCGGGCTTAACGGCGTGCAGACGGTGCACGCCTTGCTGGGCATGCTGCCCGGCGGCCTCGATGTCGCGATCGTCGCGGTGTTCGCGGTGACGTTTTGCTTCGGGTTCTTTCTCGATGCGCTGGAGATCGTGCTGCTGGTCGTCCCCATCGCGATTCCGCCGCTGCTGGCGCTGGGCGCGCATCCGGTGTGGGTCACCGCGCTCATGGCGCTGACCGTGCAGACCAGCTTCCTCATGCCGCCGTCGGGATTCGCGCTGTTTTTCCTGCGCTCGATCGCGCCGCGCGACCTGGCCACGCGCGACATCTATCGCGGTGCGCTTCCGTTCATCGTGATCCAGCTCGTGGTGGTCGCTCTTCTGTGGCGCTTCCCGGGTCTCGCAACGGCTTTGCCGGCGATGCTCGACTAAGTGCCGCCGGGCCGCCCAAGGCACTTGCCCCCTGGGTGGAACGGCACTCAGCGACGTTCGGGGGGAACAAACAAGCTCGAGAACGCGGCGCTTACGGCTTGAGCGAGCGATACAAAAAGGGAAAGCTTACGTCCATGCGGTAGTCGACGTCGGAATGCGTGTCGTCGAATTCTTCGTAGGTATGCTTGATGCCGGCCTGCGCGAGTCGCCTGGACAGGATGCGCGTGCCATAGTGGATGTGGTACTGGTCGCGCCAGCCGCAATCGATGTAGATCCCGTGCAGCGACGACAGCGCGGCCTTGTGCTTCGCGACCATGTTGACCGGATCATTGGCCAGCCAGCGCTTCCATCGCGCCTGGATGATTTCGCCGCTCTCCATGTTGAAGGGAACGCGGAAGCCCAGCGTGGCGCGCGGGTCGGGATCGTAGGTGGCGGCCATGCACAGGTTCATGATCGCGTGACCTTCGGCCTGGGTAAGCTTTTCGGTCGCCCATACATGCTCCAGGAAGCGCTTGATGCGGCCGTCGTCCCGCCCCTCGGGCAGACCCTTGCGCCGGCTCTCGGCTAGCGCATCGTATTTGCCGGGGACGCGCTTGCTGGTACGGTACTTGGCCAGCTCGTCGAGCGTGTTCGGCCAGTCGTGCCAGTAAACGAAATCAAAATACGAGTCACCGGAATGATCGGCGATCGCGCCCCAGTGGCGCGCGTATTTCATGCCGTGCACGATGGCGCCGTAGCCACCCGAAGACTTGCCGAAGCAGCCGCGATGATCGCGCGAGGCCAGCGTGCGGAACTCACGGTCGACGTACGGGATGAGCTCCTGGATCAGATAGTCGGCATAGTCGCCGATCGCCGACGAGTTGATGTACTGGTTGCCGCCAAGCGCAGTGAAGCAATCAGGGAACACCAGGATCGTCGGCCCCATCTTGCGCTCGTGGATGAGCCGCGCGGCACGCTCGATCAGGTTTTCGGCGAAAGGCTTCCAGTTCGCGTGCGCGAGCCCGGACCCGGTGAAACCGACCAGGTCGTAGAGCACAGGGAAGCGTCGCCCGCGTCCACCGGTCGCGCGCGTCGCGCCGGTGTCGTATTGCGGCGGCAGCCACACGCCGAGCTTGCGCACGTGTGGATCGCCCAGTGGATTACCAAGGAGAACCTTCGAGGTGTGTTCGAGCACGACCAGCTTTCCGGCGTGCCCTTGGGGACGTTTGAGCGCCATCGAATGCTTCCCGGCGAACCAAGATTTGCGATTGTAGCGCGGGGTGCATTTCGGCCCCGGCTTGGGGCTTGCCACCGCTATCATTTAGGATCTGATCGAGCCGCAGGAACGCTCGAGGCCCGGCGCGGTCCTACGACTCATTCGGTTTGCCGCAAAAGGAGGTCCGATGCGTTCGTCATCCCCAATGATCGCCGCGATCACCCTGGTGTGCGCCGCCTACACAGCGGACGGCATCGCCAGCCTTCCTTCGCTGACCGAATGCCTCGAGGGTTCGGACTTCATCGGCAACGCGGCGCTCGCACGAGACGCGGGCATGACCGGCCGACGCTTCATCGAGCGCATGCAGCAGGACTTCATGACCATTCATGCGTTCCCGCAGCAGCTGCGCTGGTTCGTGCATGACGAGGAGGATGAGGTTTTCCTGACCGAGGCCGCGCGTACGGTGTTCGACCAGCCGGAGCCACCCGAACGGCATCGGCGCGCATTCCTCGAAGCGTGCTTCGAGCGCATGGCCGATTCCGCGAATGCGCCGGCGCCGGTCGATGCGCCGGCGACCGACTCGGAAATCTAGCTCCCGGGCACTCGCGGACGCTCGAGGATCGCGCAGACGCCCATTCCGCCGGCGGTGCAGATCGAGATCAGGCCGCGTCCCGATCCGCGTTGCTCCAGCTCGCGGGCAAGCGTCGCGACGATGCGCGTGCCGGTGGCGGCGAATGGGTGACCCAGCGCGGTACTGCTCCCGACGGGATTGAGCCGGGCGCGGTCGATGCTCCCCAGCGCACCGCGCCCCAGGCGGCTGCGGCAGTACTCCTCGGACTCCCACGCCTTGAGCGTGCACAGGACCTGCGCCGCGAAGGCCTCGTGGATTTCGTAGATATCGAAGTCCTGCAAGGTAACGCCGGCGCGCGCCAGCATCGCTGGCACGGCGTAGGTTGGCGCCATCAGCAATCCTTCGCGCGGACCCGCGATGCCCGCGAAGTCGACCGCCGCCGACGCACCGTGCGTGATGAATGCCTGCACCGGCAGACCGCGTTCGCGCGCCCATGCTTCGCTGGCGATGAGCACGCACGATGCGCCATCGGTGAGCGGAGTGCTGTTACCCGCGGTCAGCGTCCCCGCGACACTGCGGTCGAACACCGGCTTGAGCGCACCGAGCTTCGCCATGTCGGTGTCGGCGCGGACCGTGTTGTCGGCAGCAAGTCCGTTGAATGGAGTGACCATGCCTTCGTAGAAGCCCGCTTTCCATGCCGCGGCGGCGTGTCGATGGCTCGCCAGCGCGAGCTCGTCCTGCTCGGAGCGACCGATGCTCCATTCCTTGGCCATGATCTCGCAGTGCTCGCCCATCGACAGGCCGGTGCGCGGCTCGACCACGCCCGGCGTCGCGGGCTTGAGATCGCGCGGACGCACTCGCAGCCACGGCTTGACGCGCGCGGCGAGCGTGCGTGCGCGGGCGCTTTCAAGCACGATCGCGTTGAGCGCGCGACCGTACACAATCGGCACTTCGCTGGTCGTGTCGACGCCGCCGGCCACGCCGGCGTCGATGTCGCCGGATTCGATGCGCCGCGCGATCTGCAGTGTCGCGCTGAGGCTCGTACCGCACGCGCGTTGCACGTCGTACGCGGGCGTGTGTGGATCGAGTCCGCTGTTGAGCGCGGCTTCGCGGGTCAGGTTCCAGTCGCGCGAATGCTTGATAACGGCGCCGGCAGCCACTTCGCCCAGCCGAGCGCCGCGAAGATCGAAGCGCTCCACGAGGCCAGTGAGCGCCGCCGACAGCAGGTCGAGATTGCTTGCGCCGACATACGCGGTATTGCTGCGCGCGAAAGGAATGCGGCAGCCGCCGATGATGCCAGCGCGGCGTGGCGAGGAAGTCATGATCGTCTCCGGACGCTTGACCGGAAAGTATGACATCCGACGCTGGTCGGCGATGCGCCACCGCCGGCCGGCGGCGCTTGCCGGCTGTCGCGCGCCCGCTTAGGCTACAGCCTTCGACTTCGGAGAATCTCATGCGCATAGCTTTCGCACTCGTGTTGACCGCGACGCTGTCCCATGTCGCCGCCGCGGCGATGCCCAACGCCAAGCCTGGGTTGTGGGAGACGTCGTCGACCATCGTGATGGAAGCAGCGCCACCGTCCAGTCCGCGCGATTCGAAGATGACGGCGGACGAGCGTGCCAAGATACAGCGCTCGCTTTCTCCCCACGGCGGCAAACCCGTCATTTCGAGCGACCGCATGTGCATGACCCCGGACATGCTGGAGCGTTGGGAGGCCTTCGGCAGCACGTCGTCGGCAGGGTGCCAGCGCAACGTGGTCGAGCGCACAGCGCAGCGCGTTCAGCTAAGGATGGCGTGCAGCAGCGGATCCACCGGCACCGCGGAATTCACCGCGGCGGGGCCCGATCGCATCGTTGGCAAAATGAACATGCTGATGCGCAATGGCGCCAACGAGAGCAAGGTCGACATCGTTCTCGAGTCGCGCTGGGTCAGCGCCGATTGCGGCGGACTCAAGCCCGGCGAGCGGCAGGTGATGTCGCGCTGATTGAACTTTCCCTGAAGGCGCTCCGCCTCAGCGGAACGACAGCGCGCTCAGCGCAAGTATGAGCGGCGTTGACGCGGCGGCAATCGCGGTCGAGATCACCAGACTTGCCGCCACCGGGCCACCCAATGTTTCGAACTGACGCGACATGAGGTAGACGTTGGCGCCCACCGGCAGCGCGGCCAGCATCACCACGGCCTGCGTTTCCAGCGGCGGCAAATCCAGCGCGCGCGCAAGCACGAACACCACCGCAGGCTGGACCATGAGCTTCATCGCGCAGATCACCGCGCTCTCGCGCCAGCCTTCGCGGATGCTGTATTGCGCGAGGCCCATGCCGAGTGCGATCAGAGACAGCGGGACCGCGACCTGTCCGACCAGTTCCAGCGTCTGCGCCAGCACGCCAGGCAGCGCCACGCCGGTTGCGCCCCATGCGGTGCCCAGCAGAATGCCACCGACTACCGGATTGGTGACCACCGCTTTCGCGGCAGTGAGGTATCCGCGCCACGACATCGCGCGGTGCCGGGCCCATTCCACCGAGACGGTCACCAGTGTCCACAGGATCAGCGAATTGAACACCAGGACCAGCGAGACGACCGGGATCGAGGCTTCGCCGAGAGTGATCTTGGCAAGCGGCACTCCGAGCAGCACGTTGTTGGAAAAAATACCGCCCAGCGCGAATACCGATTGACCCACGCCGTCCAGCCGAAAAAGGCGCTGCGCGACGAATTTGCCGAGCACGAACACGATCAGGCACGCGCCGAAATATGCGATAAGCAGGCGACCATCGACCGGTGGCAGCTTCCAGAATTCGCTCATCATGCGAAACAGGAACGCAGGTATCGCCACGGAAAAGACGAATCGCGTCAACGCATCGGAAACTTCCTTTGGCCAGCGCCCCCAACTGGCGAGCGCGTAACCGAGGAACACCAGCACGAACAGCGGGGCGGTCAGCCCGACGAGACTCAGGAAGGCGTGCATCGACGCTCGCACACGCCGCCCGGCGCGCGTGGCTCCGGGCGCGAAGGCATGCGGTTGTCAGGTGGCGCGATTGCCGATCAGGTTCAGGAACTCTTCGCGCGTGGCGGTAGATTCGCGAAAGGTCCCGAGGACCGAAGAGGTGATCATCACCGAGTTTTGCTTCTCGACACCGCGCATCATCATGCACAGGTGGCGCGCCTCGATCATCACTCCGACACCCTTGGCGCCGATCAGCGTCATCACCTGTTGCGAGATCTGCTCGGTCAGTCGCTCTTGCAGCTGGAGCCGGCGCGCGTACATGTCGACCAGGCGCGCGAGCTTGGACACGCCGAACACGCGTCCGCTCGGGATGTAGCCGATGTGGCAGCGCCCGAAAAACGGAAGCATGTGATGCTCGCAGAGGCTGTACACCTCGATGTTCTTGACGATCACCATGCTGTTCGTTTCCTGGGTGAACACCGCGCCGTTGAGTAGTTTGGCGACGTCTGTGCGGGAGCCCGATGACAGGAACTCGTACGCCGCGGCGACGCGCTCGGGCGTTTTCAGCAGTCCCTCGCGGTCGGGGTCCTCGCCAATCTCGACAAGCAGTTCGCGCACCAGCGCGGCGACTTTCTTGGTATCCATGCGGCGTGCCTCGGCGGCGGTCTTTCGGGGGTTCATTATCCCACGCACCCACGCGCACGCGCGAAGCTCATCCAGCGGTATGATCGCAGGCGCAACCTACTGCGGAGAGCGCACATCATGGGCAGAAACATCGAGCTTAAGGCATCCGACGGCTTCACGCTTTCGGCCTACCGGGCGGATCCCGCGGGGACGCCGCGCGGCGGCATCGTCATCGCGCAGGAGATTTTCGGCGTGAACAGCCACATACGCAGCGTCTGTGATGGCTATGCGGCGGACGGCTACGTCGCCGTCGCGCCCGCGCTGTTCGACCGCATCGAGAAGAACGTCGATATCGGCTACACCCCGGCCGACATCGCGCGCGGACGCGAGTTGAAGGCGCGCGCTGCGACCGAGGCCGCGCTGCGCGACATCAGCGCGGCGCGCGATTCGATCGCCGCCAGCGGCAGGTTTGCCGTCATGGGTTACTGCTGGGGCGGTTTCATCGCCTGGATGAGCGCCTGCAAGCTCTCCGGCTTCGCTTGTGCGGTGTGCTATTACGGCGGCGGAATGCTCGAGGCGGGGGCCGAGACGCCGCGCTGCCCGGTGCTGGCGCACTTCGGCGAGCGCGACAGCATGATCCCGGTCGACGGCGTGAAGCGCTTCGCAGCGGCACAGCCCAACGTCGAGGTGCATATCTACGCCGCCGATCATGGCTTCAATTGCGACCAGCGCGGTTCCTACGATGCCGCCGCGGCGACGCTGGCGCGCCAGCGCACGCTGCAGTTCCTGCGCGAGCACGTGGGCTGAGGAGGGAAATCCGCGCGCCTCGCCGCGCTCCGCGATTGCTTGACAAAAGCAAGCAAATTGCAGAAATTGGCGGCGAGGCGGGCGCCGGCCCGCCCGAGGGGCTGGCATGGCATCGATCGACACCCGACTCGATTCGCGCGTCGCACAGGTGCGGCGCTTCAACCGCTTCTACACGCGCGCGATCGGTGTGCTCGGCGAGCACCACCTGCAGAGTCCCCTGTCGCTCAGCGAAGTGCGCGTGCTCTACGAGCTCGCGCATGCCGATCGGGAGGAGCCGACGAGCGCACGCGCGCTGGCCTTGGCGCTCGGACTCGACGAAGGCTATCTCAGCCGGATCCTGCGCGGGTTTGCGCAGCGCGGCTGGCTTCGCCGGCAGCGCTCCACTGCCGACGGGCGCAAGACGCTGCTGTCGCTGACTGCGCGCGGTCGCAAGGCGTTCGCGCCACTAGAATCGCGCTCGTATGCGCAGTCGGCGGCGTTGCTGCGCGCGCTCGCTCCGCATGCCCAGGAAGTGCTGACCGCCTCGATGCGCACCATCGAGCAGCTGCTCGAGCCTTCGGAGCGAATCGATGAAGCCTCGCCAGTCGTGCTGCGCGAACCTCTCCCCGGCGACCTTGGATGGGTCGTGCATCGCCACGGTGAGCTTTATGCGCAGGAATATGACTACGATGCGCGCTTCGAGGCGCTGGTCGCTCGAATCGTCGCCGATTTCGTCGGGCATTTCCGATGCGGGCGCGAGCGCTGCTGGATCGCGGCACGCGGCGACGACATCGTCGGCTCGGTTTTCGTGGTGCGCAAGACCGACTCGGTGGCGAAGCTACGCTTGCTCTACGTCGAGCCTTCGGCGCGAGGCCTGGGACTGGGTGCGCGCCTCGTCGACGAATGCATCCGCTTCGCGCGCGCGGCGCGCTATCGCAAGCTCATGCTGTGGACGCAAAGCGAGCTCGCAGCTGCGCGTCAGTTGTACGCGCGGGCGGGCTTCGAAAAGCGCGCCTCGGAGCCGCACCGAAGCTTCGGCCGCAACCTCGTCGCGGAAACCTGGGAATTGCGACTCTAGGCGCCGCTACAGGTCGCAATCCCGCGCCCCCAAGCGTTACACTAGCTTGGCGCGGCAGGCAGCACGACCGACCGGGGGAGCATTCCGCGCCTTCGAACGCAAGGGAGAACTGCGATGAAATGCTCGACGTGCGGGTACGAGATCCAGTCCGGCGCCAAGTTTTGCGTGCAGTGCGGCAACACGATCATCGCCGCATCGCCCGCCGCAGCTGGATTCGCCCCGCTAAACACGCCGACCATGTCTCCCGCATCGCGCGCGGCGGCGGCTTCAGCCACCGGGTCGCGGCCTGCTTACTCGCCGTCGCCGGCGGCTGCCGAACAGACCATGGCGGCCAGCGCCAGCACGCTGTCACGCGCGCCGCCGCTCGCGACTTCAGCACCGATCCCACCGCCGGCGCCCGCATCGCCGATGAAGCTCGGTTGGATCGCCGGCATCCTGGCGCTGCTCGTCGTCGTCGGCATCGGAACCTTCGTCGCCTACAAGATGATGTTCTCTTCGGAGCCGAAGGAAACGCCCGCAGCGAGCCGTACACCCGCACCCGCGGCACCTATGGCGCAGCCCTCGGAAGTGCCCAAGGCAAGCATGACGCCGTCTAGCACGACCGCGGGCTCGAGCGATACGTCGCCGGCGCAGCCGGCCGCGTCGAGCGCTCCCGCCTCCGCCGATGCCAAGACGGCCGGCGCCGGGAGCATCGATGCGTCCAAGGCAGCCGCGCCGGCCATCAAGTCGAGAACGACGGCGACCAAGTCCGCGACCCCGCCGAAATCCGACGCCACGCCGACGAGCACCGCCGCGCCTGCGCCGAACACGACGTTGCAGCCGCGTCAGGCGGCGGTCGCGCCCGCGCCCGCTGCCCCGCAGGTCGACCGCTGGGAGTTGATGCGGCAAGCGTACGAGGTGTGTTCGCGCGAAGGATTACTCGATCGCCTGTCGTGTAACGCCCGCGTCGGCAGTCAATACTGCGACGGCTATTGGGGCAAGGTTCCGCAGTGCCCCACGGGTGTCTACGGAGATCGCGGAAACTAGCAGGGTTCGCAACGGCCGTCAGCCCGAGCACGCGCGATGGGACACATTTACTGGAACGATAGCTCGAGGCTGTTCGACAGCGGCGAGCAGGTCGATGTGCTCGCGCTCGGCGATTCCTGGTTCCATTATCCGTTCAACAATCTCGTCGCGCCGCTGTACAACGCGCTCGAGCAGCCTTCGATTTACGTGATCGGCGAGAGCGGCGCGCGTGCCGATGAGTTGTGCACCGGCTCGTGGTTGGCGAACTTTCGCAAGATGCTGGTCTGGTATCCTGGCATCCGTCTGGTCTGCATCAGCGCGGGTGGAAACGACTTCGCGGGCATCGGGGATCTCGATGACAAGATCCTGCGGGCCGACTGCAGCGCAGCGACGACCGTTGCAGCGTGCTATCGGCCGCTGCAGCCGCAGGCGGTGTTCTCCGCGGTTGAGCACGCGTATCGCATTATTCTGGCCGCAGTGACGGCGGTGCGTCCCGACGTCGTCGTGCTCGTGCACAACTACGATTACGCGATTCCCGATGGGCGCACGCTCGCCGGACTCAAGAGCTGGCTCAAGCTGCCGATGGACAATGACCGCGTGCCGACGCCAGGGGCGCCGCTGGGCGGGCTGCGGCGCGAGATCGTGAGCGATCTCATCGACAATTTCACCTTGTCGCTCGACGCGCTGATCGCTGCCGTGGTGCCGCAACCCGTCGCGCTGGTGTGGTCCGCGGGGACGCTGTCACCGGCGCAGTGGGCGAACGAGCTCCATCCGACGCCGCGCGGCTTCGAGAAGATCGTTGCCGACTGCTGGAGTGGTCCGGCGCGCGCAGCGCTCGGTCTTTGAGGCGAGAGTCAGCGCACGCAGTTGCGTCCAGCCCGCTTCGCCTCGTAGAGCTTGCGATCGGCGTCGCTCAGCATCGCGACCGCATCGGCGCACTCGAGGTCGACGGTCACGCCGATGCTGATGGTGACCTGGAGACCGGCGTGGATGGTATCCCAGCTGTGCCCGGCGACCGCGGCGCGCAGCCGCTGGCATGCGGCATGAGCCTGCTCGAGCGTGGTGTCGGGCAGCGCGAGCACGAATTCCTCGCCGCCGTAGCGCACCGCCACGTCGGATGGCCGGCACGCCGCACGCAGGATGCGTCCGACAGTGCGCAGGACCTCGTCGCCCACCACGTGTGAAAAGCGGTCGTTGATCGCCTTGAAGTGGTCGATGTCGGCCAGTGCGACGCTGAAATTGCGCCGCGCGCCGCGAAGCTCGTCGAACATGCGGTCCAAATTGGCGTCGAGATAGCGGCGGTTGGCCAGCCCGGTCAGCGCGTCGATGTGCGCAGCTTCGGAAAGCTGCACGTTGACTTCGGCGAGATGGTCGCGCTCGGCGCGGTATTTTTCGGCCTCCTCGCGCACCTTGCGCACGGCGATCTGCACCAGCAGGTCGCGCGCCTTCGCCTCCGCTTCCTCAGAGCGCATGTGCTGGTCGAGCGCATGATATTTCTTGAAATGCGCCAGCGCCTCCGCCATGTCACCCTGCGCTTCGCGACACGCCGAGAGCTCGAGGTGCGCGCGCATGACCCTGATCTTGTTGTCGAGCTCTTCCCCGATCGACAGCGCGCGCTGCAGCGGCTCGATCGCCGCCTCCGGGCGACCGCACAGGCGCAATGCCTCGCCGATGTTGACCAGGCACAGGGCTTCGTTCATGCGATCGTCCATCGATCGCACGGTTTGAAGCTGCCGCTCGAAAAGCGCCATCGCCTGCTCGATATCTCCGAGAAAAGCGACCGCGCTACCGATGTTACCTAATGCCAGCGCCTGCAGATGCAGGTCGCCGACTTCGGTGGCCAGCGCGACCGATTCCTCGAAATACTGCCTCGCGCGGTGGAATTCCGCGGCCACACAGTCGGGCGCGCTCGTTCGCTGCGATTCGCCGACGCGCAGGCAGAGGACGCCAAGGCTGTTGAGGCTCGCTGCGACGCCGGCGCGATCATCGAGCTGTCGCCGCCGTGAAAGCGCGAGCTCGTGGAATTCGCGCGCCTTGTCGAGCTCACCCAGACGCGAGTAGACCATTCCCAGCCCGTGAAAGACACCCGCTTCGAGGGCTGTGTCGTGTTGCGTATGCAGCAGCGAGAGCGCTTCTTCGAAGCGGCTGAGCGCGCGCACATGATCGCCGACGTAGAGCTCGACGGTGGCGACCCCGCGCAGGGCACGCACCTGCCCGTGCACATCGTCGAGATTTCGCCACAGCGCGAGCGCTTCCAGATGGCGGGCGAGGGCGTCGGCGTACGCGAAGATCGCCAGCTGCGCGTCGGCGACAGCTTCCACGGCCTGTGCGCGGGCATGCGCATCGTCCGCGCGCTGCGCGATCTCGAGCGCTTCCAACCCGACGCTCAGGGCACGCTTCGGGTCGCCCGTTCGTGCGAGCTTGTGCGCAAGCATGAGCAGCGCCGGCAAGCGCGCGTCTTCTCCGGTCGCGGAAGGCGCGCGGGCGGGCGCGTTATCGACCTCGAGCGGGGCGGTATTAGACACGATTCACGTTTGCAACGGGCGCCATTTGAAGGGTGAGAAAGCGATTTTCGTGCCTATACCCAGCAGATGCGCATGCTGTAGCGTGCAGGCAAACGGCACCAAGAAGGCCGGCACTCGTAAAACGAGTTCTTCGCCAAAGGCGGAAATCGCGCTATTATGCTTCCATCATAACGGGGTTTGGGACAGCCATAACCTCAACGCAGGGCCATCCGCCGAGACGCGATCATGAAATGTCTTATTTGCGGGCGCGCTGGGCTCCCCGGCGCCAAATTGTGCGCAGACTGCAGTTCTGCGCGTAAAAGGGCATTTGCGGCGACCGTGACGCAACCGCTGCTCGCTGCGGCTGCCCGCGGGGGGCGGCCGCTGCTACGTCCAAGCCAATCCATCGCGGCGACCGCGCGCCGAAGCGCCGAGCGCGGGCTGACCAGCAGGCCGGTCGACGCAGCGCTCCCCGAGCCAAGCCGCGCACGGCGCCTCGATCGCGCGTTCCTGGGTGCAGCCATCGCCGGGGTAACGCTGCTCGCGGCCTTCATCGGCTACCACCGCTTGAATGAGCGCAGCGCCGACGCCCCGCAAGTGGCCGAGGTCCCGCCTGCTCCGGCTCGCACGCCCGTCGCGCCTTCGATGGTGCCCGCCGGTCTGGCCCCTAAGTCCGTCGCGCAAACCAGCATTCCCGAGCATGCTTCCACCCCCTCCGAGCCGGTCGCGAAACCCGAACCCAGCAAGCGTATCAACCGCGCGAAGCCGCCGATCCCCGACGCGGTGCCGCCGGGGCCCGATCCTGCGCCGCAAGTCATCTATGCAATCGCGCCCAAGGCCGTGCCTGCGCCGGTGGTACAGGTGCCGACGCCCGTCGATCCCATGCAACAGATGCGCGAAGCGCTGGCGCGCTGCGCGACGGGCGGACTGTTCGACCGAATCGTCTGCGACCAGCGCATTCGCCGCGAATATTGCGATGGGCGCTGGGGCACCGTTCCGCAGTGCCCGAGTGGGGTCAGCAACGACCACGGACAGTAGCGGGCGCGGCTCAGCCGCGGCCGACGAAGGGCATCTTAGTCGCCATGATGGTGAGAAACTGCACGTTGGCGTCGAGAGGAAGGCTCGCCATGTACCTCACCGCGCTGGCGACATGCGCCACATCCATCAGCGGTTCCACCGCGACCTGCCCGTTAGCCTGGGGAACGCCCTTGGCCATGCGCGCAGCCAATTCCGTCGACGCGTTGCCGATATCGATCTGACCACACGCGATGTCGTACTTGCGTCCGTCCAGCGAAGTCGACTTGGTGAGGCCGGTGATCGCGTGCTTGGTCGAGGTGTACGGCGCTGAATTGGGACGCGGCGCGTGTGCCGAGATCGACCCGTTGTTTATGATGCGTCCGCCGCGCGGCTGCTGTGCCTTCATGATGCGCATCGCCGCCTGCGTGCAAAGAAAAGCGCCGGTGAGATTGATGTCGAGCACTGCGCGCCACTGATCGAAGGTGAGATCCTCGAGATTGACCGCAGGCGCGCCGATACCGGCATTGTTGAAGAGCACGTCGAGTCGGCCGTATGCTTGCTTCACCGCGTCGAACAGCGCGGCGACGGATTCGGGATTGCTTACATCGGTAACGACGGCCAACGCGTTGCCCGCGCGGTCCCCCGCCAACTTCATCGTCTCATCGAGCGCTTCGCGGCGGCGTCCCGCGAGCGCGACCTTGTAGCCCTCGCCCAGCAGTGCGAGCGCAGCGGCGCGGCCGATGCCGCTGCCAGCGCCGGTAACCACGGCGATCTTCGAAGCATTCATCGACAGTCCTCCTTGGGCCGCGCGAAATGCGCACGCGATTGTAACGCGATGTGCAAACCTCAGAGATGGCCGCGGCCGAATGCCTCTGGAAGCAGCTCGCGCAGCCGAAAGCGACGGCTGCTACGCTCGTCGTCGTTGCAGCACACGACCAGCGCGTCGGCTCCGAACTCGGCGATTACTTGCCGGCATGCGCCACAGGGTGGGGTGGGTTGTGCGGTCGCTGTATAAATCGCGATGGCAGCGATGCCCTTCATCCCCTGTGCCACGGCGTTGAAGATGGCGACCCGTTCCGCGCACATCGACAACCCGTACGACGCGTTCTCGACGTTGGCCCCGACGTGGACCTTGCCATCGCTGGCGAGCACCGCAGCGCCGACTGCGAAGCCGCTGTACGGCGCGTACGCACTCTGCGCCGCAGCGCGCGCGCTGCGCATTAGCTGGTCGAGCGTCGTATCGGGAACATCCATCGGAAGGGTCGAGCGCTGACGCATTATGGCGCGTCGGCGAGTTCATTCACAGGGCATCGTCGCTTCCGGATCGGAACATCGGCTCTGCTAACATCGGGTTGCGCTCGCCCCAGCAGCTCGCAACGCCATTTCGCATGTCATCCGAAAGCACTCCCGCAGATCACGCGCGCGTCGCACAACGTGCGATGAGCCGACAGGCGTTCCTGCGCGTGTTCCCGGGCGTGATGGTGGCGATGTTCCTGGCTGCGGCCGACCAGACCATTCTGGCTAGCGCGCTGCCGACAATCGCCAGCTCGTTGGGCGGCCTCGCCGACCTGTCCTGGGTCGTGGTCGCGTATCTGCTCACCGCTACCATCGGCGCGCCGCTGTATGGCCATCTCGGTGATCGCTTCGGGCGCCGGCGCATGCTGCTCGCCGCGCTTTCGATATTCACCGCCGCGTCGGTGGCGTGCGCGCTCGCGCCAAACCTGCTCGCGCTCATCATTGCCCGTGCGCTGCAGGGGCTCGGCGGCGGCGGGCTCATGACGCTCGCGCAGGCGCTGATCGGGGAGCACGTGTCTCCGCGCGAGCGCGGTCGCTTTTCGGGGTACTTTGCGACCGTGTTCGCGCTCGCCAGCACGTCGGGTCCGGTGCTTGGCGCCTACCTCACGGAGCACCTGAGCTGGCGCGCCGTGTTCATGATCAACATTCCGCTGGGATTGCTCGCGGCGGTGCTCGCGCTGCGCATCCCGCTTTCGGCGAGCCCGAAGCGCGGTCGGTTTCGTCCAGACTTCGTCGGCGCGATCCTGTTCTGCACTGCGATCCCGCTGCTGCTTTTTGTGCTCACCTCGGGCGGACATCGGCTGGCCTGGACCTCACCGTGGCTCGTTACGCTCACGGTCGTGGCGGTCGCGGGTCTCGTGCTGCTGGGCTGGTGGGAGCGCCGCGCAGAGGATCCGCTGGTCCCCATCCGCTTCCTGCGCGTGCCGGCGATCGCTCGCTCGGACGCGCTCGTCGTGTGCTTCGCGGCGGCGCTTTTCTCGACTATCCTGTACCTGCCGCTGTACCTTCAGCTCGGACGTGGTCTTCGCATCGGGCAATCCGGTGTGCTGCTGCTTCCGATCACGCTGTCGATGGTGGTCACATCGGCGATCGTCGGGCAGCTGATCACGCGCACCGGCCACGTCAACATCTACCCGCGCATCGGACTCACGCTCGCCATGCTCGCCTTCGCCGCTCTCGCGGCAAGCGTGAGCCGCGCGCCGACGCCGGTGATCATGGCGCTGACCATGCTCGTCGGCGTGGGCCTGGGCACGGTGATGCCGCCGACGCAAGTCACCGTACAGGTAGCTGCAGGGCGCGACGCGCTCGGCACCGCAACCGCTTCGATCTCGGTCTGCAGGTCGATCGGCGGGGCGCTCGGCGTCGCCATCACCGGGGCCCTGCTGTTTGCGGCCATCGGCGGCTCCGATGACGCGCAGGGAGTGCTGCGGCAGGTGATCGAGGAAGGTCCAGCGTCCATCGCCCGACTGACGGCAGAGCAGCGCGCCGCCGTCGCCACACATCTCGATTCCGCATATCGCGTGATCTTCGCGGTGCTGGCCGCAATCAGCGCATGCGGCGCACTGATCGCATCCACCGTGCCGAAGGTCGACTGGGAAGAGCGCGGCTAGAAAGAATCGATCATGGCTGCGCACTCCGACGCCGCGCCGATACCGCGTGAATCCGACGCATTGACAAGCCGCGGCGCGCGGAATACAAATGGCATCGACGTCGCGCGCGGCGTGCAAGCCCACGAGGAGAACCCTTGGCTCTGATCGAATGGAAGATCGACGGCAAGGAATTCATCAATTGCAACTGCGCCTATGGTTGTCCGTGCCAGTTCAACGCTTTGCCGACCAAGGGATTCTGCGAGGCCATGAATGGCCTGCAGATCGAGCGCGGGAATTTTGGCCATGTGAAGCTCGACGGGCTGCGCACCGTCGCGCTCTATCAGTGGCCCGGACCCGTTCATCTTGGCAACGGCAGCATGCAGCTCATCATCGATGAGCGTGCCGACGCGAAACAGCGTGATGCGCTGGTCAGGATCATGTCCGGCGAGCACACCAAGGACATGGCGACGATGTGGTGGGTCTACGCGGCGATGTGCACGAAAAAGTTCGAGCCGATTTTCTCGCCGATTCGACTGGAAATGGGATTCGAAGCACGCAGCGCCGAGCTCGTCGTCCCGGGGATCGTGGAATCGACCGGCGAGCCCATCCGCAATTCGGTCACCGGTGCCGAACATCGCGTGCGGATCGATCTGCCGCACGGCTTCGAATACCGCCTCGCGGAGTGCGCAAGCGGCCGCACCAAAGCGTCGGGAGCGATCAAGTTGGATTTGCAGAATTCGTACGCGCACTTCTGCGAAATTCATCTTGGCAATGAGGGCATCACCGTGCCGGCGCGAGTGTAGTGCGTGCCGGGACGCCACCGCGTGCTTTTTGCGCGCAGACAATTTCCTAAGGAGGAATGAACGTGGCGAAATCCAAAAGCAGAAAAAGCGCAAGCGCCGACAGCGTCTATCGCATCACCGAGGTCGTGGGCACCAGTGCGGTCTCATGGGAGGAGGCCGTAAAAAGTGCCGTCGCGACCGCGTCGACTTCGCTGCGCGATCTACGTATCGCCGACGTCGTCAAACTGGACGTGAAGATCGACGGCGGAAAGGTCATCGCCTACCGCGCGCGCGTGGCGCTGTCTTTCAAGTACGAGGCCTGAGGCGCGTTTGAGGCTGCGGGTAGACCGTCGCGCAATGCACGGTCACCACGCGGTCTGAGATGCCGGCGCGGTCAGCGGCCGTCGTCGCCGACGGCCGCTGCATGCGGAGCTCGAAAAGGGAAGGCGCGTCTAGTACTACTAGCGCTTGCCTGGTGGCACGCTGATCGGTTGCGCTCCGGGGGCGCTGGTCGGACCGCCGGAGATGGTTCCGCTCGCGCCCGGACGCGAGCTCGAGCCCATGCCGCCCGAGACTCCGATGTAGGGGCGCATTCCCGCCACGATTTCCTCGACGCTCGCGGCGCCGGTGATCGTCGAGAACACCAGACGCGGACACTGGTCGGCATCGATGATCATGAGCTGTTCGCCACGCTGGCGCATCCGATCGCGAGCGACCGCGCCGCGTTCCGACATGTCCACCGGTGGAACCACATCCTGGTAGACGACTGCGCCGTTGCGATCGATGACGATGTCGCAGGTGACGGCCTGCGCGGCCGGTCCGAGCAACGCCAGCGAAAGTCCCGCGATTCCGGCAAGCCCTATCGGTCGTTGGACCATGTCTGCCTCCCGTTGCCAAAGGATGCATGCTATGCCGTCGGGGCGCCCCCCGCAACCCGGCGCGCCAGACGTCTACTCGGCGGCCACGCTCGACAGGCGCGCTGCAAGAAGGTCGGTATAGGCCGGAAGCGCTTGATGTCGTTGTGGCCGGCGCCTTCTATCACGACCAGGCGGTTCGCAAGCGCGCGATCGGGATCGGCTCCTTCACCGCGGTGATGATCTCGTCAGCCCACAGCGGGTACTTGAGCAGCACGCCGCCGTCGACAAAGACGATCCGGCGTTGCGCACGGCCGAGGGCCTTGATCACGGCGCGCACTCGCGAATTCCCGGCACGTCGACCACGCGCACGCCGGGAGGCCGATGCTCGATCGCGAACAGCAGCGCTGCCACCATTTGCGCGAGGCTGACCAGCCCGAGGCGGCGCGCCGAATCGCGTGTCGCTGGAATACGTTCGAACAGTGCATAGAGCGGAGTGAGCAACAGCGGCCAGCGATGACCTGGCCGATGATGTACCACGGGCGCACGATGGTGCTGTCGATGTCAGTCGCGAGGACCAGCGCCTCGCCCTCGCGTCGCGTGCCGATGTAGGCCTGCATCATCGGTGCCGGCTGCGAAACGCTCACGAGGCGGGCGATGAGGGCGCGTCCTACATATCCGGTCGCGCCAGTGACGAATACGCAGCGTTGAGTCATCGTGCTCGCCGTATCATCCTAGACTGCGCGCGCGGCGAAGTAACCCGCGGTCGACGCCGCAGCAGTGATCGCCATGCCCCAGAGCACATCGACGACGACGAAGCTGACCGTCCAGCCGTTGAGCGTGGCGAGGTTGGAGAGATCGTAGGTCGCGTAGGCAAGCAGTCCGAGCAGCGCGCCGAGCACCGCAGGGCGCACCCAGCCGCCCTGCGCGACACTCGGCTCGACGCAAAAGAACACCATGCCGGCGACGTACAGCGGGTAGAACAACGCGGCAGCCGCCCACTTGGGCGTGTCCAGAAGCAGCGGACCGATCTGCGCCTGGTAGAAATCCTTGGCAAGGTATCCAAGCCACAAAAAGTCGCCTACACAAAACACGACGAGGGCGGCGACGAACGCAGCGAGCAGTGGCGACATGGCGTCTTGGATGAAAGGGCCGAAGGTGAGCCTGCGTCAGATCATACCGTCGCGATCGGCCTGAAACAGGCATCTAGCTCTGGATACGCGATCACCTCTGAAACGGATGCAGCGTTGCGTTAACATTACGCGAGGACGCGCCATAAACCTAGACCCGGAGGCAAGACCATGTACAAGTCGACGATCGCTGCCGCCCTGTTATTGAGTGGCTCCCTTGCCACATCAAGCGTCTTGGCGCAGGCGCAGCGCATCGAGGCGGACGTGGTCACGGCAGATGCGAACGCGCTGCAGTTGCGCTCGCACGCGGGCAACACGGTAACGGTGATGGTGGACGATTCGACGCGCCTTAGCGCACGCTCGGCATCGACCGTCGACAAGATCGTTCCGGGTGCATTCATCGGCACGACTGCGGTACCGGGCGCCGACGGAACGCTGACCGCCGTCGAGGTTCACATTTTCGCCGAGTCGATGCGCGGGACCGGCGAAGGTCACCGGCCGATGGCCGGCGCGCCCGGAAGCACCATGACCAACGCGACCGTGAGCGGCGCAACGCGCGCCGTCGCGTCCAAAAACACGATGACCAATGCAACCGTCGCCTCGGAAGCGGGGTCCGCGAAGGAAGGACTCAAGCTCAAGCTGACTTACGCCGGCGGCGAGCAGGTGGTCACAGTGGCGCCGGGCACGCCGGTGGAGTTGATCGAGCCGGCGACCAGGTCGGCGCTGGTACCGGGTGCGCACGTGCTGGTTTTCGCCGAGCCCCGCGCGGATGGAGTTCTGTTCGCACAGCGTATCAACATCGGCAAGAACGGTTATGTACCGACGCGCTGAAATCGGACCTATCGATGTCTGACTCGAGCGGGTCGCGTTGAAATTGATCGCGCTGGCGTTGACGTGCTGCGTGTTCGTAGGCAAGGTCGCCGCTTTCACCTTCAGCGACGGCACGGCCACGACCTGCTCGGCAAGCGGACATCAGGTCACCGAGGTCGACGGCGGGTCCGATAGTCGGGTAGTCAAGCTCAACTACACCGCCACGACCGAGCGCGGTCCTGGCGGCGCGGGCTATACCATCACATGGAATGCCGCCAAGCTCGCAAGCCTGCCGCCGGCGGTGCACGACCTGATCTTCTTTCACGAATGCGCGCACGCTACACTTCCCACCCAGGACGAGCTGCGCGCCAATTGCGAGGGCTTGCGCATGATGCGCGCGGCGGGGCGCGCAGGCGCCGCGGTAGAAGCGCAGCTTGCACTGTTCTATGGGGCGGCCAATCCGTACTGGGTGAACACACTCAAGTGCGCCAACCCTACCGTGGCGCCGGCGGCGCTGCCGGGCGCGCCCGCCGATTAGATCCGGCGCGCCGCGTCGCGATGGGGTCTCACGGTCCCGGCGCGCACATCGCGACGCCGAGTGCACCGCTGCCAGCCGCGCTCCAACCGAGTGCGAGCATTTGATCGCGTAGCGCCATCGACGTCGTGTAGCGATGGTTGAGGCCGGGGCGCTGATCGATGACGCCGAACACCGCGACGCTGCCCGCTGCGCAGCTCCCGTCGACCGGGTCGGGAACCGCGGTCCGCGGCGCATCGGCGTTCTGCGGCCAGACATTCGGCAGTCGGTGAAGCGAAGCGTCGCAGGTCGGAACGCGCGTTGCGTTTCCGATGTGACCCCGCGTCCCGCAGGCATTGGTCCCAGGGGCGTCGATGCGCACCGTCTCCGCGTAGACGTTCATCGATTGGCCTGTGCGCTGCCATCCCGCGACGCACGCCTGATCGAGCGCAGCGATCAGCGCGGTATCCGCCGTCATCAGGAAGAGGTCGGACGCGGAGCAATGATATTCGACCGCCGTCGTCGTAGCCGCGGGTGAGGCGGGCGCGACATTGGTTGCGCCGGAATTCGGATCGGCCATCAGTGAAGATTCATCGACCGCTTCGAAATCGCTGCCATGCAGCAGCGAAAGCTGGTGCAGCTCGTCGTCATCCCAGCGCGGATCGGGCGCCCCGCTCAGGAACCACGAGCTGCCGTTGTCGGCGAGAAACATTCCGTACCGCTTGAGCGCTCGCAGGATCACCTTTACGTTGGGTCCGAAGCTCGAGATGTCGACGCTCTGTTTGAGCCGGAAGCGCTGTCCCATCGGAGGGTAGGCGATGCCGGTAAGGTTCGACGCCTTGTGGCGTGCAGGCCAGATGAAGCTGTTGCGCGTTTGCGGAGCGGTGAAGCGCAGCGCGTGATGCAACTCGCCGGCGACGACTTCCTCGTAGCGCACCAGCCCGGGCAGGATCGGCAATCCCGCGGCATCGGCCGACGTCCATGTCGAAGGACGCAGTGCGTTGCTGTCGAGATTGAACACCGCGCCCGATCCCGCGCGCCAGGTGCCGTCGCCGTTGGGGTATGCGGCGAAGAGCTCGTAGAGCTTGCCCGCCTCGCGATCGACGATGAGGACGTGACGATCGCCGCTGCCCTGCGACCCGTCCTCGATCGGCGCATCCGGTGGGATGGGGTAGGGACCCGGGTCGCTTTCCGGGGCGTAGTCGAAGCTGACCGCCACTTTTGGTTGCGCCGAGGTGACGACCACGAAGGGAATGCCGTTCGGCGCACCGGCGTACACGGTGCCGAAATCGGCGTGCGCGCTGCGCGTCGCGCCGATGGTATTGACGTACGCCGCCGAGTTGACATCAAGCGGCAGCGTATCGATCGGCACGTTCCAGACATTGTTTGCCGGGAACATGGGCCGCACCGAAATCGCGTCCGATGCGCAGGCCAGGGTCGAGACGGCCACGATCGCGAACACCGGTAGCTGCGCGAGCGACACGAGCACCTGCGTATGCCCTTTGTTCGTCATGCCCAATTATGCCAATATCATAATGGCCGGGCAACCCTCTCCAGCGCGGGGGCCGGGTGTCCTGTCTTGGCGCTATGCCGAAAGCCACGCTTTCACGCGCGGATGCGCGAGCACATCGCGATTGACGATGTATTCGGGCTTTCGCCCGGCCAGCGCGTCGGCGATGCTCCTGAGCCCGGTCGACGCCATGTTGTGGAAGCATTCGTCGGTCCAGCACAGCGAATGCGGCGTGACGATCACGTTGTCCATCTTGAGCAGCGGATTGGCAGGATCGACCGGTTCCTGTTCGAACACGTCGAGCGCGGCACCGGCGATGCGGCCGGCGGCGAGCGTGTCGATCAGCGCCATCTCGTCGACGATCGGGCCACGGGCGACGTTGATGAAATACGCGTCGGGCCGCATCAGCGCCAGCTCGTTCGCGCCGATCAGATGGCGCGTGTGCGCATCGAGCAGGCAGCAGACGATCACGAAATCGGATTCGCGCATGAGCTCGTCGAGCGCGACTTTGCGCGCGCCTGCATAACCCAGTTCGATGTCGTTGGCGTAGGGATCCGCGGCGATCACCTTCATGTCGAAGGTGCGCGCCATGCGCAGCAGCTCCATGCCGATGCGGCCGGCACCGACGACGCCGAGCGTCCGCCCGGTGAGGCCGCGTCCCATGTTGTCCATCCGTTCGTTCCAACGGCCGCTGCGCGTGAGCCGATCCTTGAGCATAAGCTTGCCGGCCAGTGCCAGCACGAAGGTCAGCGCCGTGGTCGCCACCGGGCGCGGCATCGACGATGGCGTATGGGTCACGACGACGCCGGCACGCGACATCGCCGGAATGTCGACCGAGTCATAGCCAACGCCGTGACGCGCCACCACGCGCAGCCGACAGTCAGGCCTGGCCACCGCAGAAGCCGGAACGCGTGCGATGTTGACGTAGAGCGCGTCGTAACGCGCGGCGTGATCTGGATCGATCTCCGAGACGACCTTGGGCAGGTATTCCCACTCGATGCCCGGTGCCTCGTCGAGGATGGCGAGCGCGCGGCGTCCGAAAGCGGGTTCGCCGCGCGCATCGAGAATGTCGCGGGTCAGACCCACGCGAAACGTCCTCATTCGAAGTCTCCTGTCGGTAGAGGTGGGCTCACCGCGTCATAATACGGGGTCGACGGCGCCGGGAACGGGAGATGCCGTCGACGCGCACGCGCGACCGACGTGCGCTCGAATTCACCAGGAGAACGCCCATGGACCAGGAAACCTTCAATCTGAGCATACGCAAATTTCTAAAGATGGTCGGCATCAACTCCCAGCGTGAGATCGAGCAGGCGGTCGCCACCGCCACGACCAAGGGCTCGATCAAGGGCAGCGAGGTGTTTCCCGCGCGGGTCAGGCTGCACGTCGACGGGCTCGGCATCGACGTCGAATTCGACGGCGAGATCAGGCTCGAATAGACCCGCATCGAGTGGTCGCGCTAACGGGCGATCAGCGCCTGGCGCGCGAGCGCGGTGAGCGTCGCGCCGACGCGGGCTTTGGTGGGGCCTGCGCTCGAATCGCTCCAGGCGGCGGCCGCCACTCGCTCTTGCGAGCGGTCGCCGTCGAGCAGCGCCAGGACGCGCCGCTGGTCGTCGTCGAGCGTCACCCACTCATGGCGCAGGTTGGCGACCTGTACGCCACGCTGGCATTGCAGCCGCGCTACCGCGCTACCCAGCGGGCGCTCGCCGATCTCGACAGTGAATGGCGATGCGATTGCTCTCAATTCGACCACGCCGACGGCGAAGGCCTGCAAAAGGTCGGAAGCGAGCGCGACGCGTTCGTCGGCGGGCACCTCGGGGATGCCGATACGCTTTCCCGCCGTCGCGCACAGCACGTCGAACTCGATCGCCTCGGGCGAGCATTCGATGAGTACGCCCATGGCGGCCTGGGTCAGCGCCCGACGCGTGTGGAGCGCGCTTCCTTCAGCCGAGCGAAACTCGACGCCCTGCTTTCCAGCGGCGTCGGTTGACGGATGCGCGGTGGCACGCGTCGCGACGTGCATGCCGAACAGCCGATCGGGTGAGAGCGAGCGATGAAGCGCGACATCCTGCCGCACGAGCAGCGTCTGCCTGAACGTCTGGTTGCGCAGGAAGTCGAGGAATTGCTCGCGCTGCAGCAGATCAGGCGCGAGGCGCGCAAGCATTGCGCTCGCGTTGGGCGCGAGGTCGTGCGTGAGCATCGCCTTGATCTCGGCTTCTCCCAGGTAGCGCAGGCCGTGCCTGGTGGCGCGCTCCATGAACTCGTGGAAGTAGAAAGGCTGGTTCACCGCCTCGAGATGGTCGTGGAAGATGTAGAAATCCGGCTGCTGGCGCAGGCGCGCGGCCTCGTCGCGAAGCGCAGTCGCGTAGGCGGACTGGTCGGCCTGCAGCGATTCCGCGAGAAAATCGAGCAGTGCGCGCGCCTGCAATACCTGCGTCGCGGGATCGCGGAAGCGGCGCACGTGGTAGCGCATCGCATCGCGCACGGCGCCGCGCGTCTGCCAGCCGGGCAGCGTGTTGTAGCTGATGTAGGCGACACCCTGCGGCGCCAGCATCCGGGTGCACACCTCGAAGACGCGCTCCTGGACCTCCGGCGGCACCCACGACAGGACGCCGTGCGCGATGATGTAGTCGAAGTGCTCGTCATCGCCTTCGAACGTCCGCAGGTCGGCCTGCACCAGCTCGATATTTGGCAATCGCAATGCTGCGATATCGCTGATGCCCTGCGCCACTTGCACCGGCGACAGATCGACGCCGACGAAGCGCGAATGCGGCAGCGTCGCGGCCATGGGAATGAGATTGCCGCCGGAAGCGCAGCCGATCTCGAGCACGCGGCACGCATCGATCGGCGCCGGCGAAGCGCCGAACAGTTTCGCCGCCGTGGCCAGTCGGTCCGGATGCGATTGCGCGAAGGGCAGGCTGTGATACGGCAGCGCGTCGTACGCCGCCCGCAAAGCGTCGCCCGGCGGTGGCAGTTCTTCGCTCGCAGACGACGTCCTCGCGTCGCCGCGCGCGGCTCCAGCGCTCACGGCGTCGCCCACATCCGCAGCAGGTTGTAATAGCACGCATACAGGTGCGTGATCTCGGGAGTCTTGGCCAGAGGCTGCTCCAGAGCGTTCAGCGTTTGCACGAGGTTGAACAGGAGCGTGCGCTGCGCGAGGTCACGGACCATGCTTTGCGTCCAGAACACGATCGCGATGCGGGTACCGCGCGTCACCGGCGTGACGCGGTGCACGGTGTCGGCGGGATAGAGCACCATGTCACCGGCCGGCAGCTTCGCGCGAAATCCTCCGGGAATGCCTTGAGCGATCAGCTCGCCGCCGTCGTAGTCGCTGGGATCGGTGATGAACATCGTCGCCGACAGGTCGGCGCGCATCGGCGTCGTCCCGCCCAGGATCGCCGCGTCGCAGTGGTCACCGTAGTCCATGCCTTCGACGTAGCGATTCATCATCAGCGGACTCATCATCGCCGGCAGTGCGGCGTTGAAGAACATAGGATGGCGCCGCAGCGCCTTGAGCCCGATGTCGGACGCTGCCCGCGCCTCAGGCGTATCGTGAGGCGCTTCGTTGTTGTGTTTTTGCGGCGCGGCGATCGAACCGGCGCTGCGCCGGCCGTCGCTCCATCGTACGCGCGTGGCCAGCTCTCGCAGCTGGCGCAATTCCTCGCCGTTGAGGACGTTATGAAGGTGATGGATCATGCACGGACATCGAGCCGGCCGGAGCGGCCGCCAGCCGCAGCATAGGGGCGCCGCAGCACTTCGACAAGTGCCGCCGCGGTGCTCGACTGCAGGGGTTAGAGCTCCTGGAACGCGACAGCGAAGGGGCGCGGCAGCTGGCCCGGCTCGTTCACCATTTTCACCTGCACGAACGAGCTGAGCGCTCGGAACGCATCGCGCATCTGGTGCGCGCCGTCGGCGGTGGACTGCATGCGTCCCCAGCGCGTGCGTCGATTCCACGGCCGGGAGACGACCAGTATGCCAAGCGAGAGCTCATCGAGCTCAGGGTCGCGGCTCATGAAGCTGCCGAACGGCGCAAGCATTTCGATCTGCAGAGGATTGCGCGTCCAATCGGTGTTGATGCGCTGCGCGAGCGCCGCAGCGCGCGCGACGATGCTGCGCGCGCGCTCGCGCGGCAACGGATCGACGACGCGCGCCGTTGCGAATTCGAGAAAACGTCCGGTGATGCGGTACTCGTCGCGCGTCTCGTCGGCCTCCAGTAGACCGTCGGCCACCAGCTCGCCGACCAGACGCGATCCCTTGGAGCCGTGTACAGCGAAATCATGGCGCAGATTGCGGCCTGAAAGCTGCGCTTCTTCGGGTGCGACGCCGGCGAGGCGCGCGAGCACGCGCCCGGTGGCGGCACGCAGCGCCATGGCGTCCATGCCGTAATACTCGCGATGAGTGACGAGGGTTCTGACGCGCATCGAGCGTTACCGGTAGATTGGACGAGATATGACAATATCATGGAACCAGCGGGGTTCGTCAAGAGTCGGTTATAGGCCCGATGGCAAAGGACAGGTTCAGCCGGGCGTGCGCGCGCCATCGTCCGCCCCAGGCATGGGACGACGTGACTGGGCGGCGGGCGCGGCCGAGCCGCCGGTTACGATCGAGGAGGTGCGCTGACGGCGGGGCCGTCGGTGACCTTGACCCGCCGAGCCATGACCGGCTCCGACGCCGGCGACCACTGCGCGACCAGATACAGCGGTCGCTGCTTGACCTCGACGAACATGCGCGCGAGATATTCGCCGATGATGCCCAGCGCCATGAGCTGAAGGCCGCCTAGGAACAGCACCAGTACGACCAGCGTCGGATAACCGCGCACGGCGTTGCCGTACACGAGCGTGTCGACAATGACGAAGATGCCATAGGTGAACGCCACCAGCGCAGTGAGGACCCCCACGTAGCTGGCGATTTTGAGAGGAGCCGCCGAGAACGAGGTGATGCCCTCCAGCGCGAAGTTCCACAGCTTCCAGTAATTCCACTTGGTCTCACCGGCGAAGCGGCCGTCGCGATCGTAGACCAGCTCGCGCGTCGGAAAACCGATCCATGCGAACAGGCCCTTCATAAAGCGGCTGCGTTCGGGAAGCCGCCGGAATGCGGCGACCGCGCTGCGCGAAAGCAGCCGGAAGTCGCCCACGTCCTCGGGAATGTCGATTTCAGAGAGACGGCCGATCACGCGATAAAAAGCCTTGGCGGTTGTGCGCTTGAGCCAGCTTTCGTTGGCGCGGAACGCGCGTCGCATGACGACAACGTCGGCGCCCTCGCGCCACGCGCGCACCATGTCGGCGATCAGCTCGGGCGGATCCTGGAGATCGGCATCCATCACGATCACCGCGTCGCCCTGCGCGTGGTCGATGCCGGCGGTCATCGCCACTTCCTTGCCGAAATTGCGCGACAGCGCGACCAGTGCTACGCGCGGGTCGGAGGCATGCAGGTCTACGAGTATCACGCCGCTTTCGTCCCGGCTTCCATCGTCGATGTAGATGATCTCCGCGGGTGCATCGAGCGCGTCGAGCGCGGCCGATAGCCGGCGATGCAGCTCCGGAAGCACCGCGGCTTCGTTGTATACGGGCACGACGACCGACAAAGAGCCGCGCGCCTGAGGCGTTGCCACGCTGGCCGCGCCCTGTCGCGCGACGGGGGTCAGAACGTCCATGTCCGGTTGACCAGGTAGCCGCTGATCAGCACCACGCCGGTGGCTGCCACCTGCGCGAGCAGGTAATAGGGTGCAACCCACGGCAGCAGCAGCGCGACCACCGCGGCGTTGATCGCGATGCAGAGCACGGCGACCAGCGCGAAGCGCGGTAGCGCATGTTTGTGCGGCCGCTGGCTTTCGAACGTGAAACGGTGATTGAGGCGGTAGTTGACGAGCGCCCCGGAGATCGCCCCGGCGGTTGTCGCCGCCACCGCGCCGATCGACGCGAGCTGCACGAGCACGATGAGCAGAGCATAGTGCACCGCGGTGCCCGCCGCTCCGGCAAGCGCATAGCGAAGGAATTGCGATGAAGCGATTCCGTGCCGGGAAGAAGGCCGTGGCGGCGTCATCGATCGAAGCATCGCCAGGCGATCGGTTTCGGCGTGATGGGTGGGTACAAGCGGATGATTCAAGCGATCATGGGGCGTCAGGGCAGCCGATGCCGCGCATTCTACGCCTGCCAGCGCGGCCCGATCCGCCGCCTGCGCCCGGGTCGGTCAGTCCGCCGGCCCGATGTACACCGGCGCCGGGCGCGTGAACCAGTCGAGCAGGACCGCGTAGGCGGTGAGATAGTTTTTCTGCTGGAAGCTCGCGTGCGAGACGCCTGCCATCACGGTGAACTGCTTGTCGGGGTTGGGCAGCCGCTTGAAGAACCCGATCAGGTCGTCGAATGCCGCGATGCCGTCGTATTGACCGCGCATGACCAGCGTGGGCATCGCGATGCGCAGCGGGTCGACCACCGGCAGCTTCGAGCACATGTCGATGTAGGTTCCATTGGGCATCGAGTCATCGAGCGCGAGGATGGCGTCGGCGAACGCGTCGACTACAGCGGCGTCGGCGGTCTCGGGATGATCGCGCTGGAAGATCGAATGCACGAATGCGCGATCGATGGGACGACGGCGGCTGGCCATGAACTCGGGCAACTTCTTCCGTCGCTGCGCGAGTGTCGGAGCGCCTTCGCCGGTCCAAACGAACGCGTCGAGCGCAAGTCGCGCCACGCGCTCGGGATGACGCTGCGCGAACAGCGCGGCGCGCAGCGCGCCCGATGAAATGCCGTACGCGTGCACGCGCTCGATGCCCGATGCGGCGAGCATGTAATCGGTCGCCGCCGCGAGATCGTCGGCGCCATTGGCGATGTCGCAGTCGATGTCGCGCGACTTGTCGGATCGCCCGTAGCCTTCCATGTCGACCGACCAGCAGACGAACCCGCGTCGCGCGAACCAGTCCATCACCGACGAATCCGGCCGGCCGGGCACCGACAGGTCGAAGGTAGGCTGCGAAGCCATCGACGAGCCATGCACGAAAAGCACGCACGGCTTGCCGTGCGGCGAGCCCGCGAACTTTTGCCACAGGAACAGTCGCACCTCACCCTTGCTCGTCCAGTGCTCGACGCCGGTGACGGCCTGGTCCGGCGAATGAGTCGGCGTTGCGATGCTCATGAGCCCTCGTATGGGGGTTATTCCACCCGCGCACCGGTCTCGCGGATGGTCTTCGCCCAACGGTCGCGCTCGGCGCGGAAGAATGCCGCGAACTCCGCAGGCGTCGAGCCAACGGCCTCGACACTCGCTGCGCCCATGTAATCTCGCATCTCGGAAGTGGCGAGCGATGCGACCACCTCGCGGTAGAGCCGGTCGATCACCGGTGCGGGCGTGGCACGCGGGGCGAGCAGGCCCATCCAGACGTAGGCCTCGTATCCGGGCACGCCGGCCTCGGCGACGGTGGGCACGTCGGGCAGTTGCGGAGCGCGGTGCGCGCCGGTGACGGCGAGCGCGCGCAGCTTTCCCGCGCGGATGTGGCCGAGCATGCCCGAGAGCCCGGGGATCGAGACCTGAACCTGGCCGCCGATGAGGTCCGTCGTGGCCTGGCCGCTGCCTCGATACGGCACGTGGTTCATGCGCATGCCGGTCATCGAGCACAGCAGCGCGGCGAACAGATGCTGTCCGCTGCCGTTGCCCGACGACGCGTAGTCGATCTTGCCGGGATTCGCCCTCACGTAGGCGATGAGCTCCTGCAGCGTTTTCACCGGCAACGACGGGTTGACTACGACGACGCCAGGCTCGCGTCCGATCAGCGAGATCGCGGCGAAATCGGCGATCGGATCGAAAGAAAGGCCGGAGTACAACGTCGCGCTGATGGCGTTGGTCTGCGACGCGAGCAGCAGCGTATACCCATCGGGTGTCGCCTTGGCGACCGCTTCGCTGCCGATGGTCGCCCCGGCCCCTGGGCGATTCTCCACCACGACCGCCTGCCCCAGGCGCTTGCTCATCTCCTGCGCCATGAGGCGCATCGGTCCGTCGACGGCGCCGCCCGGCGAGAAGGGCACGATCACCCGCAACGGGCGCGACGGAAAATCCTGCGCGCTGCTGGTAGCTGCGACCAGAGCAAGGAGTGCCGCTGCGGAAAGGGCGCGCACGCTTCGGCGCGCCGCCATTCGACTACTTGCCAGCACCGCAGCCCATCCGCTCCATCTTCAGTTCGAACACGCGGTGCGACACGTCGTCCATGCTCGGTTCGACCCAGGTCGCGTCGGGCGTTATGAACGCCTTGCGGTAGCCGACATATTTTCCATCGACGGTGTAGTTGACTTCGAGGCAGACCGCCGTGCGCTCGGCATTGAAGCGCACGTCGCGCGACTGCAGCAGCGATGGATCGGGAACTTGCGCGCGCAGTCGTTCCACCGCCTCCTTTTGTATCTGCACCTCCTCTACGGCGTTGAGCGACGGACGATCGGCCGCGAATCTCCTGAACGTTTCCTCGGTCTCGCGATGGATGTCTTCCTGGTTCGCGGCAGCGGTTTCAGCGCGCCGCCGCCTCATCTCCTCGAGCTGGCGCGCGGAGGCGGCCTTGTCGGCGGCGAACGTCTGCGCAGGGTCGACCCCGGCGCCTTGGTCTTTGGACTTGCCGCAGCCACCGACCACGATCGCGACGCAGCACAGGGCGACACCAACCGCGAATGAACGCAGGCCTCGCCTCGCCATCCGCGTTCGCAACGAGCTCATGCGCACGATTCTCCCAATGCGCCCCGGCGAAAGCAAGCCGAGCACGATCACAGCTTTCCGCCCTGGACCGGCAGGCCCTCCGCGCGCCAGCGCAGCATTCCACCCATGAGATTCGCGACTTGCTGGATGCCGGACTGCTGCAGGAGGATGGTAGCCTGCGCCGAGCGCGCGCCCGACCGACATACGGTCACCACGGGCCGGTCGGGCGAAAGCTCGGCAACGCGCGCCGAGAGCTCGCCCAGAGGCAGCAGCCGAGCGCCGCGTATGTGACCCAGCGAGCCTTCGAACTCGTCGGGCTCGCGTACGTCGACGATCTGGACTGCGTCCGCCGCTTCTTCGAGCGCATGAGGCGTAATCTCCCAGATGCCCGCGAAACTGTAGTTGAGCGCCGCCCATGTGGGGTCGGCGGGCAGCGAGGTATCGGTGTCGGGCTGCCCGCAGCGCAGGTTGGCCGGCACCGCGACGTCGATCAGCTTGGGATGCGGCAGTTTGAGATTTCGCATGTAACCGGTGAAATCGGCCTCGCCGACGTCGCCGCCCAGCCGCGGATTGAAGCGCTGCTCCTCGGCGACGCTGGTCGACGTGAGCCCGCGGTAATCGTGAGCTGGATAAAGCAGGCACGATGCCGGCAGGCTCAGGATCTCGTCGTGGACCGAGCGGTACATCGCGTGCGCATCACCCTCCTGGAAATCGGTGCGACCGCTCCCACGGATGAGCAGGCAATCGCCGGTGAACGCCATGCTGCGGTCGTCGAGCACGTAGCTCATGCAGCCGCGCGTGTGGCCGGGTGTCGCCCGCGCCTCGATATGGCGCGCACCGAACAAAACGCGCTCGCCATGGCCGATCAACCGGTCGGCGCCCTTGGCGCCGCTGGCCGCGGGCATGATTATCCTGCTGCCGAGGCGCTGCTTAAGGAGCCACGCGCCGGTGACATGGTCGGCGTGCACGTGCGTGTCGAGCGTGGCCAGCAGCGTGAGGCCGAGTTCCTGGATCTGCGCCGCGTCACGACGCACCTGCGCGAACACCGGATCGATCAGCAGCGCTTCGCGCGAATCGCTGTCGCCGAGCATATACGAGTAGGTCGACGACTGCGGATCGAAGAGCTGGCGGAAGATCAGCATCGCGCGTCTGGCCCGGGAGCGGTCATCGGCCGCGATCGTTCAACACTACGCGTTTGACGACATAGCCGTCGCAGACCACAGCCATTGCGGTCAGGACGGTGCAAGTCGCAATAGCGTCGCGCGAAAATGAACGATAGGACATGTGTATCGACCTTCACCAATCAGTGCGCCGCGGGTGGCGCGACGGTAGCACCCTGAACGCCGTTGCCCTCGAGCGAGCGTGCCACGAACCCCGAAGCCTTGGCTTCTTCAACAAAATCGCGGAGGTAGCGCGCGCCCGCCGGGCGATTTTTAGGAAGCGCCATCGCCTGCTCGATGACCATGAAGCGCCCTGGCAGCACGCGAACGTCGCCGACGCGGCGCGCATCGAACTCGAGCTGCTGGCGCACCCCGGCGGAGACCTCCAGCTTCTGCGAACGCATCGTGTCGACGACGACGGGCGAGGCCGGCACGCGCACTAGTCGTGCGTGCTTGAGCTCGCGCGTGAGATACAGATCGTAGGCGCTGCCCGTGGCTACGACGATGCGCACGCCGTCACGGTCCACCGCAGCGTTGTCGGAAATCGGCGATCCCTGCGCAACCAGATAAACGCCCTCGATGATCACGTAGGGCGCGGTCTGCTCCATTTCGGCGGCGCGAACCGGATCGATGGCGACAAATGCGACGTCCCAAAGGTTGGATTTCGCCGCATCGACGACCTTGCCCGCGGCGTCGAAGGTGACCAGTGTCACCGGGACGCCCAAACGTCGACCGAGCTCGCGCGCGAGATCGACTGAAACGCCGCGCGGCTCGCCGGTCGCGGGATCGCGTGTCGCGAGCACGGGGTTGCCGAAGTTGATGGCCGCACGCAACCTGCCATCGGGTGCCAGCTCGGCCGCGGCGGCGCTTTGCGGCGTCACCTCTGCGGACGGCAAGGTCGAGGAACACGCGCAGAGCAGTACCGCGCTGATCGTGACGCAGAGCAGAGCGGGGCAGCATTTCTGGCGGCATCCTCCCATCGCGTGAAGTATACCGCGCACGAAGCGCTACGGGCGCAGCCCGCAGCGCTCAGCCGGCGCCAACGCACCGGGCCGCTGAACGAGCTATGCTCAGAAGTGCGAGAACAACGCGATCAGAATAATGATCGGGATCGGGATGCCGATAAGCCAGAGCAGAATCGAGCGCATTGGGGACTCCGTGGTTGGAATTGTGTGAGCGTCAGCTTGCATAGGTTGGGGCTTCGCGCGCACGCAAGGCAGGTTCGGCAGCTACTCCGACGACGCCGTCGCGCTGCCGGCCGCCGATGGTCGCCGCGAAGCTCGCGCAGAATGCGCCGAACAACAGGGCTACGAATAGCCAGAGCGACGTCTTCGCCATTGCCCTGCGCGCGTTATCCGCCGCGGTACGCGCCGCCAGCTCGGCATCGGCGACCGCGCTCTTGGTCTGTGCAAAGACCGCGTCGACACGCTTTTCCGCGTCCGCCTGCGAAAGTCCGGTTTGCGCGGCGACCACGCGCGCGGCGTATGCCCGGTCGGCATCAGGCAACGACCCCTTGCGCATCGACTCGGCGAGGATGCGCCCGAGTTCTGCGCGGGAGGCATTCATGCTCTGCGGGTTGGGCAGGCTCGCAGCAGGCGCGCTATTGGTGCCTACGTCTGCGAGGCGGTCGCTACGCAGAAGTTGGTCGGTGAGATATGGGCCCGAGGTGGCGAATACCGTTTGCGGGCCGACGGCGACCGCGCCCGTGGGGGTCGCATCCGTCAGCGTCATATTGCTCGCCGAACTTGTGACGGGTGAATCTGTTCCCGTCGCGGCAGCGGCCATCCCAGTTCCGGCGGCGCCGACGGTGGTCGCCGCAAGCTTCGCAGTTCCGC
>Ga0207700_10000032_pt1 | contig 125088 bp, 123 predicted proteins | sample LARL82metaG_FD_184348 | JGI IMG/M metagenome (GOLD analysis project Ga0207700, IMG submission 184348) | Corn, switchgrass and miscanthus rhizosphere microbial communities from Kellogg Biological Station, Michigan, USA - LAR L8-2 metaG... | ecosystem: Host-associated > Plants > Roots >...
CCCAACTCAGCCGAGCGGGCACGGTCAATGCCATCCTTCCTGCGCTACTACAACCGGCGCAGGCCACACAGCTCAATCGGAGACCGGCCGCCGATCAGTCGCGTTCACAACGTCCGTGGGCAGGACAACTAGTGCCTGAAATAGGAGCGGATTTCAGAGGCGGTTCAAAAGCCCTGCAAAAAGTGAAGTTTGCGACGTGCAGGGCTTTTCGGCGATGGAGCTAGGCGGATTCGAACCGCCGACCTCCTGGGTGCGATCCAGGCGCTCTGCCAGCTGAGCTATAGCCCCGGGCGGGTGGGCTGGGAAGTTGCTCCCATTGCCTCGCAAACGACAGGATAACCGCATAGTCTTTGACAGCCTCCTCCGAGGGAATGGCGAGCATGAGCATCCTCGACGACGCAATTCGAGAGCACCTGGAGCTGAAGCGCGCCCATGGCGCGGACGAGAGCGAGCTGAAAAAGCTCGAGGACGAAGCGTTCGGACCGCCGGGGCGGCCGGACGAGCCCGACCCGTTCGCCGAGGCGCCGACCGAGTTCATGGCCACGCCCGAGGCAGCCGCACCCGCCTCCGAGGAGGGCCGCCGCCGCATCAACATCGCCGACCTGCAGGAGCCGCCCGCGCCCGCCGCCCAGCCGAAGGTCGAGGCCGCGGAGACGATCGAGCCGCCCCGGGACGAGCCCGCCCCGCCGGCGCCCGCCGAGGACGCGGCGCAGGCCGCACCCCCCGCCGAGGAGCAGCCGGCGCTGGAGCACGAAATCGTCGCCCCCCCGGTCGAGCAGGACGAAGAGGCGGAGCCCGCGGCCGACGAGCGCCACGCGATCGCCGAGCAGCCGACCGAGCTCTTCGACGTCGAGGCCGAGATGGGGACCGAAGACGCCCCCGCCGCCGAGGCGCCGAGCCCCTCCGACGAGCAGATCGTCGAGGCCGAGCTGGAGGAGCCGAAGCTCGTCCCGGTCGAGCAGCCGGAAGAGGACTACGAGGAAGAGGACGAGGAGTTCTGGAGCGAGCAGCGCCTCTCCGACGAGCTCGACCAGGCCCTGGAGGCGCCGATCACCGAGGAGCACGAGACGCCCGCCTCCGCCGCCGAGCCGACCAGCTCGATCTTCGACGTCGAGGAGGAAGAGGACGAGGAGCACGAGAAGCACGGCGAGGAAGAGCGCTGCGGCTACGACCCCGACACGGGCCACGAGGACGTGCTCGAAGACACCCCCGACTTCCTCGAGGACGCCCCCGAGGACGACGACCTCTGGTTCGAGCAGCGCCCCCCCAAGGACTTCGACTTCGACGACTGAGAATTCACAAAGTTGGCGCAGTTCCGTGCGCCACACGTGAATTGTTTTGTCGTAGGCTCGGGGCATGGCGCCCCTGAAGCGAAAAGGCGATCTCGCGGAGCTGAAGGTTGCCGCGGATCTCATCGACCGGGGCTGTCGACTCTCAATTCCATTTGGGGAGGATTGCGACTACGACCTGATCGCTGACTATGAAGGTCGACTCCATCGCGTGCAGGTCAAGCACGCCTGCTCCGACGGCCGGGTCGTACCGGTCCGCTGCTTCTCGCAATCGTTGACGCAGGGAAGGGTGCGAGCGATCAAGCTGTACACCTCAGAGACGGTGGATTGGATCGCTGTCTACGACTGCACTACCGAACGCTGCTTCTACTGCCCTTCCCGTGAGTTAGGCAAGGGGCGCAGGCAGCTAAGTCTGCGGTTGCTTCCTGCCCGGAACGGCCAGCGAATCGGAATCCGAGATGCGGAGGCCTATACGGATCCGGATTTCAGTGCGGACCCGGGAGTGGAGCCAGCCGGATTCGAACCGGCGGCCTCCTCCGTGCAAGGGAGGCGCTCTGCCAACTGAGCTATGGCCCCGTAGACCGAGATTGTAGGGCGGCGACCGCTAACCGATCAACGTCTCGGCCCAGTTCGCCTCAGGTACCTAACGATTCTTTTTTAATCGGGAGTCGTATAGGTTCCCGGCCCATGTCCCCTGACGCCTCCGGGAGCCAGCCCCTCCCTCCGGCCGCCGACGGCTTCTATCACCCTGCTTCGGAGGCGGAGCTGGTCGAGCTCGTGCGGCTGGCCAACCGCAAGGGCCTGCAGTTGCGGGTGCGCGGCGCCGCCCACTCGGTCTCGCACGCCATCTACACCGACCCGGCGCGGCCTTATCCCGATCGGATCACCGTGCAGACGCCGCCGTCCGGCCCCAACCTCAACCTGATGCTCGACCGCTACCGCGGCTGGCGGGTCCTGGATGAGGAGAGCCGGCTGGTCGAGGCCGACGCCGGCATCCACATCGGCCCCGACCCCAGCGACCCGACCGGCGGCGCGACCCTCGAGACCAGCCTGCTCTGGCAGCTCGTGACAGAGAAGGGATGGTCGCTGGAAGAGACCGGCGGCATCACCCACCAGACGATCAGCGGCTTCACCGCCACCGGCTCGGCCGGCGGCTCGACCAAGTTCGCCGCCACCAACAACCTCTGGGGCTTCCGCTACATCGACGGCCGCGGCCAGGTCCACGAAGTCACCCGCGACGACGAAGCCGACCTCTTCTACGCGATGTGCCCCAACCTCGGCCTGCTCGGCGTCGTCTCCAAGGTCATCCTCAAATGCGTCCCCGCCTTCAACATCGAAGGCGAAGAGGCGATCACGACGGTCGAGACCTGCCCCGCCGACCTCTTCGCCGCCGGCACCGCCGATCGTCCCGCGCTCGAACAGCTGCTGCGCGACACCGACTACGGCCGCCTGATCTGGTGGCCCCAGCGCGGCGCCGACCGGGTCGTCACCTGGCGCGCGCACCGCATCGAGCCCAAGCCGGACTTCAGGCCCAAGCCCTACACCCAGTTCGGCGACCACCCCGAAGCCGAGCAGTACCTCGTCGGCATCCTCTTCACGATCGTCGGCAACCTCGAAGATCTCTCGCAGGCCAAGGGCAAGCTCAACCCCGAGTTCGCCCAGCTCAAGCAGGCGCTGGAGCTGCTCGGCGAAAAGGACCTCGGGATGGTGGGCAAGCTGCTGGGCGACGTGCTGGCGGCGCTCGCCAAGGGCAGCGTCGACCTGACGATCACGCTGCTGGAGCCGCTGGCGAAGATGATCAAGCAGAAGCTGCCCGAGTTCCTGCCGAAGCTGTTCGACCTCTTCAACGAACTGGACGCCGACAAAAAGGGACCGGAAAAAGGGAAGCCGCAGTACTTCCACGACTTCGGCTGGCACGTGATGCCGATGGACAACCAGGCCAGCGACGTGCTGCTGCCGACCGAGTTCACCGAGGCCTGGCTGCCGCTGCCGCGCAGCGGCGAGGCCCTGCGGCTGCTCCGCGACTACTTCGCCGAGCCGAAGGACGAAGACGAGGCCCTGCGGCGCACCGGCACCTTCGGCTGGGAGCTCTACGCGACGGGGCCCGAGAGGTTCTGGCTCAACGCCGCCCACAGCGACGGCGAAGACGAGTGGCGCGACGGCGTCTTCCGCATCGACCCGTACTGGTTCGTCAACAACGCCGAAGACCCGGTGGAGGGGTTCTACGCGCAGTTCTGGTCGCTGCTGCGCGACGCGGGGATCCCCTTCCGCCTGCACTGGGGCAAGTTCCAGCCCCGCTACGCCGAGGGCGACCGCAGCTGGATCGACTTCTTCCGCGGCCAGTACCCGCGCTGGGACGACTTCCTCAAGCTGCGCGCCGAACGCGACCCGAACAACATCTTCCTCAGCGACTACTGGCGCGAACGGTTCGGCCTCTGGGACAAGCCCGCGCCGCAGCCGACCGAGGTCTAGCGCCTAGCCGATCAGCGTCTCCGCCCGGTGCGACTCGGGCAGGTTCTGGTCGGCGTGGTAGCTGGAGCGGACCAGGGGTCCGGCGGCGACGGACTCGAAGCCGAGGTCGTAGGCGGCCTGCTCGAGGGCGGCGAACTCGTCGGGGTGCCAGTAGCGGACGACGGGGAGGTGGTTTTCGGTCGGGCGCAGGTACTGGCCGACGGTGAGGACCTGGACGTGGTGCTCGCGCAGGAGGCCGAAGGTCTCGACCATCTCCTCGAAGCTCTCGCCGAGCCCGACCATCAGCCCGGACTTGGTGACGACCTCGTCGCCGCCCATCTCCTTCGCCATCCGCAGCACGCGGGCCGAGCGGAGGAACTGGGAGCCGCGGCGGGCGACCGGGTAGAGCCGCGGCACCGTCTCGACGTTGTGGTTGAAGACGTCGGGCCGCTCGTGGATCACCTTCGCCAGCGGCATCTCCTGGCCGCGGAAGTCGGGAGTGAGGACCTCGACCTTGCACCCCGGCGCCAGCATCCGGATCGAGCGGATTACGCCGACGAAGGCGCTCGCCCCGTAGTCGGGCAGGTCGTCGCGGTCGACCGAGGTGACGACGGCGTGGCGCAGTCCCATCGCCTTCACCTGGTTCGCCACGCGCAGCGGCTCCAGCGGGTCGTTCCAGGTCGGCTTGCCGGTCTGCACGTTGCAGAAGCCGCAGCGCCGGGTGCAGACGTCGCCGAGGATCATGAAGGTCGCCGTCCCACGCTCCCAGCACTCGCCGACGTTGGGGCAGTTCGCCTCCTCGCAGACCGTATGGAGGTTGTCGGCGCCGATCTTCTCCTTCAGCCGCCGGTAGTTCGGCCCGCCCGGCGCAGGCACCTTCAGCCACGGCGGCTTGCGGGCGCGGCGAAAGGGGACGGTCCCCTCGGCGCCAGCGGCGGTTCCGCCCGGCTTGGCGCGGGAGCGGGTGACATGGATGCGCTCGACGGTCTCGCTCATTCGGCTCCGCTGAGAGTAGCGGGCGGCACCTCCTGCCCGAGCTCGGCCAGCGGCGTGGGGACCGGCTCGCGCCCGAAGACCTCGGCGTAGCGGGCGATCACCGTGGCGGCGAAGGCGTCGAGGTCCTGCTCGGTGCCGAGCTCGCGCGAGAGCGAGGTCATCGCCACCCCCTCGATCCCGCACGGCACCACCCACTCGAACGGCTGCAGGTCGTTGTTGACGTTGACCGCCAGGCCGTGCGTAGTAACGCCGCGGCTGACGTGGAGCCCGATCGACCCGATCTTCCGCGCCCCCCCCGATGCCGACGGGCCGATTTCGGTCCATATAGGACCGTTTTCGTCCCGTCGGCCGTGAGTTGACGGGGATTGTGGGACCCAGACGCCGGTCAGGCCCTCGATCGTGCGGGCGGTTACGCCGTGCTCGCCGAGCGCCTCGATCATCGTCCGCTCCAGGCCGCGCACGTACATATGGACGTCGTCGCCGTAGGCGCCGAGGTGGACGATCGGGTAGGCGACAAGCTGGCCCGGCCCGTGGTAGGTGACGAGGCCGCCGCGGTCGGTGTCGCGCACCTCGATCCCCTGCGCTTCGTACCACTCGGCCCCCATCGGCAGCTCCTCCGGCTGCGAGCGCCTCCCGCGGGTGTAGACGGGCGGGTGCTCGAGCAGCAGCAGCACGTCGGGAATCTCCCCCCGCTGGCGCTGCGCCTCCAGCTGTCGCTGCAGCTCACGCGCCTCTTCGTAGGCCACGAGCCCGCAACTCACAACCAGGATGTTGTCGGCCATTTACCAATCGTTGCAGGCGCTCGGCTTATGCTTTGACCGCCCCTGCCCATGGTCCAGTCCAAGCCCCTCCGCCCCGAATGGCTTCCGGCCGTGGCGCTCAGCTCTTTGCTGGCGCTGGCGATGCTGATCTGGAGCCCCAAGGTCGGTGACCTTGCCGCCCAGGTCTTCCGCACTGAGCTCTTCCAGCAGGCCGGCCTCGCGATCTGGAACGGCAGCTGGTACGGCGGCCACTACACCCTCACCTACAGCCTTCTCTCCCCGCCACTGGGAGCGCTGCTGGGGCCGCAGGTGGTGGGGATGCTCGCCGTCATCGCCTCCTCCTACTTCTTCGACCGCCTGGTCCGCGACCGCTGGGGCGCCGACGCGCGCTGGGCGACCCTCTGGTTCGCCGCCGGCGTCGTCACCCTGATGGCCGACGGCCAGATCACCTTCGCCCTCGGCGTCGCCTTCGGCCTGGCGGCGCTGCGCGCCCTGCAGACCGGCCGCAAGCCGCTGGTGCTCGCGGCCGCGGCCGCGACCCCGCTCGCCAGCCCGGTCGCCGGCGCCTTCCTCGCGGGGACCGTGCTAGCCGGCGCGGTCGAACCGGGCCGCCGCGTCAACCGCATCGCGCTCGGCGCCGGCGCCCTGGCCCTGGTCCTCACCGTCGCCCCGAACCTCGCCTTCCCCGAAGCCGGCCAGTTCCCGTTCGCCTTCTCCTCCTACATCGCGATCCCGCTCTGGTGCGCCGGCGCCTTCGTCCTCACCCAGGGCGTGCGACGCGAGGAGCGGCAGCTGCGGCGGGTGCTCGCCGGCTACCTGCTCGCCTCGACCCTGATCTTCCTGATGCCGAACGCGATGGGCGGCAACGCCGTCCGCCTCGGCGCCCTCTTCGGCGGCCCCGTCCTCGCCGCTGTGCTGCTCTCGCGCCGCCCGCGCCGCGCCGTTCCCCGTTGGCTCTTCGCCCCGGTCCTCGCGCTGGCGATTGCGGGCAGCCTCTACTGGCAACTCGACGCCAGCGTCGCCCAGATCGCCCGCTCGGTCGGCGACCCCTCGACCAACCCCGCCTACTTCGAACCGGCGGCGCACTGGCTGCGCGCCCATGGCGCCGATGGGACCCGGATCGAGGTGCCGCCAACCGCCAACCACTGGGAGTCGGCCTACCTGGCGCCGAAGTTCGAGCTGGCCCGCGGCTGGCTGCGCCAGCTCGACACCACGCGCGACGACCTCTTCTACGACGAAAAGGAGCTGACCGCCGCCACCTACGGCACCTGGCTGCGCTCCAACGCGATCACCTACGTCGCCCTCCCGGACGCGCCGCTCGACTACTCCTCCGAAACCGAGCGCCAGCTGATCCTCAGCAACCCGCCCTACCTGACCCTGCGCTTCCGTTCCCAGCACTGGCGGATCTACGAAGTACGGGGCCCGAAGCCGCTGGTCGCCCCGCTCGGCGCCGCCGCAGCGAAGACTCTCTGGTTCGGCCGCCAGGGCTTCGCCCTCGACGTTCAGCGTCCCGGCGAGTTCCTCGTCCGCGTCAACTTCACCCCCTACTGGGCGATCACCCGGGGTGGCGGCTGCATCATCCGCCACGGGGACTGGACCGTCGCCCGCGCCTCCCACCCCGGCGTCTTCCGAGTCGCCGCCGACTTCTCCGTTGGCCGGGCGTGGAATGCGGTTACGGGCGCGCGGAAGACCTGCTGAACCTCTGCCGACGGGCCGAAAACGGTCCTATATACACCGAAATCGGCCCGTCGGTCTGGTTACGCGAGCGTTGCCAGCGCGGCCGAGACCACGTGCTCCTCGTGTGGGATCGCCGCCTGCTCGAGGCGTTTTGAGTAAGGCATGTGGACGTCGGCGCCGGTGACGCGCTGGACGGGGGCGTCGAGGTAGTCGAAGGCCTGCTCGGTGATCAGGGTCGCGAGGTTGGCGCCGACGCCGCCGTGGGGCCAGCCCTCCTCGACGATCACCGCCCGGTTCGTCTTGCGCACGGAGGCGAGGATCGTGTCGAGGTCGAGCGGGCGCAGGGTGCGCGGGTCGATCACCTCCGCCTCGACGCCGTGCTCGCCCGCCAGCGCCGCGGCCGCGGCCGCGGCCACCGACGCCATCCTCAGCACGCCGACGATCGTCACGTCGCCGCCCTCGCGCCGCACCGCCGCTTCGCCGAAGCGCAGCGGCACCTCGTCGGGGTCGCCGTCGGGCATCTCGCCGCGCGCGCCGTAGAGGCTCTCGTGCTCGATGAAGACCACCGGGTTGGGGTCGCGGATCGCCGCCTTCAGCAGCGCCTTGCCGTCGGCCGGAGTCGAGGGGCAGGCGACCAGCAGCCCCGGCACCTGCAGGAAGAGCGCCTCGAAGCTGTGGGAGTGGGTGGGGCCGAGCTGGTGCCCGCCGCCGCCCGGCATCCGGATCACCATCGGCACCTGCGCCTGGCCGTTGAACATGTAGGGGATCGCGGCGGCGTGGTTGACGATCTGGTCCAGCGCCAGCAGGCTGAAGTTGACCGTCATCAGCTCGACCACCGGCCGCAGCCCGTTCATCGCCGCGCCGATCCCGGCGCCGACGATCGTGTTCTCGGAGATCGGCGTGTCGCGCACCCGCCGCTCGCCGAACTCCTCTAGCAGCCCTTCGGTCACCTTGAAGGCGCCCTGGAAGACCGCCACGTCCTCGCCCATCACGAAGACCGCCTCGTCGCGCCGCATCTCCTCCGCCATCGCGTCGCGCAGCGCTTCCCGCATCCGCAGCTCCGCCATCAGTCGCCGCCCTCCGGTCGCACCTGCTCGGGCTCGTCCGCGACCTCGCGCTCGACGGCGACCCGCGGCTCGACCCCCTCCTGCGCGTCGCCGTGCGTCGCCGGGTTCGGGCGCTCACCCGTCGGCTGCTCGGCGTAGGCGGCGCCGGCCTCGGCCAGCTCGCGCGCCGCCGCCGGGATCTCGTCTTCGCGCTCGCCGCGGTGCGGCTCCGGGCTGCGCTCGTCGACCGCGTACCAGCCGCCCGGCTCGGTGCGGGCGTAGAGGCTTTCGTACATCGTCGCCAGCGGCGGTTCCGGCGAGGCTTCGGCGAACTCGACCGCGGCCTCGACCTCCCTGTCGGCCGCCTCCCGCGCCTGGCCCACCTCGCGCTCGCCCAGCACCCCGGCCTCAACGCAGCGCCGGGCGAACGTCTCGATCGGGTCTTTCTCCCGCCACTTCTCGACCTCCTCGCGCTCGCGGTAGACCTCGGGGTCGGCGGCGGAGTGGCCGCGGTAGCGGTAGGTGAAGGCCTCCAGCAGCGTCGGCCGCTGCTCCTCGCGCGCCTGCCGCAGCCCCTCGGCGACCCCCTCGCGCACCGCGCAGACGTCCATCCCGTCGACCCGCCGCCCGGGAATCCCATAGCCCTCCGCCTTCTTCGAGAGGTCGGTCTGGGCCGAGTGCCGCTCGACCGCGGTCCCCATCCCGTAGAGGTTGTTCTCGACCAGGAAGAAGAGCGGCAGCTTCCACAGCGCCGTCAGGTTCATCGTCTCGCCGAAGTTGCCGGTGTTGGAGGCGCCGTCGCCGAACATGCAGACGGTGACCGCGTCTTCGCCCTTGTACTGGGAGGCGAGGGCGAGGCCGGCGGCGATCGGCAGGTTGCCGCCGACGATCCCGTAGCCGCCCATGAACCGCTTCTCGGCGTCGAAGATGTGCATCGAGCCGCCACGGCCGCCGCTGGTCCCGCTGACGCGGCCGAACAGCTCGGCCATCACCCGCCCCGGCTCGGTGCCGCGGGCGATCGCGTGGCCGTGGGTGCGGTAGGTGCCGATCAGGAGGTCTTCGTCGCGCATCACCGAGGCGGTGCCGACGATCGTCGCCTCCTCGCCGATCGCCAGGTGCAGGAAGCCGCCGGCCCGCGCCCGCTGGTACTGCCGCCCCGCCTCCTCCTCGAAGCGGCGGATCAGCGCCATCCGGGCGAGCAGCTCATAACAGGTGGCGGCGTCAGGCAGATCTGCCATCGGGGGTCACATTACCCCGCGCGGGCTGCCGCCTCGACCGCTTCCTCGAGGCGGTCGTCGCCCCAGAAGACCTCGTCGCCGACGACCACGGCGGGGACGCCTTCGACGCCGAGGTCGCCGGCGCGGTCGGTCGCCTCCCGCAGCGCGCTCTTGACCACGTCGGTTTCGACCGCTTTCAGCAGCGCCCGCGGGTGCAGCTCGCAGGCGGCGCCGGCGATCATCACGTTGTCGGCGTCGCTTAAGTCGCGGCCGGCGGCGAAGGCCTGGCGGAAGGCGGCGAGGGAGAAGGAGACGGTGCGCCCGGTCTGCTTGGCGAAGGTCGCGACCCGCATCGCCACCAGCATGTTGCCCGGCCACGGCTTCGGCCAGGCGATCGGCGGCAGCCCGTACTCGGCGGCGCGCCGCTCGATCTCCGCCATCCCCTCGGCCCGCGCCGGCGTCTCCGCCCACGACCCCCGCTCGAAGCGCCGGAACAACCCCCCGAGCAGGATCGGCTGCCACTCCGGCTGCTCCAGCCCCGCTTCCGTGAACAGCCCGCTGATCCGCTCGGCGGACAGGTAGGCGTACGGGGACCCGAGGTCGTAGTAGAAGACAGCGTGCGCGCTCATTTCCCACCTGCCAAGGCGATGTACGCCCCTCGTCCGTACCCGTGCATCTCGATGAGCCCCTCTTGCTCAAGGGCTTTCTCGATGGCGAGCACGTGCTGCCGGGAGTAGCCGGAGAAATCCCGGATCTCTCCATTCGTGAGTTTGCCTCTTTCCTTCAGGAGCTCGAGGATCCTCAGCCGCACCCCCTCGTCCTCCAGCGGACGGTCAGCGTCGGTGACACCTTTCCCTCTCAGCCTCTCGGATAAGGGACGCGGAAGGTTGTAGGTCGCGGCTCGCCCTCGTCCGCGAGCGACCAGCAGACTGCGCTTGCGCATATCCGCCAGCTGATTAGCTGCCTCGGTCTCGCGTAGCTGCAGATGCTCGGAAGCAGACGCCCGATCTATCGATCCGACATCCACCAGTCGACGTATGACGATCAGGTCGTCGAGAGACAGTGGCCCATTGTCTCTTTCATGTTCGACCACCCAGGCTGCCAACTCGTCATTACCCCCCAAGGGCAGCGTCAGAGAAACCGATATCTCGTCCGCCGTATAGGTAGGAGGCCGTGAGCCGCCCCGCAGGAGGCCTTCGAAGATCCGGTCTACGCCAAGCCCCACTCGATTCACAAGGCCCAACCGTTGAAGGGCTCGAGCTAACAGCTCATTGCGGTGGACGGGCGGATGCCGTAAGACGTTGCCTGGATTGATCCCACCGAGGAAGCCACCAGGACTGGTGATCTCGACGTGGTCGGGGTGGATGGCGACGATGATGCCCTGCCTCGGAAAATAGTCCCGGTGGGCGACCGCATTGAGGATTGCCTCTCGGGCGACCTCCCAACTGAGGGTCGGAATCTCCAGTTGGGCAAATCCCCGTGGCTGGACGGTTCTCAGAGAGGTTGCTGCCGCGAGCGCGTCCTCGATGCGATCAAACTCCAAAAGCAGCGGCCCGCGGAGGTCGGCTCTCTGGTCATAACGCGTGGCGCTGACATACCGCAGGATCGTGATCTCGTGCTGGGGGATGAAACGAGCGATTGCGCTCTGCTTCCCGAATAGGAGGAGAGCCGCCTGGCTTAGCTCGGAGCCATTGGCAAGGCTAAGGGCTTGCAGAAGAGGCTCATCGTTCTGCTCTGCTAGATCCGCCAGGCCGGGTTGAAGGCGCAGAAGTTCCCGTGCTCGCTCCATGGCCTGGCCGTCCAGGTCGGTGATCTTTGCCCCTTCGAGCGGAGCGGCGCTGAGGTCGACTTCTCCGGAGGAGGCAATCATCCGGGCGAGGTTCGTGCCGGTAAGGGGCTGGCAGCTATCTCCCACCCTTATGGAGGCGACTCCAGCGCTCGTGGTATGAGGGGGGATCCCTTTCGGGATGTGGGCGGCAAGGAGGGTTCCCTCCGGCACGGTCAGCTCCTCGATCTCTATGAGGATATGCGGGTCGGTGGAGGAGTAAACGTCCCGCTCAAGTCCTCTATAAGAAGCGCCGCCGATCCCGACGATCGCTTTGTCTCGCCCCTTGACCCGGTCGGTGATTCCGATGAGCAAGCAACCTCCTCGCTGATTGGCGAAACAGACAGCCATCTCCACCAGCCATCGTTTGAGCTCATCCCTCCCGCGTGGCTTGCCCTTGATCTCTAGGGTCTCGCTCTCAAGCGAGTCGGCAGTGCCATTTTCGAGCTTGTCCAGCTCTGCTAGCAATTCCTCCGCTTTCCACCGCATAGAAATGCAAGTTAGCAATTCCTAATTGCATTTCCAAGCATTTAATTGCACGTGCAGAGCATTTATGCACGTGCAAAGAAAGGCAAGAAGGCGCTAGGCGTGGATCGCCCAGCCGTCGACGGCGCGCGCCGCGTCGAGGATCGCCTCCGACACCGTCGGGTGCGGGTGGACGATCCGGGCCAGCTCCTGGTGGCCGCCCTCCAGGGCCATCGTCGCCACCAGCTCGGCGATCATGTCGCAGGCGCGGTTGCCGACCGCGTGGGCGCCGAGGATCTCGCCGTACTTGGTCTCGACCACGAGCTTGACCATGCCGTCTTTGTCGTCGTAGACGGTGCCCGCCCCCTCGCCGGAAATTTTCTGCTTGCCGACCTTGACGTCGTGGCCGGCCTCCTTGGCCTGGGCCTCGGTGAGGCCGACGCTGGCGACCTGCGGGTGGCAGAAGGTGGCGCCGGCGACCAGGCCCTGGTCGACCGGGTACGTCTCCACCCCCGCCGCCGTCTCGACTGCGACGACGCCCTCCTCGGAGGCCTTGTGGGCAAGCGCCTTGGCGTTCACCAGGTCACCGATCGCGAAGACCTTGGAGTTGGTGGTGCGCTGGAACTCGTCGACTTTGACTTTGCCGTTCTCCTCCAGCTCGACCCCGGCCTCCTGCAGCCCCAGCCCCTCGACGTCGGGGCCGCGGCCGCCGGCGATGCAGAGATACTCGACCTCGGTCGTCGCTTCCCCGTAGGTGAGCTTGACGCTGTCCGCGCCGGCTTCGACGTTCTGCACCGGCGCCCCGGTCGAGATCTCGATCCCTTCGCGCTTGAAGACCCGTTCGACGACTTTGGCCATGTCGCGGTCCTCGGCCGGGAGGACCTGGTCGAGCATCTCGATCAGGACCACATCGGTGCCGAAGCGCGCGTAGGCGGAGGCGAGCTCGGCCCCCGACGCGCCGGCCCCGACGACGGCGATCCTGCCGGGCCGCTCCGCCAGCGACCAGGCGCCCCAGGTGTCGAGGACGCGGTCGCCGAACTCGACGCCGGGGATCGGCAGCGCCACCGAGCCGGTCGCGAGCGTCACCGCCTTCGCCTCGTAGACCTCGTCGCCGACCTTGACGTTGCCCTCCGCGGTCAGCGAGCCGTCGCCCTGGATGAACTCGATCTTGTTTTTCTTCCACAGCCCTTCGACCCCGCCCGAGAGCGTCGCCGAGACGTCGGCGCGCCGTTTCTGCAGCGCCTCCCAGTCGAGCGAGGCGCCCTCGACGACGACCCCCAGCTCGGCGCTGTTCTGCGCCTCGTGGAAGATCTCCGCCGTGCGCAGCACCGTCTTCGCCGGGATGCAGGCGTAGTTGAGGCAGCGGCCGCCGGCTTTGTCGCGCTCGACCACCGCGGTCCTCTGGCCCAGCTGGGCGGCGCGGATGGCGGCGACGTAGCCGCCGGGCCCCCCGCCGATGACGATCTGGTCGAAGGAGTCGGCCATGCGTGCGCAGCCTATAGAAGGTGCGGTGCGGGCATTTCCCCGCGGCTACCCCTTCTTCTGGCCGGGAACCCGACCGGCGAGGCGGCCGAGCGGCCCGACCGCTCCCTGCAGCGTCTCGACGCTCGAGTTGAGGCCGTCGATCCCGGTGAGGATCCGCTCCATCAGCTCGTTGAGCTGGGTGAGGCCGTGGTCGAGGGTGGTCAAGCCCTCGTCGATCCGGTCGATGCCATCCTCCAGCCGTCCCATCGTCTCCGGCAGCTGCGCCAGGTGGCCTTGCACCTCGACCAGCACCGGCATCGCCGCCTCGATCGTCGCCATCCGCTCGTCCATCGGTCCCAGCGCCTTGGTGTCGCCGGCGACGCGGTCGAGCGCTGCGGCGACCCGCTCCAGCGCCGCCGTGTGCTCCTTCATCGCCCGCGTGTTCTCGGCGATCTCCGGCAGCCGCCGCAGCGCCGCGACGGCGTCGGCGGGGAACCCGGTGACCCCGCTGATCGAGGGCAGCTTTGGCGCCATCGCTAGTCCCGCGGCCGGGTCGGCATCTGGATCCGCGCCATCGCCTTGACCATGAAGTAGAAGAAGGTACCGGCGCCGGCGAGCAGGGCGATGGTGCCGATGAACTGGGGGACGGTCGACGCGCTGGCGATGAGGCCGAAGAAGGCGCTGAAGAGGAGGAAGACGAGGATCAGCTGGAAGCCGAGCACGGCCCAGTAGCGGGCGCGCCACATCCCCCAGGACATCACCCCCATGATCAGCGCCGGCGCCGCCACCTGGGCGAATTTCGGGACCTCGCCGTTGACCTTCACCCCGGCCAGGTAGCCGCCGACGATCGAGAGCGCGATCAGGGCGGAGACGACGGCGCCGACGGTGACCACGGTCGGCCGCTCGCCCTCGGCCAGCGGCTCCAGCTTCTCCCGCGCCTCCTGGTTGCGCTGCTCGGCCTTGGCGTAGCCGCGCGTCATCGCGTCGGCGCCGCGCTGCTTGCGCTTGACCCGCTCCTCAGCCACCGGGCGCCACGCCCTTCTCGCGGGTGGCAAAGGCCTGCCGCAGCGCCGTCGCCGCGGCAGCCGGGTCGACGGAGTCGCGGATTGCCCGCACCGCGCAGAGCCGCTCCGCCCCCGCCTCGACCACCTGGCCGGCGTTGGACGAGTCGATGCCGCCGATCGCAAAGAACGGGTGCGGCGCCTGCTGCGCCGCGTGAGCGATCAGCCCCAGCCCGACCGCGGGCCGCCCCTCCTTCGTCGGCGTCTCCCAGATCGGGCCCACGCTTATGTAGTCGACCGGGCGCTCGGCGCTGGCCGCGATCTGCTCCTCGGAGTGGGTCGAGAGGCCGACGATCGCGTCGGGGCCGAGGATCTCCCGCGCCCGCTCGGCGCTGACGTCGTCCTGGCCGACGTGGACGCCGTCGGCGTTGCAGCGGCGCGCCAGTTCGGGGTCGTCGTTGAGGATGAAGAGGGCGCTGAAGGTGTCGGCGATGCGGCGGAAAGTCTGGGCGGCGCGCTCGATCTCCGCCTTGCCGAGCTCCTTCTCGCGCAGCTGGACGATGTCGGCGCCGCCGGTCAGCGCCGCTCGCAGCAGCGCTTCAAGGTCGCCGGCCGGCCGCGCCTCGCAGACGAAATAGAGGCGGGCCGTCCGCAGGCGCTCGCGGCGCAGCGGGCCATCTCCCTCGGGCAGCGACAGGCTCATGTCCCCGATTATTGCTGGCGAACCCCCTCCACCGGGTATGGAGACGGGTAGCATCGGAGATGCACGGGAGCCCGCGAGGGCTGAGAGGGTGGCATCGAGGCCACCGACCGTCTGGACCTGATCCGGGTAATGCCGGCGGAGGCAAAGCGGTGACTGAGAAGCGCAGTTTCGACGTGGTGTTTGTTGGCGGCGGAGTGATCGGGCTCAGCTGTGCCTGGCGGGCTGCCCAACGCGGGGCGCGGGTGGCCGTGTTGGAGCGCGGCGAGCCGGGGTGCGGCGCGACCCGGGTCGCGGCCGGGATGCTGGCGCCGGTCGGCGAGCTGACCTTCGGCGAGCCGGAACTGCTGGAGCTGACCCTGGCGGCGGCCCGGCTCTACCCGCAGTTCGTCGCCGAGCTGGAAGCGGCGAGCGGGGAGGAGACGGGCTACCGGCAGCTGGGAGCTCTGCACGTCGCCCTCGACCGCGACGAGGCGGCGCAGCTGCGGCGGGTGCACGAGCTGCAGCGCTCGCTGGAGCTGGAGGCGGAGTGGCTGCCGCCGCGCCGCTGCCGCGAGCTGGAGTCGGGCCTGACGCCCTCATTCCACGGCGGCGTCTTCGCCGCGGGCGAGGCGGCGGTCGACCCGCGGGCGCTGAGCCGGGCGCTGGCGGCGGCACTGCGGGCAGAGGGCGCTGAGGTGCAGACGGGCATCGAGGTTGTCGCCGGGGTCTTCGACGGAGGGCGACTGGCTGGGGTGAGGGCCCAGTCGACCGGTGCAGCCGATCCAGGAAGCGATGTCCAACGCGAGTACCTCGCCGAGACGGTTGTCCTCGCCACCGGCGCCTGGTCGGGCGCCACCCAGTGGCTGCCCGAGCACGCTCGCCCCCGCGTCCGCCCGGTCAAAGGACAGGTGCTGGAGCTGCGGCGCCGTGACGGCGAGCCGCCGGCGCGCCACATCCTCGCCTCCGAGCGCGTCTACCTGGTGCCGCGCCCCGACGGCCGCCTGATCGTCGGTGCCACGGTCGAAGAGATGGGATTCGACACCACTGTCACCGCCGGCGGGGTCCACGAGCTCCTGCGCGAGGCCTATCGCCTGCTTCCCGACGTCGCCGAGATGGAGCTGCTCGACGCGATCGCCGGCCTCCGCCCGGGCACCCCGGACAACCTCCCGCTGGTCGGCCCCGGCGCGATCGATGGCCTCGTCCTCGCCACCGGCCACTTCCGCAACGGCATTCTCCTCGCGCCGCTGGCGGCCGAAGCGGTGGCGGACCTCCTAACCGGCGTTCGTCCTTTTACGGGCATATCCCCGGAAAAGGACGAACGCGCTGTCACGACAGTGGGGCAGAACTCATGAAGATCGAGCTGAATGGAGAGCCGCGCGAGCTGCCGCAGGGGGCGACGGTGGACGTCGCCGTGCGCGAGTCGGGCGCGGGGGAGGGGGGACGCGGCGTCGCCGTCGCCCTCGACGGCGAGGTCGTCCCCCGCGGCGAGTGGGAGCGGACGCCGCTGCGCGAGGGCCAGGCGGTGGAGGTGCTGGCGGCGATCCAGGGCGGTGCCGAAACCTGGGAGCTCGGCGGGCGCGAGTGGTCCTCGCGGCTGATCGCCGGCACCGGCGGCTTCCGCTCGCTGGAGCAGATGGAGCAGGCGCTCGCCGCCGCCGGGACCGAGATCGTCACCGTCGCCCTGCGCCGGATCGACCCCGCCGCCGAGGGCTCGGTCCTCGACGTGATCGACCGCCTCGGCCTCTTCGCCCTCCCCAACACCGCCGGCTGCTACACCGCCCGCGACGCGGTCCGTACCGCCAGGCTCGCCCGCGAGGCCTTCCAGACCGACTGGATCAAGCTCGAGGTGATCGGCGACGACCGCACCCTCTACCCGGACGCGGTCGAGCTGGTCGACGCCGCCGAGCAACTGGTCGGCGACGGCTTCACCGTCCTCCCCTACACCAACGACGACCCGATCCTCGCCCGCCGCCTCGAGGAGGCCGGCTGCGCGGCGGTGATGCCGCTCGGCTCCCCGATCGGCTCCGGCGCCGGCATCCGCAACATGTACAACATCGCGATCATCACCGAGCGCGCAGCGGTGCCGGTGATCCTCGACGCCGGCATCGGCACCGCCTCCGACGCCGCCCAGGCGCTGGAGCTCGGCTGCGACGCCGTCCTCGCCGCCAGCGCCATCTTCGGCGCCGCCGACCCGGTGGCGATGGCCACCGCCCTGCGCCGCGCCGTCGAGGCCGGCCAACTCGCCCGCCGCGCCGGCCGCATCCCCCGCCGCACCCACGCCGAGGCCTCGACCGCCTACGAAGGCCTCCCCGACCTCTCCTGAACTACCAGAGCGGCGCGCCCTCGTTCAGCCGCGCCGCTCGCGGAACGAGGCCGCGACCTCGACGGTCTCCCGCTCGGCGCCGAGCGGGAACACGTGCAGCGCATCGACGCCCGGGACCGCGGCCAGCTCCGCCGCCAGCTCCTTCGCCAAGACGACCCCCTCGCCCGCGACGATCCGGTCGAGAGAGCGTCGGGGAATCCCGACCCCGGGCAGGGCCGAAGCGCGGTCCGCCATCGTCGCGCTGCGAAGGAGAGCGACGCCGGCGTAGAACCGGACGCCGGCGAGGAGGCTGGAGGCCCGCTCGAGAAAGGCGGCAAGCCGGTCGAGGTCGAAGACCATCTGGGATTGCAGGAACTCGGCGCCGGCGGCGACCTTCCGCTCCAGCAGCTCCAGCTCCTTGTCGAGGTCGGCGGCGAAAGGGTTGACCACGGCGCCGACTGCGAGGTCGTGCGGCGCCGCCCACCCGCGCGCCTCGCCGATCAAGGCCGTCGCCGTCATGTCCTTCACCCGCGGCGCCGGGCCCGCCGGGTCGCCCTGGAGGCAGAGGGCCCCCTCCGATCCGAGCGCGGCCGCTCCGACTATCTGGGATCGCAGCGCCAGCCGGTTGCGGTCGCGGCAGGAGACGTGGACGACCGTCGCCACTCCCTGCTCCCGCGCCAGGGCGATCGCGGCGAGCGGTGACATCCTCGCCTGAGCGGCGTGGTTGTCGGTCAGGCCGACGATGTCGACCGCCTCGGCGAGGACGGCGATCCGTTCGCGCACCCGCTCCGCTTCCGGCCGCTCCGGAAGTGAAACCTCGGCTGAGACGAGGGCGGTCCGGAGCATGCGACGCAGGGTATAGGCACGTCCCGTGCCGCGCCGCACTCTCTGCGGCATTGGGCAGCGGAGCCGACATCGAGCAAGCCCGAGCTCTACCCTTGGAATGCAGCACGGTCGGGAGGCGGCTGGCAGAGCCGGATCCCCGACTTCTGCCCCTGTAGCTCAGTTGGTTAGAGCGGCGGCCTTTTAAGCCGCGCGGCGCGGGTTCGAATCCCGCCGGGGGCACTTGCTTGAGCCTTACCCGCGGTCGTCGCCGTCGGCGTAAAAGCCGCCGATCCCGACGAACCCTGCACGCAGTGTCGCCAATTCCTCGCCGCGCCCCTGGGCCAGTCTCAAGGCGATGAGGGTGACGATGGCACCTGCCCTCACCTCGGTGCAGCGGCCGGGACCGATCGCTGCGGCCACAGCATCGACGACCGCCTGGAAGTAACGCTGGGGAGTCTCGATTCGAGCGCAGCGCGAGTGGACCAGGCAAAGCGCGGCAAGAAGCGGCTCAGCCTCGATGGCCGCGATCAAAGTGTCGATCGCCCATTCGAGGCGGGTGCGGCGCGGGGTGTCCTCCGGGGGTTGCGCCAGCGGCTGCGTCAGGCGCAGCGTCGCAAACTCACAGGCGTATTCGACGCTGGCGGGCCTGCTGGGGAACAGTTCGAAGAACGTCGACTTGGCCATCCGCGCCGTCGCCGTGATGTCGATTGTGCGCAGGCGCTGCGTTTCGATCTCCTGGGCGGCCTCGGCTACCCCCCTCGCCACCCGCTCGCGCCGGAAAGCGGCGACCACCTCGCGGTCGAGCTCCGGCCGGACCGTCCCCCGCGTCACGGGTCCTTGGCGGCGTCCATCGCCGCGAACGCGGCATCCTCGCCGAAGTAGGTGAGGACGAGGACGTAGAGGAGGTCGCCCAGCAGCGCCGGCGCGCGCTCCGCTTCGCCGCTGACCAGGAGGCCGCGGACCATGTTCTCGATTGCCCCTATCATCAGAGCTGCCGTCGACGAAGGACCCGTATGAATCGAGTTTGGCTGGCGGCGGGCGCCTTCCAGGGCGCGGGTGAGGCGCTCCATGATCTTTTGCTGTACCGCCACGACCGGCTCGCCGGCGGCGCGTGCCTCAACCAGCAGGGCAGCCGCAATTGCCGGCTTGGCGGCCACGAAGTCCAGAAACTGGCCCAGGGCAACGCGCAAAGCGTCGATGCACTCTTCGGCTCCCTTGGCGGTGGCGAGGAGCTCATCGGTCAGCTCTTCGCTCACCGCTTCGTAGGCGGTGAGGAAGCATTCCTCCTTGTCGCTGAAGAGCTGGTAGAACCGGGTGCGCGGGGCGCCGGACCGCCGCAGGACGTCCTCGACGCGCGTTCCGGGGTAGCCGATCTCGCCGACGCTCGCAAGCATCGCTTCGCAGATCTCCCGCGAGCTCAAATGGTCCTGAGGCGTATCTCTCGGTGGCCTGGAGTCCCTGCCCATCGGCGCCGGTACCCTATCCCATTTTTGGGAACGCAACTCCCCATATATTTACTGCCGAGTTCTAAAGCAATGAAACAAGATCATCTCAACGCGGTATGCTCGACGCATGAGAGCGTTGCCAGGCAAGGAGTCTCGCCTTCCGCCAGGCCCTCTCCCAGTTACCCGCGATGCGGCTCCGGCCGATCAGCGCCGCCGGATCGTGAAGGCTGCCGCGGAACTGATCGCCAAGCGCGGTTACCAGGGGACCAGCGCGGAGCTGATAGTGCGGCGGGCAAAAGTCGGCTACACGACCTTCTACAAGCACTTCGGCGACAAAGAGGAGTGCCTGCTTGCCCTTTTCGACGAGGCGGCAGCGGTGGGCGAGCAGGCCGTCGAGGACGCCTACCAGCAGACCGAGGGGAGCTGGCCGGAGAAGGTCGCAGCGGGGCTGAGCGCCCTCTTCGAGCAGATCCTTGCCCACCCGACCGTAGCCCGGGTCTGCCTGGTCGAGACGCTCACCGCCGGCCCCGCCGCCGTGGCCCGCTACGAGGCGGCGCTGCGGAGCTTCGAGCCGATGCTGCGTCCCGGCCGCAAGTGCAATCCGCGAGGCGAGCAGCTGCCCGACACCCTGGAGGCGACGGTGGGCGGGGGCGTCTTGTGGGTCGCCTACCAGCGACTGATCGTCGGCGAAGCCGACAAGTTGCCGGACCTGTTGCCGGAGACGGTCGAGTTCGTCCTCACCCCATATGTGGGCGAGGCGGAGGCGGTGCGGGTCGCCGATGAACTCCTCGACCGAGCACCCGCCGCTACCTGAGCTCGATCGCGAGCGGCTCCACAGCGCCCTGGTCGAGCTCTCGCTCGAGCGCGGCTACCAGAACGTCTCGCTGGAGGACCTCCTGGAGCATGCCGGCGTAGACCAGGCCACCTTCGAGCGCCGTTTCGCCGACGTCGAAGCCTGCTTCGCCGACTACCTGCAGAAGAACCTCCAGGCCTTTCTGATCGAGATCGGGGGCGCGATGCAGGGCAGCGAGGGCTGGCGCGAGCAGATCCGCGCCGCCGCCTACGCGATCCTCGTCTTCTGGCGCGCGGACGAGGGCCGCGCGCAGATGATGCTGGGCGAGGTCCTCGCCGCCGGTCCCCGGGCTCAGCTCGTGCGCGACCAGGGCATGGAGCTGATGTTCGACCTGATCGACCAGGGCCGGTCGCTGATGGATGACCCTGACATGCTCACGCGGGCGACCGCCGAGGCGGTGGGGGGCGCCATCCTCAACCAGATGCATCTCGCGCTCCAGCGCGGCGAACTGGCACGGGGAGAGGAGCTCGTGCCGAAATTGATGTACACGGTCGTCTTGCCATATCTGGGGACCGAGGCGGCCTTGGAGGAGCTGGAGATGCCACCGCCGGGGGAGCCGTAGATATCCTCCTGGCGTGTCAGAGGAGGAGCTCGGCCCCCTACCCGCCGGTCGCCACGGCTTCTCCCGGGAGCAGGTGGCCGCTCACCAGCGCGAGCGCCTGATCGCCGGCATGGCCGCGGCCGTGGCCGAGCACGGCTACCAGGCGGTCACCATCACCCACATCACCCGCGCCGCGCGGGTATCGCGGCGAGTCTTCTACGAACATTTCGACTCCACCGAGGAGCTCTTCCTCGCCGCCTTCGAGGTCGTGGTCGCCCACCTGCGGCAGCTGATCGAGGAGGCGATCGCCGACGCCGACGACTGGCCGCACCGGATCGTCGCCGGCCTGCGCGCCCTGCTCGGCTTTCTCGACGCCGAACCGGACCTGGCGCGCCTCTGCCTCGTCGACTCGATCACCGCCGGGCCGGCCGTGTCGAAGCACTTCCGGGACACCCTCAACGGCTTCGCGCCGCTGCTCGAGGCCGGCCGCGCGGAGCGCGAAAACCTACGGCCGCTGCCGGACTCGACCGAGGAATCGCTGCTCGGGGCGCTCGCCTCGATGCTGAGCCGCTCGATCGCGTTCGGCGACGCGACCAAGCTGCCGGAGCTCCTCCCCGACCTGGTCGAGTTCGTCCTCATGCCCTATCTCGGGCCCGAGGAGGCCCACCGGCTCGCTGCCGAGACCTCATAGGTCCTCTTTAGGAACCTTAGGCTCCTTCTGGGAACGCTTACTTGACCACCGGCTATCAGCTGTGCTTTACTGCCCAAGACGCACAACTCCGTTTGGGAACGGAGCCCACCAAAGCTTGCGTCTGCCGCATTCCCCGTGCGTGCAGCGCAGGGGGCCAAGACCCTGCTGGCCCATCGAGCGGGGCGGCTGATCCCGGAAGCGTCGAGGCTCCCTAGCCTCGGATTGGGCCGCTGCCCGTCGCTCGTTCCCCCTCCACCCCGCCGCCCGGAAACCCCAACCCGCCGGGCGGCGGGAGAGGGCCTCACCCAGCTCCGAAATTGTCCGAGTTCTTACCGAGAGTTGGGAACTCTCATCACCTTTCAGGAATGTCACTTGACGTTTCCTCTCCGACCTGCTTAGCTACCGCCACCGCTGGTACTCGGGCACACACCCGGGAACGATCATCACCCAAAAGCGGTTGGCAGGAAAGCCAGGGAGTTACAGGGACATAAGCGATTTTCGCCTGAGGCCAGGCCGACCACCCAACGGGGCGGCAGGGCAGCAGCAGGAAGGAGAGACATAAGTGGGACCCCGACCTCGCGCATACACCGCACCGGCCCAGGCCGGTGCTCTCGCATGCCGTCGACGGCCCACCGTTCTCCTTCGGTCCTCGATCGCCACCCCGGGGCAGCGCGCCGCGTTCCCCTCAACCACGACCAAGGGAGAGAACCACTGATGTCAAGGTTCCTACGCCACCCAGTTCGCGCCATCCGCGAACCCTTCGGGACCGCCGGCCTCATCGTCGCCTGCGTCGCCCTCGTCCTCGCGCTGACCGGCGCCGCCTTCGCCGCCGGCAAGCTGACTTCCAAGGAGAAGAAGGAAGTCGAAAAAATCGCCAAGAAATTCGCCGGCAAGGCGGGAGCGCCCGGTGCGCCTGGCGCCAACGGCACCAATGGAGCGAGCGGCGCCCCCGGCGCGGCGGGCAAGTCCATCGCCGTCAGCAAGATCGAACCGGGCGAAGAAGCCTGCGAAGAACGCGGCGGCGTCGAAGTCAAGACCGAAGGCTCCGGCTCGGCCCGGGAAGTCTGCAACGGCAAAGCCGGCGCCGACGGCACCAACGGCACCTTTTCCACCGAACCGCTGCCGTCCGGTCAGACCCTGACCGGCGTTTGGTCAACCGCGACCCAGGGCCCTGTCGGCGAAACGCACGTTGAACCGCAGGAAGAAGAAATCGAATACGCGGTCGAAACCGAACCCGGCGTCTTCGAAAACAAGAAGAAGACTGTCGTTACCAGCGTAAGCGCCCCGATTACCAATTCGTCGGGGAACACCACCGTTTCGATCTCGCTCCCGATCGAAGTCAAGCCGGCCCCTCAAGCAGTCCTCGAGGCCCAACCTGGCTTCCCGGGCGGGTACGGGCTTGAAAAGGAAGCATTCTCCTTCGTATTCCAGACCTGGAGTGAAGACTGCCCCGGCAGCGCCGAAGAACCCAAGGCGGCCCCCGGCTTTCTCTGCCTCTACGTCTCCGAAGGGGTAGCGACTCCAGAACCGTCTTCGAGAATTGAAGCCGCCCATTCGTTCGGCGTCAATATTCCCCTCCACATCAGCGAAGCCGGCAGCCGCCGAGTATCCGGCTCCTGGGCGGTGACCGCGAGCTAGACGCCGCTTCCGGTCGCAGCTCCCCCTTCGCTTGGGGGAGCTGCCCCGGGCGGTGATCGGTGGCTGAGGCTCCAGAGAAAGGCAGATAGATGATGGAGACCACCATTCGAAGCGAGCGCGGGAGCACCCGAGGGCCTCGCCTTGCTGTCCTGGCCTTGGCGGCGCTTCTCCTGCTTGCCTTCGCAACGAGCTCGGCCGCTGCCGATGTTTCCAACCACGAATTCCTCTATCGCCTCGGCGGGGGCGAAACGCCTGCTGGACGCTTCACCTCCTACGGCGTCGCCGTCGACAACTCCTCAGGTTCCTCCTCCGGCGATCTCTACCTCGCCGACCTGGCAAACCGCCTGCTCGACAAGTACGCACCCGCTGCGAGCGCCGCCAGCTACCTGTGCCAGATCACCGGTCGGGGTGAAGGCTCGACCTCCCCGAGCGAGTGCGACGCCGGCGGGCCGGCCCCTGGCCTTCCCGCCCCCCGCGGCGTGGCCACCGATCCAGCCACCGGCGCCGTCTACGTCTCGGTTCTCGCCGCCGACGAGGTGCAGACGTACGAGGCACCCGCCTCCGGCACCTACACCCTCAGCTTCGAAGGCCAAACCACCAACCCCATCGCCGCCACCGCCTCGACCGGCACGATCGAAGCCGAACTGGAGCGCCTCTCGACGATCGGCACCGGCAAGGTCGTCGTCTCCGAAGACGAAGCTCAGCTGCTCGTCAAGTTCATCGCCTCCCTCGCCGACCGCAACGTCCCCCAGATCGTCGGCGGCGGCGTCACCGTCGCCACCAAGGTCGAAGGGGGCCCCGGCGCCGTCGACCGCTTCAGCGCGGCCGGGCTCTACGAAAAGCAGCTCGAACTCGGCAGCGCCGAAGCCGCCAACCTGGCGGTTTCCGCCGCGACCGGGAACGTCCTCATCGCCGACGAATCCAACAACCGCATCCTCGAATGGGATCCCACCGCGGAAACGACGAAGACCTTCTCGACCGGCGCCGACACCCCGGCGGGATCGTTCGCGGCGGTGCGAGGCCTCGCCGTCGACAACGATCCTTCGAGCCCTGCTTACGGCGACGTCTACGTCAGCGACCGCAACAACGTCGTCGTCGATCGCTTCGAACCCTCCGGCGCCTACCAGTGCCAGATCACCGGCGCCGGCAGCTCCTCGACCTCCCCCAGCGAGTGCGACACTTCCGAACCGGGATTGCCGAGCGGCCCCTTCGCCCGGAAGGAACAATTCCCCGGCTCCGGCTCCGGGTTCGTCGGCGGGCCCGAAGGCCTCGCGGTCGATCCCACTACCGGTCACCTCTACGTCGTCGAGGTCCGCCCGACCTTCGAAAAGACCGTCTTCGGCGAACGATACCGTCCCGCCGGTTTCGTTGACGAGTTTGGCCCCTCGGGGGCCTACTACTCGAGTCTTTCCAGAGCCGGAACTAGGGAATTGCAGCCAGCGGCTCTCGCGATCAGCGCCGACACCGGAGACCTGTTCATCTCGGGGTCTAACAATCCAAACGAAATCTACGTCTTCGGCCCCGACAGCCCCGTCGTTCACACGGCCAAGGCGACCAGCGTCGGCGCCACCTCCGCCACCTTGCAAGGCACCGTCAATCCCCTCGGCGTCGAAGTCACCGCCTGCCGCTTCGAATACCTCGAAGTCTCCAAGTACGAAGCCGAAGCCGAAGAACCCCTCGCCGGCGCGAAGACGGCCCCCTGCGAAGTCGAAGGCGGCGGCCCGGTCGGCTCCGGCGCTCGGCCCGTCTCGGTCCACGCTGACGTTGCGCTCAAGGCGGACACCGGCTACGCCTATCGCATCGAGGCCGAAAACGCCCGCGCCGCCTCCGCCGGGGAGGTGTTCATTTTCGGCCCTCCGGGCGCCAAGACCGACGCCGCAACCGAACTCACCCAGAGCTCGGCGACCCTGAACGGCACGGTCGAACCCGAGAACGTCGCCACCACCTACCAGTTCGAATGGGCGACCCAGAAGGAATTCGAAGAAGGCGCCTACGGCCATACCGCTCCCGCCGCCCCGGCCTCCGCTGGCGAAGGATCGGCTGAAATCTCCGTGTCCCAGCCCCTGAGCGGTCTACAGCTCGGGTCCACCTACCACTACCGCCTCACCGTGGCCAATGCGTCCGGCACCTACACCGCCGCCGACCGCTCCTTCGCCACCCTCCCCGCTCTGTTCGTCGACGCTCAGCCCGCGGCCTCCATCGGCTCCTCCTCCGCGATCCTCCAGGCCTACGTCGACCCCCTCGGAGCCACGCTCACCGAATGCCGCTTCCAGTACGTCGAAGCCGCCAGCTACCAACCCGCCGCCCCCGACCCTTACGCCGCCGGCTCCTCAGTGCCCTGCGAAGGCGCCCTCCCCTCGGGCAGCTCGCCGAGCCTCGTCGAAGCCAAGCTCGAAGGCCTCGAGCCGCAGACCGAATACCGCTTCCGGCTCACGGCCGAAAACGCCAACGGCGATCTCCAGGGCGCCGGCGAACCGCTGACCACCGAACCCGCTCCGGGCTCCTGCCCCAACGAAGCCCGCCGCACCGAACAGAGCGCCACCTTCCTGCCCCAGTGCCGCGCCTACGAGCAGGTCAGCCCCGAGGAAAAGGACTCCGCGCCGGTCGAAGAGGGCGGCGCCTCCCCCTCGCTCGCTTCCTCCGGCCAGCGCGTCGGCTTCGTCTCCAGGGGCGTTTTCGCCGGCACCGGCTCTAACCCCTATGCGTTCGCCCACTACCTCGCCGAACGCACTCCGCAGGGCTGGCATACGGTTGGCCTCGAACCCGATCCCGCCTCCGTCGGCGTCACCCAGATCTTCACCCCTCCCGAAGATTGGTACCAATTCTCCCCCGACCTCGACCGCGCCTTCCTAGTGGCCCGCTATGCCAGCGGCCTCAACCCCATCTACACCGGCTACACCTTCTTCATTCGCGAACCGGACGGTCGCCTCGTCAAGGCGAGCCCGACGCTGGAAGCCCCCGGTCATACGGCTGTGAATTTGAAGGTAAGCGGCCCCAACGAAGACCTCTCCAAATTCCTTGTCGTGACCTACCCGGGTGCCCCACCGCTCGCGCCGGACAGTCTCCCCCCCGAAGCCGCCCGCGCCTACGAAATCGACGGCTTCGGAACCCCTTCCGCGGCCATCCGGCTCCTCAACGTCGATTCGGAAGAACCCGGCGGCATGGAAACGTGCGGGGGGTACGGCCTCTCCGTCTCTGGGGGATTTGCCGAGCCGGAAGGGCTTCCCGGCTTCACCCCCAACCCGGAAAACAACGAACTCGGCTACCCAATCTCAGCTGACGGCTCGCACGTCTTCTTCGCCGCTGACAGCCCCCATGACCGCTGCCATTGGGGGGTCTACGCCCGCATCGGCGGCACTGAAACCGTCGAGCTCACCCGCCCCGCCAACCGACAGTGTACTACCGTGGCCTGCCTCGTGGCGCCCTTCTCCGATGCCGCCTTCGCCAGCGCCTCCGCCGACGGCGCCCGGGCCTTCTTCTTCAGCGGCGGCCAGCTCACCGACGAAGCCACGCAATTCGACCCGGCCAGACTGTGGCAGGAAACCTCGACCAACCTCTACCTATACGATTCCTCATCCCCTTCCGAGCCCCAGCTCGTCGACCTCTCCGCTGGTGATGCCTCCGGCCAGGGCCCCCAGGTCCAGGCTCTCCTGGGGGTTGCCAAAGACGGCTCGCGCATCTACTTCCTTGCCCGCGGTCTCCTCACCGGCAGGCCGAATTCGCTCGGGCAGCGCGCCCGCGCCGGCGCCGACAACGTCTACGTCTACGACACCGAAACCGCACAGACCAGCTTCATCGCCGACATCTGCGACGGCGAAGAAGAGACCGGCACGGTCGCCGGCTACGCGCCCTGCGTCGGCGCCGAAGCCCACGGCGACCTGCTTGGCCGCGATGCGGCGGGAAAGCCCGGCCGATCTGCCGGTGGCGACGACGTCAGGGCCTCCACGCCCGACGGTCGCTTCTTCTTCTTCGCCACCCACGCCAAGCTCACCCCGGACGACGAAAACGAAGCCGAAGACACCTACCGTTACGACGCCGCCACCGGCGCCCTCGCCCGCATCACCGTCGGTCATGACCGCGAAGATCGAAACGGGAACGCCGCCAACCTGGCGGCGTTGATGGAGGAACAGGACAGCAGCGGCCATTCCGCTCTCCAGGGGTTCGGCGGTGAATACGGCGACCGCCGAGTCACCCCCGACGGCCAGAGCGCCCTCATCTTCACCAGGCGCCCGCTCCAGGCCGGCGACGAAAACAGCAAGGTCGACATCTACCTCTGGCACCAGGGCGAGGTCTCGCGTATCACCACCGGGCACTCTGTCGTCCCCCAGGGGCACGGCATCATCTCCGCCACGGGCAACGACATCGCCTTCACCACCATCGACGAACTCGTCCCCGGCGACCGCGACGGCCTCCGCGACGTCTACGATGCCCGCGTGGGCGGCGGCTTCCCGCCGCCCCCCTTGCCCGAGCCGTGCAAGGTGGGCGGCAGCTCCGAAGCCTGCCACGGTCCGAAGACCGAACAGGCGCCTCCACCTAACATCACCAACGGCGAATTTCCGCCTGACGAACTTCATTGCCACAAGGGCTTCGTCAAGCGCCACGGCCGCTGCGTCAAGAAGCACCACAGGAAACGCCACAGGAAGCATCCGCACCGCCACCGCCATGCGCGCCTCAACACCGGGGGTCGAAAGTGAGTCTTCTCCTTCACATCCGCCGCATCGCCCCCGCTACTTCAGACGCCAGGCCTGTGACCTCCGCGCCTCGTGCCGCCCTGCTCGGAACGCTCACCTTCCTGATGCTTTTCGTGCCCCTTACCGGCGCTCCCTCAGCCCAGGCGGCGAGTGCCCCCCGCTGGGAAGTGCACCTCTATGGTGCCCCCACCAACTTTGAACCGGGCGGTACTGCCACCTTCGTTGCCGATGTCCTCAACCTCGGCAGCGCCCCCGCGCGCTCCACCGCCTCCGCACCGATCGTCCTTCGCGACACCCTGCCCGCCGGCGTCACCCTCGCTTCGGGCACCGGGTACGAAGCGATCGAACTCTTCGGCGAGGACGAAGCCCGTTTGGGCCCCGAATACTGCTCTGAGAGTGGCTCGGAAGTCAGCTGCACCTTCCCCGCTTCCTATCCGGCAGCCTTCGCCCCGGGCGAAGCGATCACCCTGATCCTCCACGTCTCGGTCACCGCCTCCGAGGGAACCACTCTCACCGACTCGCTCGTCGTTTCCGGCGGCGGAGCTCCGGGAACTTCAGCTTCGACCTCCGACCTCGCCAGCTCGACGCCGGCCGCCTTCGGCTTCCACAAGGTCGAATTCTTCGCCAGCGACGCCGAAGGCCACCCCTACACGCAGGCCGGCGGACACCCCTACGCCCTCACCACCACGTTTTTCCTCAACACCGTCCTCACGCACAGCCCGGTTCGGCCCGGCGAAAACAGCGAAGCTATCAGGGACGCGCAGGAACCGAAGGACGTCTACGTCGACCTGCCGCCGGGGATGATCGGCAACCCGGACTTCGACGGCAGCGCCGGTAAGTGCACTCTCGCCGAGCTCTGGGTCGGCAGCGAAACCACCGGCAGCGAATGCCCCGCCTCTTCCCAGATCGGCACGATCACGGTCCTCTACGCCGAGTCGCCCGAAGGCGGGCACAATTCCTTTAATTTCTTTTATTTCACTCGCCCGATCTACAACATGGTGCCGGCCCCGGGCAACGCCGCCCAGATCGGGTACACGCAGAACAACAACGCCCCCCTCATCCTCTCCGCCTCGCTGCGCTCCGGCTCTGACTACGGCGTCCGCATCGCGAGCCTCGGCCTGCCCGAAGTGACGATCAAGTACGTCTCGGTCACCACCTGGGGCGTCCCCCACGATCCGAGTCACACCGCCATCCGCGGTCGCGACTGCAGCGCTTACTCGTTTGGATGCAACGGTGGTGGGCTCGCCAGCGACTCGAACATGACGCCTTACCTGCGCATGCAGACCAGCTGCACCGGCGCCCCCTTGCCCGCCGATATCTTTTCCTCCAGCTGGCCTCCCGAACATCCGGCCTTTGCCCGCGAAGACATCACTTTTCCGGCCACCACCGGCTGCGCGGGCCTCCACTTCCAGCCGAAGATCCAAGCCCGGCCTACCACCAATCTGCCCGATCAGCCCTCGGGCCTCGACGTCGACCTCCACCTCAAACAGGAAAACACGAACCCCGAAGGCACTGCCACCGCTGACCTGAAGGACGCGGCGATCACCCTGCCGCAGGGCATGAAGCTGAACCCCTCGGCCGCGAACGGCCTCACCGCCTGCAGCGAGGCTGAGATCGGCTACAAGCCGAGTACCGAAGCACCTGTCGAATTCAACACCGAACCGACCCACTGCCCAGACGCCTCCAAGATCGGCACGGTCGAAGTTCTGACTCCCCTGCTGGAAGATCCCCTCCCCAACCCGGGAGAAGGGATCGGCGCCCTCTACCTCGCAAAGCCGCACGAAAACCCCTTCGGCTCCCTGCTCGCGGCCTACCTGGTGATCGAAGACCCGAAGACCGGCGTACAGGTCAAGCTCGCCGGCAAGGTCGAAGCCGATCCACAGACGGGCCAGCTGACTACCCGCTTCGAAGAAAGCCCCCAGGCCCCCTTCGAAGACCTCAAGGTCCACATCTTCGGCGGCGCCGAGGGGTCCTTCCGCACCCCCTCGATCTGCGGCACCTACAAATCCACCGCGGTCCTCACCCCCTGGTCGGCGCCCGAATCGGGCCCCCCCGTTGAACGCTTCGACGAATTCGAAATCGGCGGCAGCTGCGCCGCCAGCGAAAGCTCCGCGCCCAACGCACCAGCTTTCGACGCCGGCACCGAATCCCCCCAGGCCGGCAAGTTCAGCCCCTTTGCCTTCAAGCTCACCCGCCCCGACGGCTCCCAGGAATTCTCCAAGATCGAAACCCTCCTGCCGCCCGGCCTGACCGGCAAGCTCGCCGGCATCGCCGAGTGCCCGGAGGCGGCGATCGCCCAGGCCAAGGGCCGCGAACACGACGGCGGCGGGACCGAAGAGCTCGCCAGCCCGTCCTGTCCGGCCGCCTCGGAACTCGGCACGGTCGAAGTCGGCGCCGGCGCCGGCCCCGACCCCTACTACACCGCCGGCCACGCCTATCTCGCCGGCGCCTATGAGGGCGCACCGCTCAGCCTGGTCACCGTCGTCCCGGCGGTGGCCGGCCCCTTCGACTTGGGCGCAGTGGTGACGAGGGCGGCCCTCCACGTCGACCCCTTCACCGCCCAGATCAAGGCGGTCTCCGACCCGCTGCCGCGGATCATCGAAGGCATCCCGCTCGACCTGCGGAGCATCGTGCTGAAGCTGAACCGGCCCAACTTCACCTTGAACCCGACCAGCTGCAACCCGATGTCGATCGGCGGATCAGCCACCTCGGTGTTCGGCCAGCCCGCCCCCCTCAGCCAGCGCTTCCAGGTCGGCGGCTGCAACGCCCTGCCCTTCAAGCCGAAGCTGGCGATCCAGCTCAAGGGCGGCACCAAGCGCAGCAAGTTCCCTGCCCTTAAGGCGACCCTGAAAATGAAACCTGGCGAAGCCAACGTCGCCGCCGCCCAAGTGACGCTGCCCCATTCGGCCTTCCTCGCCAACGCCCACATCAACAAGACCTGTGGCCATCCCGAACTCCTCGCCCATACCTGCCCGGCCACCTCGGTCTACGGCCGCGCCGAGGCCTGGAGCCCGTTGCTGGATAAGCCGCTGGAAGGAAACGTCTACCTGGCCACCGGCTTCGGCTACGAACTCCCCGCCCTGGTCGCCGACCTGAGCGGCCAGATCGAGGTCGACCTCGTCGGCAAAGTCGACACCGGCCGCGAAGACGGGATCCGCAACACCTTCGAAGTGGTCCCCGACGCCCCCGTCTCGAAATTCGTCCTCGAAATGGCGGGCGGCAAGAAAGGCCTGATCGAAAACTCCCAAGATCTCTGCGCCAAGCACGCCAAGCGCAAAGCCCTGGCCGAGTTCACCGGCCAGAACGGCAAGGTCTTCGATACCGAACCGGTGGTGAAGAACGGCTGCAAGCACCGGGGGCGGCACCACAAGAAGGGGTAGCAAGAGCCAGAGATTCCTGCCAATGCGCGACAGCATCTCTGCTCTGAACCGGGCGCGTCTGCTTGAAGCGATGGCGGATGCGGCCGCCGAAGAAGGGTTTGCCAAAGTTACGGTCAGCGGTCTCTGCGAACGAGCTGGGGTGTCCCGCCGCACGTTCTATCTCGAGTTCGACAGCCGCGAGAAGTGCTTCCTGGGACTGATGGAAGAGGGGCTGCGTCAGGCGAGCCGCTTGATCATTGACGCATTCCCTGAAGCGGAGACCTGGCAGCAGGGCATACGCGATGCCCTGGCGGCGCTGCTCGCATTCTTCGAATCGCGGCCCACCTTGACCAGGGCGCTTTTCGTAGAGTCACTGGCCGCCGGGTCATGGGCCCTCGAATATCGAGAGCGCAGCCTTGGAACTCTTACGGAATCGATACTCGGGCATTGGAATCCTCCGCCGCGTGCCGGCAACCACCCTTTGGCCGCGATGACCGTGATGGCGGCGATTCTTGCCGTGATCCAGCGGCATCTCATCAGTGACAAAAGAGAGCCGCTGATATCTCTCCTCGGCCCGTTGATGGGAATAGTGGCCGCCCCATACATGCGTCCGGATGAGGTCGAAGCCGAAATGGGTCGGGCCGACTCGTATGCGCGGGAACTTCGCGACGGTGTGCGGACGCCTCGTTTCATAACCCGCGTCCCGCGCGTGGAGGTGCCCGCACTGCTCCTAGATCCCCGCTCCAAACGCGCCCGCGCGGCCCTCCGATACCTGGCGGCACACCCCGGATCAAGCAATCGGCAGGTGGGCGCGGGGGTCGGGGTAGCGAGCCATACGCAGATGTCACGACTCCTGGCGCGGCTGATGGATCTCGGACTGCTCACGAAGACCTGCGCTTCCCCTGGTGGCGCCAACGCGTGGTCCCTTTCGGCCTGCGGTGAAGAGATCCTGGCATCGATCAGCCGGGCCGAGTCCGAGGCACTGCCAACCAATATCCGGGCACATATCTATACGCCTCCTTGAAATATGTGTCACATCTTGTGCGAACGCAAGCTGTTGTATAGAACAGTTCCATCGCGTGTCTCGAACGACAAGCATCGCAGCAGCAGCACCGCTCAGGCCGGGATGGGTCTGTCAGGCCCCCCTCGTGGATTGCTTGGTAATGCACACAGAGAGGACCCGGAGAAGTGGAAAGTGGGGAAAATGGTGGCTATGGGTCATCGCGGCGGTTGCGTTACTCGGAACGGGGATCTTCGTTGCATCGAGAGGGTCGGGTCAAGCGCTGCGCGTTGCATTCGCACGGGAGGCCCCGATGAGTTCGGCGGCCTACCCGCGCAGGTGCCCGGCCGGCGCGCCCTTTCCGCCGCACTACTTCGATCTTGGCCGCAGCTTCGCGGGACTGAAGATGACGTCGAAGCGAGAGGTCTGCAGCCCTGCCCCGCCAGCTGGCGCGAACGTCGTCAGCGGCCCGTCGGAAGCCGTCGGCTACGTGTCGGTGGTGTACGGGTCCTGCAAAATCGTGTCGAGCGATGGATGTGCCCCGCCGCTCAACGTCCAGAGCTGGCCGGAGTGCGCTCGAGACCCCAACAGCTACAAACCATCCGGTGCGCTAGGGGCCTCCGAGGCGGAGCTCAACCCAAGCGAAGCGGTGACGATCCCCACCGCTCCTTGGATCCCGGCTCGCGCCTTTGAAGGCGGAACGCGGCTCGAGATCTATTCGGGGGACACCACGATGGTGGTCTTCTCCGGCGACAGGCGCTTGGCCAATGAAGCCGCCTCTTCCCTCGCGGGCGCCATTGCTCGCCATACCGGCTCAAACCGGGCGCCGCAATTGCGGTCGGCCGCCCGCCAGCCGGGCGACGGATCAACTTGCCAGCACCGACTACCCACGCGTCATAGGAGGAACAATGACTAGAGCCACCCACATACCCCGCTGGGTCCCATTTTGCCTACTGGTGGCAACCATTGTCTTCATGTCCTTTTCCTTTGACGTGAGCATCGCCCCTGCGTCCAACCCTGGAGAAGCGGTTGGTCTCCAGTACATGTACACCTATAGGGAATGCGCTGGGTCCAAAATCGCCGATCCGATCAATGTGGTGTGGGTGGGCGGCAGCCCGATTCCAGCAAAGGTCGGAAATGTCCTCGCTCATCACGGCTGGAACCACAATGACTACAAGAGTCCGATGCTCAAGGTCGCGGGGGTCGATCATCAGTATGTTCATGAGACGGATGGCCACTGTTATCGCGACGGTGCCCAGAGGGCGACGCATAGTCCTGCGGAAAATAGGGACCACGTCCGCCTCTTCGAGACCTCGAACAATGGAACGTTTTACGTTGTCGGCGACGCACACCATGACCAAAATGAACCTTTTTGGACCGGCTGCCATCAGGCAATTATCGGCGGGCACATCACCAGCAGTTTCAACCGAGGTCGCGAAGCCCTAGTGTCCGCATGGCCTTCCCCTGTGTTGTGGATGGACTGGGGCAACACCTTCGAAATCGAACAATGCAACGGAGACTTGAAGCACAGCGACGGCTGGGTCGCGTTCTTGGAAGCGACTATCGCAGGGATGGCTAGTTATGCTCCCGAAAATACGGAAGAACCAACTATCACGGGAACGCCCGCAGTCGGTAACACTCTTACCGCGCACCCGGGGACGTGGACCGGCAATCCCACGAGCTTCAACTATGAATGGTGCCGTGTGGAACTGGAAACCGATTCGTGCGTGCCGTACCCTGGCGCCACGGGACCGACTTGGACGGTGACCTCAGGCAGCGCCGGCAACCTCGTAGGTGTGATGGTAACGCCGACCGGAGCCGACGAATCCGATGGCGCTCTCAGCCAGATCGTGGAAATTCCGCCGCCGCCCCCCGTTCCCGCCATTACGCTCGATCCAGCTACCGAACTTACGACCACGCAGGCGAACCTGAACGACACCGTCAACCCGAATGGGAGTGACACTCATTACTACTTCCAGTATGGGACCACTGCAAGCTACGGAAACACGATTCCCGCCTACCCCGGCATGGACATCGGGAGTGGCACCAGTGGAATCTACTGTTGGAACACGATTGAAAACCTTAAACCCGACACCATGTATCACTTCCATATAGTCGCCTACAACAGCGGTGGGACGACGGAAGGCCCGGATCAGACGTTCACCACCCCGAGCCCGCCCGTGATCAAGGATGCAGGCGGAGAACCCGAATACGGGGGCAATGCCCGGCTATGGGGCAGCATCGATCCAAAGGGCTACGAAACGACCTACCACTTCGAATTGGGCACGACCACCAGTTACGGCAGCAGCATTCCAGTTCCAGACGCTGAAGACCCCTCCACGCTTCCAGGGGGGGAAATTCACGAACAGCAGGCCTCGGGCCTCAAAGGCAACACCACTTACCATATGCGCCTTGTCGCCACGAATAGGTGGGGCACCACCTATGGCGCGGACGAGGCGTTTACCACGCCTCCGTGGAAGCCTTGGGTAAATGCAGAACCCGCTTCCAGCGTCTATGGCGGCAGTGCGACGTTTAAGGCCTACGTCAATCCCGAAGGTTTCGATACCCACTACCAGTTCGAATGGGGCACCACCAGCGCCTATGGCAATCGCGTGCCGGTGCCGGAAGCCGACCTCGGCAGCGGCCACGAAGCGGTGCCGATCAGCCAGACGATCAGCGGAATCGCCAACGGCACCACCTATCATTTCCGCCTTGTTGCGACCAACGCCGAAGGGACGACGACGAGCCCTGACCAGACCTTCATGGTCCATCAGTGGGAAAGGGAAGGCGTCCCGGTCAGCGGGGCGACGGAATTCACCTCCTCAACGCCGACCGGCGCTCCCCTGGTGCTGCGAGAGCTGCCGTCGGGGCTCGAAATCTCCTGCTCGCTTAAGACCAGCGGGACGTTGCTCGCGGGAGGGCAGGGCGAAATCACCAGCATCACGAGCCCGTCAGGCGAAGCGCAGGTGCCGTGCCTTCTCATTCAGGGCGGCAACACCGGCTGCACGTCAGCCCACCTGGTTGCCCAGGGACTTCCCTGGGGGACGGAAATATCGACGATCGAAGGCGAACCTCGCTACCGCTTCGTCCGCAGCGCCAAAGGGGGAAGTCCAACCTGGGGGATAACTTGCGGCAACGGACTCCATGAAGAATGCGAAAATCAGGCGAGTAGCGGGTTGAAGAACAACCCGACCGGCGCTGAACTCCTGTTCGAGTCCGGCGGATCGGCCATCCGGGCGGGCAGCTGCACGAACGGCCAGTCGCTCTTCATCGACGGCATCGAAAATCTACCCAGATTCACGGCCGGGCTGAGCCCGAAGGCTGAAACGGAAGCAGCGACCTCGGTCATCTCCACCGGAGCGACCTTGAATGGAGCCGTGGTGCCCGAAGGCGCCCGCACCGAATACCACTTCGAATACGGGACGACGACGGCCTACGGCTCGCGCGTGCCCGCGACCGACGGGATCGTCGGCTCGACCGTCTCGCGTGCGCAGGTCAGCGAAGGGATAAGCCACCTCAGCCAGGGGACCACGTACCACTATCGGCTCGTTGCCACCAACAACACGGGGACCGCGTATGGGCCCGACCAGACGTTCAGGACGAAGATCGAAGCCAACTATCTGCGCTCCTTCGGCTCCTTCGGCGGCGCGGCCGGGCAGCTTCGCGAACCCTCCGACCTCGCCGTCGACCCCACGTCGGGGAACGTCTGGGTCGCCGACCACCACAACAACCGCCTCGAGGAGTTCAATCCCGAAGGCGCTTTCGTCCTGATGATCGGCGGGGAAGTCGACAAGACCACCAAAGCCAACCTCTGCACCGCCGCCTCGCACGACACCTGCGGGGCCGGCATGGAAGGCACCGGCAACAGCCAGTTCAACAGCCTCTCGGGCCTTGCCGTGAGCTCGAAAGGGAACGTTTGGGCCTCCGACGCGGCCAACAATCAACTCCAGGAGTTCAGCCCGCAGGGCGCCTTCATCCGCGCGGTCGGCCAAAGGGGCTCCGGCAACGGCCAGTTCTACGTGCCCGACGGGCTGGTCGTCGACGGCTCAGGCAACGTCTACGTCGCGGATCGCGGCAACGATCGGGTCGAGGAGCTCTCCGAAACCGGCGCCTGGATCAGGAACATCTCCAAACCCGAAGAAAAATCGGGCCCCTTCGGCGTGACCCTCGACTCCGCCGGCAACCTCTGGGTCAGCTACGCCTGGGAAGGCAAGATCGCCGAGTTCAGCCCCGAAGGCAAACTGACTCGCACCTGGGGCCAGGAAGGCTCCGCCCCCGGCCAGCTGCACAGCGCCTATGGCCTCAGGTTCGGCCCCGAAGGCAACCTCTGGGCGTCCGAATACGGCAACAGCCGCGTGCAGGTGTTCACCCCCGCCGGGGAATACCTCTACGGGTTCGGCTCGCAGGGCAGCGGCCCCGGCCAGTTCACCTTCGCCCGCGGCATCGCCTTCTCGCCCGACGGCAGGACCATCTATGCCCTCGACAGCGCCGACTGGACGTGGGAAAAAGGCGACCGGGTGGAGGAATGGGCGGTGCCGCCGTCCTACACCGCCTCCTTCGGCTCCTTCGGCGGCGCGGCCGGGCAGCTTCGCGAACCCTCCGACCTCGCCGTCGACCCCACGTCGGGGAACGTCTGGGTCGCCGACCACCACAACAACCGCCTCGAGGAGTTCAATCCCGAAGGCGCTTTCGTCCTGATGATCGGCGGGGAAGTCGACAAGACCACCAAAGCCAACCTCTGCACCGCCGCCTCGCACGACACCTGCGGGGCCGGCATGGAAGGCACCGGCAACAGCCAGTTCAACAGCCTCTCGGGCCTTGCCGTGAGCTCGAAAGGGAACGTTTGGGCCTCCGACGCGGCCAACAATCAACTCCAGGAGTTCAGCCCGCAGGGCGCCTTCATCCGCGCGGTCGGCCAAAGGGGCTCCGGCAACGGCCAGTTCTACGTGCCCGACGGGCTGGTCGTCGACGGCTCAGGCAACGTCTACGTCGCGGATCGCGGCAACGATCGGGTCGAGGAGCTCTCCGAAACCGGCGCCTGGATCAGGAACATCTCCAAACCCGAAGAAAAATCGGGCCCCTTCGGCGTGACCCTCGACTCCGCCGGCAACCTCTGGGTCAGCTACGCCTGGGAAGGCAAGATCGCCGAGTTCAGCCCCGAAGGCAAACTGACTCGCACCTGGGGCCAGGAAGGCTCCGCCCCCGGCCAGCTGCACAGCGCCTATGGCCTCAGGTTCGGCCCCGAAGGCAACCTCTGGGCGTCCGAATACGGCAACAGCCGCGTGCAGGTGTTCACCCCCGCCGGGGAATACCTCTACGGGTTCGGCTCGCAGGGCAGCGGCCCCGGCCAGTTCACCTTCGCCCGCGGCATCGCCTTCTCGCCCGACGGCAGGACCATCTATGCCCTCGACAGCGCCGACTGGACGTGGGAAAAAGGCGACCGGGTGGAGGAGTTCAGAAAGTAGCCCCGGTCCGCCGGTTGCTGGAGAATCTCGAAGATGCGCCGCCGAGCCGCCTGCACGTCGCCTTCAACGATCCGCTGATCGCGATCGTGCGTAACGCAAAGCGCACGCTTCTGGGAACTCTAACTTCCTAACGGGAACCATCCCTTGACGAAACCGCCCGTTCTTGCTTAGCTTGAGGCGTCCGCTACCGCAGGGGGGCGGGCACGCGAGCCCAGGGAAACGCAGGGATGCCCGGCCAGGCCCACAGGCGAGGCGGAAGGAGAGAATTTGTCGAGCATTGTCAACCGACGGAGGAGGTTCCGCCCCATCCGCGTGGCCGCAATGGTCGGGGCGATGATGGTTGCGGTCCTGGCCACGCCGGCGACTCCGGCCGCGGCCGCGGCGCCGACGATCCGCGCCACCTGGTCGACCGACGTCACCGCGACCTCGGCGAACCTGCGGGCGGAAATCAATCCCGGAGGGCTCAGCACCGACTTCCGATTCGAATACCTCACCCGATCCGCCTACCTCAACAACGGCGAAAGCTTCACGGGGGCGAGCGCGACGCCGGAAGCGTTCCTCGGCTTCGGCACTGGTTACGAACCTGCCTTCGTCCACGTCGGAGGCCTCGCGCCGTCGACGGCCTACGAGTACCGGGTGGTCGCGACCAACTCCTCCAGCCCGCCCGGCGGAACGGCAGGCGAACCGCGCTCGCTCACCACCGAGGAACCCTCTCCAAGCCTCGGCCTCCCCGACGCGCGCGGCTGGGAGCTCGTCTCCCCGCTGGAGAAGAACGGCGGCGCGATCCAGGGCTTCGGGCAGAACCGCGGGGGCGGCGTGCTGCAGGCGGCTGCACAGGGCGGGGCTATCACCTACAGCTCCGCGTCGTCGTTCGGCGAAGCGCCGGAAGGGGCGCCGCCGGCCTCGCAGTACATCGCACGCCGCGTCGCCGCGGGGTGGGCCAGTGAGAACATCACCGCCCCGACGCTGTCGGGCGTCTACGGGACCGAACCGATCGGGGTGCCCTACCAGACCTTCTCAGAAGACCTCGCCAATGGGCTGATGCTGAACGGCGTCCACTGCCGCGGCGAAGGCAGCGGCTGCCCGGTCGACGCCCCGGCCCTGAGCGGCTCCGGCGCCCCCTCCGGCTACCAGGACTACTACCTCCGCGACTCGGCCGGCGGGGGGTTCGCGGCGCTGCTCTCCGAATCGAACGACGGCTTTCTTCACCTCGAACCGGAAGACTTCTACCTCGCCTTCGCCGGCGCCAGCCCAGACCTCACCCACGTCGTCCTCTCCACCTGCGCGAAGCTGACGGAAAGCGCGATCGAAGCGCCGGGCAGCGAAGGCTGTGACCTCACCAAACCCAATCTCTACGAGTGGAGCGGGGGAGGGCTGAGCCTGGTGAACGTCGCCCCCGGGGCGGAACTTGCCGCCCCGTCGGGCGCGATCTCCAGCGACGGCTCCCGGGTCTACTTCACCGAAGGCGGGAAGCTCTACCGTCGCGAAGGACCTTTCGTCGTCCAGGTCGATGAAGCCCAGGCAGGCGGCGGGCAGTTCCAGGCCGCCACTCCCGACGGCGAAGAGGCGTTCTTCACCAAGTCCGGTCACCTCTACCGGTTCAGGGAGGGGGAAGGTCTCACCAACACGATCGACCTCACGCCGGCTGGCGGCGTCAAGGGGGTCCTCGGGGTCTCCCGGGATGGCTCCACGGTCTACTACCAGGACGCCGGCGGGCTCGAGCGCCTGCGCGAAGGCACCACGACGACGGTCGCCGCGGGGGCAGAAGCTGCGCAGGAATCGGACTGGCCCCCCGCTACCGGCACCGCCCGCGTCGCCGCCGACGGCGAAGACGTCCTCTTCCTCTCCAGGGCGCCGCTCACCGGATACGACAACACCGATCAGTCGACCGGCGAACCCGATTCCGAGGTGTACCTCTGGCGCAGCGCCGGCGGCCTGCGCTGCATCTCCTGCAACCCGACCCAGGAGCGTCCGCTTGGTCCCTCGAGGATCCCCGGCGCGGAGTCGAACGGGAGGGCCGAAGCATTCGGGCCCGGGTCGATCCGCACCGACTCCTACAAGCCGCGAGCCCTTTCGAGCGACGGTCACCGCCTCTTCTTCGACTCCGCAGACTCGCTCGTTCCCACCGACACCGATAACCGCCCCGACGTCTACGAGTGGGAGGCCCAGGGCGAAGGCAACTGTTCCAAGGCGGCCGGTTGCCTGGCGCTGGTCTCCTCGGGCCGCGGCGCCGACGGCGCCACCTTCGTCGACGCCTCGAGCGACGGCTCGGACGCCTTCTTCGTCACCACCGAGTCGCTGATCCCGGCCGACCCGGGCTCGCAGGATCTCTACGACGCCAGGGTCGGCGGGGGGTTCCCCGAACCGCCGCCGCCGCTGGAATGCGCCGGGGACGCCTGCCAGCCGCTGCCCCAGGCCCCCGAAGACCCGACCGTCGGCACGACCATCCCCGGCCCCGGCAACCCACCGCTTCCCGCTAACAAGCGCTGCCCGAAGGGCAAGCGACGGGTGGTCCGCCACGGCAAGGTCAGCTGCGTGAAGGTGAAGCAGCACAACCACAAGCGCGGCAAGCGCGGGAGGCGCGCATGAGGAGGGGCCTCATCCGCAACAAGCGCTCACCAGAGGGTCGCGATCCCGTGGGCGGTAACGCCAGGGTCGCGGGTGACGATCGGCACCCCCTCGATTTCGGCTTGCGCGACGAGCAGCCGGTCAAACGGGTCCCGCTGGGCTCGCCTTCCCACCTTTACGTAAGGCAGCGCGCGGTAGGCCCGGGCGTGGGCCACGGTGATCGGCAGGAGCGCAAAACCCTCCGCTACCAGCTCGTCAGCCCACGTCTCCGGCGCCTCCAACTTGCCCAGCGAGGCCTTGATCGCAACCTCCAGCAAGGTGCCCGCGCTGAAGAGCGGCTCCTCGGCCCCGGCGATCGCGTCCCGTGCGGCCTCCGAGAGGTGGGGGTCGTCTGCGAGCCACCACAGCGCCGAGTGGGTGTCGAGGAGCAGGCGCAGAGCCGGGATTCCTCAGTCGCGGACCCCGAGCGCCCGCTCGACGTCCGCCGGCAGAGCGTCGAAGCTGTCGGCGATTGCGATTTTGCCGGCCAGCGCACCCGGCTTGCGCCGCTGGCTGCCGGGCCGCTGGAGAGCCACCAGCTGGGCCACCGGCTCATGACCTCGCCGCAGCTCCACCCGCTCGCCTCGCTCCGCCAGCGCGACGAGCTTCGAGAGGTTGGTCTTCGCTTCGCCGATCGAGTAGCTGCGCGCCGCCATGCGGTGAGGATAGCAGCGATTGGCCAACTTGGCCAAGGGGGCTGGCAGCTCAAGCAGCGCATGGCGGTGCTCAGCGCCGTCTGCGGGGCCCTGGTGCTCCTGGCACTGGCCATCGCTCCCGCGTCCCGGGCCGCCGAATTCGGCTTTCAGCCCGGCACCGAAGGCTTCGACGTCACCGCGACCAAGCTCGACGGCAGCCCCGCCGTCCAGGCCGGTTCCCATCCCTACGAGCTGACCACCCACATCGGCTTTGCGCCCGGGCCGGAATCGCCCGGTCAGCCGGGGGCGCCGTTCCCAGCCGGAGACGTGAAGGACCTGAGCTTGGAACTGCCGGGGGGCCTCGTCGGCAACCCGACCGTAACTTCCCTGTGCACGCTGGCGGAGTTCAACACGCCGCGCGAATCGCCGTGGGAACAGAGCCTCTCGGGTGAGAACTGCCCCGACTCGAGCCAGGTCGGCGTGGTGGCGGTGAAGACCTCGCTCGGCGGGGGGGAGGTGCGGCACTTCGGCGTCTTCAACCTGACGCCGCCGCCGGGCTATGCCGTCGAGCTCGGCTTCGCGCCATTCGGCTCGCCGGTCACCTTCGGGGCGCACGTCCGCAACGAAGGCTCCGAATACGGCCTCACCGCCGAAATCCAGAACTTCCCGCAGGCGCTATCGGTCGACAGCGTCACGCTCACCCTCTGGGGCACGCCCTGGGCGGTTTCCCACGACACCGAACGCGGCGACTGCCTCAACGAGGCCGAACCGGCCGAAGCCTGGGGGAAGTGCTCGGTCGGGCCGCCGAGCAGCTTCCACCGGGAAGCCTTCCTGACGATGCCGACCTCCTGCTCGGGCCCGCTTGCCTATCACCTGGAAGCCGACAGCTGGCAGGAAGCGGGGAAACGGATCAGCGATTCGATCCAGAGCCACGACTCCGAAGGCGACCCCGAAGGGCTGGAAGGCTGCCAGCGACTCAGCCTCGAAACGTTCTCCTATGGGCAGCCGACCACCACCCGGACCTCGTCGGCCTCCGGCTTCGAATTCAACCTCGAAGTGAAGCAGGAAGGATTGCGCGAACCGGGCGGCCTCTCGGGCTCGCAGATCCGCGACGCGGTGGTCTCGCTGCCGGAAGGGATGACGATCAACCCGTCGGTGGGCGCCGGGCTCGGCGTCTGCGCCCCGGCCGAGTACGCCGCCGAGACGGCCAGCTCGCCTCCGGGGGCGGCCTGCCCCAACGAATCGCGGATCGGCGACTTCCGGGTCGAAACCCCGCTGGTCGATGAAACGGTGACCGGCGCCATCTACCTGGCAAAGCCGTTCGACAACCCCTTCAACGCCCTGATCGGCGTCTACCTGGTGGCGAAGTCGATCCCGCGGGGGATCCTGGTCAAGGTCCCGGGCGAGATGGTTCCCGACCCGACTAGCGGCCGGCTCACCGCGATCTTCAACCAGCTGCCCGAGCTCCCCTACAGCCATCTGCGGATCTTCTTCCGCGAAGGCCAGCGGGCGCCGCTGGCAAGCCCGGAGGCCTGCGGCAACTATCAGGTGGGGATGGACCTGACGCCGTGGCTCAACTCGGAAACCGTCATCCACCACAGCTCCGAATTCACGCTCAACCAGGGGCCCGGCGGCGGCGCCTGCCCCGGCTCCGGACCGCCGCCGTTCTCCCCGGGGGCGCTCGACGGCTCGGTCAACCCCAACGCGGGCTCCTACTCGCCCTATTACCTGCACCTGACCCGCAACGACACCGAACAGGAGATCACCTCCTACTCGGCGGTGCTGCCGCCGGGCCTGCTCGGCAAGCTGGCCGGGGTCGCCACCTGCTCGGACGCGGCGATCGCCGCGGCGAAAGCGCAGAGCGGGCTGGGCGAGATCGAAGACCCCTCCTGCCCGGCGAGCTCGGAAATCGGCCACACCGTCGCCGGCTACGGGCTCGGGGGCGTGCTCGACTACTCGCCGGGCAGGCTTTACCTTGCCGGTCCCTACCGCGGGGCGCCGCTCTCGATCGTGGCGATCGATTCCGCCCTGGTCGGGCCTTTCGACCTCGGCGTGATCCTCGTCCGCTCGGCGATCCGAGTCGACCCTTTCAGCTCGCAGGTCTCGATCGACACCTCCGGCGAAAACCCCTTCCCGCACATCCTCGACGGCATCCCGCTGCACCTGCGCGACGTCCGCGTCTACCTCTCCCGTCCCCAGTTCATGATCAACCCGACCAGCTGCCAGCCGTTCCAGGCGACCTCGATCCTCGCCGGCTCGAGTCCGCCCTTCACCAATCCCAACGCCGCCAGCGCCGCGCCGACCAACCTCTACCAGGCGACCGACTGCTCGTCGTTGAAATTCGCGCCGAAGTTCAGCCTCAGCCTGATCGGCCCCGCCCACCGCGGCGCCTACCCGGCCCTGCGGGCGGTGGTTCGCGAGCGCGCCGGTGACGCCAATATCAACAGCGCCGCGGTGGCGCTTCCGCACGCAGAGTTCCTCGCCCAGGAACACATCGACACGACCTGCAGCGCCCGCCTCTTCCACGCCCACCAGTGTCCCGCCGGCTCGATCTACGGACACGCGCGGGCCTTCACGCCGCTGCTGGAAAAGCCGCTCGAAGGGCCCGTCTACCTCGCCTTCCTCCATCCCACCCCACTGCCGGACCTGGTTGCGGACCTCCACGGGCAGAACGGCCTCGAAATCGTTCTCGACGGGGCTGTCTCCACCGGCCCGGGCGGCGGCATGCGCGCCGATTTCACCGGTCTGCCCGACGCGCCGGCGTCGAAATTCGTGATGAAGCTCTTCGGCGCCCGCCGCGGCCTCCTGCGGAACTCGGCGAACCTCTGCGCCGCCCCGTCCTATGCCAGCGGGCGCCTGGTCGGACAAGACAACGGCGCCGAGCCCCTCGACACGCGGATCGGGGTCAAGTGCCCCAAGCACGGCAAGGGGAAGAAGCACAGCAGGCGAGGGAGGCGGTGATGAGGCGCCTCGTTCTCTGTGCGTTCGTGGCGCTGCTCACGGCCCCCGCCCTGCTCACGGCCCCGTCGGCGTCGGCGGCGGAAACCGCGAGCCACCCGTTCCTCGAAAAAGTCACCGGTGGCAGCGGCGATTCGGGGCAGCGGCACCCGCAGTTCCCCTTCGAAGACGCCTGCGGCGTCGCCAAGGACGCGAACGGCTACCTCTACGTCTCCGACTACTACCACGACTCGATCGACGTCTTCTCCACCGGGTTCGGATTGGAATTCCTCACCACGATCCCCGAAGTGGACCCGGGCAACGGGCCGTGCGGCCTGGCGGTCGATTCCGCTGGCGACCTCTTCGTGAACACCTGGCGGGAAGGCGTGGTCAAGCTGACTCCCGCCTCGTATCCGCCCGGGCAGTTCAGCGAATACACGAAGGCGACGGTCGACTCCAGCGGAACGGCCACCGGGCTCGCCCTGGATCAGGCGAGCGGCCGTCTCTACGTCGACGACGGCACCTTCCTCTCCGCCTATGAATCTTCGACCGGCACGCCGATCGAAGAAGGCGGCGAACCGCTGCGGATCGGCCTCGACCCCAGCGCCGAATACTTCGGCCTCGCCGTCAACGAAGCGAGCGGCGCCCTTTATGTCGCCGACGCCGCGCGTGGCACCGTAAAGGCCTTCGAACCGACGCCGGGTACTCCCGCCATTGCCGTAATCGGCGGCGAGGGCACTCCGCAGGGCGGGTTCGCCTACCTCGGAGACGCCTCGCTGGCGATCGACAACAAGGCGACCTCACCCTCCTACGGGCACCTGTTCGTGGTGGACGACATTCAGCACGGGGTCAGCGAAAGCCCGGAAGCCGTCGTCGACGAGTTCAACGAACAGGGCGACTACCGCGGCCAGATCGCGCGCTGGTTCGTGAAAGAAGAAGTCCCACCGGGCAGCGGTGTGAAAGTCCTGGTCGAATACCGGCTCACCGATGCCGAACCGAGCGGCCTTGCGCTCACCGAAAAAGGCGAAGTCCTGGTCACCAACGGCAACACCCAGGGCTCGGTCCTCGACGTCTTCGGCCCGACTGCGCCGGGCAAGCTGCTGACGGTGAACCTGACCGGGACCGGCGTCGGCACGGTGAAGAGCAAACAGGCCGGGATCGCCTGCCCCAGCGCCTGCGCGGCCGAATACGACGAAGGCTCGGAAGTGGTCCTGACGGCAACCCCCGACGCCCACTCCGCCTTCGCCGGCTGGAGCGGAGCCTGCACGGGAACCGCGACCACCTGCAGGGTGACGATGAGCCAGGCCCGGGAAGTGACCGCGGAATTCAAAGCCCTTCCGCAGCAGAACCTGACCGTCAGCGTTGAAGGGTCCGGTGAAGGAAAGGTGACGAGCGAACCGGCCGGCATCGAATGCTCCGTCGGGAGCACCGGGACCTGCGTCGAACATTTCAACAAGGAATCGACCGTCACGCTCACCGCCACCCCGGCGCCGCATACCCGGTTCAAGGAATGGGTCGGGCTGCCGTGCGACGAATCGACCGCGCTCACCTGTCCGGTGACGATGAGCGAAGACGAGGCGATCGGCGCCCGTTTCGAAGCGATCCCGCCCCAGCAGCTGAACGTCTCGGTCAGCGGCAACGGGTCCGTCTCCAGCGAACCGGCCGGGATCTCCTGCCCGAGCACCTGTGCAGGGGAATTCGACGAAGGCTCGACCGTCACCCTCACCGCCGCTCCGGCCGCCCATCAGGAACTGGTCGGGTGGAGCGGCTGCAGCGGCGAACCCGCGGCCGGCGAGTGCGAAGTGCAGATGAACGCAGCCGCGGCAGTGGAAGCGGTCTTCGGCCCGATCCACCGCACCCTCACGGTGCAGGTCGCCGGCCAGGGCACCGTCACCGCCGATCACGGGCAGATATCGAGCTGTACCGCCACCTGCTCAGGGGTTTATCTCGACGGCGAAACGGTCGCCTTGAAGGCGACGGCCGCGCCAGGGTACGAGTTCGCCGGCTGGTCCGGGGCCTGCGGCGGCAGCGGCGGCTGCCAGCTGACGCTGGCGGGCGACGCCAGCGCGACCGCCAACTTCACCGCGACCCCGCAACCGCCGCCCCTCCCGCCGCCCGGCACGCTGAAGCTGGCGAACGTTCGGGTGCACGGGGCGCGAGCGATTCTCGTCCTGAAAATCTCCGGTCCGGGCTCCATCGCCGTCCATGGAAGCCACGTCCGCCGGGCGCACCTGCGGGCCGGCCACGGCGGCAGGGTGACCCTGCGCCTGGGTCTCGACGCGCACGCCAAGCAGATCCTCGCGACGGCAAAGCGCGGATCGCTGAAGGCTCAGGTGACGATCGCCTTCAGCCCCGCCGACGGCGGCGCCGCGGCCCGCGTCCATAAGGTCATCGAGTTCAGGAGGAGAGGATGAGATCACGTTTGGCCGTGCTGCTGCTGGGGACGCTTCTCGTCGCCGCCACCCTGGCGCGGGCCGAAATCGCCCAGAAGGGGAACCTGCGAATTTCGGTTAACGGAAAGCTGAGCCCGAAGGCGCTGCCACGACAGGGGACCGCTCCCGTCTCCGTCTCCGTCTCCGGCACCGTCTCCACCACGGACGGAACCGCTCCGCCACAGCTGCGGACTATGCAGATCGAAGTCAACCGGCACGGCCGCTTCGACGTGGTTGGCCTGCCCGTTTGCCGCTACAACGACATCCAGCCTGCCTCCGACAGCCGCGCGCTCGCCGCCTGCCGGGCGGCCCTCGTCGGCGAAGGCCACTTCGCCGGCACGATCGCCCTGCCGGGCAGCGCCGAACCGTTTCCGATGGCCGGCCGGTTGCTGCTCTTCAACGGTCGCCAGCACGGTCGCCCGGTCCTCTTCGGCCACATCTACAGCCCCAAGCCCTTCGCCAGCTCCTTCGTGATGGTCTTCGAAATGCGGACCACCACCCACGGCACCTACGGGACGACGCTGACGGCGAACCTGGCGAAGGCGCTGGGCGCGAAGCGCAACCTCGAAAGCATCGAAATGACCCTCTCGCGCCGCTACCGCTACCGCGGCGCCACTCACAGCTACATCTCCTCGGGCTGCCCCGCCCCTAAGGGATTCCCAGGGATACCCTCGTTCCCCCTGGCTCGGACCAGCTTCAGCTTCTCGGGAGGGAAGAAGCTGACCGAAGTCCTGACCAAGTCCTGCCGGGCAAAGGGATGAGCGTGCGCTGCTCGAGACTCATCCTGTCTACCGCCGCGATGCTCGCGGCAGGGCTGACTCTTGCGGCCTGCGGCGGCGGTAGCGGTTCCAGCGCCTCCACCGCTGCGTCCATGCCGGCCACTACCACGAGCACCTCGACGAACGCGGGACCCGGCTCATCGCCCAGCAGCCACAAGCCGAAGAGCTCCAAGCCTCGGAGCAGGAAGCAAACGCAGACCCGGCTTCCGCAACCCGCGCCGAGCGAAGTTCGCAAGGCGGGAAAGGCAGCGGGGTTCCTTGTTGGAGGGGGAGACAACAGCGTCCCCACCTATGGCTCGGAAGCGAGCTCTTCGCAACGCCGCCAGGCCGAAAGCGCCCTCGCCACCTATCTCGCCGCCCGGGCCCGCGAAGACTGGTCGGCCGCCTGCCGCTACCTCGCCGGCTCGGCCCGAACCCGGCTCGAAGAATTCGCCAAAGGCGCACCGGGCAGGACGGCGGGTTGCGGCTCGATGCTGAAGATGTTCTCGAGCACGGGTTCCGGCTCCTCGAGCCTCGCCAGCCCACTCACCCACGAGCTGGCCTCGCTGCGCGTCAAAGGCGACGACGCGTTTGCCCTCTGGGTCGGCCCCGGCCGGCAGCAGTACGCGATGCCGATGGTCGACGAAGGGGGAGGCTGGAGGGTGACTCAACTGGCGCCGCTGCCCTACCCGCCCGGAAGCGCGCCGTGACTTCGTCGATAGCTAGAGAAAGGATCTGAGTTGCTGAGAAGAGATGTAAGGATCGGGTCGGCCCTCGCCGGCGTCATGTTGCTGCTGGCGTTCGCGGCTTCGCTGGCGATGGCGGCGGAAGTCAGCCGCGATGAATACAAGGCGGCGGTCGAACCGATCTGCAAGCAGAACGTCGAAGCCGATTCCCGGATCCTCAAAGGCGTGCGCCGGGAGGTGAAGCAGGGGGAACTGAAGAAGGCCGGGGTCAAGTTCGCGAAGGCGGCGGCGGCGCTCCAAGAGGCGTACCGCGAACTGAGCACGGTGCCGCAGCCGACCGCGGACGAAACCCGACTCGGCAAGTGGCTCGGCTACATCAAGACCGAGGTCAAGTACCTGCGCGAAGCCTCGCAGGCGCTCAAGGCCGGCGACAAGCACAAGCTGCCGCGGATCCAGGTTCAGCTGGAACGCTACGTGCGGCTGGCCAACAACGAGGTGCTCCCGTTCGACTTCCGCTACTGCAAGTCGAAACCGGCCTCCTCCTACACCTGATCGGATGCCCTTCTCCCTGCGCCGGCCGCGCCTGGTCCTGGCGCTCTCGGTGGTGGCGGCGGTCGGACTCGGCGCCCTCGGGCTGCACGTCGAAGACCACCTCCAGCCGACCTCGCTCGACGTGCCCGGCACCCAGTCGGCGCAGGCGGGCGCCACCCTGCATCGCTACTTCGGCGACTCGGCGCCCTTTGCCATCCTGCTGCAGGGACCGTCGAAGAGCCTGGAACGGCAGGGGCCGCGGCTGGTCGACGCGCTTCGGAGCGAACCCCACGTAACGACGATCTCCCCCTGGGACCGGGGGGCGGTCGCGCGCCTGCGCCCGGGCCCGAACAAGGCGCTGGTCCTGGTCGACTTCCACGACGGCATCGACACCGCGGTCAACCAGACGGTCCCGCACCTCAACGCCCTGCTGGCGGCGAAGGTGAGGCCGCCCCTGCGGGTGACGCAGACCGGCTACGCAACCCTTTCGCGGGCGATCCAGGACGAATCGATCGCCACCGCGGAGGCGGGCGAGCTGATCGCCCTGCCCGTCCTGCTGGTGGTGCTGCTGCTCGTCTTCCGCTCGCCGATCGCCGCCCTGATCCCCCTCTCGTTCGGGGCGATCACCGTCCTGGCCTCGCGGGGGGTCCTCGTGATCGCCTCCTCCTGGCTCTCGATCGACGCCTTCGCGCTGACGGTGAGCACGATGATGGGGCTCGCGATCGGGGTTGACTACGCGCTGCTGATGGTCTCCAGGTTCCGCGAGGAGCTGGCGGCCGGAGCGGACGCGAGGAGCGCTGCCGCGACCACGAGACGCACCGCCGGCCGCACCGTCGTCTTCGCCGGGTCGACCCTCTTCCTCGCGATGATCGTGGCGGTCCCGATCCTCCCCGGCGCGCTGCTCGTCTCCCTGGCCGGCACCGTGATGATCGTCGTCACGATCAGCGTCGGTGTGGCGACGCTCGTCGCCCCGGCCCTGCTGGGGATGGTCGGAGCCAACGTCAACCGCTGGCGGATCGGCCCCGCCCCCGGCGGTCGCTCGCGCCTGATGGCGATGGTCAACGCCGCCCTGCGCCGGCCGGTCGTCGCCACGCTGGTCATCGGGGGGATCGTCCTGGCGCTGATCGCGCCGGCGCTCGGTTTGAAGACCGGCCCGCCCTCGCCCGAACAGCTGCCCACCGATAGCGGGCCCCGGCAGGACGCCGAAGAAATCGACCGGGTGGCGGGGCCTGGCTGGGAGGCCCCGTTCATCCTCGTCGCCTCGACGCCCGACGGCACCATCACCGAAGAACCGCGCCTCGCTGAGCTCAGCCGGTGGCAGCGGCGGATCGCCGCCGATCCGGGCGTGCAGATGGTGATCGGCCCGGCGCAGGTCTCACACAGAGTGGCGCCCCTGCGCAAGGTAACGGGCGAGCTGCTGTCGGAAGGCCCCCAGCACGGGCAGCTGGGACAGTTGAACCGCCTCGGCCCGAAACTGCAGAAGGCCGAAGGAGCCGTCGCCCTGATCCGCTCGGGGCTCGCCGGCGCGGCGGCCGGCGCGGGCCTTCTCGGGAAGGGGTCCGGCCGGGCGGAAACCGGCGCCGCGGCGATCGCCGGCGGACTCGAGCGAGCTCTCCACGGCGGCGAACGGGCGCTTCACGCGGTGGACCGGATGGTCGCAGGCTCGGGCAAGCTCGCCGAAGGGCAGGGCGAAGCGAAGGCGGGGGCGCTCTCGCTCAAGCTCGGGCTGACGCAGCTGCTAAAAGGCCTGCGCCCAAGGGGGCTCGCGCGGGCGCGGCGGCTGCGGGCGCGCCTGCAGGCCGCCGCCCGGGAAGATCCGTCGCTGCAGCCCGCCGCCCAGGAAGCGAGCGCGCTGGTCGAACAACTGGCGATCGACCGCAACGAACTGCGCTACCTGCGCGGCCTTTCCCAGCGCCTCCACGCCGGCGAGTCGAGGCTCCTCGCCGGCAACACGACCCTCCACCGCGGCGCTCGGCGCCTGGCAAGCGCGGCCTCGGGGCTTCCCGCCGGGCTGACCAGGCTCACCTCGGGAGCGAAGCGGCTCGTCACCGGGCTCGCCGCCCTGCGCGGGGGAGCGGGGGAACTGGAACGCAAGCTGAGCGAAGGATTCCACCGCTCCTATCCGCTGCAGAGCGGGCTGCGCCGCGCCGCCGTCAAGGTGCTGGCCGGCGCCGGCGCCCTCGATCATCAGGTGGGCACCCTGCGACACCGCTCGCCGACGCTGTTCGAATCCGGCTACTTCGTCCTCTCGGCGCTCGCCGGGGCGCCGCCGGCCCAGCGCCGGAGGGCGGCGAGCACGATCGACCTCCAGCGCGGCGGCCAGGCGGCAGCCGTCCTCGTCATCCCCCGCTACACGTTCAACACCCCGGGCTCGATCGCCCTCTATCAGCGGCTGCAGGAAGACGCGCGCCGCTTCAGCGGCCGGACCGGGATCGAGACCGCAGTTGCCGGTGGGGCGGCGCAGCTGACCGACTACTCCAACGTCACCCGGGCGGCGATCCCGATCGTGATCGTGGCGATCACGATCGCCACCTTCATCGTCATGGTGATCGTGCTCCGCGCCCTCCTGCTCGCGGCGCTCGCCGTCCTGCTCAACCTCTCGACGGTGGGGGTGGCGTTCGGCGTCCTCACGCTCCTCTTCAACGTGCCGGCGGGTTGGCCGCTGGGAGGCCACACCTATGTCGACGCGGTCGGGGCGACGATGATCTTCGGGGTCATCTTCGGGCTCTCGATCGACTACGCGGTCTTCCTGCTGATGCGGATGCGGGAGCACCATGAAACCTATGGGGACAACGCCCGCGCGATCTCCTTCGGGCTGGAGAAGACCGCCCGCGTGATCACCGGCGCGGCCGCGATCATGATGGCGGTCTTCGTCGTCTTCGCCGGCGCGCCGATCGCCACGGTGAGCCAGCTCGGCGTCGGCCTCACCGTCGCGGTGCTGCTCGATGCGACCGTGGTCAGGATCGTCCTGTTGCCCGCTCTGATGCTGCTGCTGGGCGATCGCGTCTGGTGGCTGCCGCGCCCGCTGGCGCGAATCCTGCCGAAGATCGACCTGCACGGAGAGGCGCAAGTTGCCGAGGCAGGCTGAGCGAGAGTTGCCGACCCGCGCCCGCTTCGCGACCCCCGAGGCCACGATCCGCACATTCGCCGCGGCCCTCGAGTCGGCGCGCCTCGGAGTCGCCATGGAGTGCTTCACAGAGCAGGCGTGCCTGCTCACCCCCGACGCCACCGCGGTGAACGGGCGTGGAGCAATCGGCGACATCCTCGCGCAGCTGATCGGCCAGCGGGTGAGGATCGCGATCGAGAACTTCGGAACGCTCGTCGCCGGCGAGACGGCTCTCGTCAACCAGCGCTGGCAGATGCGCAGCGGAGGATCCGATAACCCGCATTGCCAGGTTGCGGTCCCGATCCTGGTCCTCCGCCGCGTCGGGAAGGAGTGGAAGCTCGTGATCGCGGCCCCGTGGGGCCGGCCCGACGGCCGGGGCTGACGCCGGCTCACCGAGCCAGGGGGTCGCTCCAGCGCGGGCCGCGGAAGCGGCCGAAGTCGCTGTCATGGGAGCAGAGCTCGGCCCCATGTTCGATTGCCAGCGCCGCCAGGTGGGCGTCCCACGGTGGACACCGGTTGGGCGAGCCACGCATCAACGTAGTCGAGGGCCTCCTCGATCGGCAGAGGCCGTTCGAGGATCGCCTCGCTCGTGGGGAGGCGGTATGGCCGCGGCTTCGCCTCCTCGCTCGCAAGCCCCCGGCGCACGTTGGCGTTGAGCGCCTCCTTGAAGGAGATCCCGTGATCGCGGGCGGCTTCCCGCAGCTTTGCCGCGACATCGTCATCGAGGGTGATAGTCGTGCGCATCGCTAGCATCATAAGAGCAAGCTCTTTGCACTCATGAGTGCAACATAGTGCTGCCTCAATCCACAGGAACCCCTGATCACCCTCCCTTCAGCAGTCCCCTGGCCTGTGTAACTCTCTGACCTTGGCTCTAAAGGCGGGCATTTCTTATGGGTGAGCGGCCAGTCCTCATCCTTACCGGCGCCCCGGGAACCGGCAAGACGACAACGGCGAGCATCCTCGCCGCGCGAGCGCCTGCCGCCGTCCACCTCGAAACCGACGCCTTCTTCCGCTTCATCCGCAGCGGCTACATCGAGCCGTGGAAGCCGGAGTCCCAGGCGCAGAACCAGGTCGCGATGGGGATCGCCGCGGAGGCCGCAGTCGCCTACGCCGCCGCCGGCTATTTCACCGTCGTCGAGGGCATCATCCTCCCGCGCTGGTTCCTGACGCCGCTGCGGGATGGCCTCCGCGAGGCGGGACTCCGGGCCGTCTACGTGGCGCTGCGGGCGCCGCTGCCGGTCTGCCTGGGGCGGCTCGAGCGGCGCGACGGGGCGGTGGACGCGGAGGCGATCACGAAGATCTGGACTGAATTCGATGACCTCGGCGAGTTCGAGCCGCACGCCGTAGACGTCAGCGAATGCGGCGCCGAGGAAGCCGCCAACACACTGGAGCAGGTGCTCGCCTCCGGGTCCCACCTCGTCTGAGCCGGCGGCATCTGGTCTACTTGAGCGATGGCCGGCGGGAAGGGGACGAACGGCAGCGATGGAGCGAGGCACGATCGGCACCTGCTGCGTGTCCCGGTCGACCTCGAAGCCGACGACGAGCGCCGCCTCGACCGGATCCACGATGAGATCGACGCTGCCTTCAAAGCTCTGCGGGACATCGAAGAGGGCGTCTCGATCTTCGGCTCGGCGCGAGTCGAGGAGGGACATCCCTGGTACGAGCTCTGCCGCGAGACCGCAGCCTGCCTCACCCACCACGGCTTCACGGTGATCACCGGCGGCGGGCCGGGCCTGATGGAGGCCGCCAACCGCGGCGCCGCCGAAGCCGGCGGCCTCTCGGTCGGTCTCAACATCGAACTGCCGCACGAGCAGCACCTCAACCCCTACGCCAACCGCTCGCTCGACTTCCATTACTTCTTCGCCCGCAAGCTGATGTTCGTCCGCTACGCCCGCGCCTTCGTGATCATGCCCGGCGGCTTCGGCACCCTCGACGAGCTGTTCGAGTCCCTGACGCTGATCCAGACCCACCGGATCAAGCACTTTCCCACGATTCTCGTCGGCTCCGCCTTCTGGGACCCCCTGCTGGAGTGGATCGAACGCGGCCTGGAGCAAAACGGCCTGATCTCCCCGCCCGACAGGGAGCTTCTCGTCCTCGCCGACGAGCCGATGCAGGTCTGCCGGCACGTCCTCCGTGCCAGCGAGCGGCAGCGCGCAGCGGTCCGACCCAGCTAAGCGCTTTCGGCGCATCCTTTATATACGCGCGCGTTTGTTGACGAACCAATCAGTTTCTGGTACATACTGAGATGTTCCCAGTCCAGAACTCGGGAATATCTCCAGGAGCTTGGGCTCGCCCATCTCCTTACGCGCAAGAGCCGGCCCTATCCCGCCTCTTGCGCTGCCCAAAATCGCTGCGTCAGCGGGCTAGTGCCGGAAATGCCGGTGCTTGGTGAAGACCATCGCCACGCCGGCGTTCTCGCAGGCCTCGATCACCTCGGCGTCGCGTTTGGAGCCGCCGGGCTGGATCACAGCGGTGGTACCGGCCTGGATCGCCAGCTCTGGACCGTCGGCGAAGGGGAAGAAGGCGTCGGAGGCGAGGGCCGAGCCGGCTAGGAGGTCGTCGGCCCCGGCGCCGCGGGCCTCGCGGCACTTCTCGACCGCGAGCCGGACCGAGTCGACGCGGCTCATCTGGCCGGCGCCGATGCCGAGGGTCGCCCCGCCCCTGGCGAGGACGATCGCGTTGGAGCGGACGCGGCGGCAGACGGTCCAGGCGAAGAGCATGTCCTGCCACTGCTGCTCGCTCGGCTCGTTGCCGGTGACCGCCTCCATGATCTGCCGCGGCTCGGGGTCGCCGTCGCGGTCCTGGATCAGCAGGCCGCCCATCACCCGCTTGACGTCGCGTTCGCTCGGGTCCTGCCGGCGGCGCTCCTCCTCGCAGAGGATGCGGATCGCCTCCTTCTGCTGCAGCACCTCCAGCGCCCCCTCCTCGTATCCGGGCGCGCTCAGCACCTCGACGAAGTTCTTGTGCAGCTCCTCGGCCAGCTCGCGGCCGATCGGGCGGTTGAGGGCGATCACGCCCCCATAGGCCGAGATCGGGTCGCAGGCGAGCGCCTTCAGGTAGGCATCGGGCGCGTCGGCGCCGATCGCCACCCCGCAGGGGTTGTTGTGCTTGACGATCACGCAGGCCGGTTGCTCGAAGTCGCCGACCAGCGCCCGCGCCGAGTCGAGGTCGAGCACGTTGTTGAAGGACAGCGCCCGCCCGTGCAGCTTCGAGACCCGCGAGAGGATGTGGCTGCGCAGGCCGACCTCCGAGTAGAGCGCCGCTCGCTGGTGCGGGTTCTCGCCGTAGCTGAGGTCGAGCACCTTCTCGTACGCAACCGCCAGGTGTTCCGGGAAGTCCTCGTACTCCGTTGAGAACCAGCGACTGATCGCGGCGTCGTAGCGGGCGGTCTGGGCGAAGGCCTCGTTGGCGAGCCAGTGGCGGGTCGTCAGGGAGATCTCTCCGCCGGTCTCCTCCAGCTCGGCGCAGACCGCGTCGTAGGACTCCGGTTTGACGATCACGGCGACGCTCTCGTGGTTCTTCGCCGCGGCACGGATCATCGTCGGCCCGCCGATGTCGATGTTCTCGACCGCCGCCTGCGCCGCCACGTCCTGCCCGGAGACGGTCTGCTCGAACGGGTAGAGGTTGACGCAGACGAGGTCGATCGGCTCGATCCCCTCGCGCTCCAGCGTCGCCACGTGCTCGGGGTCGTCGCGCCGCGCCAGCAGCGCCGCGTGCAGCCGCGGGTGCAGCGTCTTCACCCGGCCGCCGAGGATCTCTTCCTGGCCGGTGAACTCGGAGACGTCGGTGACCTCGACCCCGGCCTCGCGCAGCGCGATCGCGGTGCCGCCGGTGGAGAGGATCTCGACCCCGAGCGCCGCCAGCCCTTTGGCGAAGTCGGCGACCCCGGTCTTGTCGGAGACCGAGATCAGCGCCCGGCGCACCCGGACCTCACCGTCGACGCGCTCCTGCTGGGTTTCGGTGGCGGGGTCAGTCATCGATCGCGACCGTCCGCGGGTCGCTGGGGTCGATCCTAACCCTGCCCTGGGCGATCATGCGGATCGCCTCCGGATAGAGCTCGTGCTCGACCGCGTGGACGGCGGCCTCCAGCTCCGCGCGGGCGACCCCGGACGGGACCGGGACCTCGCGCTGGGCGATCACCGGCCCCGTGTCGACGCCCTCGTCGACGAAGTGGACGGTGACGCCGGTGGTCTCGACGCCGGCGGCGAGCGCCTGGCCGATCGCGTCGAGCCCGGGGAAGCTCGGCAGCAGGGCCGGGTGGATGTTGACCACCCGGTTGCGGAAGCGGGCGACGAAGGCCGCGCTGAGCAACCGCATGTAGCCGGCGAGGACGACGAGATCGGTCCGCAGCGACTCGATCCAGTCGCCGATCGCCTCGTCGCGCGCCTCCCGGTCGGGATGCTCGCCGGTGGGGAAGACCGCGGTCTCGACACCCGCCGCGCGCCCTCGCTGCAGCGCCCCCGCCGCCGGCTTGTCGGAGCCGACGCCGACCACCTCGATCCCCTCGCGCCCGTGCAGCTTGTCGAGGATCGCCTGCAGGTTGGTGCCGCTGCCCGAGGCGAGGACGACGATCCGAAACGAGCTCACGGCCGCATCTTCTCGTACTAAGCCGGTTTGGAGCAGGCGCTGTCGCTTTTCCATCTACAGTGACTCGGCAACAGACACAACGATCAGGGAGAGAATTGACTACTGCAGGCAGGGGAGCGGGTCGCGCTCTCGCGACTCTCGCATTCATCCTCGCGGTGTTGCTCGCTCTGAGCGCGAGCGCCCGAGCGGCCGCCCCGGCCAACGACAACTTCAGCTCGCCCCAGGCGCTGTCGCCGACGTTCACGGCCGAAGCCTCCGGCAGCAACGTCGAAGCGACCAAGGAGGCCGGGGAGCCCGACCACGCCGGCAACGCGGGCGGCCACTCGGTCTGGTTCGAATGGGCGCCGGCAACCAGCGGTCCGGTCGCGATCCGAGCCACCGCCTGCTTCGGCCCCCTGAAGCCACTCGTCGCCGTCTACACCGGCTCCGCGGTCAACTCGCTCACTCCGGTCGCCGACAACGGCCATCCGTTCTCCACCGAATGCTTCTTCGGCGAACCCTCGCTGGCGGAATTCGAAGCCCAGGCCGGCACCACTTACCGGATCGCGATCGACGGCCGCAACGGCACCGAAGGGAGCTTCAACCTGAAGCTGGAAGGGTCGCCGGCGAACGATGACTTCGCCGATGCGAAGGCCGTCACCTCGGAATCCGTGACCTTCGCCACCAACAGGCTCGCGACCAAGCAGCCCGAAGAGCCCGACCACGCCGGCGATCCCGGCGGCCATTCGGTCTGGTTCAAATGGACGCCCTCGGCGAGCGAAACGGCGAGAGTCTCCACTTGCTCCGCCTCCAGTTCCCTCGACACCCTGCTCGCGGTCTACACCGGCAGCGAACTCGGCGACCTCACCGAAGTCGCCGGCAACGACGACCGCCCGAGCGGCGAAAGCCTTCCCTGCCGGGCGACCGACAGCGAAGTCACCTTCGACGCCGTAGGGGGGACGACGTACTGGATCGCGGTCGACGGCTCGCAGGGCACGGTCGGCGGGTTCAGCCTGCGGGTCCGGGGGCGCCCGTCCGACGACGATTTCGCGCATCCGCAGGTGCTCGGTCCCAGCCTCCCCGCCTTCGCGCAGCCGACCAACGAACTGGCGACCAAGCAGGCGGAAGAGCCGAACCACGCCGGCAACCCCGGCGGCCACTCGGTTTGGTTCTCCTGGACCCCGGGCGAAGACGTGCGGGTAAGGGTCTCGACCTGCAGCAGCGAGGGGAGCTTCGATTCGCTGCTCGCGGTCTACACCGGCACCGAACTCGACAACCTGACCGAAGTCGCGAGCAACGGTCCCAGCTCCAATTCGGAGTGCACCTTTGGCAGCGAAGTCGCCTTCGACGCGACCGAAAACACGAGATACATGATCGCCGTCGACGGCAAGGACGGGGACGAAGGCAAATTCAACCTCAGCATCGAACCGCCGCCCGCGAACGACGACTTTCTCGACGCCGAATCGCTCACCGGGCTGCCGACCGAGACCATCGGCACGACCGTGCTCGCGACCAAGCAGGCGGAAGAGCCGAACCACGCCGGCGACCCCGGCGGCAACTCCGTCTGGTACTCGTGGACGTCGCCGGTCGACGGCCCGATCGCGATCTCGACCTGTTCCTACCTGGAATCGAGCCCCGACACCCTGCTCGCCGTCTACACCGGCAGCGGGCTCGGCGACCTGACCGAAGTCGCGAGCAACGACGATTCTCCCGACAGCTGCAGGGAAACGGACAGCGCGGTCAGGTTCCAGGCCGAAGAAGGCACCACGTACTGGATCGCGGTCGACGACAAGGGCGGCGGCCCCGGGGGGAGCTTCTCGCTCGAAATCGCGCAAGGCAGCCCGTCGAATGACTCCTTCTCCACTCCGTGGGTGCTGGCTCGGTTCCCGATCGCGCCCGGCGGCTCGACCGTCGGGGCCACCAAGGAACCGGGCGAGCCCGACCACGCCGGCAACGCGGGCGGCCACTCGGTCTGGTTCGAATGGACGCCGGAAACCAGCGGCCCGGTCGACCTCTCCGCCTGCGGCGAGATGTCCGCCGCCGACACCCTGCTCGCGGTCTACACCGGCACCGAAGTCGACGACCTGACCGAAATTGCGAGCAACGACGACTCGGGGATGAGGGCGCCGGACGGGCGGTGCGAAGAAAGCACCGGCAACAGCGAGCTCCGTCTTCGAAGCCGAAGCCGGCACCACCTACATGATCGCCGTCGACACCAAGGAAAGCGAAGGTCGCTTCGCCCTCGACCTCGAACGCGGGCCGGCCAACGACGACTTCGCGAACGCGACGGCGCTCGAAGAAGGCATCCCGGCCTACGGGTCGGGGAACAACAAGCTGGCGAGCAAGCAGACCGGCGAGCCGAACCACGCCGGCAACCCCGGCGGCCACTCGGTTTGGTTCTCCTGGACCCCTGAAAACACCGAGTCGGTCTCGGTTGCGACCTGTACCCACGGAACCCCTCTCGACACCCTGCTCGCGGTCTACACCGGAACCGAAGTCGACAACCTGACCGAAGTCGCCGCCAACGACGACGGTCAGGTCGGGAAAAACTGCCCCTCCACCGACAGCGAGGTCGAGTTCACCGCGACCGCCGGCACCACCTACTGGATCGCGGTCGACGGCAAGGAAGGGACCACCGGCAATTTCCAGCTATTCCTCGAAGGGGCCGCGCCCAACGACGACTTCGGCAAGGCCCAGCCGCTCGGCGGCGCACTTCCGACCAATTGGGAGTTTGCCTCCAACCGCTTCGCGACCAAGCAGTCGGGCGAGCCCGACCACGCCGGCAACGCCGGTGGCTCCTCGGTCTGGTTCAAGTGGACCGCGCCGAGCAGCGGCACCGTCAGCGTCGACACCTGCGGCAGCGGCTTCGACACCCTGCTCGCCGTCTACACCGGCGCGAAACTCGAATCGCTGAGCGAAGTTGCGAGCAACGACGACGCCGGCGGCAGCTGCGCGCCGCAGAGCAGGCTCACCTTCGCCGCCGTTGGCAACACCGTTTACCGGATCGCCGTCGACGGCAAGGGCGGGGCGCAGGGCCCGCTCGAATTGCATATCGACTCGCGCCCGAAGAACGACGACTTCGAAAACGCCCAGGCGATTCCCGGTTCGCTCGGCTGGTACTGGGGGGGTTACAACGTGCTGGCGACCAGGCAGGCCGGCGAGCCCGGCAGCCCAGGCGGTCACACGGTTTGGTACTCGTGGACGCCGCGGAAGCAGTGGGCGGTCGAACTCGACGCCTGCGCCCGCAGCTTCGAACCCCAGGTCGAGATCTACACCGGCGCGGCGGTTGACGCCCTGACGCCGGTGCCGACCTCTGACGCCGGCAGCGGCAAATGCGAAGCCGGCCGCAGCGTCGCCTTCACCACAGTCCCCGGCACCACCTACCTGATCGCGGTCGACGGCGCCGGGGGCAACGAAGGACAGTTCGAACTGCACTTTCGCGGTACCGCGGTCCTCACCCACACGCTCAGCGTCAGCCGGGCGGGCAGCGGCAGCGGCTCGGTCAGCTCGAGCCCCGCCGGGATCGAATGCGGGGCCATCTGCAGCCACGACTTCGCGGCAGGGACCCAGGTCACCCTGCAGGCCACGCCGGCCGCCGGTTCGGTCTTCACGGGCTGGTCGGGCGGCTGTGCGGGCACCGGCTCCTGCCAGCTGACGCTGAACGCCGATGCGGCGGTGACCGCGACCTTTGCGCCGGCGCCAAGCGAAGGAGGCGGCGAACAGGGCGGCGGGACCGTGCCACCGCCAACGTCGCCTCCTCAGTCGCCGAAGCCAAAGCCGCTGAAGTGCAAGCGCGGCTTCAAGAAGAAGACCGTCCACGGCAAGCAGCGCTGCGTTAAAAGGAAGAAGAAGCATCGCCACCACCGCGCCTGAGTAGGCTCACCTGCCGATGAGCGAACACGACCTCTGGCAGGGCGTCCTCTACCTCCACCTGCTGGCGATGGCCTTCTTCGTCGGCGGCCAGCTCGTCTTCGGGATCGCGGTGGTGCCGATCCTCCGCAGCGATCCCGACCCCGAGCGCACCCGCATGCGCGCCGTCGCCCGCCGCTTCGGCTACGGCTCCCTGGTCGCCCTCGGCGTCCTCGTCGCCACCGGCTGGACGATGGCCTCCCACTACCACCTCTTCAGCAGCTCGACCCTGCAGTGGAAGCTGGGCCTGGTCGCCCTCGTCATCGCCCTCACCCTGCTCCACCTGCGCTTGCCGAAACTGCACGCCCTGCAGGGCGCGATCCTGCTCGCCTCGCTGGCAATCGTCTGGCTCGGGCTCGAACTGGTCGTAGGGTAAGCATTTTTCGGTACAAAGTCCTTGACTAGACAGGGAACTCCTGATAATGAGGGGGGCGGGACTTGTCCCGTACCAAACTAAGCCCGCCGCGGATCGTCGGGCGAAAAGGGAGAACCATGAAGAAAGTCAAGATCCTCGGCCTTGCCGTGGTGGCGGCAATGGCGCTGATGGCGTTCGTCGGCGTCGGCACGGCTTCGGCCACACCGACGTCGCTCTGCAAAGCGCCGACAACAACCCCAGGAGGCCTACCCATCTGCGAAGGCTTCCACCTCTACCCGGCGGGAACGAACATCCACGCCATCCTGGAGGAAGGTACGAAGCTCAGCATCCCGACGCCCAACGGCGTCGTCGAATGCAACACCGCCACACTCAACGCCTTCACCGAGCAGCAGACAGAAATGCCGCTTGGGGCAGTCGTCAACGCGCTCACCTTCGGCGCATGCGAAGATGCCGGCGAACCAGTCGATGTGGAAGCCGTCAAACCCGGCACAATGGACATCGAAATCATCGATCTCCCGGTCTGGACCTACAACGGCACATTGACGTTGACAGGGACCGAAATCAAAATCCTCTGGACACACACCGGTGCCGAATGCTTCTACGACGCAGGCCACACCGGAGTCCTCACAGGTGGACCGATGGCGACAATCGATTGGTCCGGCACCTTGACCGGCACAGGAGGAAACCTCCTCTGCCCGAAGGGAAACGCCACCTGGAACGGCGCCCTCACAGTCACAAGCCCGGAACCGCTCTGGGTCGAGATGTGATCTAGACCTGATGAAGCAGGGCGCGGCCGCCTCGCGGCCGCGCTCCGGCTTGTACAGGGCCACCCACCTAGATGATCAGCACAAACTGAGGTGAATGCGGTGAATTCAAACCCCCCGTGGTCCTGAAAACACCCACCCTTGAATTCCATTGGCTTGAACACACGAATGCGAGAATCACAGCCAAAGGCACCGAAATCACATTCGCATACTTCGGTGAAGACTGTGTGTATGGAGTTCCGGGAGGAGGATCAACGGCCATCGCGGAACTAAAAGGCGGAAACCCACCCAAAGTCGTGTTGAACATGCAACTGGCGAAGATCAGCGGCTTCGTCTGTCCGGAAAACATGGCCTGGCAGGGCAACTACGAAGTCACATCCCCTAGTCCGCTGTACGCGGCCGCCGGCTAGGCGGTCAGATCCCGCTGGCGATCTCCAGGGCGAATTTGCCGTTCGCCTCATCGGGGTCGCCCAGCGGGTAATTGCCCGTGAAGCAGGCGTCGCAGTGTTCTCCGGGGTCGCCGCCGATCGCCTCGTAGACGCCGGCGATCGAGAGGTAGGCGAGGGAGTCGGCCTCGAGCTCGTCGGCGATCTCTTCGATCGAGCGGTTGTGGGCGATCATCTCCTCGCGAGTCGACATGTCGACACCGTAGTGGCAGGGGTTGCGGATCGGCGGCGCGGAGATGCGCAGGTGGACCTCGCCGGCGCCGGCGGCGCGGAGCATGCCGACGATCTGCCGAGTGGTGTTGCCGCGCACGATCGAGTCGTCGACGACGACGATGCGCTGGCCGGCGACGATCTCCGGCAGCGGGTTGAACTTCAGCCGCAGGCCGTGCTTGCGCAGCTCCTGGCCGGGCTGGATGAAGGTCCGCGCCACGTAGCGGTTCTTGATCAGGCCGTCGTCGCGCGGCAGCCCGGAGGCGCGGGCGAAGCCGGCGGCGGCGGGGTTGCCGGAGTCCGGCACCGAGATCACCAGGTCGGCCTCGACCGGCGCCTCGCGCCAGAGGATCTCGCCCATCCGCCCGCGCACCTGCTGCAGGACCTTGCCCTCGAGCCGGCTGTCGGGGCGGGAGAAGTAGATGTGCTCGAAGACGCAGGAGGCCCGGCGCTCGCTCTTCACCACCTGCCGCGTCTCCAGCCCGCGCTCGGTCAGCGAGACCATCTCGCCCGGGTGCACCTCGCGCATCAGCTCGGCGCCGATGATGTCGAAGGCGCAGCTCTCGGAGGCGACGACGAAGCGGTCCTCCAGCCGGCCGAGGCTGAGCGGCCGGATCCCGTGTGGGTCGCGGAAGGCGACGATCGCCCGCTTGGTCATCACCACGGTCGAGTAGGCGCCCCGCAGCCGCGGCATCACGTCGGCGACGGCGTCCTCGATCATCTTCCCCTCGTGCGAGGAGAGCAGGGCGGCGATGATCTCCGAGTCGGAGGTGCCGCGGAACTGCAGCCCGCGCTCCTTCAGCTCGTTCCAGAGCTCGACCGCGTTGGTCAGGTTGCCGTTGTGGGCGAGGGCGAGCTCGCGGCCGTCGTCGCGCCAGATCGGCTGCGCGTTCTCCCAGGACCCGCCGCCGGTGGTCGAGTAGCGGACGTGGCCGATCGCCATGTCGCCCTCCAGCGCCCGCAGTTTCTCCTCGTCGAAGACCTGCGAGACGAGGCCGGCCTCGCGCAGCGTCGTGATCATCCCGCCCTCGCAGGTGGCGATCCCCGCCGACTCCTGACCGCGGTGCTGCAGCGCGTAGAGGGCGAAGTAGGCGAGCCGGGCCACATCGTGGCCGGGCGCGTATACGCCGAAGACACCGCATTCCTCACGCGGTCCCTGGCGATCGAAGCTGAACCCCTGGTCGGGAGACAAGCGCGTTTCCTCGTTGCAATTGAAGACGGACGCGCAGGCAGAGCCTCCTGCCTACCTGCGCAGGGTAGCAGCGCCTGGCGGCTACCCAGTCCGTCTCCGACTCCCGCAGTTTGCTTGATCTGGGGCGGGCTAGGCGAGGATGCGCGATGCCACCTCGGCCCGCTCGCCGATCCGCAGGCCGAAGCGCTCCAGCAGCTCCGGGACGGTCTCCGGTCTCATCTCCAGGTTGTGCCGCTCGTTGAGCGCCGCCAGCTCCTCGGGGTTGGCCTCGAGCGCGCCCCCCAACGCGTCCAGCTCGCGGAAGAAGTGCTCGAAGCCGGCGGGGGCGATGATCTCGAGGATCCGGCAGGACTCCTCGCCGGCGTTCCAGAAGGTGTGCCACTGCTCGCGCGGCTTGAAGACGAGGTCGCCCGGACCCGCCTCCAGCACCTCCTCGCCGAGCAGCGCGCCCATCCGTCCCTCCAGCACGTAGCTGTACTCGTCCTCGCGGTGGTGCAGGTGCAGCGGCGCCGCCAGCGCCCGCGGCGGCAGCGGGTGTTCGACCAGGGAGAAGTCGCCGCCCGCGTCCTCGCCGTCGATCATCCAGCGCACCCCGATGCTGCCGAGGAAGCCGACCTTGCCGTCGTTGGGTCCAATCACAGTTGCCATCGATCCAATCCTTTCATAAGACACCAGTGTTGCGCGAAAACTATAGACACAGTCTGGGTGATCTGTCAAGATTGGCGCTACAGCTATGTCCGATAAAAAGCGCCCCTACAAGATGAAGCGACGCGCCGAACTGGAGGCGCAGACCCGCCAGCGGATCACCGAAAGCGCGGTCGCGCTGCACGGCAGCCTCGGTCCCGCCCGCACCTCGATGAGCGCCGTGGCCGAGCACGCAGGGGTCCCCCGCTCGACCGTCTACCGCCACTTCCCGGATGAGGAGGCGCTGTTCGGCGCCTGCTCGGCGCACTGGAGGGCGGAGCACCCCCGTCCCGACGTCGCCCGTTGGACGGAGATAACCGACCCAGACGAGCGGCTGCGGACGGCTCTAGCCGAGCTTTATGCCTACTACCGCCGCGCCGGCGACATGCTCGACAAGCTCCTGCGCGACGAGCACTCGGTGCCGATGGTCGCCAGGCTGTTCGCATCGTTCCACCAGTTCATGGCGGCGATCGCCGAGATCCTGATGCAAGGGCGGGGCCTGCGCGGCAAGGCCCGCGACCGCACCCGCGCCGCGATCGGCCACGCGATCTCCTTCCGCACCTGGCAGCAGCTGACCGGCGAGGGCGGCCTCTCGGACGAGGACGCGGCCGAGCTGATGCGCCGCCTCGTCAGCGCCGCCGGCTAGAAAGTCGGCAGCCCGTCGATGCTCTCGGCGTTCTTCGTCGCCACGTAGGTCTCGATCTCCGCGGCGCCGCCGACGCGCATCTTCTTCTCCGCCCAGGCCTCCATGTGGGGCCGCTCGCCCTCGTAGCTCATCAGCGGCACGCCGTAGCCGCAGGAGTCGGCGACACGGATGACGTCGACCAGGATGAGCGCCCGCTGTGCCTCGGAGACCTCGTGCGGCGCCTCGAAGCCGGCGCGCTCGAACAGCTCCGCAAAGCGCGGATCGTCGGCCGGGATCACCTCACCGCGCCCATGCAGGCGCAGAATCCGCGGCGGCCCCTGGAAGGCGCAGAGCATCACCACGATCCGCCCGTTCTCCCGCACGTGCGCCACCGTCTCCGCCCCGCTGCCGACCATGTCGAGGTAGGCGACCGTGTGGTCGTCAAGCACCCGCAACGTCCCGGCCGGTCCCTTCGGCGAGACGTTGACGTGCCCCTCGGCATCGAGCGGCGCCGAGGCGACGAAGAACATCTCCCGCTCAGCGATCCACTCACGCAGGTGCCCGTCGATGCGGTCGTAGATCTTCGCCACGCGACGAAGTTATCAGCGGTGTTCCTTTTGGGCGCTATGCGCCCAAAAGGAACACCGCTGTGACGAGCCTCGGGATAGAGTCGAGGCGTGGGAACGATCTGGCGCTGGCAAGACGATGAATGGCGTCGTTTGTCTCCGTCGGGATTCCCATCGGAGGAAAAGCTGCACGACCTGGTTGAGGACTCCCCCGAGTTGCTCCCCCTCTCCGGTAACCCATCAATGGTGGTGTTGGGGCGGGAGGTCCGGCTCGGTCCAGGCTCTGCTGATCTGCTGGCGGTGGAGCCGGACGGACGACTGGTGGTAATTGAGATCAAGCTCCGCAAGAACGCAGAGGTACGCCGAGCAGTCGTCGCCCAGATCCTCACCTATGCCGCATATCTGAAAGGCATCGGTTCGGTGGAACTGGAACGAGCGCTGAGGCAGCATCTCGAACGCGTAGAAGCCCGCTCGATCTTGGACCTGGTGCGGAAGTCGGACCAGTCGCAGGAAGTCGAAGAGGCCGAGTTCTCGCAAGGCCTCTCTGAATCGCTTGCCAGCGGTGCCTTTCGGCTCGTGCTGGTCTTGGATGAGGCCCCCTCGGAACTTGTTCAACTTGTCGGCTACCTGGAGGGGATCAGCAGCGGGGTGGTCCTCGACCTGATCACGGTTGCGGCGTACGAGACCGGCTCTGAGCGGCTGCTGGTTCCCCAGCGTGTCGATCCCGAGCACCCGGGAGAGCAGGTGCCTGCAGGCGTGGGCGCAACTCGGCAGACCGGTGGGCAGTCGCGCCGGGAGGTCGACGGCTCCAACGCCTTTGAGGAGGCGATCGCGCGAGCGACGGAACCGGCGCAGGCAGAACTGCGGCGGCTCCTCGAGTGGGCGCGCAAGGTGGAGGCGGAGGGGCTGGCGACTCTGCGCACGGTTTTCGGCCAAGGGCGGGAGGTGCTGACGGTCTGGGTCCGGGGCGAGAAGGCCGGCCTTGTGTCGATATGGCACGAAGGAGGGGCGTACCTCTCGCTCTGGCGCTCTGTCTTCGTCCGCCTCGCCTGGGATCGGATCGCTGCCGTCGAGGAGGCGCTCGGGGAATCGATGGGGCAAGGCAGCTCCGTCCGCGACCCCTCGCCAGAGCTGCTTGACCTGCTGGCTGATGCCTACCGCGACGCAGCAAAAGGACAGCCGGCCTGGAACGGGCGCGACTTCTACGTCTCCTTCGGCGAGAACGAGCAGCGCTCTTGGGAGGAGGCTGTCCGCTACGGGTTCGTCAGCGCCGGGGGCGGCGAGTGGTACACGAAGAGCCTCAAGCAGCTGAAGCCAGGCAACCGGGTCTTCGTCTACATCCCCAAAGGAAACGGGGTCGGTGGTTATGTCGGAGTCGGCGAGGTGGCAGGGAAGGCGATGCCGGCCAAGGATTTCGAGGTCAGTGATAACGGGAAAGTCACCGATTACCTCACGGTGACGAGATCTCCAGGGGCTTCCCAAAATCGCGACGACCCCGCTTCTGCCGAGTGGGTGGTGCCGGTGCGTTGGATCGACACTCGGCCAAGGGAGAAGGCGATCCGGGACTCAGATTTCTTCGCCAACCAGAACTCGGCGGTGAGGCTGACCCACGGCTACACCTTGAAGCGGCTGAGCGAAGAGTTCGGACTCGATCAGGCGGCGCCTTCAGCCTGAGCCGACAGCGACTGCCAGACGTTCCGCGCGGCCTCCAGGCTGACCGAGAGGCTGCGGTCGCCGGCGCCGATGGCGATCTGGTCGCCGCCGACGGTGCCGATCAGGACGGCGCCCAGGTTCTCGAGGGCCTGGCGGTCGCCGCTGACCAGGAAGCCCCCTGGGCCCTCGCCGAAGAGGGCCTCCTCGGGAGTGCAGCCGCGCTCGCGGAGGTGTTCTACGTTGGCCTCGCAGCCGAGGCCTCCCGCGATCGCGGACTCGGCGAGGGCGCAGGCCAGGCCGCCGTCGCTGACGTCGTGGGCCGAGCTGAGCTTGCCAGCGCGGACGGCGTCGCGGACGACCATGTAGGCGGCGGCTACGTCGGTGATGTCCGAGCGGGGGAGGCCCATCTTCAGCTCGCCGCGCTGCTTCGCCAGCTCCGAGCCGGCCAGGTTCGGTTCGAAGGGACCGATCAGGCCGATCGCGTCGCCCTCGCGGGCGAAGGCGCTGCCGGCGACCTGGGCGGGGTCGGGCAGTTCGCCGACCATCCCCACCACCGGCGTCGGGTAGATCGGGCCGTCGGGGCCCTCGTTGTAGAGGGAGACGTTGCCGCCGACCACCGGCACCCCGAGCGCCTTGCAGGCCTCGGCGAGGCCGCTGACGGCGCGGTCCAGCTGCCAGGCGCCGGCCGGCTTCTCGGGGTTGCCGAAGTTGAGGCAGTTGGTCAGGCCGAGCGGCTCGGCGCCGACGCAGGCGAGGTTTTGGGCGCACTCGAGCACCGCCTCGATCGTCCCCAGGTAGGGGTCGCAGGCGACCCGCCGCCCGTTGCCGTCGATCGAGACCGCGATCGCGTTGCCGGCCTCCGGCAGCTGCAGCACCGCCGCGTCGGCCTGCTCGGGCCGCCGCACCGTGCGCGAGCCGACGATGCAGTCGTACTGCTCGAAGGCCCAGCGCTTGGAGGCGATGTTGGGCGAGCCGAGCAGCGCCAGCAGCTCCTGCTCGGGCGAGGCGCCAACCGCCAGCGTCGCCCGGTTGCCGTAGATCCAGCCTTCGGGCTCGCCCGGCTCCAGGTCATACAGCGGGCAGCCGTCGACCAGCGCCTCGACCGGCATCTCGCCGACCGTCTCGCCCTCGCGCAGGATCCGGATCAGGCCGCTCTCGGTGACGACGCCGATCTCGGCCGAGCCGGTCTGCCACTTCTCGCAGATCGCCCGCACCGCGTTCACCCGCGCCGGCTCGACCACCGCCAGCATCCGCTCCTGGCTCTCGGAGACCATGATCTCGAAGGGCTCCATGTCGGCCTCGCGCAGCGGCACCCGGGCGACGTCGATGTCGATCCCGACCCCGCCGGCGCTCGCCATCTCGCCCGCCGAGGAGGTCAGCCCGGCGGCGCCGAGGTCCTGCAGCGAGACCAGCAGCCCCTTCTCCAGCAGCTCCAGGCAGCACTCCAGCAGCTTCGACTCCTCGAACGGGTCGCCGATCTGGACCGTCGGCCGCTTCGCCTCGTCGCCCTCGCCGAGCTCGGCCGAGGCCAGCACGGAGGCGCCGCCGATCCCGTCGCGCCCGGTCGAGGCGCCCATCAGGACGATCGCGTTGCCCGGTCCCGCGGCGGCCGCCCGCACCATGTCGGAGGTCTTCGCCAGCCCCAGGCACATCGCGTTGACCAGGCAGTTGTGCTCGTAGGGCTCCTCGAAGTAGATCTCGCCGCCGACCGTCGCCACCCCGATCGAGTTGCCGTAGTGGCCGATCCCCCGCACCGCCCCGTCGAGAAGGTGACGTGAGCGCGGGGAGTCGAGCTCGCCGAAGCGGAGGCTGTCGAGGATCGCGATCGGCCGCGCTCCGATCGCGAAGACGTCGCGGAGGATGCCGCCGACGCCGGTCGCCGCCCCCTCGAACGGTTCGACCGCGCTCGGGTGGTTGTGGGACTCAACCTTAAAAGCGATGGCGTGGCCGTTGCCGACGTCGACGGCGCCGGCGTTCTCGCCCGGCCCCATCACCACCCGCTCGCCCTCGGTCGGCAGCCGCCGCAGCAGCTTGCGCGAGTGCTTGTAGGCGCAGTGCTCGGACCAGAGCAGGCTGAACATCGCCAGCTCGACGTCGTTCGGCTCCCGGCCGAGCTTCTCGACGATCAGCTCGTACTCGGGGTCGGTCAGGCCCAGCTCGCGGTATTGGGAGCCCATTTCAGGATCCCCCGCGCACGTCTGGCGGCGGCGGACACTGCGCGGATGCGGCGTCCTCGGTCGGCCAAATAGCGCTGCTATTCGGCCTCCCTGCGTCCTTGCCCCGCTTGGTCCGGCGCTCGCCATCCGCACACGCGGGGTCCTGAAATGGGCTCCTCGGCGTGCCCACGGTCATCGCGACGCCGCTACCCGTGCCATCGAGCGGAAGACCTTGAGCCCGTCGGTGGACCCGGTGAGCGGGTCGACCGCGTGCTCGGGGTGGGGCATCAGCCCGAGCACGTTGCCGGCCTCGTTGCGCACCCCGGCGATGTTCCGCAGCGAGCCGTTGGAGTTGTGGCCGTCGGCATAGCGGTAGGCGACCTGGCCGCCTGCCTCCAGCCGATCGAGCATTTCCTCGGGCGCGTAGTAGCGGCCTTCGCCGTGCTTGGCCGGGATCGAGAGCCGCCCGCCCGTGTCCTCCTCGATCAGCTCGACCTGGTGGCAGCGGAAGCGCAGCTCGACGTTGCGCAGCAGCGCCCCGGGCAGCAGCCCCGCCTCGCAGAGGACCTGGAAGCCGTTGCAGATGCCGATCACCGGCGCCCCGCCCGCGGCCGCCTCGGCCACCGCCTCCATCGCCGGGCTGAAGCGGGCGATCGCCCCCGCCCGCAGGTAGTCGCCGTAGGAGAAGCCGCCGGGGACGACGACGCCGTCGACGCCGTCGAGGTCGCGGCTTTCGTGCCAGATCAGCCGCGCCCCGTCGCCGGCAAGCTCGCAGGCGTGCAGCGCGTCCCGCTCGTCGCACGAACCGGGGAGCTGGAGGACGCCCCAGATCACAGGGTCTGGATCTCGTAGTCCTCGATCAGGGGGTTGGCGAGCAGCTTCTCGCAGAGCTCGCCGAGCCGCTCCGGGTCCTCGGCCTCGAGCTCGACCATCCGCCCGACGTGCACGTGCTCGATCCCCTCGAAGCCGAGCGCCGGCAGCGCCCGCTCGACCGCCTTGCCCTGGGGGTCGAGGATCCCCTCCTTGGGCCGGATCAGCACACGCGCCTTCACAGGGCCAATCTAACGATTCGGCGCGCCGCAACGTGTCACGTTTTGCTCCGGGCCGCTAGAAGGACTCGCCAGTGATCCGCTCGTAGGCCTCGACGTATTTGGCCCGGGTCTGCTCGACCACGTCGGGCGGCAGCTCCGGCGCCGGCGGCTTCTTGTCCCAGCCGCTCTGGGTCGCCCAGTCGCGGACGAACTGCTTGTCGAAGGAGGGCGGGGTGACGCCCGGCTGGTAGCTGGCGGCGGGCCAGAAGCGCGAGGAGTCGGGAGTCAGCACCTCGTCGCCGAGGACGATCTCGGCGCCGGCGTGGCGGCCGAACTCGAACTTGGTGTCGGCGAGGATGATCCCGCGCTGGGCCGCATGCTGGGCGCCGCGCTTGTAGACCTCGATCGAGATCCGCCGCAGCTCTTCCATCAGCGCCCGGTCGCCGACGATCTCGGCGGCGCGGTCGAAGTCGACGTTCTCGTCGTGGTCGCCGATCTCGGCCTTGGTCGCGGGGGTGAAGATCGGCTCCGGCAGCTGGTCGGACTCGACCAGGCTAGACGGCAGCTCGATCCCGCAGACGGCGCCGCTTTCGCGGTATTCCTTCCAGCCCGAGCCGGAGAGATAGCCGCGGACCACGCACTCGACTGGGTACATCTCCAGCTTGCGCACCCGCATCGCCCGTTCGGCGACCTCCTCGGGCACGTCCTCGGAGATGAAGTGGTTGGGGACTATGTCCTCGCTCAGCCCGAACCAGAAGACCGACATCCGGTTCAGCACCTTCCCCTTGTCGGGGATCGGGGTCGGCATCACCACGTCGTAGGTGGAGATGCGGTCCGAGGCGACCATCAGCAGGTCGTCCTCCCAAGCGTAGATCTCGCGGACCTTCCCCGAGGAGAGGAGGTCGAGCTCGGCAACCGTCGTCATCTGCTCCGATCCTACTTACCGGGGACGAGGTAGCGCTTCTCTGCGATCCTGTCACGCGTGACGCTCCCGCCCGAACCGAAGATGAGCCCGCTGGGGCAGACGCTGCGCTGGGCCTTCCGCCCGATCCAGTTCATGGAGGACTGCCGCCGCCGCTACGGCGACAACTTCAGCGTCCGCTTCGTCGGCTTCGAGCGGCCGATGGTGATGATCTCCGACCCGGAGGCGATCAAGGCGCTCTACCGGGAGCGCGAGCATGGGTTGCCGCCGGGTCGCAACGTCGTCCTCGAGCCGATCCTCGGCTCGAAATCGCTGCTGATCCAGGAGGGCGCCGAACACCTCAGCCGCCGTCGGCTGATGCTGCCGCCCTTCCACGGCGAGCGGATGCGCTCCTACGAGGCGGCGATGACCGAGGTCGTCGAGGCCGAGATCGACTCCTGGCCGCTGCAGCGGGAGTTCCCGATCCACCCGCGGATGCAGGCGATAACGCTGGAGGTGATCCTGCGTGTGGTATTCGGCGTCTCGACCGGGCCGCGGCTCGATCGCCTGCGGGGGATGCTCTCGACGGTGCTGGCAGAAACCACCACGCCGGGCCGCCAGGTGCTGGGGCTGGCGCTGCAGCGCTTCGGCGGCGACGGTCCCTTCGCTCGCTTCGAGCACCAGCTGCGCGCAGTCGACGAGCTGCTCTTTGCCGAGATCGCCGAGCACCGCCAGCGGCCCGACCTGGAGGAGCGCGAGGACATCCTCTCGATGCTGATGACCGCCGAGTTCGAGGACGGCTCGCGGATGGAGGACCAGGAGCTGCGTGACCAGCTGATGACGCTGCTGCTGGCCGGCCACGAGACGACCGCGACGGCGCTGGCCTGGACCTTCGACCTGCTGCTGCGCCATCCGGCCGCGCTCGGACAACTGCGCGACTCGCTGGCGGCGGGGGATGAGGACTACCTGCGGGCGACGATCTCCGAGTCGCTGCGGCTGCGACCGGTGATCCCGCTGGCCGGGCGGCGCCTGGGCAAGGAGCTGGCAGCCGACGGGCTGACGCTGCCGGCCGGGACCGACGTGACGCCGGCGATCTGGCTCACCCACACCCGTCCCGACGTGTATCCCGAGCCGTACGCCTTCAAGCCGGAGCGCTTCCTCAAAGAGGCGCCCGACACCTACGCCTGGATCCCCTTCGGCGGCAGCGTCCGCCGCTGTATCGGCGCCAGCTTCGCCGAGTTCGAGATGCGGATCGTCCTGCGCGAAGTGCTGACCCGCTGCGAGCTGCGCAAGGCCGACCCCCGCCCCGAGCGCACCGGCCGCCGCAACATCACCCTCTCGCCGAAGAACGGCACGCCCGTCGTCGTCACTGCAAGGCAGCCGGCCCGCGAACCGGCTTCAGTCTGACAACACGTTTCGAAGCTTGTCGTCTACACTACTCCTATGGAGGCGCTTCTGGAGAAGGAGGGGGACAGTGGAGAACTGGAACGACGACCGGCTCGATGAACTGAGCCAGACGATGAAAGAGGGCTTTGCCAGGTCGGATCGGGAGATGAAAGAAGGCTTTGCAAAGGTCGACCGACGCTTCGCACGGGTCGAAGGGGGGATGGAAAAAGGATTCGCGCGGGTCGGTGACCGCTTGGACAAACTCTTCTACCTTCTGATCCTTTTCCTGATCAGTCTCTCCGCTGCGGTGATTTCGCACGCCATCTCGGTCTAGGATCATCATGTGGGTGATGACGCTCCCGAGCGACTGACCTTCTGGCAGCGCGCGGCGCAGCGCCGCCTTCGCAAGGCCGCGCGCAAGGCAAAGGACGAACCTCTCGCCTCTGACGACTGGGCCGCCTACTTCTCGATGGCCTCGGACCCGGTCGGGCGCAGCGTCAGCAGGGTGTTGCGGGCGCTGCCGTCGAGTCCCCGCTGCGGGATCTGCGGCGCTCCATTCGAGGGGGTCGGCGGGCGGCTGGTGCGCCCGCTCGGCTACCGGCCCTCGCGCAAGAGCCCCAACCTCTGTGCCACCTGCGTCGAGGCTGCCCCGCCTGGCGGGATGACCACCGAGGCGGGTGTCCTCTTCGCCGACATCCGCGGCTTCACCCGGCTCTCCGAGCAGCGCGACCCGGAGGAGGTCAGCGCCCTGCTGCGGCGCTTCTACGCCAGCGCCGAGGGCGTGCTCTTCCCCGAGGCGATCATCGACAAGCTGATCGGCGACGAGGTGATGGCGCTCTACTTGCCGATGTACGGGCGCTTCGAGGAGGCGGCGCCGGTGATGCTGGACCACGCCCGTGGGCTGTTGCACGCCGTCGGCTACGGCGGTGAGGGTGGGCCGTTCGCGGAGGTGGGGGTCGGCCTCGACTACGGCGAGGCCTTCGTCGGCAACGTCGGCCGAAGCTCGCTCAACGACTTCACCGCGATCGGCGACGTCGTCAACGTCGCCTCGCGCCTGCAGGGTCAGGCGCAGGGAGGCGAGATCGTCGCCTCCGCCCGGCTCGTCGAGCGCCTGGAAGGTCCTCCGCCCGGCGAGCGGATTGAGCTGGAGTTGAAGGGCAAGGCCGAGTCGGTCGTCGCCTACCGGATCGGGGTCTGACAACACGTTTCGAAGCGTTTCGTCTACACTCCTCCGATGGAGGCACTTCTGGAGAAGGAGGGGAAAGTGGAGAACTGGAACGACGACAGGCTGGACGAACTGAGCCGGACGATGAAAGAAGGCTTTGCGCAGGTAGACAAGCGCTTCGCGCAGGTGGACCGGCGCTTTGCGCAGGTAGACCAGCGCTTCACTTCCCTTGAAGGACAGATCAAAAAAGGCTTCGAGCGGCTCGACGACCGCATCTTCAAGCTGATGATCATGATGCTGATCTTCTGTGGGGGCCTGGTCACCACCCTGCTCGTTGCCGTCCTGGGGACGGGCGGCAGCTAGCGTCAGCCGCCGGACTTGGCCGGCGAGTGCGGGTGCTCCTTCGCCCAGCGGGCGATCGCGCCGGAGCCGGAGATCACCTCACCGTTGTCGAGGACGAGGATCGGCACCTCGTTGGTGCCGCTGAGCTGCTTGACCTCGGCCCGGTCGGCACCGCGGCTGCCCCAGGTCCAGGGCATCGCCCGGTAGCCGCCGACGACCTTCAGCTCGTACTCGTACCCCGCCGCGTCGAGCGCCTTCCCCGCTTTCGCACAGGGATGCGCGAAGCCCGGCCCAAGTTTCTTCTGCCCGCAGGTATAGAGGACCACGTGTCGAGCCTACCGATAGGCGCGCAGCGCTTCCAGCCGCTCGAAGATCGCGGGCAGGTGGGTGAGGTAGGCGCTGTAGTCGAAGATGGCGCCGAGGTCTAGCTGTGGGGCCACCTCGGCGAGGAGGTCGCGGAACTCGGTGCGGGTGTCCCAGGCGCGCTGGGCGTTCTCCTGGACGACGCGGTAGGCGTCGTCGCGGCTCATCCCGGACTCGACCAGGGCGGTGAGGGCGCGCTGGCTGAACAGGGCGCCGTGGGTGAGGCCGAGGTTCTCGCGCATCCGCTCCTCGTTGACTTCCATCCCGGACGCGACCTTGGTCGCCAGGTCCTGCATGTAGTCGAGCAGGATCGTCGCGTCGGGGAGGACCACCCGCTCGGCGCCGGAGTGGGAGATGTCGCGCTCGTGCCAGAGGGCGACGTTCTCGATCCCGGTCTGCGCGTAGCCGCGCAGGACGCGGGCGAGGCCGGTGACTCGCTCGGTGCGGATCGGGTTGCGCTTGTGCGGCATCGCCGAGGAGCCCTTCTGGCCTGCGGCGAACGGCTCTTCGACCTCGCGCACCTCGGTCTTCTGCAGGTTGCGCACCTCCGTGGCGAAGCGCTCCAGCCCGGCGCCGGCGATCGCGATCGCCGCCAGCAGCGCCGCGTGGCGGTCGCGCGGCACGACCTGCGTCGCCACATCCTCGCGCGCGAGCCCGAGCTTCTCCATCACCCGCGCCTCGACCGCGGGCGGGACCGAGGCGTAGGTGCCGACGGCGCCGGAGAGCTTGCCGAAGGCGAGCTGGGCGAAGGCCGCTTCCAACCGCTGGACGTTGCGGTCGGCCTCGAAGGCGAAGCCGGCCAGGCGCAGGCCAAAGGTGGTCGGCTCGGCGTGGACGCCGTGGGTGCGACCGACGCAAAGCGTGTCGCGGTGCTCCAGTGCCCGTTCGACCAGGGCGTCGCGGTAGGCGCGGGCGCTCGTCAGCACGATCTCGCCGGCCCGGCGCAGCTGCAGCGCCAGCGCCGTGTCGAGCACGTCGGAGGAGGTGAGGCCGTAGTGGATCCAGCGCCCGTGCTCGCCGACCGAGGCGGCGACCACGTCGACGAAGGCGGCGACGTCGTGGTCGGTAACCTCCTCGCGCTCTTCCACTGCCTCGACCGTGAAGGCCGCCTTCTCCCGCGCATCGGCGGCAGCCTCGGGCGGCACCATTCCCTCCGCCGCCCAGGCATCGGTCGCGGCCAGCTCGACTTCTAGCCAGCTCTGCAGCTTCGCTTCCGGCGTCCAGACCGCCCCGATCTCGGGGCGCGTGTAGCGGGAGATCACGCGTTGATTATCCGCGCCGCGAGGACGCCGGCGTTTTTCGCGCCGTCGATCGCCACGCAGGCGACCGGGACTCCGGGCGGCATCTGCACCGCCGAGAGCAGCGCGTCGAGCCCACCCAGGCTCTTGCCGAGGATCGGCACCCCGATCACCGGCAGGTCGGTGTGGGCCGCCGCCACGCCCGGCAGCGCCGCCGACATCCCCGCTCCGGCGATGAGCACCTTCAGCCCGCGCATCCGCGCGTTCTGGCAGTACTCGCGGACCAGCTCCGGGTCGCGGTGGGCGCTCATCACCCGCACCTCGTAGCGGATGCCCGCTTCCTCCAGGGCTTTGCCCGCCGGTTCCATCTTCGGCTTGTCGTTCTTCGAGCCCATGATGATCCCGACGTGGGGCTCGTCGACGTCGATTTCGGTGAAGGCTTCCTCGACGGTGGCCATCGTCGCCGTCTCGGTGGGATCGGCGGGGCCGGACCCCACGGGCTCGGCGGCGCCGGTCGGCTGGGGCTCCTCTGAGATCTCGCTCATCTCACTCCTTTTCGTTTTAGCTGGGAATGCGCTCGACGGCGCGGGCGGCGATGTCGGTCCGGACCTGCATTCCCTCGTAGGAGATCCGGCCGGCGGCATCGTATGCACGATCGCGCGCCTCGGCCGGGCTCGATCCGAGACCCGTCACGTTCAATACCCGCCCACCGGCGGTAACGATCTCGCCGTCGCGCGCGGCCGTCCCGGCGTGGGTGATCTCGGCGATCGCCGCCGCCGCGGCGAGGCCGTGGATCACGTCGCCCTTCGAGGACGACTCCGGGTAGCCTGCGGAGGCGAGGACGACGGTCACCGCCCACTCGTCGGCGAACTCCGCCTGGATCCCGGCGAGGCCGCCCGGCTCGCGGGCGGCGAGGAAGAGCTCGGCCAGGTCCGAGCGCAGCCGTGGCAGCACCGCCTGCGTCTCCGGGTCGCCGAAGCGGGCGTTGAACTCGAGCACCTTCGGCCCCTCGGCGCCGATCATCAGGCCGGCGTAGAGGACGCCGTGGAAGCGGACCCCGCGCGCGGCCATCGCCGCGACGATCGGCCGGTGGACCCGCTCGACGATCTCCTCGACCTCGGCCGCGCCGAAGCCGGGGACCGGCGAGTAGCTGCCCATGCCGCCGGTGTTGGGGCCGCGGTCGCCGTCGAAGATCCGCTTGTAGTCCTGGGCGGGGGCGAGGGGGACGACGTTCTCGCCGTCGCAGAGCGCCAGCAGCGAGAGCTCTTCGCCCTCGAGGAAGTCCTCCATCACCACCGTCGTCTCGCCGAAGCGCCGCTCGGTGAAGAAGACGTCGAGCGCCTCGCGCGCCTCGGCCTCGGTCGAGCAGATGATCACGCCCTTGCCCGCCGCGAGACCGTCGGCCTTGAGCACGGTCGGGAACCCTGCCCTCGTCAGTTGCTCGTCGGCCTCCTCGCGGCTGCGCAGGAGCAGGTGGCCGGCGGTCGGCACGCCCGCCTCGGCCATCAGCTCCTTGGCGAAGGCCTTCGAGCCCTCGATCTCGGCGGCCGCTTTCGTCGGGCCGAAGGCCGGGACGCCCGCCTCCTCCAGCGCGTCGACCGCACCCGCGACCAGCCCCGCCTCGGGCCCGATCGCGACCAGGTCGACTGCGTTCTCCTTGGCCGCGGCGACGATCGCCGCGGCGTCGTCGGCCGCCACGTCCGGCAGGCACTCCGCGTCGGCGGCGATCCCGGCGTTGCCGGGCGCGCAAAGGACGTCGTCGACCCCCGGCGAGCGCCGCAGCGCCCGCACGATCGCGTGCTCGCGACCGCCCCCTCCGACTACCAGCGCCTTCAACGAGCGCCTACAGGGAGCTGGAGAGGTCCTCGGCCGGGATCGCGGCGAGGGTCTGGCTGGTCATCGTCCCGCGCGAGCCGAGCTCGACCGAGACCTTCGCCATCGTCTGCTCGTCGGGGGCTTCGACCACGGTGACGAAGTCGTACTGGCCCAGCGTCGCGTACTGCGCGAGCACCTTGGCCCCGATCTGTTCGACCTCGCGGTTCACCTCGGCAACCCGTCCCGGGTTGTTCTTCAGCGTCCGCACGCCCTCGGCGGTCAGGTTGGTCAACATCACATAAGTCGGCATCTCCGCCTCCTCCGTCGTAATCGGGCCTCCAAGAGCAAACTTACTGCTTCCGTGGCGGTAAGGGGATCGGGTGCCTCTCCGCTGGAGACCGTATGTCTCAGCAGGGACCCACGAGCTCAGACAGCTTGAACCAAAGCCTCCATCGGAGAGGCACCCGATCCCTCCCCAACACGCACCGGCAGGACGCCCCAGGGTCCAGCAGCTATTCAAGGGAGCGGAGCTGCCTCGTTCTTCTCCAGCTGTTGGACCCTGAACGTCTGCCGGAGCTCTGTCGCTAGGAGGGGTGGTTGTTCCCTGACGACCGGCGTCCTGTTACTCGCCCCACCCACCCACGCGGTCAGCCAGAGACGATGTGGCGAGTAACCCAGGGAGGAAGGGAACAACCACCCCTCCCTACCGAATGAGGTCAGTCCCTGAACGGATCAGTAGCCGGCAGGATGCCGGACCACGAAGCCTTCGGGGTACGGAGGCGAGGTGTGCCAGCGCGGGCCGGTGCCGGAGGCGTCGCCGACGGTGTCCCAGCGCAGGCCGGCGATCACGGCGTAGGTGTGGGTGGCGCTGGCGTAGATGGTGATCCACTTCCCGGGGCCCGGTTCGCCGTAGCTCTCGAGGGCGCCGGAGGTGAGGGGGGTGTCGAGCAGGCCGCCGCCGTAGAGGGCGAAGCTGACGGCGCCGGAGCAGTCGTAGCCGTAGGAGTACCAGGAGCCGTGGCCGCCGCCCCAGACGTAGGGGGTTTTGGAAATCGAGTTGGCTGCCGCGATCACTGCCTTGACCGCGGGCGGGGCGCTGCGCGGGGCGCTGGCGAGGCCATTAGGGCTGAGGACGGCGCTCGCGCCGGGGGTCTCGAAGCCGGTCGAGAGCGGGGCGATCCGCCAGTCGATGTAGTGGACCTTGCAGCCGCCTTCGATTTCGCCGGCCTCCCGGTTGACCTCTTCGACGTACCACTGGGCCTGGTTATGGGTGAAGACGCCGGCGTCGATGCTGCCGCGCGACCAGATCATCCGCGCCAGCGTCGCCGCCGCGTCGGCGATGTCGCCGTGGCGGACCTTGCCGTCGTTGTTGCCGTCGACCGCGTAGCGCTTCCACTCCACCGGGTCGAGCCCGAGGGCGCTTTCGGTCGCCAGCTCGTGTTTGGTCATGCCGCGCCCGAAGTTGGACTCGAGGTGGGCGATCGCCGCCAGCGTCCAGACACCGCGCTTGCCGAGTTCGTAGCGGGCGGCGGCGTCCTCGAAGGCGCTCATGTATTCCGCGGGGATCTGGTCTTTCCAGTTCGGGGCGGGCCGGCAGGCCATGACCGGGATCTGCGGGCCCAGGCCGACGGCGCTGAAGGAGTTCGCGCCGACTTCGTTCGCGTAGCAGCCGGCGTTGGCGAGCACCTCTTCGACGTACCAGTCGGCGTGGTTGTAGGCGAAGATCGCGCCGTAGGTGTCGGCCGGCATCCCCGCCGCTTTCAGGTAGCTGGCGGCGGCGAAGATCGCGTCTTCGGGGTTGTTCGGGTCGGCGACCCCGTCGCCGTTGGCGTCGACCCCGTAGATGGCCCAGGTTTCCGGCATGAACTGCATCCAGCCGACCGCGCCGGCCGAGGAAGGGCCGAGGTTGGTGCCGAAGGCGGTCTCGACCGCGTTGATCCCGGCCAGCACAGCCGGCCCCTGCGGCCCGAGTTCGTATTGGGCCGAGGCGCGCTGGTAAATCGGGATCAGGACCGGCGGCACGCCGCTGATCGCACAGCTCGAGGCGGGCAGCGAGGGGATCGTGAGGATCGGGCTCGGGCCGGTGGCGCCGGTTTCGGTTTCCGTGCCCCCGGTTTCGGCGGTTTCAGATTCTTCGTGGGTCTGGCCGCTGCCAGCGCTGACGCCGCCGCTCGGCGGTGGGGTTTGGGTGGCCGGCGGCGGGGGCGGGACCAGGGTGGCGCCGTGTTTGACGCCACCTTTGCTGTTTTCGGTCGGGGTCGAGGGAGCTTCCAGCGTCGCACCCGGCGTCGGCGCCGCCGAGTTGGCCGCTTCGGCGCGGGCGACGGCAACCGGCACCGCCAGCGCCGCCGTGGCCGCCGCGGTCGCGACGACCGCCTTGATCTTCTGCGCGCGCTCCATCAACCGAGGACGTTGACGACGCGCCACTCTTTGTTTTTCAGCTGTTCCATCTCCAGCCGCAGCTCGCTGGTCACCCCGACCCGCAGCAGCGAGACGCTGAGCGGGTAGACGGTCCCATGCGAGGGGGCCGGCACGACGTTGAGGACCTTCGCCTTCGGCACCGTGATGCCGGCCGGCTGCCGCGGCGGCCGTTGCAGCAGCGCCTTGGTCAGTTCCGGCGAGGCCGTCGCTTTGAAGGCTTTGCGGACGGTGCTCTTGTCGCCACCGGTCTCGTAGACGATGAAGCCCTTGGCGAATTCCCGCGCGACGGCGACCGCAGCGGGGCCGGCGGGCGGACCGTCGACGGTGGGGGAACTCAACGCCGAGGTGGAAGCGGAAGCGCCGGCCGGGCGGGCGGCCGGCGAGGAGGAGATCGTGTCGGTGGCGGCGTTGCCGGTGTCGTTCGCGGTCGCGGCGGCGGCTCCGCTTTCGACCGCCTTCGAGTTGGAGAGCGAGGACTCGCCCGTGGGCGGCTTGAAGACCGGCGCGGCCCCGTGCAGGGTGGGAGCAGGTTTGGGCTTCGGTGCGCGGGCTGAGTGCGGGGCGTTCACGGGGGCGACCGCGACCTGCGCCGCGTTGGTCATGTTCGAGCCGCCGGAGCCGACCGCCGAGTAGCCGGCGACGCCGAGCCCCAGGGCCAGCACCGCCGCCCCGCCGGCCAGGGCCATACGCCCCCGGTCGCTCAGCCCGAGGAAGTGGTCCTGGATCGGCCACAGCAGGTGCTCGCGCAGCGCCAGCGAGAGGTCCTCGAAGGCCTCCGGCGGACGCCCCTGCGGGCGGGCGTTGATCGGGGTCTGGTCGTCGTTCATCAACTGGTGATCGAAGTAGCTTAAGCGGCCTCCCAAGCCATCAAGGTTCCTTGACTTTGATGGCTCCACCTTAAGAGCACCTTTGTCGTACGGATGTTTCGGCAGGAACTGCCCAGAGGATGAGGCCCTGGGAGGGCTTTAGCAACTACTGGGTAGGCCTATGCAGAGGCGGGCGCGGGGGACTCGGCCCGCGCGAAGACGATTTCGCCTTCGGCGGCGTCGATGCGAACCACGTCGCTTTCCTTGAACTCGCCCTCGAGGATCTTCAGCGCCAGCTTGTCGACCAGCTGCTTCTGGACCACCCGCTTCAGCGGCCGCGCCCCGTAGGTGGGGTCGTAGCCGAGGTTGCCGAGCAGGGTCCGCGCGTCGTCGGTCAGCTCGATCTCGATCCCCCGCTCACGCACGCGGCCGACCAGCTGGTTCACCTGCAGCTCGACGATGCGGCCGATGTCCTGCTTCGAGAGCCGGTGGAAGATCACCGTGTCGTCGATCCGGTTGAGGAACTCCGGCTTGAAGGTCGCCGCCAGCACCTCTTCGATCTGCTCGCGGATCTTCTCGTCGACCGACTCGCCGACGATCCGCTCCGAGCCGACGTTGGAGGTCATGATCAGGACCGTGTTGGTGAAGCTGACGGTGCGGCCCTGGCCGTCGGTCAGCCGCCCGTCGTCCATCAGCTGCAGCAGCGTGTTGAAGACGTCGGGGTGGGCCTTCTCGATCTCGTCCAGCAGCACCACCGCGTAGGGCCGGCGCCGCACCGCCTCGGTCAGCTGCCCGCCCTCCTCGTAGCCGACGTAGCCGGGAGGCGCGCCGATCAGCCGCGCCACCGTGTGCTTCTCCATGTACTCGGACATGTCGAGGCGGACGATCGCCTGCTCGGAGTCGAACATGAACTCGGCCAGCGCCTTCGCCAGCTCGGTCTTGCCGACCCCGGTCGGGCCGAGGAAGAGGAAGCTGCCGATCGGCCGGTTCGGGTCCGAGAGCCCGGCCCGCGAGCGCCGCAGCGCGTTGGAGACGGCGGCAATCGCCTCGTCCTGGCCGATCACCCGGTCGTGCAGCCGCTCCTCCATCTGGATCAGCTTCTCCACCTCGCCCTCCATCAGGCGGCTGACCGGGATGCCGGTCCATTTGGCGACGACCTCGGCCACGTCCTCCTCGGTCACTTCGTCGGAGAGCAGGACCTCGCCACCGCCGGCGTGCAGCTGCTCCAGCCGCGCTTCGGACTCCTTGACCTTCGCCTCCAGCTCGGGAATCTGGCCGAATTTGAGTTCGGCGGCGCGCTCGAGGTCGGTGTCGCGTTCGGCCTGCTCGACGAGCAGCCGCGCCTCCTCGAGCTGCTCCTTCGCCGCGCTGATCGCTTCCAGCGGCTCCTTCTCGTTCTGCCAGCGCGTGCGCAGCGCCTCGGCCTCCTCGCGCAGGTTGGCAAGGTCCTCTTCCAGCGCCCCCAGGCGCGCCTTCGAGGCCTCGTCGGTCTCTTTCTTCAGCGCCTGTTTCTCGATCTCCAGCTGCTGGATGCGCCGCTCGACCTCGTCGATCTCGGTCGGCACCGAGTCGATCTCGATCTTCAGCCTCGAGGCGGCCTCGTCGATCAGGTCGATCGCCTTGTCGGGGAGGAAGCGATCGGCGATGTAGCGCTCCGAGAGCGTCGCGGCGGCGACCACCGCGGAGTCGGAGATGCGGACGCCGTGGTGCTGTTCGTAGCGCGGTTTCAGCCCGCGCAGGATCGCGATCGTGTCGTTCATGTCGGGCTCGCCGACCAGCACCGGCTGGAAGCGCCGCTCCAGCGCCGCGTCTTTCTCGATGTGCTTGCGGTACTCGTCGAGCGTGGTCGCGCCGACCGCGCGCAGCTCACCGCGGGCCAGCATCGGCTTCAGCAGGTTGGCGGCGTCGACCGCGCCTTCGGCGGCGCCGGCGCCGACGATCGTGTGCAGCTCGTCGAGGAAGAGGACGATCTGGCCCTCGGCCTCCTGCACCTCCTGCAGCACCGCTTTCAGCCGCTCCTCGAACTCACCGCGGTATTTGGAGCCGGCCAGCAGCAAGCCGATGTCAAGCGCGATCACGCGCCGGTCGCGCAGGCTCTCGGGCACGTCGCCGTGGACGATCCGCTGCGCCAGGCCCTCGACGATCGCGGTCTTGCCGACGCCGGGGTCGCCGATCAGCACCGGGTTGTTCTTGGTCCGGCGGGAAAGGACCTGGATCACGCGGCGGATCTCCTCGTCGCGCCCGATCACCGGGTCGAGCTTCCCCGACTTCGCCTCGGCGGTAAGGTCGCGGCCGAATTTCTCCAGCGCCTGGGCGGTCGTCTCCGGATTGGGGGAGGTGACTTTCTGCGGTCGCACCTCGGCGATCGCCTGCTCCAGCGAGCTGCGCTCTGGGAGCAGCTCGCGCAGGGTCGAGCTCTCGCTCAGCGCCAGCAGCAGATGGTCGGTCGAGATGTACTCGTCGCCCTTGGCCGCCATCTCTTTCTCGGCCTGGCGGATTACCTGCGCCAGGCCCGAGGAGAAGCGCGGCTCCTCGCCCTCGCCGCTCAGTTTCGGCAGCGCCGCGACCGCCTCGTTGGCGCGGGCGACGAGGGCGGCGGTGTCGACGCCGAGCCGCTGCAGGATCGGGACGACGAGGCCGTCGGCCTGTTCGAGCAGGGCGACCAGGAGGTGCGCGGGCGCGACCTCGGGGTTGCGCCGGGTGGCGGCCAGCGACTGTGCCGCGGCCACCGCTTCCTGGGACTTGATCGTGAACCGATCCGCCTGCATCAGCCTTCCTCTCCGCTGCGCTCGTCTTTTCCTTCCAGCTCGGCGATCCGCTTGCGCAGGCGCTCGACCTCGCCCCGCAGCCTCTGCACCTGTCCTTCCAGCGACAGCACCGTTTCCACCCCGGCCAGGTTCAGCCCCTCATGGGTCATCTGCTGGATCCGCCGCAACCGCTCGACGTCGCGCTGCGAATAGAGGCGGGTGTTCTTCGGCGAGCGCTTCGGCGCGATCAGCCCGCGCTGCTCGTACATCCGCAGCGTCTGCGGGTGCATCTCGGCCAGTTCAGCGGCGACCGAGATCATGAACACGCCCTGCTCCTCGTCGAAGGTGGCTTTGATCCGGCGGCGGAAGGTCGCCATCAGCGCGCCGCCTTTCGCAGGAGCTCCGCCCGCGGATCGCCGCCGTTGAGCGTCTCGGCGAGCTTGTCGACGGCCTCGCGCTGCTCGTCGCTGAGCTCCGCCGGCACGGCGATCTCGAGCCGGTAGCGGATATCGCCGCGGCCTTTGCCCTTGCCCTTCGGCGGCCCCTCGCCGCGCAGGCGCTGGACCGTGCCGTGCTTGGTCCCGGGCGCGATCTTGATTTTTTTCGTGCCCTCCAAAGTAGGCACCTCGATCGTGGCGCCGCGCAGCGCCTCCGGGATCGAGATCGGCACCGTCACCTCGAGGTTGCCGTCGTCGAGCCGTTTGAAGACAGGGGACGGGGCGACCCGCGTGGTCACGTAGAGGTCGCCGGGCGGGCCCCCGCGGGGGCCATCCTCGCCTTTGCCGGCGAGCCGGATGCGGGTGCCGTTCTTGACCCCCGCCGGGATGTTGACTTTGTAGCGCTTGGTCTGCTGGGTGAGGCCGGAGCCACCGCAGGTGGGACAGGGGTCCTCGATGATCTGGCCAGCGCCGCCGCACTGCGAGCAAGGCTGGCTGATCGAGAAGAAGCCCTGGCCCTGCGCCTCGATCCCGCGCCCTTCGCAGCGTGGGCAGGTGACCGGTGAGGTGCCGGGTTTGGCGCCGCCGCCGTGGCAAGTAGGGCAGCGAGCGGACTTAGGCACGGTGACGCTGACCTGGGCGCCGTTGATCGCCTGGTCGAAAGTCAGGGCGATCTCGGTCTCGAGGTCGCGACCGTGCACCTGCTGCGGCTGGGCCCGACGGCCGCCGCGGCCGAACATCCCGCCGAGAATGTCGCCGAGATCGACGCCGCCGAAGCCGCCGGCCCCACCGCCGCCCGCGCCGAACGGCCCTTGGCCGCCGCCGAAACCGCCGAAGGCCGGTCCCGCGTCGTACTCCTTGCGCTTTCCCGGATCGGAGAGGACGTCGTAGGCGGCGGAGATCTCCTTGAACTTTTCCTCCGCCTTCTCGTCGCCCGGGTTGCGGTCAGGGTGATATTTCCGGGCCAGCTTCCGGTACGCCTTCTTGATCTCGTCCTGCGAGGCCTTCTTCGAAACCCCCAGCGCCTTGTAGAGCTCGTCAGCCACTGCCCTCCTAAGCGCTCACGACCACTCGCGCCGGCCGGATCAGTTGCCCGTCCATCCGGTAGCCCTTCTGCATCACCTCGACGACGACGCCCGGCTCGGTTCCGTCCACGGGCTGGGTGGAGAGGGCCTCGTGTTGGTTGGGGTCGAACCGCTCCCCCTTGGGATCAACAGCCTCGACCCCGTGTCGCTTCAGGGTCTCGCGCAAGCCGGAGAGCACCATCTCGACACCGGCGCCCAGGCTCTCGCCCTCGCCAGCGGCATCCAATGCCCGCTCGAGGTTATCGACGGCATCGATCACTTCCCGAGCCACTTCAGCCTTCCCCAGAGCGGCCGCCGCCTGCACGTCGGCAGCCACGCGCTTCCGAAAATTCTCGAAGTCAGCCTTGGTCCTGCGAGCCAGTTCGAGGTACTCGTCCCGCTCCAACTGAACCTCCGCGAGCAGGGCATCGAGGTCCTGCTCGACGGCCTCTTCCGCGGGTGGCGCCGAGGGTGAGCTCTCCGGCGAGTTAGCCGGAGAGTCACCCTCGGTGACAGGACCCGCGGACCGGGGCTCCTCGGTCCCAGAACTCATTTGCCCTCCTCGTCAACGACCTCGGCCTCGACAACCTCCTCCTCATCAGCAGCGCCGTTCTCGGAGCTGCCGTCAGCACTTGCCTGCTCGGCCGAAGCCACCGCGTAGAGCTGCTCCGAGACGTTGGTCATCGCCGTGTTCAGCGCCTCGGTCTTGGCGTCGAGCTCCTCTTTCGCGCCCGACTCGAGCGCGTCCCGCACCTCTTTGATCGCCGTGCGAGCGTCCTCCTTGGCGGCGTCGTCGACTTTGTCGCCCGCCTCGTCGAGGGCTTTCTCCGCCTGGTAGGCGGCGTTCTCGGCGAGGTTGCGCGCCTCGGCCAGCTCGCGCTGTTTGCGGTCCTCCTCGGCGTGGGACTCGGCGTCGGAGACCATCTGCTGGATTTCCTCGTCGGAGAGGCCGGAGCCGGATTTGATCTCGATCTTCTGCTCTTTGCCGGTGCCTTTGTCGGTCGCAGTGACGTTGATGATCCCGTTCGCGTCGATGTCGAAGGTGACCTCGATCTGGGGCATGCCGCGCGGCGCCGGCGGGATGCCGGTGAGCTGGAATTTGCCCAGGCTCTTGTTGCCGCTGGCCATCTCGCGCTCGCCCTGGAGCACGTGGATCTCCACCGACGGCTGGTTGTCCTCGGCGGTCGAGAAGATCTCCGACTTCTTCGTCGGGATCGTCGTGTTGCGCTCGATCAGTTTCGTCATCACGCCGCCTTTGGTCTCGATCCCCAGCGTCAGCGGGGTCACGTCCAGCAGCAGCACGTCCTTGACGTCACCGGCCAGCACGCCCGCCTGGATCGCGGCGCCGACGGCGACGACCTCGTCCGGGTTGACGCCCTGGTGCGGCTCCTTGCCGGTCAGCTCTTTGACCTTCTCGCGCACGGCTGGCATCCGGGTCATGCCGCCGACGAGGACGACGTGGTCGACCTCGGTGTCAGCGTCTTTCAGCGCCTGTTTCACCGGCCCGACCACGCGGTCGAGCAGCTCGCCGGTCAGTTCGTTCAGCTTCGACCGGGTCAGTTTCAGGTCGAGGTGCTTCGGCTGCCCCTCGACCGCGGTGATGAAGGGCAGGTTGATCTGCGTCTCCTGGGTCGAGGAGAGCTCGATCTTCGCCTTCTCCGCCGCCTCGTAGAGGCGCTGCAGCGAGTTTTTGTCCTGGGAGAGATCGACGCCCTGGTCGCGTTTGAACTCGGCAACCAGCCACTCGACGATCGCTTTGTCCCAGTTGTCGCCGCCGAGGTGGTTGTCGCCGGCGGTCGCTTTCACTTCGAAGGCGCCTTCGCCGATATCCAGCACGGAGACGTCGAAGGTCCCGCCGCCGAGGTCGAAGACGAGGATCGAGTGGTCCTCCTCCTCTTTGTCGAGGCCGTAGGCGAGCGAGGCCGCGGTCGGCTCGTTGATGATCCGCTTGACCTCGAGGCCGGCGATCTTGCCGGCGTCCTTGGTCGCCTGGCGCTGGTCGTCGTTGAAGTAGGCGGGGACGGTGATGACGGCGCTGTCGACCGTGTCGCCGAGCTTCGCTTCGGCGTCGGCTTTCAGCTTCTGCAGGATCATCGCGCTGATCTCCGGCGGGCTGTACTGCTTGCCGCGGGCGTCGACCCGGACGTCGCCGTTGGGGCCGGGCTCGACCTTGTAGGGGACGATCGTCTCCTCCTCTTTGACTTCGGCCTCCTTGCGGCCCATGAAGCGCTTGATCGAGAAGATCGTGTTCTCCGGGTTCATCACCGCCTGCCGTTTGGCGACGGTGCCGACGAGGCGCTCGCCGCTCTCGGTGAAGGCGACGACCGACGGGGTCGTGCGCCCGCCCTCCGCGTTCTCCAGAACGGTGGGCTCGCCGCCCTCCATTACCGCGACGCACGAGTTGGTCGTGCCGAGGTCGATGCCGATCGTCTTTGCCACTTTCTTGCCTTCCTCCAGGTGTTTCGTGATCTGAGCCTAAGAAATCTAAGTGGCATTATGTCAGATTTGTAAGGTGCTGGCAAACGGCACTCGGATTTCGGCCATGGACGAGAGGGCGCCCGCAGGCGCCCTCTCTCGACATACCCCTTATCTGCCGGCTTTAGAGCCTTAGCGGAGGAGATCCAGCGAGCTGAACAGCCCCGCGTGGTCTGAATCCCAATAGCCGTGCTGTTTCTGGCGGCCGGTCACTTTCGAGGCCAGCAGCTTCACCTGCTGCGGGGCGTCGGTCATGATGTGGTCTACCTTGTGGTTCATCTCGGCGGCGCTGCCGCTCTTGAGGTCGTAGGAGCTCTCGATGCAGCAGCCGAGCGGCTTGTAGGTCGAGCGTTCGCGGAAGCCGGCCTTGGTCAGCACCCGGTAGGCCTGGCCGTCGCCCGGCTTCACTTCCGTTTTCACGTCGGAGTTGAGGTCGCCGACGAGGATCACCGGCAGCCTGCTCGTCGCCGGGCCGCCGGGCGCGACCAGCTCGGAGGCCTGCTGGGCGCGGATGCTCGGGTATTCGGCCTCGTTGTCGAACGACTCGAGGTGGGTGTCGACGAAGTGGAACTTCTCGCTGCCGCGGACCTTGGCGTCGACGCTGGTCCAGCCACGGGTGACGGCGATTTCTTTGCTGCCGGCGACTTTCTCGACCAGCAGGTGTTCGAAGTGGCCGCTCTTCGGGTTGGTCGTCTGCACGCCCGAGTGGAGGCGCTTGAGGATCACGTCGCGCATCGTCAGCCGCGCGTTCGTCTCGGCGTTGGCGAGGATGCCGGTGCCGCCACCGGGACCGTCGCCGGGCTGGCCGTTGGCGTCGGCGGGCGCCTCGAAGTCGAACTCGTCCTGGACGACGACCGGCTTGTAGAGGGCTTTCTTCTTATTCAGCTGCGCCAGCAGCAGCTTGAGGAAGTCGTACTTGACCGTGGTTGCTTGCGGCTTGCCGGAGAAGACCGGGCCGAGCGAGGGCGGGGCGGTGCGCCACAGCGCCACCTCCTGCAGGCCGACCAGGTCGGCTTCGTTTTCGAGGATCTCCTTCGCCAAGCCCTTGGCGCGGACCGGGAAATTGGTCGCTTCGACCTGGCGGAAGATGGCGCCGTTGGCCTCGATGAATTCCGAGGTCGATTTCGATTCGATCGCCGGCGAGAGGTCGGCGCCCAGGTAGAGGTTGCGCGTCATCACATTGACGATCGACCCCCTGGCCTTTGCCTGGGCCATGCCGCCGAACGCCGCCAAGGCGACGACGAGGGCGGTCAGCATAAGGGCGGCCCGGCGGGCCGCTGCGGATGGGTGCATCACTTGATTCGAGGACTCCTTCTTCCCTGCCTCGGTTCTTCTTTCCCAGGAGAACCCGGCTGGAGCCGGTTCGAAGCGGTGTTAGGAGGGGTTGGCCTCCTAGCCCTCGCCGGCGGTCTGGGCGACGAATTCGGCCACTTCTTTGGCCTGCTCATTGTTGAGGATGCCGGCGGGCATCCGGCCGGGAGTCGTTTCGCTGTCGACGCCGTGTTCGACCGCGTTGAGGACGCGGCCTTCGATCCCCTTGACCGTCTGCTCGATCTGTTCCGGTTCGCCTTCCGGCGGACCGGAGGGCGCCAGCAGTTCATCGAGGTTGGGGGCGTAGTTGCCGTCGGTTCCCGCCGCGTAGAGCGTGTGGCAGGTGCCGCAGTTGGTCTGGAAGATTTCCTGGCCGCGCTTGAGGCTCGCCGGTACTTCCTGCTGACCGGTTTCGGCGTCCCCCCTGGCGCGGAAAGCCAGCCAGGGGATGACCACCGCGAGAACGACGACGAGGATGCCGAACCAGATGAAGGTGCGCTTGCTCATTGGGCGGCGCGCATACTACCTTCGGGCGCCCCCGCGCGGTTGCTGCGGCAGGGAAGCGCGGTTCTCCCGATACCAGGGGCACATCCGGCGCAGCGCGCACTCGCCGCAGCGCGGTTTCGGCCGGCAGACGGCGCGGCCGTGTCGGATCAGGTTGACGTGGAGCTCATGGGCATCCTCCGGCGGCACGATCGCCAGCATCTCGTCATGGGCGCGCTCAAATGACGCCTTCGCCGGGAAGAGCCCGAGGCGGCCGCCGACCCGGTGGACGTGGACGTCGACCGGGATCTCGGGGATGCCCCAGGTGAAGATCAGCACGCAGGCGGCAGTTTTGCGCCCTACCCCGGGCAGACCGAGCAGGAACTCCAGCGACTCCTCGCGCGAGGCGGTCTCCGTCCAGTCGAGATCGGGCGGGTCACCGAGCTGTTCGAGGATCGCCTGGATCCGCGGCGCCTTCTGCTTCGCCAGGCCGCCGGGCCGGATCGCCTCCTCGACCTCGTCGACGGGTGCGTCGCGCACTTCCTCCCAGGTCGGGAAGCGCTCCCGCAGCGCCGCGAAGGCTTTGTCGCGGTTGCGGTCGTTGGTGTGCTGGGAGAGCACCGTCTTCACCAGCTCGGCGATCGGGTGCCCGTGCGGCTCCTGCTCAGGGATGCCGTACATCTCCCGCAGCCGGTCCCGGAGTTGCCGCACCCTGCGCTTATTCGGTCGTTTCCAGGCGATCCGGGCACCCTAATGCCCCTTAACACCCGGGCTACAATTAGCTGTTCCGTGTCTCGCGCGATTGCCGCCATCGGATCGAAGCTGCCCAAGGGCTGGGGCGATGCCGGACGCCAGATCGGCATCCTCGTTGGCGTCGACGCCATGTATGAGCTTGCCCGCGGCGTCGCCGACTCCACCCGCGCCGACGCGATCGCCCACGGCGCCCAGGTGATCAACTTCGAGCAGTCGAGCCACACCTTCTTCGAGCCCAGCCTGCAGGCCTTCTTCCTGCCCGCCCACTGGCTGATCGTGGTCGCTAACCAGCTTTACCTCAACGCCCAGTTCTCGATCGCGCTGGGGTTCCTGATCTGGCTCTACATCTTCCGCAACGAGTCGTACTACTTCGTGCGCAACATGTTCGTGGTCTCGATGGGCCTGGCGCTGATCGGCTACGTCGGCTTCCCGACCGCGCCGCCGCGGATGTTCCCCGAACACGGCTTCGTCGACACGATCACCGACTTCTCCAACGTCAACCACGACTCGACCCTGGCGAAAGTCTTCATCAACCCCTACGCCGCGGTGCCGAGCATGCACTGCGCCTTCGCGCTGATGATCGGCGCCACCGGCGTGATGGTCTGCCGCCACTGGTGGTCGAAAGTCTGGTGGGCCATCTGGCCGATCCTGATCGCCTGGGTCGTGATCGTCACCGCCAACCACTACTGGATCGACGCCGCCCTCGGCTGGATGGTGGCGCTGACCGCCTTCGCGATCGCCCAGGGCGCCCTCGCCCGCGTCCGCCCGCACGCCTGGGCCTGGCGCAGCCCGGTTCCGCAAGAGGCCGAGGCGTAAGAACCTGCATCGAGACCCGGCCGGTCTAATAGCCTCACGTCCTGATGGATTCTTCTTCGGCGCCCCCGAGGGCACCAGGCGGTGGCCAGCGCGGTAGCCGCGCCAGCGCTCGCAACGGGCAGGAGCTGCGGGCTTATGCGCGCGAACGGCTGATCGAGTCGCGGCTGACGCCGAACGCGATCTCGATGGTCGGCCTGCTCGGCAACCTGATCGCCGCCGCGCTGGTCACCCAGCACCTCTTCTTCCTCGGCGGCGTCGCCTTCGTCCTCGGCTCGATCTGCGACACCCTCGACGGCCGCTACTCGCGGATGTCGGGCAAGGGGACGCTCTTCGGCGCCTTCCTCGACTCGACCCTGGACCGGATCGAGGAGGGGATCGTGCTCGCCGCCGTCGCCGGCTACTTCGCCGCCAACGGCGAAGCCTTCGCGGCGGCGATGTGCGTGGTCGCCGTCCTCGGCTCCCTGATGGTCTCCTACACCCGCGCCCGGGCCGAGGCGCTGGGGGTCGAATGCAAGGTCGGCTTGGCGACGCGGCCGGTCAGGGTGGTGCTACTTTCGATTGGCCTGATCTTCGCCAAGGGGGCCGGCATCGGCGACTTTGAACTGCTGGCCCCGGCGATATACGTTGTTGCAGCCCTGACGATCTTCACCACGTTTCAACGGGTATGGCATGTCAGAAACGAGCTATCCGGCGAGGTCTCCGGCGTCAAGGACGACGGTGGCGGCGCTGGGGATGTGTAACCAGCGAGGCCGCCGGGTGTGTTCTGCCACCTAGCGCTATCCCAGGAGGACTTCCAATTTCATGAGTGAGAGCAACGGAGCAAACGGCCACAGCACGAACGGCGTCGGCCACGCGGAGGACAAGGTCCGGGTCGCGATCGTCGGCGTCGGCAACTGCGCCAACAGCTTCATCCAGGGCGTCCAGTACTACAAGGACGCCGATCCGGCCGACGAAGTGCCGGGTCTGATGCACGTCGACCTCGGCGGCTACCACGTGCGCGACGTCGAATTCGTCGCTGCCTTCGACATCGACGCCGAGAAGGTCGGCAAAGACCTCTCCGAGGCGATCTGGTCGGGCCAGAACGACACGATCAAGTTCGCCGAGGTGCCCGAGATGGGGGTCAAGGTCGAGCGCGGGATGACCCACGACGGGCTCGGCAAGTACCTGAAAGAGAAGATCGTCAAAGCCCCGGGCGAAACCGCGGACGTCGTCGGCATCCTCAAAGAGAGCAAGGCCGACGTGCTGGTCTGCTACCTGCCGGTCGGCTCCGAGGAGGCGACCAAGTGGTACGTCGAGCAGGCGCTTAAGGCCGGCGTCGGCTTCGTCAACTGCCTGCCGGTCTTCATCGCCCGCGAGGACTACTGGGACAAGCGCTTCCAGGAGGCCGGGCTGCCGATCATCGGTGACGACATCAAGAGCCAGGTCGGGGCGACGATCGTCCACCGGGCGCTGGCGCGTCTCTTCCACGACCGCGGCGTGCGGCTGGAGCGGACCAGCCAGCTGAACGTCGGCGGCAACATGGACTTCTACAACATGCTCGAGCGCGAGCGGTTGGACTCGAAGAAGATCTCGAAGACCAACGCCGTCACCTCGATCATGGGGCACGAGCTGCCCAAGGAGGACGTCCACGTCGGCCCGTCGGACTACGTCGCCTGGCTGACCGATCGCAAGTGGGCGCACATCCGGCTCGAGGGCAAAGCCTTCGGCGACGTGCCGCTGACCGCCGAGCTGAAGCTCGAGGTCTGGGACTCGCCTAACTCGGCCGGCGTCGTCATCGACGCGGTGCGGCTGATCAAGCTGGCGCTCAACAACGGCATCACCGGCCAGCTCGACGGCCCCTCCAGCTACCTGATGAAGAGCCCGCACACCCAGCGCCCCGATGACGAGGCGCGGGAGCAAACCGAGCGGTTCATCGTCGAGAACGCCCGCGGCAAGGGCCTGCCGGGCGCGCCGGCGGAGTCGCCGAGTACTGCTCAGGCTTAAAGTCCGGGCGTGCGCGCGCCGCTTTCGATCGCCCAGGTCTTCCCGGTGCGCCGGGCGGGGGCGAACCCGGCGGCGCGCTTCGCCCGGGCGGTCTCCGACGAGCTCGAGCGGCGCGGGCACGAGGTGCTGCGGGTCTCCACCGGGGACCCGGTCAAACGGCTGCTCAAAGGGCGCGACCTGGACATCGTCCACGTCCACGACCCGTTCGCTCCCAGTGCGCCTTCGGCGGCGCTGCGACACTCGTTCTCGCTCAACGTCGCCACCTTCCATGCACCGCAGGAGCGGGTGCTTTCGACCCAGGTGGCGCGGCCGCTGGTTGAGATCTTCTTCGGCCGGATCGACGCGCGGACGGTGACCAGTGTGGAGACGGCTGAGCTGCTGGAGCGCTATTTCCCGGCTGGCTATGAGCAGATCGGCGGGGGTGATGAGGCGGCCGACTGGGCCGTGGTCGCCAACGAACTGGAAGCGATCTACCGGCGGCTGCTGGCGCGGCGGCACCCGGAAGGTGGCGACTCGGAAGTGCGGGAGCGGATCTCGCAGCGGCCGCTGATCGAGGTCGACCTGCACATGCACACCGACCACTCCGGCGACTGCGCCACCCCGGTCGACGTGCTGCTGCAGACGGCGCGGGACCGCGGCCTCGGGGCGATTGCGATCACCGACCACAACGAGGTCTCAGGTGCCTTGGAGGCGCGCGAGATCGCCGCGCAGATGGGCGACATCAAGGTGATCGTCGCCGAGGAGATCAAGACCGCCGAGCAGGGCGAGGTGATCGGGCTCTTCATCGAGGAGAAGATCCCGAAGGGGTTGACGATGGCGGAGACGATCGCCGAGATCCGCGCCCAGGGCGGGCTCGTCTACGTGCCCCACCCGTTCGACCGCTTCCACTCGGTGCCCGACTACGAGCACCTGCTCGACATCGTCGAGGAGATCGACCTGCTGGAGGTCTTCAACCCGCGGGTGGCGCTGACCGCGTTCAACGAAGAGGCGGTGCGGTTCGCGAGCAAGTACCGGATCGTGCCGGCGGCCGGCTCCGACAGCCACGTCGCCCAGGGGCTCGGCAGCGTGCGACAGCGGATCCACGACTTCGACGGCCCGGCCGAGTTTCTCGAGGCGATGCGGGACGCCGACATCACCCGTAAGCACAAGAACCTGGTCTACGTGCAGACGCTTAAGTTCCTGCAGACGACGGGTCGGCCGAAGGCGCCAAAACGGCGCGTGCCGGACGCGAAGCCGGCGCGGGGCGGCCGGCCGCGGCGGCCGGGAACGCGGCGCCGGGCGAGCAAGTCCTGATGCAGACGGACCGTCGCAAAGGAGCCGCGGCGCCCTCGTCAAAGAGTGCGCCGATGCGGTCGATCGACGACGAGATACGCGAGAAGTACCTGGAACGGGCGATCCGCGAGCTCAACCAGATGAGCCGCGAGATCCAGGAGTGCCGGCACTGCCCGCGCGGCAAGCTGATGCCGGTGCTCGGCTCCGGCCACCCACAGGCTGACGTCTTCATGCTGAAGCAGGCGCCGATGATCTCGGAGATCGAGGAGGGGGTCGCCTTCTACGGCCGCTCCGGCAACGCGCTGATGAAAAGCTTCAAACGGCTCGGCATCGACCCGCTGGTGGTCTACGGCACGCTCTGCGTCAAGTGCCCGATCCCCGAGCCCGACCTCGCCGCCGGCGAGTGCGTCGGCCGCCTGGTCGAGGAGCTGGCGATCGTGCAGCCGAAGATCGTCGTCGTCATGGGCGAGCCGGCCCTGCGCATCCTCAACTCCCTCAGCATCCCCCTCTCCCGCCAGATCGAGGCGCGCGAGGGCGAGATCCAGGCCTTCACCCCCACCGTCGACGCCCTCTACACCCCCGACATTGACCTCTCCCTCGACGAGGAGGGAGCCAAGCAGCGCTTTTGGCGCGCCTTCAAGGTATTAGGCGATTGGTATGAGGACTTGCCGCCGTACTGACGGGCGGGGAGGGACGGGGACACCCTCGCCCGGACAATCGCCGGTCTAGTTAGACCGGCGATTTGAGTATCCGCCCGTTCGAGGGTGTCCCCGTCCCTCCTCAGGGCGCCGCGGCAGCCGCGAGGCCGGTCATCGCGTCTACATTCGCCGATGCCAAGCCACGAACCACGATGGTGTCCAGGGGGCCTTCGTAGGCTGCGAGGGCGTCTTGGGCGGCGGTGGCGTTGGGGGCGGCGACGCCGACGGCGCCCTCGGGCTCGGCGAGGCGGTCGAAGTGGTCGCGGTAGCCCTTGTGGAGGTCGCGGTAAAAGGACTCCTCCTTGGCCAGGCGCTCGGCCGCGTCGGGGCCGACGGCGGTGCGGACGTAGCCGAAGACGGGAGGCGTCTCGCGGCCGGCCTCGGCGGCGCCGGCTTCGACCTGCTCGCGGGCGCCGGCGGCGAACTCGGGGGTCATCCAGTTGAAGAAGACGCCGTCGTAGGAGCCGCCGGCCAGCGCGCACATCTTCGGTCCCATCGCGGCGAGGACCAGTTTCACGCCGGGCAGCAGCTCGCGCAGTTCCGGCAGCGACTCGCGCATCTTCGTCAGCGGCTTCTTGGTGAAGCCGGCGCCGACGCCGAGCCAGAGCTTGGCCGGGTCGATCCCGACCTCCTCGACGTCGGCGGCGATCTGCTCGGGCGGGGTGCGGTCGAGGGCGATCACGGCGACGCCCAGCTCGACTTGCGGCGCCGCGGCGGCGAACTCGGCCAGCGTCGCCAGCCCTTTCGCGCCCGGGTGGTCGTTCGACCACATCGACTCGTAGCCGAGCTCGGCGCAGCGCGCCGCCAGCGGCCGCGCCACCTCCGGGTCCAGCCCAGCCGCTACTCCGAAAGCGCGCCCCATCGTCAGGACGGACTACCCGCCGAGGTCTTCTCGAAAAGCGCCACGCACTCGATGTGCGGGGTCTGGGGGAACATGTCCACGGCCCTCACGCGGCGCAGCCTATAGCCGGCCTCGCCGAGCTGGGCGGCGTTGGGGGCGAGCGTGGTCGGGTTGCAGGAGACGTAGACGATCCGGGTCGCCTCGCACTCGATCACCCGGCGGACGATTTTCTGCGAGAGCCCGGCTCGCGGCGGGTCGACGACGACCACGTCGGGCTTGCCGGCCTTCTCCAGCAGCGGCCGCACCCCGGTGCGCGCGTTGGCGGCGATGAAGCGGGCGTTCTCGATCACGTTCGCCTCGGCGTTGCGCTCGGCGTCGGCGATCGCCTCGGGGACGATCTCCAGCCCCCAGACCTCGCCGGCCCGCCGCGCCATCGTCAGCCCGATCGTGCCGATCCCGCAGAAGAGGTCGAAGACCCGCTCGCGCCCGTTCAGCCCGGCGAACTCCGCCGCGACCCCGTAGAGGCGCTCGGCCATCTCGGTGTTGGTCTGGAAGAAGGCGGCGTGGGACATCTCCAGCTGCAGGCCGCAGAGCTCCTCCCGCAGCCGCTCCTCGCCGAGCGCGCCGGTAGGGCCGTCGGTGCCGCCGGCATCGCCCTCGATGATCGTGTGGAGGTCGACCGGTGGCCGCGGGAAGCGCGCTTTCGTCGTCACAAGCCGGGTCTGGACCTGGCCGGTGCGCCGGCCCTCGCGGACGGCGAGGTTGCGGAGGACGCCGCGGCGGGCGCGCGCGTCGTAGGCCGGCACCGCTTCCGCTCGCGCCCACTCGCGCACCGCGTTGCGCGCCTCGTTCCCCGCGGCGGAGGCGAGGTGGCAGTCGTCGACGTCGACGGTCAGGTCCCAGCGGCCGCGGGCATGAAAGCCGAGCGTCAGCTCGCCCTCGTCGCTTTCGCCGAAGGAGTATTCGAGTTTGTTGCGGTAGCGCCACTGCTCCAGCGCCGGCACGATCTCCTCGGTCTCGAAGCCGTCGAGCCCGCCGATCCGCCGCAGAGCGTCGTCAACCTGCTCCTGCTTGTAGGCGAGCTGGCGCTCGTAGGGGAGGCCCTGCAGCGGCGCCCCGGGGCAGGGCTCGCCGCCGTGGACGCAGCGGTCGGGCAGGCGGTCGGTCGAGGCGCGCAGCACCTCGACGGCCCGTGCCTCGGCAAAGCGCTTCTTGCCCTTGGTGACTTCGGCGCGGACGAGGTCGCCGGGCAGCGCCCCGGCGACGAAGACGACGAAGCCGCCGGCCCGCGCCACCCCCCGCCCGCCGAAGGCGAGGGAGTCGATCTCCAGCTCGAGCTCCTCACCGCGGCGAGGCGCTCGAGCTGCCGCTCCGGTGCCGGCGGCTCCCTCCACCTACGGGAGCGCTTTGCGCGCTTGTTTGACCAGTCGTTCCAGTTCCTTGAGCAACGTGTCGCCTTGTTTTTTGCCCTTTTTGACGAGCTCGGAGAGGAGTTTCTCGGCGTCGCTGCGGGTCATCCGGCCGCGCTTGACGGCGTCGTCGACGACGTCCTGGATGCGGTCGCGGCTCAGCGTCACGCTCTGCTCGAGGCTCTCGCGGAACTGGGCGACGCTCTTGTCTAGCCCGCTCGTCGCTTTGCTGGAGGCTTTGGCTTTCGAAGTTTTTTTCGCCCCGCTTTTTTTCGCAGTCGATTTTTTAGGGGCGGCCCTTTTTGCTTTCGCTTTGCTTTTGGTTTTTGCTTTCGAGCTGGATTTCGAAGCTTTTGATTTAGCGCCGGCTTTCGCTTTTTTAGATTTGCCGGTCGCTTTTTTGTCAGCCATCTGTGCCTCCGATTTCGGTTGACCCGCAGGGTGGTACCCGACTATCTCAATTCCGCGGGCGGTGTGGCTCGGCGGCGGCGAACTTTGCCTGTACCGGGGCATGGTCGGAGAGGCGCAGGGCGCGCCCGTCGAGGGGAAGCTCACGCTTCTCCGGCGGCCACTGCGCCGGTGACTCCAGCACTTCCAACCCGCGGCAGAAGACATGGTCGATCGCGTCGGGCGCGGTCGGCTCTCCCTCCAGCCCGAACTCCTCGCGCAGGCGCTCGAACAGGCGCGGCTGCCTGGCCGGGCGGAGGTTGAGGTCGCCACCGAAGACCAGCGGCTCGCCGCCCACCCACCCGCTCGCCGCCCCCGCCGCCCGCAGCACGTCATCTTCCGCCAGCCGCGGCCAGTCGTTGGTCGCGTGCAGGTTGGCGATGCAGACGCCGGAGGCGGTGCGGGTGAAGGCCATCGCCCGGCGCTCGGGCTCGCCCTCGTGGATCGCGATCTCGCGCCGGTCGGCGATGCCGCCGAGCTTGCCCGGCACCCGCACCAGGGTGAGATTGGAGCCGCCCTCGCCGGAGGCGATCAGGTCCGGGTTCTGCCGCGCCAGCAGCGCCCGCACCGCTCCGAAGCTGTTGCGCGAGGTCAGCGCCCGCTGCCACTCGGCCCCGCAGGCCGCCGCCAGCGGCTCGGCGAAGCGCGGCGGGCACTCCTGCAGCAGCGCCACGTCCCACTGTGCGCTCGCCAGCAAGGTCGCGAACTCCCTGGTCAGGTCGCGGTTGACCTGGACGTGGGTGTCGTTGCGCTCGTCGAGGCGCAGCAGCCGCGAGCGCCAGGTCCGCAGCGCCGCGTCGGGCGGATGGTCGCGCCCGTGGAAGAGGTTCCAGACGAGTGCCGTGAACTCCATTGCGGTCGTAGTATCCAGCGCTTGAAGCGCGACTTTCTCACCGGCGAAGAGCTCGGCGCCTTCGAGCTCGGCAAGCTGCTCGACCGCGCGGCCGAGCTGAAAGCGACGCGCGGCGAGGGGCCGGCGCCGCTGGCCGGGCGCAGCATCGCCCTCGTCTTCGAGCGGCCCTCGACCCGGACGCGGATCAGCTTCGAGGTCGGCGTCGCCGAGCTGGGCGCGCACCCGGTCGTCCTGCGCGGCGACGAAATGCAGCTCTCCCGCGGCGAGTCGGTCGGCGATACCGCCCGCGTGCTCTCTCGCTACGTCGACGCGATCGTGATCCGCTCCGGTTCCCATGAGACCGTCGCCGGGCTGGCCGAGGCGGCCGAGGTGCCGGTCGTCAACGGGCTGACCCCGCTGCATCACCCCTGCCAGGCGATCGCCGACCTGCTGACGCTCCGCGAGCGCTTCGGCGACCTGCAGGGGCTGCGGCTCGCCTACGTCGGTGACGGCAACAACGTCGCCCGCTCGCTGGCGATCCTCGGCGAGCTGGCCGGGGTCGAAGTGGTGGTCGCGGCGCCACCCGGCTACCAGCTCGCCGACGGGCACGGGGCGAAGCTGACCGACGACCCGCGCGCCGCTGCGGACGGCGCCGACGCCCTCTACACCGACGTCTGGGTCAGCATGGGCGACGAGGAGGAGGCGGGCCGCCGCCGCGCCGACCTCGCCCCGTACCGGCTCGACGCCGACCTCCTCGCCGCCGCCAAAGAGTGGGCGATCGTCCTCCATTGCCTCCCCGCCCACCCGAGCGAAGAGATCACCGCGGAGGTGCTCTACGGCGATCACTCTGCCGTCTGGGACCAGGCCGAGAACCGCCTGCACGCGCAGAAGGCGCTGCTGGAGCTGCTGCTCAGCGACAATCTCTAGCTCCGATGTATCCGCATCTCGAAATCGGCCCGGTGACGCTGCAGACCTTCGGCCTGATGTTCGCCCTCGCCTTCCTCGCCGCCGGGGCGCTGATCTGGAAGCGGCTGAAGGAGCTCGGCAAGCCGGCGGACTGGGCGTATGAGATGGGCTTCGCGGCGCTGATCGGCGGCGTCGTCGGCTCGCGCGTCTACTTCATCGTCCAGAACTTCGGCGAGGTCAAGCACGACCTGCTCGGCAACATCTTTTCCGGCTCGGGGCTGGTCTGGTACGGCGGCGCGATCGGCGGCGCCCTCGCCGTCCTCGCCTGGGCCTGGTACCGCGGCTTCCTCGGCCTGGCGCTGCTCGACCTGGCGGCGCCGGCGCTGGCGCTGGGTTACGCGATCGGCCGCTGCGGCTGCCAGCTCTCCGGCGACGGCGACTACGGCAAGCCCTGGAACGGGCCCTGGGCGATGTCCTACCCGAACGGGACCGTGCCGACCGACCGCACCGTCCACCCGACCCCGGTCTACGAGACGCTGGCGATGGGGCTCGGCGCCTGGATCCTCTGGCAGCTGCGCGACCGGGTGCGGACCGGAGTGCTTTTCGCCCTCTATCTCCTCTACGCGGGAACCGAGCGCTTCCTGGTCGAGTTCATACGTCGCAACAAGGAGGTCGCCCTGGGATTGACCGCAGCGCAGCTGGAGAGCCTGGGGATGATGGCGGTCGGGGCGATCTGGATCGCTATCGTGGTTCGCCGGCACGGAGGCATCGGGCGCGAAGCGGAGGGCGATGTGGCTGTCGTCACCGCGTAGGTGGGGCGATCCGCATTTCCGGTGCTATCTTGCGCAAAATCTTTGGAGCGGATTCTTTAGGGAGGATGGGCAGTTAAATGGCGGCAATTGACGTACAGAGCGAGGGCCCTTCGGCTCGCACCGTGGGTGCGATTCTCGACGACGCGGCCGAGCGGATCGCCGCCGCGGGGGTGGAGGACGCCCGCACCGACGCAGAAATCATCGTTGCCGATGCGCTGGGCGTCCGGCCGAGCGAGCTCACCGTCGAGAGCGCTGGCGAGGTCAGCGCCGAGGTCGCCGCGAAGATCGAGCGCAACGTCCAGCGCCGGGTCGATCGCGAGCCGATGGCCTACGTCCTCGGCCGCGCCCCCTTCCGCAACCTTGAGATCTACGTCGACGAGCGCGTCCTCTGGCCGCGCAAGGAGACCGAGCTGCTGGTCGAGGTCGGGACGCAACTGCCCGACGGAGCGCGCGTTCACGAGGTCGGCACCGGCTCGGGGGCGATCGCCCTGGCGCTGATGTCGGAGCGGCCGGATCTGCGGATCACCGCCTCGGACCTCTCGCCGGAAGCGGTCGAAGCCGCGCGCGAGAACGCCGAGCGGCTGGGGTTGGAGCTCGAGGTCAGCGTCGGCCTCGGCCTGCCCGAGTCGGTCGAAGCGGAAGACGTCGACCTGGTGATCGCCAACCTTCCCTACGTCACCGACGAGACGATCTTCGACCGCTCGCCGGAGATCCAGAAGGAGCCGCGGGTCGCGGTGACCGGCGAGTGCGGCGAGGACGGGCTCGGGGTGATCCGCAGCCTGGTTGCGGAAACGCCCTCCGGCTGGAAGCTGGCGATGGAGCACGACACCCACCACGGCCCGGCGATGCGCGAGCTGCTGCGCGACGCGACTACCCTTCAGGACTATGAGGGGAACGACCGGGTCACCGTCGGCCTCGCACCTTAGGAGCGCGGGCGATGAGCGATAGTCCGACCGCTGAGGCGGCGGGCACGTCCGGCGACCGCTCGGTCGCCGTCTCGACCGAGCAGCAGCGACGGGCGAAGGTCGAGCGGCTGCGCGAGGCCGGGATTGATCCTTACCCGCACTCGTTCGAAGACCGCACCCACGTCGAGGAGATCGAAGCCGCGCACGACCCCGCCGAACTGGGCGAGGGCGAGCACGAGCAGTTCGTCTACCGGGTGATGGGGCGGATCACCGGCAAGCGCGGGCATGGGAAGACGGCGTTCTTCGACGTCCGCGACATCACCGGCACGATCCAGGCCTACGCCCGGCGCGACGTGCTGGGGGAGGAGGCGTTCGAGCGGGTCGAGGAGCTCGATATCGGCGACCTGGTCGGGATCGTCGGGCCGCTGCATGTGACCAAGCGCGGGCAACTGGCGATCGGCGTGCGCGAGTGTCTGCTGCTGGCGAAGGCGCTCAAAGACCCGCCCGACCTCTTCCACGGCATCGCCGATCCCGACACGCGCTACCGCCAGCGCGAACTCGACCTGATGGCGAACGAAGAGTCGCGGGAGATCTTCAAGCATCGGGCGAAGCTGCTCTGGGAGATTCGCAGCCACATGAACTCGCGCGGCTGGGTCGAGCTGGAAACGCCGGTGCTGCAGCGGCTGACCGGCGGCGCCGCGGCGCGGCCGTTCGTCACCCACCACAATGCCCTCGACCGCGAGCTGTTCCTGCGCACGGCGACCGAGCTGTATCTGAAGCGGGCGATCGTCGGGGGGTTCGAGGACGTCTACGAGTTCGGCAAGTTCTTCCGCAACGAGGGGATGTCGCCGCAGCACAACCCCGAGTTCACGATGCTGGAGATGTTCGTCGGCGGCGCGGATTACGAAGGCGTGATGCGGTTCATCGAGACGCTGGTCTCGAGCGTGGTCGAGAAGGTGATGGGGACGACGAAGGTGATGCGCGACGGGGTCGAGATCGACTTCGCCGCGCCCTGGCCGCGGGTGCGCCTGCGCGACGAGCTGCTGCGCGAGACCGGGCTCGACATCTACGAGGCGAGCCGCGATGAGTTGGCCGAGGCGGCCGGCGACGACGTCGACGAGAACGACGACTGGGCCGGGGTGGTGGACACGCTGCAGGGGAAGCTGGTCGAGCCGAGGCTGATCCAGCCGACCTACATCATCGACCTGCCGGTCGACATCTGGCCGCTGGTCAAGGTGCACGGGGAGAGCCCGCGGATCTGCGAGGCCTTTGACGGGATCGTCGCCGGGATGGAGATCGTCGGCGGCGGGACCGACCTCAACGACCCGGTCGAGCAGCGGGTGCGCTTCATCAAGCAGCGCGAACGCCAGGAAACCGGGGCCGAGACCGACCCCCACCCCCACGACGAGGAGTTCGTGCGCGCGCTCGAATACGGGATGCCGCCTGCGAGCGGCTGCGGCCTCGGTATCGACCGCTTGCTGATGATCATGACCGGGGCGAAGACGCTGCGGGACGTGATCATCTACCCGGCGATGCGCGAGGCCCAGGCTCAGGACTGAGTTCGTTCTCGGACAAACGTCCACCAAATACTCAAGTATCCTTGACTATCTCCTTTTGAGCTGATACGAGGGCTACCTCGTTCACAAACCCGGGACTCTAGTCCCGGGAAGGGAGGCTCATATGAAGTACCTGAAGATGCTCGGGCTCGCCGCCGTGGCGGCTGCGGCCCTGATGGCGATCGCCGGCGCCGGCACGGCCTCGGCAACCGTCCTCTGTGACTCGGCGACCAACCCGTGCACGGCAAGATGGGCAGCGGGAACGCAGCTCGAATTCCACATACAGGCTGGCACTGAAGGCATTTGGGCAGCCACATCTGGAGAACCCACAGTCCGGTGCACGGAAGGAGTACTCAAGGCAAAACCCACCACCGGCGGTGCATCCGAAACAGTGGTCATGTCCATTGGCGGGGAATCGGAATTCAACTGGAACAAAGGCTGCGGCAGCGGGATCGAAACGAAAACGCTGGAAGGCGGCACCCTGGAAGTCCATTCGATTTCCGGCACGAATAACGGCACAGTGACAGCAACGAGGTTCAGCTTCACAACAACCTTCCTCGGCGCCAGCTGCGTCTACACGTTTGCCCAACCCACGGATATCGGCACGCTCACAGGCAGCGCGACGGGTGACGCGATCCTGGACATCAACACCGTGTTCACGAAGAAAGAAGGCAGCTTCACCTGCCCGACCGACGTCACCTGGAAAGAGAATTTCACACAGGTGGCACCGTCAGGAACAGGGCTCAATGTAGAGCCAAGCTGAGTAGAGGCTCCGATGACTAGCGGCCGTCCCGGGATCGGGGCGGCCGCAGTCTCATATGGCAATCACAAGGAGAGGATGAAATGAAGTACCTGAAGATGCTCGGGCTCGCTGCCGTTGCGGCCGCGGCCCTGATGGCGATCGCCGGCGCCGGCACGGCCTCGGCCACCGTCCTCTGCCACAGCACAGCGACACCCTGTTCGCAGAAGTGGGGAGTCGGGACGGAACCCCGATTCACTGTGAGGCCCGGTGGGGCAGGCATCTGGACGACCACATCGGGAACGGTGTTCGCGAGATGCCCGGAAGGGGAAATCAAGGGAGTAATCACCAATGCGGGCAGCGCAAACGAAACAGTGAAAACATCAGTTGGGGCCTCAGGTCTTACGTGGCCAGGCGTCGAAGGCTGCATCAAAACGATAACGGTGGAAGGCGGAACCCTCGAAATTCACGCGATCACCGGTACGGATAATGGCACAGTGACAGTGTCAGGGTTCAAGCTCACAATATACAACGAAGGCCTAGGTGGCACTTGCACCTATGGGTTTGGTATTGGTGAGCACCTCGGTGTGCTTACAGGCAATGGGAGCGGTAATGCGGTTCTCGACATCAATACCGTCTTCCTCAAGAAAGAAGGCAGTTTCCTTTGTCCCGAAAGCCTCAAATGGACCGAGGAATTCCAGCAGGTATCGCCAAGCGGGACACCGCTGTACGTTGAGCCCAGCTAGAGCGTGCTAGAGACGTAGCGGAAGAGCGGCAGCCGCGTCCGATCGGAGCGGCTGTCGTTTCCGCGAGTATGGTGTCGGCTTGATGAGAGCTGGCGCGTTCTTTGTCGCAATGCTGCTGGTCTCACCGGCGACCGGTACGGCGGCAACGCACCACTGGCACCCGGACATCGCCGCTGCCCGGCGCTACGCGCAACACCGTGCCGGCGACGTCGCCTTCGCGACGATCGACCAGCGCGGCCGCTTCCGGGGCTACCGGGTGCGGAGCACGGCGCCGATGGCGAGCACCTTCAAGGTGATGCTGCTCGCCTCGCTGCTGCGCAAGCGCGGGGACCATTCCCTCTCGCGGCGGGACCGCCGGCTGCTGGCGCCGATGATCCGCCGCTCCGACAACGTCGCGGCGACGCTGGTGCGCGACATGGTCGGGCCGCGGCGAATTCGGCGCCTCGCCCGGGTGGCCGGGATGCGGGACTTCCAGTACAACCCGATCTGGGGACTCAGCCGCAGCAGCCCGAGGGACCAGGTGCGCTTCATGTACCACCTGCAGCGCTATATCCCCAAGCGGCATCGGGCCTTCGCCCGTTACCTGCTGTCGCACGTGATCCGCTCGCAGCGCTGGGGGATCGGCCGGGTGGTGCCGCCCGAATGGAAGCTCTTCCTCAAGGGCGGTTGGGGGAGTGGCACCGGCCTCGTCGACCACCAGGTCGCCCTGCTCAAGCGCGGCCGACAACGGATCGCCCTCGCAATCTTCACCCAGTTCAACCCCGACCATGCCTACGGCAAGCAGACCCTGCGCGGCGTCGCATCGCGGTTGCTGGCGGGCTTGGGCTAGACCGAGCGCAGCAACCCGCCGTCGATCGGGATCACGGTGCCGGTGATGTAGGCGGCGCGCTCTGAGCAGAGGAAGGCGACGAGGTCGCCGTACTCCTCGACGGTGCCGAGGCGGCCGGCGGGCACTTCCTCGCGGGCGGCCGCTTCCACCTGCTCCATCGATCCGCCCAGCTCGGCCATGCGGTCGGTGGCGAAGCGGCCGGTGGCGACGGTGTTGACCGTGATCCCGTCGCCGGCCACCTCGCGCGCCAGGGTCTTGAGGAAGCCGACCGCGGCCATCCGGTGCGAGTTGGAGAGGTTGAGCGCCGGATTCGGCTCGATCGTGGTGGAGGAGCCGACATTGACGACCCGTCCCCAGCCACGCCCCCGCATGCCGGGGACGACGCCGCCGGCGAGGATCCGCGGCGCCAGCACCAGCGAAGCGTAGGCCTGCTCCCATTCCTGGAAGCCGTGGTCGAGGGCGCCGCCGGGCGGCGGGCCGCCGGTGTTGGTGACGAGGATGTCGATCGGGCCGACCTTCTCGGCCACCTCCAGCGGCAGCTGCGCCAGGCGCTCGAGGTCGGAGGCGTCGGCGACGAAGGGAGTGGCCGCCTCGCCCAGGTCAGCGGCCGCCTCGTCGATCCGCTCTTCCGAGCGGCTGGCGATCGCGGCCCGTGCCCCCTCCCGCACCAGCGCGGCCGCGATCCCGCGCCCGATCCCCCGGCTGGCGCCCATCACAAGCGCCACTTTCCCCTCCAGTCCAAGCTCCATGCCCCAACCCTAGCCCCGCCGACGACGCTCAAAACCCGCTGCGCGGCTATCGTTCCACCTGAGCGCCCGTAGCTCAGTGGTCAACGGGTCCTTTCGGGGGCCCAAAGAGCGTCGGTCTTTCAAGCCGAAGGTCGCGGGTTCGACTCCCGTCGGGCGCATTCCTTGGTGTTCCTGTAGGTGCCGGGGATTTCGCTTTGTGAAGCGGGATCTTCGGTCTAACGCCCAATAGGCGTTCCGGTTGCGTCCGGGCGGTTCCGCGACGTTCCGGGTGGTGTTGGTCTCATCCTGGTCTCATTTTCGAGCGCCCAATAGGGTCTCTGCGATGCCCCAGGAGAACACGAAGGCCCGCAAGGCCGTACGCGCCGCCCAGAAGCAGTTCGAGCGCGAATCCGACGCGGCTCAGAAGGCACGGCGCAAAGCCTTCGCCCAGGCCCAGAAGGAAGGGATGTCGCTGCGCGCAGTCGGCGAAGAGGTCGGCCTGCATCACACGCGCGTCGGCCAGATCATTAGGGGAGAGTAGGTACTGGAGAGTTTTACTCTCCAAAAATGCTAGGCTGAGTCCTCGTACAAAAAGTGCCCCCGCGCTGCGCGAACAGCCGGGGGCGTGACACCAGGAGGGTAAGTCCTGATGCAAGACAAGCCTAAAGGCGCGGGCCATGCCAGCGCCACGACCGCCGCCGAAGACGACCGCGACCAGCGCGCGGTCCTGATCCACGTCCTCGAAGCAGACCCGCCGCCCCTGACGCTCGCGGACCTGATGCGCGAACTGGCGGCGGGGGATGAGGAGTTCGCCGAGCAAGACCAGGTGCGGCGGGCCGTCCGCGAGTTGATCGCGGTCGGCCTGCTCCATCGCTCCGGCGATCTCGTCCTGCCGACCCGGGCCGCAGCGCGCTTCTACGAGCTGGAAGCGCTCTGATGGACGGCCGCAGGGTGGACCGCGACGCGGCTGAGAAGCTGGGGAGAGCCCGCCGAGCCGAGGGCTTCTCCCAGGAAGCCCTCGGCGTCCTTTGCTCGCTGCACCGCACCGAGATCGGGATGATCGAGAAAGGCAAGCGCCTCCCGCGAGTGGACACGCTGATGAAGCTCGCCGACGCGCTGGGCGTACGGGTGGAAAGCCTGCCGGTGGGGATCGAGTGGATTCCGCCCGGTCCAGCTGCCCGCGGCAGCTTCGCGGTGCGGAGCGGGGGGTGATGGCGATGACGAGGGAGGAGGACCCCACGCAGGCCCTGCTCGATGCTCTGCGCCATCCCCTCCGAAGGGCGCTGCTGCACCGCTACGTGGTGGCCGAAGAGCCGACCAGCCCGAAGTACCTGGCCAACTCGATGAGGCAGCCGCTCTCAAGCGTCAGCTACCACGTCCGCGAGCTGGCAAAGCTCGGCGCATTGGAGATCGCCGAAGAAGAGCAGCGGCGCGGAGCCGTCGAGCACTTCTACGTGGTGACGCCGCTGGTCACCGAGACCGTATGGGCGCTGGCGGCGATGGGCCTTCGCCCGCCGCTGGCCGAGGGAGAGCCCTACCTGCTGACCCCGGAGGCAATCGCCGAGGTCAAGGCGCACATCGCCGAGCGGCGGGAGGACAAGGAGTTCATGGAGCGCCTTGCCCGACTGAAGGAGGAAGACCGCCCGCTCCTAGATCGGCTCCGAGACGACAGATCCTCTGAGCCCAAGGACAGATCGACCGACGACCAAGGCAAGTAGCTCCGACCGAGTTCCCCGATGACGAAGAACCGCCGAACCGCAGACCCCTCACGCACTATCACCGGGTGGTGAGATGCCTTCCACGGAGGGGCGAAGTCACGTCCAACCTCCGGCCTAGCGTCCTCAGCGCGGCGGGCTGACTCCGCACTATCTCGTCGCCCGGGAGGCTGACCAGGAGAGTCGTGTCGCCCGCCGCGTTCGAGGACCGACGGCGTGACCTAATAGGAGCCTGCCTTGAGCCCCACCCGGTTCTGTCCGCCGCCGATCCGCAATCGAGGACAACCAAGAGCCTAGGGAGGCGCCAGGAAGTGATCACGATCGGGATCGACCCCCACAAAGACACCCACACCGCCGCGGCGGTGGAAGACACGACCGGGCAGCTGCTCGGCGAGCTCACCATCCCCGCCACAGAAGACGGCCACAGGCATCTGCTCGCCTGGGCGCACGAGCTCGGCGACGAGCAGCGACCGCGCTTTGCCCTGGAGGACTGCCGCCACGTCAACGGCCGCCTCGAGCGCTTCCTGCTGGGGGCAGGCGAGACGGTGCTGCGGGTCGGCACGCGGATCAGCGCCCATGCCCGCCAGGGCGCCCGCACCTACGGCAAGTCGGACTCGATCGACGCGCTCGCGGTCGCCCGCGCCGCCCTGCGCGAGCCCGGCCTGCCGCATGCCACCCACGACCCGAAGCTGCGCGAGCTAAAGCTCCTGGTCGACCATCGCGAGGACCTGGTCGGCGAGCGCACTGCCCACTCGATGCGGCTGCGCTGGCTCCTGCACGACCTGGACTCGGGCCTTGAGCCCATCGCTCGCACCCTCGGTGAAGAGAAGGTCCGCCGCGGCCTCTCGCAGCGTCTCGGGCGCTACGGCTCCGGCGTGCAGGTGCGGATCTGCCGCGAGCTTCTCCTCCGCATCGGCGAGCTGACGCGGGCGATCGACGCCTTGCGCAAGGAGATCGCGGCGCTGGTGCGCCCGATGGCTCCGGCGCTGCTGGCGATCTCCGGGGTCGGCGAGCTGGTGGCTGCACGAATCCTCGTCGAGGCTGGAGGACCCGGCCGCTTCACCTCAGACGCCGCCCTTGCCCGCCATGCCGGCTGCGCGCCGATCGAGGTCTCCTCAGGACGAACCCGCCGCCACCGGCTCTCGCGCATGGGCAACCGCAAGCTGAACGCCACCCTGCACGTTGTCGTTCTCACCCAGGCCCGGGTGCATCCGCCGGCGCGGGCCTACCTGGCGAAGAAGCGCGCCGAGGGCAAGTCCAACAAGGAGGCGTTCCGGTGCCTGAAACGACACCTGGTCCGGGTCGTCTTCAGGGCGCTGCAGGAGCCTCAGGTTGTTGCTGTTTCTCCCTGAATTTCTAGATCTATATCCCCAGCAACCCGTTGATTCTCAGAGGTGTTCTTGACATAGGAGCGACTACGAAGCCCCTGGACCTCCCTTCTGGAGGCCCGACACATTATGAACCGCGAACGCGCGTTCGGTTTTCGTGCCTGAGATGAATGGCCTCGGACATGGTCGGCGCTTGACCTTTGGTCGGCCTCCCCACCGCCAATTGTGGCCCGGCTGCGCCGCGCATATGGCGGGTGGGGAGGCGCTCCCTGAGGGTGGTCAGCGAGGAACGCAGGGGAACTGCGGGGGGCGTTTGCGGCACCGATGGCATTTGGCTGGCATGGACGGAACGCGGCTTCGCCCAGCTTCTTCACCGAGCGGACCCTCGCCGATTACCTCGCCGTCTCGGATCGGACGATCCGCAACTGGATCAGGCGGGGCGAGCTGCCCAGCTACAAGCTCGGTGCGGCTCGTCGGATCGACCCGGCGGACGTCGAGGATTTTCTTTCGCGCCACAGGGACGAGGCGTCATGAGGCGCGATACGCCCGTCAAGCGCCGCAACCCCTCCGGGCAGGTGGTCTGGGTCGCCCGCTACACCGGCCGCGACGGACGCCGCCACATCGCCAAGCCCTCGTGGAATCGAGGCAAAGGAACCTTCGCCCGCAAAGGCGAAGCGCAGAAGGCGATTGACGAGGCTTACGGTCTCTCTGATCGGCCTGACACGCTCGGCGACTACTTCGCAACCTGGACCGAGAAGCACCCGCGCTCGGAGCGGACCAACGCCACCAACGAGCACCGGATCAGTCGAGTCACCGATGTTGTCATCGAGGGCGTCCCCTTGAAGGACTGGCCGCTGCGCGAGCTGCGCCGCCGCCACGCCCTCGCCCTGGTAGACCACATGCTGCGGGCCGAAGACAGGGCCACCACCGGAGCGGTTGGCATCCTCCGCTCCCTCTCGGCGATGGCCGAGGACGCGATCACCGACGAAGTCTGCGACCTCAACCCGTTCAAGGGCGTGAGGGTCAGAGCCAATGATCCGAGGGCGAAGAAGAAGCCGCGCTCGATCCGCGTCTTCACCTTCGAGGAGATGCACCGCTTCGCCAAAGCGGCAGGCGACTACGAGGCGATGGTCCGGGTCTTCACCGACTGCGGTCTGCGGCTCGGCGAGGTGCTGCCGCTCAGACGCGAGGACTTCGATGGAGAGACGCTGCAAGTCCGCCGCACCGCCCACGAGGGCCAGATCCTCGAGGGCACGAAGACCGACCACGGCGAGCCCGACGCCGGCCGCGTCGTTCCCGTCCCCCCGACCCTGGCATGGATGCTCGAAGCCCAGATCAACCTCAACGGCCCCGACTGCCAGCTCCTCTTCCCAACCCCAAGAGGTCGCCTCTGGCGCGAGCGTACTTTCTACCGCGACGTGTGGAAGCCAACGCAAATAGCCGCCGGCCTAGACGTACGCCCCCATGAGTGCCGCCACAGCTACGTAACTCATCTCCGTATTTCTGGCATCCATGACGCTGATCTGGCAGAGATTGCCGGCCACCGAGTGACGACGTTGCTAGCTCACTACACCCACGCCGTCGGCAGAGGCTTCGCCCACGTTCAAACATCCATTGGCTAGGCGACCTAAGCGTTGTCGTCGAGTCCGTCGATCGATTCTTGCCACGACTCAATCAACTGCTGTCCGTCGACCATGCTTTGCAAGGAAACCCGCATTCGCTTGAGTGGGACTCCAAGCTCGCGACTAAAGCGCTCGTTGTCTTCCATGCCAGCAATCATCCCTTTGATGCTCTCCGCGGCATTCGCTGAATTGGCAACCATGCCTCGGACGGTTCCAAAGAACTCTTGGACTGCTCTCGGGTCATCTTCTGACTCATTTCCGAGCAGCCGAATTAGTTCCTTCATCGCAGGATCCAATACCAGAAGATCTGCAGCGTATTTCGAGGTAAGGCCCTCAAGCTCATTCGCTGGCGCACCGAGCGTCTGTGCGAGCCGGTTCATCACGAGAAGTCGGCCACGAAACCCTTTACCTGCCGCATCGCTTGCCTTGATTTCGTCGGTTGCCGATGCAGTTATGGTTCCCACTGCCTCGATCTCACCTCCGATAGAGGTGATCGTGTCGACTAGCCTTGGAAAGGCTTCTTCCCCGGCTGCGAGAAGGTCGAAAATCCCTGCGCTCTGTTCTGCCGGTATTCCGGTAGCGGTATCCGTACCGGTCGGCGTGTTACCGATCCTGCCCACAGTCCCTGGACCGGACTTGCCATTCTCCGCGGACTCTGGACCGGAATCCAGGGACCCTCCCGTGAGCTCCAGCAAACGAGTGGCTAATCGATTGACCGCGATACGGTACGGCTGAACGGTCTCATCTAGAAATCGCAGAGTCCGCCAGTCTTCGTGCTGACGGGAAGCGATCAGCTGCACCGCTGCGTCCCCCGTCTCTCTATCCTCTAGGGCTCGAACGTCTGCGAAGTAGAGAGGCATAATTAGACTCTGGAGGCCGAGTTGGTCGGCCTTCTCAGAGAAAACCATCAGCTCTCGGCGGCACTCTTCGCTCTTGAAGAAGCGAGGAGTGATGATCGGGATCAAGAAGGTGGTGTCCTCAAGCGCTTTTTGGATGCGATCTCTCCAGTTATCCCCCCACTTCAATGAAGCGCCGTCAAAGAATAGCTCTAGCGCACTACCTCCAGAAAGCAGTTCGTATTCGTCCTTTACATGCTCGGCGAGACGTCGGATTGCTCCGTGCATCGCGGCATCATCCTTGTGGACGTAGCTCCAAAATCCATGACCCATGTCAGCATCTTAAGATAGAGACTACGATCCGGTTGGCGCCGCCCATTCTCCCACTACCCAGAATGTGCTGGATACACCAAAAATCCCTGGATGAGAGCTATGAGTGATTATCAAGGTATTCCCGAGAGCCAAATAAAGCACTTGGAAATGATCCAGGCCGTGGTCGCTCGCTTGGGGAGTAATGGATTTCTTGTCAAAGGCTGGGCAGTGACGATTGCCGGAGCCTTTCTGGCTCTCGCTGTGAATGGCGAAAAGTGGGGGCTTGCCCTCGCTGCAATCGCTCCTGCCTTGTTGTTTTGGCTACTCGATGCCTCTTTCTTACGAAGCGAGCGACTCTTTCGCGATCTCTTTGATCGCGTGAGGAACGGTATGGAGCCTCCTTTTTATATGGGGGCGACTGCACCCAGCCATATCGAACGGATCAAGATAGAAGCGGAAAAAGGAGAACGCCAAGAGGACATCGGCTCGCGGTGGGTCACGTTGAAGCGTGAGGCGCTGGTTCTCTTCTACGGCGCAATCCTTTTCGCGTGCGTAATCACGTCAGCGATCATCTGCCAAGCTCAATCAGGCTGAGGCTCCGCGCACTCAGCGCGGACGGCGGCGGCGAGATCCTCCCTTAATGCTTTTTCCATCGGCTGCTTCGGAGGCCACAGTTCGAGCCGGTCATCTCTCCACCGGGGTACTAGATGGAGGTGAAGGTGGAAAACGGTTTGCTCTGCTGCCTCGCCCGCAGACGTAATTACGTTCATCCCCTCCGGTTCCAGCGCCCGCCACAGAGCATCTCCGACGATTTGCAAGCCCCGGAAAAGCTCGGAGCCAAGCGCCGGATCCGCAGACCATAGGTTCTTGACATGCTTCCGGGGAATTAAGAGCGTATGGCCGGGGGTGGCGGGGGCGTCGGGGAAAAATGCGATCCAGTCAGCGCTGGAGCAGACCACCTCAACGGTGGCATCCGCCCCCGCGGCAATCTCGCAAAATGCGCAATCCTCTCTACTTTTTAGATCGCTCGCTGGTTTAAAATCGGTACGCATGCATCTTTCAGCTATCAAGTTGCATAGATCAATCCATCGACAGAAAGGCAGCAGTGGCTCGCAGAGTCTTCAACTCGTTCCACTATAAGCCGGACGTTCATCGGGTCTCTCAGATTCGGCAGATGGGAGCCATCGAAGGCCAGCCTATCCTCTCGAGCAATGAGTGGGAGGAGGTGGAACAGGGCGGCGAAGCTGCCATCAAGAAGTGGATCGATGAGCAGATGACGGGAAAATCCTGCAACGTAGTACTTATCGGAAGTGCCACTGCGGGGAGGAAGTGGGTCGACTACGAGATCAAGAAGGCGTGGGAGGATGGCAAGGGACTTTGTGGCGTCTACATCCACGGCTTGAAAGATCTTTCCGGCAAGCAGGCCACCCAGGGTGCGAACCCCTTTAAGGGCTTTACGGTCGGCGAGCGATCGCTTTCATCGATTGTGAAGGCCCACAACCCGCCCTATACGGACAGCAAGGCCGTCTACGACTACATCAAGACCAATCTGCCGAATTGGGTTGAAGAAGCGATCTCAATCCGTGAGGAATATTGACCCCCTTCAATCCTCGCCTTCCAAGGCGGGCAGAGCATGCTGACTCATCTCTGCCTGCCTGACGCGACAATTGGAGACATCTGAGACCCTGGCGGGATGGGGCGTGATTCGGTCGGAGAGGCGAGAGACGCCACGGGCGTGCACGTCGTCGTCCCGGCGAAGCTGTGGCGGGACAAGATCCTGCGGGACCATCCGGAGCTGGCAGCCCACCTTGCCGACGTGCTGAGGGCAATCGCTGAGCCTGATCGCATCCTCCCCGATCCGGTCTACGATGGCCGTCGTCGGCACTACCTACGCGGAGCAGGCCCGAGTCGCTGGTTGCTGGTGGTCGTAAGCTATGAACAGGAACCGGCGCGGGTTATCTCCGCGTTTGGCAACCGGAAGGATCCGCGGTCATGGAGCAAGTGAACATCAGGATCGGTCACATCACCTTCGACCACGCCGACTACGACGCCGAGAATGACGTGCTCTATTTGCACGTAGGCGAGCCGCAGGAGGCGGAGGGCGAGGAGACGCCGGAGGGCCACGTCCTTCGCTACGCGACGGGTAGCCAGCGGATTGTCGGGCTGACCGTTCTCGGCGCTCAGCGCATCCTTGATCGCGAGGGCGAATTGCGGGTGACGATTCCGGAGTCGGTCAAAGCAAGCGCTGATGACCTTGCGCCCGCGCTAGCCGCTGTCTGAGTCTCATGACTGAGACGCGCTCGGACGATCCCCTCATTCGCTGTCTTGAAGAAGCTCCTCCTGAGGACGAGGAGATTTCAGTCGAGGAGGAAGCCGCAGTTCAGGAGGCCCTTGATGAAATAGCGAAGGGCGTTCCTCCCGTCTCACTCGACGAGGTCAAGCGCGAGCTTGGCATCGAGTGAGCGGACGGAGCATCTGCGTCACCGCCGAAGACCACTGATCTTTCGCGGCCGGAGTCTCATTTCGGTCACATCGGCGCAGCGATTCCGCTCCCCACGCCAACGCCCCTCGTCCTCTGGAAGCTGTTGCAGCTTTCTGAGGATGGCCTGGCGCTTGTCGGTAGCAGAACTGCTACCGTGTGCATGTGGCGACGATTCCCCAGAAAGAACTGCGCAACAACGTTGCCGAGGTGCTGCGTCGCGCCGAAGCGGGAGAGGAGTTGACGATTACCGTTTCTGGGCGGCCGGTCGCATCCCTGGGGCCGGCTAAGGGCCGGAGCTGGGTGCCGAGCTCACAGCTCGCTGAGCTCTGGAGGGCACCCGCCGACCCGACCCTCGAGGCCGACATCGAGAAGGTGGGCGGCGAGCTCCAGGACCCCTGGGCGCAGTAGCGGTTCGGTGCCGGCCCTGCTTGACACTTCGGTCCTCATTCGCGGCAGCGAGGATCCCGGCGACGATGTCGCGGTCAGCGTCGTCTCGCTCACCGAGCTTCACTTCGGTGTCTTGGTCGCGGCGGATGAGGAGGTCCGGGCTGTGCGCCTGCGCTGGCTCACCGCGATTGAGGAGAGCTTTGACCCGCTGCCCTTCGAGGCGGCAGCAGCACGCGAATGCGGTCGCCTTTATGCAGCCGTGGCGCAGCGTGGCGGCCAGCCTCGGCGCCGCGCCTTCGACTTGGCGATTGCCGCGACCGCGAATGTCCACGGCGTGCCGCTGCTTACCCTGAACGCCGACGACTTCAAGTTGATTGACGATCTCGTCGACATCCGCGTGCCCTGAGTAGGGGTCGCATTCGGGTCACATCGCCGCCGCAATCCCGCACCTCAAGCCAACGCCCTCCGTCCTTTCAAGCCGAAGGTCGCGGGTTCGACTCCCGTCGGGCGCATGGGAGAGATGCGGCTTTGTAGAGCGGATCTGGCTCTGCGAGCTCGGCGGTCATTCTGCGCATCAAAATGATGCGCTATTCTCGTTCCGCGATGGCGACCAGGAACGCGAAGGCGCCGGCGAGTCGCTCCGAGGGCGTCTCCAAGGCAACCAAGCAGAGCAGGCAGGACACTCTCGGCAAAGGGTCCCGGCAGTCGACCCAGAGCACCGCTCGCCGGGTGGGCCGTCGCACGACGCTGCGCGTGCCCAAAGCCCTCGACACCGAGGTCTCTCGCGTCTCGCGCGAGCTCGGCATCAGCGGCAACGAGGCCCTTGTGCGCCTCGCCGCGCGCGGCGCCGAGACCGTGCGGCGCGAGCGGAAGGTACGCCGGGTCATCGAGCGCCGTCACGCCGCTGTTGTGGCGACCGCATCCGCCGAGGCATCCACTGCGTTCCCCTCGGATCGAGAGATGCGCGAGGCGATCCTCGCCGACCGCGGCTGAGTCGCGATCGATGCCCGTCTGGGATACCTCGGTCGCCTCCGGCCTGCGACCCGAGGGCAAGCTTTTCGAGCTCGCCGCCGTTGCCGCCCTTGGAGGGGAGCCGATCAGGCTCGCCGCCCCGACCGTGGCGGAGATCTTCCACGGGCTGCAGCGCCGATCCGAGGATGAGCGCTTTGCGAGAGCGCTCGGTTGGTTCACCGAAATCCTCGGCTCTGGTCTGCTGGAGGTCCTGCCCGTGACCCGTGAGGCGGCGATGGTGGCCGGCCGCCTGCGCGCTTTGCACCCGGTACCGCCGTCGTCTGCGGGTCGGCAGCGAGCCGAGTTGCGCTCCAAGCCCGAGCGGCGGGTCGCCTGGGTCGCCGACATCCAGATCGCGGCCTGCGCCTGGCTGCAGGGAGAGGCGCTCTGCACTGCAGATGAGAATCATGTCGGCTTCCTCGGCCAGGGGATCGGCGAGCTCTTTCCGCAGGAGGGTGCCCTGGAAGTTTTGCCCGCTCCGAATTAGGTCGGCGACGCCTTGCCGCTAGGAGCGAAGTTCAAGCTCCGCTAGGTGCCACTCCATCCAACGGCAGATCGGTGGGGTCGCCGCCCATCTGCCGTTCTGGTTAATGCCACCTTTGACTCGGTGGACCCGGTGGGGACCGGTGAGGTAGGCGGATGCCGCCTTGGCGGCTTCGAGCTCGATCGGATCTTCGGCGTCGGCGAGCAACAGCGTCGGAGTTTGCACTTGGGCGATCGCCTCGCCAGCGAGGTCGGGCCTGCCTCCATGGGAGACGATCGCGCGGACTTTGGGTATGAGGGCAGCTGCGGCCGAGAGCGCGGCGGCCGAGCCCAGGTTGGAGCCGACGTAGCCCAATGGCAGTCCGCTGACGCCCCACTGCTTCCGGCCCCACCCGGTAGCCCCGAGCAGGCGCCCGGCGAGAACGCCGACGTTGCGCTCGAGCTCCGTGCTGTCGGTCGTTTCCACCAAGTCGAACAAGAGCGTTCCGAGACCGCGTCTGTTAAGGGCTTCGCTGAGGTTCACCTGGCGGCGGTCGATCCGCATCAGGTCGCGGCTCGAGGCGAAGATCACAAATCCCTTGGGTTCCGGGGGCAGGTAGAGCCAGCCAGCCAGCCTCGCTCCGGCGGCTTCCACACAGACCCCCCGCTGGAGTGCAGTGGCGGGCATGCTGTTTTGAGGATTAGTTGGACGAAGTCTCTTATGAATACCCACGTACCCTTTCTGTATGCGTGAGTACCGCAGCAATTCCTAAACCGCACTCCCAACGTAAGGTCACATTCTTCCGGGGCCGACGACGTCCCCTACCGTCCGCTCAGGAATGCGTCCAGCAGCATCGGCGGTCATTTCCCGGGTCGGGCCCGATCGACGGAGCAGGTTGGGTGTTCGATCCCCATCGGCGCTCAGGACTAAGACCTGACGTAGCGCGGGTCTTGCGGCAGGTCGACTTGTGCCGGCGTTGTCGGACTGGAGCCTTGCGACCTCCTGGCGAAGTTCCCCAATCTCTCCGGCTCCTTTGCATCTCAGACTTTCAATACCCGAAAGATTGCCCGTTTTGTTCGTTTGCTTTTCCTGGGTGTTGTCGCGGGTTCGACTCCCACCGGGCGCATCTCGCTGCGGCTGGTCTTCGCCGAGGTCTCTGCTTAAGACTGCTCGCGCTTTTCCGCTAGCCGGGCGTGCTCCTCACAGATGGGCAGCATCGTCTGAAAGATGGGGGAGAAGCGTTCGCCAATTGCCGGGTTGTCGCAGATCCCGTAGTACTGGCAGAGGGCGTTGGGATCGATGGTCCCGTCGCCGAGCTCTTCTTCCGGTCCTTCCCACTCGTCACCGGAGTCGAGGCGGACGAGAGCGAGGCGCTGGCCGGCCTCGGTCCAGCTTCGCTCGATACGCCCGTCTCCGACCGGCGTGACGACTGGATGTTCTCGCGGGAAGAGCGGCTTCATAGCGGCTTTGCTCCTGGCAGCGAACTTAACGGGTGCCGGCCGAGGAAGGTCCCGCATTGACTTTTCAGCCACTTGACGCTTGCACCGGGGCGCGTGGTCCTCTACGTGCCCTCGGTGTCGCCCTCTCCCTTCGCTGAGTTCCGGCTCCGCGCGGCGCCGGCGCTAGCGCAGCTTGTCGGCAAGCGTGGTCAGCTCGCCGACGGTCGTCTCCAGGGCGCCGGCGAAGCGGAGGAGGGTCGTGTAGCTGGGGTTGCGAACGCCGCGCTCGATGCCGCCTACCTGGGTCAGGTCGGTGTGGGCCAGCTCGGCCAGTTGCTCTTGGCTGAGGCCGGCTTGGAGGCGGAGGGTGCGGACGGCCTCGCCCAGGGCTCCATGCTCGGGCGAGCGGGGTTTGCTGCGGCGGGCCGGGGGCACGGTCCCCGGCAGCCTCTCGTTAAAAGAACCCGAGTGTTAGGGTATCTATCCCTTAACATGGCGGGCGCGGGAGTTGGTCGTTGCCGGGCTGCTCCCGCTCCTTTCATCAATGGCCCCTTCGGCGACAGAACTCCGCAGCGCGATCGGCCACCCTCTGCGGCGGCGGATCCTCCTCGCCTACCTGGGCGGGGAGTTCGAGCATGGTTCGGCTGGTGAGGTAGCCGCTGCCTTGGACGAGCGGTTGGCACAGGCTGGCTACCACTTGAAAGTGCTGGCGACGGCTGGCGTCCTGCGGGCGCTCCCCGAAGGGAAGGGCGAGTCGCGCTACGGCTGGGCGCCCGGCATCGAGCCCACCTGGCTGCGGCTGGTCCTCGAGCTCTCAACTGAGCAGCGCAAGTGATGGAACGGCGCGTGCAGGCGGGACTTCAGTTCCTCGATCGCGGCCGCTGCAGCACCGTCCGCCGTGCCGGTGACGAGGAAGACCTCGGTCGCCGGGTACTCGCGCAGCTGGTCGGTGACGGTCTGGACGATGTCCTCGTCGCCGATCCGCGCCGTCGCGGCGACGCCGGCCTGGGCCAGTGAGGCGAGGCTGAGCACGAGGCTGCGCTGGGCGCGGTCGCGGCCGTGCCGCGTGTCGGAGGCCCAGCGGTCGAGGAAGGTGTTGCGGGTGGGGGCGACGACGCGCACCTCGGGCTCGGGTTCGTCCGGCTCCAGCGGCACCGAGGCGGCGGCGATCCGTTCCACCGCGGTGCCATCCTCGAGCGGCTCGTCGACCACCACCAGCAGGTGGTCGCGGTGGTCGGTGACCGGCGCCGGGACGATCGGCTTCAGCGGCGGCTGCCGCACCGCCAGCACGACGATGATGCCGGCGACGATCGAGCCCTCGGCCATCCCCATCCCCGGCCCGCCGAGGTAGAAGGCCCCGACGATCGAGACCGCGATCGCGGCCACGATCAGGGGAAGCTTCCAGGCGGCTATTCCCTGATCGGTCATATGACTGACCTTAAAGACTCGTCGCGCCTGGTCAACCCCCTTCGCGACCGACGAGGTCGCGAAGGCTGCGGAAGTCCTCGGCGCAAGCGGGGCAGCCCGCGAGGTGGGCGCGCATCCCGGGGACCCGCTCCTCCGCTTGCTCTCCGGCCAAGACCAGCTCGACGTAGCGGTCGAGCTCGTCGAAGCACTGCTCGCAGCTCAGCTCCGGCGCCCCGGGGCCAAGCACCCGACCCAAGACCTCGTTGTCTTTCGCCATCAGTCCTCACCTCTTTCATCTACCCGGAAACCGCGTGCAGCGAGCTCCTCCCGCAGCTTGCGGCGGGCGTCGTGCAGGTTCTTGTAAAGGGCGCCGCGGGTGGAGCCGAGCCGCTCGGCGAGGACGTCGATCGGCACCCCGCTGAGGGTGACCGCGACCAGCACCTCGCGCTGGCGCGCGCCCAGGCGCTCGATCTCCTCGCGCAGGGCCGCGAAGAGCTCGGCCTCCTCGGCGCCGCGGCCGGCCGAGCGCGGGTCGGTGAGCGCCGCCCAGCCCTCGTCGGCGAGCGGGACCTCGCGCCCCTGCCAGGCGCGGTGCCGCACCTTCACCGCCGCCTCCAGCAGGGCGAACTTGTAGGCCCAGGTGGTGAAGCGGCTCTCGCCGCGGAAGTCGCTGAGCTTGCGCAGCACCGCCATCAGCGCGTCGTCGGCCGCCTGCTGGGCGAGGTCCTCGTGGTCGTCGCGCAGGTGCGCCAGCTCGGCGCCGCGCCGACCGACCTCGAACCGCGCTGCCTTCAGCAGCAGCGCGTGCAGCTCCTCGACCGCGGCCTGTTCGCGGGCGCCGCCGGCACGCAGCTCGCCCACCCAGTCGCGGGCGGCGGGGTCGGCGGGCATCTGCATCGGCGGCGTCATCGTTGCGGTCGCCATGCATTGTTAGCGACCGGCGGCGGCGATTCCTTACCCGAGGTAAGAACTTCGCGGCAGGCGACGCAAATGGGGCACAAAGTCAATCCAACCTTTGGGAGGTCCCATGTCAACCGCCGCAACCCTCGATCCGCGCGAAGCGAGCCTCGCGCCGAGCTTCGGCGAACGCCTCAAGAGCGACCCGGCCTACCAGGCCTTCGTGATCATGCGCATCGCCTTCACCGTCGCGCCGATCCTCTTCGGCCTCGACAAGTTCTTCAACGTGATGGTCGACTGGGAGCAGTACCTGGCGCCCTGGATCAACGAAATCATCCCCGGCAGCGCCTCCACCGCGATGCACCTGGTCGGCGTGATCGAGATCATCGCCGGCGTCTTCGTCGCGCTGAAGCCGCGCTACGGCGCTTACGTCGTCGCCGCCTGGTTGGCGGGGATCGTGATCAACCTGCTCACCTACTCCGGTTACTACGACATCGCCCTGCGGGACTTCGGGCTGATGCTCGGGGCCCTCACCCTCGCTCGACTGGCGAGCGTCTACGACCCGCCGGGTGCCGAGGTGAGGCTCTAGGCATCGGCCTAGACTGACCGCGTGCCATCGCTGCTCGAGCGACTCGGGGTGGAGCTGCCCGTCGTCCAGGCTGGAATGGGCGGCGGGCTGAGCCGGCACGAGCTGGCGGCGGCGGTCTCCGACGCCAGGGGGCTGGGGACGATCGCGGTCAACGGCGCCGGAGCGATCCGGCGCGAGTTGGCGGCGGCGCGGGCGCTGACCGGGCGCCCGCTCGCCGTCAACGTGCTGTTGCCGTTCTCCCGGCGGGACTGGTTCGAGGCGGCGGCGGAGGCGGACGTCGTCGTCACCTTCTGGGGGCAGCCGCGGCGGCGGACCGGCGGCGTCTGGCTGCACCAGTGCGGCTCGGTGGAGGAGGCGCAGCGGGCGCAGGCGGCGGGGGCCGACGGGGTGATCGCCCAGGGCGTCGAGGCCGGCGGCCATGTGCGCGGGACGACGCCGGCGCTGGAGCTGCTGGAGCGGGTACGGGCGGCGCTGCCGGCCGGGTATCCCGTCTTGCTCGCGGGAGGAATTGCTGGGAGGGACGACGCGCGGGCGGCGCTCGAGGCCGGGGCGAGCGCCGCTGTCGCCGGCACCCGCTTCCTCCTCACGGAGGAGAGCCGCGCCCATCCGGCCTACAAGCAGCGCCTGCTCGCCGCCGAGGAGACGATCCTCACCGAGCTCTTCGGCGCCGGCTGGCCCGCCCCACACCGGGTAGTCGCAAATTCCGCAACCGAGCACTGGCTCTCAGGTCGGCGTTCGTCCTTAGGACGGATACGCCGGTCCAAGGACGAACGCCGCGAGGTGCGGGGGCCGCTGACTAACCGAGCCCTCAACCACGTCCTCGCGCCGGGGACGCGGTACCTGCCGGACACGCTGCAGGCGCGGATGATCCGGGCGCAGCGCCCGGACAGCCGCCTCCTCACCCCGGCCGGTCCAACCGACGACGCCCCCGCCACCCTGGTAGACGCCGGCGCCCTCTACGCGGGCGAGACCGTCGCGCGGATCAACGAAATCCGGCCCGCAGCTGACCTTGTCCGGGAGCTCGCCGGTTAGGAGGGGTGGGGCATCCCTCCCCCTACCGGTCCTCTTCCAGCGAGCCCAGCAGCGGTGCCAGCCTCCGCAGCTCCTCGAGATGCAGCCGCGAGAGCTGCTCGATCGCCTGCTCCCCCTGCCAGGTCAGTCGCAGGTGCACGACCCGGTGGTCCTGCTCGTCGCCCACCCGCTCGACCAGCCTCGCCTTCGCCGCCCGGTCGATCAGCTCGACGACGCTGTGGTGGCGCAGGACCAGGTATTCGGCCACCTCGCCGATCGTCGGCCCGGCGGGGTCGGGATGCCCCCGCACCGCGAGCAGGAGCTGATGCTGGGCTGGGGTGAGCCCCGCCGCCTCGGCTTCTTTCTCGCTCCAGCGCAGGAAGCGGCGCAGGCCGGTCCGAAAGCCGAGCAGGCGGCGGTAATCCTCGTCGCGGACGCGACTCATCGGCTCGCCGCCTCCACCTCCGCGGTGCGCCGCTGGCCGATCAGCTGGATCGGCCGCAGCGGCCGTGAGCGGTGTCGCTCCTCCTTCAGGTCCCGCAGCCGCCCCGCCAGCAGCTGTTCGAGGCCGATCGCGCCGACGCGCTGTCCGGGTCGGCCGCGCTCGGCGACAGGGAGCACCGTCCGCCCCGACTCCGCCATCACATATGCGACGTGGCGGAGCGTGTCGTCGGCATAGACCGTCGGTCCCTCATTCATCTGGCTCGCCGCCGGGTCGCCGTCGCTCATCACATCACCGACGAATAGCACCTCGAGCGGGTCGACGCTGTATTCGCGGTTGATGTGGACGCCGCGGCGGGCGACCTTCTCGGTCAGCACCGAGCGCCGCAGCACCAGCACCGAGACGGCGTAGGCGGCGGTGGCGCCGATCAGCAGCGGCAGCAGCGCTTCGTAGCGGTGGGTCAGCTCGACCGCGAAGAGGACGCCGGTGAGAGGGGAGCGCATCAGGCCGCCGAGCACTCCGGCGAGCCCGACCAGCGGCCAGAATCCCGGGGCGACGTGCGGGAAGACGGTCGCCTCGAGGCCGCCGAGGGCGCCGCCGATCATCAGCATCGGCGCCAGCACGCCACCCGAGGTGCCCGAGCCGAGGGAAAGCGACCAGATCAGCGTCTTCACGATCAGGATGCCGACGATCAGGTCGAGGGTGATGCTGCCGTTGAGCTCGCCGGCGATCACGTTGTAGCCGACGCCGAGCGCCTGCGGCACGACCAGGCCGCCGAGGCCGACGACCAGGCCGCCGAGCGCCGGCCACCACATCCAGTGGATCGGCAGCCGCGAGAAGGCGTCCTCGGAGAGGTAGACGAGCGAGGTGGCGAGGAGCGCGAGCAGGCCGGCGAGGGCGCCGGCCGCGAGGCAGAGCCCGTAGGCGGCGGCGTCGAGGTGCAGCGGCCCGGGCGGCGTTGCGAAAACCGGGCCGCCGCCGAGCAGCGGCACGCGCAGCGCGGTCGCCACCGCGACCGCGGCGACGACGGGGACGAAGCTGCGCGGGCGCCACTCGAACAGCAGCAGCTCGACCGCGAGCAGGACCGAGGCGAGGGGAGCGTTGAAGGTCGCCGCCATTCCCGCAGCGGCGCCGCAGACGAGCAGCGTCTTGCGCTCGTCGGCGGTCAGGTGCAGGAGCTGGGCGAAGATCGAGCCGAAGGCGCCGCCGGTCATGATGATCGGCCCCTCGGCCCCGAACGGCCCGCCGGTGCCGATCGCGATCGCCGAGCTCAGCGGCTTCAGCAGCGCCACCCGCGGCTGCACCCGGCTGCCGGCGGTGAGGATCGACTCGATCGCCTCCGGGATGCCGTGGCCGCGCACCTTCTCCGAGCCGAAGCGAGCGACCATGCCGATCACCAGACCGCCGCAGACCGGGGCGAGGAGGATCAGCAGCGGCGCGTGGTGGCCTTCCCCGGGGGCGACCAGCGCGGTGCCGAAGCGGTCGTAGAAGACGAGGTTGGTGATCAGGCCGATCAGGCGCAGCAGCACCCAGGCGAGGCAGGCGCCGAGAGCGCCGATCGGCAGGGCCAGGGCGGCGATTGTCAGCAGCCGCCGGGAGACGTCGAAGTCAGCAAGGTGACGAAGGTCGCGCTGTTGAAGAGGGGCCATCGGGGAATAAGTATCGTGGAACGATCTATTTTCCGAAGCGAGCCGAGGAGGCGGGCCTGTGAAAATGAAGCCGATGTCTGGGGGGCAGATCCTGCAGATCGCTGAGAGCGCGCTGGGCCCGAACCGCTGTGAGCTGCGACTCGAGGGCGAGCTCGACCTCTGGAGCGCCGAGCGCCTGCAGGCGGTGCTCCAGCGCGTCGCCCGCGACAACGAGGCGGTCGTGGTCGGCCTCGAGAGCTGCGAGTTCGTCGACTCGACCGGCATCGCCCTCTTCCTCCAGGCGCGCCGCCAGCTCGAGGACGGTGGCGGCCGCCTCGTCCTCTACGGCTGCGCCGACCAGGTGCTGCGGATCTTCACCGTCGCCGGCCTGATCGACGCCGGCATCGTCTTCGACAGCCGCGAGGAGGCGCTGGCGGAGCTGGCCTCGATCGGGTAGCTATTCGACGACGATCTTGCCGTGCATGAAGGGGTGGATATTGCAGTGGTAGGAGAAGGTCCCCTTCTGCTTGAACCGCACCGTCACGGACGTGCCCGGCTTGATGTGGCCGGTGTTGAAGCTGCCGGCCCGGGTCGCGGTATGCGTCACGTTGCTGGAGTTGACGAACGCGACCCGGGCGCCTTGCTTGACCCTCAAGGTCGGTGGATGGAAGGCGAAGTGGTTGATGTTGACCGACTTCGCCCCGCTCGTGGTGGCGGTGGCGCCTGAAGCCGAGCCCTTGTCGCCGGCGATCAGGAGGATGGTCGCCGCGGCGGTCACGAGGATGAACGCCCAGCGCCACCTCCGGTCCCGGAAAGTCGTCATTGGCCCGGGATACGAACCGGAGCCGGCTCCGGTTCAACGAGGACGAAAGCGAGCCATAATGAGGGGAGCGGGCGCTTAGCTCAGCTGGGAGAGCATTCGGTTTACACCCGAAAGGTCGGCGGTTCGATCCCGTCAGCGCCCACTTAGAACCCGTCTCTCAGAACGCCATCGGCCGTGGCGGCGATTCGAAGCCGAGCAGTGCCGCCGTGACCGGGATTACCTCGTCGCCGGAGCCGGCGAGGCGGTCCTGGGCGTCTTTGTGGATGCGGTCGACTTCGCCGTAGCAGCCGCGCAGCGCGGTCATCAGTTCCTTCCAGCCGCGCTCGTCGAGCTCCATTGCGATCCAGGAGAGGTGGCGGTCGGTGCGGGAGTCGAAGGTGCCGCTGGCGATCGCGCCCTCGGTCCTTGCCATCAGTCCCTGAGTCGAAGCGCGGGTCAGCTGAGCGCGTTCTTTCGCCGACATCCGCTCGAACTCCTTGTCGGTGAAGAAGACCCGGCTCCTGCCTCGGTAGACGTGTTCGCTGGCACCGCGACGCTGGTTGATCTCGACGAGCTCGATGCAGCCGGCCCTTTCGAGGATGCGGAAGTGGTAGGAGACCTGCGAGAGAGCGTGTTGCTTGCTCTTGAACCCCGGGGCGAGTCCTTCATTAACGAACTGTACTGGTGACATCGGGTGCTCGTTGATGACTTCCAGAATGCGAACCCGCAGCGAGTGACTCAGAGGGGCGCAGAGGGTGTCACCACCTTTGCGTTTCTTGGGTTTTTTCCGTTTCTTCGAACCTGCCAATTCAACCCTCCAAATCATTTTAGTCCTGACCGAGCAGAGAAACCCTAACCCATTAAGACACGCACATTGCGTAAAAATGCGTCCCAACTCTGTTGCATTGGGTTGCTTTGTTTTGGTGAGTAGGTTTGTATTGGGCACTTCTGCTCTAACAACTTTGAGGAAGGAGGAAGCGGCCATGAAACTCACCTGCGAGCTGACCATCCCGCGCGTTGCCATTCACAAGGGCAACTAAGGGGTGATGGTTAGCGGCGCCCCGGAGCGGTGTGGTGTGCCCGGGGCGCCGCGCCTGTTCTATCCGAAGGCGCGGACTGCCAACACCGCAGCGACCACCAGGCCGGCGAGTGCGATCGAGGTCCGCAGCGGGTCGCTGGGGATGCGGCGAGCGTAGTGGGCCCCGGCGCGGCCGCCGAGGAATGAGGAGACCATGATCGTCACCGCGTAGCGCCAGTCGACCGGGGCGAGGAAGGCATAGACGAAGGCGGCAAGGAGGTTGGCGCAGCCGACGAGGATGATCTTCATCGCGTTCAGGTGCTGGAGCGTGTCGGCAACGAAGAGGGCGAGGATGGCGAAGAGGAGGATGCTGACGGCGGAGCCGAAGTAAGCGCCGTAAGCGCCGCAGAAGGCGATCCCGGCGGTGAGGAGGGGCGAGCGCTCGTCGCCGGCATGGGAGAGGCGGGAGACGAGGCGCGGCTGCAGCAGGAGCAGTAGGCAGGAGGCGGCGATCAGGATCGGCACGATCGCTTCGAAGGCGGCATTGGAGGTGAGCAGGAGCAGTACCGTGCCGGCGACGGCGCCGAGCAGCATCGGCGCCAGGAAGCGGGTGAAGCGCTCGCCTTGCTCGCGCAGCAGGTCGGCGTAGCCGAGGGAGCCGCCGATCGCGCCAGGGACGATCCCGACCGTGTTGGTGACGTTGGCGGAGAGCGGCGGCAGGCCGAGCGCGACCATGGTCGGGAAGGTGATCAGCGAGCCGGCGCCGGCGATGGCGTTCGAAGCCCCCGCCGCGGCCCCGGCCGCCGCGACGGCGAGCAGCTCGAGCACGCCCTCAAGTCTCGCCGAAGAGGCGGGCGCGAAGTCGCGTCCACAGCGAGGGCGGGCGCGGCTGCGTGCGGCGCCACTCGTCTTCGGTCGG
>Ga0207700_10000033_pt1 | contig 123113 bp, 117 predicted proteins | sample LARL82metaG_FD_184348 | JGI IMG/M metagenome (GOLD analysis project Ga0207700, IMG submission 184348) | Corn, switchgrass and miscanthus rhizosphere microbial communities from Kellogg Biological Station, Michigan, USA - LAR L8-2 metaG... | ecosystem: Host-associated > Plants > Roots >...
TCTTCCCCCACGCGGCGTTGCTGCGTCACGCTTTCGCGCATTGCGCAAGATTCCCCACTGCTGCCTCCCGTAGGAGTCTGGGCCGTGTCTCAGTCCCAGTGTGGCTGATCGTCCTCTCAGACCAGCTACCCATCGTTGCCTTGGTAGGCCGTTACCCCACCAACAAGCTAATGGGCCGCGAGCCCCTCCCAATGCGGAGGCCGAAGCTTCCTTTAGCGAACAGGCTTACGCCTGTGCGCCACATCCGGTATTAGCCCGAGTTTCCTCGGGTTGTCCCGGTCATCGGGGCAGGTTACTCACGTGTTACTCACCCGTTCGCGGCTTTGCCCCAGGGCAAGCCCTGGTTCGTCGCACCACTTGCATGTGTTAAGCACGCCGCCAGCGTTCGTCCTGAGCCAGGATCAAACTCTCCGTGAAAGTACTTCTACAGAGAGCCTGTCATATCTCAGTTGGCCGCCGAGTACACAAATACGGCGACCGACATGACGAGGTAAATCAAGACCATCCGGCACGCTGGCGCACCGAATGGGTCGGGCTTCAAACATTCCGCAGACCAGTTGCTCGGGCCCGCGGAGTGCACGCTGCTCAGTTTTCAAAGACCGCTGCGCCTCCGCGACGGGTCTCGCCGCTCTCAGCGCTTGGGGCCGCCGAGGCAGCCCCAAGAGGGCAAAGAAATATAGCACTGCCGAGGCTGCTTGCCTAGGGGGTGGCCCTCAGGCGGCAGAAGCGTCGCTTCCCCACCTGCAGCACATGCCCGTCAAGACTATCGATCTCGAGGTCGAGAGGCTCAGCGGCCAGCGGCTCGCCGTCGAGCTTGACCCCGCCCTGCTGCAACAGCCGCCGCCCCTCGCTGCTGCTGACGCCGAAGGCGCCGGCGATCAGCCGCGGCAGGTGGACGAGGCCGTTGCCGCCGGCCCGGTACTCGCGCAGGTCGACCTCGGGCATCTCCGCCGGCGCCGCGTGCTCGACGAAGACGCGGTTGAAGTGCTCCTCGGCCGCCACCCCGACGCCCGCGCCGTGGAAGCGGTCGACCAGCCGCCGACCCAGCTCGCGCTTCGCCTCGTTCGGCGGCGCGTCCGGCTTCTCGACCCCCAGCAGCAGCCGGTAGTACTCGTCCATCGCCTGGTCGGGGATGCTCATCAGCTTGCCGAACATCTCCTCCGGCGGGTCGGTGACCCCGACGTAGTTGCCGAGCGACTTGCTCATCTTCTGGACGCCGTCGGTGCCGACCAGGATCGGCAGAGTGACGATCGACTGCGGCGTCTGGCCGTAGGCGGTCTGAACGTCGCGTCCGAAGAGCAGGTTGAACTTCTGGTCGGTGCCGCCGATCTCGACATCGGCCTCGACCGCGACCGAGTCGTAGCCCTGCAGCAGTGGATAGAGCAGCTCCAGGGCCGCGATCGGTTGCCCCGCCGCCATCCGCTTCTGGAAGTCGTCGCGCTCCAGCAACCGCGCCACCGTCGTCTGCGCCAGCAGCCCCAGCAGCGCCTCCGGCGCCATCCGCAGCCACTCGCTGTTGTAGCGGACCTCGGTCCGCTCGCGGTCGAGCAGCTTGAAGGCCTGCTCCTGGTAGGTCGCCGCGTTGGCCTCGATCTCCTCGGCCGTCGGGACGGGACGGGTAACGGAGCGGCCGCTTGGGTCGCCGACCCGGGCCGTGAAGTCGCCGATGATGAGGACGACCGTGTGACCGGCCCGCTGGAATTCGGCCAGCTTCTCCAGCACGACCGTGTGGCCGAGGTGGATGTCAGCCGTGGTGGGGTCGATCCCGAGCTTCACGCGCAGCGGTTTGCCGCTCGCCAACTGCTCTTCCAGGCGCCCCTCGGGCAGCACGTCGACGGCGTTTCGCGTCAGGTCCGACATCGGCGCAATGCTAGACTGCCGCCTTCGCTCGGCGGTCCGCGACAGACGTCGAGCCCTCTTTTTGCCCTCTCTAGATGGCCGTCTTAGGACTAAAGCGCCGGCGTAGCGACGGCGGTGAGATTCCGCCCCCGCCCCCGGTCTCCGCAACCGCGCCGGGACCAACGCCGCCACCCAGAAAAGCGAAACCGCGCCTGAAGAAGCTGCGGGTGCTCTTCGTCCTGCTCGGGCTCGGCGTCCTCGCGGTGGTCTCGATGGTCTTCGGGATGATGGCCGCGATCTCCCAGGACCTGCCGGCGATCTACAACTTCGCTGAGTACAAAGCTTCGAAAAACAGCGAGGTCTACGACGCAAACGGGGAACCGCTGGGGACGCTGACCAGCGAACAGAACAAAATCCTCCTCAACTCGAGCCAGATCTCCCCCAACATCAAGAATGCGGTGGTCTCGATCGAGGACGCCCGCTTCTACGAACACGAAGGCGTCGACTTCCACGGGATCGCCCGAGCCCTGATCAGCGACATCGTCAGTCAGAGCGCCCAGCAGGGCGCCTCGACGATCACCGAGCAGTTCGTCAAGAACGCGCTCGAAGCCGAAGGCAGCCGCACGATCCTGGAGAAGTTCCGCGAGGCGGCGCTCGCCTACCGGCTCGAGCACCACTGGAGCAAGGAAAAAATCCTCACCGAGTACCTGAACACGATCTACTTCGGCGAGGGCGCCTACGGGATCGAGGCCGCCGCCCGCACCTACTTCGGCGCCGCCCACCCCGGCTGCGGCACTCCACAAGAGTCCTGCGCCAGCGTGCTGGAGCCCTGGGAGGCGGCGACGCTGGCCGGGATCATCGCCTCGCCTTCGGCCTTCGACCCCAAGGTCTACCCCGAAAACGCACTCGGCCGTCGCAACCTGGTGCTGGAAAAAATGTACGAACACGACTACATCTCCGAAGCCCAGATGCGAGAAGGGATGCAGCAGGCGCTGCCCGCCCCGAGCAGCATCCAGCCTCCCCGCATCGACTCGAAGGCCCCCTACTTCACCGCCTACCTGCGCCAGCAGCTGCTCGAACGCTACGGCGCCTCGAAGGCCTTCTACGGCGGACTCAAAGTCAAGTCGACCCTCGACCTGAAGCTGCAGGAAGCGGCCGAAGAAGCGGTCAGCTCCTACATGGGCTACCTGCCGGCGACCGCCTCGGTGGTCGTGATCGACAACCGCAACGCCGGCATCAAGGCGATGGTCGGCGGCCCCGACTTCGAAACCAAGCCCTTCAACCTCGCGACGCAGGGCCGTCGTCAGCCGGGCTCCTCGATCAAGCCCTTCACCTTGATCACCGCCCTCGAAGAGGGGATCTCGCCGGAAACCGTCTACGAATCGGCGCCGCAGGAATTCCACTTCGGCAAGCACGGCCAGGAAACCTTCGTCGTCCACAACGACGAAAACTCCTATCTCGGCTCCTGCTCGATCATCTGCGCGACCACCTACTCGGACAACTCGATCTACGCCCAGCTCGGGCTTGAAGGCCTGAAGGGAAAGACGATCAAGGACCGCACCCACTCGATCGCCTCGACCATCCACAAGGCCGGTTACCGGGATTCGATCTCGACCAACCCGGCGATGGTCCTGGGTGGTCTCAACGAAGGGGTCTCCCCGCTCGGTTGGGCCTACGCCTACAGCACGATCGGCAACAGCGGCGACCGCGTCAGCGGCAGCCTCGCGCCCGAGCCCGGCGACAGCCCCCTCGCCTTCACCGAAGTGACCGACAAGAACGGCCACGTGATCAAGGGCGGCGACAACGAAGTCATCCACCACCAGGTCTTCGACCAGGAAAACATCGAAGAGGCGAAGAGCATCCTCGAAACGGTCGTCTCCAGCGGCACCGGCACCCACGCCCAGACCGGGGCCGAAGGCGAGTGGGGCAAGACCGGGACGACCGAGGAAAACGGCGACGCCTGGTTCTGCGGCGGCGTCCAGAACGAAGTCACCGCCTGCGTCTGGGTCGGCTACCCGGACACGACGACGCCGATGACCACCCTCTACAACGGCGGCCCGGTGATGGGCGGCACCTTCCCGGCCCTGATCTGGGCCAGCGTGATCTCCGCCTGGGAAGAAATCAAGGCCCAGCACGAAGCCGAAAAGACGGCGAAGAAGGCCGCCAAGGAAGCCGGCGAAAAGTACGAACCGGGCGAAACCGAATACGAAGCGCCGGAAAGCACCGAATACGAAGCCGCGCCGGAAACCGAAGGCGAAGGCGAAATCGAAGCGCCCGAAGGCGAAGCCGAACCCGCGCCGGAACCGGAACAGGCGCCCGAAGCCACTCCCGAAGCCCCGGCCGAAGCGGCCCCCGAAGCCGCCCCGGAACCAAGCGGCGGCGGGGGCGGCGTCACGGCCGGCTAACCAGGCCAGGGCCTGGAGACGAAGCGGCTGCCGGAGGCGCAGAAGCGCCAGGGGCGCTCGACGGCTTTGGTGATGCCGATACGGGGGCCGGTGACGACCTCCGGCGCTGCGCCCTCCGGGGGCGTCAGCAGGAAGGGCTCCTGGGTGAGATCGGCTTCGTTGTCGCCGAGTTCGATCCCCAGCGCCTCGGTCAGCTTGCCGGGGCCCGAGCAGAGTTCGTGGTCGGGCTTGCCGCCGCGGCGCTCGCGCATCACTTCGACGCCGTGGGTCGGCTCCAGGGCCCGGATCAGCACCGCCGCCGCCTCTCCCTCCGGTTCGGCGACGGCGTTGAGCAGGCTGTGAATCCCGTAGGAGAGGTAGACGTAGGCGTAGCCGGGCGGGCCGAAGAGGACCCTGGTGCGGTCGGTGAGACCGACGTAGGCGTGGCAGGCGGGGTCGTCGGCCTCGTAGCTCTCGGTCTCGACGATGAGGCCGCCGCAGCCTTCGTAGAGGAGCGTGCAGCCGACCAGGTCGCGGGCGACCGCGTGGACCGAGCGCTCGAAAAAGTCGCGCTCGAGGCGCTTCAGCCCCGCTCCTCCTCGACGCGCGCCCGCACGGCGGCCAACGTCTCGCGCGCCTCCTCCAGCTGCCGGGCCAGCGGAACCGAGCCGGTGCCGCCGGCGATCCGCTTCGACTCCAGCCAGCTGCTGCGCCGCAGCACCTCGTAGTAGGAGTCGTCGAGGTGCTCGGAGCGCTGCCGCAGCTGCTCCGGAGCCAGCTCGGAGAGCGACTTGCCCTGCTCGACCGCATCGCGGACGAGGCCGCCGACGATGCCGTGCGCCTCGCGGAAGGGAACCCCGCGACGGACCAGCAGGTCGGCGACCTCGGTCGCGGCCAGCATCTCGTCGCCGGAGGCCTCCTCCATCCGCTTGCGGTGGAACTCGATCCCGTCGAGCATGCCGGCGGTGGCGTCGAGGCAGGCCTCGATCGTGTCGATCGCGTCGAAGAGCGGCTCCTTGTCCTCCTGCATGTCCTTGCCGTAGGTGAGCGGCAGCGCGTGCATCACCCCGAGCAGGGTCTGGTAGGAGGCGGCGACGCGCGGGCTCTTCGCCCGCAGGAGCTCGGCCGAATCGGGGTTCTTCTTCTGCGGCATGATCGAGGAGCCCGAGGAGAAGGACTCGTCGAGCTCGCAGAAGCCGAACTCCGCGGAGCTCCAGATGACGATTTCCGAGCCGAGGCGCGAGAGATGCATCGCGCAGGTCGAGGCGGCGCCGAGGTAGTCGAGGACGAAGTCACGGTTGGAGGAGCCGTCGATCGAGTTGTGGCTGACGTGGGCGAAGCCGAGGTCGCCGGCGACGGACTCGCGGTCGATCTCCCAGTTGACGCCGGCCAGCGCCCCGGAGCCGAGCGGCATCACCGAGGCGCTGTCGAGGGCGAACTGGAAGCGGAGCACGTCGCGGGCGAGCATCCAGAAGTAGGCGAGCAGGTGGTGGCCGAGGTAGACCGGCTGGGCGCGCTGCAGGTGCGTGTAGCCGGGCATCGTCCAGTCGGCGTGACCCTCGGCGAGGCCCAGCAGCCGCTGCATCGCGGCGCCGCAGAGCTCGATCGCCCGCAGCGAGTGGGCCTGCACGACCATCGCCACGTCGGTCGCGACCTGGTCGTTGCGCGAGCGGCCGGTGTGGAGCTTGCCGGCCAGCGGGCCGATCTCCTCGCCGAGCAGGCGCTCGATCGCCATGTGGATGTCCTCGTCGGCGGGCTCGAACTCGAAGCCGTGCTCGGCCATGCGGGCGCGGACGCGGTCGAGCCCGGCCTCGATCTGCCCCAGCTCGTCCTCGCTGAGCACTCCGATCCCGCAGAGGCCGCGGGCGTGCGCCTTCGACTGGTCGATGTCGTAGGGCGCCAGCCAGGAATCGAAGGCCAGCGAGCGGTTGAGGCGCCAGAAACGGGGGTCCGGCTCTTTGCGGAAGCGTCCCATGGGCGGGCGATTATGCCGTTCGCGGCGCTTGACCGAGGGCGGCGGCGAGCTCCTGGCAGACACGGTCCACCTGGGCCTCGCCCAGGGCCGGGAAGAAGGGCAGCGCCAGCGAGGAGGCCGAGGCCGCTTCGGCGACCGGGAACTGGCCCTCGCGATAGCCGAGCTCGCGCAGGTGCCGGAAGAGGTGGATGCAGGGCAGGTAGGCCTTGCTGGCGACGCCGCGCTCGGCGAGGCGGCGGACGACCTCGTCGCGGTCGGTGCCCTGCGGCAGGCGCACGGTGTAGACGAACCAGCTGCGCAGCTCGGCGCCGCGGCCGGCGATCGGCGTCCGCACGCCCTCCAGGCCGGACAGGCGCTCGTCGTAGAGCCGGGAGACGGCGGCGCGGCGCTGCAGCAGCGAGTCGAGCTTCTCGACCTGGGCGACGCCGAGGGCGGCGGCGAGGTCGGAGAGGCGGTAGTTGAAGCCGAGCCGGTCGTGGTCGAGCCAGCCCATGTCGACGGCGCGGCCCTGGTTGCGCTCGGAGCGCAGGCGCGCGGCCTCGCCGGCGTCGCGGGGGACGATCATCCCCCCCTCCCCCGTCGTCATCTGCTTGTTGGCGTAGAAGGCGAAGGTCGCGAGGTTGCCGCGGGCACCGACCTTGCGGCCCTCGGAGTCGACGGCGCCGAGCGCCTCGCAGGCGTCCTCGAGGACGCCGAGGCCGTGGCGCTCGGCCAGTGCCTCCAGCTCCGGCATCGCCGCCGGGTAGCCGAAGATGTGGACCGGCAGCAGCCCGGCGGTGCGCTCGCCGACCGCCGCGGCGGCGGCATCGGGATCGAGGTCGAGCGTCTCCTCATCGACGTCGCAGAAGACCGGCCGCGCCCCCTCGTAGAGCAGGCAGTTGGCGGAGGCGACAAAGCTGAAGGGGCTGGTCACGACCTCGTCCCCCGCGCCCCAGCCGAGCATTCGCACCCCGAGGTGGAGCGCAGTGGTGCCGCTCGAGGTGATCACCGCGTCCTCGACCCCCAGCCAGGCGGCGAGCTCGCGCTCGAAGCGCTCCCCCATCGGCCCCAGCGAGAGCCGGCCGGAGCGCAGCACCTCCAGCGCCAGCTCCTCCTCGCGGGAGCCGATGTCCGGCTGCGCGAGCGGGATCTGTTCGATTGACTCAGGACTCACTGGAAGGCGTACTCCAGCGAATCGACCAGCGCCTCCCAGGACGCCTCGATGATGTTCTCCGAGACGCCCGTCGTCCCCCACTCCCGCTCCTCGTCCGCTGAGTCGAGCAGGACGCGGGTGACGGCGCCGGTGCCGTGGGCTTCGTCGAGGATCCGCACCTTGTAGTTGGTCAGCTCGATGTCGGCGAGGTGCGGGTACTTGCCGGCGATCGCCGCCCGCAGCGCCTTGTCGAGGGCGTTGACCGGGCCATTGCCCTCGGCCGCCTCGAAGTAGCGCTCGCCGTCGACCTCGACTTTGACCGTCGCCTCGGTGGTCACCTCGCCGTCGGCGTGCTTTTCGACCACGACGCGGAAGCTCTCGAGGTGGAACAGCGGCTTGTAGGTGCCGGCCTCGCGCCGCAGCAGCAGCTCGAAGGAGGCCGGCGCGGCCTCGTAGTGGTAGCCACGATGCTCGCGCTCCTTCAGCCGCAGCACGGCCCGGGTCGCCGCCTTGTCGTCGAGCTCGACGCCGGCGTGCTCGGCCTGGCTGCGTACGGTCGCCTTGCCCGCCAGCTCGGAGGCGACGATGTCGCGCTCGTTGCCGACCGCGGCGGGGTCGAGATGCTCGAAGGTGCTCGCGTCTGCGGCGACGCCGGCCGCGTGCATGCCCGCCTTGTGGGCGAAGGCGTTGCGCCCGACGTAGGGTCGGTCGGGATCGGAAGCGAGGTTGCAGAGTTCGTCCAGGTAATGCGCAGTCGGCGTCAGGGTCGCCAGCTGCCCGGGCTCGACGACGTCGAAGCCCATCTTCAGCTGCAGCGCCGGCAGGATCGAAGCGAGGTTGGCGTTGCCGCAGCGCTCGCCGTAGCCATTGACGCAACCTTGCACGAGACGCGCTCCCGCTTCCACCGCCGCCAACGAGTTGGCCACGGCGCAACCGGAGTCGTCGTGGGTGTGAATTCCGATTTCAACCCTCTCGCCTACGGCCTGAACGACGACCGCCGTCGCCTCGGCGACGAAGCTCGGCAAGCTGCCGCCGTTCGTGTCGCAAAGGGTGACGTTCTCGGCTCCCGCCCCGGCCGCCGCCGCCACGGATTCGAGCGCGTAGGCGCTGTCTTCGCGGTAGCCGTCGAAGAAGTGCTCGGCATCGAAGAACGGCCGCTTACCTTGTTCGCGGCAGTAGGCGATCGAGTCGGCGATCATCGCCAGGTTCTCCTCGCGCGTGACCCGGATCACCTTGTCGACGTGCAGCGGCGAGCTCTTGCCGACGAGGCAGACCGCAGGGGCGAACGAGTCGGTCAGCACGGCCAGCGCCTCGTCCTCGGCGGCAGCCCGGTCGCGGCGCCGGGTCATCCCGAAGGCGACGATCGTCGCGTTTCGCAGCTCGACCTCGGCCAGCCGCTCGAAAAGCTCTGCTTCCTTGGGGTTGCTGCTGGGGAATCCCGCCTCGATGAAATGCACGCCGAGCGCGTCGAGCGCCTGCGCCACCTTGAGCTTCTCGCCGACCGAGAGGGACATGCCACGCCCTCCCATGCCGTCGCGCAAAGTCGTGTCATAAAGCTTTACCTGTTCCATCGTTACTGCCTTTCGAGTCGGAAGATCGAGATGGGCCGAGGCCCGCATGCGCGGACCTGCCGCGCCGGCCGCTTATGCGGCGGGGGTAATTCGCCCGATCGACTCCGAGTCGGCCTCGGACTCGGAAGCAGGGACCTCGACGAAGTCGAGCCACTCCAGGTACTCCTCGGCGCGGCCGTGGAGGGCGTCTTCGAACTTGGCCTGCACGTGGCGGGTTATCTCGCCCGGCTCGCCTAGGGGATGGTCGTCGATCTCCCGCACCGGCACCAGCTCGGCCGCGGTCCCGGTGAGGAAGACCTCCTCGGCCAGGTAGAGCTCGGCGCGGGCGAGGTCTCGCTCGACCACCGTGTAGCCGAGGTCGCGGGCGATCTGGATCACCGACTTGCGGTTGATCCCGTCAAGGATCGAGGCGACCTGCGGCGGGGTGACGATCTGCCCGTCGCGGACGACGAAGATGTTCTCGCCCGACCCCTCGCAGACGAAACCGCGTTCGTCGAGCAGGATCGCCTCGTCGTAGCCGGCATTGGTCGACTCGGTCTTGGCGAGGATCGAGTTGAGGTAGGAGCCCGAGGCCTTGGCGTGCGGGATCGAGCCGCCGGGGCTGATCCGGCGCCAGCTCGAGACCTTGGCGCGGATGCCGCCGTTCTTGCTCTCCTCGCCGAGATAGGCACCCCAGGGGAACGCGGCGACGATCACGTCGACCGGCGCGTCTTTCGCGTAGAGGCCGAGGCTGCCATAGCCCCGATAGGCGAGCGGACGGATGTAGGCGGACCGAAGGTCGTTGCGGCGCAGCAACTCGTGCGTGGCCTGGCGGATTTCCTCGGCCGAGTAGGGCAACTCCAGGTAATAGAGCTCGGCGGATTTCTCCAGCCGGTCGAGATGGTCCGTGTGGCGGAAGATCGCCGGCCCGCGGGCGGTCTCGTAACAGCGGATGCCCTCGAAGACGCCGGTCCCATAGTGAAGCCCGTGGCTCAGCACGTGGGTTTGGGCGTCCTCCCAGGCGACGAACTCGCCGTTCCTCCAAATCAAATCGACCGGATCCATGTTGGGGAAGTATGCCCGATCAAACGAAGGGCTTCAGCAGGGAGGCCGCGAATGGTGGTCCAATCCCCAAGAGAGGAGCCAATTTTGATGCGAATTCCCCATCCCAAGCTCAACTACGCGAACGTCGTGGCGACGATCGCGCTCTTCGTCGCGCTCAGCGGCGCCGCGATCGCCGCCGGGCTGCCGAAGCACAGCGTCGGCCCCAAGCAACTGAAGCGCGGCGCCGTCACCGCCGCCGCCCTGCGCAAGGGCGCGGTGACGGCGGGCAAGATCGCCCCAAAGGCCGTAGTCGCCGGCAAGCTCGGCGCCAACGCGGTGCTGCCCGGCAACCTCGGCAAGGGCATCATCACCACCGAAAAGCTCGGCGAAGGCGCCGTGATCGCCGCCAAGATCAAGAACGGCGTCGTCACCACCAACAAGCTGACCAACGAAGCGGTGACGGCCGCGAAGCTGGGCAAAGAATCGGTGACGCTGGGCAAGCTCGCCCCCGAAGTGGCGCCCCTGCTGGGCACGCTGAAATCGGGCCAGACGCTGCGCGGCGTCTTCGATCTCGGCGCGACGGCGGGCGCAGGAGGCGATACCACCCGCGGCGCAGCCAGCTTCCAGTTCCCGCTGTTGAACGCGCCGACGGTGACGGTGCTGAAAGCAGGCGAAACCAGCGCCAACTGCGGCGGCCTCGGCGGCGGCAACCTGCAGACGCCGCAGGCCACCGGCGGCAACCTCTGCGTCTACATCACCGCCAGCGAAAGCCTCGACGAAGCGACGCCGCTGGCGGCTGAGAACAACACCCGGCTCGGGTTCGGGCTGGTTGCCAAAGCGAAAGAAGCGGGCGCCTACTTCGCCTACGGGCAGTGGGCGGTTACTGCGCCCTAAAGGGATGGGTACCCTCTCTGCCGCAGCGTCTAGGGACGGAGCACTGCGGTAGGGAGGGGGTGGGTGTTCCCTTCCTCCCTGGGTTGCTCGCCTGGAGCGGCACTGGCTGACCGCGAACGTCGCAGGTGCGAGCAACAGGACGCCGGTCGTCAGGGAACACCCACCCCCTCCTAACGACAGAGCTCCAGCAGACGTTGAACCCGCGAAACCGCAAAAAGGCTCCGTATAGGGGCACTGACGCGGCCTCGCTGATCAGGAACAGCTCTCGCGCCTTGGACCGTCCTGCTGATGCGTGGTGGAGAGGGGTCCGGTCGTTCTCCGCGGGAATGTTCGCGAAGCGGCGACATGCAATCCGATTCCATGCCCGCCATAGGCGGGCAGCATCTTCGGGAGCTGGCCCGATAGGGCCGCGACAAATTCACGCGGAGAACGACCGGGCGCCTCTACGAAGAGCCCAGCGCGTCGAGCACTGCGGTGGTCATTTCCGCGGTCCCGACTTCCTGCTGCGGCGCCGGCGCCTCGCTGGTCGGCGGCTGGACGACGGTGCCGGAGGCCAGGTCGGGGGTGCGCAGGCCCTGATCGAGGACCGCGTCGACGGCGGCTTCGATGCGGTCGGCGTCGCGGCCGCGGTCGAGGCCGTGGCGCAGCATCATCGCCACCGAGAGGATCGTCGCCAGCGGGTTGGCGCGACCCTGGCCGGCGATGTCCGGGGCGGAGCCGTGGACCGGCTCGAATAGCCCCGGCGTGCCCACGGCGCCGAGGCTGGCGGACGGCAGCATCCCCAGCGAGCCGGTCAGCATCGCCGCCTCGTCGCTGAGGATGTCGCCGAAGAGGTTCTCGGCTAAGACGACGTCGAAGTCGGCGGGCCTGGAGACGAGCTGCATCGCCGCGTTGTCGACCAGCAGGTGCTCCAGCTCGACGTCCTCGTAATCGGCGGCGACGTCGCCGACCACCTCGCGCCAGAGCCGCGAGGTCTCCAGCACGTTGGCCTTGTCCACCGAGGTCACCTTCGGCTTGCGGCCAGAGCCGTCGCCGCGGCGACGGGCGGCTTCGAAGGCGGTCCGGGCGATGCGATCGATCTCCTCGACCGAGTACTCGCAGGTGTCGTGGGCGACGTCGCCCTTGCGGCCCGAGTCGCCGAAGTAGATGCCGCCGGTGAGCTCGCGGACGACGAGCAGGTCGGTGCCGGCGATGCGCTCCTCACGCAGCGGGCTGGCGCTCACGAGCGCTGGACTCGGCCGCACCGGGCGCAGGTTGGCGTAGAGGCCCATCCCCTTGCGCAGACCCAGCAGGCCCTGCTCGGGGCGCGGCGCGTCCGGGTTGGTGGTGTCCCATTTGGGGCCGCCGACGGCTCCCAGCAGGACGGCATCGGCGCTGCGGCAGGCGTCCAGCACCTCGTCGGTGAGGGCGGTACCGTGCGCGTCGATCGAGCAGCCCCCCATCAGATGCTCCTCGTAGGAGAACTCGCCGAGCGCATCCAGGACCCGCCGCGCGGCGTCGACGATTTCCGGGCCGATCCCGTCTCCGGCGAGGACGACTATGCGGGGAGCGCCGTTCACGAGATCGGCACTCTAGTCAGGCGGCGCGGGCATCGATGTTGAGCCGCACGTAGCGGAAGACGACAGGTCGCTCGAGGCGCTCCATCACCGCGTCGATGAAGGGCTCGCGCTGCTCCCCTGGGAGGCGTTCGAGGTGCGGCGCCAGTCCCGCCGCGGCACCGAACTCGCGCGGCTGCTCGGGTTCGACCGGCCTCTCCTCCAGCCAGCAGTGGATGCCGTCAAAGCCGGCGGCTCGCAGTCGTTCCTCGGTGACGGCGGGTCCGGCGAAGTTGTACGGCGCCGGCCAGCCCTCGAAGGTGGGCGCAAACTCGGGCAGAGCGGATACCTCCTCGATCGCGGCGGCGAACTCGGCGACGTTCCCCTCGCCGCCGCACTGGGCGGCCAGGGGGGCGCCGGGCTTCATCGCCGCTCGCAGCCGCCCGAACAGGGTCGGGTGGTCGGGGATCCAGTGGAAGGTGGCGTTGGAGAAGACGGCGTCGACCGGCCCGTCCAGCTGCAGGTCGAGCAGGTCACCGACCCGCAGATCGACGCGCTCGCCCCACTGCTCAAGATTGGTCCGAGCCCCTTCGATCATCGCCTGCGAGCCGTCGACGCCGATCAACCGCCCCCGCGGCAGCCGCTCGAGCAGCATTCGCGTCACCCGGCCCGAGCCGCAGCCGGCGTCGAGCACCAGCTCGTCGCCCTGCAGCGGCAAACGCTCGAGCACCTGCCGCGCCCATTCTTCCTGGGGCTTGGCGAGCCGGTGGTAGGCCTCCGCGTCCCACTCGGCGGGAGCGCCGCCCATCTCAGAGGCTGGTCGTGACGGGACCGAACGAAGCCTGCGACTCGGTCTCGAACTGATCGATCGCGCCTTCGTTTTCAAGCGTGATTCCGATGTCGTCGAGCCCGTTCAGCAGCCGGTGCTTGACCTCTGGCTCGATCTGAAACTGGAAGACGCCGGCGGCACAGTTGACGGTCTCGTCGTCGAGGTCGATGCGGGCCTCTCCCGCCTCGGCGATGGCCTTGCAGTGCTCCTCGTCCAGCACGGCCGGCAGCAGCCCGATCTTGGTGCAGTTCGAGTAGAAGATGTCGGCGAAGGAGGGCGCGACGATCGCCTGGAAGCCGAAGTCCTCCAGCGCCCAGGGGGCGTGCTCGCGCGAGGAGCCGCAGCCGAAGTTGGCGCCGGTGACGAGGATCGGGTTCGGCTCCAGCTCGATCTCGCCGTCGCGGATCCAGTCGTAGAAGAGGAACTCGCCGAAGCCGGTCCGCTCGACCCGCTTGAGGAACTGCTTGGGGATGATCTGGTCGGTGTCGACGTCGGCGCGGTCCAGCACCGAGACCTTGCCCTCGATCACGTCAATGGGTCGCATGCTCTAGCTCCAATCTCTGATGTCGACGAAGTGGCCCTCGACGGCCGCGGCGGCGGCCATTTTCGGGCTGACCAGGTGGGTGCGGCCGCCCTTGCCCTGGCGCCCCTCGAAGTTGCGGTTCGAGGTGGAGGCGCAGCGCTCGCCTTCGTTCAGCGTGTCAGGGTTCATCCCCAGGCACATCGAGCAGCCCGCCTCGCGCCATTCGAAGCCGGCGCTGCGGAAGACCTCGTCGAGGCCCTCCGCCTCGGCGGCCTTCTTCACCTGCTGGGAGCCGGGGACGACCATCGCCCGCACCGAGCCGGCGACCTTGCGGCCGTCGACGATCTGCGCCGCCTCGCGCAGGTCCTCGATCCGGGAGTTGGTGCAGGAGCCGATGAAGACCCGTTCGGGGGCGATCTCGGTCACCGGCGTGCCGGCCTGCAGGCCCATGTAGGCGAGGGCGCGTTCGGCCACCTCGCGGTCGGCCGGCGACTCCATCTCGGCCGGGTCCGGGACGCTGTCGGTGACCTCGACCACATGGCCGGGGTTGGTGCCCCAGGTGACCATCGGCGAGATGCCGGCGGCGTCGATCTCGACCTCGGCGTCGAAGCTGGCGCCAGCCTCGGTCGGCAGCTCGCGCCAGCGCGCTATCGCCGCGTCGAAGTCGGCGGGCGCGGCCGGGCGTCCCTGCACCCACTCGAAGGTGGTCTCGTCGGGGGCGATCATTCCGGCGCGGCCGCCACCCTCGATCGTCATGTTGCAGATCGTCATCCGCCCCGGCATCGAGAGCGCCTCGATCGCCGGCCCGGCGTACTCGACCGCGTAGCCGGTCATGCCGCCGGTGCTGAGGCGGCCGATCGTCGCCAGGATCAGGTCCTTGGGCGTGACCCCGTGGCGCAGCTCGCCGGCGTAGGAGATCCGCATCGTCTTCGGCCGCTTCTGGACCAGGCACTGGGTGGCGAGCACGTGCTCGACCTCGGAGGTGCCGATGCCGAAGGCCAGCGCGCCGAAGGCGCCGTGGGTGGAGGTGTGGCTGTCGCCGCAGACGATCGTCGTCCCCGGCTGGGTGACGCCGAGCTCCGGGCCGATCACGTGGACGATGCCCTGGCGGTCGGAGCCGAGCGAGTAGACCGGGATGCCGAACTCCTCGCAGTTGCGCTCCAGGGTTTCGACCTGGACGCGGGAGAGCTGGTCGGCGATCAGGCGTGCGGCCATCGTGCCGTCGGTGGGCGTGTTGTGGTCGGCGGTGGCGAGGGTCTTGTCCGGGCGGCGGACCTTGCGGCCGGCCAGGCGGAGGCCGTCGAAGGCCTGCGGCGAGGTGACCTCGTGGACCAGGTGCAGGTCGATGTAGATCAGCCCCGGCGCAACCTCGTGGGACTCCCAGATCTTGTCGAACATCGTCTTTGGCATTTGCGTCAGCTCCTCCTCAGGCCGGCGGCGATCACGGCGAGGAAGCGGGTCGCCTCCTCGCCTTCGTTCTCGAAATGGTGGGGAAGGTCGGCGTCGAAGGTGACGCTGTCCCCCTCCTGAAGCTCGTGGCGGGCGCCGTCGACGATCAGCGCCAGGGTGCCGGCGAGGACGATGGCGGTCTCGCGGCTGCCCGGCTCGTGCATCGGCGGGCCCTTGCGGCCGCCGGTGGTGGCGCCGGGCTCCAGCACGTGCAGGGAGACGTCGGCCCGCTGGCCCGGCAGCGGCGGCGTCAGCTCCTCGAACCGATGTCCGCCCCGCTCGGAGCGCCGGCGCCCGGCAGCGCGACTGATCGCGACGTGCTGCCCCTCGTCGAGGCGCAGCAACTGCGAGAGCGTCAGCTCCAGGCCCGCCGCGATCTTCCCCGCGACCGCCAGCGTCGGACTCGTCTCCCCCCGCTCGACCTGCGAGAGCATCGGCGCGCTAACACCAGAGCACTCCGCGAGATCGCGAAGCGAGAATCCCATCGCTTCGCGGAGAGCGCGGATGCGGGGGCCGACTGCCGCGGCGGGGTCCTTGGCGGGTGCAGATGAAGCCGGCTCGGCGGCGGACGCGGTTGCAGTGGTCGTCATCGGAGCGTACGTTATCGCAGACGCTTGTATAGGCACTACAGCCAAACTGCATCAAATTCCCCTCCTGGCAGGTAAGGAATTTGATGCAGTTCGGGTGAGGAGGGTGCGCAAGTCAGAGGCGACCGCCCCAGGTTCGTCGTCGAGCTGAGCCCAGGTGAGCCGGGTGACGGAGTAGCCGGCGACTCTTAAGGCTCTGTCGCGAGCGCGGTCTTCGCGGAAGGCGGTGCGGGTGCGGTGTCCCTCCCAGCCATCGAGCTCCACGATCTGCCCGGTGCCGGGCCAGTGGCAGTCGACTTGGTAGCGCTTGCCATTAAGGACGATCGAATCGTTGAAGCGGGGCAGAGGCAGGCGGTGCTTGCGCAGGAAGAGGGCGAAGCGCTCCTCCAGCTTGCTGCGCCTGGGGCCCGAGGGCTCTTCCTCCAGCCGCTTCAACGCCAAGCGCACCTTGCGCACTCCGCGTTTGCGTGGGTAGCGCTCGATCAGGTCCCGCAGCGAGAGCCGGTCCCAGAGTTCTAAGTATTCCGCCTCCCGCAGCAGGTTCTCGACCACGTCCTCCGACTCGGTGGCGGCAAGGTCGAAGATCGTCCGCGGCACCGTGGTGACTGGGATGCCTTCGCGGATGGTCACCTCATCAGCAAGTAGGGGCGAGTAGTGCCGTCGTATCCCCTTCCATGAACGGCTCTTCTGCGGGGTGGTGACGTCGATGACCCCGCGCGAGTTCGGCCTGATCCTCCAGAGAGCGGCCGCAGACCAGTGGCTGAGAACGGCTTCGGGGCCACCGGCAAGGACAGCTGCCAGCCACCGTCCCTCTCGCGAGACCGCGAGAGCCCTCGTATATTCGGGTCTCTCGCGGTCTCGGCGGGCATGGGGCGAGGGTGGCGGGTTCGGGCGCGCGTGTGGCGCGCAGATCGTGCCGGCTGTGGAACAACTTCGGCACGAAAGCCGGGCCGCACCAACCTCACTTGCCAAATAGGAGGTTGGTGCGGCCCGGCCGTCAGCTGTTACGGCCCCGGAGTCCGCTCCACTGCCGCCTCGGCAGTCGCCGCCTCGGCCTCGCGCGTCGCCGCGCCTTCGAGGGCGTTCGACAGCGCTCGCACGTAGGCGCGGGCGCTGGCCTCGAGGATGTCGGTCGCCACGCCCTGGCCGGTGGCCAGGCGGCCGGCGGCACGCAGCTGGACGGTCACTTCGCCGAGGGCGTCCTCTCCCCCGGTCACCGCCTCGACCTTGTACTCGACCAGCTCGCACTCGGTCTGGACGGCGTCCTGGATCGCGTGGAAGATCGCGTCGACGGGGCCGTCCCCACTCGCTTCGCCGACCGACTCCTCATCCGAGGGACGCGTCACGGCCACTTTCGCCAGCGGCGGCTTGCGGCTGCCCGCCTCGACCTCGAACCAGGCCAGCTCGTGGCCGTCGGCGCGCTCGCGCATCTCGTCGGAGACGATCGCCTCCAGGTCGAGCGCGGTCACCTGCTTCTTGCGGTCGGCGACCTCCTTGAAGGCCTTGAAGGCGTTGTTCAGCGCCTGGCCCTCGACCTTGAAGCCCAGCTGCTCCAGGGCGTCTTTCAGCGCGTGGCGGCCGGAGTGCTTGCCCAGCACGATCGAGTTCGACTCCAGGCCGACTTCGGTCGCGTCCATGATCTCGTAGGTGCGGCGCTCCTTCAGCACGCCGTCCTGGTGGATGCCGGACTCGTGGGCGAAGGCGTTGCGCCCGACCACGGCCTTGTTCGGCTGCACCGGGTAGCCGGTCAGGCGGCTGACCATGCGGCTGGTGCGGGCGATCTCCCGGGTGTTGATCCCGGTCCAGAGCCCGTGCACGTCCTCGCGGACGCCGACCAGCATCGCGATCTCCTCCAGCGAGCAGTTGCCGGCCCGCTCGCCGATCCCGTTGACCGCGCACTCGACCTGCCGTGCCCCCGCCAGCACCCCGGCGTAGGAGTTGGCGACGGCCAGGCCCAGGTCGTCGTGGCAGTGGACCGACAGCTCCACCTCGCGCAGCGCCGGCGCCAGCTCGTACAGGCGCCGGAAGTAGTCGGCGTACTCCTCGGGGGTCGTGTAGCCGACGGTGTCGGGGATGTTGACGGTGGTCGCCCCCTCCTCGACCGCGATCGCGCAGACTTCGGCGGTGAACTCGACGTCGGCGCGGGTCGCGTCCATCGGCGAGAACTCGACGTCCTCGCAGTAGGACCTGGCCAGCGCCACCGCCGCCCGCGCCTGGCCCTTGACGTCCTCGCGGTCGGTCTGCAGCTGGTGTTCGATGTGGATGTCGGAGGTCGAGATGAAGGTGTGGATGCGCGGCCGCGCCGCCTCCTTGATCGCCCCCCAGGCGGCGTCGATGTCGGCCTTGTGGGTGCGGGCGAGGCCGCAGATCACCGGCCCCTCGACCCTGCGGGAGATCTCCTGGACCGCCTCGAAGTCGCCGGGCGAGGTGATCGGGAAACCGGCCTCGATCACGTCGACCCCCAGCCGCGCGAGCTGCTGGGCGATCTCGACCTTCTCGGCCGTGTTCAGCGAGATCCCGGGCGACTGCTCGCCGTCCCTCAGCGTGGTGTCGAAGATGTGGACGCGGTTGGCGTCGTTTCTGTCAGTTGCTGGTCCCATCGGGAACCTTCTCCTTCTCTCTGGTTCGAATGGCCTTTGTCTCTCGCGGCTATCGCGCCGCCCAGCGCTATTCCCCCCGAGGGGGGAGGAGAAGGAGTAGCGCGAGGCTGTCGAGCCGGCTGGTCATTCGCCTCCGAACCTTAGCGTAGGCCGGCGCCATCGCCAAGTCGCAAAGCACCAGTTGGCTCGCCCTGCTGGCGATGGGGGCGGCCGTCATCGTCATCGCCAACGACTTCTCCGCGATCAACCTCGCCCTGCTTCGTCGACGGGCGACTGTTCGGGACCCCGGAACCGGTTCAAGAATCGGCCTGAGCTACTGGACGAGGTGGTTCTGGCCGGGACCACCGTTGAGGACGTCCGTCCCAGGCCCTCCCTTGAGCTGATCATTGCCCGGGCCGCCGAAAAGGCGATCAGCGCCGGGGCCCCCGAGGAGCAAGTCGTCGCCGCGGCGGCCGGAGAGGAAGTCACTGCCGCTGCCGCCGATGATCTTGTCGGCGACGCCGCCGCCGATCAGCTTGTCATCGCCGGGGCCACCGCGCAGGGTCGCCGGGATCGGGATGTCACTGGCGAGGACGACCGTGTCGTTGCCACCCTCGACGTTGACTTCGAATCCGGCGATCGCCGGCGCTTCGCAGAGCAATTCGTTCGACCGCCCTTCCGGGTGGGTGCAGAGGTCGCCGCCCGTTTCGAGCTGGACCCGTGACTGAATCACGTAGTCGCGCCCGTCGGAGCTGAGGGAGATGCGGATGAAGTTGTTTTCGGCACCGCCGGCGAGGACGAGCGTCACCGGGCCACCTTCGGCATGCGCGGCGGTCGCGGTCAGCGCCGCGATCGCAATCAATACGGTGAGGAGCGTCTTCTTCATCGATCCGTAGGCTCAGCGGATTTGGAGTGGACCCTCCCACAGGAACAACCGGCCGCGCCGGACGTTGCGCCCCTGGGCGTCCTGGACCGCGGAAATGAGGGGTAGTGGTGAGGCGGCTCTAGAGATCGACCGAACGGCCGATGGAGAAGCCCTCGAGGCCGAGGATCTTCTCGATCGCCTCGCCGCGGACCGGCGCGTCGGTAGTGAGCGCCATCACCGCCCGCTCCCCCCCGCTTTCGGCGCCAACGGCAGCGGAGACGATGTTGACCCCCTCTTCGCCGAACAGCGTCCCGACCTTGCCGATCATCCCCGGCTGGTCGGCATAGCGGAAGACGGCGATGTGCTCGTCGAAGGGCAGGTAGAAGCTCTCGCCCCAGACCGAGACGAGGTAGGGCTCGTTGCGCGGGCCGACGCCGGTGCCGGCGACCTCGACTTCCCCGCCGGCGGTGTGGACCCGTACCTTGACCAGCTCGGTGAAGTCCTCGGCGCTGGCGTCGGTGGTCTCGGCGAGCTCGATCCCCCGCTCCTCGGCCATCTGCGGCGCGTTGACGAGGTTGACGGGCTCCTCGGTGTGGCCCGAGAGCACCCCGACCATGACGGCGATCCCGAGCAGGCGCGTGTCGTGGGAGGCGATGCGGCCGCGGAATTCGGCGCTCACCTTCTCGACCGAGCCGTCGCCGAGGCCCTGGGCGAGACGACCGAGCTTTTCGCAGAGCGGCACGAATGGCGCCAGCGCCTCCATCGCCTCCGGGCGCACGGCGGCGATGTTGACCGCGTTGGTGACGACGCCGCCGCTCAGCGCCGCGGTCACCTGCTCGGCGGTTACCACGCCGGCCCGGTCCTGCGCCTCGGCGGTGGAGGCGCCAAGGTGCGGGGTGACGACGACATCGTCGCGGGCGAAGATCGGGTGCTCGGTGAAGGGCTCGGAGGGGAAGACATCGAGCGCGGCGCCGGCAAGCTTCCCGGACTCCAGCCCCGCCAGCAGGGCGTCGAGGTCGACCAGCTCGCCGCGGGCGCAGTTGACGAGGCGGGCGCCGTCCTTCATCGCCGCGATCGTCTCGGCGTTGATCATCCCGATCGTCTCCGGCGTCTTCGGCGTGTGCAGGGTGACGAGGTCGGCCCGGCCCAGTACCTCCTCGATCGACTCCGCCCCCTCGACGCCGAGGTCGCGGAAGCGCTCGGCTGAGACGAACTTGTCGAAGGCGACGATGTCCATGTCGAAGCTCTGCGCACGCTTGGCGACGAGCTGGCCGATGCGGCCGAAGCCGATCACCCCGAGCGTCTTGCCGTAGAGCTCGGCGCCCTTGAACTTGGCGCGGTCCCAGCGGCCCTCGACCAGCGAGCCGTGCGCCTGCGGGACGTTGCGGAAGAGGGCCAGCGCCAGCGCCAGAGTGTGCTCGGCGGCGGCGACCGAGTTCGATTCCGGCGCGTTGGCGACGATGATCCCGCGGCGGGTCGCGGCCGGGATGTCGACGTTGTCGACGCCGGTGCCGGCGCGGCCGATCACCTTCAGGTTGTCGGCGAGGTCGATCAGCTCCGGCGTCATCTTCGTCGCCGAGCGGATCAGGATCGCGTCGAACTCGCCGATCCGCTCGCGCAGCTCCTCGTCGGACATCTCCAGCCCCAGCTCGACCTCGAACTGCGAGCGCAGCTGGTCGACGCCGGTGTCGGCGATCTTCTCCTTGACCAGGACCTTCACGCGGCGACCCCCTCCACGTTCTCGACGACCCAGTCGATGCAGGCGGTGAGCGCCTCGACGTCATCGGGGTCGATCGCGGGGAACGTCCCGATCCGCAGCTGGTTGCGACCGAGCTTGCGGTAGGGCTCGACGTCGACGATCCCGTTGGCGCGCAGGGCGGCCGCGAGGGCGGCGGCGTCGACCGACTCGTCGAAGTCGATCGTGCCGACGACCAGCGAGCGCTTGGCCCGGTCGGCGACGAATGGGGTTGCGAACTCGCTGCGCTCGGCCCAGCCGTAGAGGCGGCCAGAAGAATCGGAGGTGCGCTCGACGCAACCGGCGAGGCCGCCGAGCTCCAACATCCACCGCACCTGGTCGCCCAGCAGCAGCAGGGTCGCCAGTGCGGGCGTGTTGTAGGTCTGCTCCTTGCGCGAGTTGTCGAGTGCGGTCTGCAGCGAGAGGAAAGCGGGCTGCCAGCGGTCGCCGGCGCCGTCGAGCTCCTCGACGCGGGCGATCGCGGCCGGGCTGAGGACGGCGAGCCAGAGGCCGCCGTCGGCGGCGAAGCCCTTCTGCGGGGCGAAGTAGTAGGCGTCGGCCTGGAGCAGATCGACAGGCAGGCCGCCGGCGCCCGAGGTGGCGTCGATCAGGACCAGCGACTCGCCGGCGCCCTCGGGCCGCTGCACGTCGACCATGACGCCGGTCGAGGTCTCGTTGTGGGCCCAGGCGATCACGTCGGCGGCGGGGTCGGCGATCGGCGCGGGCGCGTCGCCCGGATCGGCCTCGACCAGGATCGGATCCTGGAGGAAGGGCGCTGCCGCGGTCGACTTGGCGAACTTCTGCGAGAACTCACCGTAGGTGAGGTGCAGCGCCCGCTCGCGCACGAGCCAGGCCGCTGCCGCCTCCCAGAAGGCGGTGGTGCCGCCGTTGCCGAGGGCGATCTCGTAGCCGTCGGGGAGCGAGAAGAGCTCGCCGAGGCCGGTCCGCACCTCCCGCACCAGGTCCCGCACCGGCGCCTGGCGGTGCGAGGTCCCCATCAGGTCCGAGCGCTCGGCCAGTCGCGCCAGGGCCTCCGGGCGCACCTTCGAGGGACCGCAGCCGAAACGGCCGTCGGCGGGCTTGAGCTCGGTCGGGATCTGCGTGGTCGTCTGCGGTGCCATCGGGCTCGACAGGTTATTGACCAAAGCGGGTGGACTGCCGCCGGGGTCCGGACTAGGCTCGGCAGTGCGGTTTGTGGACATCCACCACCGAGGGGAGACGAGATGTACCCAGTCACTTACGAAGCCGATTTCAACCCGGCACCGAACCGCTGGACCACCTTCTTCCGACCGATCCTGGCGATCCCATGGCTGATCGTCGCGGTGTTCTGGGGAATCCTCTTCATCTTCACCCACTTCTTCTCCTGGATCGCGATCATCGTCCTCGGGCGCTATCCGGAATGGCTCTTCAACTTCAACTCCGGCGTCGTCCGCTTCGGGGTCCGGACCTTCGCCTGGGTCTACCTGCAGACCGACGAATGGCCGCCGTTCGGGCTCTCAGAGGATCCGAGCTACCCGATCCGGGTCAACATCGCCCCGCGGGCGGAGCGGCAGAGCCGGCTCAAGGCGCTCTTCCGCCTGATCCTGGCGGTCCCGATGCTGATCGTCTCCTACGCGGTCAACTACATGCACCTCTGGCTCGCGGTCATCGCCTGGCTGACGATCGTCTTCCGCGGCTACCAACCCGAGGGGGTCAACAACGCGCTGACCTTCGTCAACGGCTTCTACGCCCGCCTCTACGGCTACATCGCGTTCCTGACCGACGACTACCCGCCGATCGGGGCAGAGAGGGGCGCCGGGCAGGCACCGGCCGTGGCCACTCCACCCGCTCCGCCGGCTCCCGAGGCCGCTTGATGGCCGAGGGCGAGAGCAAGGTGACCAAGGGCGACGGATACGCCGTCGCCCACCTCGACGACCTCGGCGAGGGCTGGGGCTTCCGCAAGATCCGCAAGGGGCTCGGCGTCACCGCCTTTGGCGCCAACGCGGTCGTGATGCCGCCCGGCTACGAGTCCGGGCGGCATTACCACGACGAACAGGAGGAGCTCTACTTCGTCCACCAGGGTCGACTCGAGATCGACCTCGACGGGACCAAGCACGAGCTCGGCCCCGGCGGCCTGGCCTGGGTCGACGCCCACGTCGTCCGCGGCTTCAAGAACCTCAGCAGCGACGAAGACGCGATCTACGTCTGCGTCGGCGGCAAAGACGGCTACGTCGGCCGCGACGGGCGGCTTCCCGAGGGTGAGACGGATCCTCGCGGCCCGATCAAGGAGAACCCTGGATAGTCACTAAGCTGCTGGACAGGCGCCCGTAGCTCAGCTGGATAGAGCGCATGCCTCCGGAGCATGAGGTCACAGGTTCGAATCCTGTCGGGCGCGTTAGCTGCTGCCGCCCGGCGATTTCAATACTGTCGCGCTGGTGAACGACGCCTACCAGGGCAATGCCCAGCAGGACTCGCGGCTGCCTCGCGGCGCGCTGATCGTGGTGGCGATCGGGTTGATCGCCTGCGTCGTCGCCGCATTGGCCACCACCAGCAAGGGCGAAGGCGAAGCGGCGACCCTGGAATGGGTGCAGAACCGCTCCGTCGCCGACTCGAAGACGGTCTCGGTGCCCGGCGACCACGGTGAGATCGGCTTCGTCGGTACGTCCATCCACGCCACCGGCACCAATGTCAGCGGCTACTCGCTCTTCAACGCCGCCACGACGCTGAAGGTCTCGGCGGGGTCGCCGATCGGCCATAGCCGCATCCTCTGCTCCATCAAGGCCAAACAGGGCGCCGAAATCGCCCAGAGCTCGGGTGGGCTGCGGGCGACCTACCCGCGCTCCTCCGAAGACGGCATCTACAGCCAGGCGGTGCCGGAAACGGTGCTGATGAACTTCAGCTCGCACAGCAGCGAACTCGCCTCGCTCGAAGTCCCCGACCGGCCGAAGGCCTTCACCACCGAACGCGGCATCAAGGTCGGCTGGCCCGAATACAAAGTCGGCGTGGAGAGGATCAAGTACTACGTCACCGGTAAGCCGAAGACGGACCTGGAACTGCCCTTCTTCACGATCTGGAAAACGACCGCCACTCCCAAGGCGGCCATGAATTGCGTGCTGACGACCAGCGCCGGCACTTCCACGGTCGCGACGCAGATCGCGCTGGCGAAGCCTTCGCCACCAATCAACGAACAGGCCGAAGAAGAAAAAGCCGAAGAACGCGAAGAAGCGGAAGAACAGAAGGAAGAAGGCTAGGAAGGGGCCAATCTCTCCTAGGGAGCGACCAGCAGATCCGGCCCTTCCGCCATCCCTTTGCCGACCTTGTTCAGCGCCGGACTGGCCGGCGCCCCCGCCATCCGCCGCGGGTCCAGCGGTCCACACATCGAGACCGCGTCCTCGGCGCTCAAGTCCGGGCGCAGCCAGGCGGTCTCGGCCTCCGGGCTGGGCAGGATCGCCGGCATCCGGTCGTGGACCGGCGCGACCACGTCGTTGGCTCTGGTGGTGACGATGGTGCAGGTGTAGAGGTAGCCGTCGTCGTAGCCGCGCTCGGAGGGGTCGTCCCACTCCTTGCGGGTGCAAAGCCCGGCGAAGGCGAAGAGCTCGCCGCCGTCGACGGTGAAGCGCCAGGGTTGGCGCGGCTGCTTCGGGTCCTCCGGCTTCATCCACTCGTAGAAGCCGTCGGCGAGGATCAGGCAGCGGTGGCGGAACTTCCCGATCAGCGGGCTGTAGCTGCGGCGCGAGGTAAGCGTCTCGGCTTTGGCGTTGATCATCCGGTAGCCGACCGTGAGGTCCTTGGCCCAGACCGGCACCAATCCCCAGCGCATCAACCGCGCCTCGCGCTCCCCCCGTTCGGCCTCCTCGGGATCAGGCGAGGAGCGGACGACGAGGATCTCCTGCGTCGGCGCCACGTTGAAGCGCCCCAGTCCCGGCGGCGCTTTCCCCCCGCCCCCGTCCTGCGCGCTCTCTTTCGCCGGCATTCCGGCACCGCCCCGTTCCAGCGCCTTCTCGAGTTCGACCTGGAAGCGGTCGGCGATCTTCTTCGTGTCTTTGTTGGTGACCGTGAAGCGCCCGCACATGGCCTCAGCCTAGCTATGCGGGCAGCCGGTCCTCGGGGCGCAGGTCGGAGTGCTCGCGATACCAGTCGAGGGTGCGGATGAGGCCGTCGCGGAGCTCGACCTCGGGGCGCCAGCCGGTCAGCTCACGCAGCTTGGTCGAGTCGACGTACTGGCGGTCGATCTCGCCGTCGGGGCTGCCGGTGCCGAGGAATTCCGGTTCGAGGTCGGCGCCGGAGATCGCGACGATCGTCTCCAGCACCTCCGCCACCGAGTAGGGACGCTCGCCGCCGGCGTTGAAGGCCTCCCCCGCTCCGGGCCCGCCGGCGCCGACCGCGTGCTCGACCGCGAGGTAGGCGGCGACGGCGTCGCTGACATAGAGGAAATCGCGTTCGGGGCTGCCGTCGGAGCGGATCTGCGGGCGGCGGCCGTCGAGCACTGCGGCGATCGCCTCCGGGATCAGGCGGGAGAAGTTGGAGTCGCCGCCGCCGTAGATGTTGGCGAAGCGGGTCACCGCCACCGGCAGGCCGTAGGCGGGCCGGTAGCTGAGTGCGATCGCATCGGCCGCCGCATTGCTCGCCTCGTAGGGCGAAGCGGGTCGCAGCCGCATGTCCTCCCGATAAGGCAGCTCGTCGCTCGGTCCGTAGGCGTTGTACGAGGAGGCAACGACCACCGCCGGCACCTCGGCGCGGCGGCAGGCCTCGACCAGGCTCCAGGTGCCGCGGACGTTGACTTCGAAGGTCTCGGTCGGGTCGGCCATCGCCGGTCCGACCAGGGTCTGCGCCGCGAGGTGAAAGACGACGTCGAACTCGCCCGCTGCGATCGTCGCCTCGACCGCCGCTGCGTCGCGCATGTCGGCCTGGACCAATTCCACTTCCGAGTCGATCTTCTGCAGCGCCAGCCCAGAGTTCGGCGGCGGCTCCAGGTCCAGCACGGTGACCGCGTCACCGCGTTCGAGCAGCGCCCGCGTCAAGTTCGAGGCCACGAAGCCGTGGCCACCGGTGACGAGGGAGCGCTTCACCGCGCGTCTACCGGGGCCTCAAGGGGTGGAAACAATCAGCCTCCGGCCACGGCCGGAAGAATGGTTACCTCGTCGCCGTCGTTGATCGAGGTCTCAAGGCCCTGCTGGAAGCGGATGTCCTCGCCGGAGACGTAGACGTTGACGAAGCGGCGCAGGTCGCCGTTCTGGGTGATGCGGTCGCGGAGGCCGCCGTGGGCGTCGAAGACCGCGTCGAGCACCTCACCGACGGTCGAGCCTTCGACTTCGAGCTCGGCCTGGCCGCTGGTGACGGCGCGCAGCTGGGTCGGGATCTTCACGGTCACACTCATCTAGACGGCTACCTCCTGCGGGAACTCGGCCTCGAAGCTCTCGAGGGCGGGGTCGATCTCGTGCATCTGGAACGTATCGCGCGTCGCGTCGAGCGTCTTCAGACCCTCGCCGGTGATGTAGACGACGACCCGCTCGCCATCGCGCAGCTCGCCCCGTTCGGCCAGCTTGCGCAGGACGCCGACGGTGACGCCGCCGGCGGTCTCGGTGAAGATGCCAGTCGTCTCCGCCAGCAGCTTGATCCCCTCGCGGATCTCCTGGTCGCTGACCGAGTCGACGCCGCCGCCGGTGCGGCGCGCGTGCTCGATCGCGTAGGGCCCGTCAGCCGGGTCGCCGATCGCGAGGCTTTTCGCGATCGTCTCGGGCCGCTGCGGCTTGCAGACTTCCCAGCCTTCGGCGAAGGCGGTTGCGACCGGGCTGCAGCCCTCCGCCTGGGCGCCGTTGAAGACCGGCTGCCGCCCGGAGACGAGGCCGAGGTCGAGCCACTCCTGAAAGCCGCGGCCGAGCTTGGTGAAGAGCGAGCCAGAGGCGATCGGGGAGACGACCCGATCCGGCAATTCCCAGCCGAGCTGCTCGACCGTCTCATAGGCCAGCGTCTTCGAGCCCTCCGCGTAGTAGGGCCGCAGGTTGACGTTGACGAAGGCCCACGGGTGGGTCTCGGCCAGCTGCGTGCAAAGGCGGTTGACGTCGTCGTAGTTGCCGCGGACGCCAACCAGGTTGGTGCCGTAGACGCCGGTGGCGAGCAGCTTCTGCTCCTCCAGGTTGGCCGGCACGAAGACGTAGGAGTCGAGCCCCGCGGCGGCGGCGTGGGCGGCGACCGCGTTGGCGAGGTTACCGGTCGAGGCGCAGGCCACGGTCTCGAAACCGAGCTCCTTGGCTTTGGCGACCGCCACGGCGACGACCCGGTCCTTGAACGAGTGGGTCGGGTTGGCGGCGTCGTTCTTGATCCAGATCTCGGCGCCGGTCCCGAGCTGCTCGGCCAGCCGGTCGGCGCGCAGCAGCGGCGTCAGCCCGGGCTCCAGCGGGTCGCTGGCGCGCTCCTTGAAGGGGAGGAAGTCGGCGTAGCGCCAGATCCCCTGCGACCCGGCCTGGATTCGCCTTTTCACCTCGGCTGGGTCAAGGCCGCTGAGGTCGTAGGAGACCTCCAGGGGGCCGAAGCAGTTTTCGCATACGTAGCTGGCGTCCAGCTCGTAGGTGGTCCCGCACTCCTTGCACTTCAAGCTCTCGACAGACATCCGATCCTCTTTTCCACTTATGAAAAAACCTCCGCCTTCTGTGGGGCAGAGGTCCGGGTCGGACATCCCCCACATCTTCCAGGCCTTTCGACTGCGCCTGCTGGAGTTGGCACCTGTCTCGTCCTTGCGGTCCGAGGTGGTTGCCGGAGCTTCATCGGGCCAGATCCCTCCGCTCCTCTTGATGTGGCGTTATGTGCAGGGAACCTTACCAGGCACCCCCGATTCTTTCTACCGCGTGCAAGGCGGCTAACCTAGGCGACGATCATGATCCCGCTGCCGCAAGAGACGATGGGCCTGAGCGATGCCGAACCTTCCGAAACCGAGGCTGCGACGGCCCGGCCGGCGCGGCGAGCTCGTCTCTCAGCCGGCAGCGCCTGAGCCGCAGACGCCGAACGTCGAGCAGATCGACGCCGCCGGCCTGCGCTGGGTCAACATCGAGTGGCCGGGCTCGCTGGAGCGGACCTGGCTCGAGGAGCACTTCGACTTCCACGCCCTCGACCTCGAGGACGTGCTCTCGCGCAACCAGCGGCCGAAGATCGACGTCTACGACGACTACCTCTTCATCGTCCTCCACCTGCCGGTCTTCGACCCCAACGCCGGCCGCCTCGGCGCCGGCGAGCTCGATCTCTTCGTCGGCCCCGACTACGTGGTGACGATCCCGAACCTGCCGCTGCAGCCGGTCGAGTACCTGTTCGAGCGCTGCCGCGCCAAAGAGGAGTTGCGCGAGCAGCTCTTCTCGCGCGGCTCCGGGTACCTCCTCTACCGGCTCGTCGACGACAGCTTCGACTACTGCTTCCCGATGCTGCGCAAGATCGGCAACAAGCTCGACGCGCTCGAGGACGACATCTTCGAAGAGCGGGCCGAGGAGGTCGTGCGCGACATCTCCAACGTCAAGCAGGAGATCATCAACTTCCGCAAGGTGATCCGGCCGCAACGGCCGGTCTTGCGCGACCTCGAGAAAGTCAAGCTGCGCTACCTAGCCTCCGACCTTGACCTCGAGATCTACTTCGACGACGTGGTCGACGCCCACGAGCGGATCTGGGACATGCTCGAGAACTACAAGGAGGTGGCGGAGGCGCTGGAGGAGACCAACGAGTCGGTGATCTCGCATCGGCTCAACGACATCCTCCGCGTGCTCACCTCGATCAGCGTCGTGATCCTGCCACTGACCCTGATCGCCAGCATCTGGGGCATGAACGTGAAGGTCCCGGGCCAGGACAACCTCACCGACTTCTACGTGATCATCGCGGTGATGGCCGTGATCCTGGTCGGCCTCGTCTACTACTTCCGCAAGCGCCGCTGGCTCTGACAGAGGCCGCCGCGTCCGGGCGCGACCCTGGCCTCAATAGGATGGGCAGCCCGTGGCAAATTTCCGCATCTGGGCGCCCTGGCGCCTCGCTTACGTGAAGGACGCGTCCAAGGACATCGAGGAGGAGTGCATCTTCTGCGCCAAGCCGGCGGCGGGCGACGACGAGGCGAACCTGATCGTCCACCGGGGCGACCGCTGCTTCGTGATCCTCAACCTCTTCCCCTACACGAACGGGCACCTGATGGTGGCGCCGTACGAGCACGTCGGCCGCCTGCAGGAGCTGCCGGCCGAGACGCTGGCGGAGATGATGGCGCTGGCGCAGCGGGCCATGGCCCGGCTGGAGGAGGTCTACGAGCCACACGGATACAACGTCGGCTTCAACCAGGGCCGCGTCGCCGGTGCCGGGGTCGAGCACCACATCCACATGCACGTCGTCCCGCGCTGGGCCGGCGACAACAACTTCATGCCGGTGATCGCCGACACGAAAGTGATGCCGCAGTCGATCGAGCAGAGCTTCGAGGCGCTGAAAGGAGCGTTTTGAGCGACCAGTCCCCCCTGGCCCCGCCGGGGATCTTCAAGGCCTACGACATCCGCGGCCTGCACGGCTCGGAGATGGACGAGACGACGGCACGGGCGATCGGGCGCGCCTTCGCCCGGGTGCTGGGCCGGCTGCGCGGCAAGGAGCCGAACGAGCTGCGGGTCGGGCTCGGCCGCGACATGCGGCTGACCGCGCCGGCGATGGCGGCGGCGGTGCGCGACGGCCTCGTCGCCGAGGGCGCGACCGTGATCGACGCCGGCATGGTCGCGACCGAGATGCTCTACCACCTGGTCGGCTCGCGCGAGCTCGACGGCGGCGCGATGGTCACCGCCTCGCACAATCCCAAGGCCTACACCGGGGTGAAGCTGGTGCGCGAGGGGGCGCTGCCGCTCTCCGGCGACGCCGGCATCGGCGACGTCAAGGCGGAGATCGAAGCCGGGCTGGGTCAGGCGCCGGGCGGAGGCACCACTAAGGAGGTCGACATCTGGGACGAATTCCACGCCCACGCCCTCTCCTTCGTCGACCCCGCCAACGTGAAGCCGATGAAGGTGGTGGTCGACGGCGGCAACGGCATGGGCGGCCCGATGGTCGGCCCGATCCTGGAACAACTGCCGCTGGAGCTGGAGGAGATGTACTTCGAGCCGAACGGCGAGTTCCCCGACCACGAGCCCAACCCGCTGCTGGAGGAGAACCGGCGGATGATCATCGCGCGGGTGCGGGAGAGCGGCGCCGACCTCGGGATCGCCTGGGACGGCGACGCCGACCGCTGCTTCTTCATCGACGGCGACGGCAGCTTCTGCGACGGCGACTTCATCTGCGCCCTGCTCGCCCGCTCGGTCCTGCAGAAGAACCCGGGCGCGACGATCCTCTACGACCCGCGCTCGAGCCGCGCGGTGCCGGACCTGGTCGCGGCCGAGGGCGGCCGCTCCGACCTCTCCCGTGTCGGCCACGCCTTCTTCAAGGCACGGATGCGCGAGGAGGGCGCGGCCTTCGGCGGCGAGGTCTCCGGCCACTACTACTTCCGCGACTTCTGGAACGCCGACTCGGGGACGATCCCGGCGCTGCTGGTGCTGGAGCTGCTCTCGCTCGACGGTCGCTCGATGAGCGAGCTGATGGAGGAGTTCCGCTCCCGCTACTTCATCTCCGGCGAGATCAACTCCGAGGTCGCCGACCAGGCGGCGAAGATGGAAGAGATCGCCGAGCGCTATTCCGACGGTGAGATCACTCGTCTGGATGGAGTCTCGGTCGACTATCCCGACTGGCACTTCAACGTCCGCCCCTCCAACACCGAGCCGCTGCTGCGGCTGAACCTCGAGTCGCTGACGTCGCGCGAGGACATGGAACGGCGGCGCGACGAGGTCCTGGGCCTGATCCGCGCGTGACTCTGACGCCGGAGCAAGCCCTGGAGCAGGCGGCGCTGGCCGGCATCTACCGCTTCGCGATCCCGACCCCGTTCGCGGTCGGGCGGGTCAACTGCTATCTGATCGAGGACGAGCCGCTGACGCTGGTCGACACCGGGCCGAACTCGGGCAAGGCGCTGGACGAGCTGGCTGCGCGGCTGGCCGAGCGCGGCCACTCGACCTCAGACCTGGAGCTGATCGTCGTCACCCACCAGCACATCGACCACCTCGGCCTGGTCGAGATCCTGGTCGAGCACTCCGGCGCCGAGGTGGCGGCACTGAGCGCGGCGGCAGAGCGGCTCGCCGCCTTCGAGGAGGACGCCGAGGAGGAGGACAAGTTCGCGGTCGAGGTGATGCTGCGCAACGGCATCCCGGAGGACGTGACCGTGGCGCTGCGCAGCGTCTCCCGCAGCTTCCGCGGCTGGGGCTCGCACGTGACGGTGACGCGGCCGCTGGAGGACGGCGGCGCCCTGGAGCTGGGCGAGCGGCGGCTGGAAGCGCTGCACCGACCGGGCCACAGTCCCTCCGACACGGTCTTCTGGGACGCCGAGCGGCGGATCCTGATCGCCGCCGACCACCTCCTCCCCCACATCTCCTCCAACCCGCTGATCACGCGACCGCTCGACGGCTCCTCGCGGCGGACGCAGGCGCTCGCCACCTACATCGAGTCGCTGCGCAAGACGCGCCAGATGCCGGCCGAGATCGTCCTGCCCGGCCACGGGGAGCCGATCACCGACCACGCCGAGCTGATCGACTCGCGGCTGGCGGGGCACGACCGGCGCAAGGAGAAGATCTACCGCCTCGTCGCCGAGCGCCCGCGCAACGCCTACGAGCTGGCGCAGGCGCTGTGGGGGAACGTCGCCGTCACCCAGGCCTTCCTCACCCTCTCCGAGGTGATCGGCCACGCCGACCTGCTGGTCAACGAAGACCGGGTGCGGGAAGTCGACGACAACGCCGTGATCCGCTACGAAGCGACCGGCTGAGGACGCACGATCGCGACCGGCTCGCTGGTGAGGAGGCCGCGCTCGGGGGTGAGCTCGTCGGCGATCTCGAACCAGGCGGCGATGCGGTCGGGGGCGTCGACGACGGTGGTGACGATCGGAGCGCGGCGGCGCAGTTGGAAGAGGCGGTCCCCGTGAGGCACGTGGTCGCCGTGGTAGCCCCAGATGCCGCGCACGGCGGTGGCTCCGCGGGCGCCCTCCCGGCGCAGGCGGCGGATCAGCTCGTGGTGAACCGCATGGCCGCCGGCCGTGGCCGACTCGGAGCCATAGAGAGTGAGGCGCTGCCAGCCGTCGGTACCGGGGCGGGCGATCACCTCGCCGTCGCGCTTGCAGACGCGGAGCGGCTCAGTCGTGGTCAGCGGAGAGCCGAGGAGACGGTCCAGGCTGGGGAGCGCGCTCGCGATCGACTCGACGCCGCCGACAGCAACAACGGTCATCGGCACGTCGGCGTTGGCGGAGAGGAAGCGAGCGCGGCGCCGCGCACCTTCCACCGTCCCGTCAACCCCGAGCAGCGCGGTCGCTCCTGCGACCCCATGGCGGCGCAGCAGGTCGCAGGCGGTGACGAAGGCAGGCACGCCTGCCGCGCGCTGGCGGCGGTGGAGGTAAACAGTCAGCCGCACCTCCTCGTCAGCCGGCTCAAGCGAGGAGCGGATTGGCTCCAGCGTCACCAGGCCGCGCTCAGCCGCTCCCGGCAGCTCTTCCAACACGCCTTCGATCCGCACTCGCTCGTCCAGGGCCACCGCCATCACCGGCAGGTCTTCGGAAAGGGTCAGCAGCCGGTCGGTGCGCAGGTGGTGGCGCAGACCGAAGCCCTCGACCCCGCGCATGAGGACGCTGATGTGAACGCAGTGGCGATCGAAATCGTCGAAGAGAGCGTCCACGAGCAGCCCCTCCCCCGCCCGTTCCCGCTCGCCGAAGCAGGCGGTCAGCTTCAGCAGTTCGCCGTTCACAGCAGTTCTCCGATCAGCCGCCCCAGCTCGGCGGCGACGAGGCCAGCCAGAATGCTGAGGGCGATGTTCAATGCCAGCCCCCGCGTCTCCCCGTCCTCCCCCAGCCGCTGCGCCTCCAACATCCAGGTCGAGAAGGTCGTGTAGGAGCCGAGCACGGCGGTGCCGGCGAGGAGGTAGGCGTCGTCATGGAGGCAAGCGCCGAAGAGCACACCGAGCAGGAACGCGCCGCTGGCGTTGACCGTCAGCGTCCCCAGCGGGAAGTCGCGGCCGAAGCGCGAGGAGACGGCCGAATCGAGTCCGAACCGACCCAGCGCCCCAACGCCACCGAGCACCGCGACCCCGATCCAGACCACGACGCTCACGCGCGCAACCTCAGTCGCCGAACCATCGCGCTGGCGAGCTGCACCCCCGCATAGCCGGCAAGCAAGCTCCCCGCCAGGTACCCGGCCGCCACCCCCACCCGCCCCGCATCGAGCATCTTCAGCAGCTCGACCTGCACCGTCGAGAACGTCGTCAACGCGCCGCAGAACCCGGTCCCCAATAGTGGCCGCTTGTAAGTCGACAGCGGCAACCGCTCCTGTAGCCGCGTCACGAAGTACCCTAGCAAGAAGGCCCCCGCCACATTCACCCCAAACGTCACCCAAGGCCAGCCCGGCGCTCCGCCCCCCACAGCTTCGACCAGGCCAGCCCGCACCAGAGCGCCCACCGCCCCGCCAAGAAAGATCGCGCCCAGCTCCCGTCGGTCGATCATCGGCGGCAGCCTAGGCGAAGTGCAGGAGCTTTAGGGTGCAGCGGTCGTGTCTGCCCAGCTCCGCCACCTCCGCCGGCGCAAGCCGGCCAAGAAACGGATGCTGCTGATCGTCAACCCGTATGCGACGACGGTTTCGGATCGGCTGAAAAATTTGGTGGTCTATGCGCTGCAGGGGCGCTATGACGTCGAAGCCGTGGCGACGCAGGCTGCGAACCATGCGACGGAGATCGGGCGCGAGGCCTGCGAGGGCGGCTATGACGTGGTCGTCGCCTTCGGCGGCGACGGGACGCTGAACGAGGTCGCCAACGGGATGGCGGGGACGGACCTCCCGGTGGCGATCCTGCCCGGGGGCTCGACCAACGTGGTCTGCCGGACCCTGGGGATGCCCAACGACGTGGTTGACGCCACCGAGCACCTGCTCTCGCTCGCCGATGACTGGCAGCCGCGCAAGATCGACCTCGGCAAGGTTGACGAGCGCTACTTCGTCTTCGCCTGCGGCGCCGGGCTCGACGCCACGGTGGTGAAACGGGTCGACCGCCACCCGACGGTGAAGGGGAACGCCGGCCCCTACTACTACAGCTGGGCCGGGATCTCTAGCTTCTACCGCAAATACCTGGTCAACCCGATCCGGATGCGGACGCAGGTCGAGGGGCGCGAGCCGATCGAGGGCATCACCACGATCGTCCAGAATTCGGACCCCTTCTCCTACTTCGCCAGCCGCCCGATCCGTGTCTGCGAGGGGATCGCAATCGACGACGGCACCCTCTCGATGGCCGTCCTCAAGCGCGCTGCCCAGCGCGACATGCCGACCCTGATCAATCGCCTCTTCAGCGAGGGCCGCCCCGCTGCCCGACACCGCCAGGTCGCCCACTTCGACGACGTCACGAGCGCGACCGTCGAGACCGTCTCCAAGAACAGGGACGGCTCACCGCGCTCGCTGCCGCTTCAGGTCGACGGCGACTACATCGGCGAGCGCGACCGGATCGAGCTGGGCGTCGCTCCGGGTGCGCTGACTGTCGTTGCTTAACCGGGAAGGGGGAGGGGAGGTCTCGCCGGACAACAGCGGGGAGGGTCCGTCGAGACCTCCCCTCCCCCTTCGCTAGTCGAGCAGGCCCTCAACACGAGCACCTTCGGCGGTCTCCTCCAGAGTTTCGAGGGCGTCGTGCTGGGGTTTCCAGTGGAGGTCTTGGCGGGCCTTGGTGGTGTCCATCAGGACCGGGGTGTCGAGGGCGGTTGCCCACTCCAGCAGCGAGGGGCCGAAGGGGAGGCGTTTGGCGGCGGCGGTGCCGAGGCTGACGGCGGGGCGCGGGACCGGGACCGAGCGCCAGCCGATCGAGTGGGCGATGTCGGCGACGCCGACGACGCCCTCGCCGGCGAGGTTGTAGGCGCCAGGTGGGCCGTCGCCGCAGATCGCCGCCGCCATCGCCCGGGCGACGTCGTCGTGGTGGACGAGCTGAATCGGCACGCCGGGGTCGGGGATGACGGGCCGAGCCAGCGGCAGCCGTTCGACGCCACGGCGCAGCAACGGCAGCGGATCGCCCAGCCGCACGTTCTCGACCAGCTGCCGGATCAGCATCGTCGCCCGCGGCCCGGCGACGATGCAAGGGCGGAAGACATAGGCCTCCACCCCGCTCCCTACCAGCAGCTCGTCGAGCAAGTCCTCCAGCTCGGCCTTCTGCGCGGAGTAGTAGAAGCTCTCGCTGCCGCGAGTGGGCACGTCCTCGGTCAGCGGCTGGGGGTTCTCCTTGTAGAAGCCGTAGGCGGCGACCGAGGAGGCGTAGACAAGGCGTTTGACCCCAGCCGTGATCGCCGCTTCGAAGACGTTCCGCGTCCCCTCCAGGTTCACCTTGTGCGTCTCCTCGCGGCCACCGAATATCGCGAAGGCAAGGTGAACAGCCACGTCAGCCTCGTCAAAAAGCACCGCCAGAGACCCCCGGTCCAAGATGTCTCCCCGCCGGTAGCTGACCTTCCCCCATCCCTCCTCAGCCGGGGCAAACGGCCGCCGCGCCATCCCCAACACGCTGGCGACCTGGGCCCGCCGCTCCAGCTCAGCCATCAGCGGCTTGCCGATCTCCCCCGTGGGCCCCGTTACGGCGACGGCTAAAGGCATCTACCCCGTCCGACTGGCCGTCCTCAGGCGGCCGGGGTAATCCGATACGCGTCGAAAACGGACTCGACGTTGCGGAGGCGGCTGATGCAGTGTTTGAGCTGCTCGGTGTCGCCGACCTCGACCACGAACCGGTTCTTCACCATCGGGTGGTTGGTAGAGCAGGTGGCACCGATGATGTTGATACCAGCCTCGGAGAAAGTGCGCGAAAGGTCCTCGAGCAGGCGGGTGCGGTCGTAGGCGTCGATCTGCAGCTCGACCCGGTAGGAGGCCTCGTTTTCGCCCTGCCAGCGGACCTCGACGAAGCGATCCGGCGTCCGCTTCAGCGCCTTGACGTTCTTGCAGTCGGAGCGATGGATGGTGATCCCGCGGCCGAGCGAGACGTAGCCCTCGATTTTGTCTCCGGGGACCGGGCGGCAGCACTTCGCCAGCCGCACGGCGACGTTGTCGACCCCCTTGACGATGATCCCGTAGTTGGAAGCGTCCTTGGTGCGGCGCGCACGATCCTCCCGCCCGGGCGCCGCGGCGGCCTCCTCCTCGACCCCCTCGCCCGCTTTCAGCCGCTGCATCAGCTTGTTGGCGACGGTCTTGGCCGCGATCTTGTCCTGGCCGAGGGCGATGTAGAAGTCGGTCGCTTTGCGGAAGCCCATCTCGCGGATCACGTCCGCGAGCAGGGCCGACCCGGAGACTTTCTGCATCGGGATGCCACGCGTCCGCAGGGCTTCGTCGAGCTTCTCGCGGCCGTCGCGCTCGGCGTCCTCGCGGCGCTCCTCTTTGAACCAGGCACGGATCTTGTTGCGGGCACGGCTGGTCCGCACCAGCTTCAGCCAATCGAGCGAGGGGCCGCGCTTCTGCTTCGCAGTCAGCACCTCGACGATGTCGCCCGAGCGCAGCTGGTAGTGGAGCGGCACGATGTTGCCGTTGACCTTGGCGCCGACGCAGCTGTGGCCGACATCGGTGTGGACGGCGTAGGCGAAATCGAGCGGCGTCGAACCGGCGGAGAGGTTTTTGACTTCGCCCTTCGGGGTGAAGACGAAGACCTCGTCCTCGAAAAGGTCGACCTTGAGCGACTCGAGGAACTCGGTCGGGTCCTGTTCGCCCTCGGCCTCGACCAGCTGTCGCAGCCAGGTCATCTTCTCTTTCTGCGGGTCGCCGTGGGTGCCCTCTTTGTAGGCGACGTGGGCGGCGATCCCGTACTCGGCCAGTTTGTGCATCTCTTCGGTGCGGATCTGGATCTCGAGCGGCTTGCCCTCGGGCCCGATCACCGTCGTGTGCAGCGCCTGGTACATGTTGGCCTTCGGCATCGCGACGAAGTCCTTGAAGCGCCCGGGCAGTGGCTTCCAAAGCGAGTGGATAACGCCGATCGCGCCATAGCAGTCCTTGACCGAGTGGACGATCACCCGCATCGCGGTGAGATCGAAGATCTCGTTGAACTCGCGGCCCTTCTTCGCCATCTTCGTGTAGATCGAGTAGAAGTGCTTGGCGCGGCCGGAGATCTGGGCCTCGATTCCGACCTGCTCCAGCTCCTTGGCAAGGAACTCGCCCGCCTCCGCGACGTAGGACTCGCGCTCGTCGCGCTGCTGGGCGACCAGCTGTTTGATTTCCGCGTACTTGCGCGGATGCAGGGTGGCGAAGGCGAGGTCCTCCAGCTCCCATTTGATCGCGTGGATCCCCAGCCGGTGCGCCAGCGGCGCGTAGATCTCCAGCGTCTCGTGCGACTTCAGCGTCTGCTTCTGCTTCGGCAGGGCGCCGAGCGTGCGCATGTTGTGGAGGCGGTCGGCCAGCTTGATCAGGATCACCCTGACGTCGGTGGCCATCGCCACCATCATCTTGCGGTAGTTCTCGGCCTGCCGCTCGTCGCGGCTCTCGAAAGTCATCCCGGTCAGCTTGGTGACACCGTCGACCAGCTGGGCGATCTCATCGCCGAACCCCGCCCGGATTTCCTCCAGACTGGCCGTGGTGTCCTCGACGGTGTCGTGGAGCAGCGCGGCGCAGAGCGTCTCGGTGTCGAGCCGCATGCTGGCGCAGATCTGGGCGACCCCGACCGGGTGGGTGATGAACTCGTCGCCGGAGCGCCGTACCTGATCGGCATGACGCTCACAGGAGAACTCGAAGGCGCGCTCGACCTTGGTCCGGTCGATCGTCGCCACCGCGATCGCGGTGCCGGCGCTGGCGACACCGTTCCCGCTGCCGTTTGCGGACGCGGAGGAGTCGAACTCCTCGATCACGGCAAAGAGATCGGCCAGGAGCTCCTTGTGCTCTACGGCAGTTTCGGTCTTGCGAGGTATCGCTGGGCCTCCGAAAGTCTTTCGCTGTAGGCGCGGAACGCAGCCGATCGCTGCAGATCCGTCCTCTCTGAGGATACGACCCGGATCACACCTGCGCCGCCTTCCGGCTCCCCCTGCACCAGGCCGAGCTCGACGAGGACCCGGAAGCGGCGGGCGCAGGCCTCGGGGCAGAGCGGGTGGTTGCCCTCACCGGCGAGGGCCTGCCGGGGGGCGCTGCCGCTCGCTTCGCTGTGCTCGCCCAGCGCCCTGAAGGCTGCCGCAATCGCCTCCCGTCCAGGCCACTGCTCGGCTAAGGCCTTCGCCGCAAAGTCACGCTCCGCGTCGGTCCAGAGCAGGTGGAGGAAGCCGGGGCCTTCCTCGAAGGGGAGTTCTGAGCGCAGCCCATCGGCCTTACTCGGCGGAGGGTCGACGAGGACGACGTGCTCGAACGCGGCTGCCAGCTCCGGCGCACGCTCCATAGCGGCGTAGTCAGTGAGGGCAAGGCCGGAGCGGCTTCGCGCTCTCAGGGCGGCAATCTCCTCGTCGCTGCAGCGATGGCAGGCGATCAGCGCGGTGCCGCCGTTGAAGCGAGCGAGCCCAGTCGCGCCATTCGCCAGCGCCGCCCGCCGCGAAGCATCGGCGCAGACGGCGAGGACGCCCGCGCCGCTCGAAACGAGCTCCGCAACCGCCACCGTTGCCGAGGTTCCGCCCCGAACCACCTGACGCTCCTCGCGAGTCCGCGCAGAGCGTCGGTATTCGACGCTTTTCGCGGACTCGGCGTGCAACTCACGCCTTAACTCCGCTTCGAAGCGGCTCCACCACTCGGTTTCGTTGCAGTCGCAAGCGTGGACTCGAATCGCCTTGTCGACATCGAGGTGCAGCGGGTAGAGCTCGCGCAGCACGACCCGCGGCTCGACCGAGCCGTTCCAGTGGTTGACCTCGAGCCGGATCGTCGCGTCGAGCACCTCCTCGTCCTCGACCCCGAGGCTGGAGCGGCCGAAGGCGACCCCGAGGGCGCGGTGGGAGCCGCTGTGGAGGCTGAAGCGGGCGTGCTTGCCCCCTCCCATCGCCCGCACGTCGCTGACCCGCGCCGAGGGGACCAGCAGCCGTACGCCGGGGTTGCCCATCCCGAACGGCGCCAGCTGCTTCAGCTCCTCAGCCAGCTCCAAGCCGAGCCCGACCCCGCCGACGATGGCATCGACTCGCTCCGTGCGCTGCAGGTCCTCCTCACTCAGCACCGAGCGCGCGTGCGCCGCAAACGCCTCCTGGAACGCCGGCACGTTCTCGGCCTTGATCTGCAGGCCCGCTGCAGCGCGATGCCCCCCGAACCCCTCCAGGTGCTCGGCGCAGGCCTCGAGCGCCCCTAGCAGGTCGAACCCAGAGATGCTCCGACCAGAGCCGCGCCCTCTGCCCTCTTCGTCGAGCGAGATGACGACCACCGGCCGGTGATGCCGCTCGACCAGGCGCGAGGCGACGATTCCGACGACGCCAGGATGCCAGTCTGGGCCAGCCACGACAAAGCCCGGCGCTTCGCGCAGATGGTCCGGCAGCTCCCGCCGCGCTGACTCAGCCGCCGCATCGACCTCACGCTCCATGGCTCGGCGCTCGGAGTTGGCACGGCTCAGCTCAACTGCAATGGCTTCGGCTCGGTTCTCGTCCTCAGTGAGGAAGAGCTCTACGCCACCGTCCGCGCGGTACAGGCGCCCTGCCGCATTGATTCTCGGGGCGAGCCGGAACCCGAGGTCGGTCTCGTCAAGCTGCTCGGCCTGGCATTTGGCGGCGGCCATCAGCGCCCGCAGCCCCGCTCGCTGCCCACGCCTGATCTCCGCCAGGCCCTTCTTCACCAATGACCGGTTCTCACCGACCAGCGGCACGACATCCGCTACGGTCGCGAGGGCAACGAGGTCGAGGTGATTCTCCACCGACCCCGTCAACGCGCACGCCAACTTCCAAGCGACGGCCGTCCCGCAGAGAGACTCGAACGGGTAGCTGCTGAGCTGCGGGTGCAAGATCGGGCAGTCGGGCAGCTCAGCCGCTGGCTGGTGGTGATCCGTGACGACCACGTCCATCCCCAGCTCACGCGCCAGCGCCACCTCTTCCACAGAAGTAATCCCGCAGTCGACCGTGAGCAGGAGTGAGGTGCCACGCCCGGCCAGCCGCCGCACGTTCTCGGCGCTGAGGCCGTAGCCGTCGTCGACGCGGCTGGGGATGAACCAGTCGCAGTCGGCACCCATCTGACGCAGGGTGCTGACCGTGAGCGCGGTGGCGCAGACGCCGTCGACGTCGAAATCGCCGTGGACGGTAATCCGCTTCTTGCCTCCGAGCGCCGCCCGTACCCGCTCGACCACGAGCTCCATCGAGTCGAAGGCAAACGGCGAGTGCGACTCGTCGGCGGCGAGGAAGACCCGCGCCTCCTCGGGCGTCCGGTACCCCCGCCGCACGAGGGTGACGGCGACCGGCTCGCTCAGGCCGAGCTCGTCCGAGAGGGATCTGGCCTCGGCGTAGGAATAGGGCTCGACTGCGAATGCTCTGGCGACTTCCGGCACCCTGTCAGGCTCGCAGCCGCAGCGGCGGAAACCCGAGCTTTCAGCCCTGCAATCTGCGCAGAAAGATCAGTCGAGCCGCTGCTCGGCGCGGTCGCCGATCACCCATATGATCGCGAGGCCGATCAGAACGCCGGGAACCGCGATCAACGCCGTGGAGACATCGGTGTCGCCTAGTGATTTTCCGCTGACCTCCTGCACGATCGCGCCGAAGATCACTGCCCCGAGCACGGCGCCGAGGAAGGCCCCGATGATCCCCTGCCAGAAGCGGTCGGGCAGGAAGACCGTGAAGTGCCAGAGGGCGATGCCCATGATGAAGAAGACCAGCAGGGCCATCTAGATGACCGCCTTCATGGGCGTGAACGTGCTCATCAGCGACTCCTCCCGTGCTTGCGCCGGGCCTGGCGGCGCGCGCGGCGCTCGGCGTTGCGTTTGCGCCGCTCGGCTGAGATTGAGTCGCCGTCGCCGTTGGTGGCCGGGTCGGCACCATTGCCGGAGTCGCCAGTCCGCTCGACCGTGGCGACCGCGCCAGCCGCCGGCTCCGCGGCGGGCTCCTCGACCACCGGCGCAGCCTCGGCTTCGCGCTCGTCCTCCCGGCCCAGCTTCGCCATCTCGATCTCGCTGGCGTAGGCGGGCACACGCCCCCCCTCGACTTCGGCGATCCGCAGGCGGCGGCGGACGAAGCCCGGCTCGCGTTCTTTCCAGGCGGTCAGAACCGGCGAGGCGATGAAGATCGACGAGTAGGTACCGGAGGCGATCCCGACCAGCATCGCGAAGGCGAAGTCCTGCAGGGTGGCACCGCCGAAGACCAGCAGCGAAGTCACCGCCAGCAAGGTCGAGAAGCTGGTCGCCAGCGAGCGGGTCAGCACCTCGCTCATCGAGCGGTTGACGATCTGCGAGAACGCCGCCCGCGGCATCCGCGGCACGTTCTCGCGTATTCGGTCGAAGACGATGATCGTGTCGTAGATCGAGTAACCCAAGATCGTCAGGAAAGCGGCGACCGTACCGCTGCTCACCTCTTTCCCGGTCAGCGAATAGACACCCGCCGTGATCAGGATGTCGTGGAAGATCGCGATCAGCACGGGCACCGCGAACTTCGGGTCGAACCGCAGCGCCACATAACCGCAGATCACCAGCAGGGAGAAGATCAGCGCCTTGATCGCGCTGTCGGCTACCTGTTCGCCGAAGGTCGGCCCGACGCTGGTGCTTTCGAAGCCGTTTTCGACGATCCCGAATTCAGAGGAGAGCTGTCGTTTGGCCCTCTGGACTTCGCCCGGTTCGAGTTCGTGGGACTGGATCTGGAAGGTGTTTTCGCCGAAGTTCGGGTCGTTTACCTGCTGGACCTCCTCGCCGCTGACCCCAACTCCGGCCAGGGCTTCGCGCACCCCTTCCTCGTTGGTGGTTTTCTGCAGCGCCGCCGTTATCCGCGTCCCCGACTCGAAGTCGATGCCGAAGTTGAGCTGCTTGGTGGCGAGGGCGAAGCCGCCGATCAGCAGGATCACGCCGGAGAGCGAGAAGAACCAGCGGCTCGCCCCCATGAAGTCGAAGTGCCAGCGTTTGCCCGGCCCGGAGGCGCCGAGGACGCTCGGTGAGCGCAGAAGCCGCGAGCGGCTCATGCTCCCCAGCAACGCCTGGGTGAAGACGACCGCGGTCAGCAGCGAGACGATCGTGCCGACGCCGAGGGTGAAGGCGAAGCCCTTGACCCCGGCCGTCGCCAGCACGAAGAGGATGAAGGCGGTCAGCAAGGTGACGACGTTGGCGTCGACGATCGTGCTGATCCCGCGTTTGTAGCCGGCGCTGATCGCGCTCGACATCGAGCGCCCAGCCCGCACCTCCTCCTTTATTCGCTCGAAGATGACGATGTTGGAGTCGGCGGCGACGCCGATCGTCAGCACCAGGCCCGCGATCCCCGGCAGGGTCAGGGTGATCGGGATCAGTTTGATCAGCGCGAAGAAGATCACCCCGTAGGCGCCGAGCGCGATCGAGGCGATCAGGCCGAGGAAGCGGTAGTAGATGAGCAGGAAGATGACGACGAGCGTCAGGCCGATGATCCCGGCCTTGATCCCGTCGTGCAGCGCCTGACTGCCGAGGGTCGCCGAGACCTGGCTCTCGCTGATCAGCTTCAGGTTGATCGGCAGGGCGCCGATCTGCAGCGTCGTCGCCAGTTCCTGGGCGTCGCTGATGCTGTTGAACCCGCCGGCGATCTGCGCACCCGTACGGCCGTCGATCCCGTTCGGGTTTTCGATGAAGTTGATGATCGGCCTAGTTTTGATTTCGTTGTCGAGGACGACCGCGAAGTGGCCCGAGAGTTCTGCTGCTTCGGCAGCGTTGACGGGGCCGATCGCCTGCCCCTGTCCGCGCTGGGCGATCGCGCGGGTGACTTCCTGGAACGCTTCCCGGCCCTGATCGGTGAATTTGAAGGTGACGATCGGGGCGTTGGTGGTCGGTTCGTAGTTCTGTTCCGGTTCGGTGATTTCGCTGCCCGAGAGCGCCGGCTGATCTTTGAGAGCAAACCAGCCGGGTTCCGTCGTTTCGTCGAGCTTCTGGGTTTCCGGATTGGTCGGGTATTCAGAGACGAGAATCGTGCCCGTCGGGACCTTGACGACAATGCCGTCTTTCGGCCGTTTTTCCCCGGTCGGGCTGATGTAGAGGTCCTTGCGATGGAGCTCGGGGCCGGCGATCAGTTCGTGCGGCGCCTGTTTTGCGAAGAGGTAGTAACGGGGCCTGGCGACCGAGCACGATTCGCAGTTTTCGACCGGTTCCTGTTCGGCCGCCAGCAACGCCGCTTCGTAGGCCGTCGGGTAGGCGCCGGCGGCAACCAGCTGCGCGTTCAGGCCTTTTTCCGGGTTGCGGCCGTTGTTTTTCCACCGTTCTTCCATCGCTTTCAGCGGCCCTTCGGCGGGCGGCTGGCCAGGATGCCCTCCGATCGACCGCTCCGGGCCGATCAGGTTCGTTTCCCAGTCGTAGAAGAAGAGCTGGGCGGTGGTCCCCACCTGTTCGGCGGCGCGTTCGGAGTCGGTGATGCCGGGCAGGCTGACGGTGATCTCGTTCGATCCGAGCCGCGCGACTTCCGGCTCGGCTACACCGAGCTTGTTGATCCGCTGTTCGATGATCGAGATCGAGTCTTCGATGTCCTGACCCGTGACTTCGGTGTGCGCGCCCGTCGCCTGACCTTGGTAGACGAGCTCGAGGCCGCCCTGCAGGTCCAGCCCGAGCTTCGTTTCCTTGCTCGCGATCACGATCCCCGAGACGACCACCAGGCCGATCACGAAGAGGAGAACAAACAGATGTCGGCGCCGGGTGCCCATCGCTAACCCTCCGGCGTGAGGACGAGGAGAAGGCCGCCGTCATCGTCATAGGCGGGGAACACGTCGGCCTTCGCCCGTGCCGGCAGGTCGCCCTCCGCATTGACCGAGACCCGCTTGCCGAGCGAGCGCACCCCCCACTCCAGCGAGGTCTCGATCGGGTCGGTGAAGCCGTCTTTGTCGGTATCGGCCTCGGCGCCACCATCGCCGGGGTCGATCCATTCGAGCCCGAGGACCTCGCGCACCGGGCGGCCGATCACGTCCTCGTCGGTCAGCCCGGTGAGCTCGAAGCTGCCTTTACCGGCGTCGATCACGCGTTCCTGCTTGTCACAGACGAAAAAGGCGGCATTGGGAGCCGGATAATAATCGTCGAGTAATTCGAAGACAAAGCCGAAGCCGCATTTCGAGCAGCCCTTGGGACGGGTGCTGAACCCCGCGGTGCGCTCCCCGCTCGCCTCCCGATTACCGCAATTGGGACAAATGAAATACGGCATATTTCGACAGGCTAGCTGGCCCGGCTCAGAAGAGGCTCGCGGCGCCTTCGGGCGCGGGTATCCCCAGGTGCTCGTAGGCACGTTGCGTCAGCACCCGGCCCCGCGGAGTCCGCTTCAGCAAGCCCTGCTGGAGGAGGTACGGCTCCAGCACGTCCTCGATCGTGTCCTGCTCCTCGCCAATTGCGATCGCCAGGGTCGAGAGACCGACCGGACCGCCCTCGAACTTAATCGCGATCGTCTCCAGCAGCGCCCGGTCGCTGCGGTCGAGCCCGCCGGCGTCGACCTCGAGCATCTCCAGGGCGGCAGCCGCGACGTCGGCCCCGATCCGGCCGCTCCCCTTCACCTGGGCGAAGTCACGCACCCGCTTCAGGAGCCGGTTGGCGACCCGGGGCGTGCCGCGCGAGCGGGAGGCGATCGTCTCCGCCCCGGCGCCGTCGATCTCGACATCGAGGATCCCGGCCGAGCGCTCGACGATCAGCGCCAGGTGCTCGGGCGCGTAGTACTCGAGGCGGTGGGAGACGCCGAAGCGGTCGCGCAGCGGCGTCGTCAGCAGCCCCGCCCGGGTCGTCGCCCCGACCAGCGTGAACGGCGGCAGCGGCAGCGTCACCGTCCGCGCCCCGGCGCCCTGGCCCAGGACGACCGGCAGCTCGCCGTCCTCCATCGCCGGGTAGAGCGTCTCCTCGACGGCGCGGCCAAGCCGGTGGATCTCGTCGATGAAGAAGACGCTGCCCGGCTCCAGCGAGGTGAGGAAGGAGGCGACGTCGGCCTTGCGCTCCAGCGCCGGCCCCGCCGTCTGCACCATCGGTACGCCCATCTCGGCGGCGACGATGTGGGCGAGCGAGGTCTTGCCGAGCCCGGGCGGCCCGGCGAGGAGGACGTGGTCGAGCGGCTCGCCGCGGCGCTTGGCCGCCTCGATGAAGATGGCCAGCTGGTCGGTCACCTGCTGCTGGTTGACGAAGTCGTCGAGGGTGGGCGGGCGCAGCGAGCGGTCGAGGTCCTCGTCGGGCGCCTCGGCACGGGCGTCGTGGATCTTCACCTCGGCGTCCACGGGCACCGGCTCGCCGTCGATCCCCGGCGTCCGGATCCGGTTGCCGCCGATGCCGGGCGGGCCGCTCATGCGGCGTTCCTCGAGGCCCCGGCCCTGCGCAGCGCGGCCGCGACCAGCTCCTGCGGCTCCGATCCAGCGACGCCGTCCAGCAGCTGCTCGGCCTCCAGCGGCGCGTAGCCGAGGTTGACGAGCCCGTCGCGGGCAAGCGCGCGGGCATCGCCCCCCTCTGCTGCGGCAAGAGCCACCTCTTCCTCCAGCGCCCCGGCGACCTTCTCGCGCAGCTCGACGATGATCCGTTCGGCGGTCCGCTTGCCGATTCCCGGCACCGCCTGGAAGCGTTTGGCATCGCCGGCGGCGATCGCCCGCAGGAGATCGCGGGCGGTCCCGCCGGAGAGAGTGGCGATCGCGACTTTGGGGCCGACGCCGCTGACCGTGATCAGCAGCCGGAAGAGGTCGCGCTCCTCCTCCGAGGAGAAGCCATAGAGGGAGAGCGAGTCGTCGCGGGAGATCAGTTCGGCGTGTAGGAAGGCGTCGCGCCCCGTTGCCGGAACGCCTTTCAGGGTCTCGGAGGAGACCGCCAACCGGTAGCCGACGCCGCCGGCGTCGATCACGACATGGTCCGGCCGCCGCACCATCACCTCGCCCCGCACCGCGGCAATCATCCGGCCACTCGCTCCTCGCTCACTGCTTCGGTCACTTCCTGGGCGATCCCGACGGCGCGTCGGTGGCCGCTGCCGCCGCCGTGGCAGATCGCCACCGCGAGGGCGTCGGCGGCGTGGTCTGGGGTCGGTGGCTCGGGCAGCCCGAGCAGCGTCCCGACCATCCGCTGCACCTGGCGCTTGCTGGCGGCCCCGGAACCGCAGACAGCCATCTTGATCGCCTGCGGGGTGTAGGAGAAGCAGCTGACGCCGCGCTCGGCCGCTGCCAGCATTGCCACGCCGCTGGCCTGCCCGACGGCCATCGCCGAGCGCACGTTCTTGCCGAAGTAGACCTCCTCGATCGCCATCGCCTTCGGCTCGTGCCAGGTGATCAACTCGGCCAGCGCCCGGTGGATCCGCTCCAGCCGCCGCTCCATCGGCAGTTCCGGAGTGGTCTCAACCACCCCCCCGTCGAGAGCCACCATGTGGCTCCCCTCCACCCGCACGATTCCGAAGCCAAGGTTGGCTGCGCCAGGGTCAATGCCCATCACCACCTGCATGGGAAGGGATTCTGGAAAGGCCTTCGGATGCCTTCCCGATTCCGTTCCGCTTCAGGCGGCGAGCTTCTCCAAAACCTCGGCCGGGATGTCGAAGTTCGCGTACACCTCGTCGACGTCGTCCTGGTCGTCGAGGGCATCGAGCAGTTTGAGCAGGCGTTCGGCGTCGTGGCCTTTCAGCTCGACCGTGCTTTTCGGTTCGGTCGCCAGGCCGGCGGAGACGATCTCGATCCCTTCGCCCTCGAGGGCTTCCCGGACCGGAGTGAGGTCGGCGGGCTCGCAGATGACCCGCAGCTGGTCGCCGTCCTCCCGCACGTCCTCGGCGCCGGCATCGATCGCGCCGATCAGATCGTCCTCGCCGTAGCGGCTGGCGTCGACGACGATCGCGCCCTTTTTCTCGAAGATCCAGGCAACCGAGCCGGGCTCGCCGAGGCTGCCGCCGTGTTTCGAGAAGGCGTGCCGGATCTCGGCGCTGGCGCGGTTGCGGTTGTCCGTCAGCGCCTCGACCAGGACCGCGACCCCGGCCGGGCCGTAGCCCTCGTAGACGATCCTTTCGATCGCGGCGCCGTCGGAGCCCGCTCCGGTGCCGACGTCGATCGCCTTCTGGATCTTGTCCTTGGGCATCGAGGCGTCTTTGGCCTTCTGGATCGCGGTGGCCAGCGTCGGATTGCCGCCAGGGTCGCCACCACCATCGCGCGCCGCGACGGTGATCGCGCGAGCCAGCTTGCTGAAGAGCTTGCCCCGTTTCGCATCGGCAGCGCCCTTCTTGTGTTTGATCGAGTGCCACTTGGAGTGACCGGACATTGCCTGCCATTCTATGAATCAGCCCATGGCAACGAAAGCGCCAGCCCAAAGACCGGTCCACCGCGCTGTCCGACCCGCCCAGAGCCTCGCTGCCGCGTTCGTGTTCCTCGCCATGCTCCTAGCCGCTTTCTCGCTCTGGACGGTGATCCCGCTGAGCTGGGTCTACATCGCCTCCAAGCTCTCGCACACCCAGTTTCCGAGCGGCGGTCCCTACGCGATCGTGGCGGTTGGGATCGTCGCCTCGATCCTCATCATCGCCTGGCTGATCGGCCGCCTCAACAACCTCTACATCCGCCTCACCGGCACCAACCGGCTGGCGCCGATCCGCCCCAGCTGGCTGAAGAGCATGCGCGACACCGGGCCGATCCAGGGCTCGGTGACCGTGGTCGAGGCGGTGCTGATGAGCTCGGTGCTGCTCGCCGGCCTCGCCCTCACCGTCTGGTTCTTCCTCCTCGCCGGCTCCCCGATCCCAAATCAGTAAATCGGCACACTAAATTTGCGAAACTTTTTGTTTTGCAGACCAAATGTTGCATTTGACCCGCTAGGATGGCAACATGGAGGTGATGGCAAGGGAAATGTGGACGGACCAGCGCCTCGACGATCTCAATGAACGCATCGCGAGCATCGACCGGCGGATGGAAGCCGGGTTCGGGGGAATCAGCCTGGAATTCAGGGCCGTTCGCGCCGAGATGCAGTCTGAATTTCAGGCCGTGCGAGCTGAGAGTCAAGCTCTTCGCGCGGAGATGCGAGAGGAATTTCAGGCCGTCCGACTGGAGATGAAAACCGAATTCGCAGCGGTTCGCGCCGAGATGGCCGCTCAGGCGGAAATGCTGAACCGGACCATGTACAGGCTCTTCGGCGGGATGCTCGTCGCCTGGGTAGTCGGCGTGATCGCGATCATCGCCCAGACCTGATCAGACGATGAATTTGCCGTCTTCCTGCATCACCGCACCGTCGACTTCGAGCTTGCCGCCGAGGCGGAGGTCGCAGACCAGGTCAGTGTGGACGGCGGACTCGTTCTCGCCGCCGGACTCGGGATAGCTAGCGCCGACCGCCATGTGGACGGTGCCGCCGATCTTCTCGTCGAGCAGGACCTCGCGGGTGCCTTTCGGGATGCCGTAGTTGGTGCCAATGCCGAGCTCGCCGAGGGTTCGGGCGCCCTCGTCGGTGTCGAGCAGCTTCACCAGGTACTCCTCGCCGCGTTCGGCCGAGGCATCGACGACCTTGCCGGACTCGAAACGCAGGCGCACGCCGGAGACCTCGCGTCCGCCGATCACCGCCGGCAGGTGGAAGCTGACTTCGCCCTCGACCGAGTCCTCGACCGGGCCGGTGAAGAACTCGCCGTCGGGCATGTTGTTGTCGCCGATGCAGGGGATGAACCTGCGCCCGGCGATGCCGAGGGCGATGTCGGTGCCCGGCGCCGTCACCCGCACTTCCTCGTGCCCCTCGATCCACTCCGCCAGCCGCGTCGTCTCCTCCGAGGCGCGCTTCCAGGCGGTCAGCGGCTCGGGATCGGTCGCCAGGCAGGCGCCGTAGTAGAAGTCTTCGTAGTCGGCCAGGCTCATCTCCGCCTCGGAGGCGTAGGCGCTGGTCGGGTAGAGCGTGTAGACCCAGCGGAACTCGCCTTCGGCGCTGCGCCGCATCGCCCGCTTCATCAGGTCGCCGGTGACCGACTGGCGCAGGGTCTGGCGCTCCGGCGCCACCCCGGAGAGCTCGCGGGTGTTGGTGCTGGCGCCGATCGCGATCCGCACGTCGGCGTTGTCGACCATCCACTCGGCGAACGGCGAGATCCATTCCAGCTGCCTGTCGGAAGCGTGCTTGAAGTAGGCGGCGATCTGCCCCTCGAGGGCGACATTGAGGACCGGATGCCCGCCGGCCTTCAACACCTCTTCATAAACCGCCAGCAACAGCGGCGCCGCCGCGCTCTCGCCGTCGATCGAGACGACGTCGTCCTCTTTCACCTGGGTCGAGTAGCCGACCAGGATCTTCGCCAGGTTCTGGGTCCTCGGGTCGCCGCCGCTCATGATCGTGCCACCTCCTCACTCGCCCTCTCCCGGGCGGCGGTAGTCATTGCCATGAAGATCGCGTGGAACCGCGGATCGTCGGTCAGCTCCGGGTGGAAGGCGCAAGCGAGGACGGTACCGTCGCGGATCGCCACCGGGTGGCCGTCGTAGGAGGCGAGCACCTCCACCCCGGGGCCGCAGCGCTCGACCCAGGGCGCGCGGATGAAGACGGCTCGCAACGGCTCGTCTCCCACCCCCGCCACCTCGAGGTCGGCCTCGAAGCTGTGCAGCTGGCGGCCGAAGGCGTTGCGCCTGGCGGTGGCGTCGATGAAGCCGAGGTGCTCGGCGTCGCAGACGATCATTCCGGCGCAGGTACCGAGGATCGGTCGCCCCGCCTCGTGGTGGGCGCGCAGCACCGGCTCCAGCTCGGCGGAGTCGATCATCTTGCCGATCGTCGTGCTCTCGCCGCCGGGGATCACGAGGGCATCAAGCTCCTCCATCTCCTCCGGAGTGCGGACCTCGCGCGGCTCGGCGCCGAGCCGGCGCAGGGTCTCCAGATGGGCTTCGAAGCCGCCCTGGAGCGCGAGGACGCCGACCTTTAGGGGCTGGCTGGCTCTCGGGCCAGCCACCTACGCTCCGCGGTTCTGCAGCAGGGCGTCTTGGGCTTCGAGGCCGGCGATCTCAAGACCGGGCATCGCCTCACCAAGGCCGATCGAGGCGGCGGCGACCCGCTCGGGGTCATTGAAGTGCGTCGTCGCCTCGACGATCGCCCGCGCCCGTCGCTCGGGATCGGCGCTTTTGAAGATCCCGGAGCCGACGAAGTTGCCCTCGGCGCCCAACTGCATCATCAGCGCCGCGTCGGCCGGGGTGGCGATGCCGCCGGCGCAGAAGAGCGGCACCGGCAGGCGGCCGGCCTCGGCGACGACCTTGACCACTTCCAGCGGCGCCTGCAGTTCTTTCGCCTCGGAGGAGAGCTCCTCGGGGCCGAGCTGGGCGAGCCGCTTGATGCCGGAGGTGATCTCGCGCATGTGGCGGACCGCCTCGACCACGTTGCCGGTACCGGCCTCGCCCTTGGAACGGATCATCGCCGCCCCCTCGCCGATCCGCCGCAGCGCCTCGCCGAGGTTGGTGGCACCGCAGACAAATGGCACCTCGAAGGCGAACTTGTCGATGTGGTTGTGCTCGTCGGCCGGGGTCAGCACCTCGGACTCGTCGATGTAGTCGACTTCCAGCGCTTCCAGCACCTGCGCCTCGGCGAAGTGGCCGATCCGCGCCTTCGCCATCACCGGGATCGAAACCGCCGCCTGGATGCCTTTGATCATCGCCGGGTCGGACATCCGGGCGACGCCGCCGTCGCGGCGGATGTCTGCCGGGACCCGCTCCAGCGCCATCACCGCGCAGGCGCCCGCCTCCTCGGCGATCTTCGCCTCCTCGGGAGTGACCACGTCCATGATCACCCCGCCTTTCAGCATCTCGGCAAGGCCCGTCTTCAACCGAAAAGTTGCTCGCTCACTCATGCGAGGCATCTTACGTGGACCCGCGGGTGGCGCGGATTTGGGGGGACCACCCCGGTAGGGGTGGTGGGCCCAAAATCGGCGACAGGGCCCGCCGGCCTGCGCTCGCCGGCGCTACTTCAGTTTGTAGGCGCGGATGCGGTCTTTGTGCGCGGCTTCATCCCGGGCGTACAACCCGTGTGCGAGACCTTGTACGAGCGCCATCAGCGCCGTGTGGGAGCGGGTGAAGCTTGGGCTGTTGGCGGAGAAGTAGAGGGTCAGCTCCGCGTGCTCGCCGACCTCGGACATCGTCGCGTCGGAGATCGCGAGGGTGCGGGCGCCGCGGTGCAGGGCCAGCTTCATCGCCCGCAGCAAGAGCGGGTGGGCGCGGCCGGAAGAAAGGGTGATGACGAGCGTGTTCTCGTCGATCCGCCCAAGGCGCTGCAGCGATTCGCCACCGGTGCTGGCGACGATCTCGGCGCGAATGTCGAGCAGGCTGAGGGTGTGGCGCAGGTAACTGGCGAAGAAGGCCATCTGGTCGACGCCGACGATGACGACGCGCTGCGCTTCGGCCAGCGCCGCGACGCAGGCATCCACTTGCTCGGGGGTGAGCTTGCGCGCGGTTTCCTCCAGGTTCGCGTAGTCGGCGCTGAGCGATCCCTCCAGCTCGGAATGGTCGAAGGAGAAAAGAGCCCCCCCGGCCGCGCTGCCGGCGATCGTCGTGCGGTACTCCTCGATCGCGGCTTGCTGCAACTCGGGGTAACCCTCGAAGCCGAGGGCCTGGGAGAAGCGCACCACCGTCGATGACGAGGTGCTCGCTCTCCGGGCCAGCTCCTCGGCGGTGAGGAAGGCTGCCTCGTCGAGGTGGTCGACGATGTAGCGAGCTACGTCTTTCTGCGAGCGCGAGAACTCTTCGAAGCGCTCTTGGATGTAGTCGGAAAGGCTTTTGAGCTGTGGGGACTTCGTCGCGGTCTTGGTCACGGGCGTCCAATTCGCCGAACCTCGCTCTTTCCCTTCCGGCTTCTGGTTGGATTCTCAGTGTCATGACGCTCGAAGGTGCCCTGCGCCTGACCAACCGGAACATGATCGTCTTCGATCTGCTGCTCGGCAGCGCCGCGATTGCGGCGCCGGCGGCGACGCTGAAGGCGCTGGGCCACGACGAGCCCGGGCCGGACGCGAAGCACCTCTTCCGCCGCTGCGGACCGATCTGGCTCACCTTCGCCGCCGCTCACCTGGTGGCAGAGCGGCGCGGCAAGCCGGCTGACTGGCAGGCGCTCGCTTGGCTGCGCGGAACCGAGATCGCCACCGATGCGCTCTGGTCGGCCTCACCGGCGGTCAGCCGGCCCGGGGCGAAGCTGGGCCTGCAGCTCGCCGGCGTCGCCAACCTGGCGATGGCGGCGGGGTTCGCCTGGATGGCGAGGCGCTGATGGGACAGTTCGACGGGGAGCCAAGCGAGCGCTGGAGCCTTTGGGGGTTGAATGAAGAGGGCGATGAGGTGTGGCTGATCCGCGACATCTCCCGCAAGCTCTACCGCTGCCCCGGCTGCCACGGCGACATCCCCGTTGGGGAGATGCACACCGTCGTCCAGTTCGTGCGCCGGCTCGGCGGCGCCGACCACCACCACTGGCACCGGCGCTGCGCCGAAGAACTGTTGGTGCCCGAGCTCGGCAGTCTGAAACGGGTACCGAGATCGGAGTCGAGCCAGTCAAAGCTGGAGGCGCGCGGGCGGCGCCCAGCGGGCCGCCGACGCCGCCGCTGACCGTGATCCGCCGTCGCCGGATCCTCACCACCTACGGGCGGATCTGGCGCACCTACCGGGCCTGGGCGCCTTCGCTCTTCAGTCTGGCGCTGATCGTCTTTCTCCCGCTCGGGCTGATCGACGCGGTTGCCGCCAACGTCGACGTGGGGGCGCTCGACCTGACCAGCGGGATCAAAGTCACCGCCATCGTCTTCGCCGTCGGGGCGGTCACGATGACCGGACTGCTCGGCGAGCTCTTCTTCAGCGGCGCGATCGCGATCTCGCTCACCCATCCGCACGGGGAAACGCCGCCGTCCCTGCCGGAGATCGCGCGGCGCGTCAAGTACGGACGTCTGATCCTCGTCGACTTCGCCTTCGTCGCGATCGTCGCCGCCGCGGGGTTGATCGCCGTGATCCCAGGAGTTCTCGCCTTCGTCTTCTTCGGCCTCGCCGGGCCCGTGGTCGAGATCGAGGAGCGCAGCGCCCACCGAGCGCTGCTGCGCAGCTTCCAGCTGGTGCGCGGCAGCTTCTGGCTGGTCTTCTGGGTGCTGGTGCCGATCGAGATCGTCGGCGACGCGATCGGCCGGGGCCTCGCCGGGCTCGTCCACGACCTCTTCGGTGACACCTTCGTCGCCACCTGGCTGGCGGAGGCGCTTTCCAACGTCGCCCTCTCCCCGGTCTTCGCGGTCGCCGCGGTCCTGCTCACGGTCGATCTGATCGCCGCCAGGGACGGTGTCGCCCCACCCCTGCACCATGAACCGGTGGCGGCATGAGCAGCGCCTCGATCTTCACCAATTTCTGGACCAAACTCGAAAGCCATGACGAGCAGGCCCTCTTCCTCGTCCTCGTCGGCTTCATCGGCTCCTTCGCCTTCATCCGCATAAGCTCGCGGATCCAGCGCAGCCCCAGGGTCTCCTGGTGGCCGGGCAGCGTTGTCAGCGAGAGCGGCGTCCATCTCCACCACCTGGTTTTCGGAATCGTGACGATGATGATCGCCGGGGCCGGCGGCTTCCTCGCCTACGGCAACAGTCCCTGGACCGAAATCTGCGCCTTTGCCTTTGGCATTGGCCTGGGCCTGACGATCGACGAGTTCGCCCTCTGGGTTTACCTCGACGACGTCTACTGGACCGAGGAGGGGCGCAGCTCGATCGACGCCACCGTGATCGCCGCCGCCGGGATGATGCTGGTGCTGCTCGGCTTCACCCCGTTCACGATCGAATCCGGCTCCACCGGCGCCGTCATCGGCAGCATCGTCAGCGCCGCCGTCGTCTTCCTCCTCGTCGCCATCTGCTTTGCCAAGCGACGGGTAATGCACGGAACGATCGGCTTCTTCATCTTTCCCTTTGCTCTCTATGGGGCCTGCCGCCTCGGCAAGCCCGACTCGGCCTGGGCCCGCCGCCGCTACGGCGAGCGTCGGCCACAGAAGCAGGCTCGCTCCGAAGCCCGCTTCCCGCCCGACCGCCGCACCGAGCGCTTCAAGAACGCCTTCCGCGACATCGTCGGCGGCAAGCCCAGCGAGGGCCTCGCCGCCGCCCGCGAGGAGGCCCTCGCAGCGACGCGCGAGGCAGGCAAAGAGGTCCGCCAGCGCGCCGAACGCGTCACCCACCCAAGCGACCGCGACTGATCGCCCGCGAGGCTCAACCATTGCTCAACCCCGGCCGCCGGTTCCCCGGCCTAGACTTGCTGCCAGATGCGGCGGCAGCTTGCGACCTTCACCCTTCTCGCCTTCGCCGTGCTGGCGGCTTCGGCCGCCGCCAAAATACGCGAATACGAAATCATCCAAAAGGGCGACCTGAGGGTGAAATTCGGTGCCGAATTCAAGCCCAGCACCTTGCCGCGGGCACGGCCGGCCCCGATCACCGTCGAGGTTGCGGGGGCGATCAGCACCACCGACGGCAGCCACCCACCGCCATTGCGGCGGCTGGAAATGGAAATCAACCGCCACGGGCGGCTCGAAACGACCGGCCTCCCGACCTGCACCGCTCCGCTCCTGCAGTCGACCACCACCAAAGAGGCGCTTGCTCGCTGCGGGGACGCTCGGGTCGGCTCCGGCGGCTTCCGCGCGGAGCTCGCCCTCGGCGTCGGCAAGGACGTCCCGGCGACCGGGAAGGTCACCGTCTTCAATAGCCGCCACGACGGCAAGCCGAGCCTTCTGGTCCATCTCTTCATCGGCGTCCCGGTCCGCGTCACCATGATCGTCCCGATCACGATCGGCCACAAGGAAAAGGGCGACTATGGCACCGTGCTTCGCGCTCGGGTTCCGAAACTCGGTGGTGGGCTCGGCTCGGTAACCGAAATCGACCTCGAGCTCGGCCGGCGCTACGCCTTCGGCGGCAAGCGCCGCAGCTACCTCTCCGCCGCCTGCAGCGCTCCGCAAGGAATCGGCAGCGTCCCCTTCCCCTTCCTGCGCGGCAAATTCCGCTTCGAAGCCCACCGCAAGATCGTGGCGCCCCTGCTGAAGAGCTGCACGGTCCGCGGCTGAGGGACGAATCTCTGCCGTAGGGAGGGGGTGGGTGTGTCCCTTCCTCCCTGGGTTGCTCGCCTGGAGCGGTGCCAGCTGACCGCAAGCGTCGCCGGTGCGAGCAACAGGACGCCGGTCGTCAGGGAATACCCACCCCCTCCCAACAACAGAGCTCCGGTGGACGCACAGCAGTTGCGTGGTTCCTTGTCGTCCCTGCAGGAACCACGCGATGAGCTGGCCGTCCGCTGGTGCGTGTTGGAGGCCTTAGCGGCAAGCGCCCAGCCCCTAAGTCAGAGGCCGAGCCCGCCGACGCCGCGCTCGTTCCAGCCGAGGTGGTGGGCTAGCTCGTGCCGTAGCGTCTGCTCGACCTGGCGGGCCAGCAGCTCGCGGTCGTGGCCGAAGTCGCGTTCGAGCGTGTCGCGGTAGATCACGATCCGATCCTCGTAGCGTTCCGCCGCGATCCCGTCGCCGAAGTACTCGCCGTAGGCGTGGCGTTCGGAGCCGAGCTCGGAGACCACCACCGCCACCTTCTCCAGCACCTGCTGGAACTCCTCCGGGAGCGCGTCGATCGCATCGGCGACGAGGGATTCGAACTCGTCTGGTCCGGTCTGATTCACTGCCTCCACGTTAACCAGCATCGATTGGGAGCATGGACATGAAAGACCATCCCACCAGCAGGAACCTGCGCATCTTCGGCTCGCTCTTCGCCCTCGCCGCAATCGTCGCCGGCGGCGCCGTCTGGTCGGGCTGCGGCGGCAGCAGCAGCAGCGAAGTCGAAAGCCGCACCAACCAGGCGAAGAAGGAAATCGAAGAAGGCACCAAGAGGGCCGAAGAAGCCGCGAAGGAAGGTGCCGAAAAGGCCAAGAAAGGGCTCGAAGAAGCGAAGGAAAAGACCAAGAAGGGCTTTGAAGAAGCCAGGGAACAGATCAAGAACGCGGGCTCGAAGCAGCTCGAAAAGGCCGGCGCGGAAGCCGAAAAGCGAGTCGAAGAAGGCACCGCCAAGGCCGAAAAGGGTCTCGAAGAAGCGAAGGAACGGGCGGAAAAGTACGCCCCCTGATCAGGGGCTAGACGCGGAGATTCTCGGTGGCGGTGATGCTGTCGCCGAGAATCTCCACCGAGCGCCGCATCAGCTCGTCGGAGATCGTGAACGGTGGCGCCAGGCAGATGATTCCGTCGAGCAGGGCGCGGGTCAGCAGGCCTCGCTCGCGCGCCTCGGCGACGACGGTGCGGCTACGCGCCAACTCGGCAGGCCAACGCTCTCGCGTCTCCTTGTCGGCGACGAGCTCCACCCCGACCATCAAGCCTTCCTGGCGAACCTCACCGACTTCAGGCAGGTCGCGCAAGGGAGCAACTAGCTCAGCGAGGGTCGCGCTCGCCTCCCGCACCCGGTCCAGCAGCCCCTCGCGCTCGATCGCGTCGATGGTCGCCAGGGCCACCGCGCAGGCGACTGGGTTACCGGAGTGAGTGAAGCCGTGCATGAGGACGCCGGGACTCTGGCTGGCGTCGTGCAGCTCCTCCCAGAGCTCGTCGCTGACGATCACCCCGCCCAGCTGTGCGTACCCACTGGTGACGCCCTTGGCGAACGTGAGCAGGTCCGGTGAGATCCCCTCGTGCTCGCAGGCAAACCAGGTGCCGGTGCGCCCGAAGCCGGTGATCACCTCATCGACGATCAGCAGCACGTCGTGGCGGTCGCAGATCTCGCGCAGCCGGCGCAGGTATCCCGGCGGCGGCACGATCACGCCACCCGAGCCGAATACCGGCTCGACCATCAGCGCCGCGATGCGATCGTCGCCGAGCTCGTCGATCTGGCGCTCGAGGGCTGCGCCGGTGCAGATCGCGCAAGTCGCCGAATCACAAGGAACGCCTTCAGGGCAGCGATAGGGATAAGGAGCCGGAACCTCGACGATGTCGGGTGCTTCGACACCGAAATCGTGGTAAGGGCGCAGACGGGTTGCCGTCGTGGTGACGCCGGTCGAGCCGTGGTAGCCGCGGTCATGGGCGAGCACGATTGACTTCTCGGGCTTTCCTCGGCGCACCCAATGGCGGCGGGCCAGCTTGATCGCGGTCTCGTTCGCCTCGCTGCCACCGCCGGTGAAGAAGACGCCGCTGAGGCCGGGTGGCGCCAGACCGGCGATCCTCTCGGCCAGCTCAAGCGGCGGGCGCGAGGCGACACCGCCGAAGGTGGCGGCGTAGGGCAGCACCCACATCTGCGTGGTGCTCGCCTCGATCAGGTCCTCGCGGCCATGCCCGAGGTTGACCATCCACAACCCGGAAGAGCCATCGATCAGGCGCTGTCCGTTCTCGGTGATCAGTGCGCAACCATCGCCGCGGGCGATGACGAGAAGGTCGTCTTCGCCGAGGGCCGAGTGATCGGTCAGAGGATGGATGAAGTGAGCCAAATCCCCTGCATGGTTCCCCGGCGAGGTCACTCACTTCAGAGTAGCGGATTGGACAGTCTGTCTACGGCTAAGCGGCGCTCTTGCGGCCGAGCGGACTCTCCGGAGCCTTCTCGGGTGGCACTGAGCAGATCGAGTACCAGTGAAGCAGCGCCAACTGATCCGCGGCTTGGTTGACCTTCTCCTCGGTGGCGGTGTCGAGATCGAAGGCGGAGAGCATCGCCTCGATCATCACGTAGGTGGCGCGAACACCGAACTCGAGGTTGATGTCGTCGCGGATCAGCTCCGCGTCTTGATCGGCGGCGTGGACCTGCATGATCCAGTTAACGAGCGCGTCGTCAGCGACTTTGTTCGCCTGCTCCCAGCCGGAGCCACGGAGGTTGCGAGCCACAGCGACGATCGGCCGCAGGTCGGCGTTTTGAACGCGCCAGCTGAACGCCGCGCGAACCATCTCCTGGATCAGTTCGAAGGAAGTCTGGCCTGAGCGGGCGTTTTCGCGCAGCCGCTGGACAATCTCCTGGTAGCCCCCGATGTATTCGCTGATGATCGCGGCGAGGATGTCCTGCTTGTCGTCGAAGTTGTTGTAGACCGTCGCCCGCGCGACCTGCGCGGCCCGGGCGATGTCTCCCATCGAGGTCTCGGAGAAGCCCCGGCGCGTGAACAGTTTCCGGCTCGCCTCGATGATCTTGACCCTTGCCCGTGGTTCCCCGCGCCGTGGCCGAGTCAACTTTTGTCTCTCCCCAGGCGATCGGTCAAGCCCTTCACACAGGCGAGCCTATCCAATACATAAGACACGACCATTCCTAGTGCACCTCTTCGGGAAGCTCATACCAGCGCTTGCGCTCGCCGACGCGAGCGCGCAGTTTCCAGCCCCGAGTCTTAGGGACGCTGTCCAGTGCCGTCCGCAGGCGCTGCAGGCGACCTGCCACCCGCTCCCCGGCGTCAAAACCCGGCAGCTCCCGCGCGAACCTTTCGCTGCGCTCCGCCACCATTTCCAACGTTCGCCAGAGTCCCCAGTCCGAAGCGGCCAGGTCGGCGATATAGCTGGCATTGACGCCGCTCTCGTCATCGCTCAATTCGTGATCGGCGAAAAGAGCGCAGAGGTCGAGGTAGTCCTTTTCGTTGGTCTCGACGATCTGCAGCTTCAACACCGTCAGATCGGCAAGCGAAAGAGTGAGGGGACGAAGCTCGATCCGGCGCTTGAGGCCAACTCTGTGGCAGAGGTTCGCCTCGTCGACGAAGACGTCCACCTGACGTTTGTTGACCTCATCCCAGAAAAAGAGACGGCGGTGGCCGTGGAGCATGTTGAATTCCCTGTCGCTCGCATAGCCGAGCGACTCCATCAACTTGGCCACCTCCTTCTTCGCCGACCCCGTGGTGGCAAGGTCGATGTCCCCGTACTCCCGTTGCAGCGGCGGCCTACGACTGCTCGGGCAGAGAACGGCGACGGCGACGCCGCCGAGCAGCCGTAGCGGAAGACCGCGCTCGGCGGCGGTTTCCGCGATCCTGGTCCCCTCTGCAACGGGGTCTGCGAGCGGCGCCGTATTTCCCACCTCCTACTCCGGCGGGATCTCCGCCGCCAGCTTCTCCACATCCACGCCTTGGCGCTTGCGGGCGGTGCGGGCGACGAAGTAGGTCAGCAGCGCCGCGGCAAGCACGATCCCGCAATCGCGGAGGAAGCGGCCCTTGTCTTCGATTCCGAGTCCCGGGTAGTGCATGTAGATGAAGAACAAGCCGACCATAAGGATGGCGCTCAATGCGCCCGAGAGGGCGACGATAGGAACTCCGAGGAAGCGCCGCGTGCTCGCCGAGGCACGCCAGACGTCAGGCTTGCGGTACGGCAGCAGGACGGCCGAGAGCGAGAGCAGGATCATCGTCACCGCCTGCAGCAGGACGGCCTCGAAGAGGAATTTGAGGAAGCCTTCGTTGTTGCTGGTCGCCCAGTACAGGGTGACGATGCCGAGCACAACCACCAGGCCAATCGCGTAATTGGGCGCGTGGGTTCGCGGTGAGACCCGGGCGAAGCGTGCAGGCAGCAGACCATCGAGCGCCCAGGCGAAGAGACTGCGGACCGCGATCGTGATGTTGGGGATCATCAGCAATGGATAGGCAAGCGCGAAGGTGATGAAAAGCCACCACGAAAGGAAGGTACTTCCACCGGCGATCGAGGTGAGGAACGTGTAGTAAGGCGGCGCGCCGGCGAAGGGATACGCTTCGGTCGCGCTAAGGCCGTTGATGGCGACGAAGAAGTCGTGGCCGAACTTCCAGAAGAAGACGAGGCCGAGGATCACCGCGATCCCAATGTGGACGAAGGTTGCCAAGCTCATGATCTTCACCTGGGTGATGTCCTTCGCCCGCCTCACCTCGCCGGCAATGTAGATCGAAAGCCAAGCGTAGATCGAGAGGCCGCAGATGGCGGCCATCGTCGGCCAGGTCTGGTCAAGGCTGAACCCGGGCGAGGGATCGATCCCTTCCTTCTGCGCGTGGGCGATGATGCCCTGGTAGCTGTCGTGTTCGCCGGTGACCGGAGCGGCGAACTGGTTGAAGCTGTGGATAAAGCCGCTGTGGCTCTTGAAGAGGAGGACGAGGAAGGCGGTGCCGAGACCGACCATCGTCAGGACCCAGATCCCGTTCATGATCCGCGTCGTCCAGCGCCAACCGCCGGCCAGCAGCGCGGCCGAGAAGAGGATCACGCCGGTGCCGATCCCGAACTGCCACCATTTGCTGGTTGCCAGTTCTTCACCCGCGGTGACCAGCGAGTGGTGCCCGCTGACCAGGCCGACCGCGGTTAACGATGGAGCGAGGGCGACGGTGACGAAGGACTGGGCGATGAAGGCGACGACGAGGATCACGCCGGCGACCCAGAAGTAAGACGAGATGATGCCGAGCACGGGGTGGGTGACTCTGCCGACGAGGACGTAGTCGCCGCCGCTGCGCGGTATCGCCGAGGTGAAGAGCCCATAACAGACGCAGAGCACGATCGCCAGCACAAAGGCCATCGCGAACCCCAGCCACAGCGAGCCGCCCGGGAAAAAGGCCAGCGGAACGATGAAGGCGGTGGTGGCGATCAGCATCGCGGTCGGCTGCGATGCCATGTTGAAGACGAAAGTCGAAAACGGCGAGACTTCCCGCACCAGCCCGGTGGCTTTTCGCGCGAAGGTCCCCTGCGGTGCTGCCCCGGGTGATACCGGGCTCTCCCCCAACTCGGTCATTCCTCTCCCTTTCGTTTTTTCATTAACCCGAAACCAGATACTGATTGACCACGCGGTCCGGCGCCAGATGCACCAAGCAGCCGTCCAGGTGCCCGCTACCGTAATCGGAACCGGGGTTGATTGCCACCGTGCGGCCGATTCTCGTCACGCCCTTGCTCTCGTGGATGTGACCGTGAAGGCTTAGCAGCGGCTGCGTCTCTTCGATGATCTGGCGGACAGCAGGGCTGCCAGTGGGGACCTCGTGCGGGCGCCCCCCCTTCATCACGTAGCGCAGGTCGTCGTCCACCTCGAAGGCGATGTCGAGGCTGCTCTCGTAAGGCGGGACGTGGATGTTGAAGATCGCCCGCTGCGGCGTTTCGAGCTGGTCGGTCAGGCGCTTCAGCCGCTCGTAAATCTCCTCCTCGTCGAGCTCGCGCGGGGTCTTCCACGGGGTCCGGTTGGAGTAGCCGAAGGAGACCATCTCGTGCGGCCCGATCTGCTGGACGCTTTCATCGCAGGCGACGACAGAGGTCCCCGAGGCGAGCACCGCGTCGATCGACCAGGGGTCGTCGTTGCCCGGGATCACGTAGGCGAGGGTTTCGGTTCCGCCCAGGCGCTCATCGGCGAACTCCACCCAGAGGCGCAGCTCCTCCAACAGAGCCTTCTCCATCGCCTCTTCGCGCCAGGCCGCGTCTTCTGCCAGATGCCGAGCTTCGTCCTGGTCGACGATCAGCGGATACATCCCGTTGGTCGTGATCGCCAGCTGCATCTGGTCAAGCTCCTCGGCGGTGCGGGCGATTCGCTGCTCCCCGATCACCCGGGCGCCGTAAGAGCCGTCGCCCTCGCGGACGATCGGCACCAGGCCCTTGCCGGTCAGGTCTCCCCCCATGACCAGGACATCGGCTGGGTAGTGAGCGGCGGCGTTGATGAACTTCTTCCAGCAGACGCGCGACCCATGCACGTCCCCCGCGTAGAAGAGACGCGTAAGGCTCTGGTTTTGGCGTCGTCTGAACATCCCCCTCAAGTTCTCTCTCACCCCGAATCATGCGGGATGGGCAAGACGACCGGTACGGCGACCCTAACACCGCTCTGGTCGCGCTGTCCAGCTTGTTTTCAGGCGAGCTCGCGGCGAAGCAGGCGCAGTGCTGCTCCGGGATCGAGGGAGGCAAGCAGGCCGGCGGCGGCGAGGACGTAGTTGGCGTCGATCCGCAACTCTGGATCACGGGGGGCAAGGGAGCGCGGGGCTCGTCGCGCCAGTGCCCGGCGAAGGATCTCCTCGCCATCGTCTCGATGTGCAAAAACGCCGCCCGTACCGATAATCCGGCTGACCTCGCGGAGATCCGGGCCCTCACGAACCAGGGTCGGCGGACCGCCTTCCCCTCGCGTCAGCAACATCGTTCCGCAGTGACGAGTTACCGCGTGGGCGGCGCAGCCGATTGCCAACAGGCCGTCCAGCTGTGCCTCGTCCGGGTACTTCGGAATCCACTTTGGATGCTCTGATCTATAGAAGACACCCTGTCTAATCGACTCATCGTCAGCATCAGCGCTTTCGACGATCCAGCGACGGTCGGCGGCGAGAACGCCTGCCGCCCCGGCCCGCAAACCGAGATCTCCCTCGACCGTCCGCAGGGTCAGCGGGGCGGGCAGAAGCGGTCCCTCGATGCCGGGAGTGGCCGCCTCCGCTGCCCGGTCGGAGTGGACGTCCGTGGTGGCGCCGCCGACGTCGATAACCATCACGTCCCCCACCCCGGGAACTCCGTCGGCGCCCCGGGAGAGGAGGCGGGTCGCCTCCAGCACCGCCTCAGGAGTCGGCATCTGCACCATGTCTTCGAACTCGGCACCGGCGCTCAGCCCCTTGCCGCCGATCACGTGCTCGAGGAAGACGTGGAGGATCGCCTGCCGGGCGGACTCGATCTCCAGCCGCCCGAGCTGCGGCATCACGTTTGCCGCCACCGTGGTCTCGGTTCCAGCGGCCCGCAGCAGTTCCGCCGCCTCGTCGGCCACCTCCATATTGCAGGCGACGACGGCGTAGCCGCCCAGCTCACGCGCGGCGAGGCGACGGGCGTTCTCCAGCACCAACCCGGCTTGACCGCCGTCGGTCCCTCCGGCAAAGAGGACGATCTCGGCCCGCGCCGCCTCCAACTCGTCGAGCTGTTCGGCGTCGAGTTTGCCGGCGAGCACGCAGACGACCCGGGCCCCGGCGTTGAGCGCGGCCTGCCGCGCCGCCGCCGCGGTGAGGTCGGCGACGAGGCCGACCGCCGCCACCCGCAGCCCGCCGCCGGCGCTGGAGACGGCCAGCTCGCGTTCGATCTCGACCGGCGCTCCAGCTGTCTCCTGGGCCGCGGAAAGCGCTGCCGCGTAGCCCTCCATCAGGTCGGTGCCGATGCTGGTCGGCGCCTCGGCACGGGCGAGCAGCCTCCCCTCCTCGCGGTCGACCAGGCTGAGCTTGGTGTAGGTGCTGCCGAAGTCCGCGAGCGCGACGACGCCCACTAGAGCCATCTTGTTCAGGCCGCGACGCCGCCGGCCCGCCGCTCGATCAGCGCCGCGACGAGGCGGTCGATCGTGCCGGGGGTCTCGATCCCGGTCTCGTTGAGGTCAGCGCTGACGTCGATCGGGACGTCGGAGCCCTCGACGTCCTCGTTGAGGACGCCGCCCATGAAGACCGGCACCGAGCCCACCCCGGCGCTGCGCAGCTCGTCCATCAGCCGCCGCCCGAAGGAGCGGGCGACGCCGTTGTGGGTGGTGATCACGACCGCGTCGGCATCGGTCTCGATCACCGCTTTGACGATGTCCTCGGGGTCGCGGTTGATGCCGAAGTCGATCACCTCGGTCCCCGCCGCCGCCAGCGAGGAGGTGAGCAGGAACTCGGCAAACTCGTGCACGTCGGTCGAGGTGACGAGGACCTTCATCCCCCGGATCGCCTCCTCTTCCCCACGCCGGCCCAGCTCGGCCAGGAGGCGCTCACGCTCTTCCATCGTGTTCTTGACCAGATCGGTTTGCAGCACAGGGCGGCGGCCGCGCGGGAACTCCGGGTCCGCCTGACCGGCGCCGAACAGTTCCTCGCAGCGGGTCGAACCGAGCCGTTTCGTCACCAACAGCAGCTGCGCCGGGTCACGGACGTCGATGCCGGCACCGGAGAGTCCTTGGACCACCGAGTCGAAAAAGGCCCGGCCACCGCGGACGAGCTCGTCGCGCATCGCCTCGATCTTGCCCCAGTCGACCACCGGATCGACCAACGGCACGTAGTCCTCCAGCTTGCGGTTGACCGCCTGCACGGTTGCCACCTCCTGCCAGGTGGGAATCCGTTCGGTCTCGGTCACCGGAACGGCGATCGGAGCGCTGCCGAGGCGGTAGCGGCTGTCGACCATCTTCATGAAGAGGACGTCGGTATTGAGGACGGCCATGTTGGCATCGAAGTCCGGCGTGTTACCGATCGTGTCTCCCTGGTTGAAGGAGAACGGGACCTTGTCGGGATTGACCGCATCGAGGGCGAGCGTCACCGCCGACTTGACGACCGGGTTCTGGGTCAGGCCGCCCCAGGAGGGAGAGTAGGCGGCGCCGATCAGCTCTTCGCTGATATAGCGCTCGAGCATCGCCCAGCCGACGTAGTTGGCGTAGTCGTGGAAGACGCCGGGGTAGCCGTCCTCGAGGTAGGAGTCGAAGACGACGCCCTCGTCTTTGAAGGCCGCCAGCAGGCCTGCAGCCTTCAGCACCGCCATCGTCTGGCTGATTTCGTCGTCCCAGTAGGGCCAGCGCCAGGAGTACTGCGAGAGGACGCCGATCGTGGTGACGCCGGCCTGCAGCGCATCGACCGCGTTTTCCAGCGACCCCGGCCCGCCGATCGAGTTGTCAGCGGCCTCGGGCTGGATCGGCGCGGTGTGGGTGAGCTCCCACCAGTCCTGCTCGGTCATCATCACCGGGCCGGTTTCCTGCGGAGCCTCGGCGCGTTTGTCTTTCGGCAAGCCCATCCGTCGCTCGGCGATCAGGTTGAAGCGGTCGGGCGGGCGCACTCCGCGCGAGAGCGCGTCTTCGTAGATCAGCCCAAGTGCCTCGCGGGTGTCGGCCCAGGTGGCGAGGCCGATGTTCATGCAGGTGCAGGAGAAGCCCTCGCTGCGCGCCCGTTCGCGCCACTCGCGCTCGGAGCCGACGCCTTTCTCCTCGCAGAAGAGCGAGAGGTGGCGCTCCACGCCCTTGGCCATCTCCTTCCCCTCCTCGACGGCTTCGCGGCCGTCGGGCAGGTCGGGTGGAAGCAGGGCGCTGAGGTCGACGTCGAGCTCAGTCATCGCCTCACCCGTCGAGGATCCAGCCTCCGCTGACCTCGAGCACCTGGCCGGTGATGTAGCCGCCGCCGTCGGAGGCGAGGTAGAGGGCCGTTTCCGCGATCTCCTCCGGCTTGCCCATCCGTCCCAACAGCGTCATGTCCCGGGTTTCCTTCAGGTGCTCCTCGGGGATTTCCCAGTCGTCCTCCCAGTTGGCTTCGATCGCGCCGGGGGCGATCGCGTTGACGCGGACCTCCGGCGCCAGGTCCCGGGCCAGGGCCGAGGTGAAGGCGCGAACGCCGCCCTTGGCGGCGCAGTAGGTGACCGAGACCGAGGTGACCATGTTCTCCTGGTTGACCCCGTTGCCGTAGGAGCCGGAGAAGTTGACGATCGCGCCGTTGCCGGTCGTTTTCAGATGCGGCAGCGCCGCATGGCAGACCCGGAGGCTGCCGACCAGGTCGACGTCGAGCAGCTTCGCGAACTCCTCCGCTTTCGAGTCGGCGAAGCGAACCGCATCAGCCGGATCGATCCGCCCAGCGGTGTTGACGACCACGTCGATGCGGCCGTAGCGCTCCGCAACGTCAGCGACGAAGCGCTCGACCGAATCGTCGTCGGTCACCTCGAGCTGCGCGATATGCCCGTTGCCGCCGGCGGCTTCAATCGCGGTGAGATTCTCGCGCGCCGACTCCTCCGAAGAGCGGTAACCGAGGGCAACCGTAGCCCCCTCCCTGCCGAGCGCACGCGCCGCGGCACCACCAAGCGCACCCCCGGCGCCGGTGACGATCGCAACCCTCCCCGCGAACCTATTACCGTCGTTCCACTGACTCATTCACACGGAGTCTATGCATTCTCGGTTCGGGGATATACGGATGCCGATCGCTGGCCAGCGCTCTAACGTCGCGGCCTATGGGGATCCGCAGCTCAGGCCCGGCGAAGCCGGCGCGACTCCCGCATCGCGACCTCGACGAGGCTCGCAAACGGCTCCCCCGAGGGTGGGCAATCGGCCGCGGCCAGGGGTTCCGCGACCGATTGCTCCAGGTGGCCCCCGACGGGAGAAGTGCTCCTCTCCGAGCCGAAGCGGCGCGGGAAGGGGCTTTGCGCCGTATCTCTCCCTTGAGTAAGCACGAAAAAGACAATAACCGGAGGAGGCCCCTTCGTTAGGCTGGTTCAGCCCGCCCTGCGAGTGGTTTCAGGTGGAAGTTTTGGCTTCAGAGCAAGAGATTCCAGACGTCCGCAGCGCTGCTGACCCTGCGGAGAGCGTTGAGGCGATTCTCAACGCGCTGCCGGCGATGGTCGGTTACTGGGACAGGGACCAGCGCAACCGAATGGCCAACCACGCCTGCGTCGAGTTCTTCGACAAGACGCCTGAGGAGATGCGCGGACTCCACATCAGCGAGGTGCTTGGCCCGGAGCTCTACGCGGAGAGCCTGCCGTACATCGAAGGCGCGCTGCGAGGGGAACCGCAGCTGTTCGACCGCAAAATCACGACTCCCTCGGGCGAGGTTCGCTACACCCAGGTCTCCTATGCCCCCGACATCATTGACGGCAAGGCGGGGGGGTTCTTCGTGCTCGTCACCGACATCAGCGAATGGCGACGAATCGAAGAGGAAGTCGAAGAAAGCCGAACACGGCTGGCCGAGGCGGAGCGGCTGGCGCGTCTGGGGAGCTGGAAGTGGGACATCCCCAGCGGCACGATGACCTGCTCCGATGGCCTCTTCGAGATCTACGGCATCAACGCCGAGGACTTTGAGGGCACCTACCAACCGGACGGCTCGAAATACGTACACCCCAACGACCGCGTCATGGTTGAAACGGAAATGCGAGAAGCCGTCGAGACCGGCGCCCCGATCGACATCGAGTACCGGATCATCAGGCCAGACGGTCGCGTTCGCCGCCTCCACAGCAGGGCCGAGCTGATCGCTGACGAGGAGGGCCGCCCCCTCCGGCTCACCGGCACCGCCCAGGACGTGACCGAGGCCCGTGCTGCTGCCGAGGTCCTCCACCAGACTGCAACCGACCTTGGCCGCCGCGCCCAAGAGCTGCTCCGCGACCACTCCTCCCGCAATGGACACGAGCTCAACAAGCTCCTCACCCCCCGCCAGATTGAGATCCTCGGCCTTGTCGCCGAGGGTCTCAGCAACGCCGACATCTCCCAGCGCCTGTATCTCAGCGAGAGCACCGTCAAATGGCACATCCGCAAGATCCTGCGGTCGCTGGGAGTAGCGAACCGGGCCCAGGCAGTGGCTAGGTATCTGTCGATCCAATAGCCCCCGCCGACGGGACGATTTCCGTCTATATAGGACGGTTTTAGGCCCATCGGCAAGATGGGTGCCGGGCAAGCGCCCGGCACCCACATCGCTTCAGCGCCGCGCCCCCTTTGCCAGTTGCTCCACGGCGCCGTTCATGCGCTCAAGCGCTCCTTGCGCCACCTGCTCGCGGAGCTCCCCCTGCTTGGCGAGAAAGGTCTGAGCCTGGACGTAAGTCGCGAGGCCGATCAGCAGCTCTTCCGTCGGCCGCTTGAGCCATTCTCCTGGTTCTGGCGGTTCCGGACCGTGAGGGTGATGCAGCAGCCACCAGAGCAATTCGGGCCACCAGGGCGGACAGATTTCAGGGTCCATGAGATACCTCCACTCTTTGGGTACGGATGGAGTCGCATTTTGCCGCCGCTGCTGCGAGCCGATGGTCAGCCTGGACCGATGTATTGGGCGAAGGGCGAAGCGCCTGCCCGTTCGGCGGAGGGACCTCGCGGCGGAGCGACAAAATGGGCGGGGAAGGGTGGGTGGTATTGAACCGAGAATGTGCAGACTCACATAACCGCTCGCCACTGCGCGACGGCACAGCCAACCTCCTGCATACCTAATGGGCATCCGACTACTTGCCTAGATTGCGAAATCTATGGCCGACCACTTAGATGAGACCAGCAGAATAGTTGCCGGTCGCCTCGGCGAGGCTCGGGAGTTGCTGTCAGACGCCGAACGGATATTCGCCGAGGAAACCACCCAGCAGCACAGGGATCAATGGTCCAATGTCTACCGGCTGGAATACGCGACGACGCTGGCTCAACAGATTTTGACCTCAGCTGATCCACGAGTAACCCCTCAAGCCGCGGGCGATGAAATCGCAAACGCCGCCAGACAGGTTCGCGATGTCATCCGCGAGGCTGTAACCACGGGAGGCGGCAGCCTCATAGACGCTGCCGAAAATCTACTGAGGGCAGTCGGGCAACTTGGTCGGCCGCCAATCTCACCCGAGGACGAGGTAGGCGCTGCCTTAGCTCAACTCCATGAGACCCAGGCGCAACTTAACGACCTAATCAGCAGTCAGGACGCGAAATTCAACGAAGCCCAGGACAAATGGACCAACCGCCTCAATGAGGCATTTTCAAAAGCGGAAACCGATTTGACCCAAGGACGATCAGCCTTCGTACAGCGGGCAAGCGAGGCGCAGAAACACATAAACGAGTTGGAGGAGGACATCAGCAAAACGGCTGCCGAGCTAGGCGGCAAGGGCATTGCAATTGACAATTACAAAGAGAGTGAAGAGCAGACTTCCCGAGCTTTTTGGTGGACTGTCGTCACGCTTGCTGTCTTGTCTATTGCGGCTGGAATATCCATCTTCATCGGCATAGAGAACTCGGGACAGTCTCCCGAGTCGGTCGCCGGGAAAATCACTGTCGCGCTGATCCTGGCTGGGATTGCGGGCTACACCGCAGGGGTGGCACGCCATCACCGGCAGCGAGCCGCGACTGCGCGCCGTCTCGCCATCGAGCTCGTCGCCTTTGGCCCATTCATTGCTCCATTAGACAAAGCTGACCGAGACGACGTACGCAGCACGATTGTCTGGCGCTTCTTCGGCCCCCCTGAGGACGTCAATCAGGCTCAAGATGAGGCCCCCACGCCGGGACCTGCTCTGCTGCAGCGACTTAGCGCCCGTCGGGAGGCACGCAACTCTCCTGATATCTAGCACCCGGGCGATGGCCAACGCCAAACCGAGGTGGGGCCGCGACCGGCTTCGCGCGCCGCCACCGCTTCACAACGTAGCGACACGGCCGCCGGCTGACTTCTCGTGCGTCGCGCCGTTTCGTCAGCCGCAACAGGCAGAAAGACCGAGCCGGTGCCGGTCTCCCAATGGGGCAGGCTGGACTCGAACCAGCGACCGACGGATTATGAGTCCGCTGCTCTAACCAACTGAGCTACTGCCCCGCAGGGCGAGCGTACCGTGCGGCGTGGGCCTAGGCGCTGAAGAGCTGGGCGAGGGAGCGGCCGACGTCGGGGGGCTCCTCTTCGCCTTTGGCGGCGGCGGCGGCGCCGTCGGCGAGGGCTTTAGCGGCGTCGGCGATCTGGTGGTCGCGGCCGCCGCGGATCGTGCCGGTCTTCTTCGCTTCGGCCAGGTCGGACTCCATCAGACCTGCCAGCTCGGCGAGGCGGCGGAGGCCGACGACGCCGGCGGTGCCGCGCAGGGCGTGGGCTTCGGCCCGCATCGTCTCGAAATCGGAGCTGCCGGTGGCGAGACCGGCGGCGATCACGTCGCAGCGGCGCTTCGCCTCTTCGGCGAAGGATTGGAGGAGCTCCTCCTCGGTGGCGGCTTTGTCGTTCATTCTGCGACTGCTTTCTCGACTGCTTCGTGCATCAACTTAAGGCCAAAGGCCCCCTCGACGGCGTCACGCACGATTCCGTGGCGGTCGATCGTAAACAGCCACGGCTCGCTGGGGAGGTGAAAGGCCCGTACCTGCGGCCGCGGGTGCTTCGCGGGGTCGTTGTCGTTGTAGATCTCCATGTGGATGAAGGCCGCCTTGTCTCCGAATTCGTGCTTCGCCTGCTCGGCCACGTCGACGACGGGCGCGCAGACCCGACTCTGGCAGAACTTGGGGGTTGCAAACAAGAGGACGATCGGTTCTTTGCCAAGCGCTTCCGCGTAATCCACCTTGTTTTGGCTGTCCGGGGGTATGCGAGTCGTGATCTTCGACAGATCACCGCCAACGTCCTGCGCGGTCGGCGTGTGGATCTTGGGCGCTTTTTGTCCCGTTTTGGGCACCCGCTTGAATTCGCCGACGTTGATACTCGGCAGGAGCGTGCCTTTCAATTCGCCGTTTTCCTTGAGGATTGCAGCAGCACGCCACTCCCCTTCGCTGGGGAATACGAAGTGGGTCGAGTAGACAACATGGGCGACATTAGGGTCTTCGCTCGTCGTCTTTGCCCGGAAGGCCGGCTTGGTGGCGAGCGATTCGATCGCCGCCGGGAAGGGGCCGATCGCGGGCTGGTCGAGGGCCTGTTCCTGCGCTTTGGCGGCCTGTCCGAGGTTGCCGGAGTTCGATTTTCTGCCGGGTCTCAGCGAGGGGACTCGGGCGAGGTAGAGGGCGACTTCGGCATCGGGGACCGGGCCCGTTTGGCGATTGCTCACGCCGAAGGGGTAGCGGTTCCCCCCTGGGTAGAAGACGACGGCGGCCGGCGTGACGACCTCTTCGGCGGGGCCGTCGGCGGCATTCAGCACCTGCCGCAGGGTGCGGCCTTCGACCGCGGGGAACTCCGATTTGGGCGGGGCCGGGCGGCTTTTCGCATTTTCGGCTGCGGTCGAGGTGGATTCGGCGCTGGAACCGCAGCCGGCCAGCAGGGCCCCCGCCGCAAGCAGGCCAAGCAGCGCTGGGGCGAAGCGGGGGGCGCGCATCGGCGGCATGTTATGGACAGATAGGGTCTCCGGGGTTCGCGACGGAAGGAGACGGAGATGGCAGGTCGAGCAGCACTGGTAACCGGAGCCTCAAGCGGGATCGGCCTTGCGATCGCGAAAACGCTCGGCGAAGAGGGTTACGCCTTGACCGTCGCCGCCCGCCGCCCGGAAAAGCTCGAGGAGGCGGCGGAAGGGCTGCGCGGCGAAGGCTTCGAGGTCGAGCCGATCCCGGCCAACATGACCGAGGAGGACCACGTCGTCGCCATCTTCGCCGCCCACCGGCAGAAGTTCGGTCGGCTCGACGTGCTGGTCAACAACGCCGGCGTCGGCATCGGCGCGCCGATGGAGCAGATCCAGACCAAGCACCTCGACATGCAGCTCGCGGTCAACCTGCGGGCCTTGATCCTCGGCACCCGCGAGGGGCTGCCGATGCTGCGCGAGGCGGGCGCCGAGCACGGCAAGGCGCTGATCGTCAACACCGCCTCGATTGCCGGCAAGGGCGGCCAGGCCTGGCTCTCGATCTACGCCGCGACCAAGGCGGCCGTGATCAACTTCACCCAGTCGACCCACCGCGAGGCCGGCACCGCCGGCATCCAGTGCACGGCGCTGGCGCCGGGCTTCGTCGAGACGCCGATGACCGAGTTCGTCCAGGGCCAGATCCCGCCCGAGCAGATGATCCGGCCCTCCGACCTCGGCGAGGCGGTCCGCTTCCTGTTGCGGACGTCGCCGAACTGCCATATCCCAGAGATCGTGTTCACCCGCCCGGGTGAGGGATTGGATACGCCCTAGCGGCGGGACGGGCGTGTCGGAGCGCCTGCGCATACTGGTCGCGGCGTTCGGCGACGCCGGGCATGTCTTCCCGGCGATCGCGCTGGGGAAGGCGCTCGCCGCGCGCGGCCATGAGGTTGTGATCGAGACCTGGGAGGAGCGGCGGCAGGCGGTCGAGGGCGAGGGGCTGGGGTTCGCCGCCGCTGAGGAATACCGGATGTTTCCGCCCCCCGACCCCGACTCTGAGGAGGGACAGCATGCGGCCGAGGCGGCGCTGGCGCTGCTGCCGTTGCTGGAGGAGTTTCGCCCTCATGTAGTGGTCAGCGACATCCTCACCCTCGCCCCGACGCTCGCCGCCGAGCACGCCGGGATTCCGCTGGCGACGCTGATCCCCCACATCTATCCGGTCGTCGAACCGGGGCTGCCCTTCTTCGCGATCGGCTTACGGCCGCCGCGGACGCGGCTAGGGCGCGGCGTCTGGCGCTACGGCCACGACCGGGCGCTGAAGGTGGGGCTGGAGCAGGGGCGGCGCGACCTCAACATCCAGCGTCAGCGCCTTGGCCTGGCGCCGATCGAGCGCTTCCACGGCGGCATCAGCCCGGATCTGGCGCTTGTCGCCACCTATCCGCAGCTGGAGTACCCGCGGCGGTGGCCGGCTGGCGTGGAGATCACCGGCCCGATGACCTACGAGATGCCGCACCCCGACATTGAGCTGCCACCGGGCGACGCGCCGCTCGTCCTCGTCGCTCCCAGCACCGCCCACGACTCCGACAACCACCTGGTGCGGACCGCGCTGGCGGCGCTGGCGGACGAGCCGGTGCGGGTGGTGGCGACGACCAACCGGGTCGCGCCGCAGCACCCGATCGAGATACCCGCCAACGCCGTTCTGGTCGAATGGCTCAGCTACAGCCAGCTGATGCCCGCCGCCTCCCTCGTCGTCTCCCACGGCGGCCACGGCACCGTCGCCCGCGCCCTCGGTGCCGGCACCCCCGTCCTCGTCTGCCCGATCATCGGCGACATGAGCGAGACCGCGATGCGCGTCGCCTGGGCCGGCGCCGGCCTCTCCCTCCCCTGGCGCCTGTGTCGCCGGGCGCCGCTCCGGTGGTCGGTGCAGCGACTGCTGAACGAGCCTAAGTTTGCGGCCAAGGCGCAGGAGATCTCCGCCTGGGGACAGGAGAACAACGGCGCCGCGCGAGGCGCCGAACTGGTCGAGCGCCTGGCGCTGAAGACGCTCACCGCCGCCTAAAAAGCTCCGGGGGTGGGACTCGAACCCACAACCCCGCGGTTAACAGCCGCGTGCTCTTCCATTGAGCTACCCCGGATCGTGCTACCCCGGATCAGTGTCCGAAACAGAATTTAGCGGCACTGCCGCAATTCCTGCCTCCACCTCCGCGTGGCAGTTGGAACAGAGCAGCGCGCACTTGCTCGCCTCCATGCGCAGAACGTCCAGTGAGCGAGTGCAGCCGCGATAGTTAAGTTCGAACTGCTTTGTGTTCGGGTCCAGATGGTGAAACTCAAGCGCTCTCACGCACCGGGAGTAGCCACAGAGCACACACTCCCCTCCGGCCTCCTCCACGAGAATGCGCTTTAGGAGATGGCGCCGCCGTACGGTCGCTTCAACCCGACACCGCTTGCAGCGGAAGTAGCCGCGACCCTCGCGAACAAAATCCGTCTCCCCATGGCGCTTGCAATGGGAAACCATCTCCCGCGACCCGTCCCCCGAGCCACGCTTACGCCGCGGCGATGGCTTCAGCTCGTACTTGCGCATCCAGTGGCGGACCGTCGCCAGGCTTCGCTGCATCTCAAGGGCGATTTCCCGGAGCGATAGACCAGCTGCCAACAGCCGCTCCAGATCCTCCTTCGAAGGCGGTCCCTTCGCGGCGTGCTTCCCAGCCTGCGCCGCCTCCAAGCCGTGCTTCTTCAGCCAGTAGCTGACCGTCGATTCGTGCTTGCCGACCTGCTTGCCGATCGCTTCCAGGGACATTCCGTCGGCCAGGCACTCTTCCAGGAACCGCTTCTCCATGGCTGCATTCTCTCAGATGATGCAGACAGCAACATGCGGATGGAGTTGGCTACACGGTGCCGGCGGGGCGCTCGGCGTGGGCGATGCGGTTGACGAGGGCGGCGCGCTCGCGGCTGAGGGCGGCGCGGCGCTCGTAGTCGCCGCGCTCGCCGGCGGCGGCGATCTCGCCCTCGAGGCGGCGCTGCTCGAGGAGGAGGAAGTTGAGCTCCATCGCCTCGTGGGAGGCGGGCTCCTCGCGGCTGATGATCACCAGTTCGGCGATCAGGCCGGCGAGCTCGCCGTCGTCGTGCGGCAGGTTCGAGGCGGGATCCTCCGGGTGCTCGCGCAGCCAGGCGGCGGCGCGCAGACCCGTCGGCGAGAGGTGGGCGTCGGTCAGCCGCGCCAGGTACTCCCTGCCCTCGCCCGGCATCGCGATGCACATCGCCAGCAGCACCCGCTCGCGCCGCTCGCGCGAGGTCAGCTCGGCGCTGCGGCGGGGGCGGGCTGGCTCGGCGCCGGATGTCGATTGGGGCGGCACCTGCTCGCGACCGCCGCTCGCCGGCGTCGCCGCCACCACCCGGCCCATCACCATCGCCGGGTCGAGATCGAGCCGTTCGGCCACGCGGCGGACCAGTTCTTCCCGGCTCACCGTTTCCCCCATCCCCGCCAGCACCGGCGCCACCTCGGCCAGCGCCCGGTCGCGCTCGATCGGCGAGCCGACGTCGGTGCGGGCGAGAACCAGCCCGACCTGGAACGTGGTCAGCTCCTCGGCCTGCTCCAGCAGCGCCCGGAAGCGCTCCGGCCCGCCGTCCGCGGCCATCATCTCGGCCGGGTCCTCGCCGGCCGGCATCGCCGCCACCCGCAACCGCATCCGCCGCCCCGCCGCCACCCGCTGCGCGCGCAGCATCGCCTCCTGGCCGGCCGAGTCGGCGTCGAGCGCCAGCGCCACCTCCTCGACCATCCCCGAGAGCGCCGCCACCTGATCGTCGGTGATCGCCGTGCCCATCACCCCGACCGCCTCCTCGATCCCCGCCTGGTGCAGGGCGAGCACGTCGGTGTAGCCCTCGACGACGACGGCGCGGCCCGCTTTCGCGATCGCCGCTTTCGCCCGGTCTGCGCCGTAGAGCATCTGGCTCTTGTGGAAGAAGTCGGTCTCGGCGGTGTTGACGTACTTGGCGCCCTGGTCGGAGCGCATCGCCCGGCCGCCGAAGCCGAGGACGCGGCCGCGGCGGTCGCGGATCGGGAACATGATCCGCTCGCGGAAGCGGTCGTACTCGCCGCCGCTGCGCCCACGCTGGACCAGCCCGACGCCGCGCAGCTCCTCGACGCTGAAGCCGGCCTGCTGGCCGCGCACCAGGATCTTGTCCCAGGCGCTGGGCGCGTAACCGACCCCGAACGCACGCAGCACCTCCTCCCCCAGCCCGCGCCCGGCCAGGTACTCGCGAGCCTTCTCCGCCTCACTCGACTCCCAGAGGTAGTTGGCGTAGAAGGCGGCGGCGCGGTCCAGCAGCTGCTCGAGTCGGCGGCGGCGCTGGCGGCGCGCCTCCGCCCGCGGGTCCTCCTGCTCGCGCTCCAGCTCGACCCCGTAGCGGTCGGCCAGCATCTCCACCGCCTCGGCGAAGCCGAGCCCGTCCTTTTCCTCGACGAACTTGATCACGTCGCCGCCGACCCCGCAGCCGAAGCAGTGGTAGAGCTTTTCCTGCGGCTCGACCGAGAACGAGGGCGTGCGCTCCTCGTGGAAGGGGCAGAGGCCGACGTAGCGGGCGCCCTGGCGGCGCAGGTCGGTGTGGGCGGAGACGACCTCGACGATGTCGGCCGCCTGCTTGACCCGTTCGACGCTGTCGGGCGAGATCAATGCCATGACCAGATCCTCGCAGCCCGAGGGCGCACCATCAGAAGCGTGACTCTTCGGGCACCGTCAGCTCGGTGAACTTGGCGATGCAGAAGCGGTCGGTCATGCCGGCGATGTAGTCGGCGACGCGCTGGGTATCGCTTGCATCGGAGTCCCAGCTGGGGGTCTCGCCAGGGTGTTCGAGGTAGTGGCGAAACAGGCCGCGCATGGTGCGCTGGACGCGGTCCTGCTCGCGCCGCGCCTCCGGCCCCAGGTAGACGCGGTCGAACATGAACTTGCGCAGCCGCAGCATCGCCTGCCCGACCTCCCGCCCCTGGCGGATCTCGTAGGTGCCGGTCGAGTGCTCGACGATGTCGCGCACGAGCGTGTCGATTCGCTGCGAGCCGGTCGGCCCGAGCAGCTCGATCTCCGCCGCCGGCAGGTCGTCCGCGCTCAGGATGCCCGCCCGCAGGGCGTCGTCGATGTCGTGGTTGATGTAGGCGACGCGGTCGACCAGCTTGACGATCTGCCCCTCCAGCGTCGTCGGCCTGCGCGAGCCGGTGTGGTTGAGGATGCCGTCGCGCACCTGCTCGGTCAGGTTCAACCCCTGCCCGTCGCGCTCGAGCACGTCGACCACCCGCAGCGAGTGTTCGTTGTGGCGGAAGCGGCCACCGCCGGCCTCCCGCAGCGCTGCGTCGAGCGTTTCCTCGCCGACGTGGCCGAAGGGCGGGTGGCCGAGGTCGTGCCCGAGCCCGATCGCCTCGGTCAGGTCCTCGTTCAGCTGCAGGGCGCGGGCGACGGTGCGAGCGATCCCGCAGGCCTCCAGCGTGTGGGTGAGGCGGGTGCGATAGTGGTCGCCCTCGGGGGCGACGAAGACCTGGGTCTTGTGCTTCAGCCGCCGGAAGGCCTTGGAGTGGACGATCCGGTCGCGATCCCGCTGAAACGGCGTCCGCAGCGGACTGTCCGCCTCCTCCCTCTGCCGCTGCGCCGGATAAGACCGGTTCGCCTGCGGCACCAGGAACTCCTCCTCCCAAGCGCTGATCCGGTCTTCGAAGGTGGCGGTGGCGGGCACGAGCCCGAGTCTAAGCGGCGGCACGCAGTTGCACGTGCGCGTGGTGCTCCAAAGTCTCGCCAACTGCGCGCTCTACCTGTCGCAGCGCCAACGGTTCTGCCTCCGGCGCTTCGCTGAGCGGCTTCGCCAAGCCCTCGACCATGAACCGGTGCGCTTCCTCGCTGAGCGGGAACGAGCCCGCTTCGCAGCCGCCGCAGACGACTCCGCCGGCGGCGCCGGAGAAGCCGGCCAGGTGCTCGGCCTCGCCGCAGCGTGCGCAGGAGGCGAGCTCGGGGGCGAAACCGGCCGCCAGCGCCAGCTTCAGCCGGAAGGAGAGGGCGGTGGCCAGCTCGGCGGCGCGCGCCTCACCAGGATCATCGAGCAGTGAGAGATAGCGGCAGAGGAGGTTGTAGGCAGGCGAGTTCGGCTCGGCCGCGTCGAGCAGGCGCAGCACCGCGTCGCAGGCGCGAGCGCCGGCGGTCAGCGCGGCGCCGGAGGTGCGCAGGCGCGGATACCCGTCGACGGTGGCTGCGCTGGTCACCGTCATCAGGTCACCGCGGCCTTCGTGGAGGATCAGATCAAGGCGGAAGAACGGCTCCAGCCGGCCGCCGAAGCGGGATCGGGGCTTGCGCGCCCCCTTGGCGATCGCCCCGATCCGGCCGCGGCTCTTCGAGTAGAGGTGCAGGATGCGATCAGCCTCGCCGTAGCGAATGCTGCGCAACACGACAGCCTCCGTCTTGACCGTAGATCCGGCCACATTTTCATTTTGCCCGGCGTCTCGGACGTCTCCGCAGTCTCACCTGGCAATTCGGACAGAAGTAGGTGGAGCGACCGCCGACGACGATGCGGACGATCCTGCCCCCGCAACTGATGCACTCCTCCCCCTCGCGGGTGTGGACGAGGAACTCGTCCTGCATCGTCCCCTTCTCGCCGCGGGCGTCGCGGTAGTCGTCGATCGAGGAGCCGCCGGCGTCAATCCCGGCCTCCAATGCAGCGACGACGGCATCTCGCAGCGCCCCCAGGTGCTCCGGCTTCATCGACCCTGCCTGCGAGAGTGGGTGCAAGCCGGCGCGGAAGAGCGCCTCATCGGCATAGATGTTGCCAACCCCGGCGATCCGCGACTGGTCGAGCAGGAAGGACTTCAGCGGCGCCGTCCGCCCAGCCGCCATCTCCCCCAGCGCCTGTGGCGTGAACTCGGGCGAGAACGGCTCGACGCCGAGCTTGGCGAAGCGCTCCCCGAGCCGCTCGCTGTCGATCAGGAAGGCCTCGCCGAAGCGCCGCGGGTCGGTGAACCAAAGCTCGCGGCCATCATCGAGGACGAAGCGGGCACGCAGGTGCCGCTCCTCGGTCGAGCGCTCACTCTCGTACAGCCGCCGCCCCTCCGAGGGGTCGATCACCTCCTCGCCCTCGCGGAGGATCAGGTTGCCGGTCATCCGCAGGTGCATGACCAGCGTCCTCCCCCCGTCCAGTCCCATCAGGATGTACTTGCCGCGGCGCCCCAATTGCTCGATCGTGCTGCCGCTGACATCGGCACCCAGCTCCTCCGGCGGCACTGGCCGCGACCAGCGCGGGTCCAGCACCTCCAGCCGCTCGATCCTGTGCCCTTCGATCTCCGGCTCCAGCTGCCTGACGACGGTCTCCACCTCCGGCATCTCAGGCATGACCTGAGTTCTACTTCATCCCGGCGTTCGTCCTTTTCCGGACATACGCCCTGAAAAGGACGAACGCCGCGTTCAGTCGCTGGCGCGGGGATGGGCGCTGAAGTAGACCTCCTTGAGGCGGTCACCGGAGAGGTGCGTGTACATCTGCGTGGTCGCGATGTCGGCGTGGCCGAGCATCTCCTGGACGGCGCGGAGGTCGCAGCCGCCGGAGAGGAGGTGGGTGGCGAAGCTGTGGCGCAGCGTGTGTGGGCTCATCTTGCCGGCGAGGCCGGCGTCGCGGGCGTGGCGCTGGACGATCTTGTAGAGACCCTGGCGGGTCAGCGGCCCGCCGCGGAAGTTGACGAACAACTTCGGCTCGTGGCGCTCGCCGATCAGCTTCGGTCGCCCGCCGCGCAGGTAGGCGTTGATCGCCGCGATCGCCTGGCGGCCGAGCGGCACCAGCCGCTCCTTCGAGCCCTTGCCGCGGGCGCGAAGGAGGCCTTCGCGCAGGTCGACGTCGCCCAGCTCCAACCCGATCGTCTCCGAGGCCCGCAGTCCGCAGGCGTACATCACCTCCAGCAGCGCCCGGTCGCGCAACGCCGTCGGCTCGCTCCCCTTCGGCGCCGCCAGCAGCTTCTGGACCTCAGCGTAGTTGAGGACGTGCGGCAGCTTTTTCGAGCGCCGCGGCGCGCTCAGCGCCGCCGTCGGGTCGTCCACGATCAGCTCGTCGCGACGCAGGTGCTTGTAGAAGGAACGCAGACACGCGGCCTTGCGGTGGATCGTCGCCGCCGAGCAGGCCGGCCGCCCCTCCCCCGTCGCCAGCTCGGCAAGGAAATCGGCGACGTCGGCACCGCTCACCTGCAGCGCGTCGCGGTGGTGCTCCGAGAGGTATTCGCCGTACTGGAGCAGGTCGGTGCGGTAGGCGTTGAGGGTGTTGCGGGAGAGGCCGCGCTCCAGCTCCAGGTAGGAAAGGAAATCTAGGACTAGGCTCTCGAATCGAGCGTCGGCGCCGGGCTTTGCCGCAGGACCCGGGGATCGGGGTTTGATGGCTACTGCCATACGCGCTGGTTCTTCTTGGGCTGCAACAACCCTTGATGCGCAAGGGACTGTGCGTTTCGGCTGGCGGGTCCTGTCGCGGAAATGGGGCCCATCGGCCCTACCGGGCTGATCCGTCCCATTTCCACGCCACCCGCCAGAGAAGCGGATTAGGCCAACTGCTCAACAAGGACGAGTCCTGCTGAAAGAGGAGCCGCGAAGAACAGTGGATCGTCCCCCAGTGTCCGGCCCATCGTAGTCTTCGGTAAGCCGGAGGCCGCATAGCCGTCCAGATCTGGCTGCGCGAGGTGGATGCGGTGCTCGGAGCCCTTTAGGAATGAGGCGATCTCGGCCTCTCCTTCGGGGAGGGCTACATCTACTGGGGACAGGAGGAGGTCCAGAACGGTTTGGGTGTGGTGACTTAGGCCGCGGTGGCGGTCGCGGGGGTCCGCACTCGATAGGCGGGGGGAAATCAGCGTTGGGAGGTCTAGGCTGAGGGCGGCGTGGGCGTTGTCCAGGGCGGCCATGCCGCCGTGGCCGTAGGCGGTATCGGAGCCGATGATGCCGGGGCCGGGGCCGACGAGGGCTGCGTCCCAGCCGAGCTCGTTGGCGGCGGCGTCGAGGGCGCCGACGACGCTCAACGCCTCGTATTCGCCGCCGTAGGCGGGGGCTGCGGTGATGTGGCCGCAGAGGAGGCCGCGCTCACGCAGTTGCTTCACGTCCCGCGACAGCGACCCCGGCAGCGCTCCGCCGTCCGTCTGCACGTAGCCGACCTTCAGCCCGGGTGCGGCCTGCGCCCCCGCCCAGGCCGCCGGCGCCAGGTGGCCGTGCAGAGGCAGGACGGCCACCGGAATCGGTGCGACTTTTCCTTGCACGTCAGGGATAAGTCGCACCGATTCGTCCTCATCCCGTTCCGTGGTTCCTTTTGCACCCATATCGTGCGTTTCGAACCACGGAACTGGGCGCTCGACGGGGCGAACCGGGTGTTGGAGCGGCGTGTAGTTCAGCTTCATCACGTGGGCGTCGTCCTCCGCGTCGGCTTCCAGGCCACGGGTGAGGTTGACGTGGACGACGTCGAAGCCGCCGGAGCCGAGCCCCATGTCGAGGGCGGCGACGTTGACGACCACCTCGTCGCCTTCGCACATCTCCCCCAGCAAGACCTCGTCGGCCCAGGCGCGGCGGCGCTCACCGTTTACCTCGACTTCGAGCGGGTCGGTCGAGACGACGACGCCGCGGCGCAGCTTCAGGCGTCCGCCCACTACTCGGCCGCCGGTGGCTCGCCTGCCGCGGCGACGATCCGCTCGCAGACCTCGAGCATCTTGTCGAGAGCTCGCCCCGGGACCCGCTCCTGCGAGGTGTGTACGTCGGCGGTGCCGTTCGCAAGGAGGATGCAGTCATAGCCGTCGCGGCGGAAGACGTTGGCGTCGCTGCCGCCGCCGATTGCGACCCGCTGCGGCTCCAGGCCGGCGCCGCGCAGCCCGGCCTCCGCCAGCGCCAACGCCGCCGAGTCCTTCGGCACCTGATAACCGCGAAAGAGCTCTTCGATTCGTACATCGACGTCGCAGCTGTGCTCGCTCGCGCCCCAGGCGCAGGCGTCGGCGATCTCGCCAGCTACCTCCGCCGCCCGCTCGGCGTCGAGGCTGCGCGCCTCGGCGTGGATCGCGCAGTGGCCGGGGACGACGTTCCCGGAGGTGCCACCGTCGATCAACCCGACGTTTGCCGTCGTCCCCCCATCGAGCCGCCCCAGCTCCATCCGCGAGATCGCCGCTGCGGCCGCCGCGATCGCGTTGTTGCCGTCCTCGGGCCTGATCCCGGCGTGCGCCTCTACGCCGATGAAGTCGGCGAGGATCTTCTGTTGAGTAGGCGTGGAAGTGATCACCTCGCCAACCGTCCCGGCGTGGTCGAGCACGAAGCCTGCAGTCGAGCGCAACTGCGAAGCATCAAACGCCTTTGCCCCCCGCAGCCCCTGCTCCTCAGCCACGGTCAGGACCAACTCCACCCCGACCGGCATCGGGTTTTCCACGTGTCGGGCGATCAGCTCCATGAAGACCGCCACCGCCGCCTTGTTGTCAGCGCCGAGGATCGTCTCGCCACGGCTGCGGAAGACGCCTTCGTCGTCGACCACCTCGACTTGGCCCATGTGGGGAACGGTGTCGACATGGGCGCAGAACATGACCCACCCCTCCCCGGTCCCCGCCGAGCGGGCGATCAGGTTGCCGGCTCCAGCTTTGGCCGGGCCAGCGGCGGCATCTTCGCTTACCTCCAGGCCCAACGCCCGCAGCTCGGCGGCCAGCGTATCGGCGATCTCCCGCTCCTCGCCGGTCGGGCTGCGGACCTCGCAGTAGCGGACGAAGCGCTCATGTAGTCGCGATCGCGATCCCTCCACGGCCCGAAGGCTAACCGGGAACCCCCCGCGCGCGCTCAGGCGGGGCGCTGCGCGCCGACGTCGCTCTCGACGGGCTCCGCGATCGCCTCGAGCTCCCCGCCGTCGGCAGGACGCGTGCCCGCCTGCCGCGCGGCGGCGCCGACGAACTCGCGGAAGAGCGGCTCGGGCCGGTTCGGGCGCGAGTTGAACTCCGGGTGGTACTGGGAGGCGACGAAGAACGGGTGGTCGGGCAACTCGACCATCTCGACCAGACGCTCGTCCGGCGAGGTGCCGCCGCAGACCAGGCCCTCGTCTTCGAGCCGGCGCCGGAGCTGGTTGTTGACCTCGTAGCGGTGGCGGTGGCGCTTGTAGATGACCGCCTCGCCGAAGATCTCGCGTGCCCGCGTGCCCGCGTGCAGTTTCACCGGGTCGGCACCGAGGCGCATGGTCCCACCCATATCGGAGACTTCCTTCTGCTCCGGCAGCAGGTCGACCACCGGATAGGGCGTCTCCGGGTCGAACTCGGCCGAGTTGGCGCCGTCCATCCCACAGACGTGGCGAGCGAACTCGACGACCGCGATCTGCATCCCGAGGCAGATGCCCAGGTAGGGGATCGACTTCTCGCGGGCGATCCGCGCCGCTTCCACCTTGCCCTCGATCCCGCGCTCGCCGAAGCCGCCCGGGATCAGGATGCCGTCGCACCCCTCCAGCCTCTCCGGGTCGAAGTCCTCGGAGTCGACCAGCTCGACCTTGACGTTGACGCCGTGGTGAAAGCCACCGTGCTCGAGTGCCTCGATCACCGACTTGTAAGCGTCGGCGAGCTGCACGTACTTGCCGACAAGGGCGATCCGCACCTCGTCGGTGGCGGACTCGGCGCGGCGCACCATCTCTTCCCACTCGGCCATGTCGGGCGAAGGCGCCTCCATCCCGAAGTGGTCGAGGACGAGGTCGTCAACCCCCTCGGCGCGGAAGACAAGCGGCACCTTGTAGATGTTGTCGACGTCGTGGGCGGAGATCACCGCGTCGACGGGAAGGCTGGCGAAGAGGGCGATCTTGCCGCGGATCTCGCGGTCGAGCCGGCCTTCCGAGCGGCAGACCAGCGCGTGCGGCTGGATCCCGATCCGGCGCAGCTCGTTGACCGAGTGCTGGGTCGGCTTCGTCTTCAGTTCGCCGGCGTGGCCGACGTAGGGCACCAGGGTCAGATGCACGAACATCGCCCGCTTCGGACCGAGGTCGGTGTAGAGCTGGCGGATCGACTCGAGGAACGGCAGCGACTCGATGTCGCCGACGGTGCCACCAATCTCGGTGATCACGAAATCAACCGACTGCGACTCGGCGACGATGAGGATTTTCTGCTTGATCTCGTTGGTGATATGCGGGATCACCTGCACGGTGGCGCCGAGGTAGTCGCCGCGGCGCTCGCGCCGGATCACCGAGTTGTAGACCGCGCCGGCGGTCACGTTCGAGGCCCGCGAGGTGTTCTCGTCGGTGAAGCGCTCGTAGTGGCCGAGGTCGAGGTCGGTCTCCGCCCCGTCCTCGGTGACGAACACCTCGCCGTGCTGGAAGGGGCTCATCGTCCCCGGGTCGACGTTGATGTAGGGGTCGAACTTCTGCAGCTGGACCCGGAAGCCGCGGGAGACGAGAAGCCGCCCGATCGCCGCGGCGGTGATCCCCTTGCCGAGGGCTGAGACGACGCCGCCGGTGACGAAGATGAACCGGGTGTCGCCTTTGTTGGACGGACTCATGCTCTGCCGAGCGAGTCTAGCCAGCGCAGGGGCGGAACCGATTCGATCGTCGCCGAAATTGATCGCAACTCCCCGTAAATCGTCAGCACGACCACGACGGCGAGCGCAACCAGCCGCCCGTCGCCGCCGAGCACGGTCAGCAACCAGACTCCGGCGATCGCCCCGATCAGGTTCGACCCGGTGTCGCCGAGCATCGCCCGCTCCCCCAGCGTCAGCCAGGCCCCGACCAGTACCGGCCCGGCGAAGATTCCCAGCAGTTCCAGTGGCGCGAAGGTCCAGGCGCCGAGACAGAGGCCGACAGCGAGCAGCGCCAGCCCCTTCTCCGCCCGCCCCGGCCGCAGGTCGAGCAGGTTGCCCAGGTTCGTAGCGAGGATCAGCAGCGCCACGTCAGCGATGTAGCGCCAGGATTCGAGCCCACGCCCCGAGACGACGTAGGCCGCCAGTGCCAGCGCCCCGACAGCCTTGATCGCCCCGGTCGAGAGCGATCCCGCCCGCAGCGCCGCCCAGTGCCCGCGCCAGCCACGCGGAGTCGCCACCGCCTCGCCCCGCCCCAGCGCGTCGTCGAGGAAGCCGAGGAAGGCGATCCCAAGCAGGTAGGGCAGCCACTGCCGCAGTTCCGGCTTCAGGAGGTCGATACCGGCGCGGTCGTTGAGGAAGGCGAGCGGCGCCAGCGTCACCAGCGCCGCCGTCGCCAGCACCGCCCCGAGCGGGAAGGCGACCAGCGCGCCGCGGTAGTTCTTCCGCACCAGCCCGGCGTCGCGCAGCCCTCGCGCCCCGGCCGGAACCAGTAGCAGCGAGACCGCGATCGCCAGCGGGAAGCCGACCCAGAACAAGCCCGAGCCCCCTCAGCGACCTTCGGTCAGCAGGTCCGGCAGCAAGCGGTCGGCGCTGCCCTTGACGCCGAAGCTGCCCTCGGCGCCCAGCATCGCGAAGACCATCGCCAGCCGGCCGGCGGTGAGGTCGACGTCGTCGACGCTGGAGAGGTCGTTGCCCTGGAAGAAGGAGACCGAGGAGGGTTCGGTGGTCGTCGTCTCAACCCCCACCACCGGGGTGCGGGTGGCGGTCATCCCATTCATCAGCGCCGCCTCCAGCTGGTTTGCTTTCGCCCGCTGCACCGGCCCCATGTCGAGCGGCTGGTTGCGGACGACGATCACCCCGTCGAGGGCGCCGAAGGTGCCGCTGGCGCGCGAGAACAGCTGGCTGCGGACGACTTCCGGCAGGACGCCGCCGAGCACCAACTGGCGCCCCAGCCCGGTCCCGAGTTCGCTCAGCGCGTCGGGGTTGCGGCGCAGGTCGGCGAAGCGCGTCTTCGCGAGATCGCCGGCGAGGCCGTTGACGTCGACCGGCTCGCGCACCACCCCGACGCCGACGATCCGCGCCCCGGTCGGCGCCAGCGCGTCCTCGACGTCGCCGGTGACGCCTCCCGGCAGCCCACCGAGGGCGACGATCCCGACCCGCCGTCCCTGCAGCCGTTCCCGCGTCAGCACCGGGTAGACACGTTCGCCGAATTCGTTGGAGCGGTTGAGCTGCGCGCTCAGTTCGTCGGCCCGCGAGCGCGCGTCCTGCAGATTGCCGACGAGGCTGTGCTCGAGGTCCTTGCGGGTATTGGTGAGTGCGTCGCCGCCGAACTCGGCGCCGATCAGGATGCCGACCGCAAGCGCGAGGAAGACCGCGATCAGCGAGGTGGCGTGGTAGCGCGCGGAGTACCCCATCGAGTGCCGAAGGCTAGCCGCCCGGACGACGGCACATCTAGATCCCGAGCCAGATGCGGATCTTCAGCCAGACCAGTTCGAAGACGTCGTTGAGGGCGGGCGAGGTGATGATCAGGATCGTCACCAGGATCAGGAAGACGACGACGAAGAAGGCCAGCGGCAGCAGCGTCGAGCTCGGGTTGTAGAGCCGACTCACGCCCTTGGCGTCGACCAGCCGCTCGCCGATCTTCAGCCGCGTCAGGAAGGTGGAGGACATGCCGCCGCGCTTGCGGTCGAGGAACTCGACCAGGTTGAAGTGGGCGCCGACGCTGACGATCAGCGCCGCCCCCTTCTCGTGCGCCATCAGCATCGCCACGTCCTCGCTGGTGCCGGCGGCAGGAACGACCTGATGGTCGAGGCCGGCTGCGAGCAGGCGCTCCCGCCCCGGAGCCCGCCCGTCGGGGTAGGCGTGGACGATCAGCTCGGCGCCGCAGCACAGCGCCGCGTCGCTGGCCGAGTCCATGTCGCCGAGGATCACGTCAGGCCTCAGCCCCGCCTCCAGCACCCCGTCGGCGCCGCCGTCGACGGCGACGATCAGCGGCCGCACGTCGCGGATGTAGGCGCGCAGGGCTTTCAGGTCGCGACGGTGGCGGTCGCCGCGGACGACGATCAGGACGTGGCGGTCGCGGAAGCTGGCGCGGGTCGGCGGGAAGGCGACGTTGCCGGTCAGCAGGTCGGTCTCTTCGCGCACATGGGCGACCGTGTTCTCGGCGAATTCCGCCAGCGCCTCGTCGATCCGCTTGCGGTGCTCCTGCATCTCCTGCTCCAGCTCGGCGATACCGAGGACGCGGCCGCGGGCGACTTCCTCAACGCCGCGGAAGACCGTGTCGCCGGCGACTCGCACCCGGTCGCCGTCTTTGAGCCGCTCGAAAAGGCCGGCGCCTGGCGCGTCGATCAGGCGGACGCCCGCCCGCGCCAGCAGCAGCGGCCCAGCATTGGGATAGCGCCCCTGCGAGGACGGCGATGCGTTCAGCACCGCCACCACCCCGGCTTCGATCAGCTCCTCGGCGGCAATGCGGTCGATGTCAATGTGGTCGATGACGGCGACCTCGCCGGGACGCAGCCGCTTGACCAGGTGCTTGGTCCTCTCCCCCAGCCGCGCGGTCCCTTCGATCGGCGCTTCCGCCCGCGCACCGTTCCTGCGTCCAAGCAGGGCAGGCAAACGACGGCGGCCAGCAGTAGCCATCGGTTCAGATTAGCTTGGTCAAGCGGCCTTTAGGAGCTCGCGCGCGTGTTCGGTCGCTGCGTCGTCGCTGCTCTCGCCACCGAGCATGCGCCGGATCTCGGCGACGACCGCGTCGCCTTCGAGCCGCTCGACCGTGGCCACGGCCTGCTCGCCGGCGACGTCCTTTTCGAGGCGGAAATGGGCGTTGGCAAGGGAGGCGACCTGAGGCAGGTGAGTGATGCAGAGGACCTGCCGGCCCTCCCCCAGCGTCCGCAACCGCTCGCCGACCACGCGGGCGGTGTTGCCGCCGATGCCGGCGTCGATCTCGTCGAAGACCATCGTCCCTGCGCTCGCCGCCTGACCGAGGCCGCTGAGCGCCAGCATCACCCGCGAGAGCTCACCGCCGGAGGCTGCGTCTCGCAGCGACGCCGGCTCGATCCCGAGATTAGGAGCGACCCGCAACTCGACCGTCTCCCGACCCGAGGCGCCGTAGCCGTCCGGATGCGGCTCCAGCACCACCTGCAGCGAGGCGCCGACCATCGCCAGTTGCTCGAGCTCGGCGGCTACGCGTTCCTGCAGCGGCCCGGCCACGGCTTCGCGGCCGGCGCTCAGCCGCTCGCCCAGTTCGGTGCGACGAGCTTCGGCCTTCGCCAACGCCGCTTCGGCCTCGGCGCTGCGGGTCTCAGCGCCTTCCAGCCGTGCGATCTCCTCGCGGCAGCGTTCGGCGTGCGCCAGCACCGACTCGACGCTGCCGCCGTGCTTGCGCTCCAGCCGATCGATCGCCTCCAGCCGCTCCTCGATCGCCAGCAGCGCCGCGGGGTTGGCCTCGACGCCCTCAGCGTAGTCGCGCAGCTCGGCGGCGACATCGCCCAGCTCCAGCGCCAGCGCGCTCACCCGCTCGCCGATCCGGTCGAGAGAGGAATCGAGATCGGCGGCGCCCTGCAACGAAGCCTCGGCCAGAGCAAGCGCCGCAGCGGCGCCGCCGCCGTCCTCATCCGCGCCCGCCAGCCCGGCATGAGCGCTGGCAGCCGCTTCCCGCAGTCCCTCGGCGTGGCGCAACCGCTCGCGCTCGGACGCCATCTCAGCCCGCTCCTCGGGTATTGGCGCCACCGCCTCGATCTCGGAGAGCTCGTAGCGGTAGAGGTCGAGGTCGCGCTCCCGCGAGCCCTCGCGCTCGCGCAGCTCGGCCAGTTCGGCGGCGAGGCGACCGCATTCGCGATGCGCTTCGCGGTACTGCCGGCGCAGCTCCAAATGCTCGGGCCCGGCGAAGCCGTCGAGGATCTCGAGCTGGGCCGAGGAGATCGTCAGCCGCCGATGCTCGTGCTGGCCGAAGAAGGCGAGCAGGCGCCCACCGAGCAGCTTCAGGTCGGCAGCGGTGGCGGCGCGACCGGCGACGAAGGCGCTGGTGCGGCCGCCGGCCGATACCCGCCGCCCGAGAACGACCTCCTCGGCGCCCTCCGGCAACCGCTCCGCAAGCTCGGCGAACTCCGGTTCCTCCAACAGTCCCTCGGGCAGGTCAAAAACCCCCTCGACCCACGCCTCGGCAGCGCCGGGACGAACGATCTGGGCGCGGGCTTTGCCGCCCATCAGCAAGTCGAGCGAGTGGGCGAGCACCGTCTTTCCCGCCCCGGTCTCGCCGGTGATCGCGTTCAGCCCCTCCCCCAGCCGCAGTTCGGCTTGCTCGATCAGGAGAAGGTTCTCGATCCGCAGCTCCCGCAGCATGGGATCTGTGTAGCAACGGGGGCGGACCGACTTGAGCGATTTCTGCGCTGGTTGCGACTTTAAGTGAGAGAGATAGCAGCGATGACGGCCGCGTTCAGGGTGACGGTGGCGGAGAACAAGGCGATAGCCCAGGTGGTCATGTTCCGCTGCACGGCATCGAAGCGGGCAGTCATTTCGCGCTGCATCCGATCAAAGCCCTGGCGCATCTCCACCCGCAGTTCTCGGATGTCCGCATCGACACGGTCGAAGGCTTCGTCGATCCGCTCGTCGGTCCGCCTTTCTCGTGCCATCACCACCATAGACAAAAGCATACGACATTTTCTGTCTGCAGGTATTCAGCCTGCGCCTGGCTCGCCGGGGCCGTCCGTCGGCTGGACGAAGTCGCTGCACCGGACGAGGGCGAAACCGAGCACGGCCCCTACGAAGCAGACGATGGCGCCGATGACGAGGATCTCATTTAGAGCGCAGACGAAGGCGACATCGGCGGCGTGTTGCGCTTTGAGCTGGATCGTCGGGGGAAGCGGGAGTTCGGAGACGGCTCGGGAGCCGCCGGAGGCGACCGCTTCGCCGAGGCCGGAGGGTGCGTGCGGGAGCAGTTCGGAGAGCCTCGAATTGATCCGGCCTTGGAAGACGGCGCCCAGGCCGGCGACGCCGGTGGCGATGCCCACCTGGCGGAAGGTCGTGTTGATGCCGGAGCCCATTCCCGATTTCTCCACCGGCACAACCGCGATCGCCGCCTGGCCGATGCCGGGATTGGTCGTCCCGATCCCGATCCCGGCGATGACGAACCCGGCCAACAGCGCCGTCCATTCCGAGCTCGGCGTCAGCCCGTGCATCAGCAGCAGGCCGATCCCGACCAGGGTCAGGCCGCAGCCGAGCAGGACGCGGATCGGCACCCGGTGGGAGAGCGCGCCGGAGATCGGCGCGACGACGAAACCGAGGATGGTCAGCGGCAGGAAGCGCAGTCCCGCTTCCAGGGGCGAGAAGTCGAGCTCCCCCTGCAGGTAGATGGTCAGGTAGAGGAACATCGCGAACATCCCCGCCGAGAGCGTGAAGGCCACCGCCGAGACGCCGTTGAAAGCGGGCTTGCGGAAGAGCTTGAGGTCGAGCATCGGGTGCGCGACCCGCAGCTCGATCGCGACGAAAAGCGCCAGCAGCACCACGGCGCCGACCAGGCAGGCGACGATCTGCGCGCTCCCCCACCCTTCCGGGTTGCCGCGGATCAGGCCGAAGATCAGCAGGAAAAGCGCGACCGAGAAGGTGACGAGGCCCGGCACGTCCACCGGCTCCGGGTCTTTGGCGAAGACGTTGACGATCTTGCGCTCGGTCAGGACCATCGCCGTGATCCCGATCGGGACGTTGACGAAGAAGATCCACTCCCAACCGAAGCTCTGGGTGATGACGCCGCCGATCAGCGGCCCGACCGCGACCGCACCGCCCACCGTCGCCCCCCAGACCCCGAACGCGGTCGCCCGGTCTTTGCCGTGGAACTCCTGGCCGATCAGCGCCAGTGAGGTGGCGAACATGCCGGCGCCGCCGATCCCCTGCAGCCCCCGCGCCAGGTTGAGCAGGGTCGGGTCGCCGGAGATCCCGCAGAGAAACGAGGCGAAGGTGAAGATGCCGAAGCCGATCGTGAACACCCGTCGCCGGCCGAGTCGGTCGCCGAGCGAGCCGGCCGTCAGCAGGAAGGCCGCGAGCATCAGGGAGTAGGCGTCGACCACCCACTGCAGGCTGGAGAGGCTGGCGTTCAGTTCCCGCTGGATGTCCGGCAGGGCGACGTTGACGACGGTGACGTCGAGCAGCAGCATGAACGTCGCGATCGAGACCAGCAGCAGGGTCCACCACTTGCGCTCCATGGCGGGCACCCTAACCAACCGACCTCCCCGGCTAAGACAAATGGCTTCAGACGGCCAAGTGGCCGAACTTCTCTCGTATCCGTTGGTAGAAGCTCGTGCCTGGGAGCTGCGCGAGGCGGCTGACCGAATCGAGGAAACGGACTTCGAGCGCGGCCCCCGCGGCGAGGTCGGCGATCTTGCCGCCGTCGACGGCGACCTCGACCGGCTCGCGCCCGGGGGCGTTGCCGACGTGGAGGACGTCGCTCGGGGCGACGACCAGCGCCCGCGCGGTCAGCGAGTGCGGCGAGATGTAGCTGACGACGTAGCCCTTCACCCCCCAAGCGAGGATCGGCCCCTGGTTGGCGAGGTTGTAGCCGGTAGAGCCAGCCGGAGTGGCAGCGACGAGGCCGTCGCAGCGGACGTGACCGACCTCCTCGCCGGCGATCCGGTAGCTGAGCTCGGCGACGCGATCGTGGGGGCGGCGGGCGAGGGTGATGTCGTTGAGCCCGATCTTCTTCTGGCCGTCGACGGTGACCTCGAGCCCCGGCAGCCCGATCGTCTCGATCTCCCCCTCCAGTGCCCGGCGGATGCCGTCGCGGGCGTCCGCGCGCTCGACCGCGGCAAGGAAGCCGACGGTCCCGAAGTTGACGCCGAAGACGGGGACCTCGGTGTGGGCGTAGCGGCGCAGCGCATGGAGGATCGAGCCGTCGCCGCCGAGCACGAGGCAAAGGTCGGGCACGGTGTGTTCGGCGGTGACGTCGACGCCCTCGCCGGCGGCACCGTGCTTGGCCAGCTCCTCCTCGCTGGCGGCCAGGCGCCAACCGAGCTCGTGGGCGACTTCGGCCGCGATCTCGACCGCTTCCGAGGCCGAGGGCGGGTGCGAGTGGGTTATCAGCGCCGCGGTCTTCACCGGTCCCCCTCCACGGCGAGGACGGCGGCTTCGATGTCGCCCACCCCCGGGCCCTGGCCGCCGCACCAGACGAAGGTCTCGCGGTTGCCCTTCGGCCCGGGCAGCCCGGAGGAGGCGAAGCCGCGAACCGGCAGGCCCAGCTCCCGAGCCGCTTCGGCGACCTTGACGATCGCCTCACGGCGGTCGGCAGCCTTTCGGACCACGCCCCGTCCCACCCGCTCTTTCCCGAGCTCGAACTGCGGCTTGACCATCGCCAGGACCTCTCCCCCTGGCGCCAGGCAGCCGGCAACCGCCGGCAGCACCTTGGTCAGCGAGATGAAGGAGACGTCGACCGTCGCCAGCGAGGGCGCAAACAGCAGGTCGGACGGCTCCAGCGCCCGCGCGTTCAGCCGCTCGATCACATAGACGCGGGGGTCTTCGCGCAGGCGGACGTCGAGCTGGCCGTAGGCGACATCGGCCGCGATTAGCCGCGCCGCCCCACGTTGAAGCAGGCAGTCGGTGAAGCCGCCGGTGGAGGCGCCGACGTCGAGGCAGTCGCGGCCGCTGACATCGACACCGAGCGCCTCCAGCGCGTTCTCCAGCTTGACGCCGCCGCGGGAGACGTAGCGCGGGCCGGCGTCGACGATCAGGTTGGCGTCGGGCTCGACCAACTGGCTCGGCCGCAGCGCCACCGGCCCGTCCTGGCCGATGCGGACTTCACCTGCCCGCACCGCGCCGGCGGCGGCGGAGCGCGACGGGAACATCCCCCTTTCGGCCAAAACCGCGTCTATCCGGGACTTCTTCACCGCCCGAAAGCTACAGCCAGGCCCCTGATTTAGCCCTTTATTGCGGCCTCAGGGACGGATGCGACATTGACTCGTGCAACATCTGTGAGCCCTCTCACACACAACCCGCACATACGTTCGTACGCTGTTCAAGGATTCGCGAGAGGCAACCGATTAAAGACTTCCTGGTTGAGCTCCGCGTCGACATATCGCCTCGCTGCTTCCCACAGTGACGCACTCGACATAAACCGGACTCGACCTACCTCCCACGGATCCACACATATATAGAGATACATATCTCTCCTCCCTGTAGTAACCCCAGAAGCGCCCCGGTTCCCCGCCGGGGCGTTTTCTGTTGTGGCGGGGCCAGGACGGATTTGCCTTGGGAGCACAGGCGTTTTATCTTCTTCTCATAACAGCGCGGAGCTGGCGGGGGGCGCTGAACCCAGTTCGAGAAACCGGCTACAGGCCGTAACGAAGGGAGCCCCCATGGAGACCAGCACCGCCCCCAGGAGACGTGACATCGAGGAACGACAGCCGACCGGCTGGACGGTCTTCGCCGGCACCCTGCTGTTGATCGTCGGATCGCTCGACGCCCTCTACGGCCTCGCCGCGATCCTCAACAACGAAGTCATCCTTGTCGGGGGCCAGGGTGTGATCCTGGCTGACATCACGACCTGGGGATGGGTCCATTTAATCCTCGGTTCGATCGTCGCCGCAACCGGCCTCGGCCTCTTCGCAGCAATGTCCGCTGCACGCTGGGCCGCCGTCTTCTTCGTCGCCGTCAACGCGGTGGCGCAGATCGTCTGGTTCCCCGCCGCGCCGCTGTGGGCGTTCCTGATGATCATCCTCGACGTGACGATCATCTACCAACTCACGGCCCGCTGGGAGGAGTGAGGTCCCGGCGATCAGGGGTGAAAGGCCTGCTTCGTCTGCGGTGAGCCTGCACGCCCGGCTCACCGCAGGTCGGTCTCGACTGCGATCTCACCGGTCTCGGCAGCTTTGACCAGGCAGCCGAAGTCGCTTTCGTTCTGATCCGCGTAGGCCTCGGCGAAGCGGGCGAGGGCCTTGTCGAAGACCTCCCCGCTCCCCAGGTAGGAGGCGATGCCGAACCGGTCGCCGGAGCGGGCATGAGCCCGCGCCAGGGCCTGGCCACAGAGAGCGCCGTAGATCTCCAGGTCACGCGGTGAGAGCCGTTCGAGGTCCGCCGACCCCTTGCCGTCCCACAGCTGGCGGACGTAGAAGCAGCGCCGCCGGTCGTCGATGCCTTTCGTCGCGACCCAGCCGAGGAAGATGTCGCTTGCCGCCTGCATCAGCCGCTGCCCCTCGACGACCCGGCGGCCGTAATTGCGATAGGGGCTGGCGCCGACGTAGGGCTCCAGCACCGATGCCTGCGCTTCCTTCGCCTGCAGGAAGAGGGGGTCGCCGGAATCCCGACCGAGCAGCAACACGATCCAGGCACGGGTGCCGACGCTCCCCACCCCCACTATTTTGAGGGCAGCATCGACATAGCGGTAGGAGGCGGCAAGGCGCTTGCGGTCGTGGGTAAGCGACTCGCGGTAGGCGGCGAGCACCACCTGCAACTGCTGCGCCGCCTCGGGAGCGTCGATCAGCTCCTCCAGGGGCGTGATCAGCGGAGGGTCGCTGATGATGCGGATCTCGCCGTCTTTTTCATAGGTGAGCCTGCCCAGGGCCCGCAGGCTGTCCTTGCCCCGAGCCTTGGCGAGGGAGTGCTCGACCCGGCGATAACGGCTCTCGTCGACCTGCGGGCGCACGACCTCCAGAGCAGGTTCGATGTCCAGCCGCGAGTACCAGACGTCGATGTTGCGCATCGCAGCGAACTCCCTGACCGACTCCCGGTAAGACCTCACCGTGCTGCGGGTCGCCCGCTCCCGCTCCTTCCCGCTGAAGCCGCGCTCCCGACCGGCGACGACAATGCTCGCGGCAAGGCGCTTCACGTCCCACTCAAAGGGGCCACGGCAGGTCTCGTCGAAGTCGTTGCAGTCGAAGACGAGGCGCCGGTCTGGGGCCGAGAAGATCCCGAAGTTCGCCAGGTGGGCGTCGCCGCAGAGCTGCGCTTCGATTCCCACGGTTGGAGTCGTCGACAGGTCTGCGGCCATCACGGCCGCAGACCCGCGGAAGAAAGCGAAGGGGGAGGCGAGCATGCGGCCGTAGCGGATCGGCACCAGATTGGCGAGGCGGCTCTCGTCCTGTCGAGCGAGGATCCGCAGCGGATCCCGCGTGGCGGCCCCCCACTCTCCATGGCTGGACCGAGGCACCGCCCCGCGAGCGGCCTTGCCGTCTCGTCCTCGCTCAGCGGAGTCAGCCTCGGTGCTCGCCATCGACACCGTGGCAGTGTCCACCCGCGCGAGCCCCAACGCAAGCGAGATGGCCAGCGATTGGTCTAGATGACCAGTTCTCCTTGCGTCGCAGCCGCTTGTCTGTTAGAAGGGTTTTTCCCATTCAGGACGCGCGTTGCGTTCTGGTGGGAGGGGAAGGGGAGCAGGGTGTGCGCGATGCTGGTGCCGGCCTCGTCGGCCGTGGCGGCGCCGCACAACCCAACCGGAGAATTCGCCCAGTTCAACGACTGCCCGTTGAGCAGGCCGTCGCTTGACGCCTGCCTCTACGCGGTCACGAACTCCGGCAGCCTCACGATCGGCAAAAAAACCACGCCGATCGTGAACCCTGTCGTACTACAGGGGGGCATCGAATGGGAACCCGACATCTTCGGGAAACTCGAAGTTTTCGGTGCCGAGGACGGCAACACGCTGGTCAAAACGCCGCAGCCCGTACCGGGTGGTCTGGCCGGTATCACCGCCCCTGCCTGGTGGCCAAAATTCCTGCGAGACCTGTACGAAGAACTGATCACCACCAACGGGCTCACGGGCGTCGACGCGACGATGGAACTGGCGGCTCCGGCGACGTCGATCGAACTCAACCCCGCCAACCAGCTGCTGGGGAAAGGCACCGCCCTCAAGTTGCCAGTGAAGATCAAGCTGGACAACGCATTCCTGGGCAACAATTGCTACATCGGCTCGAACGCGCACCCGATCGTGCTCGAACTCACGACCGGCACGACTCGCCGCCGTCGCCGAATGAACCGATCACGGGTTCTCCGGGCAACGCCACGGAAAACGCCAATGGGACCTTGGTGACTTTCAACGAAAGCAAACTGGTCGACAACGCGTTTGCGGTGCCGGGCGCGAGCGGCTGCGGAGGGCTCTCATCGCTGCTCGTCGATCCGTTCGTCAACTCGGTCGTCGGCGTCCCGTCGCCGGCGGGGACCAACACCGCGATTCTCGAATCGATTCTCAGCCTCGGGGAACCAGCTGCCATTCGCGCCAGCGAACCCTGAGGAACCCCGCAGTTGCAGCTGTCCAGGCGCCCGCTTCGGCGGGCGCCCTTCTTTCCGCGATTGGCCTAAATCACCAGTTTCGGCTTGCGTTATGGCCCTTTGTCTGTTAGAAGAGTTTTTCCCATTCAGGACGCGCGTTGCATTCTGGTGGGCTCAAAGGGGAGCAGGGAACTCCCGCAACTGAATCAGTCGAAAGGACCAGTCAATGAAAAGGCTACTTCTAGCCGGTGCATTGGTGTTCGCAATGCTGGTGCCGGCCTCGGCCGTTGCCGCGCCGCATCACCCCACGGGGGAATTCGCCCAGTTTGGCGACTGCCCTCTGAGCCGGGCAACGCTGACCGCTTGCCTCTTCTCCGAATCCAGCGCCGGCTCGTTCACGATCGGCAAGAAAACCGTGCCGATCAAAAACCCGGTCGTCCTGCAGGGTGGACTCGAATGGAACGAAAGCATCCTCGAAGAACTCCCGCTGATCGCGGCTGAGGACGGCAACACGCTCGTCAAGACGCCGCAGCCGGTGCCCGGCGGCCTGCTCGGGATCCAAGCCCCCTCCTGGTGGCCTTCCCTCCTGAGGGAACTGTTCAACGAAACGATCAACAACGGGTTCACGGGCGTCAACGCGACCGTCGAAATCGCGGGGTCGGCGAGCTCGGTCAAGCTCAATGCCCTCAACCTCCTGCTGGGGACTGGGACGGCGCTGGCGCTGCCGGCGAAGATCCACCTGGAAAACCCGTTCCTCGGCAGCAGTTGCTACATCGGCTCGAACTCGAACCCGGTCGCGCTCAACTTCACGACCGGCACGACTTCGCCGCCGCCGCCGAACACGCCGATCACCGGCAGCCCCGGTACGGCCTCGGAAAACGCCACCGGGACGCTGGTCACGTTCAGCGGGGGCAGGCTCGTCAACAACTCGTACGCCGCTCCTGGCGCAAACGGTTGCGGCGGCCTGTTCTCGTTCCTGGTCGATCCGTTCGTCAACTCGATCGTCGGCGTGCCCTCGCCCGCCGGCACCAACACCGCGATCCTCGAAGGTGTGATCAAGGTCGCGGAACCCGCCGCCGTTCGCGCCAGCGAATAGCAGCGACGCAGTCCATTCCAAAGGCGCCCGCCCTCGGCGGGCGCCTTTTTTGCTTTGAGCGCCGCCAACTGCAGGCGCGCCTCGCGCCCCGACCTAAGTGGCGGGCGCGAGAGATCCGATTCCCCAAGCGGATCCACACATATAGAGATGCGCGCCTCTCTTCCCCTTGGCGATTTCCCCCAGAAGCGCTGGCTTCTTTGCCGGCTCCTCCGTTCACCGGAGAGACTGGCGCAGGCTAAACGATTGCGCCAATTGATTCAATCCTCAAAAGTGATTAGGTGAGCGCGGGCTGGGGGCTGGAGATTGAGTTGAGCACGCGATCGGCGACTGACTCCCCCGACAAACCGATCTCGGCACGCAGCAGCGCCGGCTTGCCGTGGGTGACGTAGAAGTCCGGGAGGCCGACCCGCAGCACCCGCGCCCGCTCGCGCGGGGCCTCGGCGAAGGCGTCCTCGAGGTGCTCCAGCACCGCCGCGCCGAAGCCGCCGGGAAGCACGTTCTCCTCGATCGTCACCAGCAACTCGTGCTCGCGCGCCAATCGCTCAGCCAGTCGGCCGTCGAGTGGCTTGGCGAAGCGCCCGTCGGCGACAGTGACGTCGAGGCCGTGCTTGCCGAGAATCGCTGCCGCCTCGCGGGCGACGGCGACGCCGTAGCCGTAGCCGAGCAGGGCCACCCGCTCGCCCTCGGCCAGCACCTCGCCCTTGCCGATCTGGATCAGCTCCGGCGCTGCCGGCAGATCCACCCCCTCGGCCGCCCCGCGCGGGTAGCGCAGCGCCGCCGGCCCGTCGTGGGCGATCGCGGTGCGGAGCATGTGGACCAGCATCGCCTCGTCGCGCGGCGCCATCACCACCACGTTCGGGATCGGGCGGAAGTAGGAGACGTCGAAGGCGCCGTGGTGGGTCGGGCCGTCGTCGCCGACCAGGCCGGCGCGGTCCATCGCGAAGGTGACGTCGAGGTTCTGCAGGCAGACGTCGTGGACGATCTGGTCGAAGGCGCGTTGGAGGAAGGTCGAGTAGATCGCGCAAACCGGCTTCGCTCCCTGCAGCGCCAGACCGCAGGCCAGCAGCACCGCGTTCTGCTCGGCGATGCCGACGTCGTAGTACTGCTCGGGCAGCTCGTCGCAGAGCTGCTGCAGGCCGGTCCCCCCCGCCATCGCCGCGGTGATCCCGATCACCCGCTCGTCGCGCTTGGCCTCGGCGACCATCGCCCCGGCAAAGACCTTCGTGTACTGCGGCGGCGAGCCGGCCGCGAGCGGCTTCTCCAGCAGCTCGATCCCCTCCGGCGAATCGGTTTCGGTCACCGGCACCGGCTTCGCTGCGCTTGCGGGACGGCCGTCGACGATCGAGTGCGGCTTCGCCGCGTGCCACTCCTCCATCGACTCCAGGCCGCCGTCCTCGGCCGGCGCGAAGCCCTTGCCCTTGACGGTGTGGATGTGGACGACGACCGGGCGATCGGCGGCAAAGGCCTTGCGCAGGGCCGCCCGCAGGGCGCGCACGTCGTGTCCGTCGATCACGCCCATGTAGGCGAGGTCGAGCTCCTCGAAAAAGAGCCCGGGCGCCCAGTAGGCCTTGATCGCCGACTTGATCTCCGGACCGAGCCGCTCGATTCGCTGCCCGAGCCCGAGCGGCAGCTTCGTCAGCCGGTCCTCCACCCCCTCGCGCGCATGCCAGAGGCGCGGATTGAGGCGGATGCGGTTGAAGTAGTGGGAGAGGGCGCCGACATTGGGGGAGATCGACATCCCGTTGTCGTTGAGCACGATCACGATCGGCGTCTGCATGCCGCCGGCCGCGTGCAGGGCCTCGTAAGCAACGCCCCCGGTGAGGGCGCCGTCGCCGATCACCGCGGCGACCCTGCCGTCGGGGCCGATCCCCTTGCGCATCGCCTCCTTCAGCCCGACCGCGTAGCCGATCGAGGTCGAGGCGTGGCCGGCGCCCATGACGTCGTGCTCAGACTCGGCGATCGAGCAGAACGGCGCCAGCCCGTCGTACTGGCGGATCGTCGACAGCCGGTCGCGGCGGCCGGTGAGGATCTTGTGCGGGTAGGCCTGGTGACCGACGTCCCAGAGCACCTTGTCACGGGGCGAGTCGAGCAGGCTATGGAGGGCGACGGCGAGCTCACAGGTACCGAGGTTGGCGCCGAAGTGGCCGCCGATCTCGCCGATCGTGTCGATGATGTAGGTGCGCATCTCCTGCGCCACCTGTTGCAGCTGCTCGTCGCCGAGGCCGTGCAGGTCCTGCGGACCTTCGATCCCGGGCAGCAGCGGCTCTTTCGTCTCGTCTTGATCGCCCTGGGTGGGGGGCTCTTCGCTCATTCGTTCCTCGTGAAGATGTAGTCGGCCACGCGCCTCAGGTCCTCGGTCTCGCCGTGCGCCTCGGCCAGCGCCCCGGTCGCCTGCGCGTGCGACTCGGCGGCCAGCTCGCGAGCCCGCTCGAGCCCGAAGAGGCTGACGTAGGTGAGTTTGCCATGTCTCTCGTCGCTTCCATGTGGCTTGCCGAGTTGCTCGTCGCTCTCGGTCACGTCGAGGATGTCGTCGACGATCTGGAACAGCACGCCCAGCTCGTCGGCGAAACGGCGATAGGGCATTCTCTCACTTTCGGGTACTCCCAAGAGCTGAAGCACAACACCGACGCTGGCGGCGATCAAGCGGCCGGTCTTCAGCGCGTGCAGGGCGCGCAGGCCTTCTGCGTCGGTACTGACGCCAGTCACGTCGACGTACTGGCCGCCGACCATGCCGTCGACGCCGGTGGCGCCGGCCAGCTCGCGCAGTGCCGCCAGCACTCGCGCCGGCTCGCCCGGCTGCTCGCAGAAGAGCCGCATCGCCTCGGCGAAAAGACCGTCGCCGGCGAGGATCGCCACGTCCTCGCCGAACTTGACGTGCGAGGTCGGCAGGCCGCGGCGCAGCTCGTCGTCGTCCATCGCCGGCAGGTCGTCGTGAATCAGGGAATAGGTGTGGATCAGCTCGATCGCGCAGGCGACCGGGAGGAAGCTCTTGGGTTCGGCGCCGAGGGCGCGGGCGGTGGCGAGGGCGAGCACGGGCCGCACCCGCTTGCCCCCGGCGAGCAGCGAGTACCGCATCGCCTCCTCCAGCCCGGCGGTGGGCGCCGCGGCGGCGAAGCGCAGATCGCCGAGCGCCTCCTCGACCAGCGCTCTCAGGTCGTCGGGGTAGCTCAACTCACTCGGCGCTTGCCTGCTGGCGCGCCTCGCGGTTGGCCTCCTCGACCGCCTCGGCGGAGAGGTCGGCGGCCTCGGCCGCGAGCTGGGCGGCCATCTCGTCGGCGATCTCCTCGCTCTCCAGTTCGGCGGCGATCTGGCGCAGCCGCTCGCTGATTTCTCGCAGGCGGACGTTCACTTGGCCGGCTCCCGCTCGCGTGCCACGGCGCCGAGGATGCCGTTGATGAACTTCGGTGCCTCGGCGCCGCAGTACTCCTTCGCCAGCTCGACCGCCTCGTTGATCGCCACCTCGGCCGGGGTGTCGGTGAATTCCATCTCGTAGAGGGCGGTGCGCATCACGTTCATGTCGAGCGGCGCGATCCGGTCCACCGTCCAGCCCTTGGCGTGGTCGGCGATGACGTCGTCGAGCTCTTCGCGATGATGGTCGACGCCCTCGGCCAGCTCCCGCGTCAGCGGCCGCGCCTCGCCCAGCAGCTCCTCCAGCGGCCGCCCGGTCACGTCGCGCTGGTAGTTGGCGAAGACGGCGTCGCGCCGCTGGTCCGATCTGCGCATGCGCCCATTCTGTCAGCGCCGGACGGCGGTGAACTCAGGCGCGGGAGATGTACTCGCCGTTGCGCGTGTCGACCCGCACCGTCTCGCCCTCCTCGATGAAGAGCGGCACCTGGATCACGACCCCGGTCTCCAGGGTGACGGGCTTGCTGCCCCCGCCGGAGGAGGTGTCGCCTTTGAGACCCGGGTCGGCCTGGGTGACCTTGAGGTCGATGGCGCTCGGGACCTGGACGTCGCTGGGTCGCTCGTCGACGAAGAGCACGTCGACCTCGGCGTTCGGCAGCACCCATTGCATCGAATCCCCGAGCGAGCCTTTGGGGATTTCGATCTGGTCGTAGTCCTGGGAGTCCATGAACACCGCCGCGTCGCCCGAGTCGTAGAGGTATTGCATCCTTTTAGATTCGGTCCGCACCGGGCGGAACTTCTCCCCCGCCCTGAACGTTTTGTCGATCACCGACCCATCCTCGATCCGCCGCAGCTTCGTCCGCACGAACGCACCGCCCTTCCCCGGCTTGACGTGCTGGAACTCGAGGATCTTCCAGATCTTCCCCTCGATCTCGATATGGGTCCCGTTCTTGAATTGATTCGTCGAAATGGTCACGGCGGCGAATCCTAGACAGTGGCCTCAGCCCGCTGCGGCAAGGCGGCGGACGGCTTCCTCGGGGTCGCGGAAGACCTCGCCGCGGACGAACTGGCCGTCGCTGACGTCCCAGATCCAGGCGACCGGCATGTCGCGGATGCCGAGCGCTCGGCTGCGAACGTAGACCCTCCCCCGCACCAGCAGGGAGCGGCCGTGGCGCTCGACCACCTTCGGGTTGATCAGCAGCTCGTCCCAGGCGCGGTCGACGTCGCGCAGGTATTCGGTCAGGCCGGCGGGGCCAACGTAGGGGGCGGTGCGACCGACCTCTTCCGCCGTGCCGACCGGGAAGAACTCCATCAGGTCGTCGCAGAGCTCGACGATCCCCTCCTCGTCGCGGCGGTTGAAGGCGGCGTAGAGGCGCTCGATCAGCTCCTGCTCGGCCTCCGGCGCGGGCTCGACGTCGGCGGAGGCGGGAGCGATGGCGATGATCGCGGCGTCGTCCTCGAGCTTGCCGCCGGTGAACTCGTTCAGCGCGATCTCGATCTGCTGGGCGGCGCGGGAGGAGCTGTACACACCCGCCAGGGCGGCCCGCAGGCGGTCTTCACCGAAGCGATCGTCCGCGCCCGAGGCCTCGGTGATGCCGTCGGTGACGACGACGAGCAGCTGCCCGGGGCCCACCGTAATCTCCTCGACGCTCCAGCCGTCTTCGGAGAACGCGCCGAGAATCGGCGCCGGGGCACCGGCCTCGATTACCGTCTCGCCGTCCACCAGCAGCGCCGGTGGGTGGCCGGCGACGGCGAGCCGTACCGGCCGTGCCCGGTCTTCAGCGATCGCCATCGCAGCGACGCTGCAGAGCGCGGTGCCGCTGCGGGAAATCAGCTCCCGGTTCAGGGTCCTCAGTGCGACCACCGGGTCGCCGGTCAGGGCCGCCGCGGTCCGCAGGGTGTAGCGAGCGTGGGCGGTGATGGCCGCCGCGTGGGCGCCGCGTCCGGTGACGTCGCCGATCACCACCATCCAGCCACCGGCGATGCGGAACGCGTCGTAGAAATCGCCGCCGATCTCGTTCTCGGCCCCAGCCGGGCGATACATAGCCGCCACCGACCAACCCGGGGTATGGGGCAGGGGCGGCGGCAACAGGCCCCGCTGCAGCGTCTCGGCGATCTCCGCCCGTTCCCGCTGGGTGCGCTCGAGCTCCGAGAAGAGACCGGCGTTGTCGAGGGCGACGGCGACCCGGCCCGCCAGCACGCCGGCGAAGTGGACGTCGTCGTCGCGCAGGTGGCGACCCGAGTGGCTGACGCCGTAGGTCAGCATTCCCATCAGCCGGCCGCGGACCCTCAGCTCCACCGTCACCCCGGAGCGGATGCGCATGCTGCGCAGGAACTCGAAATCGCCGTCGTCCTCGGCGACGGCGCGCAGGTCCTCCTCGCCGACGTATTCGAAGAAGATCGGCTCCTGCCGCTCCGCAGTCCCGGCGCTCGCCATCTGCTCCTGCAAGGCCGGGGTACGCGCTGTCAGCCTCGCCGCGATCTTGGCGGCGTCGGGACCGTTGACCCGAACCGAGGCGCGGCGGACGCTGCCATCCTCGATCAGGTCGATCGCACAGAAGTCGCCCAGCTCGGGGGTGATGACATCGGCGATCGCACCGAGAACCTCCTCCAGCGAACCGCCGGCTTCGGCCACCCGGGCGATTTCGTCGAGGATCTGGAAGCGCCGGTTGACCCGCCGCACCTGCACGACCGAGAGGGTGGTGACAACCGCAGCCACCACCACCAGGACCAGGGCGATGGCGGCGACGGAGATCATTCCGACCCGGTGCTGGTGGTCAAGCTGGAGGCAACGCCACCGGTGAGGACGCGGCGCACGAGGGACGGGAAGAGGATGCGGGCGACGGCGGCAAGAGCATAAGGACGCGGGACGTAGCGCTCCGCCTTGCCGCCGGGGCCGGCCTCGTAGATCGCCTCGGCGACCTTCTCAGGGCTGGAAACGATCCAGCGGGTGAGCGCTTTCTCGCGCAGCTCGGTGGCCGGGAAGCCCTCGGTGCGGACGAAGCCGGGCAGGACGAGGCCGACGTGGACTCCCTCTGGCCTCTCCTCCGCGTACAGCGAGTCCGACCAGCCGATCAGGGCGAACTTGCTGGCGCTGTAGGCGCCGGTGCGGGCGCGGGAGACGCGCCCCGCGGTGCTGGCGACGTTGACGGTCGCGCTCGGAGCGGAGGCACGGAGCAGTGGCAGCAGCGCCTCGGCAAGGCGGACGACGGCGTCGAAGTTGAGCTCGAGGTGGCGGTGCACGTTGGCGTAGCCGCCCTCGGCGAAGCTCGCCCGCCAGGCCGCGCCGGCGTTGTTGACGAGCAGATGCAGGGCGCCGTCGTGCTCGGTTTCAAGGTGGGTGCGGATGCGCTCCGGTGCATCGGCGTCGGTGAGGTCGGCGGCGACGTAGGTGGTCCGGCAGGGGAGCGAGCCGGCCAACTCACGCAGACGCTCCTCCCGGCGGGCGACGAGGACGAGCTCGGTCCCCGGCTCGCGCGCGAGCCGGACCGCGGTCGCCTCCCCGATCCCCGCTGACGCGCCCGTCACCAGCATCACCCTCTTCCCGCCACTCATCGTGCCCACGCTATGCCATCCACCCCCGAACTGCATCAAATTTCGGACCCAATAGGTCCGAAATTTGATGCAGTTCGATTTCGGGGGCTGCAAGGATGGCGCTGTGGAGGGGTCGCCTGCAACGCATCATTCGCGGCTGAGCGCTGTCCGCCGCGAAGGCGAGCGGGTGACGCCGCTGGAGCTCTTCTTCGACCTTGTCTTCGTCCTCGCGATCACCCAGTGCACGGCGCTGATGTCGCACGACCAGACCTGGTCGGGCCTCGCCCAAGGTCTGCTGATCCTCGGCGTGCTCTGGTGGGCCTGGACCGGCTACGCCTGGCTGACCAGCGTCATCGATCCCGAGGCCGAAGCGGTGCGCGGGGTGATGTTCGTAGCGATGGCGGCGATGCTGATCGTCTCGATCTGCGTCCAGGAGGCCTTCGGCAACCTCGCCCTCACCTTCGCCCTGGCCATCGGCGTCTTCCGCAGCGCCCACATCGCCCTCTTCATGCTCGCCGGCGCCGACGACGAGCATCTGCGGCGCTCGGTGATCGCCCTCGCCGTCAGCACCGCCGTCGCCGTCGGCATCCTCGCCCTCGCCTCCTTATTCGACGGTCTTGCCCAGGGGGCACTCTGGGCGCTGGCGATCTTCCTCGACATGGCCGGCCCCTATTTCTTCGGCTCGGAGGGCTGGACGCTCGTCCCCGGCCACTTCGCCGAGCGCCATGGATTGATCGTGATCATCGCTCTTGGAGAGAGCGTCGTCGCCCTCGGTGTCGGCGCCTCCGGCACGCTTGATTTCGGCATCGGCGCCGCCGCCGTGTTTGGCGTCTTCCTCGCCGCCGCCCTCTGGTGGACCTACTTCGACGTCGTCGCCCTGATCTCGGCCCGCCGCCTCGGCGAAGCCGAGGCGGGTCGCGTCCGCAACGAGCTCGCCCGCGACTCCTACTCCTACATCCACCTGCTGATGGTCGCCGGAATCGTCCTCTCGGCCTTCGGGATGAAGGTGACGATCGCCGATCACGGCAACGCCCTCGCCGCCGTACCCGCCTTCGCCCTGCTCGGCGGCCTCGCGATCTACCTGCTCGGCCTGGTCGCCTTCCGCTACCGCCACGTCCACACGCTCAACCGCCACCGGCTCGGCCTGGCGATCGTCCTCCTCATCCTCGTCCCGGTCGCGACCGCGGTCCCGGCGCTGATCTCGGTAGTCGTGGCCAACGTATTGATCTGGGCGATGGTTGCCTATGAGCATCGCGGGTATGGGCCACGACGCGAGGAACTCCGCCACGAAGCAAATGCTTCGTAATGAATGGCTTAGTCTGCCGACGGACGAACGTATGAATTAGGGATACTGCCCGCAGCTTTTGACCAGTCCAGACCTTCTCAACAAACTCCTGCGCGCTGGCGCGCCCTCCGGATATGAGGGACCAGCCGCCGAGATCTGGCGTGAGGCGGCCTCCTTCGCCGAGCTCAGCACTGACGGGATCGGCTCCTCGATCGCCCGCGTTGGCGATGCCGCGCCGCTGCTGGCCGTGGTCGGCCACATAGACGAGATCGGCCTGATCGTCACCCACATCGATGAGAAAGGCTTTCTCTGGTTCGCCCCGGTGGGCGGCTGGGACCCGCAGATCCTCGTCGGCCAACGGGTCGAGGTACGCGGCAAGAACGGGCTCGTGCCGGGCGTCGCCGGGCGCAAGCCGATCCACCTGCTCGAAGCCGATCAGCGCAAAAAGGTCGTTGAGCTGAAGAGCATGCATATCGACATCGGCGCCGCCGACCACGACGAGGCGGCGGAGCTGGTCCGGGTCGGCGACCCGGTGGTGATCGCCGCCGAGCCGATGCCGGTGGCCGGCGAGCGCCTCGTCTCCCGGGCGATGGACAACCGCCTCGGCGCCTACGTCGCGCTGGAGAGCCTGCGCCGCTGCGCCGAGGGCGACGGGCCCCGCGGCTCCTTCGCCGCCGTCGCCGCAGTTCAGGAGGAGATCGGCCTCTTCGGCGCCCGCACCGCCGCCTTCGAGGTCCGTCCCGACATCGCGGTCGCCGTCGACGTCACCCACGCCACCGACGCGCCGGGGGTCGACGAGAAGGAGATCGGCTCCCACCCCTTCGGCTCCGGCCCGGCGATCGGCCGCGGCTCCACCCTCTCTCCCAAGGTCTTCGAGCTGCTGGTCGAGACCGCCGAGGCGGAGGGGATCCCTTACTCGATCAGCGCCAGCGGCCGCGGCACCAGCACCGACGCTGACGTCCTCCAGATCTCCCGCTCGGGCATCCCCACCGGCCTCGTCTCGATCCCCCTCCGCTACATGCACTCCCCCGTCGAGATGGTCGACCTGCGCGACGTCGAGGCGGCAGTAGAACTGCTCGCCGCCTTCGGCTCCCGCATCAGCAGCGACATCGACCTCAGCCGGTAAAGCCTCGGGCTCAGGCCCCATTCGGTAGGGAGGGGGTGGGTATATCCCTTCCTCCCTGGGTTGCTCGCCTGAAGCGGCACTGGCTGACCGCGAACGTCGCTGGTGCGAGCAACAGGACGCCGGTCGTCAGGGAACACCCACCCCCTCCCAGCGACAGAGCTCCCGCAGACGCCCTACAGCGAAACCGCGAGAAACTGCGATATGCGCGGTCTGTTGCGGTTTCGGTGAGCTGGAACAGCTTTCGTGGCTCAGCCGTCCTGTGGAGCTGTGTTGCTGAGGGGACGGGTATCCCCCGGCCGACCGGCGTCCTGTTACTCGCACCAAAGACTCATGCGGCAGCCAGAGACGATCCTGGCGAGTAACCCAGGGGGGTCGGGGGATACCCGTCCCCTATACCGAGTGAGGTTCGTCCCTCAGCTGTTAGGCAAGAAGTGGTTCGCCTAGGTCCAGGTCGTCGTCGCAGTCGGCGTAGACGACGTCGCGGCCGCGAGCCTTGGCGGCGTAGAGCGCAGCGTCGGCGCGGGCGAGGAGGTCGTCGGTGTTGACGATGTCGGGCTCGGCGACGGCGACCCCGATGCTGAGCGAGACGCTGACGCCGACCGGCTCCCGCTCGCGGACGGCGACCCGCAACCGCTCGGCGATCTCCATCGCGTCGGCGTGGTTGGCGCCGGGCAGCATCACCAGGATCTCCTCACCGCCGACGCGGTAGATCGAGTCGCCCGCCCGCAGGGTCGCCCGCATCGTGTAGGCAATGTCCTGGAGGACAGCGTCGCCGGCAGCGTGGCCGAAGCGGTCGTTGACCTGCTTGAAGTGGTCGAGGTCGCAGAGGAGGAAGGCGTGCGAGAGGCCCGCCTCGGGACTGCACGGCTGCCCGTCCAGCTCCGCCAACCGCTGCTCGAGCGCGTTGCGATTGAAGAGGCCCGTGAGCGGATCGAGCGTCGAGCGGCGCCGGTGTGAGCGGTCGGACTCGACCAGGGCGCCGGAGAGGATCACGGTGCTGACGATCAGCGCCGCGATCGCGATCAGCAGTTGCCGGTTATCCCAGGCACCCTGGGGATCGGGCAGGACCGCGGCGCCGATGAACAGCGCCACCACGTAGCTGGTCCCGAAGACCATCCCACGCGGCTCGAAGCGGTAGCCGACCGTCGCGGCCGGCAGCGCGAACCAGACCAGGGCCGGGCTGGTGGCGCCGCCGGTGACGAGCACCGCGGCGGTGAGCAGGGCGGGCAGCACCGCCCAGGCGGCCGCGATCCAGACAGCGGGCCGGGAGCTGCTGCGCATGAAGCGGTCGGCCACCCAGAAGCCGGCAAGGCCGGCGGCAAGCAGAGGCACCCCCCAGAAGCCGATCGAGCTGCCGCCGCCGATCGCCAAGGCAAGGGCGAGGATGCCGAAGCAGGCGAGCCGGTAGCGGCGCACGCGCTCCTCCATGTCGAGCAGGCGCTCGCGCCGGGCTTCCTCGTGAATCGAAACGAGGCTCTCCCTCTTCTTGCCCATGCCGCCCTATCGGCAGGGGAAAAAACTTGGCTTGAATTTGACCGATAGCGATCAGTCGATTACCTGCAGGCCCTTGGGCAGCGTGCTGAGGTTGCGCAGGCCCTCGTCGGCGACGACGACCAGATCCTCGATCCGGACTCCGAGCTTGCCCGGCAGGTAGATCCCGGGCTCGACGGTTACGACTTCGCCGACGGCGAGCACGTCGTCGGAGCGCAGCGAGAGCCGCGGCGCCTCGTGCACCTCCAGCCCGACCCCGTGGCCGAGCCCGTGTCCGAAGTGCTCGCCGTGGCCGGCGTCGCTGATCAGCCTGCGCGCGGTGCCGTCGACGTCCTCGCCTTTGACTCCGGCCTTGATCACCTCGAGCGACTTCAGCTGCGCCGCGAGGACGACCTCGTAGACCTCGCGCGCCTCCTCCCCGGGCTCGCCGGTGGCGAAGGTGCGGGTGCCGTCGGAGCAGTAGCCGTCGAGCTGGGCGCCCATGTCGAAGACGACCAGCTCGCCGCGGCCGATCTCGCGCTCGCCGGGCTCGGCGTGCGGCAGCGCCCCGTTCGGGCCGGCGGCGACGATCGCCGGGAACGAGGGGTCGCCGCCGAGCTCGCGGATGCGCGCTTCGGCGGCGCGGGCGACCTCGCGCTCGCTGCGCCCGGCAAGGCCGCGCTCAAGCGACCAGCCCCAGACCTCGTCGGCCAGCTTCGAGGCCTCGGCGATCGCCGCCAGCTCCTCCTCGTCCTTGACCCGGCGCAGTCGCTCGACCGTCCCCCCCGCTGCGACCAGCTCGACACCCTTGGCGAGTTTCTCCTTCAGTTTCTCCAGCAGCCGCACCGACATGTGATCGTCCTCGAAGCCGACCCGACCGCTGAGGCGCTCGGCGATCCCCCGCAGCCAGTCGTTCGCGATCGTCACCGTCTCCCAGCCCTCGACCTCGGCCGCGGCGCGCTCGGTGTAGCGGAAGTCGGTGAGGAAGAGGCGCACATCGGGCCCGCAGACACAGGCGCCGTTGGTACCGGTGAAGCCCGTCAGGTAGCGGACGTTGGTGAGGTCGGTGACCAGCATCCGGTCGAGCTCGCGCTCGGCCAGCTGTTGCTCCAGGCGCTCGCCGCGACCGCGCATCAGGAGGCGACGTCCAGCTTGCGGGCCAGCAGCTCCAGCGCCTCGCGGTAGCCGTCGGGCCCTTTGCCAGAGACCTTGGCGAGGACGAGGCCGTCGAAGACGGAGAGCTTGCGCCAGTCGTCGCGCGCCTCGACGTCGGAGAGGTGGACCTCGACCGCCGGCAGCCGGGTCAGCTCCAGCGCATCGGCGATCGCGCGGCTGTAGTGGGTCCAGGCGCCGGCGTTGACGATCGCCGCATCGGCGAGGTCGGCCGAGCGGTGCAGGTATTCGCAGAACTCACCCTCGGAGTTGGTCTGAAAGAAGATCGGTTCCAGGCTCAGCTCGTGCGCCCAACCGGAGATCTTCGCCTCCAGCTCGGTCAGCGAGAGGCCGCCGTAGACAGCGGGGTCGCGCCGATCGAGCACGTCGAAGTTGACCCCATGCAGGACGGCGACGCGGTTACGGACAGTGGGCATCAATAGAGTTCCTCCACGGCTGCCCTGACCTTAGCCTCATCGATGATCTGGCCCGTCCTGGGTTTCCCGGGCTCGGAGAGGAGGACGAAGCCGACCCCGGTGGCGGTGCGCTTCTTGTCGCGCTGCAGGGCGGCGAGAATGTCCTCGATCGCGATTTCCGGGTCGAGGCGGACCGGCAGGCCGTGGCGGCTGAGGAGCTCCTCGCACTCATCGCGCAGCGCCGGCGCGTCGGAGAGGCGCAGCGCCGCGAGCAGACCGATCGAGATCGCCTCGCCGTGGCGATAGCGTTCGTAGTTGCTGGCGGCCTCGATCGCGTGGCCGACGGTATGACCGAGGTTGAGGACGTTGCGCAGGCCGGAGTCGCGCTCGTCGCGGGCGACGATGCCGCACTTGTAACGAGCGCAGGCGAGGACGACGTCGGCGAGGTCGTCGGGGTTGAGGGTCCCGATCGAGCTCACCCGCTCCCAGAGCGGTCCGCCGGCCAGCAATCCCGTCTTCAGCGCCTCGACGAACCCGGCCGCGAGCTCCGGCGGCGGCAGCGTCCGCAACGTGCCGGTGTCGGCGAGGACCGCGGCCGGCAGATGGTAGGCGCCGGCGTAGTTCTTGCCCTCGGGCAGGTCGACGCCCGCCTTGCCGCCGTAGGCGGAGTCGACCTGGGCGACCAGCGTCGTCGGCACGTGGACGACTGGCACGCCGCGCTGGTAGAGGTGGGCGCAGAAACCGGCGAGGTCGCCGACCACGCCACCGCCGAGGGCGACGACATGGTCTTCGCGGGTCATCCCCGCCTGGGCGAGATCGCGCAGCACCTCTTCCACCCAGCCCAGCGTCTTCGCTCCCTCCCCAGGTTCGACCTCGACCTTGGCGGCGAGCGGGGCGAGCCTCTCGGCGAAAAGCGGCGCGACAGCGCGGTCGGTGACGAGGAAGCGGCGGCCCTCGAGCGGCCACCAGCCGCTGTCGAGCAGCCCCGGGCCAACCAGGATCGGGTAGTCCCCCGAGGCGCTCGACGCCCACAGCAGCTTCGTCCCCTCGGGCAGGTCGGCCAATGCCTCGATCGCCGGCAGTGCCCGCGCCACCACACCGGGATCAGCCATCGGCACCACCGCGTCGGCCAGCTCTTCGTAGAGCGGCAAGCGTTCGGCCATTAGGCGCGCTACGTCCGCTTCGCTCGTCGCCAGCGGGCGGTTGGACCTCTCGATCCGATTCCAGGCCTCGGCGGCGTCGACTTCCAGCCAGACGACGACGTGGCGGTCGAGGGCCTTGCGGACCCGCTCGGAGAGGACGCTGCCGCCGCCGAGCGCGATCGCGCCGCCGTCGGCCTGCTCCAGCAGCGAGCCGACCACGTCGGCCTCGCGGGCGCGGAAGGCCTCCTCCCCGTCCTCTTCGAAGGCCTGGCGGATCGGCTTGCCGAGCTCGCGTTCCATCAGCGCGTCGATCTCGATCGTGTCCAGTCCGGCCTCGCGCGCGGCCGCGAGCGCCGTGCTCTTGCCGGCGCCCATGAAGCCGATGAAGACGATCGCCGGCCTGCTCACCGGCTCAGCCCCGGGAGTCGATCCGCCGCTTGTAGGCCGCCAGGGCCGCGAGCACGTCGTCGATGTGGTCGCCGCCGAACTTCTCGCGGTAACAGCGGGCCAGGGTCAGCGCCACCATCGCCTCGCCGACCACCGCGGCGGCGGGCACGACGGTCGAGTCGGTGCGCTCGCGCAGCGCCTGCGCCGGCTGCCTGGTCTCGGTGTCGACCGAGCGCAGCGGCTTGGTCAGGGTCGAGATCGGCTTGATCGCCGCCCGCACCGAGAGCGGCAGGCCGTTGGTCATCCCGCCCTCGAGGCCGCCGGCGTGGTTGGTCTCGCGGTAATAGCCGCGCGCCTCGGACCAGAAGATCTCGTCGTGCGCCTCCGAGCCGGGGCGGCCGGCGACGTCCCAGGCTTCGCCGATCGAGACGCCCTTGATCGACTGGATCGAGGCGACGGCGCCGGCGAGGCGGCCGTCGAGCCGGTCTTCCCAGGAGATGTGGGAGCCGAGGCCGGGGACGAGGCCGAAGGCCAGCACCTCGAAGGTGCCGCCGAGGCTCTCGTTCGCCTTGCGCAGGCGGTTGATCTCCTCGACCATCGCGTTGCTTGCTTCAGGGTCGAGGCAGCGGACCGGATCGTCGTCGACGCCGGCGAAGTCCTCCGGCTTCAGGTCGGGCCGCTCGGCGGCTTTGACCGAAGCGATCTGCAGCACGTGGCTGTGGATCTCGACCCCGAGCCTGGCGAGGAAGGCGCGGGCGATCGTGCCGGCGGCGACGCGGGCCGCAGTCTCACGGGCGCTGGCACGCTCGAGGACGTTGCGGATGTCGCTGTGGCCGTATTTCTGAGCCCCGACGAGGTCGGCGTGCCCGGGCCGCGGCAGGTGCACCTCGTCGGGCTCGAAGTCCTCCACCGGCCAGGGGTTCATCCGCTCTTCCCAGTTGGCGTAGTCGCGATTGGCGACCAGCAGCGCGATCGGGCTGCCGAGCGTGCGGCCGTGACGGACGCCGGAGCGGACCTCCACAGTGTCGGTCTCGATCTTCATCCGGCCGCCGCGCCCGTGGCCGAGCTGGCGCCGCGCCATGTCACGGTCGAGCGCCTCGCGATCGAGCTCCAGGCCAGCCGGCATGCCCTCGACGATCGCCACGAGCCCGGGCCCGTGCGACTCCCCCGCGGTGGTGAAACGGAAAGTCGTCATCGCGGCAAGGCTATCGGCGCAGCGAGTGGTGAGTTTTGGTCCCTATAGGGGCCACAACTCACCATTCGCGGGCCGCCTTTCGCATCACGCCCAGGTCCGGCGCGCGCCCGGTCCAGATTTCCAGCGACCGCGCGCCCTGCTGGACGAGGATCTCGAGGCCGTCCACGGTGGCGGCACCGGCCTCCTCGGCTGCCTCCAAGAGCGGGCTGCGGCGCTCGCCGTAGACCATGTCGACGACGGTCTGGCCAGGGGCGAACAGGTCTGGCTCCAGGGGCAGGTGCTCGAACGGGTCTTCTCCCCTGAGGCCGGCGGCGCTGGTATTGACGAGGAGCTCGTAGCTGCCCTGGCGCGGGTCGGTCACCGCCGCCCCTCCCAGCTCGGCGCAGAGCACCGCCGCTTTCTCGGCGGTGCGGTTCCAGACCTCGACCTCCGCCCCTTCCCAGAGCAGCGCCCAGATCGCCGCCCGCGCGGCGCCCCCCGCCCCCAGGACCAGCGCCCGCCGCCCGCGCGGCAAGTAAGGCAGCGAGGCGAGCAGGCCGTCGGCGTCGGTGTTGTGCGCCTCGATCCGGCCGCCGGCGAAGACGAGCGTGTTGGCAGCGCCGATCTGCTGCGAGGCTTCGCTCGCCTCGTCGGCCATCGCCAGCGCCGCCTCCTTGTGCGGGACGGTGACGTTGGCGCCGGCGAAGTCGCCCGCCGCCAGCTCCCGCACCCTCGCCTCGAACAGCACCGGCGTCACGTCGATCGCCTCATAGGTCCAGTCCCACAGCTCCAGCGCCCCCAACGCCGCGTTCTGCATCGCCGGCGAGCGCGAGTGGGAGACCGGGTGGCCGAGCACCGCCAAACGTGGCATCGCTTATTCCCCGCAGCTCGTCGGCGAGTTGCCGCCGGCCGCTTCCCGCGCCGAGTTGTACTTGTTGACGGCGGCTTCGAATTCGGCTTCGGTCTTGGCGAAGGTGAGCTTGCCGCAGGCTCCCGGCGTGGTCACGTAGAAGAGGTAGTCCGTCTTTGCCGGGTGCGCGGCTGCTTCGATCGCTTCCAGCCCGGGGCTGTTGATCGGCCCCGGCGGCAGGCCGACGTTGGTGCGGGTGTTGTAGGGCGAGTTGATCGCCAGTTCCGATTCGGTCAGCGGCTTCGTGTAGTTCCCGGTGGCGAAGCGGGTCGTCGAGTCGATCCCCAGCGGCATTCCTTCGTGCAGGCGGTTGTAGATGACCGAGGCGACGTCTTTGTACTGACTCGGCACCCCGGCCTCGCGCTCGATCATCGAGGCGATCGTCAGCACGTCGAAGACCGTCAGGTTCTTCGACTTCGCGTAGCTCATGTCGACGCCCTTGATCCGCCGCTTGAAGTCCTGCAGTTGCAGCTGGACGAGGTCGGCGACGGGCGCCTTCGGCTTCAGTTCGAAGGTGTCGGGGAAGAGGAAGCCCTCGAGGCTCTTCGCCCCCTTGCCGCCGTACTGGGTCGGGTTCAGGTACTTCGACCTGACCGTCGCCTTCGTGTAGCTGCCGGGGACGCCGGCTTCTTCGACCAGTTCGGCGGTCTGCGGGCGGCTGTAGCCCTCGGGAATCGTCACCGTCACCGTTCGCTTCACCGGTGGCTGCGAGAGCGCGTCGATCGCTTCGCCGTAGCTCATTTCGTGGGCGAGGGTGAAGTGCCCGGAGTAGATTTCCGAGCGCTTCCCGGCCAGCGTCACCCGGATCTGGAAGAGCGTCGAGCTGTCGATCACGCCCTTTTCGGAGAGCAGGTCGCCGACTTCGCTGACGCTGGAGCCCTTCGGAACGTTCACCTCGACCCGGCCGCTGCCGGCGGGGTGGAAGGGCTGGAAGAGTTCGATCAGGAACCAGGCGGCGAAGATCAGAGCGATTACCCCGAAGACCCGGAACGGGTGGCGGGCGATCGCGCCGAGGATGCTGCGGCGACGGTTGCCGCCCCCGTCGCCGAAGCGGCGCCCGCTGCGAGCGGCCCCGGCCATCTCCGGATGGCCGTCGTCGTGGACTTCCGGTGCGGTGGCGACCGGGGCGGGAGGAGGTGCGGGCTCAGCCGGCTGCTCATCCCAGAACTCCTGCTCGGGGGTGCGTGGAGGAGGCGGCGGTGGGGTCGGCTCGACCGGAGGCGGCGTTGCCTGTCCCTCCTCCTTCGCAGCGCGTTGACGCCGCCTCTCTTCGCGTTCCTGCCGGCGCTGCTCGCGTTCACGGGCGGCCGGATCGCTCGGGTTCGCGAAGGGGTCGCCGCTGAGCCAGTCCTCGCTCAAAGCTCGCTCTCCTCGTCCAGCCCCTCTTCGTCGATCGGGCCCGGGGCGAGGTCGTCACCGCTGCTCGCCAGGTAGGACTCGAGCAGGTGCGCGGCGGCGATCGAGTCGCGGGCGGCGGAGGCGCCGCCGCGGCGGCTGGCGTCGGCCATCCGTGAGGTGAGGCGCTCGTCGTAGGTCTCGACCGGGACCGGGAGCATCGCTTCAAGTTCGCGGCAGAAGCTGCGGGCGAGGCCGGCCTGGCTGCCCTCCTCCCCGCTCAGGTGCCGCGGCAGGCCGACCACCACCTTCTCCACCCGGTGCTCGGCCACCAGCTCGGCCACGACGCGCGCCTCCGGCGGTTCGATCACCGGCATCGGCGTCGCCAGCGTCCCGCTCGGGTCGGAGATGGCGCAACCGATGCGAACGGTCCCGTGGTCGAGCGCGAGCACCCTCAACTAACCGGCTCTCTGCTCAATCGTCTTCTTGGCCGCCGCGAGCGCCTCGTCCAGCCTCGAGGGGTCCTTGCCGCCGGCCTGGGCCATGTCGTCGCGGCCGCCGCCGCCGCCGCTGACGATCGGAGCGATCTCACCGATGATCGAGCCGGCCGAGAGACCGGCCTCGGTCGCGTCTTTGGAGACCAGCGCGACCAGCCCCGCCTTGCCGCCGAACTCACCGCCCAGCACCACGACCGAAGGCTGGCCGAGCTTGGACTGCACTCGGTTCGCCAGGTCGAGCAGCACCTTCGGGTTGGCCTGCAGGCTCTCCTTGACGGCGGCGATGGCGAGACGGCCGCCGCTGCCGCCGATCGTCAGCTCCTCGGCGCGCGCGGCGATCTCGTCCGCTTCGGTCCCGAGCTGCTCGCGCTGAGCCTGCTCGGCACCGGCGCTCGCCTCCTTCAGCTGGTCCGCCGCCCGCCGCGCCGCGGCAACGGGGTCCTGCGGGTTGCCGAGCAGCTCGCCGGCCTCGCGCAGCTGCGCCTCGCGCTCGCGGAACCAGTCGATCGCGGCGGGGCCGGTGATCGCCTCGACCCGGCGCACGTTGGCGGCGCTGGAGCCCTCGGAGGTGAGCTTGAAGATGCCGAGCTCGGCCGTGTTGGTGACGTGGGTGCCGCCGCAGAGCTCGCGGGAGACGCCGTCGACCTCGACCACCCGCACCCACTCGCCGTACTTCTCGCCGAACAGGGCCATCGCGCCGAGCCGCTCGGCCTCCTCGCGGTTCATGTTCATCCAGCGCACCGGCCGGCTCGCCTTGATCCACTCGTTGACCCGCTCCTCGACGTCGCGCAGCTCATCCGGGGAGAGCGACTGCCCATGGGTGAAGTCGAAGCGGAGCTTGTCGGGGCGCACCGCCGAGCCGGCCTGCCGCACGTGGGTGCCGAGCCGCTCGCGCAGGGCCGCGTGCAGGAGGTGGGTGGCGGTGTGGTTGCGCATCGTCGCGTGGCGCGTCTCGGCGTCGACTTCGGCTTCGACCGCGACGCCGGGCTCGATTGCGGCCTCCGCCTCGACCTCCAGCGCCTGGTCCTCGCCGACGCGGTAGACGTCGACGACCCGCGCCTCGCTGCCGTTCCAGCGCAGCACGCCGGAGTCGGCGACCTGCCCCCCGCCCTCGGCGTAGAACGGGCTCTCCTCCAGCTTCACCAGCGCCTTGCCGGCGGCCGGTTCGACCGCGGCCAGGCCGGTCGTCGCGCGCAGCGTTTCGTAGCCGACGAAGCGGGTCGGCGGCGCTGCCGCGGCGAAGGCGACGACGCGGTCGTGGCTGTCCTCGGAGCCGTGGGCGGTGGCGGCGCCCATGCGGGCACGCGTGCGCTGCTCCTCCATCAGCTCCTCGAAGCCCTGGCCGTCGACCGAGAGGCCGCGTTCGGCGAGGAGCTCCTTGGTCAGGTCGTAGGGGAAGCCGTAGGTGTCGTGCAGCTTGAAGGCATCGGCGGCCTCGATCCAGGACGTCTCGGCGGCGTCGGCTTCGGCGACCAGCCGCTCCAGCAGCTCGCTGCCGCGCTCCAGGGTGCGGCCGAAGCTCTCCTCCTCGTCGCCGACCCAGCGCTGGATCGTCTCCCGCTCGGCGACCAGCTCCGGGTAGGCGTCGCCCATCAGCTCGATCGCCCGCGCGGCGAAGCGGCCGAGCCAGGGCGCCTCCAGGCCCAGCGTCCGCCCCTGCTGGATCGCCCGCCGCATGATCCGGCGCAGGATGTAGCCGCGGTCCTCGTTGGAGGGGACGACGCCGTCGGCGATCAGGAAGGCGGCGCCGCGACTGTGATCGGCGACGATCCGCATCGCCCGCGTCACCGCGCCGCCCTCGTCGTAGCGGTGGCCGGAGAGCTCTTCGGCGAGATCGATCAGCGGCCGCACGTGGTCGGTCTCGAAGACCGAGGGCACGTCCTGGAGGATCGCCGCCATCCGGTCGAGGCCCATGCCGGTGTCGATGTTCTTCATCGGCAGCTCGGTCAGGGCGCCGTCCTCGGCCAGGTCGTAGCTCATGAAGACGTGGTTCCAGAACTCGAGGAAGCGGTCGGTGTCGTCGCCCGGGCGCTCGCCCTCGGCGCCGAACGCGGGGCCGCGGTCGAGGTAGAGCTCCGAGCACGGCCCGCAGGGGCCGGTCGGGCCGGCCTGCCAGAAGTTGTCCTTGCGGCCGAGGCGGACGATGCGCTCGTCGGGGACGCCGGTGGCGCGCCAGATCTCGATCGCCTCCTCGTCGGGGCCGAGCCCGAGCTCCTCGTCGCCGCCGAAGACGGTGACCCAGATCCGCTCCGGGTCCATCCCGAAGCCCTGGGTGGAGAGCTCCCAGCCCCAGGGGATCGACTCGGCCTTGAAGTAGTCGCCGAAGCTCCAGTTGCCGAGCATCTCGAAGAAGGTCATGTGGCGGGCGGTGTTGCCGACCTCCTCGATGTCGGTGGTGCGGAAGCATTTCTGGACGTCGGCAAGGCGCGGCGCCGGCGGCTGTTCCCGGCCGAGGAAGTAGGGCTTGAACGGCTGCATCCCGGCCGTCGTCAACAGCACCGAGGGGTCGTGGACCGAGGGGACGAGCGAGGCGGAGGGCACGATCTTGTGCTCGCGCGCGGCGAAGAACGCCAAGTAGGTATCCCGGATCTCCTTCGCCTTCATGTGAGGAAGCCTAAATATTTGTCCGCTTCGGGGGTCGGCCGGCGGAAGTTGGCCCTTACAGGCCGATGGGGTACTGCGTTTCAGAGAGACCATGACCGTTCGACCCTGTCGAAGGAGGCAGAAAATGAAGCTGCATCTGAAGCTCGTGATCGGGCTGGCGGTGCTGGCGCTGGGGCTCGTGCCGGCGATCGGCATGGCCGACGGCCCCACCTACACTCCGGAAGGCCCGAACTACCAGCCGGAAAACACGCCGAAAGGGCCGAAGCAGCCGCCCAAAGGCAAGGCCTACGGCTACTACTGCCGCGGCGAGAGCAAGAAACACGTGAAAGGCGAGAAGGGGACCGCCTTCAGCCAGTGCGTCAAAGCGATGGCGCAGGCCAAGAAGAACGAACAGATCACCGCCAAGAAAGCGTGCAAGGCACTGAGCAAGAAGCACGTCAAGGGCCAGAAGGGGACGCCGTTCAGCATCTGCGTCAAAGGCGTCGCGCAGATGAGGAAGGAAGAAGCCGCGACGGTAAGCGCCAGCTCGGTCGCCTAAGCGGCTGACCTGGCGGACCGCCTAGGAGGCGATGGTGCCGTGGCCGACGATCTTCTCGCCGGCCATGAGCACCGCCGTCTGCCCCGGGGCGACGCCGGCGAAGGACTCGCCCAGCTCCACCTCCAGGGTGGGATGGCGGCCCTTCTCCGTCGCTGCCAGTTGGGCGGGAAGGGCGCGTGAGCGGTAGCGGAGCTTGACCGCGTCGACCTCGGCCCCGTCGCGGTGGAGGACGGCGTCGCGGATGCGGACGCTGCGCTGCTCCAGCTCGGCGCGGGTGCCGACGCTGACGGTGTTGGTGGCCGCGTCGGTGGCGAGCACGTAGAGCGGCACGTTGGCGGAAACGCCGATGCCGCGGCGCTGGCCGACGGTGAAGTCGTGGTGGCCGCGGTGGCGGCCGAGGGTGCGGCCGGCGGAGTCGACGATCGCACCCTCGCGCTCGCCCAGTCCCCCGTGGCGGCGGAGGAAGCCGCGCTTGCCCTGGCCGGCGAGGAAGCAAAGGTCCTGGCTCTCGGCCTTGCGGGCGACGGCGAGGCCGTGGCGGGCGGCGATCTCGCGCACCTCGGGCTTGGTCAGATCGGTGAGCGGGAAGCCGAGCCGGGTGAGCAGCTCCGGCGGCAGGGCGGCGAGCATGTAGCTCTGGTCCTTGGCCTGATCGGCGGCGGTGGCGAGCAACGGCCCATCGTCGTCCTCGACGATGCGTGCGTAGTGGCCGGTGAGCAGGCGCTCAGCCCCAACCCGCTCCGCCAGGTCGACCATCGCCGCGAGGCGGACCTCGCCGTTGCAGAGGATGCAGGGGTTGGGCGTGCGCCCCTCGGCGTAGCCGCCGATGAAGCGATCGACGACCCGGCGGCGGAAGTCCTCCTCGAGGTCGAGCGTGAAGTGCCGGATGCCGAGCTGATGCGCCAGGGCCCGAGCCCCCAGCACCGCCTCCGGCGAGCAGCATGCCTTGGCCCCGTCGGTCTCGGGGTCGGTCCAGAGCTTGACCGTGACGCCGACCACCTCGACACCTTCCTCGCGGGCCAGCAGCGCGGCGACGGCGCTGTCGACGCCGCCGGACATGGCCACGGCTAGGCGGCGCTGAGAGGGACGAGAGATACCCCTCCGTCGCAATTTAGGTGGAGGCTCCTCCGGGGTATCTCTCGTCCCTCGAGCGGCGGTCTCCTCCAAGTCCGGAGGCGTCAACAGCAGCGAGGTAGAAGCTGCCCCCGAGAGCGCCCGATGGAGAGCATCCGTGGCGAGCTGTGCGGCGTGGCGCTTGGCGGGAGTGAGACCGCCGATGGCGGCGTCGACGGTGTCGATATCGATCCGGGCAGCCTCTAGGACTGAAGCGCCGTCGATCATCTCCGCCACAGCGGCAGTGGCCGCACGAGTCGCCCCGCAACCCTCCGCGTCGAAGGTGACAGAGCCGATCCGCCCATCGGCCACCGTGAAAGACAGCCGCGAAAGATCCCCGCAAGCCGCCCCACCCGCAGCGCCCGTGAAGGCGCCCTCGACCGCCGGCCCAAGCCGCGTCTCATCAGTCAGGTAGTGCTCAAAGAGCTCCCTTTCCATCGACTCAAGGGTAAAGCGCTCCCTTCACCCGTCCCTGTCCGCCCGGCCCTCACGCACACCTACCTGCCGTGTGAGTGTGCGTGCGGGCCGGGCTGTTGCAACGCCAACCGCAAGTCGGCCACGATCGCCTCCGGTTCGTCCCGCAACTGCCGCCAGGTCACCCGCATCGTCCGCCAGCCTTCGGCGACAAGGATCCGGTCGCGCTGCCGATCCGACTCGAACTTCTTCGACGTGCCGTGCACCCCGCGGCTATCGAGCTCCAGCGCCACCCGCTCCCGCTCCCAAAGGGCATCGACCTCGAAGAAACGCCCGCGCACCGCCAAGTCGGCGTTCATCCGCGGTCGCGGCAAACCGTGAGCGCCGATCAAAGCCAAGAACGCCTCCTCGAAGTCGTTCCGCGTGATGCCCTCCGGCCGCTCCGACTCCAGCAGCGCCCGCAAGTTCCGCGCTCCCCGCCGCCCCGGATACCGCTCCATCAGCTCCGACAGCGACACCTGCGCCGTCAGCCCCCGCACCAACGCCTCATGCCAAGCCCGCTCCAGCTCCCGCTGCTTCAACACGGAGGCCAAGTCAAACACCGTCCTGAACGGCGCGGTAACCGGAGTCCCATCTACCACCTCCCACTCGTCATCCCGGACCAGCGATTCATGGCTGGCGATTCCTTTTCTTCGAACTACCCGGCCTGGAGGGCAGGTGATGTCCACCCATTCCGCTGCCGGCGGCAAAAGCCGCCACAGACGACCGGCAGACCGATGGCTCAACACGGCTCCGTCCCCCGCTGAGAGCACAGCCGCCATCCATCGTCCCTTGCGGCTGATCCTCCGAGGACCAAAGACGTACACGCCGCGGAATACCTCATGCAGTTGCCCCCGCCCAAGCCGACCATCGATAGTCCGGTCGCTCATCCCGAGACCGCGCAGCTGTGCCCGCTCCACCACCCCATGTTGCCCTCGCGCAAGGCTCGCCATCGCTTGGTCCCTTGCGCGAGCCGATGATTTGCCACCTCTGAGGTGGTCAATTGCAGGCTCGTGCCGCATGCCGCCAATCCTGAAGTGCCCGGCCGCACGCGTTTTGCGCAGTTCATGCCGATTCAGTCGACGGAGGCACAAAAAAGGCCCCAGTCCGCCGTTGCTGCCTCTGGCTTTGATCCCTTCATGTGAAGGTGGGTGCCTGCCCCGAATCCCGAGGGGATGCGGAGACTTTTCAGCTCCCGCGCCGTTTGTGTTGGGTCAAACGGTGAGACGGCTCTCGAACGGACTCGAGCCTGAAAGCAACGGTACCACCAGACGGGGTGCCTAAACGGCCGGGTACGGCGAGAGGACAGCTAGTCGTCCAGGTTGGAGAGGTGCCACTCGGCCTCGCTCCACTGCTCGGGCGGGACGCGGAGGGCGATGTCGCCGTGGCCGAAGCGGTCGAGCGGCCAGTCGGCGGTCAGTACCGCCTCGAAACCGGCCTCGATCAGGGACTGGTGCCAGGCGCGGGCGGTCCGCACGTCCACGAAGTCACGCACCACCTCCCAGCCGTCGAAGCCGGGATCGTCGACGTAGACCGGCGTCTGGCCGGGGCCGGGGCCCGGCCGCCACCTGCGGGGTATCCAGTCCCGCAGGGCCACGTCAGACCGCCTTCAGCGTGGCCCGGGGGGCGGCCATCTCAATGCCCCGCGAGCTTGGGCTTGTGGATGCCGATGCCGAGTTCGCGCAGCTGCGGCTCGTCGACCGGGGCCGGGGCGCCGGTCAGCAGGTCGAAGCCGGAGGCGGTCTTGGGGAAGGCGATCACGTCGCGGATCGTCTCGGCGCCGGAGAGACGCTGGACGATCCGGTCCACCCCGTAGGCGATGCCGCCGTGCGGCGGGGCGCCGTAGCTCAGCGCCTCGAGCAGGAAGCCGAAGCGCGCCTCGGCGGTCTCGCGGTCGATGCCGAGCGCGGCGAAGACCGCCTCCTGCGTCTCCGCGCTGTGGATACGGATCGAGCCGCCGCCCAACTCCTGCCCGTTCCAGACCACGTCGTAGGCCTGTGCCCGCGCCGCGCCCGGGTCGTCGGGGTCGAACTCGCCGGCCGGCGCCGTGAACGGGTGGTGCAGCGAGTCCCACCGCTTCTCCCCCTCGTTCCACTCCATCAGCGGCCAGTCGACGATCCAGACCAGCCGGTTCTCGCTCTCGTCGATCAGCCCGAACTTCTCGCCCAGGTCGAGCCGCATCTGCCCCAGCACCGCGTCGGTGACCGGGCGCTTGTCGGCGACCAGCAGCAGCAGGTCCCCCTCCTCGGCGCTGAGGCGCAGGTTGAGGTCGGCGAGCTCGCCCTCGCTGAGGAACTTGGCGGTCGGCGAGCGCCAGCCGTCGCCCTCGCGGAAGGCCCAGACCAGCCCCTTCGCCCCCAGCTCCTGGGCGCGGGAGATGAGGCCGTCCAGCTCGGAGCGGGGGAGCTCGCGACGCCCGGCGTTGATGCCGCGAATCGAGCCGCCGCTGTCCAGCACCGAGCGGAAGACCTTGAACTCGGTATCGCGCAGGGCGTCGCCGAGGTCGACCAGCTCGAGGCCGAAGCGCAGATCGGGACGGTCGGTGCCGAAGCGGTCCATCGCCTCGTCGTAGCCCATGCGCTGCATCGGGACCTCGATCTCCGGCCCGCCGACGCGAGCGAAGACGTGCGCCAGCAGCCGCTCGTTGACCGCGATCACGTCCTCGACGTTGACGAAGGACATCTCGACGTCGAGCTGGGTGAACTCGGCCTGGCGGTCGGCGCGGGTCGCCTCGTCGCGGAAGCAGCGCGCCACCTGGTAGTAGCGCTCGAATCCGGACACCATCAGCAGCTGCTTGAACAGCTGCGGCGACTGCGGCAGCGCGTAGAAGGAGCCCGGCTGCTGGCGGCTGGGCACGAGGAAGTCTCGGGCGCCCTCCGGGGTCGAGCGGGTCAGCACCGGCGTCTCGATGTCGAGGAAGCCCTCGCGGTCGAGGAACTCGCGCATCGCGGCGACGACGCGGTGGCGCAGCGCCAGTGCCTTCTGCATCTGCTCCCGGCGCAGGTCGATGTAGCGGTAGCGCAGGCGAGCGTCCTCTCCCACCTCGCCGCTGAAGCCCTCGACCTGGAAGGGCGGCGTCTCCGAGCCGGCCAGCAGCTCGGCACCGGTCACCAGCAGCTCGACCTCGCCGGTGGCGAGCTCGCGGTTGACGGTGTCCTCGGAGCGCCGCACCACCGTGCCGGTCGCGCTCAGTACGTCCTCGGCGCGCAGCTTGTGGGCGAGCTCGAACGACTCCCCGGAGCTGTCGGGATTGAAGACAAGCTGCACGATCCCGGTCCGGTCGCGCAGGTCGATGAAGATCAGGCCGCCGTGGTCGCGGCGGCGGTTGACCCAGCCGGAGACCCGCGCCTGCGAGTCGACCCGGTCCGGCAGGACCTGGCGGCACCAGGCGTCGCGGTAGTCGTTGGCGCGCAGGGGCGGGAACTCGCCGCCGGCAGCGCTCGACGCGCCGGTCACCTCAGTCGCGGTCGTCTCGCTCACTTCTCCCCTCCGGTCATCTCATCGACAAGGTTGCCGGTATCCGCCGGGCGCTGCTCTCCGGTGCTCATGTCGCGCAGCTGGGCGCTGCCGTCGGCCTCAAGGATGAGGACGCGACGGGCGCCGATCCGGTCGGCGTGTTTGAGCTGCCCCTTGAGGCCGCGGCCGGCGAGATCCGCCTCGGCGGAGATGCCGGCGCGGCGCAGCCCAACCGTCAGCGCCATCGCCTCCTGCCGCTGCGAGTCGTCGGCGATCGCGACCAAGACGTCGCGGCCGGCGGCGGGCTCCTCCTCGTCCAGCGCCAGCAGGATCCGCTCGATCCCGGCCGCGAACCCGACCGCTGGCGTCGCCGGCCCGCCGAGTTGCTCGATCAGCCCGTCGTAGCGGCCGCCGCCGCCGATCTCCGACTGCGCCCCGAGCGCGTCGCAGACGAAGGAGAAGATCGTCCGCGTGTAGTAGTCGAGGCCGCGGACCAGGGTCGGGTCGACGACGAAGTCGACTGCGGCGCCGTCGAGCAGAGCCTGCACCTCCTCGAAGTGCTCGGCGTCCTCGCCCTCTAGCTGCTCGACGATCGCCGGCGCGCTCATCATCACCATCTGAGTGCCCTCGTCGTCGGCGTCGAAGGCGCGCAATGGGTTGATCTCGATCCGCTCGCGCACGTCCTTGGAAAGCTCGCCCTCGTGCGCGCGCAGGTGCGCTTTCAGATCCTCCAGGTAGGCGCGGCGAGTGTCCAGCGAGCCGAGGCTGCCGATCCGCAGCTCGACCTCCGGCACCCCCAGATCCCGAAGCAGGTCGTCGAGGAGCGTGATCACCTCGGCGTCGGCGAGCGGCGAGTCGGTGCCGATGCACTCGATCCCGAGCTGGTGGAACTGGCGGTAGCGGCCGGCCTGTGGGCGCTCGTGGCGGAAGAAGGGGCCGAGGTAGGAGAGCTTCACCGGCTGCGCCTGCTTGTGCATGCCGTGCTCCAGGTAGGCGCGGCAGATCGAGGCCGTCCCCTCCGGCCGCAGGGTGAGGCTGCGGCCTCCCTTGTCCTCGAAGGTGAACATCTCCTTGCGGACGATGTCGGTCGAGCGGCCGACGCCGCGCTCGAAGAGGTCGGTGTCCTCGAAGACCGGCGTCGCGATCGGCTCGTAGCCGGCGCGGGCGAAGATCTCGGCCGCGGCGCGCTCGAGGCGCACCCGGGCGCGCGCCTGGGCGGGCAGGACGTCGAAGGTGCCGCGGGGTGCCTGGAACTTGCTCGCCATTTGCGGCGACCTTAGTTGACTCGGCGGGGGCGCTACTGCGCCAGCGAACCCAAAAACGGGTTCGTGGTGCGCTCGGCGCCGAGCGTGGTCAGGCCCATGTGGCCGGGATGGACGACGGTCTCGTCGGAGTAGGCGTCGAGCAGACCGGCAATCGAGGCGAGCAGCGTCGGCCCATCGCCGCCGGGCAGGTCGACGCGGCCGACCGAGCCCTGGAAAAGGACGTCGCCGGAGAAGAGCGCGTTCTCGCCGCGGACGGCGTAGGTGACGTGACCGGGGCTGTGGCCGGGGGTGAAGATCACGTCGAGCTCCAGCCCGGCCAGCTCCAGCGTCTCGCCGCCGCCGACGGTGTGGTCGGCTTCGTAGCTCTCATATGGCCCGAACCCCTCCCAGGGGACGAAGGCCATGATGTCGGCGAGCAGCGGCACCTCGATCTGCGGGCAGTAGACCGGCGCCCCCGTCGCCCTCGCCACC